>Ga0208297_1000006_pt1 | contig 691209 bp, 672 predicted proteins | sample LMS_cellobiose_e_FD_187367 | JGI IMG/M metagenome (GOLD analysis project Ga0208297, IMG submission 187367) | Rumen-fistulated moose microbial communities from Alaska, USA - LMS_cellobiose_enrichment (SPAdes) (version 2) | ecosystem: Host-associated > Mammals > Digestive system > Stomach >... | reverse complement strand
ATAAGATCTCCCATCCTTATGGAGTAAGACCCCTTGAAGACTACAAGGTAGATAGGCCGGAGGTGGAAGCGCAGTAATGCGTGCAGCTGACCGGTACTAATAGGTCGAGGGCTTGATCAAGCATACGGCTTTGTTAAGTCGGAAGACGTAGAATTTCTTGCTTCCTTCTCCTATGTGGTTTCCTTTGTGCTCATAAAAATAGCACTCTGGTATACAATAGAATAAACGATCCTCAATAGCTCAGTTGGTAGAGCGTTCGGCTGTTAACCGAAATGTCGTAGGTTCGAGTCCTACTTGAGGAGCCATTTCCGGTGGTAATGGCTAAGGGGATCCACCTGTTCCCATTCCGAACACAGCAGTTAAGCCCTTATACGTCGACAATACTTGGCTGGCAACGGCCTGGGAAGATAGATCGCCGCCGGATTCTAAAACGAAGCGGCCACAGATTTTGCTCTGTGGCCGCTTTGTGGTTTTGGAACTACGCTATAGGTCCCAGCAGTGCGATGGCACAATAAGCGCTGACGCCCTGATCGGCCAGCAGCAGCGGCTCATTTGCCTGTATGCAGAGTTCTAGCACATCCCCTTGATACAGGGGTAGAATGGTTTGACAGGCGATGGAAGCGCCGCCCTGGGGCACAGTGCGCTTGGAAGGCGTCAGAGCGGTGCCTCCTACGGAGAGCATGATTGCGGCTTCCCCGATCTTCTGGGAGCTTGTGGAAACCCCGTAGGACAGAAGATAGACGCCCGCTTTCTGGATGACTATCCCTTGGCCGCCCTCCTGCATGGTCATCCCATAGAGGTGGTCAGCGCCCAACGGCAGCGCTAGAGTCTGGTCCTTTTCCCCGTTGGCGATGATAGGACGGCAGCAGGAGAAGCTGCCGTATACGGCGGGTTCCAGGCCGCCGGAGGGTCCCATGGGCCCCTGCTCCCCTCTCGGTCCCGGTTCCCCCCGTTCCCCTTTGGGCCCCTGTGGCCCTGCTTCCCCGCGAGGCCCTTCTTTGCCGGGAAGCCCCGGCTTTCCCTGCGGGCCAGGATCCCCTTTGGGCCCTCTTTCCCCCTGTGGCCCAGCAGGCCCGGCTACCGGCTCTGGCATGGGATATGTAAGCCTTCTTCCGCATCGTGGACACACCAAATAGCGTGGATCGGAATGCATATCTTTTTTCTCCTTTTTAAAGATTGGTTCATTTCAATATATACAAAGGGATGGGAAATGGTTCCCAAAGCCAAGTTGTCTCCTGTAAATGCACCTGTACGTTGCGGACTTTTTCTGTCCATACTATACTTAAGACAAGGGGAGGGGTTTTTATGCAGCGATACAGCGTGTTTGACATCATCGGCCCGCGGATGGTGGGGCCTTCCAGTTCCCATACCGCGGGAGCGGCCCGGCTGGCCTATACGGTTCACCGGCTTGCGGGATATGATGTGCGCAGGGTGGCGTTTACCCTATACGGTTCCTTTGCCGAGACCGGACGTGGCCATGGAACCGATAAAGCCTTGATCGGAGGCATTTTGGGATTTGCCCCTGACGATATGCGGATTCGAGACGCCTACGAGCTGGCTCAAGAGGCGGGCCTTTCGGTAGAGCTGATCTTTTCCCAGGAACCCATGCCCCATCCCAATACCGTACGAATCGAGGCGGTAAACGGTCGGGGGGAATCCATCGAGGTTTTGGGGGAATCCATCGGCGGCGGCAGCATTCGGATCACCGCCATCAACGGCCTTAGTGTGGAACTTACCGGGGAATATCCCACTTTGATTATTCAGCATCACGATTATCCGGGGGTGATCGCCCGGGTAACGGAGATTCTGGCGGAACGGTACATCAACATCGCCTTTATGCGGGTGTTTCGGCACGCGAAAAACGCCGATGCGTTTATGATCATCGAAACGGACCATCAGGTGGAGGAGCAGGTCAAGGAGAGTATCCTGGCGTCCTGTCAGGAGATCAGCAAGGTTTTCGCGGTCTAGGAGGGAGTGTCCATGGATTTTACCACGGGAAAGGAATTGCTAGAGCTGTGCCGGGCCGAGGGGATTACCATCGCCGAGGCGATGCAGCGCCGGGAGGAATCGGTATTTGAGACCAACCGCCGGGAGATACGGGCTCAAATGGAAGAAAACCTTTCGGTGATGGAGGAATCCATCCGTTTGGGGATGGATACGAAACGCTCCCAGAGCGGCCTGTCTGGGGGCGATGCGCAGCGCCTTCTCCGTTACAGCCGGGAGGGATCGGCCTCGGGGCGCGGCTTTTGCACCGCCGTAGCGGCCTCGATGGCGGTGGTGGAATGGAATGCCGCTATGGGTCGCATTGTAGCGGCGCCCACAGCGGGGGCCAGCGGCATTCTGCCGGGAACCCTTCTAACCCTGGGGCAGGAACGGAACCTGCCCCGGGAGGCCCTTGTAGACGCCCTGTTTACCGCCGGTGCGGTGGGTATGCTCATCGCCACCCACGCCACCGTGGCGGGGGCGGACGGGGGGTGCCAGGCTGAGACGGGAACGGCGGCCTCCATGGCGGCTGCCGCTCTGGTGGAGGCTCTGGGCGGTACGCCTCGGATGGCACTGGATGCGGGAGCCATGGCCCTCAAGAACGTTATGGGGCTGGTGTGCGATCCAGTGGGGGGCCTGGTGGAATGCCCCTGTGTCAAGCGAAACGCTATGGGAGCCGCCAATGCCCTTTTGTGCGCCGACTTGGCCCTGGCCGGGATTCAGAGCGTCATCCCCTTTGACGACGCGGTGTCCTCCATGGCGGCTGTAGGCCGGGCGCTGCCATCGGAACTGCGGGAGACGGCCAGGGGAGGCCTTGCGGCTACACCGGCGGCCCAGGCCTGTATGGCCTGTGCCGGCTATAAAGGATCCTGATAAAAAACCGCCTCCAGCCGTGGTCGGAGGCGGTTTTTTTATTTAGGTGGCCTGGGTCATGCCGATGGTGAGAATGCCCACGTTGTCCCGGTAAATGGAATCGAATTGGCTGAGTGGAAGGGGGCTTTCCCCCAGCCCTACCTCGATGGTGTAGCCCGGCCGGTTATAGTCCTGGATGAACCAGTCCTTGTATCCGGCAAAGCCCGAAGCATAGGGAGTGTCCTCCACGGAATAACCACTGGACCGACCCATCAAAAGGGCGATTTGCCGGGAGCGCGGGGGCTCGTAATCCAAAAACCGCCAGTAGATTACCCTCCCCTGGGAATGATAGGACAGGGTCAGGGAAAAATCGTGCTCCCGGGTAAAGCGGTAGATGGCGGCGCTTTCGGGCTGGCTGAGGGGCCTAGGGCCCACATAATCCCGTGGCCCGGGCTGGGTGTACCCCTGGGAAAATTTGATCCGCTGGGCGTTTTCCCATCCGGCGGGGTATTGCAGGTTTAAGTCCACCCCTTGGATGTTGGCTTTCCAGCCCTGGGGAAAGGGAACGGCGGGATACCGGCTGGCGTAGCGGCGGGCTTCCCGGTACCGGGGACTGGTGGTGGGAATGGCTCCGGTTACCAAATCCACCCCATCGGGGTTTACCATGGGCGCCATATAGAGGGTAGTGCTGCGGAACAGGATGGAAGCGGGGGTGCCGTAAACCCGGCTTCCGGTGGCGTAAGCCTGGGCATATTCCTCCAGGTATTTGAGCAGTACCGGCGTGGTGATCCATTCGTTGGCATGGTGGGCGGCGTTGTAGAATACCGAGGCAGGGCCGCTTCCCATGACCAAATAGGGAAGGTTGGTTCCCATGACGCTCTGCCCTAAAACACCGCCGCCCATAAAGGGGTACCGGGCCAAGAGCCCCTCGGTAACGAGGCCCAACAGGGTGCTGGTATAGGGGATGTTGGTGGGTACCACGGAGAAGCCCAGGGGGACGATGAGGGTCTGGCCCGCCTGGAGACGGTTGAAATTCACCATGGGATTGGCGGTGGCGATGGCCCCGGGAGCCGAACCGAACCGGCTGCGGATGCTCCTCAGGGTATCCCCTTGTCGGACGCTGTACACGGTATATCCCTTTAGATACGGGAGCAGGGCCCGCCAAGTCTGCGGTCCAACGATGCCGTCGGGGGCGAGGCCGTTCCGAACCTGGAATCCCTTTACGGCGTTTTCGGTTATGGGGCCGAAGATGCCGTCTAGGCTTCCAGGGCGGTACCCGCTCCGGGTCAGTCCGAGCTGCAATAGGGACACGTCGGGTCCTTGGCTGTAACGCCGCAGGATGGTCATGCTGCATACCTCCCCATCTGCGTGCTGTGGGCACGCTCCTACCGTCATCCTATGTGAAGGAAGGGCGATCCATGAACCCCGGTTCTTTGATTTTACCGGAGGATATGCTATACTATAACGGCTTATAACCCGGGGCTCAGGGAGCCACCCCTTCGTGAATACAAAGGTGAAGTCATGAATAAACCAAAACCGAAAGCCGCGCAAAAAAGCCTGCTGTCCTATTTCGGCAGGCGTACGCTGATCGTGTGCATCGTCATCCTCATTGGCCTGATTGCCATGACCATGTCCATGAAGATCAGCAACTGCTCCGTCCTGGTGGGGGACGCCATGTCCGCCCGGGCGGATTATATCCTGACCGGTACCCAGGAGAGCAAGGATGCTCTTAGCCGTTTCTTTACCCAGGAGTACCTGGCTTCGGGCGCCATCGAAGAGGAACGGCACCGGTACGACTCCTATAACATCAGCAACTACATCGACCTGCCCTCCACGGGCTGGATCTGGGTATGGCCCTGGAGCTCCAGCGCGTCGGTGCGGGTGTACGATAAGGTCACCAGCATCATGGGAGTGGCCATTACCGATGGGGAAACCAACGAAAACGGCGATACCACCGCCGTTGCCCCCACGCCGCCCCGCTGGCAGACCGGAACCTATAGCGTACGGGTCAAGCGGGTTCACGGCCAGTGGCTGGTGGACAGCATCAAGCTCATCAAGCTGGACGAGCAGGAGGCGGCTCCCACCCCCACCCCAGCGGCGGAGCCCACCGCTACACCGGGAGCATAAGGGCTATGGTGGATCAACCGCTGACGCTGGGCGGGCGCTCCATCCAAGGACGACTCTGGCTGGCCCCCATGGCGGGGGTGACGGATCTGCCCTTCCGGGTGGTGGCCGCCGAGCTGGGTTGTCCTTTTTCCGTTACCGAGATGGTGAGTGCCAAGGGCATCTATTACGGAGGAAAGACCCTGGATCTGCTGCAAACCCATCCCGCCCAGGGACCGGGACTGGTGCAGCTTTTCGGCCGGGACCCTCGGCTTATGGCCCACATGGCCAAGCGATTGTTTGACCAGGGCCTCTGTCGGGACGGCGTTGACATCAACATGGGCTGTCCTGCCCCTAAAGTTGTGAAAAACGGGGAGGGAAGCGCTCTTCTGCTGGAGCCACGGCTCTGCGGGGAGATCGTCTCCGCCGTCAAAAAGGCCATTCCTCTGCCGGTAACAGTCAAGATCCGCCGTGGCTTTGGAGCGGGGGAGGACGTAATCGAGGAGCTGTGTCCCATTCTGGAGGAGGCGGGGGCGGACGCTGTGGCCATCCATGGCCGAACGCGGGATCAGATGTACGCCGGTCAAGCGGACTGGGACTGCATCCGGCGCGCCAAAGCCCTCTTGCGGATTCCCGTCATCGGCAATGGAGACGTTGCCTCCCGCGGGGACGCGGAGGAACGGATGGCGGAAACGGGCTGCGACGGCGTCCTGGTGGGCCGGGGCGCCTTTGGAAATCCATTCCTGTTCTCCAAGAGGATTTTTTCGCCGGAGGAGCGCCTGGCTGTCATAGAGCGGCATCTGGATCTAACCCTGGCCCTGCGGGGGGAACGGGTGGGCGTGCCGCTGATGCGCAAGCATCTGTGCGCCTATATAAAGGGGTTTCGGGGAGGCGCCAAAGCCCGCCCCCAGATCCTCTCCGCCAACACTCGGGAGGAAATCCTGGCCCCGGTGCGCCGGGTGATGCTAGCGCCATTTGACAAAGAGGAACGATAGGATATAATAGTACCATTCACAACCCAGTTGGGAACAAAAGGACGGGTTGAAAGGACCGTTTTTTCGGGTGGAAAGCCCGGCTGCGGCGCCTTTGGGCCGTCGTCTTTTTGTTATGGAGTGCCTCTGGGAACGGCGTCAGCCGTGGTCCAGGGGCGGCGGCGTGACGATGATGCCGGGCGGGCCATAGGGCCCAGCCCAGCACGGATAGGAGGAAGCAGCATGGAGAACAGCACCATTTTGACGGCGGAGGGCGCTCAGAAGCTGGAGGAACAGCTGGAGTATCTTAAGACCGTAGCCCGTAAGGAGATTGCCCAGCAGATCAAGGTCGCCCGGGAGTTTGGGGACCTTTCGGAGAATGCTGAATACGATGAGGCCAAAAACGAGCAGGCTCGCATCGAAGGGGAGATCGTGGAACTGGAGAAGAAGCTCCGGGGCGCTACCGTTATCGATGAAAGCACCCTGGACCGTTCGGTGGTACACATCGGCGCCGCGGTGGATTTGAAGGATCAGGCCGGCAAGAAGTTTCAGTTTACCATTGTGGGCTCCACCGAGGCGGACCCCTTAAAGGGCCGCATCTCCAATGAGTCCCCGGTGGGGGCTGCCCTTTTGGGGCACCACAAGGGAGATCGGGTGGAGGTAACCACCCCTGCCGGCGTACAGACCTATACCATTCTGGCCATCAACTGAGGAGTGACCAACATGGCGGAGGACCATACCAACGAGAACAACATCATAGAGGAAACCATCAACGAGGAGGAGCTCAGCGAGCAGCGGCGTATCCGGCGGGAAAAGCTGGATGCCCTTCGGGCCGCAGGGCAGGATCCCTATCGCGTCAGCCGGTTTGAACGGACCGCCAATTCCCAGGCCGTAAAGGGAACGGCGGAGCTGATGGATGCCCGGGTGTCGGTGGCGGGACGGATCGTGTCCCGGCGGATCATGGGCAAGGCCTCCTTCTGCCATATTCTGGACGAGGCGGGGGAGCTTCAGCTCTATCTGCGTCGGGACGATGTGGGGACGGAGAGCTACCAGGGCTTTAAGGCCATGGACATCGGAGACCTCATCGGGGTAACGGGCAAGGTGTTTACCACCAAAACAGGGGAGATCAGCGTCCATGTGGAGGAGATCACCCTTTTGAGCAAGAGCCTCATTCCCCTGCCCGAGAAGTTCCACGGCCTAAAGGATACCGATCTCCGGTACCGCCAGCGGTATGTGGACCTCATCGTAAATCCCGAAAGCCGGCGGGTGTTCCGGATGCGAAGCCAGATCATCCGCGCCATGCGCAATTATCTGGACGAGCGGGGCTATATGGAGGTGGAGACGCCCATTCTCCAGACTGCGGCGGGGGGCGCCTCCGCTCGGCCCTTCGTGACCCATCATAATACCCTGGACATCGACATGTACCTGCGTATCGCCACCGAGCTTCACCTCAAGCGGCTCATCGTAGGGGGCTTCGATAAGGTCTATGAGATCGGCCGCATCTTCCGCAACGAGGGGATGGACGTGCGCCATAACCCCGAATTTACCACCGTGGAGCTGTACGCCGCCTATGAGGACATCGAATACATCATGGACCTCACCGAGGATATGATCCGCCATATCGCCAGGGAGGTACTCCCCGGGGCGGTAGCGGAGTTTGATGGCGCCACCATCCGTCTGGACGAACCCTTCCGCAGGGCTACCATGGCCGGCCTGGTTCAGGAGAAGACGGGCATAGACTTCCTCACCATACCGGAGGAGGAGGCCTTCGCCGCCGCCAAAGCCGCGGGCTTCCATGAGATCAAAGAAACCATGAGCCGGGGGCAGCTTTTGTACGCCGGTTTCGAGCAGTTTGTGGAGGATACCCTCATCCAGCCCACCTTTGTGCTGGATCATCCTGTGGAGGTTTCCCCTCTGGCAAAGCGCCGGGAGGACGTGCCCTGGCTGACCCATCGGTTTGAGCTGTTCGTCTGCGGCTCGGAATTGGCCAACGCCTTCAGCGAGCTCAACGACCCCATCGACCAGTACAATCGTTTTCTCCAGCAGGCCCAGCAGCGGGCCGGCGGGGACGACGAGGCCCATGTGATGGACGAGGATTTTGTCACCGCTCTGGAGTACGGCATGCCCCCCACCGGAGGCATGGGTATGGGGATCGACCGGCTCACCATGCTGCTGACGGGCTGCTACTCCATCCGGGACGTGCTCCTGTTTCCGACAATGAAGCCTTTAGATGGTGCAAATAAGAAAAATGATGTAAAGAAGTCGGTTTCTGAAGCACCTGAAAAAAATGTAGAAGCTGAACCTGAAAAGATTGACTTCTCCAATGTGAAGATTGAACCAATCTTTGAGGAAATGGTTGATTTTGATACATTTGCTAAGTCTGATTTCAGAGCGGTTAAGATTCTGGCTTGTGAAGAAGTGCCGAAGTCCAAGAAGCTTCTCAAGTTCACATTAGACGACGGTGAACGGAAAGACCGTGTGATTTTAAGCGGTATTCACGAGTATTACGATCCGGAAGAACTGGTTGGAAAGACAGCGATCGCTATCGTAAATCTGCCGCCGAGAAAGATGATGGGCATCGACTCCGAGGGTATGCTGATTTCAGCGGTACACGAGGAAGATGGTCGTGAAGGGCTCAATCTTTTAATGGTTGATAACCACATTCCGGCAGGGGCGAAGCTCTATTAAAATGATGTAGGGATGCACCGTTTTATCCATAGAACGAGATGTACCTCATTTGATACAGAAAACGATGCAGAGCATCATCGGCAAAATAAATGGGCAGTCCTCAACACGGGGCTGCCCATTTATTTGTCAAGAAAAAGGAAAATTACCGATTAGATTTTCATTGTAGCGGTTATTGAGAATAGCTATAATGTAGCTTAGAAGAGAAAGAGGAATGATAAATTTATCAAGACAAAATGTTGGAGGAAATGGAAGTGGATATCAGGCAGTATCGTCAATCAGATTGCAAAGAGCTGATAGAATTATTTTATAATACAGTACATACTGTCAATGCAAAAGATTATACGAAAGAGCAGCTAAATGCTTAGGCAACGGGACAGGTAGATTTGGAAAGATGGAATTTATCGTTGCAAGAGCATTATAGTATTGTTGCTGTTGATAACAACGTTATTGTAGGTTTTGGCGATATAGATAAAACAGGTTATCTTGACCGCTTATTTGTCCATGCAGACTATCAGGGGAAAGGGATAGCAACTGCTATTTGCAATCAACTGGAACAGTTTGTTGAGGGAAACATAACAACACACGCTTCTATTACAGCAAGACTGTTTTTTGAAACGAGAGGATACAAGGTTATAAAAGAACAACAGGTTGAAAGACAAGGGGTTTTTCTTACAAATTACATGATGGTTAAGGAACGATAAGTCCAATTTATGGAGATGTCAAACTAGAATGAAAACAGTTGGACTTTTATGCCTTTGCCATGAAACCCATTGGGAAATGAGGGAAGTAAAAAGCCAGTAACCTTGGGAGGGTGCGGGTCCAGGAAGCCTTGTGAAAAAGCCAAACTTCCCCCAGATGCCGCCTTTCCATTGGGAAAGGCCAGGGGGATGGGGAGAGGGGCCCAATCCAAAACAAGCCGAATGTGTTTTTGCCGGAAAGAAAGATCAGGAGGGTATGATGAAAAGATGAAAAGAGGAGTGGTCATTCTTTTATCCCTGGCCATGTGCGCGGGCCTTTGCGCCTGTGGCAATCCACCCCAGACGGTTCCAACCGAAGAACCAGGAGCAACCTTGGACGCGGGCCAGAGCACGCCTACCCCATCTCCGGCGCCCAGCGCCCCGGAACAGGGGATCTCTGAACAGCGCGCTCGGGAAATCGCCCTGGCGGATGCGGGCGTATCGGAGGATTCCGTAACCGCCATACGCGTGAAACGGGATGTGGAGAAGGGCGTCTATGTCTACGATGTGGAGTTCTATGCCGGGGGCAAGGAATATGATTATGAGATTGCTGCAGCGGACGGCAGCATTCTGAAAAAGGACTTCGAGGTGGAGGACCATTGGTACCATGGCGGCTCCGCCCCCCAGACGGGAATTTCCCAAGAGCAAGCGGAGGAGATTGCGCTTCAGCGGGTGCCGGGCGCTCAGGCGGAGCAGATTCGGCTGAACCTGGAGATGGACGATGGGCGCATGGTCTATGAAGGGAAGATCATCCACCAGGAGCGGGAGTACGATTTTGAAATCGACGCTGACACAGGGGAGATCATCAGCTGGGAAGAGGAATCGGTTTTCGACTGAGCCCGGCTAAAAGAGGGATCCCGCGGGGATTCCATGAGAACGTAAAAGGCCTTCCGTTGGAAGGCCTTTTTTCTATTGCGTAGGGGCTATTGATCCAGGGAAACCAGGGTGTACTCCCGGCTGCCGATGCCCAAATCCGCAGCAGCCTCAATGGTATGGACGCCGTTGCGGGAGGTGATGCGCTCGATGAGGCTCTCTTTGCTGGGGTCATCGGAGGCATATACCAGATCCAAACAGGCTTGGTCCAGGGCCACCGGATCCAGGGAAGCCAGGATGCCGATGTCAGCCATCTCGGGATCGGCGGCCACGGCGCAGCAGTCGCAGTCCACCGATAGGTTGCACATGACGTTAAGGAAGGCGATGTGGCCGTCAAAGTGATCCACGATGGATTTGGCGGCGTCGGCCATGGATTCCAAGAAGGAATCGTGGTCCGCGGTCCAGATCTTTTCGGGATCCCCCGCCCCATGGATATAGGCCTTGCCATGGCTGGAGGCGATGCCGATGGAGATATTCTTCAGTGCTCCGCCATAGCCTCCCATGGGATGCCCTTTAAAATGGGACAGCACCAGGAGGGAATCATAATTGGCCAGATTGGCCCCCACATAGTTGACTTGAATCCGCTTGCCATTCGGGATGGACAGAGCCATCTCGCCCGCCTCATCCATGATGTCCACCTTACAGATGCCGGTCCAGCCGTGCTGCTCCATGGTAGCCCAATGCTTTTCGGTGGTATTGCGCTGTCCCTCATAGGCGGTGTTGCATTCCACTACCGTGCCGGAAACATGGTCAATGATGGGCTTTAAGAATTCCGGACGGATGAAGTTCTGGTTGCCCACTTCACCGCTGTGTAGCTTGACCGCCACAGCCCCGGGCAGTTCCCGCCCCAGGACCTTGAAAAGCTCGATCATCTTTTCTGGGGTAATCTGCTTGGTAAAATAGACGCTTGGTTTTGCCATGCTTTTGCACCTCCATAGTGATTCTCCAAAACTTCGGACGCGCTGGCCTGGGCCAGACCGCCCTCCCCCAATAATATACCATATCAGTATTCTATTTGGAAATTCCCTGCTGGCTCCTCGATTCAAAATGAAAGGGTAAGAGATGGCGTCAAGCGGCTAAAACGGGCCAAAGGGGGCCAAATCCGGCCAAATTGGAGTCATAAAAACCGCGGTAGGCCAGGGAGCCAAGCCGCGGTTTTTTGTGCGTCTTTTAAAACGAGGGGTTCCTCTAGAGGAAGAACCAGTAGTAAAGCGCCCCGCCGGTGAAGACCACGGCTAGGGTGATGCTGATCAACATCTTGGACAGAGGAGTGCTTCCGCCTTGGGGCGCCCGGTGCGCGTAGCCGTAGATGCCCAGGCCGGCTACCACCCAGGATACGGCGGCGATGAGGGGGAACACGGTCCGATAAACCGCCTCCTGTTCCTGTAAAACGGCGTAAAGGGCCAGGCCTAGAATCAAAAAGTTGCAGACGTGCTCCATAGTTTTGAGATGTTTCATTCCAATTACTCCCCTAAGAATACGATGCCCAAAATGCCTGGGCCCACATGGGTGCCGATGATGGGCCCCACGCAGAAGATGTCCACCTTCTGGCTGCCGTACTTCTCCATGACCCGCTCCCGAAGCTTTTCCGCCTCATCCAGGCAGTCGCCATGACAGATCATCACAGGCTTGTCCGGATGCTTTCCGCCCCGCTCGCCGTAGATCTCCGCCAAGCGCTTGATGGACTTCTTACGTCCGTTGACCTTCTCCATGCTGATGAGCGCGCCGCTCTCATCGATGCGGAGGATCGGCTTGATTTTCAGCATCTTTCCGGCGGCGGCTGCCGCTCCCGAGATGCGCCCACCCCGGTATAGATGGGCCAGATCGTCTACGGTAAACCAGGCCTCTACCTTGTGCTTGAAGCCGTCAATCCATCCCACCAATTCATCCAGAGGCATGCCCTTTTGATATTGCTCATAGGCGGCCAGAAGGATCATGCCTTCGCCCACTGCGGCGGACCGGGAATCCACCACTACGATCCGGCGGCCGGGATACCGGGCCATGAGCCGATCCCGGGTAAACTGGGCGTTTTCATAGCTGCTGGAAAGGGCGCTGGAAAAGCATAGGTATAGGATATCCTTTCCGGCCTTCAGATGAGGCGAAAAGGTTTCATCGTACATCAGGGTATTGATGGTGGATGTGGTGGGCATGCTTCCCTGACGCATTTGAGCGTAGAACTGGGCGTAGGGCAGGCTTTGCCCAAAATCGTCCAGATAGGGCGTGCCATCCAGGGAATAGGGGAAAGGAACGCAAACGATACCCCGCTCTTCATAATAGGACTGAGGTAAATCGCAGGTGGAATCGGTCATAAGTATATATTCTTGCATGGCAATCTTCCTCCAAGATGTGGTCGTTCAAATAGCATCAGTTTACCATGGGGAGGGGCATTTTTCAAAATAAACCGGCGATGAGGGCATTTCCCTTGACAAAAGAGGGAACCGCTGCGTAAATTATAGTAATTGGATGAAGCGGGCTTGTCCCGCCCTTGCCTGATTTCCTCTTGAAGGAGTGATTCTTGTGCAGATTTCCCGCAGAGCCCAGGCGGTAACTGGATCCCTTACCCTGGCCATCGACGCCAAAGCCAAGGCCATGGTGGCCCAGGGGGTGGACGTCATTGGATTTGGCGTGGGGGAACCCGATTTTAATACCCCTGCCCACATCGTTGCCGCCGCCAAGGAGGCCATGGACCGGGGAGAGACCCGGTATACCCCTAGTTCGGGAACCCTGGCCCTTCGCAAAGCCGTGTGCGAAAAGCTTCAGCGGCGGAATGGCCTTAGCTATACCCCCAGCCAGGTGGTGATCTCAAATGGGGCCAAGCATGCCCTTCACAACGCTTTATGCGCCATCCTGGAAGAGGGGGACGAGGTACTCATTGTGCCGCCCTGTTGGGTGAGCTATCCGGAAATGGTGAAGATGGCGGGCGGTGTGCCGGTCTATGTTGAGACCGACGCCGACGACCGCTACGCTCTGCATCTGAGCGCCGTGGAACAGGCCCTCAGCCCCCGGACTCGAGCCATTTTGCTCAATAGCCCCTGCAATCCCACCGGAGAGGTGATCCCTTGGGAGATCCTTGCCGGCATTGCGGATATAGCCCGGGAGCGGGATCTGTGGATCATCTCTGACGAGATCTATGAGGAGTTTGCTTACGATGGAGGGCTTCCTCCTTCCATTGCCACCCATAGCGAGGATGCCAAAGAGCGAACCATTCTCGTGAACGGAGTATCCAAAACTTACGCTATGACGGGCTGGCGCATTGGCTATCTGGCCTGCACCGAGCCTCTTGCCAAGGCCATCGGCAACTGGCAGAGTCACGCCACCAGTAATCCCAATTCCATTGCCCAGGCGGCAGCCCTTGCGGCCATCTCCGGCCCTCAGGACTGCGTCCAAGAGATGGTAGCGGAATTCGACCGCAGGAGAAAGGCCATGGCATCTGGGTTGGACGCCATTCCCGGCATCCAATGCCCCCTGCCCCGGGGCGCGTTCTACTGCCTGGCCAACATCTCGGACCTGTTGGGGAAATCCTATCGGGGCCGTGTCATTGAAAGCGATGACGACTTTGCCGCTATGCTTTTGGAGGAAAAGGCGGTTGCCCTGGTGCCGGGCAGCGGTTTTCTGGCGCCCGGCCACGTCCGGCTTTCCTACGCCCTATCCATGGAGGATATCCAAGCTGGGATGGAGCGTATCCGGGAATTTGTGAAGGAACTGATTTGAAAGGAGCGAATCGATGCTTGAGTTAAACAAAAGAGATAATCTGTTGGAGGAAAACGACTATAAATACCAGCTCCAGGATGTGGACGAGCCCAAACTATACCGGGAGCTGTTTGAGTATACCTCGGTGCCCAAGGTGAGCTTCAACCACCGGCTGGTGCCCCAGTATATGCCGGAGAATATTTGGATCACTGACACCACTTTCCGGGACGGCCAGCAGGCCTGTTCGCCCTTTACAGTGGAGCAGATCGTTGATGTTTACAAGATGCTGAGCCGCCTTTCGGGGCCCAAGGGCATCGTCCGGCAGAGCGAGTTTTTCCTGTATACCGACAAGGATCAGCGTGCCATGCGTGCCTGTCAGGATCTTGGCTTGCAGTTTCCGGAAATCACCACCTGGATTCGGGCCAATCCCAAGGATTTTCAGCTGGTGAAGGACGCTGGGGTGCGGGAGACGGGCATCCTCATGAGCTGTTCGGATTATCATATCTTTAAAAAGATGGGCAAGACCCGCCGGGAGGCCATGGATCTGTATTTGGGGATCGTCAAGAGCGCCCTTGACTACGGCATCAGCCCCCGGTGCCATCTGGAGGATACTACCAAGGCGGATTTCTACGGGTTTGTGGTACCCTTTGCTACCGAGCTGATGCGGCTCTCCCAGGAGAGCGGCATTCCCATCAAGATTCGGGTTTGCGATACCATGGGTTATGGGGTCAGTTACCCCGGGGCTTCCCTGCCCCGGAGTGTCCAGGGCATCATCTACGGTTTGCGCCAATACGCCGATGTGCCTCCGGAGTACATGGAGTGGCATGGCCATAACGATTTTTACAAGGTGGTCACCAATGCCGCCACCGCCTGGCTCTACGGATGCAGCGGCGTGAACTGCGCCATGTTGGGCATTGGCGAGCGGACGGGGAACTGTCCCCTGGAGGCCATGGCCATCGAGTATGCCTCCTTGCGGGGGACCACCGACGGCATGGATCTCTCGGCCATTACCGATATTGCCACCTACTTTGAAGAGGAGATCGGCATCGCGATCCCGCCCAATACCCCCTTTGTGGGCCGGAACTTCAACGTGACCCGCGCGGGCATCCACGCTGATGGCCTGTTGAAGGACGAGGAGATCTATAACATCTTTGATACGGCGGCTATCCTGAACCGCCCGGCTCTGGTAGCGGTGGACGCCTTTTCTGGTTCGGCAGGCATCGCTCACTGGATCAAGGGGTATTTCCGGTTATCCGACGAGGAGGCCATCGGCAAGCGCAGCGAACTGGCGATTCAAATGAAGGAGCGGGTAGACAAGGAATACGAGGCGGGCCGCAACACCGTCATGAGCGATGGCGAGCTGGTGGCCATGCTCCGGGAGATCGAGCCCGAGACCTATGAGCGGCTGATGAACGCAAGACGGAAGAAGAAATAACAAAGGGCCCCTTTGGGGCTCTTTGCTTTCCCGTTTGATATGGGGCGAATTGATGCTGGATCAAAACCGGAACATGTATTATAATGAGATTAAGAAGAAAACAAAATGGGGGTGCTCCAGATGATAGGATTTGTGTGCGGTATCGCCGGCTCCGGCAAGACGCGGCGCATGGTGGATATGGCCAACGCAATTTTGAACGACTCTCTGGGTAAGATCGTCTTCATCGATGAGGACTGTGACCGCATGTTTGACCTAAAACACGCCATCCGTCTGGTGGACGTGGGGGAATACAACGTACGCAAAAACGATGAGTTCTATGGATTTGTTGCCGGCATCATGGCCGGTGATTTTGATATACACACCATCTTTGTGGACAGCTTTTTGAAGTTTATGGACGGCTCTTTAACGGAGCTTCTGCCCCTTCTGGAACGCTTGGAGGCCTTGAGTGAGGCGCATAAGGTGAAGCTTATCCTCTCCATCAGCGCTGAGGAAGATGCCGTTCCCGCCTTTATCCGGGACCGCAAGGTGGCATAAGGAGGATATTATGCAGTTCTTCTCCACGAGGGGTGGCGAAGGCGTATCGCCCGCCGAAGCGGTGCTGATGGGAATTGCACCGGACGGCGGGCTTTTTATACCCGAAGCCTTTCCCCAGTTTTCCCTAAGTCAGATTGCCAAAATGGCCCGGCTCAGCTATCCAGAGCTTTCGGCCCAGGTTATTGCGTCCTTTTTGACGGACTTCACCTATGCGGATATCCTCAAGGTGACCCGAGAGGGCTACGCCGCCTTCTCCCACTCCGATACTGCGCCTTTGGTATCCATCGGAGACGGCCTTTTTGGCTTGGAGCTGTTCCATGGCCCTACCCTGGCCTTTAAGGACATCGCCCTATGCGTGCTGCCTGGCCTCATGCGGCTTTCCATGGAGAAACTGGGCCAGGATAAGACCGTGTTGATTCTGGTGGCCACCAGCGGCGATACCGGCAAAGCGGCACTGTCCGGCTTTACCGATAAGCCCGGTACCGCCATCTGCGTTTACTATCCCAAGGATGGAGTATCCTACGCCCAGAAACGGCAGATGATCACTCAGAAGGGGAAGAACGTCCAGACCCTGGGGGTGGAGGGGGATTTCGATGCCTGTCAGCGTGGCGTTAAGGCCATTATGGGGGATCCCGAAATGGCCCGCCTGGTGGGAGAACGAGGCTATGCCTTTAGCAGCGCCAACTCCATCAATTTCGGCCGGCTGGTTCCTCAGGTGGCGTACTATTTCTCCTCTTATGTAAAGCTGCTGTCGGCGGGGGAGATCGAGCTGGGAGACCAGGTGGATTTCATCGTTCCCACCGGCAATTTTGGAAACATCCTGGCAGGCTGGTATGCGAAACAGATGGGATTGCCCGTGGGGAAACTCATCTGCGCCAGCAACCGGAACAACGTCTTGACTAAGTTCTTCTCCGACGGGGTGTACCGGGCGGGGGGAACCCTTCATAAAACCACCTCTCCCTCCATGGATATTCTGGTATCCAGCAATCTGGAACGGCTGTTATACCACTGCACCCAGGATCCCGATCTGGTTAAAGCCTATATGGAGGATTTGGCTCAGGGACGGGATTATGCCGTGGGCAATGCCCTTTTGAACCGGTTTTCCGAGGACTTCCTGGCGGGCTGGGCGGACGATGCTGCCGGGGCTCAGGCCATTGGGCGCGCGTACCGCCGGGGAGGCTATGTGCTGGATCCCCACAGCGCCATCGGCCGAGCGGTGTATGAGGAGCTGCCGGCTACCGGCAATAAGGCGGTATTGGTCTGCACCGCCAGTCCCTTTAAGTTCAGCAGCGATGTGCTTCGCGCCCTTGGGCGGGAGCCCCAGGATGATGAGTCCGCCCCCTACCAGCTGGCGGATGTTACCGGGCTGAAGCTGCCCATGCCCCTGATTGAGGCCCTCACCGCAGAACCCCGTCTACTGGACACCTGCGGCGCGGCGGAGATGGGGGAGGCGCTGTTGGCCTGGCTTGACAGGGCCCGCTAGCTGATGTATATTGCAGCCATCCGCGCCCTGTTGAAATTGACGGATCGGGGCACATTGAAGGACAAACGGCGGGTAGTCAAGGGCTTTTTGGCGGAAATGGAGCGGGAATGCCGTGTTTCGGTAGCGGAAACCGGCTGGCAGGACAGCACCGCTTTCTTTGAGGCAGGACTCTGCAAGGCTACGTCGGATCACAGGGTGGCGGAGCGGGTCATCGATCATGTGAGCCGGCGCATCTATGAGGATCCACGATTTTGCTATGTGGAACTGAGAACTGAGATTATTCCCATGGGGTGAAGCATATGGAACAAAAAAAGGTCATATTTAGCGGGATTCAGCCCTCGGGCGGGCTGACCCTGGGCAACTACATTGGCGCGCTTCGAAATTGGAAGAACCTTCAGGCGGAATACGATTGCTATTACTGCGTGGTGGATCTCCATGCCGTGACGGTGCGGCAGGTGCCGGCGGAGCTTCGTCGGCGGACCTACGAGACCTTTGCCCTGCTGCTGGCCCTGGGATTGGATCCCCAGGAGAACACCGTATTCGTGCAGTCCCATGTGGCGGCCCATTCCCAGATGTGCTGGGCGCTTAACTGCTACACCTATTATGGGGAGCTGGGCCGCATGACCCAGTTTAAGGAGAAATCCGAACGGCATCCGGACAACATCAACGCCGGTCTTTTCGATTATCCCGTGCTGATGGCGGGGGACATCCTTTTGTACAACACCGATCTGGTGCCGGTGGGAGCCGATCAAAAGCAGCATCTGGAGATCACCCGGGATATTGCCATCCGGTTTAACAACATCTATGGCGATGTGTTTCGGGTTCCGGAGCCCTACATCCCCAAATTGGGCGCGCGGGTGATGTCCCTTCAGGAGCCCACCAAAAAGATGAGCAAGTCCGATGAGAATGAAAACGGATTCATCGCCATTTTGGACGATCCCGATGTCATCGTGCGAAAACTTCGCCGGGCGGTGACCGATTCCGAGGGCAGCGTGACCGCGCGGGAGGATAAGCCGGGGGTCACCAACCTTATGGGCATTTTGGGAGCCCTCAGCGGGCAGACCATGGAACAGATTGAGGATGCCTTTGCCGGCAAGGGATATGGCGACTTGAAATCCGCTGTGGCCGACGCCGTCATTGGAGAGCTGTCTCCCATCCAGGCGGAGTATAAACGGCTTATCGCCGACAAGGGGCAGCTGGAGGCCCTTATGAAGGAGGGCCGCGAGAAAGCAGCCCGTGTGGCGAACCGCACCATGAGCAAGGTATATAGGAAGATGGGGTTCATTGGCCTGCGTTGATCCCATCCTAGGAGGAATGGCATGTTTGGCTATGTAAGGCCCATCCCGGAGCTGCTGGAGGAGGGGGAAAAGGAGCTTTTTTCCGCCTATTACTGCGGTGTATGCCGGGAGATGGGCCGCCGGAGCCGGATGACCCTTACCTTTGACTGCGCGTTTCTAGCGTTGATGCTTTCGGGAGGATCGGAGGCGGGGATGGAGACCATCCGCTGCCGGGGAAATCCTTTTCGAAAGAAGCGCGCCATCCGCACAGGGATCACACGGTATTGCGCCGACCTCAATGCGATTTTATCCTATTACAAAATCCTAGACGATATCGCAGACGAGGGAAAGACATCCCGCAGGCTTATGGGATGGCTGCTCCGAGGGGATTTTCGCCGGGCGGCTGCCCGTCAGCCCCAGGCGGCGTTGGCGGTGGAGCGCTCCATTGCCGCTCTTCAGAGGTTGGAAGAGGAAAGCTGTCCGGTGTCCGATATGGCGGCCGATACCACCGCTTCCATGATGGCGGCGCTGGCTGGAGAGCCGGACACCCCGCTTTACCGGTTATTCTACCATGTGGGCCGTTGGCTGTACCTTTTGGACGCTCTTATGGACTACGATGAGGATCTGGAGCGGGGAGGCTACAATGTGCTTCGCCTGGAATGGGGCAGCCGGGAGGCCGCTGTGGAGGCCATGGAGTTTGCCCTGTGGCATGCGTTGAGCGTGGTGGAGGAGGAGTGTGGCCGGTTGGAGTTAACCCAAACGGCCCTGGGCATCGTCCGAAATACCCTGGAAAAGGGGATGGCTGCCCGGACCCATTTGGCCCTATATGGGCAGGAGGAAAAAGAAGAAGTTGGATCCCTATAAGGTGCTGGGGGTAAAGCCCGGCGACGACCAGGAAACCATCAAAAAGGCATACCGGGAGCTTGCAAAGAAATATCACCCGGATAAATACCGCAATACCAATCAGTACGAGTGGGCCATGGAGAAGATGAAGGAAATCAACGCGGCCTACGATATGCTCACGGGAAAAAACGTCAATACCGGGTTTGGCGGCGGCGCATCCGGCGGCTACGGATACGGCGGCGCCACCGGGGGAAGCACCGGTTATACCGGCAGTCAGGCAGGGCTCTTTAACGCCATTCGCCAGCTTTTGGCCCAGCGCCGTACCGATGAGGCCGAGGCCATGCTGCTTAATATGACGGAGCGGCCTGCCGAGTGGTACTACCTCATGGGGGTTTGCTATAATCAGAAGAATTGGCATACGCAGGCCCGCCAGTTTTTTCAGACCGCGGTACAGATGGATCCCAACAACTATGAGTACAATCAGGCCTACGCCGCCTATAACGGCGCCGCCCGGGGCTTTACCCGCCGGGCCTATGGCAATGCCGACAACAGTATGTGCCAGCTTTGCCAATGCCTGTTGATTTCCTCCATGTGTTCCGGCTGCGGCAGGATGCCCTATATCTTCTGCTGTTAGGAGGCCGCCTTGAATTTTTGCACCGGCGAGACCGCCCATAAGCTGACCCTTTCTGCCATGCTCTGCCTGATTTCCATGGTGTTTCTCTATTTGATACGGCTAGTGCCCACCTGGGCTGAGATTCCCCTCATGGCTTTGGCGGGGATTCCCCTCTCTGGGATAGCGGCGGAGGACGAGCTCTATCTTTCGATTTTGGCCTATGCCATTACCTCCATCTTTGGATTGGGGTTCATCGCAAGCTTTGCCCATCTTGCGCCCTATACCCTGCTGTTGGGCCTATATCCCTTGATCAAGCCCTTTTTAGATGGACGGCGGGATCCGTTCTTCCGCTGGGTCTTGAAGATGCTTTTCTTTACTGCCGCCATGCTGCTCATTGCCGATGGCGCCGCCGGGGGCTCGCTTTTGCCCTATCTGTCACACATTCCCAGCTGGGCACTGATTCCCCTGGTGTACGTGTTGTTCATTGCCTATGACTATATTCTGCTGTTGTTTCAATACTTTTACCTGGGAACCGTCCGTCCCCGGCTTTAGGGCTTGACGGGTGGAGAAAAATATAATAGCATCATGATATATGGATTGTAATTGGGAGGGGACCCCATGAGTAGCCAAAAGAAACAGCCCGCCAAGGTTATTGAGCTTTCTGGAGAGGATATTCTTGCCTTGGCGGGCGACGCCAAAGGGCAGGAGGAGCGGAACCTGAGCGTGGAGGCCATCCGAGAGGAGATCCTGGATTATCCCAACTCCATTCTGCTGGCCGGTTTTTTCAAAGCCTTTGGAGACGGCACCCGTCTGCGCATTCTCAACGCTCTTTCCATCCGGGATCTATGCGTAAAGGAGTTATGCCAGCTCTTGGACGCTTCCCAGCCCGCAGTTAGCAACCATTTGCGCATTCTCAGCCAGCAGCAGATGGTAAAACCCATTCGCCGGGGAAAGAACATCTACTACTCCCTGGGGGATTGGCATATCAATGCCATCATCGGCGTAGCCCTGGAGCGGTTCGCTTTGGATGGCAGCGGGAAGCTATAACTGGGGAATGGTCAGCCGCCTTTGGGCGGCTTTTTTTTATTGCCTTGGCATGTGTCCCTTTGGCAAACTGTAAGTAACTAGAAGGATATGGTTCCGTGAAACGCGTTTTGCTGGGATTGTTATGCTTGGTACTGCTGATCTGTGGCGGCTGTTATGAGCACTACGCCATGGAGGCAGCGTCGGCTTTGGACCTCCGGGACACAACCCTTCATAGGAGCATTGGACAATTTTGGAAGGCGGAGGATGTGGGTTATGGGCAAGGGGAATACTTTGCCGCCAAGCTTTTGCGCTGTGTCCGGGTGGAGTTTGGAGAACGAATCAGCTACTACTACCGGATTGTGGTTTGTCCCCTGACGGATCAGCCCCTGTGCTGTATGGATCTCCGCATTCTGCCTACCGCCGGACTGGATAACTATTTTTTGCGTGGACGATACCGGGGGCGGCAGCCTCAGAGCCGCCAGTCCTACGAGCCCACCGGGAACCTATTCATGGGGGTAAAAAATCTGGATGTTAAGAGGCCCTTCCCAGAGGAGGGAGAGGAGGGCCCGGTGGCCTATGATCTGGAGTTCACCTGGAACAATGTTCACGATAATCTGATGGAGGAACTGAACCTATCGGTCCAGGACTTTGACCGTGGGATGACGGAGCTACGGGTGCTATTTAACGGCAGGGTGGATGAGATCCCTCTCAAGCTGGAGGGCGTGCCGGAGACGGCCACCAGTGCCGAAAACCCCGTGGCCCAGGAAGTCATTCTGGTGCGACGCCTATTTGAATACGGTGGCGGTGGGAGAATATCCTACTTCTATGGGGAATGATGAAAAAAAGCGAAAAGAGCCGGGAAACCGGCTCTTTTGATCAGCTTTGCCGAGGGAAGCGAAGAAGCGGAGCGCGCGCCGGACCGGGACCGCCGTGAATGGGCGCTCTTGGACCTATGGGGGTCGATGTCGGGCCCACAGGCGGTCTGGGGGGCTGTGGAGGCCGGACGGGCGGAGGCGGCGGCCCAACGGGCGGCCGAGGCCTGGGCGGATGGGACGGGTGCATGGGCCAGAATCCCCAGACGAAGGGAACCCAAGGAACCCGCCGATACCGGCCATATCTATCATAGGGTGCCATGGCGACACATCCTTTCCTGATGGTATGCTACATCATATGTGGGAGGAGGTGCTTTTTCCACAGATGGCCGCTTGTTACGATATTCTGAACATTGGCGAGAGGGCCTTTTCCATGGGGGACAGCTGCGCTATACTGATAGACCCTGGAAAGCCCCACTTCGGCCCTTTGTTTGCGTACCGGCCCCGGATGCAATATAATAAGGGGCGAGCGAACCCCATTAAACCAGACGAGGTTGTCATCTTATGGACGCGATTATCGGTACCATTACGGATATCTCCCGTTTTATTTTCATTGGCATCGTGCTATATACCCTGTTTCGGCTGGTGGATAACGCCATGGCGGAGTATGCTTTTCGCCGGGAGGCCATCGGTGGTAGTCCCGGCCGGTATTTTGGCTATCTTACCATCATCAAGGCGCCTCGGGAGGAGATGCTGGGCCTTCGGTATGGCCTGAAATGGGAAAACAGCTTGGGATCGGCGGACAAATGTGATGTGGCCATCCCGGTGAAAAAAATCGGCAAGCGCCATGGGGTACTGTACCTAAACCGGGACTTTGCGGTGGTAAACCCCATCGGCCACAACCGCATCTACATCAACGGCGAGCTGGCTCAGCGAGGGGACGAGGTCTATGACGGCGATATCCTCACTCTGGGCGGCGTATACCTTAGGGTACGCCTGGAGATGGGAGGGAACCACTGATGCAATCCATGCGACGGCCCAGCTCGGGCAGCATCCTTTTTATGATCACCCTGTTCTATGTGCTGGCCTTTTCCATCATCTTCATCAACTCCCCTGAGACCGATTACCGGGGCTTTATCGTGGCGGGAGGCGCCGTTGGGCTGTTGTATTTCCAGTATGGGGCTTTGACTGCCTTCTTCCCCAACGTGGATCGATATGTGCTTTTGGTGGCCAATTTCCTCTGTGCCGTGGGCATGGTGATGCTGTACCGCATCGATCCCGATATTGCCATCAAACAGTTGGTTTGGATGGGCATCGGAATGTTCTTTATGGTGATCACCATGCTGGCCATCCGCTATTGGCGGGCCTGGCCCAATCTGAAATGGGTACTCATGGTGGGCAGCTTTGGCCTATTGGCCCTGTCTATCGTGTTCAGTGGCAGCGTCTTTGGCGCTAAGAATTGGTTTACCATCGCCGGGGTTACCGTGCAGCCATCGGAGTTTGTCAAGGTGCTGCTGGTGGTTGCCCTGGCGGGAGTGCTTCATCAGTACAACGGATTTTCCTCCCTGCTGGTCATCGCGGGCTATGTGGGGGGCTGCTTGATCCTGCTGCTTCTTCAGAAGGATTTGGGCGCGGCGTTACTCTATGCCGGCACCGCTATCATTATGCTGTACGCCGGCACCAGCAACAAGTGGCTGGTAGGAGGCGCCGTTGGGGCGGTGAGCGTGGGCAGTGTATTGGCTTATAAGCTGTTCCCCCATGTGCGGGTTCGGGTGGCCTTGTGGCAGAATCCCTGGGCCCTGTACGAATCCCAGGGCTATCAGGTGGTCCAGGGGCTCATTGCCATTGCCAGCGGTGGCCTTTTTGGCCTTGGCCTCACCATGGGCATGCCCATGGCGGTGCCGGTGCGCCACACGGACTTTATCTTTGCGGTGATCTGTGAGGAGTTCGGGCTTATCATTGGCGTCGCCTTGGTAGCCTTTTACCTGGTGTTCATCGTTCGGGGGGCCATTATCGCTATGGATGCCCGAAACAGCTTTGACGCCATCATGGCCATAGGCTGCGTGGCTATGATCACCCTCCAGTGCTTTATCAACATTGGCGGCGTGGTGAAGCTGATCCCCCTGACGGGCATCACCCTGCCCTTTGTCTCCTATGGGGGCAGCAGCATGCTGTCCTGCTTCATCCTGCTGGGGATCCTGGAGGGCATTGCCATCAAGAACGGAGACGCCGATTCCATGGAGTTTGACGAGGAACTCTATGATGAGGACGACTACGCCTACGACCAATACGAGGATTGACGGATGAAAGGCATCAGAAAGAGCATCAAGGCCCTATTGTGGGCGTTTGTGATTATGTTTACGGTGCTGGCGGGCTATACCGCCTATACCGTGACGGTGAACGGATCCACCTGGTTCATCTCTTCCTACAACCCCAGGCTGGCTAACCAGAAGCAAAACGTGGTGGCGGGGAGCATCCTGGACCGGAACTATACCGTGCTGGCGGAGAGCCAGACCGCCGGGGAGCGGGAATACCACCCTGACAGCGTAACCCGCAAGGCGGTGAGCCATGTGGTGGGGGATCCCTACGGCCTGGCCGCCACCGGAGTGGAGTCCTTCCATGCCAAGTATCTCCTGGGCTTTGGAGGCAACGTCTTTGAGCGGCTGTACCAGAGCATCGTACTCCATCAGCGGAAGGGAGAGAACGTCACCACCACCATCGACGCCCAGCTATGCAAATACGCGTACCAACAGCTGGATGGGAAAAACGGCGCTGTGGTGGTGATGAACTACCGGACCGGGGAGATCTTATGTTCCGTGTCCACCCCGGGATATGATCCCACCAATATGGATGCCTACCGGGACCTTAGCGACGATGATCCCGCTAGCCCCCTGGTAAACCGCGTGACCATGGGCCGCTACACCCCTGGATCGGTGTTTAAGACCATCACCTTGGCGGCGGTGGTCAAGTATCAGCCCGAGCTGCTTACAAAGACCTATTCCTGCGCCGGCTCCATGGACATGGACGACAGCGCCATTACCTGCGCTGGAAAGTCCCGACATGGGGATCAGACGGTGCTGGAGGCATATGAGAACTCCTGCAACGTGGCCTTCGCCCAGATTGCTCTGGACCTGGGCCGGGATAACGTCATGAAGATGGCCCAGGAGTTTGGCTTTAACGAGGAATATCTATTCAGCGACCTCATTGCCTACAAGTCCAGCTACGAGACCTCCGACAAGGACTTGGACTTCTGCTGGTCCGCCATTGGCCAATATAAGGATACCTCCACCCCGCTGCAGATGTGCATGGTGGCGGCTACCATCGCCAATGACGGCATTATGATGGAGCCCAAGCTGGTGAAGTCCATCATCAACGCCAGGGGTTACGAATACAACAAGATAACCCCTAAAACATTGAAGACGGTGATGAGCCCTGAAAACGCCCAGGTGATCCGGGAGTATATGATCAGCGCCGTCACCGACGGGTTGGGCGGCCGGGCCGCCGTCAGCGGCTACACCGTAGGCGGCAAGACCGGCTCCGCCGAAGTGTCGGATGATAAGAGCGTACCCACCCATGCCTGGTACAACGGATTTATCTATGACGATAAAAGCCCCCTTGCCATCGCCGTCATCGTGGAACACGGCGGCAGCGGAGGCAGAACGGCCGCGCCCATTGCCGGCGCGGTGCTGAAAAAAGCAGTGGAGCTGGGGTATTGATGGATTATCGGGAACACATCGAGGATATTCTGTCGGGGCTGCCCGAAAAGCCCGGCGTCTATATCATGAAGGATGGGGACGGAGAGATCATCTACATTGGCAAGGCCCGCGTGTTGAAAAACCGGGTACGCCAGTATTTCCGCAGCAGCAAAAACCATGCACCCAAGGTCATCGCCATGGTGGAGAAGGTGCGGGATATTGACTACATCATCACTGCCACCGAGATGGAGGCTCTGGTGCTGGAGTGCAACCTCATTAAGGAGAACCGGCCTTTTTACAACATCCTCATGAAGGATGACAAGCATTACCCCTATGTGCGCATCGATTTAAACGAGCCCTATCCTCGGGTAGAGGTGGTTCGCAAGGTGGTAAACGACGGGGCCAAATACTACGGCCCTTATGTGAACACCGGAGCTCTTACCGACGTGCTGTCCGCCGTCAGCGCCAACTTTCAGCTTCGAACCTGCAAGCGGGATATTCTTCGTTCCCTGGCAAAAGGGGAACGGCCCTGCCTCAACTACCAGATTGGCCGGTGCGCCGGACCCTGCGCTGGGCATATCAGCCAGGAGGACTACCGGGCCATGATACAGGAGGTGCTGGCCCTTTTAGAGGGCAAGAGCGAAAAGATCATCTCGGGTTTGCGGCGGGAGATGTTGGCCGCCAGCGACCGTCTGGATTTTGAGGAGGCCGCGGTACTCCGGGATCGGCTGAACACCGTGCAGCGGGTGGCCGAGCGGCAGTTGGCGGATTTCGCTTCCCTGGAGGAGCGGGACGCCTTTGGTATGGGGGAGCTCCGGGGGAATTTCCTGGTGCAGATCATGATGATCCGGGATGGGAAGATGGTGAACAGCCAGAACTTTTTCATTGAGGATCCTCAGGAGAGCCGGGAGGAGGTCTTTTTTTCCATCCTCAAGCAGTATTATGCCGGTACTGCCTATGTTCCATCTGAGGTTTTGATTCCCTTTGCGGGGGAGGAGATGCCTTTGATCGAGCATTGGCTTTGCGAGAAGCGGGGAAAAAAGGTGCGGCTCCATGTGCCCCAGCGGGGGGATAAGAAAAAGGTGGTGGATCTGTGTAACGCCAACGCCCAGGACGTGCTGGAGCGGCGGGAGGCCCGGCTCCGGCGGGAATGGGATCGGGGGGAAGGGGCGCTTTTGGAGCTCCAAGCCCAGCTGGGCCTGCCCGTCCTGCCACGGCGCATCGAGTGTTATGACATCTCCCACACACAGGGGGCCTATACCGTGGCCAGCATGGTGGTGTTTACCGACGGAAAACCCGATAAGAGCAGCTACCGGCGGTTCCGCATTCGAACGGTGGAGGGCATTGACGACTTCAAGAGCATGTCGGAGGTGCTGGAGCGCCGGCTGCTCCGGGCCATGGAACCGGATGAGAAATCCGTCCAGTCCTTCGGGCGGCTGCCGGACTTGATCGTCATCGACGGGGGCAAGGGACAGCTGCACAGCGCCCTAAACTCCATGGAACGGGTGGGGTTTGACATCCCCATGATCGGCCTGGCCAAGCGCATCGAGGAGATCTTCCTGCCGGGAGAGAGCGAGCCAATTCTGTTGAAATCCAGCTCCCCGGCCCTTCATATTTTGCAGGGTATCCGGGATGAAGCCCATCGGTTTGCCATCACCTACCACCGGTCTTTGCGGGCCAACGCCGCTTTGGTCAGCGAGCTGGACGAGATCCCCGGCATCGGCAAGCGGCGGAAGAACGCCCTGATGCGGGAGTACAAGACGGTGGAGCACATCAAAACCGCCGTCCTGGAGGACCTGGCTGGGTTGGAGGGCATGACACGGGCCGCCGCCCAGGCGGTGTACGAGCATTTTCACCGGCAGAATGATGAGACTGCGCCCACCTCGGAGGAGGAGTAAAGGCGGGCGGCCGTACGGCGGTGGCTGGCTAGGGGCTGGAACGCACGCCAACGGCGTGCAACAGGGGTGCGGGCTCAGCCTGCTGTAACAGGGGACCGCCCACCGGACGGCGGTCACTGGCCGCTATTCCTCGTCGGGGATGGAGAGGCTTCCAGGGCCAGGCCCATGCCCAGCCGAAAGCCCAGGGTGAAGTTCTTGAGATAGTGCCGGACCCGGGCTTCCGCTTCCAATTCCTGATAGGCCTGAAACCGCTGGTCCGCCTCTTCGTCCAGGAGGGCGCGCAGTTGCTCTTCCCCGCGCAGGAGCTGTTGCCGGAACCACATGGTTTCCTCATCCTTTTGCTTGGCCCAGGATTCAAAAGGGGAGAGTTCCCCGAAATAGAGCTGTTCTAATAATCCACACACGTCCATCATCTCCTTATGGTAATTCTACTATTTTTTTATAGTAAAATCAATACTATTGTATGATAGTAAAGTACATTGTTCCTGAGGTGAGGACGATGTACCACTATCCTAGACTAAGGGACTTAAGAGAAGACAAAGGAAATACGCAAACAGAGATTGCTGCGTTGCTTGGTATTGACCAAAGAGTTTACAGCAATTACGAAACGGGGAAAAATAGAATCCCTGTTAATTTTCTTGTTGTTTTGGCGGACTATTATGGAACAACCACGGATTATATTTTAGGCCGCGTCAAGGAAAAGTAAAAAATAATATTAAAATTGTCTTTTATCCAGAGTGGGGCCAGGGGGGATTTCGGGAGTCCCCCCTTAGGCCCCCTCTGCACTCCCCCATAACCCCCTAACGACACGGGGGAAGTTTCCCCCATGTCCCCCACGAGGAAGGACGGGGGCATGAAAAGAAAACCGGGGTTGGCGTAAGTAAAATGTTGGCTAGGGGCAGAAACGCACGTCAACGGCGTGCAAAAGGGTACAGGCTCAGCCTGCCCATGTCTCTCTCGTGGGGAGAAGGGTATGGCTATAAGGAGAAGGTCGGCATTTGTAGGACAGTTGGTTAAGGGCACACCAGCAACCGCGAAGCGGTTGCAACAAGGCAGCGACCACCGGCCGCCCCCCAACGACAAGGGGGGAAGTCTCCCCCATGGCCCCCTCGTGCGAGAAAGGGGCTTGATGAGAAAACCAGGGTTGATGCTAGTAAAATGTTGGCTAGAGGCAGAAGTGCACGCCAACGGCGTACAACATGGGACCGGGCACTGCCCGGCGGCGGGGGATTCCCAAAGGAGCGGTTCCATAGTATAATTCCAGTAATAAGATTTATGATAAATTTGGAGGAACCTTCCCATGCAGTACAAGCTCTTGGCCCTGGACATCGACGGAACCCTTTTGAACAGCAAGCGGGAGATCACCCCCGGCGTGCGGAGCGCCATCCAGCGGGCGGTGGACGCCGGCGTCACCGTGCTTTTAGCAACCGGCCGCATGTATCGGGCCATGTACCGGATCAATGAGGATCTGGGGCTATCCGCACCCTGCATGGTATACGGCGGGGGACAGATCGTGAAGGACAGCAAGCCCATCTACGAATGCCCCATCGATTCCGCCGCCGCCTTGGAGTTCCTCGATTGGGCGCATGAGATTGGCATGCATGCCCAGATCTATCTGTTTGACGACTTTGTCTATGAAAAGGAAAACCAGTATAGCCGGGAGTATGCGGAGTTTTGTAACTTTCCAGGGGTGGAGTTCCCCAACCTTCGGAAGATGCATACCATTCTGACCCCCAAAATACTGGGCATCTCCGAGCCCGAGAACATCGACCGATGGGAGGCCATGGCCAAGGAACGGTTTGGGGATCGGCTTCGCATTACCCGGAGCAAGCCCCGGTTCCTGGAGGTCAACAACCCCGCTGCCAGCAAGGGGGTTGCCTTGAATGAGCTGGCCAAATCCCTGGGGCTCACCGCTGAAAACTGCATTGCCATGGGAGACGCCACATTGGATCTGCCTATGATCCAGTGGGCTGGATTGGGAATCGCCATGGACAACGCTGATGAAGTAACCAAGGCCGGCGCCGATTTCATCTGTCCCAGCTGTGATGAGGACGGGGTGGCCTACGTCATCGATAAATTCATCCTGAACGGGAAGTGATACCTTGATCAAGACCATTCCTGTGGATATCTTTGCCGAGAAGATCGACCTTACCACCGTCTTTAAGGGACGGGGGGAGTTTGTGGTGGGCAGCAACGATATCAGCCGGCCTTCCATTCAGATGGCGGGATTCTTCAGCGAATTCCCCTTCCACCGCATCCAGCTCTTTGGCCGGCAGGAGATGGGGTACATCGAGCAGTGCTCCGAGGATGATTTGGAGCGCCGGTTTGAGGAGTTCTTTTCCTACGAGATCCCCTGTATCATCATCTGCAATGGCGACCCGGTACCCAGCGTTATGATGCGCCATGCCATGGAAAAGAACGTGCCGGTGTACCGCAGCGACCGCCGCACCAGCAAGATCGTCCATATGGTGGTGGATTTTCTGGACGCAGTGCTGGCCCCGGAGGAGACCATCCACGCCAACGTGCTTCATGTCTTTAACGTAGGAATTTTGATCCGGGGAGAGAGCGGCATTGGTAAGAGCGAGCTTACCTTGGAGCTCATCAAACGGGGACATTTTATGGTGTCTGACGACGTTACGGTGCTGCGAAAGATTGGGGAGAGCCGGCTCATCGGCTATGCGCCCCGGGCGGTACGAAACCTGATGGAGCTTCGGGGGATCGGCATCATCGACGTGAAGCAGATGTACGGCATGACTGCAGTACTGGAATCCTGCGGCATCGACCTCTATATTGAACTCAGCAATTGGGTGGAGGGCCAGGAATACGAGCGCCTGGGCTTTGATACCAACTACATCGAGTTTATGGGGGTCAAGATCCCCCGGTACGATATCCCCGTTCGCCCGGGACGGAACCTGGCGGCTTTGGTGGAGGCCATCGCCATGAACCACCGGGTTAAGGAAACCAATTTTGACATTGAGGAGGAGGTCAACCGCCGCCTGGAGGCTCTGTATTCCGGCCGGGATACAGAGGTGATTCTGTAATATAACCGCCCCTTCGGCCATACAAATTAGTGTACCGGTCGAAGGGGTGATGACCATGAAAGGGCGCCGACTGGCCCTTTTTTTATGTGCCGTGCTATTGCTGCTGGTGGGGATCTTCCCCCGAGCGGTTTTGGAAAATACCGATTTGGATTTCGTCAAAAGCTGGATCGGGAAACGGCGCTACGAGTACGCCGGAGAGCTAACCCTCTGGCATGTAACGGGCACCGGCATGGGAATGGGCAACGGGGCCAACTTTTTGTCGGCCCGAACCAAGGAGTTTGAACGGAAGAACTTCGGCATTTACTTTACCATCAAAGTGATGGATGAAAAGCAGCTTCAAGAGCGTCTGGCGGCGGGGGAGCGGCCAGACCTTTTATCCTTTCCCGCAGGGGCTCTCAGCGATCCCGCGGGCGTCTTGGAGGAGCTGGATCTATCGGGATTCTCCATGGATCGTAATTTGAAGGAATCCGCGGAAAAGGGTGGCCGGAGCTACGGGGTTCCCCTCTATTTTGGAGGAGCGGTACTGGTGACCAACGATGATCTGATTTATTCCAAGGACCTGATGCCGCCCAGCGGCATGCCGGACGCTGAGTGGATCGCCGACGCCCAGGAAAAGGGTGCCTTGAGCCTGATGCGGATCGGCAGCGACACCGAGCTCTATATCGCTGCATCCTCTCTGTGCGATGAGGCGGCGGAGGCCTTTTTAGCGGCGTCCGCAGGAACGCTGGATGAGTTCCTCAAGGGGGAGACGGTGATGGCGGTGATGGATGTAAAGACCCTCTACGCCTTAAAACAGCGGGAGGATACCGGGCATGTTCCGGGAGTGTCCTCCTATGGGATGGACTCCATGGCTTTTACCACACAGTACCTGGGAATTGCCAAGGACCTGCCGGATGAGAAGTGGCAGGTGGCTCAGGGACTGGTGAATCACGTTTTGGGGGAGAAAGCACAGAAGCGGCTGTTGGACTACTGGAGTTTTCCGGCCCTTTCCGGCATTGATGATTTTATACCGGAGGATCTTAGAATGGCCTCAATGTGGGAAAACCAGAGGGAGGAAAAACCCCTGTGCATGCCCGCCTTCCGCAAGGGGGAGATCGCTGGGGAATTTGCTCGCAGACGGGAGGCGGGCGAAGAGCTAGAAAGCCTTCGGGAATGGCTGCGGGATGCTTGCAATGATGGTGGCTAACGTGTAAACTATATTATTATGCCTTGTGATGGTCCGACGATAGGAGCTTACTATGCCTCTCATAGATTTGATTGATAAATTGCAGCAATCCCTGCCCAGCGGCACGGTTTTGACGGGGGAACCCATGGCGCGGCACACCACCTTCCGGGTGGGAGGGCCCGCCGATGTGATGGTGCTTGCCGACAGCGGGGCGGATATTCAGAAGACCGTGGCTCTGTGCCGGGAGGAGAACTATCCCTTTATCATTTTGGGCAACGGCAGCAACGTGCTGGTCCGGGATGGCGGCATCCGGGGCTGTGTGATCCTCATGGGCGAGGGGTACTCCTGCGTGGTTCCCTCGGGAGAGGACGCCGTCTATGCCCACGCTGGCGCCAGGAACAACCGATTTGCCGAGACCTGTATGGAACTGGGGCTCGCGGGATGCGAATTCATCTCGGGGATACCGGGCACCATAGGGGGAGCGGTGTTTATGAACGCCGGGGCTTATGGTTCTGAGACCTCGGATATTGTGAAAGCCGTCCGGGCGTTGGATCGGGAGGGCAATTTTCTGGAGCTAACCCGGGAGGAGATGGGCTTTAGCTACCGCCATAGCTTGGCGGCGGAGCGGGAGATGATCATCCTAGGGGCGGAGTTTCAGCTAAAAAAGGGAAATCCAGCGGAAATCGCCGCTCGCATTGCCGATTTGAACGGCCGCCGCCGAGACCGGCAGCCTCTGGAATATCCCAGCGCTGGCAGCGTGTTCAAACGGCCTTTGGGACATTTTGCCGCGAAGCTCATCGATGACGCCGGTTTGAAGGGAGCCCGGGTGGGGGATGCCCAGGTATCGGAAAAACACGCCGGGTTCATCATCAACCGGGGGGCGGCCGCTGCAGCCGACGTGCTGGAATTAATCCGCCGCATCCAGAATATCGTCTTTGGCATGTTCGGCGTGCGGCTGGAGACCGAGGTCCGCATCCTGGGGGAAGAGGCGCTGTCATGACCATCTACGGGGATTTTCATACCCATACGGTGTTCAGCCACGGCAAGGGTACCATGGAGGAGAACGTTCAAGCCGCCATTGACCGCGGACTTTCCGCCGTGGCCATCACCGATCATGGGCTTTCCCACTTTGCCTATGGTATCAGCAAGCGGGAATTGCAGGCGTATCTTTCGGAGGTGGACAGGCTGCGGGATTGTTATGCCGACCGTATCCGGGTGCTCTCCGGCGTGGAGGCCAACATCATAGGCCCCGATGGGGAAATCGATGTACCGGACTGGCTGGACAAGCGGTTGGACGTGGTCTTGATGGGGTTCCACCGAGCGGCTCGAAATGCCAACTGGGCCAAATGGTTTCAGTTTATCATAGCCAACGGCAAGGCCATGACCGAATCGGGGAAACGCCGCCAGCAGGATCGAAACACCAGGGCCTTTGTTCGGGCCATTGAGAACCATCGGGTAGACGCCATCACCCATCCTCAATACATCGCCCGGCTCCACATGGAAGAGGTGGCCCGGGCCTGTGTCAAAACCGGCACTCTTGTGGAGATCAACAACAAACACGGGGATATCACCTCGGAGGAATTGCGGTGCGCCCTTTCTGCGGGCGCGGATTTTCTCATCAGCAGTGACGCCCATCACCCCAGCGCTGTGGGCGTGGTGGATCGGGCGCTGGCCCGGGCCGAGGCGGCGGGCATTCCGCCGGAACGGGTGTTTAACAGCACAACCTATCAGGGAGGCAAACGCCTTCCAGTTCAATAGCGGATAAAGGAGGCGGTTTCATGGAATGTGTAATCATTACCGGACTGTCGGGGGCGGGGCGCTCTTCGGCTCTGCGGACCTTTGAGGACCTGGGGTTTTTCTGCGTAGATAATATGCCGCCCATGATGGCGGCCTCCTTCGTGAAAACCTGTATGGAGGAGGAAACCGTCAAAAAGGTGGCTTTGGTCATCGATACCCGAGCGGGCATCTTCTTTGATAAGGTCTATGATGCCATCGAGGAGATGAAAAAGCTGGGGGTGGATTGCCAGGTGCTGTTCCTGGATACCGCCGATGACGTGCTGATTCGGCGGTATAAGGAGACTCGGCGAAAGCATCCCATGAACGCCATCAACGTCACCGAGGGCATCGCCACCGAGCGGCGGGTGTTGTCCCGGCTCAAGGACATGGCAAAATATGTGGTGGATACCAGCAACATCACGGCCCGCCAGCTTCAGGAAATGCTGCAGGAGATGTTTGCCGGCGGCGGGGACGGAGTTACCATCGTTATCGTATCCTTTGGCTATAAGAATGGGATCCCGCTGGATGCCGACCTGGTCTTTGACGTGCGCTTTCTTCCCAACCCCTATTACATTGAAGAACTGAAAAAGAAGAACGGCCTTACGGCCGAGGTCCACGACTACGTATTCTCCTTTCCACAGACCCAGGAGTTTATGGAGATGCTCACCAATATGATCACCTATCTGGCGCCCTTCTACCGTATTGAGGGCAAATATCAGGTGGTGGTGGCCATCGGCTGTACCGGCGGCATGCATCGATCGGTGGCGGTATCCGATGAACTGTATCGCCGGCTGTTGTCCGCCGGTATGGGAGCGGTGATCGTCCATCGGGATATCGACAAGGATCTCTATATAAAATCCCACTAAGGGGGTGTTCCCATGTCTTTTTCATCCGCGGCTAAGGAGGAGCTGATGCGCATTCCTTGCCGCCATGAGGGATGCGCCATTGCGGAGCTGTCGGCGGTGGCCCAAGTGGGGGGCAGCCTTCTATTGGGCCGCGGGCGAATGACCCTGTCCATTCAGGTGGAAAACGGCGCTCTGGCCCGCAGGGTTTATTCTCTGATGAAGGAGACCTTTGGAGTGGAGCTGGAGATCCGTGTGCAGGATTCCCGCCGCTTGGGCAAGCAGCATGTGTACTTTGTTACCCTGCGGGAGCGGCTGCCCCACGTGCTGCGAACCCTGAACCTGATGGACCGGAATGGGTTGAGCCATAGAGGTCTACCTGCCAGCGCCACCCGAAGCTGTTGCCGTCGGGCATTTTTGCGGGGGATTTTTCTATCCTGTGGCAGCGTGACCAATCCTGAAAAGGGGTATCATCTGGAGTTGGTATTGAAGAATCCCGGTCTAGCTGAGGCCGTCCGGGAGCTGATTCGGGAATTTGGCCTAAAGGTGGGGCTGTCCCGCCGGAAGGGAGATAGCGTCCTGTACCTAAAGGGAGCCGACAGCATCGGGGATTTTTTGGCGTTGATCGGGGCCCATACCGCCATTTTGCAGCATGAAAACGCCCGTATTCTCAAGGAAATGCGGAACCAGGTAAACCGCGCTGTAAACTGCGAGACCGCCAACCTCAACAAGACGGTGAAGGCGGCTGTTCGCCAGGGAAGCTGTATCCGGTTTCTCATGGAGCAGGGAGCTTTTAATGAGCTGAACAGCGGGCTTCGGGAGGCGGGCGTGCTGCGGTTGCAGTATCCAGAAGCCTCCATCCAGGAGCTGGCCGATCTTACAGAGCCCCCCACCGGCAAATCTGGGATGAACCACCGCCTTCGGCGGCTTTGCCAAATCGCGGAGGAGCTAGGCTGGCGGGATGGATTGGGAGAAGAGGCGGAAGGAGAATCGAGATAGGAGGAGCCATGGAATTTTGTCATCTCCACGTACATACCGCGTATAGTCTTTTGGACGGAGCCGCCCGGATCAGCGATCTGATGGATCGGGCCAAGGAGATGGGCATGACCCATATGGCCATGACGGATCACGGCGTGATGTATGGAGCGGTGGAGTTTTATACCGAGGCCAAGGCCCGGGGCATCACGCCCATCCTGGGATGCGAGGTATATGTGGCTAAAAACCGGCTGGAAAAGCAGGGAAGGGTGGATCGGGAATACAGCCACCTGGTGCTTCTTGCCGAAAACCAGACCGGGTACCGGAACCTTTTGAAGCTGGTCTCCCTGGGGTTTTTAGAGGGATACTACTATAAACCCAGGATCGATTATGAGACACTGGAACGCTATAAGGAAGGCCTGATTGTTCTTTCCGCTTGCTTGGCGGGGGACATCCCCCGATTGATCACCAGCGGGCAGATGGAGGAGGCCAAGGCCTTGGCCGTCCGTCTGGATCGGATGATGGGCAGGGGCAACTTCTACCTGGAGGTTCAGGATCACGGCATCCGGGATCAGAAGACGGTGAATGCCGGCATTGTGGAGATTGCCCGAGAGACCGGTATTCCGCTGGTAGCTACCAACGACGTCCATTATGTGAATCAGGAGGACGCCTTTGCCCAGGATGTGTTGATGTGCATCCAGATGGGCAAATTTCTGGATGATGAAAACCGCATGCGGATGGAGGGGGACCAGAATTATCTGAAGAGCGGGGAGGAGATGGCGCGCCTTTTCCAGGCGATTCCCGAGGCCGTCCATCACACCATGGAGATTGCCCGGCGGTGTCATGTGGAGCTGGACTTCAATACCCACTATCTGCCGGAATATCCTCTGCCTCCGGGAACCGACCGGGATCGGTTCTTCTATGATCTGGTAAAGACCGGCCTGTTGGAACGGTACGACGCCGAAAACCGGGAAGCTCTGGAACGGTTTGAATACGAGATGGGCGTCATCCACAAGATGGGCTATGTGGATTATTTTCTGGTGGTATGGGATTTCATCAAATACGCTAAGGATCACGGCATCGCCGTAGGACCTGGCCGGGGCAGCGCCGCCGGGAGCATTGTGGCCTACGCCCTGGGCATCACCGATATCGATCCCCTTCAGTACGGCCTATTGTTTGAACGGTTTTTGAACCCCGATCGGATCAGTATGCCGGATATCGATGTGGACTTCTGCTATGAGCGCCGCCAGGAAGTCATTGATTATGTCTTCGAGAAATACGGCAGCGATCATGTGAGCCAGATCATCACCTTTGGCACCATGGCGGCCCGGGCGGCCATCCGGGACGTTGGCCGGGTGATGCGGATGCCCTACGGGGATGTGGACCGGGTGGCCAAGATGGTGCCCATGGAGCTGGGTATTACCATCGACCGAGCTCTCTCCATTAGCCGGGAGCTTCGGGGCGCCTATGAGAACGATGACAGCGTCCGAAGCCTTATCGATACCGCCAAGCGCCTGGAGGGCTTACCCCGGCATGCAGGAACCCATGCTGCGGGGGTGGTTATCAGCCGGGTGCCCATCGTAGAGGTGGCACCTCTACAAAAGAACGATGAAACCATCACCACCCAGTTCGCCATGTCGGCGGTAGAAAAGCTGGGCCTTTTGAAGATGGATTTTCTGGGGCTTCGGAACCTCACCGTAATCCAGGACGCACTCACCCTCATTCGGGAAACCACCGGCAAGGAAATCGATTTTACCGGCATGGTGATGGAGGATCAGAGGGTCTATGAGATGATCGGCGAGGGGGATACCGATGGCGTGTTCCAGCTGGAAAGCTCCGGCATGCGCCAGCTCCTGCGGGATTTCCGCCCCACCCGGTTTGAAGATATTGTGGCCTGCATCTCTTTGTTCCGGCCCGGCCCCATGGATCAGATCCCCCGGTACGTCCGAGGAAAGCAGGATCCCGGCTCCGTTACCTATCTCCATGAAAAGCTGCGGCCCATCCTGGACGTGACATACGGATGTATGGTGTACCAGGAGCAGGTGATGCAGATCGTCCGGGATCTGGCTGGATTCTCCCTGGCTCGAAGCGATTTGGTCCGCAAAGCAATGGCCAAAAAGCAGATGGACGTGATGCAGAAGGAACGGGAGGTTTTCATCCATGGCACCTCCGACGGAACGGTGCCCGGTGCGGTAAAGAACGGGGTATCCGAGGCGGTAGCCAACGCCATCTTTGATCAGATGATGGACTTTGCGCAGTATGCCTTCAATAAATCCCACGCAGCGGCCTATGGGGTCATTGCCTATCGGACAGCCTGGTTGAAGTGCTATTATCCTGTCCATTACATGGCGGCTCTTTTGAACAGCTGCCTGGGGAATTCCGACAAGGTGTCCCAATACATCGCATACTGCCGCAAGCATAAAATGGAAATTCTGCCTCCCAACGTCAATCGAAGCGAGGCTAAATTTACCGTTGAAGGAAACGGTATCCGGTTTGGCCTGGGTGCGGTGAAAAACGTGGGGATGAAGGCTGTGGAGACCGTCATCTCCCAGCGCCGGGAAAAGCCCTATCAGACCTTTACGGAGTTTGTGGAACGGGTTCCTCAGGAGGCCATCAACAAGCGGATGGTGGAGAGCATGATCCTTTCGGGCTGCTTTGACGAGATGGGGTACAGCCGTAGCGCCCTTATGGCGGGCTTTGAGCAGATCATGGATGGCGTTATTGGCCAGCGGCGGAAGAATATCGCCGGCCAGATCAACCTTTTTGACGCTTTGGTGGAGGATGCTCCCAGCATGGCGGAGCATCTGCCCAGCGTGCCGGAATATCCCCTCTCGGAAAAGCTCACCCAGGAGAAGAATATGACGGGGGTGTACATCAGCGGACATCCCATGATGGATTTCGCCGAGTTCCTGGCTCCCTTGCGCCACTCTACCCTATCCATCGCAGAAAGCGCGGAAAGCGGTGAAAACCTGGATGGGCAGAGGGTGGTTCTTGGAGGGATCATCGGAGGATTGCGGACCAAGGCAACCCGCTCTGGAACCCTAATGGCCTATTGCCAACTAGAGGACTTATATTCTACAATAGAGGTGCTCGTCTTCCCCCAAGCCTATGATCGGCTTCGTTTGGTGCTTCAGAACGATTTGCCGGTATTGGCCTATGGACGGATTTCCATTCGAGAGGAGGAGCCGCCCAGCTTTGTCTTAGAGGATGCGGTTCGGCTGGCGGTGGGGGACCCCCAATGCTTGCGCATGCTCCAGATGGATGGTCAAGGGGGGCGTGGTTCGCCTTCTGTGTCGGTGGAGCCCCGGCCACTAAAGGCGGAGGAATTGCCTACCTATAACGGTTTGGCCGGAAACCAGTGTATTTGGATTCGGATGAAGACCTTTACAAATGATTTCCTCAATCTGGGGATTTTGGAAACCCTTAAGCGGTGCCCCGGCGGCTGTTCCGTCAAGGCGGTATCCAAGGATACCGGGGAGCGACGGCTCATCAGCGGAGCGGTAGAGGTGACGCCCTCCCTGATTCAGCGGCTCATGGAGATACTGGGAGAGGACAACGTTCGGGTTGTTGAGGTAAAACAGGGTTGATAAAAGGGACGGCGTCCCTTAAAATAGATTGAATTTGATGATATGTTTCTGCCAGTAGGAGGTATTTGCAATGAGAAGAATTGGCGTTTTGAGTAGCGGCGGGGATACTCCCGGCATGAATGCGGCCATCCGTTCGGTGGTGAAGACCGGCGCCCATCTGAGCATGGACGTGATGGGAATTGAGTATGGGTTTCGGGGCCTGATGCAGGGCCGTATCCGCCAGCTCACGCCCGAGAACGTGGAGAAGATCATCTACAAGGGCGGCACCATCCTAAAGACCTGCCGGTGTCCCGAGTTTGTGGAGAAGGAAGGCCAGCTTCAGGCGGTTCGGGTATGCGAGGCCTTTGATATCGAGGGCATTATCGTCATCGGCGGCGACGGCAGCATGCGTGGCGCAGGCGCATTGTCCGCTTTGGGGGTCAATACCGTCACCCTTCCCGGCACCATCGACAACGACCTGGCTTATACCGATTTTACCATCGGCTTTGATACCGCCGTTAACGGGGTCATTGAGGAGATGAGCAAGGTCAACGATACCATGATCTCCCATGACCGTATCGGCGTAGTGGAGGTTATGGGCAACAAGTGCGGGGATATCGCCCTGTATTCCGCGTTGGCTGCTGGCGCCAACTTCCTGATCCTTCCGGAAGCCCCCTTTGATCTGGACGAGATCTGTTCAGAGCTGGTCAAGGCCCGGCTGAAGGGCCGCTTCAGCAGCATGATCGTGGTATCCGAGGGCGCTGCCCACGCGGCGGATGTGGCCAAATATATTGGAGAGAAGACCGGCTTTGATACCAAGAGCGTGGTGCTGGGTTATACCCAGCGGGGTGGAAACCCCTCCCAGAGCGACCGCATTCTGGCCTCCCGCTTGGCGGAGCAGGCGGTGCGGCTTCTCTACAAAGGGGTGAGCAACCGGACCGTGGGGATCCAGAACAACCATGTGGTGGATATGGACATTGAGGAAGCCCTAAAGGTAAAAAAGAAGCTGGATGTGGATCTCTATAAGCTGTGCCAGACTCTGATGGAGTCCTAAAGAACGGAATAAAAAAGCCGCGATTTCGCGGCCTTTTTTATTTGCTTTGAAGAAGAGGAAGGGTTATATTGAGCCATTCCCCAAATAAAGCGGTTACTACTGCCTTTCATAGCGCGTGCAGGGATGCTGTGCCGGCTAAAAAGGAATCACCGCTCCCACTACATGTCCTCCGAAATACAGTACGACGATGTGAGCTATAAAGCAGAGGGCCAATAGGGCAGATGAAATCCATCTATTTTGAATGACCGAAGAAATCCTGTTCCAGTAGTTTCCCGCTACCCAGACTTCGGAAGCAAAGAACAATACGAAGAGTAAATTGAATCGAAACAGCATGGCCATGTTGGAGAGCGCATAGCTGATCACCACATAGTTGATGGATGCGATAAGAATATCAAAGGCATTTACTGCTTTGGGTTTCATGAAATTCCTCCATCGTAAAACGATGCAAACGGTGGCGGCCAGCTTTGCTAACTGCGCTTTTTGGGCGGGAGCGGGAACCGCTGCTGGAGAGCGGTCTCGGCAAAATAGATGGGTAGCAGCATCAGGAACAGCTGGGCCAGCATGATGTATACCATGGCCTCCTTAAGTACTTCTGGCTGCTGTTGGTGGAAATAGAGAAATCCTACCAGGGATAGAACGGACAAAAAAGTACCTTCTACTGCCCAGATCTTTCCCATAAAACGGTGGACGAAAATCCAGGCTTCCCGGCTCTGCATGGAACGCCGGGAACGGTAGCCGTAGGAGCAACCCATGACCTTAGGGGGATTTGTGCGCCAGAGCATCCCCAGAAAGGTTAGGGAAACCGGGATTAAAAGGATCATAACAACGTTGACTGCAAACATACCACAGGGCCTCCTAAAACGGCATCTGGCCTAGATGCTCTAAGATAGCTTGATGGGGATAGGCAAAGAACGCTTCCCGGGGCGTGGAGCCGGTGGTAACCCCGATGAAAGCCACCCCGGCATCCCGGGCGGCTTGGGCGTCCACCACCGTATCCCCCACATAGACGGCGTCTTGAGGGGAAGTGTCCAAGGAGGACAATGCCAGAAGAATCCCCTCGGGATGGGGCTTGGGATGGGAAACGTCGCTTTCACCTACAATGACGGAGACCAAATCGTTCGCCGCGTATTTTGCTAAGATCTCCCGAATACGAAAGCTTAGCTTGGTGGTGACGATGCCGGTCTTTATGCCCTTTTCCTGTAAACGCCGCAGCAGGGGAAGGGTTTCTGGGAACAGCTTGGCGCCTTTTGTCATGGTTTCATCGGCCTTCTGAAGAAACAACTCGGCGAATTCTTGGGCTTTCTCCGGGCATTGATCCCCGGTAAGGGCCGCGTAGGTATGGGGGAGCGTAAGGCCGATGGTGGGCCGTACCGCAAAAAGGGTGGGCTGGCCATAGCCCAAGGTAGTCAGGGCGAAGCCGATGCATGCGTAGATGGCGTCGGTACAATCCCCTAACGTGTAATCAAAGTCGAACAATACGGCTTTTGGCTGCATGGGATCCCTCCTGGAATTACGCTGAACCGCTCCGGCCGTACGGGGTGTGATACCTACGCAATTTGCGCTTGTGACGGACATTTTTTCGCCGCGTGCATATTGTAATAGGGATCACCAAAGAAAGGAGGTTTTGTTCATGAGGGAACAAAAATGGTTTTGTCTTTCCGTCGCGCTGGCGGCCCTATTGACGGGAGCAGTGGTACTCACTTTGCTCCAATATCATATCATGGCGGCGCCGCTGGATTCAATGTTCTTTCTGCTGACCGCGGGCTCCGGGCTGTTTATCCTTTCCGGGTTTCTATCGGCGCCACAAGGGAAGGACGATCGGCACTGTCGCCTTACGGCTATCTTGGGCGGCATTGGGACGGTGTTTTTTAGCTGTATCTTGGGGCTCCTAGCCAATGCTGCTTCCGCTGCATATTTGATTCTGGTGGCATTGACCATGGCCATGGAAGTGCTGGCCTTGGGCGGTGTTCTGGGATATTTTATATACCGGGCGCGTTAGAAAGCGCGGGGATTCTTGGATCCATAAAAAGGAAGGACGCATTGGCGTCCTTCCTTTTTATGGATGGCTAAAGAGAGGTTAGGGGCCGAAGAGGAGTTTTACGGCGCCCAGCTCGTCGAAGAAGAAAAATCGGAAAAGAAAGATCGTCAGCAGATAGAGAAAAGGCTGCAGCCGCCGGGGTCGGGAATTGGGAAAACGCCCGCCCAGCATTCGGGATACGCCCCAGTAGAAAAGATATCCCAGTACGGCGCCCAGGGTGTTGAGGATCAGGTCGTCCACATCGGTGCGTCGGTTGTTTAAAAGCTGACTTAATTCGATGAGCAGGGAAAATCCAAAGCCGGTGAACGCCGTGCCGGAAAAGGAGCTCCACCTGGGGGATATATGGGGAACAAGAAACCCCAGCGGCAGAAACAGCAATACATTTTGAAAATAGGCAATTCGGTCGATTTTCCGGCTGAAGGGAATCAGATTGATCTGGTCCGGCCGGTGGATCCCATACCGTAGAGCGTCGGAGAGGGTGCCCGCTCCGGTTAGATGGAACACCGTGAACAGGTAGAGAATCAGAAAAACCGGCCAGACGGGACTTGTCCTAAAAGGTTCGTGCCGCCGGAAGGTCCTGAATAACAGCGTCCCCGGCAGAATTACCGTCAAGCATTCATAGAACAAAAGAAGTAGGTCTTTCATGGCGGATCCCTCCTAGAAATACTACCATAGACAAAACTTCCTACGGCCATAGGACGCTTTTCTTAAGAAACTTGGAACAATTTCTGGCAAAGAAAAAAGGGCGCCTTTTGACGCCCTGATTTATGGAATCTTAGTGGGAACGAAGGCCGGTCTCCCGAATGATCTGAATGATCTCCTCGGCTTTGTTCATGGTATAGAGGTGGATGCCCTGCACTCCATTTGCCATGAGACCGCTGACCTGGTTCATGGCAAACTCCAGTCCCGCCTTTCTGAAATCCTCCTTGTTATCCCCGTATCGGGCGATGAGCTTGGCCAGATCAGGGGGTACCGAGGTACCGGATAGAAGGGTCATCCGCACGATCTGAGCGGCGTTCAGCACCGGCATCACGCCGGCGGTAACGGGAACGGTAACGCCCCTTTTTCGCAGCAGCTCCATAAACCGATAAAACAGCACGTTGTCGAAAAAAAGCTGAGTCACCAAAAGCTCTGCGCCGGCGTCCACCTTTCGTTTTACCATATCCACGTCCTGTTCCAGGTAATCGGATTGAGGATGTCCCTCTGGATAGCAGGCCGCGGCCACGTGGAAGCCGCCCCGGTCCTTGATGTGCTCAATGAGATCGCTGGCGTGTTTGAAATGGACGAAGGCGGATTCCCGGTCCATATCCTTTGGCACGTCCCCCCGCAGGGCCATGATATTCTCCACCCCGGCCGCTGTAAGGGAATCCAGCACGTTGTCGATCTCCTGGGCGTCGGCCCCAACGCAGGTGAGATGGCTGAGGCAATCGCAGATAGGCAGAATCTTTTTTGCGATTTCCACGCTACGGCTCCGGCCGCTGCCTCCGGCGCCGTAGGTAACGGAGATATAGTCGGGCTTTATGGGGGCCAGCAGGTTTAGTGTGCCGTCGATAACCTCTATGGGCGCGTCGGGCTTGGGGGGAAAAACCTCCAGGGACAGTACCCGGCCCTTTTGAAATAACGCGGGAATACTCATAGTACAACCTCCTTTTCCCTATTAAAGCAAAGAATTTCTGTTTCTGCAATCGGGGATTATCTGCTATACTAAATAAAATCCTTTTGGGGAGGCGGAATATGGAGCATCTTTTCTCCAATATGCCGGTGGATGTAAAGGAAAACACCGTGCTGGGTTATCTGGGGTTTCGGAAGGGAAACATCCCGCCAGAACACCCTATGATGGAGGAGATCCGGCGGAATATCAGCGCGCTGCGGCCCAACGGGGTTTGCAAGCTGGTGGATGTAAAAACAGCCGGGGGCTTGGTGGATCTAAGCCAGGGAAACCGGGTGGTGAGCCAGGGGTTTTTGGATTATCTTGCGGGATGCACCAAAGCGCTTTTGATGGCCAGTACCCTTGGCGAGCGGGTTTCACAGCGGGTGAATGAGCTGCTTCGGGAGGGGGAGGCGGAACGAGGTGTGATTCTGGATGCCTGCGCCTCGGCTTGTGCGGACGCTGGTCTGGACTTTATGCTGAAGATGCGGAAGCCCTATCTCTTTAAGATGGGCTACGAGCTGCTGTCCACCCGGTTTTCCCCGGGCTATGGGGACATGCCCCTATCCTTTCAGCGATCCCTGTTTCTACTGCTGGATGCTGGGCGTCTGGGAATCTCCCTGACCCAGGGAAATATGCTGTATCCTGAAAAGAGCGTACTCGCTGTATGTGGGGTGAAGGAACGATGAAACGAGCGGAATTTACAAAGTGGTTGAAACAGCCCAGGCTTTTGGATGGGGCGGCGGGCACCCATTTGATGGAGCGCGGATTGCCCTTTGGAGTATGCCCCGAGGCCTGGGCGGTGGAGCATGCTGAGGCCATAGCCGCTATGCATCGGGGATATCTGGATGCCGGAGCGGAGGCCATCTATGCTTTTACCTTTGGGGCTAACCCGTTAAAGCTTGGGGAATACGGCCTTGCGGAACGGATGGAGGAGATCAACAGGCGGATGTGCCAGGTCGCACGGTCCTGCGCCCGGGGCCGGGCGCTGGTGGCGGGGGATATGACCCAGACCGGACAAATGGTGCGGCCCTTTGGTCCCCTTTCCTTTGAGGAGGCTGTGGAAGCCTATCGCCGGCAGGCTCGGATTTTACGAGAGGCCGGGGTGGATTTCCTTGCCATTGAGACCATGATGGACATCGCCGAGGCTCGGGCAGCCGTCATTGGCGCCAGGGAGGGAGCGGGAGAGGAGATGCCCATTCTCTGTACCATGACCTTCGATGAGAGCGGGCGCACCCTGACGGGCAGCGACGGACGGATTGCCGCCGTAACCCTTGCGGCTGCCGGCGCCGATGCCGTCGGCGCCAACTGCGGGGTGGGGCCGGCGGCCATGGAAAAGGTTATTGTGCAGATGGCGGCCCAGACCCATCTGCCCATCGTGGCCCGACCCAATGCCGGACTGCCTGGCGGGGATACCATGTCACCCCAGGAATATGCGGCCCAGACCGTGGGTTTAATGAAGGCGGGAGCCAACGCCATTGGAGGCTGCTGTGGTACGGGGTTTGCCCATATCCAGGCCATGAAGAGGAATATGGCTGGGGTAACGCCGCCCGTCCGGACCTCTTTTCCTTATGCCGTGGTGACCTCGGTTTCCCGCTGGGCGCAGATGGGCCAGGGGCTCCCCCTTTGTGCCGTAGGAGAGCGGATCAACCCCACTGGGAAAAAGAAGCTCCAGGCGGCGATTCGTGAAGGAAACCTGGAATATGCCGTGGGCCTGGGCCTAAGCCAGCGGGCGGCGGGGGCCAGCGCGCTGGATGTAAACGTGGGAATGCATGGAGTCCGGGAGGAGGAGATACTTCCGGAGTATGTCCTGGAGCTTGCGGGCAGGGTGGATCTGCCCCTTATGGTGGATACCGTCAACCCCATTGCCATGGAGCGGGCGCTGCGGCAGTATCCCGGACGGGCCATCGTGAACTCGGTGCCGGCGGAGCGGGAGCGGATGGAGACGCTGCTGCCCATTGTAAAGAAGTACGGGGCCATGTATGTGGCCTTGCCGATTTCGGAGGAAGGGGTGCCGGAGACCTTGGAAGACCGGCTGCGGAATCTGGAGACCATCCTTGCCGCAGCGGAGCGCCATGGGCTGGGGCCCCGGGATGTTATCGTAGATGCCCTTGCTTTGACCATTGCCAGCGATGGGAATGGGGCCAAAACCGCCCTCTCCGTTATCGACTGGTGCCAGGAGCGGGGCCTTAACAGCGTGATGGGGGTATCCAACATTTCCTTTGGTCTGCCAAATCGGGGAGCCGTCAACGGAGCAATGCTGGTGGCGGCCATGGCAAGGGGGATGACCTGCGCAATTTTGAACCCCTGTGATGAGGCTACTCGGGGCAGCATTCTTGCCGCCAACGCCATCGTGGTGGGAGGCGATGGAGCGGCGGAATACGCTGCCGCCTATACCAAGGAGCAGAGGGAAGCGGAGGGCCTGTTTGACGCCATCCTGTCGGGGGACAAATCCGCCGCCAAGCGATTTGCCCAGGAGGAACTGGATGGCGGAAGAACGCCGGGGGAGATCATCGACGGCATTCTGGTACCCGCTCTGGACCGGATGGGAGAGCTGTTTTCCCGCCGGGAGGTGTTCCTGCCCCAGCTCATGTCCAGTGCCGACGCCGCAAAGCAGGTGTTCGACCATTTGGAACCCATCATCCTGGCTTCTGGAGGACAGCAGCAGAAGCGGGTGGCGGTCATTGCCACGGTGGAGGGGGATATCCATGATATCGGCAAAAACATCGTGGGATTGATGCTGAAGAACAACGGTTTTGCAGTGGTGGACCTTGGCCGGGATGTGAAAAAGGAGCGGGTGGCCGAGGCCGCTCGGAAATACAAGGCCGATGTGGTGGGGCTTTCCGCCCTTCTGACCACCACCATGGAGAAAATGGCGGATACCGTCGCCCTTTTAAAGAAGGAAGGGTATTCCGGCGGCATCATGGTGGGAGGCGCCGTGGTAACCCCGGAATTTGCCCAGGAGCTGGGGGTTCATTATAGCTCGGATGCCGCGCAAGCCGTTACCTTGGCCAAAGCGCTTGTGGGTTTGAAATAAGGGGATATACAGTATAAACTGCATATTATGCAGAAATGCAGAATATGCAGTTTATACTTTTTTATGAAAAAAAGAGATAATCGCTAAAATAAAGAAAAAATAGGTGATAATAAAATAAAAAGTGCAAAAAATAAAGAATTAAACTGAATAAATATTATATAATATCGGGAATTTAGGGTTGTATCTGAATAAGTATGCGAGTATAATGCAAACATCATTAAGATTTGGTTTGGAGGTCCCGACGATGAAAAAATGCATTGCGATTTTGATGGTAGTGCTGATGGCGTCCCTGGCCCTGGTAGGCTGCGGCGGCGGAAGCGGTGACAATGGCGATCAGAAGCTGGAAGCCAAGATCAACATTGAGGAGATTCTGGGGCATGAGCCCACCGGCCGCCTGAAGGATATTCTGGATAAGGGCGAAATCAAGTTTACCACCAGCCCCGACTATCCCCCCTATGAGTTCATCCATCCCCAGAAGTCCGGCGACGAGCAGTATGTGGGCGCCGATGTGGAACTGGCCAAGTACATTGCCGACCAGCTGGGCGTCAAGATCAAATATGAGATTATGGATTTTGACGGCGTTTTGACTCTGATGACCCAGGGTGTGGCGGATCTGGCCATCTCCGGCCTCTCCCCCAAACCCGACCGGCAGGAGAGCATGGATTTCACCATCATGTATGACGGCTCCGGAGAGGGCTATCATGGCATCATGGTACGGGTAGAGGATAAAGACAAGTACAAGACCTTTGAGGATTTCAACGGCAAGAAGGTGGCCGCTCAGAACGGCAGCCTCCAGCAGGATCTGGCCGAGCAGAAGCTGACCGGCGCCAACCTGGAGCTGGTGGTTAAGACCTCCGATGGCGTGCTGATGCTGGACAATGGGAACATCGATGGCTTGGTGATCGCTAGCACCACTGGCGACAGCTACGTGAAGAACTACAAGAATCTCTGCATGAGCAGCGTAGTGCTGGATGACAGCAACGTGGGCATGGCGGCTGCCGTACCCAAGGAGGAGAATTCCGACGATCTGCTGACCGTGGTGAATTACATCATCGAGGATGTTCTGGAGCAGGATCTGTTCAACACCTGGGTGAAGGAAGGCAAAGAGCTTCAGGATTCCCTGGGGATTGAGTAAAAATAGTGAACTCCGACATCAAGACTGGCACGGTAGTGTCCCGCCGTGCCAGTCTTGTGTCGTAGGGTTTGAGGTGAGACATTTATGGTTTGGAAATTATTTTTAAAGACATGGCCGCAGTTTTTAGAGGGAACGGGCATTACCCTCTTGGCGTCGGCCATCGCCGTAGGTTTCGGCACGGTGCTGGGTTCCCTGGTTTGCATGATGCGGCTCAGTAAGAGCAAGATCCTCCGGTTTATCAGCAGCGCCTATATCGAGGTCATTCGTGGAACACCCATTCTGCTACAGCTATGGCTGTTCTTCCTTCTCCCTTCCCAGCTGGGAATGGACGTCCCCAAGTTTGCTTGTGCCTGTTTTGCCCTGGTGGTCAACAGCACCGCCTATGTGGCAGAGGTAATCCGCTCGGGGATCCAGTCGGTGGATTACGGTCAAACCGAGGCGGCTCGCTCCCTGGGCATGAGCCACCGGCAGACCATGCTGAAGATCGTTTTGCCCCAGGCAATCCGGAATATCCTGCCGGCCCTGGGCAATGAGTTCGTCACCATCATCAAGGAGACCTCCTTGCTGTCGGTATTCCTGGTGGGCGATATTATGACAATCCGGGCCACCATGGGCGCGGCATACTTTATGCCCTTCCAGGCGCTGATCATCGCCGGCGTGATCTATTTTGTTCTGACCTTTGTCCTCAGTAAGGGCATCGGATATATCGAAAGGAGGATGGCCAGAAGTGACTGATAACAAGATGATCGTAACGGAAGGCCTTCATAAATATTTCGGCAAACTCCATGTATTGAAGGGCATCAACGAATCCATCTCTCAGGGAGAGGTGGTATCCATCATCGGTCCCAGCGGCAGCGGTAAAAGCACCTTCTTGCGGTGCTTGAACCTCCTGGAGACCCCCGAGGAGGGGAAGATTTTCTTTGAGGGGGTGGAGATTACCGCCAAGGGGATCGATGTGGACATTCATCGCCAGAAGATGGGTATGGTATTCCAGCAGTTCAACGTGTTTCCCCATTTGACGGTGCTGGACAACATCACCCTGGCTCCTACCCTTCTAAAAAAGAGCTCTAAGGAGGAGGCGGTGGAAAAAGCGCAGCTCCTGTTAAAGCGGGTAGGCCTTGCCGATAAGGCGGGGGAGTTTCCCCGGCGGCTATCCGGCGGACAGAAACAGCGTCTGGCTATCGTTCGGGCTCTTGCCATGGAACCGGATGTGATGCTTTTTGATGAGCCCACCTCCGCTTTGGATCCGGAGATGGTGGGAGAGGTGTTGGACGTCATTAAAAGCCTGGCCGAAGGCGGAATGACCACTGCCATCGTTACCCATGAGATGGGCTTTGCCAAGGAGATCAGCGATCGGGTGCTGTTTATGGATGATGGGATCATCGCGGAATCGGGCTCTCCCGAGCAGATTTTTGGCGATCCGCAAAACCCTCGTACCCGGGAATTTTTAAGCAAGGTACTCCACTAAGCAAGAGGAGAAGAGCCGCGGTTCCTGCCGCGGCTTTTTTGCTGTTTCTGCGGTGGGAGAGCCACCCGGGCAAAAGGCAAACGCTCCCTTGTATAAATTTGGGATTGGCGCTAGAATGATAATATCTTGATTTGTAATAGGGGGTTTTTATACGATGGCAAAATTGGATGCAAAAACAGCCTATCCTGAACTGGACAGCATGGAGATCGCCCGGCACCTGGGAGGTATGGTTACCTATAAAACCATGGTCAATAAGGAGTATGCTGGCATTGACTGGAGCCAGTTTGAGGGCTTTCAGAAGTATCTGCGGGAGACCTATCCCCTAACCCATGAGAAACTGGAATTGACCATGATTGGCGGGTACACCATGCTGTTCCGGTGGCAGGGCAGCGGCAAGAGCGGTAAAAAGCCGGTGTTGTTCATGGCCCATCAGGACGTGGTGCCCGTGACCCCCGGCACCGAGGGCGATTGGGAGCATGATCCCTTTGGCGGGGAGATCATTGACGGGTTCGTTTGGGGCCGCGGTTCCACCGACTGCAAGAGCACCCTCTGCCTGACTTTGGAGGCGGTGGAGTATCTTCTGAAGAAGGGATTTGTGCCCGACCGGGATATTTACCTGGAGTTTGGCCATGACGAGGAAGTAGGCGGGGAGATGGGCGCGGGAGCCGCTGCCCGGTATTGCGAAGAAAACGGCATCCAGTTTGATGCGGTGTTCGATGAGGGGCCCGGCTTCAATCATGGCGAGGGCATCGACGTGGGGGAAACCCTGCTCTATACCGTCAACACCTTTGAAAAGGGCTACCTGGATCTGGAGATTGCCGTCAACAGCAAGGGCGGCCACAGCAGCAAGCCCGAGGAGCATACCGCGCTGGGCGATCTGGCTCGGGCCATCGTAAAGGTGGAGGATCGGAAGTTCCCTGCGGATATTCCCCTGTGTGTACAGCAGTATCTAGAGGCTGCCGGCCCCTATATTCAAGATGAGGAGCTTCGGACTCTCTGCGCTGATGTGGTGGGCAATAAGGAGAAGATCATGGAGATCATGATGCGGACGCCCACTGGCTGCGCCATGATGCGGACCACCACCGCGGCTACCATGGCGGCTGGCAGTCCTGCGCCCAACGTGTTGCCCCAGCGGGCAACCGCCATCGTCAACTTCCGCCTGAACCCCAGCGAGACCGTGGAGTCGGTGGTGGAGTATGTCCGGGAGGCCATTGGAGACGACAGCGTGGAGCTTACCGTGCTCAACGGCAAGGACCCCTCCAATATGTCCTCTATCGACAGCGAGGCCTTTGCTGTGATGAAAAAAACCGTCAATGCCTTTTTCCCCGAGGCTGTGGTGGTGCCTTTGGGCAGCCTGGGCGGTACCGACAGCCGCAGGTTTGAGACGGTATGTCCCCATGTATATCGCTTGAGCCCCATCAACAACGCACCCTATAAGAAGAACGGCTATACCTCCGGTGCCCATGGCACCAATGAGAAAGCCGTGGTGGAGAGTTTGGCTCCCGCCGCCGCCCTATATATCGAGCTGATGAAGAACCTGTGTACCCAGGAGGGCCGTGCCCTGTAAGGAGGGATTCGCCATGGTGGATGAGAACAAACTGTGCGTCTTTACGGGCTATGGGGATCTGGATGAGGCTGCGGTGGCCGACCATCTCAGTCACATCATTCAATTTCCTACCATTGCCGACCGGGATTTAGAAGCCATGGACATTGGCCCATTTCTGGGGCTACGGGGATATTTGGAGAAAACCTATCCCCTGGTGCATCAGAACTGTGAGCGGGAGATCATTGCCGGAGCCAGCATGCTGTATCGCTGGCCCGGGAGCGGCAAGGGCGGAAAGAAACCCATTCTGCTCATGGCCCACCAGGACGTGGTGCCTGTAACTCCCGGCACAGAGGAGGACTGGCAACATCCCGCCTTTGATGGGGTCATCGCGGATGGCCACGTATGGGGCCGGGGCGCCATCGATATGAAAAATATGCTGTGCGCCGAGTTTGAGGCCATGGAATACCTGATGCAAAGAGGCTTTACTCCCGACCGGGATGTATACTTGGCTCTGGGCCATGATGAGGAGGTGGGGGGTTCCGGCGCCGTTGCCACCGCGCAGCACCTGTTGGAGCAGGGGGTGGAGATCGACTTCATCATGGATGAGGGCGGAAAACCAGCCCATGGGGAGGACTTTGGCGCTTCCGATGTGCTGGTGGCTACCATCTCGGTATTTGAGAAGGGCTACTGCGATTTGCAGCTTATTTCCCGGAGCCCGGGCGGACACAGCAACCGGCCCGGCAAGACTACGGCCCTAGGGGAACTGGCGAAGGCCATCGTTGCCTTGGAGGCCAGCCCCATGCCTGCGGAGCTTCCAGAACCCTTCGTACGGTTCTATAGCCTGATGGGTCCATATTTGGATGATCCCAGGATGCGGGAGCTCTGCACCGACTTGCCCAACCGCATGGAGGAGTTTATCGCTCTGCTGGAGGAGACCCCTCAGGGCAATGCCATGGTGCGGACCACTACGGCGGTGACCCAGGCCTGGGGAAGTCCTGTCAACAACGTCCTGCCTCAGAAGGCGGTGGCGGGGGTCAACTTCCGGCTCAACCCCCGGGATACCGTCGCCTCCTTGCTGGAGCATGTCAGAAAGGCCATCCATAACGATGCCATCGAGCTGCGGGTGGTAGAGGCGCGGGAGGCAAGCCGGGTATCGCCTACCGACACCCCGGCCTACGCCCTTATCGAGGAGGTCATGCACGAGTTCTATCCCGAGCTGATTGTGGCGTCGAATGGCCTTTTGGGCGGAACCGACAGCCGAAAGTATGAATGCGTGTGTGACAACATCTATCGATTCTATCCCTTCTTTGATACCAGCAAATACCGGGCCTCGCTCCATGGCACAAATGAACGAATCAGCGTTTCGGATCTGGTACGGGGCACACGGATCATGATCCGCATCATCGAAAAAGCCTGTCAATAGAAAAAATGCCGTCCTTGATGACGGCATTTTTTTGGGGATTTCCCGGTTGCGATGGGATACCGCTTGCGGGAAACCGGGGTTCCCGGTACAATGGAAAGGTGCCCGGCCATCGGGCCAATACCAAAGACGAGGAGAGCGACTATGATCGATCAAAACAAAGCTTGCGCCTTTACCGGATACCAGGATTTCAACGAGGATGCCATGGTGGAGCATCTCAGCGAGATCATTAAAATCAAAACCATTGCCAATCGGGATGAGTCCCTCATCGACTACGCCCCATATGGCGTGCTGCGGGATTATCTGGAGAAGACCTATCCCTTGGTGCACCAAAACTGTGAACGCGTCATCATCGCCAAAGCCAGCATGCTGTACTGCTGGCCCGGCAACGGTAAAAGCGGAAAGAAGCCCATGTTGCTCATGGCCCATCAGGATGTGGTGCCTGTGACCCCCGGTACCGAGGGGGACTGGAAATACCCGGCTTTTGACGGCGTTGTGGCCGATGGCCATGTGTGGGGCCGGGGCGCCATCGATATGAAGAATATGCTGTGCGCGGAGTTCGAAGCCATGGAATACCTGATGCAGAAAGGCTTTGTACCCGATCGGGATATCTACCTTGCCCTGGGCCACGACGAGGAATGCGGCGGCACGGGCGCTATGGCCGTGGCAAAATATATGGCGGATCAAGGCATCGAGCTGGACTTTGTTATGGATGAGGGCGGCGAGCCCGCCCATGGGGAGGAGCATGGCGCTTCCGATGTGCTGGTCGCCTCCATTGCGCTGTTTGAAAAGGGATACTGCGACATCCATATGATCGCCAACAGCGCGGGTGGCCACTCCAGCCAGCCCAAGCCCGGCGAGCCCAGCGCCCTTGCCAAGGTAGCAAAGGCCATTTTGGCGGTGGAGGCCAATCCGCTGCCTACCTCCCTGCCGATTGCTTTCGAGAAATTCTATCGTGCTCTGGGGCCCCACTTGGATGACCCCCAGATGCGTGCCATCTGTACCGATCTTCCCAACCGCAGGGATGAGCTCATCGCCATATTGGAGAAAACCCCTCAGGGCAACGCCACCGTTCGAACCACTACGGCGGTAACCCAAGCCTGGGGAAGCCCCGCTCCCAATATCCTGCCCCAGAAGGCTACGGCCAGCGTTAATTTCCGCTTGAACCCTCGGGATACCATTGAGTCTCTGATGGAGCATGTGCGGAACGCCATCGGGGATGACAGCATTCAGCTGATCCCCTTTGAGGCGCGGGAGGCCAGCAAGGTTTCGCCTACCGACAGCCCGGCCTTTGCCCTCATTGAGGAGACCATTCACGAGTTCTATCCCGAAATGGTAGTGGCCCCCGGCGGGGTATTCGGCGGCACCGATAGCCGGAAGTTTGAGGACATTTGCCCCAATATCTATAAGTTTTCACCTTTCTTCGATACCAGCGTTTATGGCTCCACCATGCATGCCACCAATGAGCGCATCAGCATCGTGGATTTGGTGCGGGGCGCGCGGTTTTTGATCCGCCTCTTGGAGAAGGCAGCCAGCTAAGGAAAAACAAAAAGGCCGGGGCGAACCCCGGCCTTTTGATTGGGAGGATTCGCGCCGGACTGAAAGCGCTTGCGTGATTTGCCCTTTCATATTAAAATGATATCATACGTTTTTTATGCGTAGGATTACTTAAAAGGGTGAGAAAATGAGAGATTATATCATCGTAACGGATTCCGACAGCGAACTGGATTTGCGATATGTCCAGAAATACAACCTTCCCGTGTTTGCCATGCCCTTTACCATGGATGGCGTGGAGTACCTGTATGATCTGGGCGTCAATGTCAAGATTCCCGACTTCTTCCGGCGATTGGGGGAGGGGGCGGAGGTATCCACCAGTGCCCGGCCCTATTGGGAGATCAAAGAGTTTTTCAAGCAGTACACCGATCAAGGGCTGGATGTGCTGTATATCGCCTTCAGCAACAAGCTCTCCGCCCATTATGAGAACAGCTTGATGGCGGCCAAGGAGCTGATGGAGGAGGATCCCTCCGCCAATATCGTCATCATCGATACCCTCACCATTTCCCTGGGACAGTCCCAGCTTTTGATCCGGGCTCTGGAGATGAAGGAGGAGGGGAAATCCATGGACGAGGTAGCCGCTTGGGTGCGGGATAACATCCAGCATTCCGTGGTGTTCTTCGTGGTGGACGACCTCAACTATTTGAAGCGGGGAGGACGGCTGTCCGGTGCGTCCGCCTTCTTTGGCAGCATGCTGGATATCAAGCCCATCATCTACGCCAGTCCAGAGGGAGCTTTGGTGCCCATTGAAAAATGCAAAGGGCGACGCAAGGCCCTTCGCCGGTTTGTGGAACTCTATGAGGAGCGGGCCTTGGATAAGGAGAATGGCAAGCTCTATATCACCGAGTCCAATGAGGGGGATGCTGCGGTCCTCCGGGATATGTTCCTGGAGAAGTTCCCCAATATGGAAATCGAGATCTGGACGGTGGGTCCGGTAATCGGGGGCCATGTGGGACCCGGAGTGCTGGGGCTATCCTTCTTCGGAACCAAGCGGTAAGCTGCTACCGGCGCCTGGAGGAATTCCCCCAGGCGTCTTCTTTTTCGGAGCTGGTTTAAACGGCATCCGTTAAACGGGAGAGAGGAAAACATGGCATACGTTGCGCTATACCGAAAATACCGGCCCCGGCGGTTTGCCGACATGGTGGGCCAGGAGCATATCACCCGGGTGCTGAAACGCCAGATAGAGACGGGACAGACCGCCCACGCCTATCTGTTCTGCGGCGCGCGAGGCACCGGCAAAACCAGCGCCGCCAAAATATTGGCCCGGGCCATGAATTGCCTTAACCCGATGGACGGGGAGCCCTGCGGGACCTGTGCCGTTTGCGCCATGGGGGACGAGGCTCTTTCCACCGATATTTTGGAGATCGACGCCGCCAGCAACAATGGGGTGGATGAGATACGGGATCTTCGGGATAAGATCAACTTTGCCCCGACGGTGTGCCGCTATAAGGTGTATATCATAGATGAGGTTCACATGCTGTCCACCGGTGCCTTCAACGCCCTGCTGAAGACCCTGGAGGAACCGCCGGCCCACGCCAAGTTTATCCTGGCCACCACCGAAGCGGGAAAGATTCCCGCTACCATCCTTTCCCGGTGCCAACGATTCGACTTTAAACGAATTCCACAGCCTCTGATTGAAGGATACCTTAAGACGGTATTGGATGACCTTGGCGTCCAATACGAGGAACGGGCAGTGGCTGCCATAGCGGCTGCGGCCGAAGGAGGAATGCGGGATGCCCTTTCCATTCTGGATCAGTGTGTGGCCTTGGGAGGTGAGCTTCGCTACCAGGGGGTGGTGGAGACCATCGGAACCCTGGACCAATCCGCCATGGACCGTCTGGTGGAGGATCTGAGGGATGGGAGGGTGGATCGTGCCCTTGCCCAGGTGGAGGAGGCTTACCTTGCGGGGAAGGATCTTTCGCTGGTGCTACGGGACCTAATGTCCGCCTTCTGCAGCCGGATGACCACTGCGGCGGAGAAGAAGCAGCCGTTGGAATTCTATCTAAGAGCCATCGACCTATTGAGCCAGGGGGAGACTGCCATGCGGTTTTCTCAGCGGCCCCGTACCGCGTTGCTGGCGGCGATTGCGCGGATCGCGCTGGTGAGCCGAGATGACTCTGTCGATGGCCTTGTGGCCCGTGTGGCTCGATTGGAGGATATGATTCATCGGGGATGGACGGTTTCCGCGTCCGATCAGACGGCCGAACCGCTTTGGACGGAAAAGGCGCCTTCCGATGCTCCCGAAGTCCCGTTTGGGGATCCGCCCGTTGACGCTCCTCCTTGGGATCAAGAGCCGCCGTTACCAAGCGATCTACCGCCCTGGGAGGAGAAAGAACCGGCAAGAGCTGTTCAGGAAAAAAAGCCGGCCCTTCGAGAGGAGGCGAAGCCCGTTTCTTCCGGGCAGGCATCACGGCCCGAACCTTCGTCTGGAAAGGAAAGCGATCGATATCAACGGTTTTTAGAGCTGATCCGCAGCCGGAGCGTACCTGCCTATCATACTTTGCGGTTTGGAACTCTGATGGACGACCGGGAAAATTCGGTTATAATAGAATTTGATAAAAAAGGGCATGTCATGGCTCAGGCCTTGCGCATTCCATCCAACGCCAAGATTGTGGAGGAAGCGCTCAAAGAGGTTTATGGCCCAGAGGCCAAGATATCCTATGTGGATACGCCGGAGGGCGCGGGGGAGGAACTTCCCCCCCTTGTGGAAAAGGCCAAGTCCGCCTTTGGAGCGGACGTGATCATCACCGATTAGGAGGAATTGTAGGATGGCAAAAGGAAGAAGAGGCGGCTTCGGCGGCCCTGCCATGGGAGGCGGCATGCAGCAGCTGATGGCCCAGGCTCAGCGGATGCAGGCCCAGATGGAACAGAAAAAGGCGGAATTGGATCAGCAGGAATTTACCGCGGGGGCGGGCGGTGGCGTGGTTACCGCTACGGTAAACGGCGCAAAGCGGCTTGTTAGACTGGAGATCTCCCCTGAGGTGGTGGATCCTGAGGATGTGGAGATGTTGTCCGATCTGGTCATTGCTGCTGTGAACGAGGCGATTGCCACTGCCGATACTACCGTAAACGAAGAGATGGCGAAGCTGAGCGGCGGCATGGGCTTGGGGTTATAATCCCATGTCCTATATCATCGAACCTCTGGCGAAGCTCACGGCCCATCTTTCCTCCCTGCCTGGCATCGGGGGGAAGACGGCTCAGCGATTGGCCTATCATATCATCACCATGGGAGCTGCCGATGCCCAGGCCCTTGCAGGCAGCATCGTGGAGGCGGTGGAATCCGTCCGTTATTGTAAGGTGTGCGGCAATCTCACCGATCAGGAGATATGCTCCATTTGTTCCGATCCCACCCGGGATCATTCCATCCTATGCGTGGTAAAGGATGCTCGGGATATTATGGCTATGGAACGGGCTAGGGTATTCCGGGGGGTATACCATGTGCTGGGCGGGACGATTTCACCCATGGATGGTGTGGGCCCCGATGATCTGCGGATCAAAGAGCTGCTGGAACGGCTGCCTGAGGCCCGAGAGGTGGTCCTGGCAACCAATCCCGATGTAGAGGGGGAGGCGACCGCCATTTATCTAGGGCGGTTAATCAAGCCCCTGGGAGTAAAGGTGAGCCGAATTGCCCATGGGGTGCCGGTAGGCGGTGACTTGGAATACACCGACGATATGACCCTTTTAAAATCCTTTGAGGGCCGTCGGGACCTGTAAGGGGGGAAAGCCGTTGCAATGTCCATACTGTGGAAAAGAGATGACGCAGGGCAAGCTGTATGGAGAGGGTAGAAGGATCAAGTGGGCTCCGGATCATAAGAAGCGAATCCTTGGCATTTTCTTGGGCTGGGGATATCCATTGGGGGAGTCTGATGGATTTCGGCGTTCCCGTGTGGAGGCGTGGCGTTGTGAAAAGTGTAAGAAGATCCTGTTAGATGGATAAAAAAGGCCCAATTAGGGCCTTTTTCTTTTGCCAAAAAAGCGACCGGCAGGAGCGCACTTTCTCCTGCCGGCCAACATTGAAATAAATAGGGTTAACTAGTTTGATTAGAAGATGCCGATACCCACGCCAGCGATACCAACGATTACCATGATCAAAATGATCCAGGCAACGTTCATGCCTTTGCGGACACCAACCAGAGCCAGCAAGCTCACGATCAAAGGCAGCAGCTTGGGGAAGATGCTGTCCAGAGCGGACTGCAGGGTCTGGGCGGTTTCGCCGGAGCCGGACAGGATGATGGCGGTGTCCAGGCTGACGAAGTTGGCGCACATGGCACCTACCATGATCAGACCAATGGTGGTGGCGCCCATGGTGAGCATATCCACGTAACCACTCTCATAAGCGGTCTCCAGGAACTGGTTGCCCAGGCTGTAGCCAAACTTCAGGCCGTACCACCGCACAATGGTGCTGAACAGGTGATAGATGGCCAGGAAGACGATGGGAGCCAGGATGGAGCCATTCTGGGCCAGGGTGATGGACACGGAAGCAGCGATGGTCCGAACGGTTACCCAGAAGATGGCGTCGCCCACACCGGACAGGGGGCCCATCAAAGCGGCCTTGATGGCGCTGATGGAAGCGGGATCAAAGTTCTCAGGATCGGCAGCGTATTCACCCTCCATGGACATGCACAGTCCAAGGATGAAGAACGCGGTCTCGGGGGTGCAGTTGAAGAATGCCTGGTGCCGTACCATGGCCTCAATCAGCTTTTCCTTGTTATCGGGATAGAGCTTCTTGAGCCAGGGAAGCATAGCGTAGCAGAAGCCAGCGGTCATCATCTTAACCTGGCTAAAACAGGCCTGGCTGAGGAATACATAGCGCCAGTAGATCTTAGTCCGCATCTTGGAATCCATGATGATTGCTTCGTTATTAGCCAAAGAGATCGTCCTCCTCTCCGTTGGAGCCGCCAACGGCCTTCAGCCGGTTGCGGAGATCCAGTTCGTTGTAAACCTGCATCAAAGTGATAAACACAGCGATGACGACCATGAAGGTCATGTTGATGTTGAGGTACACGGTGGCGGCGAAGCCAAAGAAGAAGTAGATGGAGGCTTTGCCGGACCACAGCATGTTCATCAGAAGAGCAAGACCAACGGCGGGCATCATGCCAGCAGCCACACTCATGCCATCCAGGATGAAGGCAGGAATGGCGGCCATAGCGCTCTGAAGAGCATCGGCGCCCAGCGCGATAGCGGCAAACACCAGAACGGTGGAGAACAAGCCGTTTACCAGGTTGCCGATGATGATCAAACGGCTATAGCCGGCGGTGTTGCCCTGAGCAGCATACCGCTCGAAAATGGGCACCAAAGCGCCCTGGTAGACGATACGGACGGTGAGGGACCAGATGGCAGCCACAACGCCGATGGCAGCAGCCAGCACGATGGCGGTATCAACATCCATGCCGGTGCCGATGCAGAGACTGGTTACCAGGGTAGCGGCCAGGAAGCAGTCGCTGGGGATGGAACCACCGATGTTGGTGATGCCCATGAACAGCAGCTCCAAGGAAGCGCCCAGGGCCAGACCGGTCTGGACGTCACCCAGCACGATGCCCAGCACGGGACATACCACGATGGGCCGGTTGAGGTGCGAATGACCATAAAAACTGTATAAGGTCTGAATAATGTAGTACACAATTGCCGTGGTTAAGGCAAGAGAAGTTGCACTCATTCCTTCGTTCCCCTTTCAATTAAGATTTAAAAAAAGTAGAAATACTGGTGTAAAAACGATTCCGAATTACTTCAGGACGTCGTCCAGGGTGACCATCGCCATGTACGGCAGCAGCTGTACGTCGATGGGAATCCCCGTCTGTTTCATTTCGTCGATGATCTTCAGGTCCTCTTCATCGACATATACGTTGTCGGAAAGTTTCTTCTTCTGCGCAACGTCGCCTCCATTCAGACGGCCGTAGTTGCCGAAGTTGATCCGCTTCACCTGATCGGTTGCACCCTTGGCAATGGCCAAGGCATCCGCCAGATTGGTGACGATGATACCGATGACCGTATTGGCACTGCGAGGATCGTTCAGGGTTTTGATGGTCTGCTCGATGCTCTGTACCGTGGTCTTACTGCTGGGCGGTCCTGCCATCTTCAACGCCATGGTCTGGGTTTTGCTGGCGGCTGCCTCATCATTGGCTACCAACAGCACCTTGAACTCCAGGGCTTTGCTCCAAGCGATTGCCACCTGGCCGTGGATCATACGGTCGTCTACACGCATCAGTTTTACCATTCTTTCACCTCCTTTATGGGGTCCTAGTATGTTCGTGGGCGCTGCCATGTGGCGGCTCCCAAATGTAAGAACAAAGCAAAACTACAAAATCGAGTATATTGTATTGTAGGCGATATGTTGTGTCAAGACTATAAAAAAACAATAAATCACTCAATAATGATTGGATTTTATGTTTTTTTGATGGAAAAAGAAACAAATATTGGATAATCACATAGAATTTTAAAGAAAAAATACAATAATAAACGCTTTTGTTTGTTACAAAGAAAGCAGAAAACTACATCAAAAGAAGAAAAAAGCGTTTCATTCATGGTGAGGGGGGATAGCAATAAAATGGCGTTATCAATGGGATTTACGTGTATAAAAAAACAAATAGAAAGGAAGCAAATGGGAATAAAAGTTCAAAAAATCAATAAAATATTGAACTTTCTTGTTTTAATGTAAATGTTTTGATCAAAATAATAAAGAAAATAGTTTGATATTGTTTCTTTTTGCAAAATGGAGGAATTTTCTTTATTTGCAAAAAATGCATAGATAGAAGTTGGGGTGGTCCGGGGGAATCGGACGGGTTTGGGGTGGAGGCGAGATGGGGGACGGATGTTTTTCTTAAAGGAGCTGCGGGGAGCGCCAAGGAGGAGAAGGATATGGCGCGGGGATGGGAAAGGGATGGAGATCTCTTGAAAGCTCCGAAGGGGACAACGCCGTTTGTGATAGAGGGGGGCTGGGGCAAAACGTGGGGAATTCCATGAGGGGAATGAAGCTGTACCGGAAGAATCACGATGGGAGGAATACAGCTATGGGGCATGGGAATCTGGCGTCAAGGAGAGCAACGCGGGAAAGAGAAGGGGAAAGGATGTAAGGGGAAATCCAGCGCCGGCGCAAGAGGCGAAATCAATTGGCCATAATTGGCCGTAATTGGCCAAAATTGTCCGGATAAAGCCAGTCTTTACGGGCAGAAGGGAATAAAAAAGCCTCCAAGGCAACGGAGGCTTTTTTAAAAAGAAATGGACGGGAGCCCGAAGGTTCCCGTCCATTGTTCTTGGTACGAAGGGGCGATCGCCCCGTTGGTACGATTTAGAAGATGCCGATACCCACGCCAGCGATGCCGACGATTACCATGATCACGATCAACCAAGCAACGTTGATGCCCTTGCGGATACCAACCAGGGTCAAAAGGCTCACGATCAGGGGCAGCAGCTTGGGGAAGATGCTGTCCAGAGCGGACTGCAGGGTCTGGGCGGTTTCGCCGGAGCCGGACAGGATGATGGCGGTGTTCAGGCTGACGAAGTTGGCGCACATGGCGCCCACCATGATCAGACCGATGGTGGTGGCGCCCATGGTGAGCATATCCACGTAACCACTCTCGTAGGCCATCTCCAGGAAGTTGTTGCCCAGGCTGTAGCCATACTTCAGCATCAGCCAACGCAGGGGCTCGCTGATCACGTGGTAGACCACGAGGAACACGAAGGGAGCCAGCATGGAGCCGTTCTGGGCCAGGGTAATGGCCACGGAAGCGGCGATGGTCCGAACGGTTACCCAGAAGATAGCGTCGCCCACACCGGACAGGGGGCCCATCAAAGCGGCTTTCAGCGCGCTGATGGAAGCGGGATCAAAGTTCTCAGGATCGGCAGCGTACTCACCTTCCATGGACATGCACAGTCCAAGGATGAAGAACGCGGTCTCGGGGGTGCAGTTGAAGAAGGGCTGATGCCGTACCATGGCCTCGGCCATCTTCTCCTGGTCGTCGCCGTAGAGCTTCTTGAGCCAGGGAGTCATAGCGAAGCAGAAGCCAGCGGTCATCATCTTAACCTGGCTAAACGCGGCAGACGACATAATTTCGTAGCGCCACCAGATTCTAGTCCGCATTTTTTTATCCATTACGATGACTTCATTAGCCAAAGAGATCGTCCTCCTCTCCGGAAGAGCTACCGCTTACGGCCTTCAGCCGGTCACGGAGATCCAGCTCGTTGTAAACCTGCATCAAAGTGATAAACACAGCGATGACGACCATGAAGGTCATGTTGATGTTGAGGTACACGGTGGCGGCGAAGCCGAAGAAGAAGTAGATGGAGGCTTTGCCGGACCACAGCATGTTCATCAGGAGGCCAAGTCCGATGGCGGGCATCATGCCGGCAGCCACGCTGAGACCATCCAGAATGAAGGCAGGGATAGAAGCCAGGATGCCCTGGAGAGCGTCGGCGCCCAGTGCGATGGCGACGTACACCAAGAGGGTGGAGAAGATGGGGTTGGTCGCGTTGGCCAGGATGGTCATGCGATTGTAGCCCTTCACATCGCCCTTGGCGGCCATCCGCTCAAAGATGGCAACGAACATACCCTGGTAGATGATACGGACGGTGACGGACCAGATGCCGGATACGGCGCCGATAGCGGCGGCCAGAACCACGGCGGTCTCATAGTCCAGACCGGTGCCGATGCACAGGGCGGTTACGATGGTGCCGGCGATGAATACATCACTGGGGATGGAACCACCGATGTTGGTGATGCCCATGAACAGCAGCTCCAGAGAGGCGCCCAAGGCAAGACCGGTAGCAGCGTCGCCCAACACGATGCCCAGGATGGGGCATACCACGATGGGGCGGGTCGCAAAGTTATGAGCCCAGAACTGGTTGAGCTCGCTGAACGCGAGATATACCAGTGCAGTGGTTAAAGCAAGAGTACCTGCACTCAAATTAATTAACCCCTTTCATTTCAATGTAAAAGTGCGAATTAAGTAGGTAAGATTACTTCAGGACGTCGTCCAGGGTAACCATCGCCATGTACGGCAGCAGCTGTACGTCGATGGGAATCCCGGTCTTTTTCATCTCTTCAATGACTTTCAGATCCTCTTCGTCCACGTAGACGTTATCGGAGAGTTTTTTCTTCTGCGAGACGTCTCCGCCGTTCAGGCGGCCGTAGTTGCCGAAGTTGATCCGCTTTACCTGGTCGGTAGCTCCCTGCGCGATGGCGAGGGCATCCTTTAGATTGGTGACGATGACCCCGATTACGGTATTAGCGGTACGGGGATCGTTGATGGTCTTGATCGCCTGCTCAATGCTCTGTACGGTGGTCTTGCTGCTGGGCGGGCCTGCCATCTTCAACGCCATGGTCTGGGTCTTGCTGGCAGCGGACTCATCGTTGGCCACCATCAAAACCTTGAATTCCAAGGCCTTGCTCCAGGCAATGGCCACCTGGCCATGGATCCTACGATCATCCACGCGCATCAATTTTACCATTGTTTCACCTCCTCATCTGTTACTGTATTTCATGGAAGCCCGTATGGAAGATCCATATAGCTCCGGCCTCCAAACTCAATCGAAAAGAAGTTGAATTACATCTTCAGCCATATTGTATTGTAGACGAAATGATGTGTCAAGAGGGAAAACAACAATAAACAAAAGAATAAATGAGCATTTTCTTGGGTTTTTAGAACAAAGAAAAGAAATAAATACAAAAATCGTAAAAAATATTGCATTTGATTTGCCTTTGAAAAAACACAAAACTACATGGATCGAATTGGTAAATGTTGTATAGAAGCGCGGGAGAGGGACGCGTGAAAAATCCCTTTATTGGCTGGATTTTTTGACATACAGATGAAGAAGCAATCATGGGAATGGAATTACGGTACTCGTTTTTTGTTTGATTAAAAATGATGTTTCTTGAGAGGCCTCCCCATGGCATGGGGCAAAGGTGGGGAAAATAGTTCGTTCTTGTTGTATCTTGTGAGTTTTTGTGAGTTTTTGTGGCAAAAAGTGTGGTTTGTTTTTGCAAAATTTGCAAGAAACGAGAAGGAAGACCGGGAGCTAGGGATAGGCGGGTCGTTTGGATTTTGGGGTTGGGTATGGAATGGCTTTGGCCTGTCCATACTAATAACAATGAAATCCAGAGGAGGATGATTATGGGCAGGCTGTTTGTGAACCGGCACCGGGGCGGAGATTATCTGGATACCGTTCGTCAGGCCCTGGCGGCCTACCGGGACGCCCAGAACTATTTTGAAAACGTGACCAACCCCGACCTGGTGGATTACGCCATCTATGATATGGAGGCGGCCCGGAAGCGGTACGTTTATCTTTTAAAGATGGCCCGCCAGGGGCAGGAGGTCATCGAGCTGCGGGAGCTGGAACAGGAGGCGGAATAGGCATAGCCATGGGAGCGGACGCATAGGATGGTGGTAAGAAACCAATGAGGGGGCACCGCTATGCCTGGAATTACCCTGGGCTCCGTTGGGGCCTATGCAGCCGCTATTCTATTGTTGTTCCTGCTGGGAAAGGCGCTGGCTCTGCCCATGCGCTTGATCGGCAAACTGATTCTAAACGGGGTAGCCGGCGGGGTGGCGCTGTTCCTCATCAACCTATTGGGGGCAAAGGTGGGCGTCAACATTGGAATCAACCCCCTTACCGCCCTCATTGCGGGATTTTTGGGGCTGCCGGGAATCGTCATGCTGGTGCTGCTTCAATATATCTTTTTATTATAGGATTGGAGCGTTTTTGCATCAGAATTCATCATAATTCTTAACTTGTGTTTTGACCTCTGTATCCATATAATGAATGGGGAAAAGGGGAGTAGCTCGCCTTTATGGTTTTGTTGTTCGTCAATACGGCAGACCCTGCCCGGGCAACAATCGTTTGAGAGCAAGACCTTTGTTCGTGAGAGCAGGGGTCTTTTTATTTTATAACCGATCCCGCGTCAAGTATGAAGGAGGACGGAAATGGAACAAAATTTTTACAGCCAGAGCGTGGAGCAGACGGCCCAGGCCCTGGGAACGGACCAGAACCGGGGCCTGGGCGGCGACCAGGCCCGGGAGCAACAGCAGAAGCACGGCTTCAATGAGCTGGAGCAGAAGCCCGGCAAAACCACCTTCCAGCTATTTGTGGACCAGCTGAAGGATTTTATGATCATTGTGCTGCTGGCTGCGGCTGTGATCTCCGGCGCTTTGGGCGAGGTGGTGGACGCCTGTGTGATCCTCTTGATCGTGGTGCTCAACGCCATCATCGGCGTGGCCCAGCAGAAAAAGGCGGAACAGTCCCTAAACGCCCTTAAGAAGATGAGCGCTCCCTTTGCCAAGGTGCTGCGGGAGGGAGAGGTGATCTCCATTCCCGCCCGGGAAGTGGTGGTGGGGGATGTGGTCATCCTGGAAGCCGGGGACATGGTGCCCGCCGACATGCGCCTTGTGGAATGCGTTAACTTGAAGATCCAGGAATCCGCCCTCACGGGGGAATCGGACGCCGTGGAAAAGGATGCTTCGGTGCTTCTCCCAGAGGGTGCTCCTTTGGGGGATCGCATTAACATGGCTTACAGCAGCAGCGTGGTCACCTACGGCCGGGGCCGGGGCGTGGTCACCGCCATCGCTATGGATACCGAGGTGGGGCGGATTGCCCACATGCTCCAGCAGGAGGGGGATCGGATGACGCCCCTCCAGCAGAAGCTGGAGAAGCTGGGCAAGACCCTGGCCATCGCGGCTTTGGCCATCTGTGTGGTGATCTTCGCCGCCGGCATGCTGTATAACAAGCCTTTCTTTGAGATGTTCCTCACCTCGGTGTCTTTGGCGGTGGCCGCCATCCCCGAGGGACTGCCCGCCATCGCAACCATTGTATTGGCCCTGTCGGTGCAGCGGATGGCAAAGCTCAACGCCATCGTGCGGACGCTCCCATCGGTGGAAACGCTGGGCAGCGCTACTGTCATCTGCTCCGATAAAACCGGCACCCTTACCATGAATCAGATGGAGGTGCTGAAGCTCTATGTAAACGGGGAAACCTATGCGCCAGAGGAGGCTCGGAGCGGAGAACTGGAAGCGCTGCTGCTCAACAACTGCGCGCTGTGCAACGACGCCCGGTTCAGCAGCAAGGACGGCGGGGAAACCGCTCTGGGAGATCCCACGGAAATTGCGCTCATCAACGTGGCAAAGCGTATGGGCTACAATAAGAGCGATCTGGAGGAACAGAGCCCCCGGGTGGCGGAGCTGCCCTTTGACTCCGATCGGAAGTTGATGACCACCGTTCACCGGCTTCCCGACGGCACCATCCGCGCTTTTGTGAAGGGCGCGGTGGATATTCTGTTGAACCGCTGCACCCGAATCGGCGAGGAGGGCGGCAGCCGGCCCATCACCGAGGAGGATCGGGCGGCCATCGCCGCCGCCAACGACGGCATGGCCCAGAGTGCCCTTCGGGTGCTGGCTATGGCCTATCAGGATATCGACGCCATCCCGGAAAAGGATGAGATGCCCTCTTTGGAGGAAAACCTCATCTACATCGGCATGGTGGGCATGATGGATCCGCCCCGGCCGGAGGCGCGGGACGCCGTGGCCCTTTGCGCACAGGCCGGCATCCGTCCGGTGATGATTACCGGGGACCACAAGACCACCGCCGTGGCCATTGCCGAGAGTCTGGGTATCCTTCGGGAGGGGGATCTTGCCATCACCGGCCAGGAGCTGGAAGCTATGAGCGACGCGGAGCTGGCCGAAAAGGTGGATCGGATATCCGTCTATGCCCGTATCTCACCGGAGCATAAGGTGCGGATTGTGAACGCTTGGCAGAAGAACGGCCATATCGTGGCCATGACCGGAGACGGCGTCAACGACGCGCCTGCCCTGAAGAACGCCGACATCGGCGCGGCCATGGGCATCGTGGGCACCGAGGTGGCCAAGGAGGCCGCTGATATTGTCCTCACCGACGACAACTTTGCCACCGTGGTATCGGCGGTGGGCGAGGGACGCCGCATTTATGACAACATCCTAAAGGCCATCCAGTTCCTGCTGTCCTGTAACGTGGGTGAGATCTTCACCCTCTTCCTGGCCACCCTATTGAACTGGCACGAGCCCCTATTGCCGGTCCACATCCTGTGGGTGAACCTGGTGACCGACAGCCTTCCCGCCTTGGGACTGGGGGTTGACCCCGCGGAAAAGGGCATCATGAACCGCAAGGCCGAACGCCATGATTCGGTATTCACAAAGGGATTGGTCTGGCGGATGTGCTACCAGGGCCTTTTGATCGGCGGCATCACCCTCTTGGCCTACACCTACGGCTTCTTTACCACCGGGGTGGAGGCGGGCCGTACCATGGCCTTTGTTACCCTGGCCTTCAGCCAGCTGATCCATGTATTCAACGTCCGCAGCAGCCATCTTTCCGCCTTTTCCAGGGACATTGGGCGCAACAAGTATCTGTGGGGCGCCGTGGGCATTTCCGCTGCCCTGATGCTCCTAGTACTCTTTGTCCCCTTCCTGTCCGGCGTATTCAGCGTGGTGGCGCTCACGGCCATGCAGTGGCTGGTGGTGCTTGGGCTGTGCTTGGTCCCCGTGGTGGTTGTGGAGATCTTCAAGCTGCTGAAGTGCAACGAGATCAACGGACAATAAGGACGCGAACGGCGAATGCTAAAAAGAAAAGCGCGCGCCAATAGCCGGATGCTTGTAAAACGGTTTTTTCTGCGAGAAAGAACAAGGCACTCGCGGAAGTCATCGCGAAGCTTTAACCGGCTGATGATTGATGCTAAGACCGCCCGGATGGAAAAGTCCGGGCGGTTTTTTAGGCGCGGCTGGCTCCAGTGGAGGTATGGGCGACCCTCTACCACAGGGAGAAAGAGCCTTTATGACGTTGAATCACATTGTCTTTTAGCCGGTGGAAAACCGGCCGCTAAAAAGGTGTTGACAAACGCTTCCTTGGAGGATACAATACATTCCAATAACAAAGGCTGTGACGAAGACGGCCCGTGCGGGAGATGCAGGCACAGAGATTTGGCGGTTGGTGCGAGCCAAAGACGCGTCCGGACGGCAATCACTTCCGAGCCGATTCCTGAAAGATGGTATTAGGGAATTCCGGTTCCGCCCCGTTACCGGCGGCTGGCTTGTTGGAGCTTAGTATTAGGTGGTATCGCGAGGAATCATCCCCGTCCTAATCGGACGGGGATTTTTTTATCCAAATCAAAAGGAGCATTAGGAGGGATTCAGAATGGGTGAACAGATTCAAGCCATTGCGCAGCGGCTGTCCATGCTGCGGGAAGCGTTGGACATTACCCCGGAGGAGATGGCCAAGGAGCTGGATATTTCGGTGTCCGAATATCTGGAATACGAGGCGGGCAAGAACGACTTTGCCTTCTCCTTTTTGTTTGGCTGTGCCAACAAGCTGGGGGTGGACATCGTGGACCTTCTTACCGGAGAGACCCCTAAGCTCACCTATTTTTCCCTGGTAAAGGATGGCGAGGGCCTGAACATCGACCGGCGCAAGGAATACAAATACCAGCATTTGGCCTTCTTCTTTAAGAATAAGAAGGCGGAGCCCTTCCATGTGACGGTGGCTCCCGGTGATAACACCGAGATGCACCTCAATAGCCACGAGGGCCAGGAGTTTGATTATGTATTGAAGGGCAGCATGCGAATCCGGGTGGACGCCCAGGAGGCGGTGGTCTCCGCCGGCGACGCCGTGTACTATGATTCCTCCCGTCCCCACGGCATGGTCTGCGAGGGGGAGGAGCCCTGCGAGTTTCTCGCCATCATCATGAAATAAGGGGTGTCCGAAATGGCATTTTATGAACGATACGTCAAGGGGGACTTTATGTCCTATGAGGATTTTATGGAGAACTTCTCCATAAAGGTGCCAAAGTGCTTTAATTTTGCCTATGATGTGGTGGACGAGATTGCGGCCATGGACCCCCGGCGCCTGGCTATGATCTGGACCAACGAGGCGGGGGAGGAGCGGAACTTCACCTTTGCCGATATGAAGGAGCAGTCCAGCCGGGCAGCCAACTACCTCCGGAGCCTTGGGATCAAAAAAGGGGATCGGGTGATGCTGATCCTCAAGCGCCATTATGAGTTTTGGTTCTGCATCCTGGCCCTTCACCGGATCGGCGCGGTGGCCATCCCCGCCACCAACCTTCTAATGGAGAAGGACATTGCCTACCGCATCCAGGCGGCGGATATTTCCGCCGTGATCTGCACCCGGGACGGGCAGGTGGCCGATGAGGCCGACGCCGCCGTCCGGCACAACGGCCTTCATACTACCCTGATCCTGGCCCGGGGGGAGATGGACGGTTGGCACCGGTTGGATGATTTTTACGGGTTTTCCCCTGAATATCCCCGTCCTGTAGGGGAGGAGGCCATCCACAACGAGGATCCCATGCTGCTGTATTTCACCAGCGGCACCACTGGGATGCCCAAGATGGTTCAGCATGACTTCACCTATCCCTTGGGGCATATCGTTACCGCCGCGTTTTGGCAGGACGTGGTGCCTGGCGGCGTTCATTTGACGGTATCGGATACCGGGTGGGGCAAGGCGGTCTGGGGTAAGCTCTACGGCCAGTGGATGGCGGATACCACCGTCTTTACCTATGATTACGATAAGTTCGTGCCCACCGACCTGCTTCAGAAGATGCAGGATTACCACATCACCAGCTTCTGCGCGCCGCCCACCATCTATCGCTTTTTGATCCAGGAGGATCTGGGAAAATTCGATTTGAGCGCGCTTCAGCACTGTGCCATCGCCGGAGAGGCCTTAAACCCCGAGGTGTACAACAAGTTTTACGAGGCCACGGGCATTCAGCTCCGGGAGGCCTTTGGCCAGACCGAGACCACCGTGGTGCTGGGTACCTTCAAATGGGTGGAGCCGGTGCCGGGCAGCATGGGCAAGCCCTCCCCGGGCTATAAGGTCTGCATCGCCGACGAGGAAGGCAACGACGTCCACCTGGGATCCATTGGAGAGATCTCCGTTCGGTTGGACGGAGGAAAGCCACAGGGCATGTTCTGCGGATATTATGGGGATGAGGCCAACACCCATCGTCAGCTCCATGAAGGGCTGTTCCGCACCGGAGACCTGGCCTGGATGGATGAGAACGGCTATTTCTGGTATGTTGGCCGGGTGGACGACGTGATCAAGTCCTCGGGATACCGCATCGGGCCCTTTGAGGTGGAGAGCGCGCTTATGGAGCATGCCGCCGTCCTGGAGACGGCCATCACTGCCGTACCCGATCCCATCCGAGGCCAGGTGGTGAAGGCTACCGTGGTGTTGAATCGGGGCTGGGAGCCCAGCGACGCCTTGGTTAAGGAGCTTCAAAACCATGTAAAGCATGTGACCGCTCCCTATAAATATCCCCGCATCATCGAGTTTGTGGAGGAACTGCCCAAAACCATCAGCGGAAAGATCCGTCGGGTGGAGATCAGAGAACAGGATTTGAAAAAGAAACAACAATAAAAGCTGTAAAAAGAACAACATTTTTTGTGAACTTACCGTTGAAAAATGTTGTTCTTTTGTTTATAATGGGGATACTGGTCAAAAAATCCAATATCTAAGGAGCGTGTCATTGTGGGGAAGATTGGCATTTTAACGGGTGGCGGGGACTGTCCCGGCCTCAACGCGGTGATCCGGGCTGTGGTGGAAAAGTGCGCCGCCCATGGTACGGAGGTTTATGGCTTCCGGGGGGGCTGGCGCGGCGCCCTTACAGGGGAGGGGGATTGGCTCACCCTTGACGATGTGGAGAACCTCCAGGCCCAGGGAGGCACCCTTTTGTTTACCAGCCGCACCAACGTTCTGCAGGAGGAGAACGGGCCGGAGCGGGTCCGGGCCACCATGGAAAAGCTGGGGCTGAACGGAATCGTGGCCATCGGCGGGGACGATACCCTGGGTGTGGCGGACAAGCTCAACGCCATGGGCATGAACATGATTGGCGTGCCTAAGACCATCGATAATGATCTTTCGGGCACCGATTTTACCTTTGGGTTCGATACCGCCGCCAACATCGCCATGGAGGCCATTGACCGAATCCATACCACGGCTTACAGCCACAGGCGCTACATCGTGGTGGAGCTCATGGGCCGCCACACCGGGTGGATCGCGCTGTACGCCGGGCTGGCGGGCTGCGCCAGCGTGGTGCTGATCCCCGAGTTTCCCAAAACCGTGGAGGAGGTTGCCGGGATCATGCTGGCTCGGAAGGAGCGGGGCTTGGATTACGGGGTCATCGCCGTGGCCGAGGGCTGTGAGTTCGCCGACATGGAACTATCGGAGGCCAACCTGGACGAGTTCGGCAACGTGCGGTTGGCCGAGAAGGACGTGGCGGCCCGGCTTGCGGACGCCCTCAAAGAACGGACGGGGATTCCCGCCCGTCACACGGTGCTGGGGTATCTCCAGCGGGCAGGCGCTCCCAGCGTCTTTGACCGCATCCTGGGCACCCGGCTGGGCTATAAGGCCGCCGAGTGCGTGGTGAACGAGGACTACGGGCACATGATCGCTCTTCAGGGGAACGAGATCGTGGCCATCCCCCTCTCTGCCGCCAGCCAGGGGCGCAAAGAGGTGGGCAAGGACCTCTATGCGTGCGCGGAGCTCTACTTTAGATAATGGATGATGAAAAAAGCGCCCCCATCATAGGGGCGCTTTTTTTATATGGGTTTATCGGTCTTTTTGATCGGAAAGCCCTAGAATGAAGTCTGCCGAAACGCTGTAAAACCGGCATAGTTTGATGAGATATTCAATGGGAAGCGGACGTTTTCCCAGCTCATATTGGGAGACGGTACCTTGTGCAACCCCCAACAGATCGCCAATTTGACGTTGTGATAAATCGTTATCCTCTCGGAGTTCGCGCAATCTTTTTAGATAGGCAGATTCCATGCGGTTGTTCACCTCAAATAGTATTATAGTTAACTCGGAACGAAGTATTGATTTTTAACTCGGATTGAGTTATCATATTGGTAAATCAAAAGTGAGAAGGAGGATGTGTGATGCCTCATTCACGCAAGGTCACCAAGGAGGATGAGTACCGTTTGCTTCAGATGGGGCTGAACGAGGCCTTTTACCGGAGCTTTGCGGGCTATACCCAGGAGGAGCTGGCGGAGGCCTGCGGCATGAGCCGCACCTACATCAGCAAGGTGGAGGTGCCCAATATGGTCAGCGTGATCTCCCTGCCCGCCCTGTTCCGTCTGGCGGACGTTCTGGGGGTGGAGCCCGCCCGGCTTCTGGAAACCCGGTAGCGCCGCCGGGCGTTTTTACGGTGCAAAAGCCGGGCTATGGTTGTATAATGGAGCCATGAAACGGAGGAACACCATGAGAAAATTGTTAGCGGCCCTCACCACAGGGGCCATGATTCTGGCCCTGGCGGCCTGCGGCGGAGCCGGCACCGATTCCAAAGAGGAAGAACCGCTGCCCACCGCCCCTATGGAGGTGGCGACCAACCCCCTGGTAGGCCCTCTGGCGGCGTTTTTGGAGCAGAAGGATCTATCCTACGCCGGGGCACTTGGCCGGATGGACGCCTATACCCCCGGCGAGACCGATATTACCCCTTTGCTGGAGGGGATCAGCGCCGATCTGGCTGCTGCCGAGAGCCAGCTCTATGAGGCCATTACCGTGGCTTATGAGGCCGTTCAAGGGGAGGACGGCGTCTGGACGCTTACAGGAGAGGAAGCTTCCGGCAGCATCGCTTCCGATGGGACCTTTGCCTTTGCCTATGGGGACAAGGAGGCGGGGGAGGGCCGTACCTTTGCTGGCACCCTGGGCCAGGAGACCCTGACCGCTCGGGTCTGTCAGGTGGTGGAGGAAGGGGAGTTCCCCCTTTTGCTGGTGGAATACCGGAAGGCGGGGACGGCCTATTACGCCCAATTTTGGCATACCGATGACGCGGGCATCTCCTATGAGATGGTTCGGTACCGCTTTGACGGAGCGACCATCCGGTGCGGGTTCTTTGAGGAGGCTCCCCAGCCCGCTTCCATTTTGGACGCGGATCTGAACGACGATACCTTTTTTGAGGGAGCCGTTACCGATTTCCGCTACGACGGCGATACCCTTACCATCTATAACGACGGGGAGACCTACACCCTATGAGTGAAAAAATCCATCGTCTGGTGGCCTTTACCGGGGCGGGAATCAGCAAGCAGAGCGGTATCCCCACCTTTGAGGAGCTGGACAACCGGGCTCTTTTGACCCGGCGTTTCTGCCAAGTCCATCCCAAGGAATTCTACGATAACCTGCTGTCTATGGAGCGGGTTTGCCGCGGCGCCCGGCCCAATGCTGCCCACCTGGCTCTGTTTGCGGGGAAGGTGCCCGTGATCACCATGAACATCGACGGCCTCCACCAACGGGCGGGCTCTCGGGACGCCATGGAGATTCACGGCAGCCTAAGCCAGGTCCATTGCCGGGCCTGCGGGGTGGACTACCCCTTTGCGCAGATTGAGGAGGGCTATACCTGCCCCAGATGCGGCCGGGTGCTGGATCATGACGTGGTGCTATACGACGATAACCTGGCCCTTTTACCCATGGCCCTCCGCCTGGCGGGGAGCGCCCAGGAGCTGCTGGTGGTGGGCACCTCCTTTTATACCTCTACCAGCAGCTACGTCACCGACTATGCCCGGGACAGGGGGGCAAGGATCACCATCATCAACCAGGACGCCGCCCATGAGGTGCCGGCGTATTTGAAACGCTTGCATATCATCTAAACGCCATAGGGAGGGGATGCCGTATGAACCGGGACGTGGTACTCATCGGCGCCGGGAAGATCGCCCGGGGCTATGTGGGGCAGCTTTTTTCCGCCGAAGGCTGGCGGGTAACCTATGTCCACCATCGGATGGAATTCGTCCGGGGGCTTCGGAATCGGGGATACTATACCCTGTATCAGCACGATCACGACGGCGGCTGCAAGACCCTCCGAATGGAGGGGTACGATGTGCTGTGCAGCGTGGAGGAACGGGAAGCCTATCTGGACGCCCTGGCGAGGGCTCAGTACGCCGGAGTGGTGACCTTCCCAGGGGCCTTTGACGGCATCGCCGCCGATCTGGCCGCCGCTGTCCGCCTGCGGATGGAGCGCGGGGTTGAGGAGCCCCTGGCCATCCTGCTGTGCGTCAACACCGTGGATCCGGCGGAGTTCTTTTATAACAGGATATCAGAATATCTGGATGAATCTGCCCGGGCGTATTTTGACCGGCATGTGGGACTGGTGGAAACCCTGGTAACCCGGCTGTGCTCCACCCCCAGCCCGGAGCAGCTTTTGGAGGATCCTTATGCTGTTTCCACCAGCGATACCCCCATCCTGGAGGTGGATCGGGAGGCGTTTTTGCCGGGCCATAGCTATCCGGAGTTTTTCCTTCTGGGAGAAAATGTGCCCGGCAAGCTGGTGAAGAAGATTTGGTGCGGCAACCTGGAGCATTGCTGTCTGGCCTACTACGGCCAGTATTTTGGGCACGGATACGTCCACGAGGCGGCCCGGGATCCCTATGTCCGGCGGTGTACCTACTATGCTGGACAGGAGGCCAACCGGGCGGTGGCCGCCGCCTATGGCTTTTCCCCAGAGGAGATGGCCTTTGACGTTCCGGCAAAATGGCAGCGCTCCATGAAGGGCCTGGTGCCCGATCCCCTTACCCGGGTGGGGGCGGATCCGGTTCGCAAGCTGGGGAAAAACGACCGGTTCATCGGCCCCGCTCTTTTGAGCCTCCAGCAGGGGAACCTCCCTGTGTTTATCGCCAAGGGAGCGGCCTGCGGCTTTTATTTTCATAACCCCGAGGACGCGGGCGCCCGGACGGTTCAGGCCCACATCCAGGAGCGGGGAATTGGATCCGCCATCCAAACCTTCTGCGGCTTGGATCCTGCCCACCCCCAAGAGGGCCTCCTATATCAGTTGATCCTTTCCGCCTATGAGGAGCTGTCCCAGTTCGATCCCGCGGCGGGTTGAGTTTGCCCCTCGGTAGGCGGTTTCATTTTGCGCGTCCTGCAGCACCCACCCCTCTTGCGACCGAAGCCGTCCCGCTGGCTTCGGCACCCGCCCTGTGATCGCGGGATTGCGCCAAAGAAGTTTTTTGCCGGCTCTGTGGAATTTCTACCGCCATTTCACGCAGGGCCTTCTTTTGGTGTGCTATAATCAATCGTTGGTAAATAAAGAAAGGAAAAACAATCCATGAGCCATATGATCGAGGTCAGGGATCTCAAAAAATCCTATGGGGACATCGAGGCGGTAAAGGGCATCAGCTTTTACGTGGAGAAGGGAAAGCTCTTCGCCTTTTTGGGGCCTAACGGCGCGGGGAAGTCCACCACCATCGACATGATCTGCACCTTCCTTCGTCCGGACGCGGGGACCGTTACCGTGGACGGAAAGACCTTGGGCCAGGAGGATGACGCCATCCGAAGCGTCATCGGAGCGGTGTTCCAGGACGGCATGCTGGACGCGCTGCTATCGGTGGGGGAAAACCTCCGCATCCGGGGCGGTTTTTACGGCCTTCGGGGGAAGGAACTGGAGGCCGCCGTCCAGAGGGCGGCGGAGGTAACCGGGATTGCCGATTTGATGAAACGCCCCTATGGCAAGCTTTCGGGAGGCCAGCGGCGGCGGTGCGATATTGCCCGGGCGCTTATCAACACGCCTCGGGTGCTGTTCCTGGATGAGCCCACCACCGGACTGGATCCCCAGACTCGGAAGAACGTGTGGGAGACCATCCAGACCCTTCAACGGGAGACGGACATGACCATCTTTTTGACCACTCACTATATGGAGGAGGCCGCAGAGGCGGACTATGTCATCGTCATTGACCATGGGGAGATCGCAGCCCGGGGCACCCCGGCGGAGCTCAAGGCCCGGTACGCCAGGGATACCCTCCGCCTGGTATGCAGCGATATGGACGGCGCGAAAGGGGCTCTGGACGGCCTGAACGCCGCCTATACCCAGGCGGCGGACCAGCTCGTTGTTCCGGTGGATTCCACCTTTGACGCGCTGCCGCTCATCGAAGCGGCTCGGCCCTATCTAACGGGATTTGAGGTTCTTATGGGCACCATGGACGATGCCTTTATCGGCATCACCGGAAAGGGGATACGGGAATGATTCGATTCGCCAAACGCAACCTCATGGTGTTCTTCCGGGATAAGAGCGCGGTGTTCTTTTCCCTTTTATCCGCTTTGATCATCGTGGCGCTATACGCTCTGTTTCTGGGCGATACCATGACCCAGGGCTATGAGGCGGTGCCCGAAGTCCGCGCGCTGATGGACAGCTGGATCGTGGCGGGGATTCTTGCCATCACCTCCATCACCACCACCATGGGCGCGTACGGCACCATGGTGGACGACAGGGCGCGGAAGATCGAAAAGGATTTTCACTGCAGTCCCCTTCACAAGAGCAGCATCGCTGGCGGGTACATCCTCAGCGCTTTTCTCATCGGGGTGGTGATGACCCTGGTTGCCCTGGTGCTGGGGGAGGTTTATATCGTGGCCACCGGAGGCCCCTGGTTGAGCTTTGCCGCCACCCTTAAGGTGCTGGGGCTCATCCTTGCCACCTGCTTTATGAATACCGCTATGGTATTCTTTGTGGTATCCTTCTTCCGCAGCCTCAACGCCTTCAGCACCGCCAGCACCATCCTTGGTACCATGATCGGCTTTGTCACCGGCATTTATATGCCGGTGGGCGTGTTACCCGTGGCCATTCAGTACGTGGTGAAGGTGTTTCCAGTAACCCATTCCGCCGTCCTGCTCCGCCAGGTGATGATGGAAGGCCCTCTGGCGACCTCCTTTGCGGGAGCGCCGGCCCAGGCTGTATCGGAATTCAATGAGATGATGGGGATTACCATGCGGTTTGGGGACGCCTCCGTCACCCCATTTGCCAGTCTGTTGGTGATCCTTTTGACGGGGCTGCTTTTCTTCCTCCTGTCCAGCGTGAGGATGTCCCGAAAAAAACGGTAGCGTCACCTTTTCCGTTTCCAATCATACAATGAAGAGGATTGGAACGGAGGTGTCGGTATGGAACAGAACTTTGTGGCCGGTGCGGAGGGCCCCTTTCCCCAGGTAAGGGTTTTGGGCAAGAATCCCTACTACGCGCGGCTGCTCATGGACGATTACGCTGGAAATCATAGCGAGTTGGGCGCCTGCGCCCAATATGTCTATCAGAGCAGCATTCTGGAGGAGGCCGGTGCGAAGCATCAGGAGCTGCTGCTGTCCATCGGGATTCGGGAGATGCTGCATCTGCGGCACCTGGCCCGGGCGATCCGGCAGCTGGGGGGCGATCCCATCTATGCCGGAGGCCGCTCCACCCGCGGGCGGTTCTGGAACAGCGGCTACGTCAACTATGCCAAGGAGCCCTATTGGATGATCGAGGACGACATCCGGGCGGAGCGGGAGGCCATCAAACAGTATCAGGAGCATATGCGGCTCATTGACGATCCGTCGGTACGGGCGCTCTTGGCCCGGATCATCGAGGACGAGGAGGTTCACATCCGTTTGCTGGAGGGTCTGCTTCAGGAACAGGAGGAGCCAAGCCGCGCGATGGAATAATCTTGCGCCCGGGGGCGAAAGGACCGGCTCCTGGCGAATCGGCGCGGACTCCCCGGCGTTTTCCCGGGGAGTCCGTTTTTGGACAAATTCCTTCCAGGAATACCAAAACGAAACAAAAGGAATGTGGTATTCTAATTTTGAATGTGATATTCTATTGCAGAAGAAAGAATATTAAAAAAACGGTAGGGGATTGCTTATGAAACGCACAAAAATCATCGCTACGCTGGGACCCGCCTGCGACGACATCGAGATCATGGAGCAGTTGGTGCGAAACGGCGTCAACGTGTTCCGGATGAATTTCTCCCATGGCTCCCGAGAGGAGCATGGAGAGCGGATCCGCAAGATCAAGCTCCTTCGTGAAAAGCTGCAGCAGCCCATCGGCATCCTATTGGATACCAAGGGCCCGGAGATCCGTCTTAAGACCTTTGAGGACGATGCCATTACGCTGGCTCCGGGGGACAAGTTTACCCTGACCACCCGGGATGTGGTTGGCACCAAGGACATCGTCAGCGTTACCTATGAACTGCTGCCCGAGGACGTGGAGGTGGGCAGCACCATCCTCATCGACGATGGATTGGTGGAGCTCCGGGTGGAAGAGATTGACGGCCAGGATATCCATACCGTCTGTGTGGTGGGCGGCGCTATCAGCAATAAGAAGGGGGTCAACGTGCCGGGGGTGGCCATCCGGCTTCCTGCCATTACTGAAACCGACGCGGGGGACATCCTTTTTGGTATTGAGAACGACATCGACTTTGTGGCGGCATCCTTTATCCGCAAGGCGGCCGATGTATACGAGATCCGCAAGCTGCTACGGGACAACGGCGGCGAGGGGATCCAGATCATCAGCAAGATCGAGAACAAAGAGGGCGTGGACAACATCGAGGAGATTATGGACGCGTCGGACGGCATCATGGTGGCCCGGGGCGATTTGGGGGTAGAGGTGCCCATCGCTCGGGTACCCCTTATCCAGAAGGAAATCATCTACATGGGCAAGGCCAAGGGAAAGATCGTCATTACCGCCACCCAGATGTTGGACAGCATGATCCGCAATCCTCGGCCTACTCGGGCGGAGGTCAACGACGTGGCCTCCTCGGTGTACGATGGCTGCGATGCCGTGATGCTGTCGGGGGAGACGGCTGCGGGGAAATATCCCGTGGAGGCCGTAAAGATGATGAATCGGGTATGCCTCAACGCCGAGGCACATCACATGCTGCTGGAGGTGAAAACGGTATACGAGTACGTCCATGAATACTCCCTTACCGACGCCGTGGCCCATGCATGCTGCGATATGGCAAAACAGTTGGAGGCTAAGGCCATCATCACCGCTACCAGCGGCGGCAGCACCGCCCGGATGGTGGCCAAATACCGTCCGGACTGCCAGATCATCGCCAGCACCCAGCATCCATCGGTATACCAGAAGCTCTCCCTTCTGTGGGGGGTGGAGCCGGTGATCAGCGGCGTGTTCCATAACACCGATGAGATGATCGACGCCTCGGTGGAGGCGGCCCGGGCTACCGGCCTTGTGAAGGACGGGGATATCGTGGTGCTGACGGCGGGCATCCCGGCGGGGGTTCCTGGGACCACGAATATGGTGAAGGCCCATGTCATCTGATGAGAAGAACGGAAACGGTTCGATTTAGGCGGCACGGGGAAGAAAGCAAGGTAACCCCACAGGGCGGCATGGCGGTTTGCTATGCCGCCCTGTTTTTTTAAAGCGTTTGGCTTTATCCCTTGCGCGGGGCTTTTGTTCCTGTTTCCGTTCCTTTTCTCTGTTGAAGGGAGGACTAGAACGGAAGACGGGAATCCGCCTATCTTTTGCTGGATGGGAAGATCCTAAGGCTTTGATATCCGCTTTAAAAAGCAAATGTTGTTGAGGGGTTCCTAAGAAACCGGGGAAACACAGGTTGACTTGCGGTATAATTTATGGCATTCTATAAAAAATAAATTTTCCGCCGGGAAACGCTTGATTTTGCTCCAGTAGGCCGTTGCAGGAGTAAAGATGAGCGTTTTATTTTTTAGGAGGTTGGCATGGTTTTTCGGGAGATGAGAAGAAAAAGACAGGCTTTAACGCAACAGGAATCTGCGGATATTCTATACAGGGGAACATCTGGAGTGCTCGCTTTAGCGGGCGACAATGGATATCCGTATGCTGTTCCGATCAGCTATATGTATGACGGGGAAAAAATCTATTTTCACAGTGCAAAATGCGGACATAAGCTGGACGCGATTGGCAAGAACGCCAACGCATCCTTTTGTGTGATTGATCAGGATTTGGTTGTTCCAGAGGCGTATACCACCTACTTTAGAAGCGTCATTGTCTTTGGACGGATGCGGGTAATCGAAGACGAGGCGGAAATGAGGAAGGCCATAGAAAAACTGTCCATCAAATACGCGCCGGAAGATACCGTTACCAGCCGTGACCGCGCGATTCGCCGAGAGTGGGATTCCCTTTGCATGTTGGAACTGAACATCGACCATATGACGGGAAAAGAAGCAGTAGAGCTTATGAAAGAGAAGCAGCAGGGATAGACAAGGAATATTGGATAGAAAAAGCAACCCGCCGGGGTTTTCTTTTCTTGTGTAGTAGGCCAGCGTTACTCAGACGCTGGCCTTTTTTCTTTGTTAGATGATTTGACTGTTAAGGAGATGATATATGATGTGGGTGCTCCTTGGTATATCGATAACAACGAGCTTTTTTGATAGCTTAAACCCCTCCGCCATCGCGCAGCAAATGCTGTTGCAGACCATGGTAAAAAACAAAAGGCATATCTGGTTTTTCATACTTGGAATTGGAATGGCAAACTTTGTGCTGGGCCTTGCAATTTACTACGGTATTGCCGCCTGGGTATTGCCGCCTGGTTTTCAGAGCTGCTAACCAAGGTAATTGAAACGCATCAGTGGCAGGCATCTGGTGTGGCGCTGAGCGCTGGTGTCCTATGCTTGCTGTTGGGGGGACGGCTCATCGCTAGAACCAAACGCAGTGCGAAAAGAGGCTTAGAAGAAACCGCTAAGAGGAAGAACCCTTCGCAGCTATGCCCCCTATCCCTATTTTTTTTAGGAACGGCTTTTTGTGCCGTAGAGTTAACCAGCGCATTTCCCTATTTTGGCTTTTTGGCAATCCTTACAAGCTATCATCTGACGGTTCCTTCGGTGCTGCTTTTTGTGATGATCTATAACCTAATATATGTATTGCCGCTCATTTTGCTTTCTGCCGCATACAACCAATTACAGGATACGGCCTTGATTAAAAGGATAGAAAGCGCTTCAGGCAACGTGGCGGCCTATGTAGTCCCCATGGCAATAACGCTTGCAGGCGCCCTGCTGGTTTATTGCGGGGTGCGTCTGCTCACGTAAATAACGGAAAATAGGGAACAATGGTTCAGATTGCTTGACATAGCGGCCTGTTGACGCGCGGCGGACGCAAAAAGGGGCCTGGCCACGGCGGATCCCTTTTTTGCGGAATTTGAACGGCTCTTTTTCCCGGCAGATTTCGCTTTTCCGGCTGGGGCGTGTATAATGGAGAAAACAACCCTCAAGGAGGCAACCCATGAGAATCAAAAAAGCTGTCATTCCCGTGGCCGGCCTAGGCACCCGGTTCTTGCCGGCTACCAAGTCCATGCCCAAGGAAATGCTGCCCATTGTGGACAAGCCCACCATTCAATACATCGTGGAGGAGGCGGTGGCCTCCGGCATTGAGGACATTCTGCTGGTGACGGGCCGCACCAAGAAATCCATTGAGGATCACTTTGACTATTGCCCCGAGCTGGAGATGGAGCTGGCCGAGAAGGACAAGCAGGCGGAGCTGGAATTGGTCCGGAAGATCGCGGATCTGGCCCGGCTGCACTTCATCCGGCAGAAATCCCCCAAGGGATTGGGCCACGCGGTATACTGCGCTCGGAGCTTTGTGGGGAACGAGCCCTTTGCAGTGCTGTTGGGGGACGATGTGGCGGTATGCGAAAGACCGGCGCTTCGTCAGCTGATGGACGTATACGACCAGTACGGCTGTTCCGTTATTGGGGTGAACCCGGTGGAGAAAAGGGATGTAAGCCGCTATGGGGTCATCGCCCCTGATCCCGCCTTTACCCCCCATGATGGCGTTCAGAAGATCGTTGGATTGGTGGAAAAGCCCCCGGTGGAGGAGGCGCCCAGCAATCTTGCCATTTTCGGCCGGTATATCATCACCCCCGAGATCTTTCCCATCCTGGAGAATCTGCCCAAGGGCGCAGGCGGGGAGATACAGCTGACCGACGCCCTGAAGGTGCTTCTAAACAGCCAGGGGATGTATGCCATTGATTTTAAGGGCCGGCGGTATGACATTGGCCAGAAGCTGGGCTTTTTGAAGGCCACCGTGGAGTTTGCCCTCCGCCGGGAGGATCTGAAGGACGACTTTGCCGCCTACCTGTTGGACATTGCAAAACGCCTGATGGAGGGGGAAACCCTATGAGGACCATCATCTCGGACGCCACCCTTTTGACCATGGAGGAGGCCACGCCGGTGATCCATGGGAGCATTGGGGTGGAGGACGGCAGGATCGCCTTTCTGGGGGAATATGTCCCGCAGGAGGGGGATAGGGTCATCGACGGGCAGGACCATCTGGTTCTGCCCGGTTTTGTCAATGCCCATGCCCACAGCCCGATGACCCTTTTGCGGGGGGTGGGTGACGACCTGCCCCTCTCCCGATGGCTCCAGGATGCCATCTTTCCCCGTGAGGATCGCATGACCCAGGAGGATTTCTACTGGGGAGCCATGGCCGCCATGGCCGAGATGACCGCCGCCGGTACCGTGGCTTTTTCTGAGATGTACATGGGTGCGGGGGAGATCGCCCGAGCGGCGGATGAGAGCGGCCTGCGCGCCATCGTGGGACGGGGCCTGGCTTGTGGATCGGAGGAACGGGGGGAGATGGGGGAGAAGCTCCGGCTGGCCACCGATTTTTGCGGGGCGTTCCAGGACCATCCCCGAATCGGGTTTTCGGTGGCGCCCCATGCCGAGTATACTTGTAGTCCGGCGTTCCTCGCCGCCTGCGGGGAGCTGGCGCAGGAGCGGGGCTGGCTGTTCCACACCCATGCTTCCGAGACGGAATCGGAGCACCGGGAATGCGTTGCCCGCCATGGGATGACGCCGGTGGCCCTTTTGGAGCATCTGGGATGCCTATCCGGCCGGGCGGTGCTGGCTCACTGCGTCCATGTGACGGAGGAGGATATGGGCATCTTGGCTCAAAGGAGGGCGGCGGTGGCCCATTGCCCCGAGAGTAATTTGAAGCTGGGCAGCGGCATGGCCCCGGCGGCAGCCCTTCGCAAGCGGGGCGTTACCGTTTGTATGGGCACCGACGGCGCTGCCAGCAACAACGATTTGGACCTATTGTCCGAGACCCGTACCGCCGCCTTTTTGCAGAAGGGGATGGAGCGGGACGCCGGGGCCATCAGCGCGTTTGACGCTTTGCGGATGGCGACGGTGGAGGGCCGCCGCGCCCTGGGATTGCCGGGCGGCACCCTTTCCCTAGGGGCGCCGGCCGATCTGATTCTTTTGAACACCAGCGGTTGCCATATGCTGCCTCTGGGGGAGGATCCTTACGCCGCTGTGCTGTACTGCGCGAAATCCTCCGATGTGGCATTGACCATGGTGGATGGCCGGATCCTATATCGAAACGGGGTATTTTATGCCTTGGATGTGGAAAGAATAAGGCGTGAAGTAACCCGGTCCAGAGGGAGGATCCTTTCCCGCTGACCGAGAAAGGAACCGGCCCATGAAACGGCTGCAACATTGGACGCTGTCCCTTCTGCTCCTGCTCCTGTTGGGGGGCTGCGGCAGTGGATGGGATGAATACGGAACCGCCTATTCTGGCGGGGATGAAGCCCTCGCCGGGCTTGCCCTTGCCGAGGCCCGGCGGATGCAGAAGGACGGGGTGGAGACCATCACCCTGTCCTTTCTGAGCAAAGAGGGGGAGTCCGTAGGGCTCCCTGCCTATGAGGCCGCCTTTACGCCGGCTCCCTGCCGGCTGTTGATCCGCCTTCCCGGGGTGGAGACCGCCCCCGCTATGGAGGAAAGCCCTGCTCCTGGCGACGCCTTCTATGTGGAGGAAAAGGAGGGGATCACCCTGGTATTTCACCTGACCCAGTCCAAGGGGGTCCGGGTGGTGGAGGAGGAGAACCGCCTTACCTTTGAGATTCAGACCGGGGGCGAGGCCCATTCGGCCTATTATCTGTTCAGCCAGGCTCAGAGCGCCCCCCATGGCGCTTTGACCCCTACCCTGTGCGACGATGGCACCCACCGCGGCTGGATCTCCACTCCTTATGCCAGCGAGGCGGAGGCCAGAAAGGGGGCGGCCTCCATCCCCGGTGTTCGGGTGATTCAGCTTTTGCCCCAGCAGCTGCCGGAGTATGCGCCAGATCCCCTGGAGGCGGCGGCAGACCAGGCCATGGCGGGCCTTTCCGGCCGAACACATCTGCTGGCCCTGGGCCGACGTTTGCTGGCCAACTGGGATGGGGGGGAACGTCTGCTGCTGCTCCGGGAGGAGGACGCCACCTTGATCCTTTCGGAAGAGGGGGTGGAGCGCCAGTTGTCCATCGAGGGGATCCAGCCGGAATCCATCCTTTGGGGAGAGTTTTCCCCCGACGGCCAGGGGCTGCTCCTTCTGGTGAGCCGGGGAGAGCCGGTAACCCTGTACTACTATAATCTGAGCAACGGGCGCCTTTTGGATCTATCCCAATCCGGCCTGGGGGAAAACATCCAGGCGGCGGTGTTTTTCAGCGATACGCTCCTTTATACCGTGGGAGACGGTATCTTCTCCTGCCGGCTGGAGGAGCAGCCCCAGATCCAGCAGCTGGCCTATACCATGGTGGATGTGCCTGCCCTAGCCCTCTGGGAGGACCGGGTCTTTTTCTGCGATATGGATGAAAACGGGATCTGCTGTCTGATGTCCATCGGCAAGGAGGGAACCAGGAAAAGGCTGATGCCCGCCGAGACCTTTAGCCAGTCCAAAGAGGGGCTGCTCGCCGTCCGGGGGGAGACCCCGGATCGTCCCGCTCTGGTGCTATTGGATCCTGCAAGCGGCCAGGAAACGGTGATCAGCCAGGGAGGGCAGGTGACAAGCGCCCTATTCAGCGGGGACGGAACCATGTTGTACTACATCCTGGTGGAGGAGGACCAGCGCATCCTCTATGGCTACCGGCTATCCACCGGCGCGTCCGTCCGGATGGGGAATCTTCAAAATGGCGTGATCACTCCTATGGGGCAGGACCTGTGCGTTTCCTATGCCCTGCCGGAGGGCACGGTGCTGTACCGATTTCTCCGGCGATACTAGAAAGGACGGCAGCCTTTCCCGGTTTCTGGTTGGCGGGAAGGTGTATGCCGCCATCTGCAAGGGCGACGCGGAAGAGGATGAGCGAGAGATGAAAACGAGCCTCTAGTTAGAGGCTCGTTTTGTGAGGGTTTATTCATCCCAGACGGGAATGTGGTGGCGGTTTCCACAACTGATGCCGATGCCCCGTAGGATATATAGGATGTGATCCACGCAATTTTCATCGGAATGGCTTTCATCGCTGAGCGCCGTGGCAATCTGCTCCAGCGCCTCCATGGCTACTTGGTTGGCGGCCTCGCCAAGTTCCCGGGGATCCCAATCTAAGAGGCTTAGAACCAGGCGTTCCTGGCTCAGTACATGGGCCAATACCTCCTGCATTACATCCATGATGCATCCTCCTTATCATGCCCGTGTCGACCCCAAGGAAGTTATCCTTTTGCAGCAGGGGCCGACTTAAACCGGGCATAATTTGCGTACATAACGTCTTTAGAAGGTATTATAACAGTAGATAAGGTTAAACTCAACATATAATCTTCATCTTTAGTATGGTTATGGGTTGAGTATGAAAATATATTGGGATGGAAAATCAAAAAATATTATTGGCCCTAAGGTCAAAAAGTATAGAAAGGAAGCAGGCCTTACGCAGAAGGCGCTAGCTGAAAAGCTTCAGCTAGATGGTGGTGAATTCAGTGATATTACCATTTTAAGAATTGAGAATGGTGGGAGATTTGTACCGGATTATGAGGTAAAAGCAATCGCAAAAGTATTAAAAATACCATATGAAAAGTTACTGGACTAACTGGACAGCGATAAGTTGCCCAGTTTTTGTTTTTTGCAGAGTGGGGCCAGGGGGACTTTCGCAATGTCCCCCTTAGGCCCCCTCTGCACTCCCCCATAACCCCCCAACGACACGGGGGAAGTTTCCCCCATGACCCCCTCGTGGGGGGACGAGTACGGCTATAAGGAGAAGGTTGGCATTTGTAGGATAGTTGGTTAAGGGCACACCGGCGACCGCGAAGCGGTTGCAACAGGGGTGCAGGCTCAGCCTGCCCCATGACCCCCTCGTGGGGGACGAGTACGGCTATAAGGAGAAGGTTGGCATTTATAGGATGGTTGGTTAAGGGCACACCAGCAACCGCTTTGCGGTTGCAACAGGGGTGCAGGCTCAGCCTGCCCCATGACCCCCTCGCGGGGGACGAGTACGGCTATAAGGAGAAGGTTGGCATTTGTAGGATAGTTGGTTAAGGGCACACCGGCGACCGCGAAGCGGTTGCAACAGGGGTGCAGGCTCAGCCTGCCCCATGACCCCCTCGCGGAAGGACGGGGGCATGAAGAGGAAACCGGGGTTGGCGCTAGTAAAATGTTGGCTAGAGGAGGAGCGCACGCCAAAGGCATGCAATGGGGAACCGCCCACTGGGCGGCGGGCTTACTCCTCTTTTTTCGCGGCTATCTGTATGTTGGCGTTATGCTCCGCGTCCGCGATGCCCAGGCCGTTGGACAGGCTTCCTTGAAAGTATAGGCAGGTGTAGCCCTGCATTCCGCCGCCGACGCCGGTATTTTCCCCGTGGGGCATCCCATAGAGAGAGGCGGCGTAGCGCTGGTCGTCGTACTCCACCACAACCGGCCGTTTATTGCTGCTTACCTTCCCCGAAAAGATCTTCAGATAGTTCTGGTAGGATTCCCCGTCGGCGGTGACGATGTCCATATGCCCCTGGCCCCCCACGCGGACAGCGGTAAACCGAATGGAGGTGGCTGTATCCACCACCGTAAACTGGGCGTTTTCGGGCAAGGCGGCGTTTACCACCGCCCATTCCGTCAGGCTTCCGGCCCGGGGATAGGGGTTGTCCTTGGGCCTTACACCGCCGGACTCCGGAGCTACGGTCTTTCGCTTGGCCAGGCTGGAAAACAGATATTCCATGGTCTCGCTTCCCACCACCCCGGCTCCGTCCGCCATCAGGCTATGGTTGTTTTGAAAGGCGGTTACCGCCTTTTGCGTCATATTCATAAAATAGCCGGTGGGCCGGTAGCTGAGGTACCCCAGATCCCGGAGCCGCTGCTGGATACGCACCGTCCGCTCCCCCCGGTCTCCCAATGCGTTGCCGGTTTTTTCGGGGAACACTTGGTTCAGATCCGGCGTGGGCGCGGGCGTGGGAGTGGGCGTGGGTTCGGCGGCGTACAAGCTGAATCGGGGAACCAGGAGCAGCGTTAGAGCAAGGAAGCCCCCCAGCCAATTTTGTTTCCGCAAAAGATCACCTCGTTTGTAGCAGTGTAGCAAAAATCCAGCTTTACGGCAAGGTTGCTCCCCGGCCCAATGGGGTGTAAACTAGGAAAAAAAGAGGTGATGAAGATGGTCTGCGGATGTGAAAAATGCGGCACCCTGATGGTACAGGAACAGAAGGGGATTCAGTGCCGGTGCGTGTGCCCCAACTGCGGAAACCACTGCGATATCTGTATCGGCTTTGAGCGGCCCCTCAGCAAGGGGGAACTGGCTCAGCTTTTGGCCAACCTCCGCGGGGAGAAGGCCGACGCCTGACCATAGCATCATCGGGAACGATTTTTGGAGGAAAACGCCATGCGCATCGACGCCAACTATGACCGCAGCCGCTTGATTCGGGCGGCTATGGGGAAGCTTCCCTGTGATCTTACCATTTTTAACGTACAGCTGGTCAACGTCATTACCGGAGAGATATACCCCAGCGAGGTGGATATTCTGGACGGCCATATCGTCCGGGTTCGGGAGGAAGGAGCGGAGGCTCCTTTGCCTGCCGCCGCCCGCTATGATGGGGAGGGAGCCTATCTGCTCCCCGGCTTTATCGACACCCATATGCACGTGGAAAGCACCATGATGACCCCAGAAAACTTTGGCCGGGCGGCCATCCTCTGCGGCACCACCACCGTGCTGGTGGATCCCCATGAGATTGCCAACGTCATGGGGATACCGGGAGTCCGGTACATGGTGGAGAACGCTGCGTTTTCCCCGGTACGGCAGTTGAACCTGGCTCCATCCTGCGTGCCGTCCGTACCGGGGTTGGAGCAATCCGGCGCCGATTTCGGCCCCCAGGAGGTGGGAGAGCTGCTGGATATGCCAGGGGTAGTGGGCATTGCCGAGATGATGGATTTCATCGGGGTTCGGGAGGACACGCCCCGGGTCCATGGCATTTTGGATGAGGGACTGCGCCGGGGGGTGCTGATCCAGGGGCATGCGCCCAAGGTGCTGGATCGGGAGCTTGCCGCCTATATCCTGGGAGGGCCGCGGGATGACCACTCCTCCCGAACCGCCGCCGAGAGCATTGCCAATCTGCGGAATGGGCTGCGGGTCAACGTCCAGTCCAGCTCCCTTTCGGACAGCGGCCTGGGCAAGGTGGTAGAGGGCATCCGTGGCTGCAGGTTTACCGACTTCGTCTCCCTCTGCACCGACGACGTCCATGCTAAGGATCTGTTGGAGACGGGGCACATCAACCGGGTGCTGAAATCCGTCATCGCCCAGGGGATCGACCCCATCACCGCCATTCGCTGGGCTACCTTGAACGGAGCGTTGGACTGCATGCTGGAGGATGTGGGCGCCATTGCCCCGGGATATCTGGCGGATCTCCAGCTGGTGGAGGATCTGGACGGGCGGAACCCAAAGGCGGTTTTTGTGGGCGGGAAGCTCATGTGCAAGGACGGTGTCCTCACGGCGGACCTGCCCCGGGCGCCCCAAACGGCCTTCCCCAACACCGTACACCTGCCGGAAATTGGCGAGGCTGACCTCCGGCTGGCTGCTCCCGACCCCACCCTTTCCCATGTGCGGGCCGCCGTGGTTCCCTGTATGGAGGGCGGCCGGCCCAAGGACACCCCTCTTTATGAGGACCTGCCGGTGACCGAGGGCTATGTGGATATTACCAAGGATCCGGCCCTGTGCTATGTGGCGGTGTTCAACCGGCACGGCAAGGGCGGGCACACCGTGGCGGTATACCGGGATCTGGGGCTCCGCCAGGGAGCCATAGCCGCTACCGTGGGCCACGACAGCCATAACCTGACCATCGCCTACCGGGATCCTCAGGACGCCCTCTGTGCGATTCGGTACCTCAAGCGGGAGGGGGGCGGCATCTGTACCGTTCTGCAGGGCGAGATCCTGGTGGGGCTTCCTTTGCCCATAGCGGGGCTTATGTCCGACCTCCCCTGCCGGGAACTGGTCCGGGATCTAGAACGGCTGGAGGATAGCGTGGAGGTGGTCTGTACCTCTCGCAGCCTAATGATGCGGATTACCATTTTGTCCCTCACCGCTTCCCCCGATCTGCGCCTCAGCGACCTGGGGCTGGTGGATGGCAAGCGCCAGCGGTTTGTTCCGCTGTTTCCGGAGGTCTAGCGGAAAACATAGCGCCTAGGGATGGCTTTAAAAAATAAGAGGGCAGGGCAAACCATTGCGGTTTGCCCTGCCCTCTTATGCCGTGTTGCCATGAAGACAATTTAGGGAAAGCGCCCGTGGGATGGGCGTTTGTTCTCTTACGGGGTGCTTCCCAGAGCGCTTTTCTATTTCTGGGGAATCAGTTGACGGTGGGCTTCATCTGCCGGGCCTTTTGCTTGGCTTGATCCAACTTCTGCTTTTCGGCCTGGTCTACGGGGTAGTATCCCTTGCGGTTCATCAGATCCCACAGCTTATATTGATCGTTGGAGACGTCAGAAAACAGGCTGCCAAGGGTGTTTCGCAGCTTGGGGCAGGCGGCTTCCGAAAGATCCAGCGAATAGAGGCTCATGAGCTGCTTCTGGCTGTTGAGCATGTCCATCATCAGTTCCCGTTCCGAGAGGTTGGCGTTTTTCTGTTCCATGGAAGTTCCTCCTTAGTTGCTGTTCTGCAGATAGGCATTGATGGCGTCAAAACACTGCTGGTGGGTCTGGGTTAGGCGCTCCATGACCTCTTTGGCTTCCTGGTCCTGCAGATAGCCGCAGTAGGTTTTGGCTTTGGCGTGGGCCAGGGCCTGGAAATCCAGAAGCTCCTCCACCATGGAAAGGTCCTTGGTTGTGATCTGTGCTTTTTGACCGTTCATTTGACTCCTCCTTTGATTCGGGCCCTGCCCGTTGTTCTAAGATGAGTTTGAGTCTCCGGGATTTTTTTATACATCCGAACGGGCTGGTGGCGAGAGAGCCGTTCCTTGGTGTATAATGATGCCATGAAGGAACGGAAGGAACAAACGCGGGTCAGCGCCATGGATCGTGCCCTTACCTACCTGGGCTATCGGATGCGGAGCAAAAAGGAGATGGAGGATTATCTGCGTCAGAAGGGCTATGAGGCCGGGGAGATTCAGGAGACCATGGATCGCTTGGCGGATTATGGATATATCGACGATGTGGCCTTTAGCCGAGAGTTTCTTCGAAGCCGGCTGAATCGCGGTCCGGTAGGGCGAAAGAAGCTGGAATACGACCTCCTCAAAAAGGGCGTGGACCGGGAGGCCATCGCCCGGGTGCTGGAGGAATACCATGGCCAGGAGGAGGAAGAACGGTGCCGAGAGCTGGCGGAACGGCTGGCAGCGCAGAAGGGGCGGAACCGGAAGGCCCTGCAATCGGTTCAGCGCACGCTGTTGGCCCGGGGATTCGGCTATGATCTCATCCGCCAGGCACTCGCGGGCCTTGGGGAGGAGGGGGAACGGGATTGAGGGATAAAATCTTGAAGCTGCTGATGCAGAATCCCCATGGATATGTATCGGGGGAGGAGATGGCAAGCCAGTTGGGGGTATCCCGGGCGGCGGTCAACAAGCATGTGGAAAAGCTCAAAGCCATGGGCTGCGAAATTGACTGCAAACGGAACGCGGGATATCGGCTGGCGTCGCTGAGCGATAGCCTGCTGCCCGAGTTTGTGGAGATCTATCGCTTTGATGCGGGAGAGGCTCCCTATACCATTCTCCATTACGATCGGGTGGCCAGCACCAACCAAACCGCCAAAGAGCTGGCGGTAAAAGGCGCCGCCCATGGGACCGTGGTGGTGGCGGAAGTGCAGACGGCGGGGCGGGGCCGCCAGGGCCGGACTTGGACCAGCAACGCGGGGGAAGGGATTTTCTGCTCCTTGATTCTGCGGCCCCCCATTGCGCCTCAGGACGCCCATCTTTTCTCTCTGATGGCAGGGGTGGCGGTGGCGAGAGGGGTATCGGCCCAGGGAATGCTTCCCAACGTGGGCCTTAAATGGCCCAACGATGTGCTGTGCGGACATCGGAAACTCTGCGGCATCCTTTGCGAGCTATCGGCTGATTTAGACGGGGTGGACTACGCTGTCCTGGGCATCGGGATCAACGTGAATCAGCCCACCTTTGGGCAGGAACTTATGGGGGTGGCCACCAGCATGGCTATGGAGACGGGGCGGGTTATCCCCCGTGCCCGGGTTCTGGCCGCGGTGCTGGCGGAGTTTTTTGATCTCTACGCCGAGGCTATGGGAGAAGGAACGCCTGATTTTGCTTCGTTGATGGAGGAATACGCCCAGTGGAGCGTCTGTCTGAACCGGCCGGTGACCGCCATCCAAGGCAAACGACAGCTTCGAGGCGTTTGCGTGGGGTTTGGCCCGGACGGATCCCTCTGGCTGCGGGACGAGGCGGGCACGGTGCATGCCATCCTGGCGGGGGATGTGAGCATCAGAGGGGAAGGACTCTATGCGTGAAGGAAATGTCGTGGGCGCGGCGCGCGCTGCGGTGCGCTCCATCAAATCGACGGGGCATGCCGGCGTTTCGGCTCAGAGCATTTGCGGTGTGAAGCGGTGCGCCGGAAAGGAATCGTAAGAGGAGGCTTCCATGAAGGACGTATTTACCAGTGGGGACATTAAGGCCATGGACGCCCATGAAATCGCCCTACACAACAACGAGCTGGAATTGATCCGCCGGGCGGGGTCTTTGGTTGCCCAGGCCATCTGCAGCCATGCTTCCCGCCGCCGCGCGGTTTTTTTCTGCGGCAGCGGCAACAATGGAGCCGACGGGGTGGCCGCTGCGGCCACCTTGGCGGAGCTGGGGTGGGAGACCCGGGTTTACGCCGTGAGGCTGGGGCAGGGGGAGGCGATTTCCCGGCTGTATACCCAGTATCGGATGAAGAGCGGGCGGGAGGTGCTTCCCCTGCCTTCCAATGACGGTATCCCGCCCTATGACGTGGTGGTGGATGCTCTTTTGGGTACCGGCGCGCGGTTCGGCCTGGAAGGGGATTATCTTCGAGCGGCCCGGATCATCAACCGATTGGGGGAGTCAGGCCGTGTGGTGGCGGTGGATCTGCCCACTGGGGTTTCTGCCGACACCGGCCGAGCCCATGAGAACGCCGTCCGGGCGGACCTGACCGTGTGTCTGTCGGGGTTCAAGCCCGGGGTGATCCTATACCCTGGAGCGGAATACGCGGGAGAGGTGCTGGCCTATCAGGTGATCCCCTCTCCGCTGCTGCCGTCCCGGCGCCGGTATCTGTTCACCAGATCCGATGTGCATTCCCTCAAACGCTCTCGGAACACCCATAAGGGCGATTACGGGCGGCTGGCCATCCTGGGGGGCAGCATGGAGATGCCGGGCGCCGCCCTTCTTTCCGCTGAGGCGGCCCTTCGGTCGGGGGCGGGGACGGTTACCCTTTTATCCGATCCGGAAACCGCTCGCATGTACGCTCATCGGGTTCGAGAGGCCATGGTGCGCCCGGTAGCGGCGCCCCATGACATGCCTGCCCTCCTTCAGGGCAAAACCGCCCTTGTGATGGGACCGGGCCTGGGAGACGGCCCCCGGGTATATGAGCTGGTTGCCGAAGGACTATCGGCTGGGATGCCTACCTTGATCGACGCCGACGGGCTCAACGCCCTGGCGCGGGGCGGTCCGGAGATCCTGCTTTCCGCCTCAGGCCCCCTGGTGCTGACCCCTCATCCAAAGGAGCTTTCCCGGCTTTTGGATACGGAACTCAGGACGGTGGTGGAGGATCCGCTGGCCGCCGTGGAGGAGGCGGCGAACCGATTCCGGTGTACCGTGCTGCTCAAGGGGGCGGTTACCCTCATTGCCGGGGCTGAGAGCACCCTGTTCTCCAATCGGGGCTGTGCCGGTATGGCCAAGGGAGGCAGCGGGGATGTGTTGTCCGGGGTGATCGGCGGATTTCTGGCCCATGGCGCCGAGCCCCAATACGCGGCGGCGGTGGGGGCCTATCTTGCCGGGGTGGCGGGTGAGGCTGCCATGGCCCGGTATGGCAGCACGGCCATGACCCCCTACCACACCGTGGAATGCCTCCATAAGGCCTATTTGCCATATGAATCCTGACCTAACGGAAGTCCGGGCGCTTGCATACTATGCTATGTAAGCGCCCTATTTCTGGAGGGTGAAAGGATTGATAAAAAGAGGTGAAATATACCTGGCGGATCTCAGCCCTGTGGTTGGCAGCGAACAGGGGGGAATGCGCCCGGTACTTATCGTACAAAATAATATGGGCAACAAGTATAGTCCAACCGTCATCGCTGCCGCCATTACGTCCAGCCTGGAGAAGAACAAGCTGCCTACCCATATCCGGTTGTCCGATACCGAGCTGGGACGGGAATCCATCATTCTAATGGAGCAGATCCGTACCATAGACAAAAGCCGACTGGTAAAGTATATGGGATCGGTTGGAGAGGACATAATGGAGCAGGTTGACGGGGCACTGAAGATAAGCCTGGGGTTTAAGGAACGGCCTTAGCATGCTATAATATACCAGCCGTAGGACGGATTTACAAAAGACCCCATGTGGATAAGGAGAGGTGGCTATGACCAAGGGAATGGCACTGTGGAAGAAGATGATTTTGATTACCGCCGGCGTGTTTATCATGGCGTTTTCCTTGAACCTATTCCTGGTTCCCAATAAGATCGCGCCTGGAGGGGTCAGCGGTCTTGCCACCGTTCTCCATTACATAACGGGGGTGCCCACCGGCGCCGCCATTTTACTGATGAATCTACCCTTGTTCCTGCTGGCGATCAAGAAATTTGGCAAGGAGTTTGCCTTTATCGCCCTATACGCCTCGGTGGTTACCTCCCTGGCGGTAGACTACATTCCCCTGCCGGTGATAACGGATGACCCCATGCTGGCCAGCGTATTCGGCGGCGTGGTGATGGGCGTGGGCCTGGGGATCATCGAGCGGAGCGGCGGCAACACCGGAGGAACCTACCTGGCGGCCAAGCTCCTTCAGGGGCTATTCCCCTTTATCTCGGTGGCATGGGTGATGTTTGCCATCGACTTTGTGGTGGTGGCGCTGTCCGCCGTTTTGTTCTCCCTGGAACTGGGGCTGTTTTCTCTGGTGGCCCTGTTTATCAGCACCAAGGTGATGGATATGATCATGGAGGGATTGAGCCGGGCCCGGATGGTGTACATCATCACCGATCACTGGGAGCAGATCAGCGAGAAGATCATGGCGGATATGGAGCGGGGCGTTACTCGCATGGCGGCCACCGGGGTGTACACCGGGGAGCCCAAGGGGATGCTTCTGTGCGTATTGGAGAGCAACAAGGAGCTGTCTCAGCTGAAGGACATCATCCGCGAGATCGATTCCGCTGCCTTTGTTATCGTCAATCCCGCCAGCGAGGTGATGGGGGAGGGCTTTAAAAGCCATGCATAGGGAGGAGCTGTTCTCCGGATTTGCGGAGGAGACCCAATCGGAGGAGGAGACTACGGCCCTGGGCCGGGCTTTGGCCGGTTGCTTAAAAAAGGGGGACAGGCTCCTCCTGTATGGGGAGCCCGGCGCGGGGAAAACCGCTCTGACCCGGGGTATCTGCCAGGGGTTGGGCTACGACGATTATGTAACCAGTCCCACCTTTGCCATCGTCAATCAATACCCGGCGCGGATTCCGGTCTACCATTTTGATCTCTACCGGATTTCTCCCGAGGATCTCTACGATATTGGCGTGGAGGAGTACCTGGGAGGGGACGGGATCTGCATTGTGGAATGGCCGGATGGCGCGGAGGATATCCTGGGGGAGCCCAGCATAAGGATAGGGATAGAAAAGGCGGGGGAGTGCCTCCGCCGCGTCAGCATCCTAGGGGGAAAGGGGGAAGGACGTTGAAAATACTGGCTTTGGACGCATCGGCCAAGAGCTGTGCCGCCGCCCTCTATGAGGAGAAGCTGTTGGGTGAGATGTACCTGGACCTGGGGTTGACCCATTCCGAAAAGCTCCTTCCCATGATCGATGCCCTGTTAGAGGTGACGGATACCGAGAAAGCCTCCCTTTCCGCCCTGGCGGTAACGGCGGGCCCTGGCAGCTTTACCGGGCTTCGGATCGGCATGGCCACCGCCCAGGGCCTTTGCCGCGCGCTGTCCATTCCCATCGCTCCGGTGCCCACCCTCTTGGCGCTTAAAGAGGGGGGATCGGGGTTCCCAGGGGTGGTCTGTCCCATGATGGACGCCCGTCGGGGGGAAGTCTATACCGCGCTTTATCGGGGGGAGGAGGCGCTTTTGCCGGGCGGGCCCCGGCCTTTGACGGAGCTGTTATCCGCCGCAGAAACCTTATCTTCCCCCGTGTTTTTCCTGGGGGATGGGGCTGCGGTACACCGGGAGGCCATTGCAAGCGCTCTGGGGGATCGGGCGGTTTTTGCGGCGGCGGAACGAAATCTCCTTCGGGCTTCCTGGGTGGCGGTGGCAGCGGTAAAGCAGGGCCGTTTTGTTCCCGAGGCCCAGGCTTCCATCGACTATATGCGGGTATCCCAGGCGGAGCGGCTGCGCCATGGAACCTGAGCTGATTGTCCGTCCTCTGGGGGAGGAGGATGTGGATGCGGCGGCTACCATTGAAACGCTATGCTTTACCGATCCCTGGAGCCGGGACAGCCTGTATCGGGACATTACCGATAATCCCGCGGCCCTATACCTGGGGGCATATGTAGAGGGAAAGATGATCGGTTTTGGAGGCGTTTGGTGCGTTTTGGACGAATCCTTTATCAGTACCATCTGCATCGTGCCATCGGCCCGGCGAATGGGGGCCGGCAGTTTTTTGCTGGAGAGCCTGATGCATGCAGCCCGGGCCATGGGCGCTCGGGATATGACCTTGGAGGTGCGGGTAAGCAACGCTGTCGCTCAAAGGATGTACCAGAACCATGGTTTTACCTCGGTGGGCCTACGAAAGAAATACTATTCCGATAACGGGGAAGACGCCTATATCATGTGGTGCCGCTTGGAGGATTGTCCCCGGGAGGAAAACCCGGTATAATAGGAAAACCCGGAGATGAATTTTTTGCATCCTTTGGGAACGGGTTGTATCGAGGAAAAACTATGCTATGATGATAGAACATCCATTTTTTACAAATTGGGGCAAGGGAGGTGCGCAGGATGAAATGGCGTTGGAACAGAAAAGCTGAGGAATCCCAGGCTATAGATGGGGAGGCTGTAACCGCTTCAGAATCGCTGGCAAACCATCAAAATTGCTCTGAAATGGCTGGGGTGGACGGGGAGGAAGCTCCATCTTGCGCCTCTGAGCCCATGGATGATTCCGTCCCTGAGGAGACTTTGGAAGCTGCCGAAGAATCGGAATGCGACGAGCTGGATTTGCTGCTATCCGGCCCGGAGGAGCCGGAAGAGGAGGAATCCCAGGAGGAGATCCTCGCACGCCGCCAGCGCGCGTATAGCGCGGTGGCCTATTTTGGCCCAATTGGGGCGGTGGTTGCGCTGGTATACGGGGTGAAGAACCGATTGGTGCGGTTTCATGGCCTCCAGAGCATGGCTCTATGGATCCTAGTGATCGCGGCCGCTATTTTGGCGGGGGGCACCAATCTTTTTGTGCTGATGACCAACCTCATTACTCCCATAGAGCAGTTGTTGCTGGGAACGGCCATCTATCTTGTTTTTATGGCCATCTTTGTAGCCCTCACCTACTGCGTGTTGGGCGCCATTACCGAGGTACCCAGTTGCCTGCCGTTGATCGGCGCTCCGCTGCTGGCCCTATCCGGCCTGGAGCAGGAGGATTCTATGGAGGGGGACGCCGGTACCCCACAGGATCTGGATGTGCCCTGCTTTACTGGGGAAGGGGAGTCCCGGCCTAAGAGGGGCGGCATAGCGGCATTCTTTGGCAAGCTGCACAGGAAACCCGCATCCCAAGATACCGCTCCAGAGGATATGGAAGGGGCGATATCCCCCAAAGAGGAGAATACGAATTCCCTTTTTGCTGAGAAGCCCCAGGAGCCTCATGTGGAGAAGGAGGATTTCCTGCTGCCGCCTAAGCCTGCGGTGAAGGGGCCAGAGGAGCCCGCAGAAGGGCCTGAGGGGGCTGTTGCCCCATCGGAGGAGGTCCTAGGGGAGACGGATTTGGAACCCACTGCAAGCGATGTGGATGCGGAGGTTTTGGAGGAGCAGCCGATGGATCCGATCATCTTGGAAGAGGGACAGGAGGAATCTCCAGAGCGGCAGACGGACGCTTAGAGCGCCGGTTGCATTCTATGCGTGAAAAGGGAGCGCGGAATCCGCGCTCCCTTTTTTGATTTGAATTATACTAAATATCAATAAATCATAACAAGTTGATTAGAAAGATCAAGCCCAGGCGCTTTTTTACAAAAATCGCGCCAAATGGAAAAAAACGCGCTCTTTTGGGGATAAAAACCTGACAACTTTTGTCGAATCATGGGTTCAAATGTAAAAACGCTGGCGAATCCCTGTTTTTATGTGATAGTATCTTGACACCAAGGGAGTTTTGTCGAATAACTGAAGGAGGTGCCAGGATTGTCAAAGGAGATATCCAATCAAAAAAGCCGGTATGATCGCGTTTTTGTGGGGCTAGACCCACGGATCAGTTGGATAAAAGCCGTATATTATCCCGATCATGTGTTGGTAAACGTGAATCACCAAACCTTCAAGGACGATAGTCCCACTTCATCCGGAAGCGTAAAGTCCAGCTAATCCACAATTTCTGAAGGAGCCTGGCCACAGACGGGGCAGTGGGGATCCCGCTTTACCTCGATCTGCGTGCTGGTAAGCCCCGCGAATTGGAAAAACGTTAGCTTTCCTACGGGGACGGACTGTCCCAAGAGCATGCGAATCCCAACGATGGCCTCCATGGCGCCCACCGCTCCAGCAGTGCCGCCCAGAACCGGGATGGGATCGGATGCTCTTTTTGTTTTCTCGGGGTAGACGCAGCGATAGCAGGGGCTTTTCCCTGGGAGAATGGGAAGGATGTAGCCCTCCAGTCCCCGGACGCCCCCCTCCACCAATGGAATGCCCAGGCGTACGGCCCAGCGGTTGATGAGATAGCGGGTGTCGTCGTTGTCCACGCAGTCCACAATAAGGTCATAGCCTGTCAGGATTTCCTGGGCGTTGTTTTCATCCAGGTAGACCTGCATGGGATGAAAGCGGATGGAAGCGTCCAGCTTTTGCAGCTTTTCCACCGCGGATTCCACTTTGGGGCGCTGGAGATCCGCCTCCGTATGGAGAATCTGCCGGTTTAGGTTGGATAAGGAGACCACATCGGTGTCCACAATGCCGATTTCACCCACGCCGGCCACCGTCAGGTAATAGAGGGCAGGAGAGCCCAAGCCGCCGGACCCTACCACCAGTACCTTGGCGTTTTTCAGGATTTCCTGGCCTTCCTCTCCAATGCCCGGCATGACGATCTGCCGCATAAACCGTTCCCGTTCCTGTTCCGTCAACATATCAATCCCCTCCGGCCATTATTTTAATCGCATTTTTTCCGTTGTGCAATTATTGCCTAAGCCTTCTTCCATGGCGTTAGGAATCGGAATCGCCGAGCGCCGCTGTTTCATGGGATAATGCACATTCCAGTTGGCGGTCAAAGGGTTCCGCTTCAACGTGCTGCGGATGAAGGAACTGGGCGTCCACACACCCCATTTTTTGATAAAACCGCTGACTTTCTACGGCTGAATGAGCGGAGATATACAGCTTTTTTGCGCCTTTGTTCCTAGCCCATTCCTTGGCGGCGCTGAAGAGGGCGGTTCCGATTCCCGTACCTCGCATGTCTTGGGACACATGGATGCTGGAAAGATCCAGATAGCGGTGTTCGCCTCCGAATAAGTGAGGCTCTACCGAGACAAAGCCCTTTAAAACGCCACGAGCAAAGGCGGCGTAGACCAGGCCGCCCGTATCCGCCGTGTTTTTCAGGCAGAAGACCAGAAAGTTAAAATCGGCTTCGCTCCAATCGTCAAGAAACGGAGCCTCCTCGATGACCCATTTGTCCTTTCTTCTACGCCAGCATTTGGTTACCACCTGGCGGCGAATGAAGCCTTGGAACAGCTCTGGGCGGATCTCCGCGGCCGTTAGCGTTCGATATTGCACCATGTGAGGCCCTCCCCATTCTCCTGTATTTGCCTATAACGCTCATATTTTACGCCAGGAGAGAAGGGAAGTCTATGGCTGTGGACAAAATGAGCTCTTGGGGTTGGAAAGCCTGAAAAAGAATCCGTTACTTTCTATATAGGAAGGCGGTATAATATAAAAAGGACAACCCATCGATCCTTTTTCCTGATAGGGAGAAAGGGGATGGGAACGCAAAAACGGGGGAGGAGCCCCAAACTGGAGGAACCGGATTGCCAAGAATCAATGGAAACACCCGCGGGATTTCCAATATCCTGCTAGGGGAAATCGACGCGTTGAACGACTACCGTATGGGGAAGGATCAGTTTTTCAGCCGCGAGATGGCGGAGGAGATGGCCCGGCTGACCGCCGCAACTGGGCGGGAGATCAGCGTTTTGATCGAGCGCAACGGCAGCGTCTGCGATGTAAGCGTGGGACACTTCAACCGGGTCAGCATGCCGGAGCTGACCACCCGGCGCAACACCGATCGGCTGTGCGGGATCCGGTGCATCCACAGCCACCCCAATGGAAACGGCATGTTGTCCAATGTGGACATCGGCACCCTCATCCAGGCCAAGTTTGACGCCATGGCCGCCATCGGTGTGGTGAATGGCAGGGCGGAGCATCTCTTTGCGGCCTATTTGACGTCTGAAGACACAGCCAAGGTGATTGGGCCGGTGCCGCCCGCTCTGTTTGGACACAAGAGCCTGATGGACGAGATTGCTGTGGCCGACCGGATCATCGGCCGGTTTGAGGCCTATGTGGCCAAGGAAAAGAACGAGAATGCGGTGCTGGTGGGGATCGATCAGCGGGGCATGGAGGAGCTGGCGGAGCTGACCCGGACGGCGGGGGGCGTGCCCGTTCATGCTACGGTGCAGTCCCGGCCCAGCCCAGATAACGCCTATTACGTTGGCCGGGGCAAGGCGGAGGAATTGGCGCTTTTGCGGGGGGAGACCAACGCGGACCTGTATATCTTCAACGATGAATTGAGTCCCATCCAGGCCCGGAATCTGGAGGCGCTCATCGGCGCCAAAGTGATCGACAGGACGGGACTGATCCTGGACATCTTTGCCCAGCGGGCCAAATCCCGCGAGGGAAAGCTTCAGGTGGAGTTGGCTCAGTTAAAGTATCTGTTGCCCCGACTTTCAGGGACGGGAGCCAGCATGAGCCGTTTGGGCGGCGGCATTGGCACCCGCGGTCCCGGCGAGACCAAGCTGGAGGTGGATCGCCGCCGCATCCGCCGCCGCATCTATGAGCTGGAGCAGGAGATTCAGACCTTGGACCGGCAGCGGTCGGTACAGAAGGGACGCCGGGAACGGAGCGGGATTCCCACCCTGGCCCTAGTGGGCTATACCAACGCCGGCAAAAGCACCCTGTTAAACGCCCTTTGTGAGGAGGATACCTTGGCGGAGGATAAGCTGTTTGCCACCTTGGATCCCTTGACCCGGCGCACCCGCCTGCTGGATACCGAGTGCCTTATCACCGATACCGTGGGTTTTGTCCAAAAGTTGCCCCATGAGCTGGTGGACGCCTTCCGCTCCACCTTAGAGGAGGCGGTAGGGGCGGATCTGATCGTCCATGTGGTGGACGCCTCCAGCCCGGACTGGCGGAACCAGATGCAGGTGGTGGACGGGGTGTTGCATGAGCTGGGAGCTGGAACGCTGCCGCGGATTATCGCGTTGAACAAGGCCGATCTGTCCATGGCTGACGGCATTGGCGGAGGAATCCGCATCAGCGCCAAGACCGGCTGGGGCTTGGATCGGCTGAAAGAGGCCATTATAGGGGAGATCCACCGGCAGCGGGTGAGGGTTACCCTTACCATCCCCTATCAAAAGGGCGGGCTGCTGAGCCGTATCCGGGCAAACGGTACGGTGCTGTCCGAAGAGTATGCTGAAGCAGGCACGGTGGTGACGGCCATCCTGCCCCAGGAATATGCCAGCCGCGTCCAGGCGGAGCTGGACGGGTAGGCGGGATAGCCTTTGGTTCCAAAGAAAAAGAGCCCTTAAGCGGGCTCTTTTTTTGTGGCATCAACCGTGATTCGGATGGTCCTTAGCCTGGACAAAGGCGGCAATGACCTCCACTGCAGGGTCGATTCCAACGGCATCGCTGTTGATACAGAGATGGTAATTGGCTGCCTCCCCCCACTTTCGTCCGGAATAGTAGTGGTTATAGGTGCCCCGCCGTTTATCGGCGTTCCGGATGGTGGATTCCGCCTTTTCGGGCGCTACCCCATAGTAGGTGATGGCCCGGCGAATTCGATCCCTTAGGTTGGAATAGATGAAAATGTTGGTGACGTTGGGAAAATCCTTAAGCACATAGTCGGCACAGCGTCCCACGATGACGCACGGCCCCTTTTTTGCTACGTCCAAAATGACGCCGGACTGGATGATAAAAGCCTGTTCATCCAGGGGCAGGCCGCTATTGCCCTCCACCGTCCCGTGCAGGTACAGTGAGTACAGAAAGCTGCTGGTGGCCTTCTTTTCTGCGTTTTCAAAAAAGCCCTCGCTGAATCCGCTTTCTTTGGCGGCTAGGGAGATGAGCTCCTGGTCGTAGAAGGGAATCCCCAGCTTGTTTGCCAGCTTGCGGCCGATGAAACGCCCTCCGCTGCCATATTGGCGGCTGATGGTGATGATAGATTTGGTATCCATGCCCTCACCCCTTAGGATAAATTGATCCGCCTAACCGCCTTGGGTTCGACGGTCCTTTCTTGTATATAGTATAGAATGGATGCCAAATATTTGCAACGCGGCGGAAACTCAAAAGAAGGGATCATAGGTTTGTGTGGGGAAGGCGTCTCGCAGACCCAGCACCCTGGGCCACTTGCCGGTTTCCGCTATGATGAAGCCCATGAGCACTCCTAGATGGGTATGCAGGTGCCGGTGCTGGGCCAGGATCAGAAGAAAGCGGGAATCGCCGCTATGGGGAGGACAGCAAAGCAGATCCTCCTCCCGAAGGGAAGCCAGATAGCCTCTGATCTTGTTTGCCACGGTTTCAAAATAATCCTCCAGGGTCTGGCGGGAGAGGAGAGTCAGGGAGGGGGTATCCAGATCGTTGAGGCCGGGAAGATGGAAGGGCGGGTCCGTATATACCTCAGGGTTGATGAACCATTGATCCAGGGAGTGGAGCATATGGTATAGATGCTTCCACAGGGGCATGCCGCAGTAGGGCCGCTCCCAGAGCGTATCCGGAATACAGTCCATGACGTTTTTGACGCTCCATAGGGCGCGTTCTGTTTGATCCACAAGGGCGGAACGATAGCTGTACACCACTGAAATACCTCCTTTGCATTGTGCTGTAGGAATGGAAAAAGCCCGATCCGTCCAGTTGGGCCGGAGCCGGGCTTTTTTTCAAAGAGAGTGATCCTATCCCCGGCGGTCCGGGACGATTTCGATCCAGTAGCCGTCCGGATCTTCGATAAAGTAGATTCCCATGGAGGGGTTTTCATAGCAGATGCAGCCCATCTCCTGGTGCTTCTTATGAAGGGCCTCGTAGTCATCGGTGACAAAGGCCAGATGGTATTCCTTTTCTCCCAGATTATAGGGCTCGGTCCGGTCCTTTAGATGGGTGAGCTCCAGGGAAAAGCCGGTGACGCCGTCCCCCAGAAACACCAGGGAAAAGGCATCCTTGTGATTTTCCCGGACCACCTTGAGGTCCAGGGCGTCCCGATAAAAGGCCAGGCTTTTATCCAGATCCAGCACGTTGAAATTGAAATGGTTAAAGGTGATCATAGAGGGCCTCCTTAGAAAGCGGTTTTATCCTGGAGCCAGGTGGTAAGCTCGGCCACGGGAACTCGAATCTGCTCCATGGTATCCCGATCCCGAATGGTGACGGTGCCATCCTCTAAGGTGTCGAAATCCACGGTGATGCAGTAGGGAGTGCCGATCTCGTCCTGGCGGCGGTACCGCTTGCCGATGCTGCCGGTGACATCGAAATCCACCATCATATCGGCGGAGAGGGCTTCGTATATCTTCATAGCTTCTTGGGATAGCTTTTTCTGAAGGGGCAGGATGGCCGCTTTATAGGGGGCCAGCACCGGGGCTAAATGGAGTACCACCCGGCTATCGCCATTGCCTAGATCCTCCTCCTCGTACGCATCGCACAGGACGGCCAGAGTCAGCCGATCCACGCCCACCGAGGGCTCGATGCAATAGGGGACCACCTTTTGGCCGTTGCTGGAGTCTAGGTACTCCAGCGTCTCGCCGCTTTCCTTGGCATGGGCTTTGAGGTCGTAATCGGTGCGGTCGGCGATGCCCCATAGCTCCTTGAGGCCGAAGGGGTAGTAGAATTCGATATCGGTGGTAGCGTTGCTGTAATGGGAGAGCTCCTCGGGGCTATGATCCCGCAGCTGAATGCTCTCCTTCTTGATGCCGATGGAGTGAAGGAAGTTGACGCAGAAGTCCTTCCAGTAGGCAAACCATTCTAGGTCTTCACCGGGCATGCAGAAGAACTCCAGCTCCATCTGCTCGAACTCCCGGATCCGGAAGATGAAGTTGCCGGGGGTAATTTCGTTGCGGAAGCTTTTGCCGATCTGGGCGATGCCGAAGGGCAGCTTTTTCCGGCTGGTCCGCAGCACGTTTTTGAAGTTGACAAAGATACCCTGGGCGGTCTCAGGCCGGAGGTAAACCTCACTGGTGCTGTCCTCGGTGACCCCCATATGGGTGCGGAACATCAAATTGAACTTCCGGATGCCGGTAAAGTCGCTCTTGCCGCAGACGGGGCAGGGGACCTGGTTTTGGGAGATAAACGCTTCCAGCTCCTGGCTGCTCATGCCGTCGGGGCTGATGGAAAGCCCGTGCTCTTTGGCATACTCCTCAGCCAGCTGATCGGCCCGGAACCGGGAACGACAATTTTTGCAGTCCATGAGGGGATCGGAAAAGCCGCCCACGTGACCGGACGCCACCCACACCTGGGGATTCATCAGAATGGCGGAATCCAGCCCCACGTTGTAGGGGGACTGGCGGACGAATTTCTTCCACCAGGCCTGCTTGATGTTGTTCTTCAGCTCTACCCCCAGGGGGCCGTAATCCCAGGCGTTGGCCAGCCCTCCGTAGATCTCAGATCCAGGGTATACGAAGCCCCGGCTTTTGCACAGGGCCACCAGTTTATCCATGGTAAGTTGGGACATCTTTTACCTCCAATTATAAAACGCAGTTTCTACTATATTAGCAAATCCAGGGGGGATGTCAAACGCAATTTTTTGTTGGGAGAAATCATCACCAAAAAATTGGCTATGGCGTAGTATAGATTGAGCTTGCAAGTGGCTCATAACTACCTTTTAGGAGGCAAAATCATGAACTGCAATCCCCTCTGTTTGATTCTTCTGCTCAGCGTCTTCTGCGGTGGCTGCGGCTGCGGCGGATATGCTGCGAACAACGATTGCGGCTGCGGCGGGTACGCTGCTGCCAACGATTGCGGCTGCGGCTGCAACAACGGCGGCTTCTTTGGCGGCTTCGGCGGCGGCAATAGCTGCAGCATTCTGATCTGGATCCTGCTGTTGTCCTGCATCTGCGGCGGCAGCTTCTTTGGCGGGTATGATCGCGGCGGCTGCGGCTGTGGCTGCTAAATCGTAAAAGGGAGGAATCCATCCTCCCCCGTCCATAGTAAAAGAAGGGCCAAACGGCCCTTCTTTTTTTGTGGAAATCAGGTTTTTTTGAACCCCAGGGACATGACCCGACAGAGGTTTTCCGCACCGTCCCGGATCAGCTCATAGGGATGGGCCATGGCATAGGCGGCTTCCATGGGCCGGTTGAGGATGCTGAACGCGCCCAGAATGCCACGATGATACAGGGGCTTATAGCCTGGGAGCAGGCTGCCGCACAAGCAGAGGGCGGGCTTATGGAGCTCCTTGGCCAGGGCTCCCATGGCATCCGGCACCTTGCCAAAGAGGGTGGAAGCATCGGTGGCTCCTTCCCCGGTGAGAACCCAGTCGCAGGCGGCCATTCGTTCCCGCAGTCCAGCGGCCTCGATGACCAGGCGAGTGCCTGGGACCAGATCAGCCCCCAGGCCGTATAAGGCGCCGCCGACGCCTCCAGCTGCACCGGAGCCCGGCGTGGATTGTGTATCCCGTCCCGTGGCCTGGGAGAGAAGAGCGCCGAACCGGGCAAGGCCCTGATCCAATTCCGCCACCATCTGAGAGTCCGCACCCTTTTGGGGGCCAAAGACAGCGGAGGCTCCATCGGGGCCGCACAGGGGATTGGTGACATCGCAGGCTACTTGGATGGAGATCCCCGATAGATCCGGAAGGCCGGATAGGTCCACACGCCGGACTTGCAGCATTTCCGCCCCGGTGCAGCTGGTAAGGGGCCTACCGGCGCCGTCGTAAAAACGGGCGCCTAGGGCGGACAAAAGCCCCATACCGCCGTCGTTGGTGGCGCTGCCTCCGATGCCGATGATTACGGAGCGGCACCCGTATTCCATGGCCTGGACCATGAGCTGTCCGGTTCCGTAGGAGGAGGTGTATAGGGGGGTTCGCGCTTCCTCCGGCACCATGGCAAGGCCACTGGCTGCCGCCATCTCCAGAACGACGGAACCGCCGGGCAGCAAACCCAGAAAGGACTCCACCTCCCGGCCCAAGGGATCCAACACCGGGACCGTTTGCTTTTTGCCGCCCATGGCGGCTAAAAAGGCATCTACCGTGCCATCCCCGCCATCGGCCATGGGAGCGGCATCCACTTGGTAACGGGGATCGGCGTCCCGTATGCCGTCGGACATGGCCCGCGCCACCAGATGGGCGGGCAGAGAGCCCTTGAATTTATCGGGACACACCAGGATGCGCATGAGGATTCCTCCTATAAATAAAGTGGGCAAACACCGCATAGGTATAGGCTATGAGGTGATATGCTATGGTCAAAAAAAGGATCAAGGGGGCCCTGATGGCCAGTCTATTGGCCGCACTATCCCTAGGGCTTATGATGGCGTTTGTGGATCGCAAGTCCCAATGGTACCAAAGTCTGATGAAATCCCCCTTCCAGCCCGACGCTTCCGGAATGCTGGCGGCCTGGATGGTGATGTACTTCCTACTGGCCGTGGCCTTCTTTTGGACCATGGAGCGGGGCATGAGAGGTAGGGGGCTATACGCCTATCTGCTGCACTTTGCGGCGCTACCCCTATACAGCTATCTGTTCTTTGCCACGAGAAACCCAATTACGGCGGCTATTGCGCTGTTTTGTGGCATTGTGACAGCGCTGCTGGCCGCTTTTTGGTCGGCGGAGTATTCCCGGGTGGCGGCTTGGCTGTGGGTACCCCATATCGGCTGGTTGGCCCTTGTGATGGTGTTCTGCTACGCCATCGTGATGCTGAACTAGCGTTCCATCAGCTCCAAGCGTTCCCCATCGGGCCCTGCGAGGAAAATGATCCGGCTGCCGGGTTCTCCCCGAGGGACATCGCTTTCAAAGGCTACGCCGGCCTCCCGCATGGACTGGATGGTGCGGTCGTAATCATCCACCCCAAAGGCTAGGTGGATTTGGGGGGAGGGTTCCCCGCCAGGGTAGCCGGGGTTTTCCACCAGCTCCAAGGAGAATTGTCCAAGCTCCAGGAACTGTATTTTGGTGATCTTATTCTCCCGGTGAAGCTCGTTATACTTGCCGGCGGTAAATCCGAAATGCGTCTGGTAAAACTGAACGGAGCGGCTTAAGTCCGCTACTTTGATACCCACATGGGCATGACCCAATACCATGGCTAGAACCTCCTATTGTTTTGCCTTCATCATAGCACAGAATGGAGCGGACGCAACCGGGTTTTGGTTGTGTAACCGCTTCAATGCTGGTATAATATGTCGTAAAACTAGTGGGAAAGAGGCGGGGATATGCTGCTGGCCATGGATGTGGGCAACTCCAACATCAAGATGGGGATTTTTTCTGGGGACGACTTGGTGCAGAGCTTCCGCGTCCGCACCGATCATAAGCGTTCCTCCGATGAATACGGGGTGATGATGCACTCCTTTTTATCCTGCATCGGTATGGAATTCAGCGATTTTCATGGTGTGATGATCAGCAGTGTGGTCCCCGGTTTGAACTTTACCCTGATGCGGATGGTACAAACCTATTTCCATAAAACCCCGGCCTTTGTATCCAGCCAGCTCAATTGTGGCATTGATATCTCCTACTCCCCGGTGTCCGCCCTGGGGGCGGACCGCATTGCAAACGCTACCGCCGCCTACGCGGCCTATGGCGGGCCGGTGATCACCGTGGACTTTGGCACCGCCACTACCTTTGGAGTGGTGAACGAAAAAGGATGCTTTGTGGGCGGCGCCATTGCGCCGGGGATCCAGACCTCGGCAGACGCGCTCATCAACCGCACCAGTGCGCTCAAAAGTTTTACCTTTGAAACCCCGAAATCCGCCATTGCGGACAATACCGCCGACGCCCTGCAATCCGGGGCGCTATACGGTTTTACCGGCCTGACCGACGGTATTCTAAAACGACTTTTGGCCGAGATGCCAGGCAGCACCGTGGTGGCCACCGGCGGCCTGTGCGAGGTGATTGCCTCCTTGAGCGAATACGTTCACCAGGTGGATAAGCTTTTGACCCTTCAGGGGGTAAAGCGCATCTACCAGTTGAATTTTTAGGAATTGAACCAGGAATCGCAATTTTAAATGATAGTTGGAGGATGGAACTATGAAAGTACGGATTGGCCTCATCGGCTGTGGCGTGGTGGGCACGGGCATCGTGCATCTGTTGGCGCAAAACGGGGAGCGCATTGCCCAAAGGGACGGCGTGGAACTGGAGATTGCCAAGATCCTGGTGGGGAACAAGGACAAGCCCCGAAAGGGCGTGGATCCGGCTCTTGTTACCGACCGGCTGGAGGATCTGTTGGAAGATGAGTCCATCTCCATGGTGTTGGAGGCCATGGGCGGCGTGGATCCGGGGCTCTCCTACGCTCAGGCATGCCTTCGGGCGGGCAAACACTACATCACCGCCAACAAGGAGCTGATGGCCAAACATTGGGAAGAGTTGAATGCCGCCGCCCGGGAGGGCAACGCGACGTTGTCTTTTGAGGCCAGTGTGGCGGGAGCCGTCCCGGTGATCCGGATGCTGACCGGCAGCCTGCGGCCCAACAACATCACCAGTGTTATGGGAATCATCAATGGGACTACCAACTATATCCTAAGCCAAATGGACCAGTTTGGCACGGGGTATAAGGCGGCCCTTGCAAAGGCCCAGGAGCTGGGCTATGCGGAAGCCGACCCCACCGCCGATGTGGAGGGCTTTGACGCCGCTTATAAGCTGTGCATCCTTTGCGGTTTAGCCTTTGGCGCGCGGGTTAAGGTGGACGATGTGCTGCGGGAGGGCATCAGCAAGCTTTCCGCCATGGATATTGAAATGGCCCATGAGCTGGGGTATGTCATCAAGCTGTTGGGCATTGGCAAACAGCACAACGGCGGGGTGGAGGCCCGGGTGCATCCGGTGATGATCCCCAAGACCAATCCCTTGGCCTCGGTGGGAGGCCCCTTCAATGGAGTGCTGATCGGCGCCGACGCAGCAGGGGATCTGATGCTCTATGGACGGGGAGCGGGGGATCTGCCCACCGCCAGCGCCATGGTATCCGACGCCATCAATGTGGCCCAGGGCAAGGCGGCGGAGCTGGTGGAGTTTACCCCGGCCCCCGTGGTCAACGACTTCTCCTGCGGCTATTACATCCGTACCCTGGCGGCCGATACCCCCGGCGTGCTTCACGGGGTCTCGGGCATCTTTGCCAAGCACGGGGTCAGCATCGAATCCTGTGTTCAGAAGGGCCAGGGAGAAAGCGCTGTTCCCTTGATCTTCGTTACCCACAAGTCTCGAGAAGCGGACATCGTCCGGGCGGTGGCGGAAATCGATCAGTTGGATTACATTTCCATCGGCAGTGTGATTCGCGTGGAAAAATAATTGGAAAATCTTCCGAAAAGGGAGACGGAGGGTATCCCCTCCGTCTCCCTTTTTTTGTACTTAAAATTAGATTATCATCCATAAAAAAGCATGGAAAAAACATCCAGATAGTGATACACTTGGAAGAGCCAACTATCCAATTGGTAATAAAATGATTTCCAATATATGGACAATATACTGAATATAATCACTTATCTAACTGGTATCCCTTCCATATAATTGGAATCGAAGGGCAGGTGATAATGTGGCCATCAAGTTTTGTCCTTTGCGAAAACATCTCCAGACAAACGGTATTTCTTATTATTATCTTGAAAGCAATGGCATTGATAGCCAAACTTGTCAACGTCTCAAAAAGGATAAAAATATCAACATGAAGACGTTAAACCGGCTCTGCAATATCCTGGATCTGCCTCCGGAGAAGATCATTGTATATGTACCGGATGAGGAACCAAACGGTAATGATTAATCAAAAAAGCCATCCCTTTGTGGGATGGCTTTTTTGATTAAAATCAGATGTCCTCGCCGTAGATATCGGGTTCTTCCTGGCCACTATCCTGCTGCCGGATTTGGGCCCGCTTGATCTTGCCGCTGATGGTTTTGGGTAGCTCTTCCATGAACTCGATGATCCGGGGGTACTTATAGGGGGCAGTGACCCGTTTTACATGGTCCTGCAGCTCCTTTACCAGGGCATCGCTGGGCTGGTAACCAGAGGCCAGCACCACAGAGGCCTTTACCACCTGGCCCCGGACGGGGTCGGGTACGCCGCTGATGGCGCATTCCACCACGGCGGGATGTTCCATCAAGGCGCTCTCCACCTCGAAGGGGCCGATCCGGTAGCCGGAGGATTTGATGACGTCATCAGCCCGGCCCACGAACCAGTAGTAGCCCATTTCATCCTTCCAGGCTACGTCCCCGGTATGATAGGCTCCGTAGTGCCAGGCAGCCCGGGTTTTTTCCGCATCCTTATAATAACCGGAGAACAGGCCGATGGGGCGGGTCCGGCGGGTAAATACCACGATTTGGCCCTCTTCGCCCACCTCGCAGACCTCTCCGGCATCGTTGATGAGCTCTACGTCATAGCCGGGAGAGGGCTTGCCCATGGAACCGGTATGTACGGGAAGCCATTTGAAGGTGGCCATGATGGGGGTGGTTTCGCTCTGGCCGTAGCCTTCGGCGATCTCGATGCCCAGCACGGATTTGATCTGGTTGAATACCTCGGGATTGAGCGGCTCTCCGGCGGTGGTCATATGGCGGATGGAGCTGAGGTCATACTTCTTGATGTCCTCCTGAATCATGAATCGGTAGATGGTAGGAGGCGCACAGAAGGAAGTCACCTGGTATTTTTCCAGGTTGGCCAGCAGCTTTGCTGGAACGAATTTATCCATATCGTAGACGAACTGGGCGGCTCCCACGATCCATTGGCCATAGACCTTGCCCCAGCTGCACTTGGCCCACCCGGTATCCGCCACCGTGATGTGGAGGGAGTTTTCGTCCAGGTTCTGCCAGTACTTTGCGGTGATGATATGCCCTAGAGGGTAGGTGAAGTTGTGCAGAACCATCTTGGGCAGGCCGGTGGTACCGCTGGTAAAGTATACCAGCATAGGGTCGCTGGCAAGGGTTCCTTCCTCGCCGGTGGGGCGGGGAAAGGCCTCGCTCATGCCCTCCATGGCTTTATGCAGGGTGATCCATCCGGGGTAGCTGGACTGTAGGACGATCTTATGGGCCAGACTAGGACACTGGCTTTGGGCGGCGTCCACCTCGGGCACCATGTTGTTATCGTCGATGGTGATGACGCATTTGACGTTGGCGGCGTTCACCCGGTAAACGATATCCTTTTCGGTAAGCAGGTGGGTGGCGGGGATGGCGATGGCGCCGATCTTGTGAAGGGCCACAATGAGGAACCAATATTCATACCTGCGGCGGAGCATCATCAACACCGCGTCCCCCTTGCCGATTCCCATGGCGCGGAGCAGGTTGGCCGCCTGGTTGCTGAGCCGGGACAGGTCCGAAAAGGTGAAGCGCCGTTCTTCCCCATGATCGTCGCACCAGAGGAGCGCCAACTTATCGGGCTTTTCAGCGGCATAAGCATCCACCACATCGAAGCCGAAGTTGAAGTTCTCCTCAAATTTCACGTCAAAGTTTTGATAAAAGTCCTCATAGGACACATAGTCTCGTTCGATGAACTTACCTAACATAATGGTTTTCCGCCTTCTTTTTTCTTCCTAATATCATTTCAGCACGATGGCTAAAAAGCTGGCCGGCTCATCCTCCAGCGCCTGCAGACCGTGCATGTAGGCGGAATCCAGATAGATGCAATCGCCTTTTTCCAGGATCAGCTCCTGCTCCCCTACGATGACCTTCAGCTTTCCTTCCAGGACATAGTCCAGCTCCTGGCCCATATGGGCATTGAGCTTGGCGTCCCCCATACCAGGTTCTACCGTAACGTAAAAGGGCTCACATTTTTTGTTCATGAAACGATGGGCCAGAGCCTGATAGACGTAGCCCGGATGCCGCTGGACCTCAATGCCCTTTCCATGGCGGGTGATGAAATAGTGGGATAGCTTGGGCTCCTCTCCCGAGAGAAGGGAGGTGAGGGGGATGGAAAAGGAATCGGAAAAGCGGGTCAGAAAACCGATGGGCATATCCTCCTCACCGCTTTCATAACGCAGGTAGAGGTCGGCGTCCATGCCGATGGTGTTGGCGACCTCCTGGGGGGTAAGGCCGGTGGCCTCCCGAATATCCTTGATTCTGCCGGCGATCTGCATGACTTCATCGGGCATGGATGATCCCTCCTATGGTGATAACTATAAAAATGGATTATCGCTTAGTATACTACGACATGGTAACGTCTTGCAACAGAAACCGAAAAGATTCCTCCATTGGGGGTGCCGTTATTTTAGTGGAAATGGGAGTGGAGGTTTAAGGCCGGAACCGTATGGAAATCCTTGTAGAGATGGATGAGAAATTAGGGAACAAATGTGCGGTTTTTTCTTGCACTTTAAAAATGTTTGGTTTAGTATATAGTCCTGTAACGGATGATTGGCGGCGGTGATGTTTTTTGCCGAAAGGAGGCGGAAGCCCTTGGAGAAGATGAATCATACCTTTCAACTGGTATCCCCCTATGGCCCCACGGGGGACCAGCCTCAAGCCATCGATAAGCTGGTGGAAGCCCTTGCGCGAGGGGATCGTGGAGTGACCCTTCAGGGGGTGACGGGATCCGGTAAAACCTTTACCATGGCCAACGTCATCGCGCGCTTGAACCGGCCCACCCTGGTGATCTCCCATAATAAGACCCTTGCGGCGCAGCTTTGTACCGAGTTCAAGGAGTTCTTTCCCCATAATATGGTGGAGTACTTTGTCTCCTATTATGATTACTATCAACCGGAAGCGTATATCCCTTCCCGGGATCTATATATTGAAAAGACGGCCATGATCAACGACGAAATCGATAAGCTCCGGCACAGCGCTACCAGCGCCATTCAGGAGCGTCGGGATGTGATCATCGTGGCCAGCGTTTCCTGCATCTATGCCCTGGGGGATCCAGAGGAGTACCTCCGCATGAGCATCTCCCTCCGGCCTGGTATGCGGCTGGGCCGAGATGACGTGATCCGGAGCCTGGTGGCCATCCAATACGAGCGCAACGACATCAACTTCGTTCGGGGAACGTTCCGGGCCAGAGGGGACGTACTGGAGATCTTCCCCAGCAACTCCAATGAAAAGGCTATCCGGGTGGAATTCTTTGGGGACGAGATTGAACGGATCAGTGAGATCGAGGTGGTGACCGGCAACGTGTTGAACATCCTGGGCCACACCGCCATTTTTCCTGCCACCCACTATGCCACCAGCCAGGAGCGGCTGTTGTCCGCCATGGGAAGCATCGAACGGGATTTGGCTCTTCGGAGCCAGGAGCTGCGGCAGGAGGACAAGCTTTTGGAAGCCCAGCGGCTGGTCCAGCGAACGGAATATGACCTGGAGATGATGCGGGAGATCGGCTTCTGCCCCGGCATCGAGAACTACTCCCGGTATTTTGACGGGCGAAAGCCGGGAGATCCGCCCTATACCCTTTTGGATTATTTCCCCAAGGATTACCTGATGTTCATTGATGAGAGCCACGTAACCTTGCCCCAGGTACGGGCGATGTACAAGGGTGATTTTTCCCGGAAGGACGCGTTGGTCCAGTACGGGTTCCGCCTTCCTTCAGCCTACGACAACCGACCGCTGAAATTTGAGGAATACGAGGCCCGGGTGAATCAGGCGGTGTATGTGTCGGCTACCCCGGCCCAGTATGAGCTGGAACATAGCCGGGAGGTTGTGGAGCAGATCATCCGGCCGACGGGGCTGGTGGATCCTCCCATTGAGGTTCGCGGGGTGGAACATCAGGTGGACGACCTCATTGGGGAGATTCGCAGTACCACCGAAAAGGGATACCGTACCTTGGTCACCACCCTTACCAAGCGGATGGCGGAACGGCTGACCGACTATCTGGATGATTTGGATATCCGGGTGCGGTATATGCACTCCGATGTGGAGACCATGGAGCGGCAGGAGATCATCCGGGATCTGCGGCTGGGCGAGTTTGACGTGCTGGTGGGCATCAACCTGCTGCGGGAGGGTTTGGACCTGCCCGAGGTGGGGTTGGTAGCCATTCTGGACGCCGACAAGGAGGGATACCTCCGCAGTACCACCTCCTTGATCCAGACCGTGGGCCGGGCGGCCCGGAATGTGGATGGCAGGGTCATCATGTACGCTGACCGCATTACCGACAGCATGGCAAAAACCATCGAGGAGACCAACCGCAGGCGGGCTCTGCAAATGGCGTATAACGAGGAGCACGGTATCATTCCCCAGTCGGTGCAGAAAAGCGTTCGGGATCTTCTGGAGATCTCCAAGAGCGGTAAGGATACCGAGGGCAAGGCCCTACCCAAGCTCACCCAGGAGCAGAAGGAGATGCGGATTCTTCTGATGGAGCAGGAGATGCGCATGGCAGCCGCTGAACTGGACTTTGAGCGGGCCGCCAAGCTCCGGGATGGGATCATCGCCCTGCGGGAAGGGAAGGAAGGGGAGCCCGCTCCTAAAAAGTCGGGCAGACAGCGCAGAGGAGGCAAACGCCGGTGAACGACCGCATCGTAATAAGAGGCGCCAAACAGCATAATCTCAAAAACGTGGATATCACCCTGCCCCGAGATCAGCTCATCGTTTTTACAGGGCTTTCGGGCAGCGGCAAGAGCAGCTTGGCCTTTGACACCATCTATGCCGAGGGCCAGCGCCGATATGTGGAATCCCTTAGCAGCTATGCCCGGCAATTCCTGGGCCAGATGGACAAACCCGAGGTGGACTCCATTGATGGGCTATCCCCGGCCATTTCCATCGATCAAAAAACCACCAGCCGCAACCCCCGATCCACCGTGGGCACCGTTACTGAAATTCACGATTATCTGCGGCTGTTGTACGCCAACATTGGTCAGCCCCATTGCCCCAAGTGCGGCAAGCCCATCGTTCAGCAGAGCGTGGATCAGATGGTGGACTCCATTCTTGGCCTGGGAGAGGGAAAACGCATTTTGGTTATGGGGCCGGTGGTTCGAGGCCGGAAAGGGGAGCACGCCAAGGTTTTTGAGGATCTCCGAAAGGCGGGCTATGTACGGGTGATGGTGGACGGCAATGTGGACGAACTCACCGCCGACTTCGCCTTGGAGAAGAACAAAAAGCACACCATCTCCGCGGTGGTGGACCGCCTGGTGATTCGGGAGGACGTCCGGGGTCGGCTGGGAGACAGCATTGAAACGGCCATGGAGCTGTCGGGAGGATTGGTGATCATTCGGGATAACGATTCCGGGGAGGAGCTCACCTTCTCGGGGAATTATGCCTGTCCTGACTGCGGCATCAGCATCGAGGAGCTGACGCCTCGGATGTTCTCCTTCAACAATCCCTACGGCGCCTGCCCCGAATGCGCAGGACTGGGCACCCTGATGCGGGCTGATCCGGACATCATCATTCCCGACAAGAGCAAATCCCTCCGAGAGGGGGCAATAAAGGTATCGGGCTGGAACAGCGGCGTTACCGAATCCATGGCGGAGATGTATTTGGAGGCGCTTGCCAAGCACTATCATTTTTCCCTGGATACCCCTGTAAAGGATCTGCCCAAGGATGTGGTGGATAAGATCATCTACGGCACCGGCAAGGAGAAGATCAAGGTGGAGTATGACAGGGCCCATTCCAGCGGCACCTTCATGGCCAGTTTTGAGGGCATCGCCAACAACATCGAGCGGCGGCACCGGGAAACGGGCAGCGACTGGATGAAGGAGGAACTGGAGGGGTATATGAGCAATATTCCCTGTCCCGCCTGTAAGGGCATGCGGTTGAAGCCCGAGGTGCTTGGGGTTACCATTGGAGGGAAGTCCATCGCTGCCCTGAGCGACCTGCCGGTGTACCAGATCCGGGTGTTTTTGGATGGGCTCCAGCTCACCGAGAAGGAGGCTTTCATCGGAGACCGCATTCTAAAGGAAATCCGGGAGCGGCTTTCCTTCCTGGTGGACGTGGGCCTGGATTACATCACCCTAAGCCGGGCTGCTTATACCCTATCGGGCGGGGAGGCCCAACGGATCCGGCTGGCCACCCAGATCGGCAGTCATCTGATGGGGGTTCTATATATCCTGGATGAGCCCAGCATCGGCCTTCATCAGCGCGACAACGATAAACTGCTGGCTACCCTGAAGAATCTGCGGGATTTGGGCAATACCCTCATCGTGGTGGAACACGACGAGGATACCATTCGGGCGGCAGACCACATCGTGGACATTGGCCCTGGGGCGGGGGAGCATGGCGGAGAGATCATCGCCCAGGGCAGCCTGCAGGAGATCATCGACAATCCCCGATCCATCACCGGGCAGTATCTTTCCGGGAAGAAATATATTCCTATCCCCAAAAAGCGGCGGGAGCCCACTGGGTATCTGAAGATCGTAGGCCCTCGGGAGAACAACCTCAAGGGGATGGATGTAAACCTGCCTCTGGGGGTATTCACCTGCGTCACCGGGGTATCGGGCAGCGGCAAGTCCACCTTGGTCAACGAGATCCTCTATAAAGCTCTATCCCGAGACATTATGCGGAGCAAGGCCCGGCCCGGCCGGTTTGAGAGCATCCAGGGCATGGAGCTCCTGGACAAGGTCATCAACATCGACCAATCCCCCATCGGCAGGACCCCTCGGAGCAACCCCGCCACCTACACCGGGGTATTTGATTTGATCCGCCAGCTTTTTGCCGATACGCAGGATGCCAAGGCCTGGGGATATAAGAGCGGCCGCTTCAGCTTTAACGTCAAAGGGGGGCGCTGCGAGGCCTGTTCGGGGGACGGCATCGTCCGCATCGAGATGCATTTTCTGCCCGACGTGTATGTTCAATGCGATGTGTGTAAAGGAAAACGCTATAACCGGGATACCCTGGAGGTCCACTACAAGGGCAAGAACATCTATGAGGTGCTGGACATGACGGTGGAACAGGCTCAGGAGTTTTTCCGGCCCATTCCCAGGATCCGCACCAAGCTGGATACCCTTATGGATGTGGGACTGGGGTACATGAAGCTGGGGCAGCCCAGTACCACCCTATCGGGCGGGGAGGCTCAGCGGGTAAAGCTGGCTACCGAGCTGAGCCGCCGCAGCACCGGCAACACCCTCTATATCCTGGATGAACCCACGACGGGGCTTCATGTGGACGACGTGGCTCGGCTGGTGGATATCATCCAACGGCTTACCGAAGGGGGGAACTCGGTGGTGGTCATCGAGCACAACTTGGATGTCATCAAGACCGCCGATTATATCATCGATCTGGGCCCCGAGGGAGGGGACCGGGGAGGCCGGATTGTGGTGCAGGGCACGCCGGAGAAGGTGGCCGCTAGCAAAAAGAGCTATACTGGAAAATATCTTCGTGAGATCTTAGACCGGGAGAAGGATAGGAAATAGTCCTTTCTGCAACAGAACAAGCCAAGACGGAATCCTCCGCCTTGGCTTCTTTGACTCATGGAATGGATCAGTCCTCCCCGATGCCACAGGAGAATGGACGGAATTCGCCGTCCGGATTGATGCAATAGTACCAGGGTGGGATGGCGACCAAATCCCCCGGCTGAAACCGCAGCTGGCCGCCGTTGGCCCGCACGATCATACAGATGGGCACGCCGTAATCGGCGGAGAGCCGTTCCAGGGTATCCTTTTTGCGCATCCGGTGGTATTGCATGTTTATCACCCCTATTCATCCTATGGGATGGCGCCATGGATTATGCTCTTGGGATTTTCCCAGAATTGGGGTTGAAAATCTTTTGGGGATACAGTATACTATACAAGCAGTTTCTCCTCCGGGAGGACGCACCCCGGTCTGTTGGCTCAGTTGGTAGAGCACATCGTTCACATCGATGGGGTCACTGGTTCGAGTCCAGTACAGACCACCAGTCGCAACGGCGGCACCAAATATCGCAATCCGCGTTTGTGGGTTGCGATATTTTTTTGCCCGAAATAAGCATCTATATTGTCAAGTATATTGTCAAGGGAAAGCGGTAATATGTGGATTGCGAATCTTTTGCCCGGAAGCCACATGTTGCCGCTGTCTGATGCGCTGGAATCGACAAAAAGGGCAGGGGGCAGTCCGCTGCCGTGGCCTTTTTGCGTTATCTGCGGTATACTATCCCTGATAAAAGGAAACGACCGTGCAAGGAGGGCGTCCACATGAAATATATCAATTATCATGATACATTGATTGGTAAACTTCGGCTGGTAGAGGAGGATGGCGCCATTATCCAGTTGGTGCTGGATCGGATCTATCCGCCGGTGGAGGGGGAGCAGAGCGGGGAGGAAACGCCCCTTTTGCATCGCCTTAAGGAACAGTTGGATGAGTACTTTGACGGCAAACGGAGAACCTTTGAGATCCCCATCCGGCCTAAGGGAACGGCATTCCAGCTACGGGATTGGGAGGAGTTGCAGAGGATTCCCTATGGGGAGACCCGTACCTATAAGGACATCGCGCAGGCCATTGGATGTCCCAAGGGGTACCGCGCCGTCGGCTTGGCCAACAATCGGAACCCGGTGATCATTTTGATTCCCTGTCATCGGGTGGTGGGAAGCAACGGCAAACTGGTGGGCTATGCCGGTGGTGTGGACCTAAAGGAAAAGCTGTTGGAGATTGAAGGGATTCGTTAGGAGAAGAAAAAAGCCCTTGGCCATATGGCCAAGGGCTTTTTATTTCAATTATTGGAGCTCAATGGCCTCCTTGGCCTGGGCTTTTTTACCGGCGCTGATGGCCACCTGGATCAGGCAGAGGATGGCGACCAAACAGCAGGCGGAGATGATGTAGGAGATCTGGTAAGATCCGGTTACATCGTAGATCCAACCGGAGAAGGGAGCGCCGATCATATTGCCTGCGTTGGAGAGGGCAAACAGCCATCCGAACAGGGCGGAAAAATCGGTGCGTCCATAGCCGAATACCGTGTTGATCAGGTGGGAGAGGGTTCCCAGGGAGAAGGAGTTGCCATAGCCGATGCCCAGCACGCTGATGATCAGAACCACGGTACCGGAGACCGGTGTGACGGTGCTCATAGCGACCATGCCCACCAGCAGAATGGAGCCGATGGTGAAATACAGAGCCCGAAGGCCGAATCGGTCATACACAAGGCCGGAGGTGATGTTGCCTACGGCGCCGCCAAAGGCTAGAATGACCGCCAGCACACCGGAGACATACAGCGGATCGATCCCCAGGGAATTGAGGTTGGGCACCACGTTGGAGAAGGAGGGCCCAAGTGCAAAACCCTGCAGGAGCTGAATGCCCGCCAAAAGCCAGAAGCGATAGGTGTGCATGGCTCCCTTTAGGGACAATACCGGAAGCTGGGGCTTGGCGGCTACGACAGGCTGATCGGCCTGGGCCGCAGAGGCTTCTTCGCTGCCTAGGGCTACCTCGCCCTTTTCCGAGGGATGAATTTTGACCAGGCAGAGAGCGGGCAGTGCAATGGCGCCGATCAAAAGGCCGGTGTAGAGGAAGGAAGCGTTCCAGCCATGGTACTGAATCCAGCTGCCTACCAGGGGATTGATCACCATTCCGCCCAGGCCGACACTGGTGTTGACGATGCCCAGCATCAGGCCCTTGCGCTTGACGAACCAGTTGTTGATGATGGCGTTATAGGCGCTGAAAGTACCGATGGAATGGGCGATGCCGTAGATCACCGCGCCAATGACGATGAACGCCACCCCGGTGGCCTGGGAGAAGATCAAATAGGCGGATACCGCGAAGACGCCGCCCACCACCATCAGCTTTTTTACCCCGAACTTTCGCACAAAACTTCCATAGAAGAACCCACAGAGGGTTTTGGCGAAGAGCGATGTGGTGAACAGCGCGAAATTCATGGTAGTGCGGGAGATGCCAAAGGCCTCGGACACCGGCGTGACATAAAAGGTCATGGAGTTATTCCCCATGGCGTTGATGGAGAAGGCCAGCATGACGCAGCAGGCCGCCACCACCCAACCGTAAAAGAACTTTCGCTTTGCCAACATTAACAACCCCTTGAAAAATATCTTTGCACCCGAAAAAACCGGGACGCTTACAACGTGGTTTTTGCATATGCTATCATCCATCTGGCCATGTTTGCAATGGGGAAAAAGGTTCCTTTCAATAATTGCATACGCAAGTTTATTGGGAAAAGGTTGCCGGCGCTCAAAGGAGCCGCCGGCAGCTCGCTATGCTAGCGGGATAGGATAAAAGAGTACTGTTCCAGTTGATCGGTGATGACAATGGATTGGATGTAATCATACTGAAACAGGGTTTTGGCAATGGACTGTGCCGCCAGGGAATTTGCGCCGTCCTCAAAGGGAAAGGAGCTGGAAAACACCAGGGAGCAGGTTCCCTCCTGGGTGGTGATGGATATCAGGGCACAGTCTTCCGGCGCGATGCGGGCGCCATCCGCAGAGCCCTTTAGCATCTCTTTGACGGAGAATTCCTCAATGGAGGTACCCCAGGGCGGCCATTCCATCATCCTATCCTCTTGGATCCAGGTTCCATCCATCTTGAGAAAGTGGATGGTCATGGGTTTGGAGACGTTACAATCGGGAGAATCGCAGCCGGGAGCAATGATCTCGGGGCTGGGGCTGGGTTCCGGCGCTTGGACGCGGCCACAGCCCGCCATGACCAAAGCGGCGAGTCCTCCCAGCAGAATCATCGGCAGCCATTTCTTCACAGGGCATACATCCTTCTTTGAACTTGTTTTTTACATTGTAGCATGGGCAATGGCTATTCGTCAGCGTTTTATAGGCATCCATGGGATTTTCCAATGGGATATAGTATGATAGAATTTATCCAAAAGGAAAATAATGGAGGATATGGGATGAGCTGGAAAAAGACACTGGCCTTTGGGTTAATCGGGCTTTTGGCGCTGCTGGCGGTTCCCTTGCCTGCCCACGGAGAGGAGGGGCGCCCAGCGGTACGGACCCTTTCGATTTGGTACGGGAACGATGGCTTAACCGGTGTGCCAATGGCGGAAACATACCGCCGCAACGCCTGGGAAATGGACGCCTTATTTGCCTCACAAACCTATGGGGGGCGGCGCCTTGCAGATCATCGTTTGCTGGAGGGAACCACGGCTCCCGCTCTGTTGGAGGCCATTCGAGAGGCTTTTGAGGACGGTAAGGAAGAGGATCTCAACATCATTTATTATTCCGGTCTGGCGGATACCCTAAACGGGGATACATCTGCGCTAACCTTGGGCGGAACCTATGGCACGGGCCTGGATCTGCTTCTTCCCCAGGCGTTCTATGGGCTGTTGGAGGAGCTGCCTGGCTCCTTTCTGGTGATTCTGGACTGCGACTATGCGGGAGGGTTTTTGCCGCCCAATCCCATTGTGCCCTCCAGCAACAGTGTGACCCTTCTGGAAGGAATGGAGGATGAGAGGGAACACTCCCCCGTGGAGGCAAAGGTTTCGGTACTCTATGGAGTAGAACGGGATGAGACCGCGCTTGCCGGAGGAACCACGCCCATGGGGGTATTTACCCGGCTCTTGACCGGCGCTGGCCGGGGAGGCGTCGCTTCCAAGGGAGAGGTGACGACCCTAGGGGAATTGGGAGCTTACTTAAAGCAGGCCAACCGCGCGGGCCAGGTTGGATGGATTGGGGAGGAAAGCCTGCCTCTCTGGTGCATGGATGAGCCGGATGGGCTCCAGCGTCTTGGGGTTTCATCCGCTCTAGGGGGAAGCTGGTCCCTGGCGGTCATGCCGGAGGTATCCAGACGAGGTACGCTCCGGTATGAGATCTATCCTAAGGAACGCTATTTAAGCGCTCTGGAGCCGGGCGGACTACAGGATCGGTGGGTTCAACAGTCCGGCACCCTGGTGGTGGAGCCCCAGGGAGATCCCCAATCCATCGCCTTAAATCGACGTCTAGCCACCGGCAATTATATTCTGCGGGCCCAGCTGGATGACGGCCTCTATCGGGAGGCGGAGTTTTCCATTACCCGTGCCTTTGCCGGAACGCCCAAGATTGCTCTTACCGCGGAACAATCCTTTGCTCCCCGGCCCGGCGGTACGCTTTCCATTGGAGTGGCTTTTTCGCGTGGGGAGGAGACCATCAGCCCCTGCAACATCTCCCTTTGGGTGGAGGACAGCTCCGGTCGCCGGGTACGAACTCTGGCGCAAGAGGAGCTTTCAGTCTTTCGCCTGGATGGAAAGACCGGTCGGGTTAAGGGGGAGAACCGATATCGCTGGGATGGAAAGGATGATGGCGGCAATCCTTTGCCCGCAGGAAACTATTATTTGCGGGCTAGAGGGGATTTTGGCGGAGGAGCGGAGCCCGAGGCATCCGCCCGGGTAGAGCTGACCCGCATCCAGATGGGGTTAACGGTGCTGGGACGGAAGGGAGAGGGGCTTTCCGGCGCGGAGCTGTTGCTGAACGGCATATCCCTGGGAGAAACCGATTCCAGCGGCCATTTGGATTTTTCTGCTTATGGGGGTTATCATGCCTTAACCATTCTGCCCAGGGAGGGTCCCCCTTTTGTGGCGCAACTGCGCCTTGCCCGATCCGGTGAACTTACCCTACGGCTTTTCAGCGGCGACGGCTTTTTGGCGTCCCTTTCGGTCCAGTCCCCCAGTGGGGAAGAACTACTGGCGGGATTTGATCCGATGGAGGCTGAATACCGGCTGGTAGTTCCCTTTGAAACGAAGTTTGTTACCATTGATGCCATGGCTGCCCATCAACGGGCGGTGGTCTTTGGCCTGGGAAAAGCGGAGCTAGGGGAGCCGGGGTCGGTCACTGTGATCCCGGTGCTGGTGATGGCCGAGGACAGCAGTCAATTATTATACCGCATATCCGTGCTCCGGCAGCTGGAGGAAGGGGATCCGGAGGAAGAAGAGCTGCTGGATGGGGAGCGTGAGGAGCTGCCGCCACGTCTCTGGTGGGAGGAATATCCGCAGGGGATCCTATTGCGTTTCCAAGCCAGAGAGGGCGGAGAGGAACAGGCGGTCGGGCTCTTTGCCATGGAAGATCTTTCTCCCAAAGCCCTTTTGCGGGTACTGGAATGGCGTCAGGGGCATTGCGTGCGGGAGACCCTGCCTGGAGTATTCCATACCGGGATAGAGGAGAGCGACAGCCCGGCGATCTTGCATCTGGAGGAAGAGATTGTGGGTATCCCCGAACCCATCCCCGCGCGGCTTTGGGTGGCGCGTGCTACTGGAGAGCTACGGCAGGGAACGATTAACCTCAATCAAGTACCCAGCATAACGGGAGTGGGGATATCCCCCGGGGAATGGGGTGCCGCATTGCGTTTTTCCATTGACGGGGAAGGACCCGTGACGGTGGAGGTCAAACGGGGCGAAAAATGGAGGATCGCTTGCCAGAAAGTTGCAGAGCCTGGCAGGCATACCATGTGGGTCACCTATGGGGGTGACCCTGGATCCGAAGGAGAGCCACCCTCTGCGATCCGGGTATGCGTTGGCGGCCATGAGGGCTCTGTTCGGTGTAAGACCATCCCTCTTTTATGATAAAAACACAAGTTATATGTATAAAAAGAATCCCATCCACTATATATAGTGGATGGGATTCTTTTGTTAAAAATTCAACAAAATGTGTTGTATTTCATATTGTGAGAGAGTATAATTTACGAAATCGACTTTTTATTGGTATTCTATTACCCTACAAAAGTGGAGTATAATGGGGTTATAAGAATATAATTTTGAAGAATTGGAGGCAGTAAAATGGCAAATCGGGTGTACAACTTTGCGGCGGGCCCTGCGGCGATGCCCTTGCCCGTATTGGAACAGGCCGCGCGCGAACTGACGGATTGCGGCGGAACGGGAATGTCTGTAATGGAGATGAGCCATCGATCTCCGGCTTTTGAGGAGATCATTGCCAGCGCCGAAGCCGGCCTGCGCAGGTTGATGAAGATCCCCGACAACTACAAGGTGCTGTTCCTTCAGGGGGGCGCTACCTTGCAGTTTTCCATGGTGCCTTTGAACCTTTACCGGAACAGCTTTACGGCGGATTTTACCAATACCGGCTCTTGGACCAAAAAGGCCATCTCTGAGGCAAAGAAGGTAGGGAAGGTCAATATTGTGGCCTCCTCTGAGGATAAAAAATTCAACTACATTCCAGAACTGGACCGCAGCAAGCTGGATCCCAAAGCGGATTTTCTCTATATGGTAACCAACAATACCATCTATGGAACCAAATGGCCGGAAATTCCCGAGCCGCTGCCTGGGGTGCCTTTGGCGGCGGATGCCAGCTCCAACATCCTCTCCCAGGAGATGGATGTGGAGAAGTTTGGGCTGATCTTCTTCGGTGCGCAGAAAAACGTTGGACCTTCCGGCCTTACCGTCGTCGTCGTGCGGGAGGATCTCATTGGCTTTGCGGGTCCCCAGGTACCGGTATACCTGGATTATAAGATTCAGGCGGACGCTGGATCCATGTATAACACCCCGCCCACCTTTGCCATCTATATGGCGGATCTGGTGTTTAAATGGATGGAGGAGCTGGGCGGTGTTCCCGCTATGGAGGAGCGAAACCTAGCAAAAGCGAAACTGCTCTATGATTTCATTGATAACAGCGAACTCTATACGGCTACCGTGCCCAATCCTCAGCATCGTTCCATCATGAACGTGACCTACGTCTTGAAGACCGAGGAGCTGACCAAGCAGTTTGTGGCGGACGCCGCCAAGCGGGGGCTTGTAAACCTCAAGGGACACCGCAGCGTAGGAGGCATCCGAGCGTCCATCTACAACGCGATGGATCTTGCGGGCGTGCAGGCATTGGTGGATTTCATGGCCGATTTCGAGCGGGAAAACAGGTAGGTGACGGGCATGAAAAAGCGAATTGGATTGCTCAACAATATCTCCAGCATCATCTATCAGGCGTTTCCTTCCGAGCGGTTTGAAGTGGGTAAGGATTTGGAGGATCCCCAGGGGATCATCGTCCGCAGTGCAAAATGCAATGACATGGAATTTGGCCCCTCTCTGTTGGCCATCGCCCGTGCAGGCGCTGGATACAACAACATCCCAGTGGAACGTTGCAGCGAAGCGGGTATTTGTGTCTTTAATACTCCCGGCGGCAATGCCAACGCCGTTAAGGAGCTGGTGCTTTCCAGCATGATCGCAGCCTATCGTCATGTGTATGATGCCATCGACTGGGTCCGGGCAAATAAGGACCAGGAGGGCTTGGCCGATTTGGTGGAACAGGGGAAAAAACAGTTTGTCGGCCCTGAGATTCTAGGAAAGAAGCTGGGACTTGTGGGCCTGGGCGCCGTAGGTACCTTGGTTGCCAACGATGCCTATTCCCTTGGATTGGATGTTTATGGGTTTGACCCCTTTATTTCGGTGGAGGCCGCTTGGAAGCTGCGGCAGAACATCCATCGGGCTGAGAGCATCGAGGCGGTGGTTTCCCAGTGCGATATCATCTCTGTCCACGCGCCTCTGACCAAGGACACCCGGGGCATTATCGGGGAGGAGGCCTTTGCGAAGATGAAGAAGGGTGCGCTCCTGCTGAACTTTGCCCGGGCCGAGCTGGTGGATACCGAGGCTTTGCGCAAAGCCCTCAGCGATGGGACGGTGAGCACCTATGTCACCGATTTTCCCAACGATGAGAACAAGGATCTGCCCAACACCATTTTTATCCCTCATTTGGCGGCGTCTACGCCTGAGAGTGAGGAAAACTGTGCCCGAATGGCGGCAAGCCAGCTGTATGATTATCTCGCCACCGGCAATATCCGCAATTCTGTGAACCTGCCCAACTGCTCCCTGGAGCCATATGAGGGTGGGCGGATCACCTTTGTGCATACCAACACGCCCAACATGGTGGGCCAGATCACCAGCATCATCGCCAAGGGTAACGTGAACATCGCCCATATGGTGAACCGGTCCCGGGGAGATTATGCCTACACCATGGTGGATGTGGATCAAATCATCTCCGATGAATCCGTCCGGGAGCTGGAGGCCATCCAAGGGGTCATTAAGGTGCGGGTTATCAAAAGCGCCTATTGATGAAAGCTGTAAAAAGAACCGCTGCGGCGGTTCTTTTTTTGTTAAAAGATTGGAATCGAGTTACCAATGTGTTAAGATGATTATACAAATATTGGAATGGAGGAGTACCAATGAAAAGAGCTGCGTTGTTGTTGAGCTGTCTGCTGTGCTTGAGCCTGTTTGCAGGTTGCAGCGGGGAGACGGAAAAGGTAGGCCCTGCATCCGATCCTCTTGGATATCTTGAAAAAGGAATCCTCACCATGAGTGAGAGTGAGCTGCTAAAGCTTGAAGATGACTTTGAAAAAGAATTGGAGGATGACGGAGGAATCTCCTATATAAGACAGTTTGAAAGCGGCGAGTACAGTGGAGTTTTTTCTGTTAGCTATGAACAGGGAAAGGTGAAAAGTCTTTTTTACACGATAGGATTTGAGGAGAATGAGGGGGAGAAGGCTGCATCGTATTTTAAAGATCTACTGGGAGATCTGCGAGAGCGGTATGGAAAGGAAGCTGGAGGATTCCGTTACGATGGAACGGATATGGAGTATTTTCAAATATCTGAGAAAGAGATCGATCGCTTGTGTCAGGATAAAACCATCTATCTGTACGCAATCGAGTGGCCTCATGGAACGTCTGGACAGTATGGCGAAGAGATGAGCCTGCTGCAGCTCCAATACATATCCAATGACAGCTATGCCCCTTATAGCGCAGTATTTGGATATTATATGCCCTAATTTATTGGCTTAAAAGCAGAAAACAGCCCTGCAGATGCGGGGCTGTTTTCTATTAAACGTCTAACCGGACAACGCTACTGTGCTGCAGCGATCAGGTAGGAGATCCAGAAGCCTTCCGCGCCGTCAAATTCCCGGTTGGAGATCACCATGGTGGAAAACAACTCCCCATGGGCTCCCTGTGTGCCAAGAGGCCATTGTAGTACGATCTCCTGGGGGTCGGCGCTGTCACAAAAACGGAGAATCTCCTCTTCCATAGAACCGGTTATGGGAAGGTGTTCTCCAGAGGCGGGTACAAGAATGGACTCCGCAACGGCGCCATACCGCTTTTCACAATCGCTGATGAGTTCCTTGATCTTATCGGCGGCTTGCTCCTTCTGGTCAATGTCCACATGAATGGAGTAGAAGATCTTTTCGATCCGTCCCGATGCCACGTTCAAGGACACCTCGTACCGGATTTTTTCCCAATCCACCGATTTATAGTAGATGACCCCTTCGCCAGGCTCTCCTTCGTCACGAATCAGGTTTTCATCCAGAGCGGCGGCTTGGCCTTCCTCCATGCCCAGCACCCCTTGTTCGATATATCCGAACGGATCAGCACCGGCGGCCGGGGGAATCTTCTCCGACCCTCCGCCGCAGGCGGTTAGCATGCCCAAGCATATGAAACAACTCAGCAACAACGCAATCTTTTTCATGGGGCTCCCTCCAATGGAAATATTTATCATTATTATATACTTTGATGACCGTTGTCTTTTTGGCGGAAATGCTTGAAAATCCACCTGATTATTTGGAATTCTCAAATAAATCGGATGGATTTTCTGCGTTTACAGGCTGATTATAAAAGTATGCTTTTTAATCAATCAGCGGATTTTCCGAGCTTCTAAATAGCACCGCTTTTCATCGGCCTCCCCCAGGGAAAAGGTTTTCCGGGGAAGGGGGCCGTGCTGCCGCACATAGGGAAACAGATCCGATTTGGCGAGGGAGGGAAGTAGGAGCCCCACTCCCTTTTGCGCCAACGCTCTGGTCTCAGCTTCTCCATGGATATAATCCACCCGATCCTGAGGAGAGGCGGAGAGATAGGAGGCGATGGCATCGTCCAAGATGGAAACAGCCAGTGCATCTCCGGGGTTTTCAATGGTAAGGGATCCTGCTTTGTTTCCAGCCTGATAGCCGATGGAAAGGCCGCTTTGAGGCGAGGTTCCGATTTGAACCCGGTAACCGGCCTTCTGGATGTTTGCTGCGATGGCGGATAATGCGTCATCGGGCGTCTGTGTGAACACCACCCGGTGGATGGCCTCAAAGCCCAGGCCGGGATCGTGGAGGTTTACCAGTTCGCACATGGCGAACCGGGCGGGATGGTTTTGGCGCTCCGCCGGGGAAAGCTGGGATTTGATCCGCTCCCAATGGGCTTTGGCGGTGGCAAAGGAATGGTTGCCGTCCCCCATGGCGAACAGCATGGGGTGCGCGTCCCGCTCCTGCGCGCTGAAAAGATCGGAAAGGCCATTGAGTACGCTTTTGGATTGGGCAAAGGGAATGTGATATCCCAGAATGCTTCCCATGCCGTAGTTTAGATTTCCCTCATAGGTTGGGGCATCTCCCTTCCGCTGTTCCCACAATGGACCGATGACGGTGTCCAGAGGATCGTCAATCAGCACCATGATATGGGGCAGCTCCAGAGGAGCGTTTTCCCGTACCTTCAGCCGGGGCGGTATCCGGGATTCGATGGTGCCCTCGGTGCAGCGGATCAGAGGCTGTGCGCCGGGGGTGTAATCATACCGTTCCAGGTCCAGGCCCATCACCAGCCCTTGACGGCTTCGTCCATCCGCAAAGGTGCGGCGGAGGAGAACAAAGCCCTCCGGTTGCTCCACAAGCGTGCCATCCGCAAGATACGTTTCCATGGTCTGGGTGATGGCGGCAATGCGTTGGTTGCCGTCTGGATCCTCCAGATAGCATTCAGGGAAGATCAATCTGAGGGCACTAGGGGCCTCCGATACCGACGCCTCCACCCGCTGCCAGTAGGCCCGATCGCTGGTGTATTGGTCGCAGGCGATGACACACCATTGGGCAAGGGGAATGTCCTTTCGGGGAAGCAGCGCCTTTACAGGACTGACTCCCAGGCGCAGATATGCGTCCTTCATAGCGTTATGCCTCCTCTTTGGAAAGAACGTCTCCCACGATTTGGGCAGCAGCCCGCACATACCGGCTGCAATCCTTTTCTCCAGCACAGGGGGATGCTTTGGCCGCGGCCTTCAGTTCCCGGCAGGCAAGGGCGCCGAACCGGGCTTCAAAGGCGTCCAGCATCCAGCAGACCCGCGCCCGCACGGCGGCTTTGTCCTCTACGGGATAGCCGATTCCACCGCATAACACCATGCCAGAGGCCGCTCCGCAGAGCTCCTCCCGGCCGCCTATGCCGCCTCCGAAGCCAGAAGCAATCTGACAGGCGGTCGTCTCTTCCACCCCCAACAGATCGCTATACGCGGCGAACACCGCGTTAGAACAGCTTTGTCCGCTTTCAAACAGTTCCACGGCCTTTTGTATCCGGTCCATATGATCGTCCTCCTTTGCTTTGCTGCATTATAGCATGGAATCACTAGAAGAAAAATAGAAATTCCACTTTACAAGGGTTTTGTCCCTATGGTATATTCGTATCCGTAGCATGGTAGGGAACGTTTTCTCTCAAATCTTGGTAGCATGGAAGGATGGTAGCAGTGCAATTTGCATTTCTAGCGGCATATGCTGTCGCGCTCGTTTTTGTATCGGTAATTTCCTTTAAACGAACCAAAACACTGGATGATTTTCAATTGGCCGGGCGCAATGTGGGCCCCTGGCTTTCTGCGTTTGCCTATGGAACCACCTATTTTTCTGCGGTAATCTTTATCGGCTATGCCGGAAAGCTGGGATGGAGCTTTGGCATGGCCACCGTGTGGATTGGCATTGGCAACGCCGTTATCGGCAGCTATCTAGCCTGGAAGGTGCTGGGCAACCGCACCCGCGCTTACACCCGGCGGCTGGGGGTTTCCACCATGCCGGAGTTCTTTATGGCGCGGTATAACAGCCGCGGGCTAAAAATTCTGTCGGCTGTGGTGATCTTCGTCTTTCTGACGCCCTATTGCGCATCGGTATACCAGGGCCTGGCCTACCTGTTTGAGTCCACCTTGGGGATTCCCTTTGTGTGGTGCATGGTGGGCATGGCGGTACTGACCGCCCTCTATCTGGTGCTGGGCGGCTACATGGCCAACGTGATGAGCAATTTTGTCCAAGGCATCTGTATGGTGCTGGGCGTGGGACTGATGATGTTTTGCCTATTCCGCCATATGGGAGGCGTGTCCTCTGCGGTGGAAGCGCTTCATACCATCGATCCCAATGGCACCACCCTTTTGGGCGCCAATCCTTTGGATCTCCTCTGGCTGGTGTTGATGACCAGTTTCGGGGTATGGGGCCTGCCGCAGATGGTGCAAAAGTTCTATGCCATTAAGGATCGAAAAGCGGTGAAGACAGGAACTACGGTATCCACCCTTTTCGCCCTCTTGATTGGAGGATGCGCATATCTGGCCGGCGCCTTTGGGAAGGTAATTCTCAACAACCAGATTCCTGTGGATCCCGCTACCGGCTCCGCCAACTTCGATATGGTGGTGCCGCAGATGCTCCAGCAATCCATGCCAACCCTGGTGATGTCCTTCATCGTGGTGCTGGTATTGGCGGCGTCCATGTCCACTCTGGGATCGCTGGTCATGGTATCCTCCTCGGCCATCGCTGTGGACATGGTCAAAGGGGTATTCCGGCCCAAGATGTCGGATGACCGAGCCAAGCTTTTGATGCGGATCCTGTGCGTGGTTTTCATCGGCCTATCCCTGGCCATCGCCCTGGGGAAGGTGACTTCTATCGTGGAAATGATGTCCTTTTCTTGGGGGACGGTTTCGGGCTTCTGCCTTGGGCCATATCTTATGGGTATCGTGGGCCGGCGGGGCACCAAGGCCGGCGCCTGGGCGGGAGCAATCACCAGCCTTGCGGTATCCCTGGTGCTGGCTTTATGGCTGGGCAGCGCCAAGGCTCCGATGACGGCTTGCATCTCCATGGCGGTATCGGTTGTGGTGACGCTGGGAGTCAGCCTATTGACCAAACACGATGGAGGAGAAATACTGCCCCTATCCCAGGAGGAGAGCCTGGCGGAGGAAGCGGCTGCATAAAAAAATCTTTGGATATGGGAAAGGCCTGGAAGTGGCGCACTGCCTCTTCCAGGCCTTTTTGCAGAAATTCCGGCAAAAACGCGCTTTTGCTGGGAAACCGTTTGAAATCCTGGCTGGCAGAAGGTATGATAGGAGCATGGAAAACGGGCGGACGCGCCCTGAAGGAGACCTTGTTATGATGGATTTTGTGGCCCTGGATTTTGAAACTGCCACTGCCTCCGTCCATTGGGCGGCCTGTTCGGTGGGGCTGGTGGATGTGCGGGAGGGCAGGATTTGGGATGAATACTATACCCTTATCAATCCGGGCTGTGCCTTTGACTATCGCTGTGTGCGGATCCACGGCATCCAGGAGGAGGATGTGGCCGGTGCCATGGATCTCCACGGGGCCATGGCCCTGTTGCGGGAGCGGCTGGACGGCCGGGTGGTGGTGGCGCATAACGCGGCTTTTGACACCGGAGTAATGAAGTCTGCTATGGAGCGGGAAGGGGTAGAGCCCCCGGATGTCCGGGTACTGTGTACCGTGGCGGCGGCCCGGCGGGCTTTACCGGGGCTGTCCAGCTATAGTCTTTCCAAGATGATGGATTTATTGGGGGAATTCCATGCGCACAACGCCCTGGATGATGCGCGCGCCTGCGCCAACCTTCTATTGCGGTGTGCCAAAGCGTGCGGAGCCAGATCGGTGGAGGAATTGTCGGAGACCCTTGGATTGATTCCCGGTCACTTCAACGCGCAGGAATACTATCACTGTAAGACCCGGCCGGTGAGGAAAAGGCGAACCGTCCCGTCTGCGGCCAGGGGGGAAGCAAAGGCCCTGCGATAGGGAACGGGGGACAAACGGAGGCGGATCTTACGGTTCCTTATTTCAATGAAAATCTGGGGGTCGATTCCGGCCCCTTTGCCTGGGCCCTCCCTTGACAAAGGGGGGGCCTTGGTATAAAATCCTAAAAACAGCAGAGAATAACCCAAAGCGTTGACGGAGAGAGGAACCTGAGATGCCCGCAAAGGGATTGCACGCCATGGACTGGGAGCGTGCATCGGAAGCAGCAGGGGAAAAACACTCCCGAGCGGCGTTGCAAACGGCGGATTTTCGCCCAGTAGTTTCGCCCGTAGGATGTACGTTACACATGAAAGCGGCCGCGTGAGCGGCAAATTTGGGTGGTACCGCGTGAGAAGTTTTTCCCGTCCCGGAAATATCTTTCTCCCCGGTGCTTTTTTATTGGAATCAGCCGGGCGTCAGCCAGAAGATCGAGAGGAGTGCGGCAGCATGGAAACCGTTGTGAAAGGGACCCTAGGATCCCTGAGCCCATCCATTACAGAGATATTGCGCCATAAAGGTGAAACCGTTACCGTTCGGGGAATGGTTCATTCTATTCGGGAATTGGGGGATGTGAATTTTTTGATCCTTCGGCTCCATGACGGGGTTCTTCAGTGCGTTGTCCAGAAGGAGCGGATGCCTGAAAACATTGCTGAGGAATGCGCGGTGGCCGTTACCGGAGAGCTGATAGCGGAGGAACGGGCCCAGCATGGAGCGGAAATTCACTCTGAAACCGTCCAGGTGTTGTCCCATCCAAAGGAGCCCATGCCTCTGGTGACCAATAAGCGGCGGATGAACACCTCCTTAGAAGCCCTATTGAACTACCGCCCCGTTTCCCTGCGGAATCAGGGGCAGCGCGCCATCTTTAAGATCCAGGAAGGCATTGTGCGGGGGATCCGGGAGTTTTTCTATGAGAACGAATTTACCGAGATCCACAGCCCTAAGATCGTAGCGGCGGGGGCTGAAGGGGGGGCCAATATCTTCCAGCTGGATTACTTTGGGAAAAAGGCGTTTTTAGCCCAAAGCCCCCAGTTTTATAAACAGACCATGGTGGGGGTATATGAACGGGTGTTTGAGATTGGTCCGGTGTTCCGGGCGGAGAAGCACAGCACCTCCCGACATCTCAATGAATACACCAGCGTTGATTTTGAGATGGGCTTTTTAAACTCCTTCTACGATATTATGGATGCCGAGACCGCTATGCTGCGGTCGGCCTTTCAGACGCTGACGGATCTCTATGGGGAGTATGTGGAGCAGTTGAAGGTCGAAATTCCTCGGGTGGACGCCATCCCCTTTGTACGATTCGATGAAGCCAAGCGGTTGGTGGCTGAGAAATACGGGCATCCCACCCGTTCCCGGTTTGATCTGGAGCCCGAGGAGGAGGTTCTCATTGGGCGGTATTTTAAGGAGGAGATGGGCAGCGATTTTGTGTTTGTTACCCACTATCCCACCCGGAAGCGGCCTTTCTATGCCATGGATGACCCGGAGGATCCCTCCCTTACGCTGAGTTTTGACCTGTTGTTCCGGGGAGTGGAGATCACCACCGGAGGTCAGAGGATTCACGATTACGATATGCAGGTGGACAAAATGCACCGTCTGGGCATGGATCCGGAGGAGTTTACCTCCTTTTTGATGATCCATAAGCACGGCATGCCTCCCCATGGAGGGTTAGGCGCGGGGCTGGAGCGCATCTGTGCTCGTCTGCTGAATCTGCCCAATGTACGGTATTGCACCATGTTCCCGCGGGATCTATCCCGGCTGGAACCCTAAGGAGGAGAATACGAGATGTCGGTAACCATAGATGATGCGCTCATCGACTACGTGGCCGAACTGAGCCGGCTTAAACTCATCGGTGAGGAGCGAGAGGCCGCGAAACGGGATCTTAGCAACGTATTGGCCCAAGTGGAGGTACTGGGTGAGGTGGATGTGGATGGAGTGGAACCCATCACCCATCCCCAGCCCATCGTCAACGCCATGCGCTCCGATACGGTGCGGGAGAGCTATCCACGGGAGCGGATCTTGGAGAATGCGCCGGACGCCGCCCAGGACAGCTTCCGGGTACCCCGGACAGTGGAATAGGGGAGGAAACCCATGGATATTTTGGAGTATAGCGCCCTTGATTTGGGACAGAGGATACGGGCGGGGGAGATTTCCCCTGTGGAAGCGGCCCGTGCGGCGGTGGACGCCGCAAAACGGGATGAACATAACGCCTATATTTCCGTGGATGAGGCGGGCGCGCTCCGTCAGGCGGAAGCGGTACAGGAGGCCCTGGGCCGGGGGGAGGAGCTGTCCCCATTGGCTGGGGTACCCATCGCCGTAAAGGACAATATCGCCATGGAGAACCGGCGGCTTACCTGCGGCAGCCGAATGCTGGAGAATTTTGTTTCCCCCTATGACGCTACCGTGGTGGAAAAGCTGCGGGCGGCAGGGGTGGTGGTCATCGGTAAAACCAACCTGGATGAGTTTGCCATGGGCAGTACCAACGAGACCAGCTATTTTGGCCCAGTGAAAAACCCTTGGGATAAGAAACGGGTGCCAGGGGGAAGCTCCGGCGGTTCTGCTGCGGCAGTGGCGGCCCGGTCGGCTTTTGCCGCGCTTGGCTCCGATACCGGCGGCTCCATCCGCCAACCTTGCGCTTTTTGCGGCACCACCGGCTTAAAGCCAACCTATGGGGCGGTGTCCCGGTATGGCTTGGTAGCCCACGCCAGTTCTCTGGATCAAATCGGCCCCATTGCTCGGAATGCCCGGGATGCTGGCGCTTTATTTGGCGTGATCGCCGGCAAGGACAGCCGGGATGGCACCAGCATGGGAGTGGACTTTTCCGTACCGGTGGATGGAAATATCCGCGGCAAGCGCATCGGCATACCGGTGTCCTATTTTGATAAAGGCTTGGAACCCCATGTGAAGGAAGCCGTATTAAATGCGGCGGAGACTTTCCGAGAGTTGGGAGCCACGCTTGTAGATCTGGATATGCGCACGGTGGATTACGCCATTCCCGCCTATTACATCGTGTCCGCCGCCGAGGCCAGCAGCAACCTCTCCCGATTTGACGGGGTTAAATATGGTTACCGGGCTCGAGAATACCAGGATCTTTATGACCTCTACGTCAGCTCTCGGACGGAGGGCTTTGGCGCCGAGGTGAAGCGGCGGATCATGCTGGGAAGTTTTGTACTGAGTTCCGGCTATTACGACGCCTATTACAAGAGGGCCATGCAGGTTCGCGCGGTAATCAAGCGGGAGTTTGACGACGCTCTCCAAAAGTGTGACATGATCCTGTCGCCCACCAGCCCCATCACTGCGCCGCTGATGAATCAGAAGCAGGAGGATCCTTTGAAGATCCGTATGATGGACATTTACACCGTGTCCATCAACCTGTGCGGCCTGCCCGGCCTGGCCTTGCCCTGCGGTTTTGACGATCTGAACCTGCCCATTGGAATGCAGCTCATCGGGCCCGCTTTTTCCGATCGGATGCTTCTGGGGGTAGGGGAAAGCTATCAGGCCGTCACGGACTTCCATACCCGGTTTCCCAGAGAGGAGGCGTAAGCCATGCAGTATGAAACCGTCATTGGGCTGGAAACCCATGTAGAGCTTTCCACCAAGAGCAAAATCTTCTGCGGATGTAGCACTGCCTTCGGCGGGGAGCCCAACACCCAGTGCTGCCCCATCTGTACCGGTATGCCGGGGGTGCTTCCCGTTCTCAACGAAAAGGTGGTGGAGTACACCGTTAAGGCGGGCATGGCTCTTAATTGCGAGATCAGCCGGTATAACCGGTTTGACCGGAAGAATTATTTCTATCCCGATTTGCCCAAGGCCTATCAGATCAGCCAGCTCTATCTGCCCATCTGCCAGGATGGCAGTTTGGAGATCGGCGGCGGAAAGTCCATCGGTATCCGGGAGATCCATATGGAGGAGGACGCGGGCAAGCTGGTCCACGATGCCTTTTCCGATGCTTCTTTGGCCGATTACAACCGTTGCGGCGTGCCCCTCATTGAGATCGTCACCCAGCCGGATTTCCGGAGCGGGGAAGAGGTCATCGAATATCTAACCCGGCTGAAGTCCATTCTGGAATATTTGGGAGTTTCGGACTGCAAGATGCAGGAGGGCTCCATGCGGGCGGACGTCAACCTTTCGGTACGGCCAGTGGGACAGGAGGCCTATGGCGTCCGCACCGAGATGAAAAACATGAACTCCTTTAAGGCCATCGCCCGGGCTATCGAGTACGAGGCAAAACGGCAGATCGAGCTTTTGGAGTCCGGCAAGCAGGTGGTTCAGGAGACCCGGCGCTGGGACGAGAACAAGGACGCCAGCTTCGCCATGCGGAGCAAGGAGAACGCCCAGGATTACCGTTATTTCCCCGAGCCGGACATCCCGCCCCTAGAGTTGTCCGAGGCATATCTTGCGGACATCCGAGAGAGCTTGCCGGAGCTGCCGGCAGCCAAAAAGGCCCGGTATCGGTCGGAATACGGCTTGCCGGAATACGATACCGATATCATTACCGGTACTGCTGCTTTAGCCCGGCTGTTCGAGGGAACGGTGGCGCTGTGCGGTAAGCCAAAGGAGGTCTCCAACTGGATTATGGGAGATCTGCTGCGGCTTGTTAAAAACGCGGACATGGACGCTTCCGATGTGGAATTGGAGCCCCAAAAGCTGGCGGACGTCATCGGGCTCCTGGCGGACGGCAAGGTCAACCGGTCCGCGGCCCGGGAGGCCTTTGAGGCGGCCTTCCAGACGGGAGCCGACCCCAAACGCTATGTGGAGGAAAATGGTCTTTTGATCGTTACCGATACCGGTGCTTTGGAGACTGCGGTGGAGGAGGTTCTGGCGGAGAATCAGAAGATTGTCCAGGATTATCTCGGCGGGAAGGAAAAAGCCTTTGGCGCTCTTGTGGGCAACTGTATGAAGAAGCTCCGGGGCAAGGCGGATCCTGCCGCAGTGAACCGTCTGCTGCACGAGAAACTGGGAAAATAGCGTAAATGCCAAGAGAAGCCGCTGGGATGCCAGCGGCTTCTCTGTTGACGGGAGTTTTAGAAACGGGTATATATAGTAGGAGGAAATGAATTGGATGGGAGACGGGTATGGGAAAGAAGATACTGGTTTTGACGGGAAGTCCCCGGGTAGGCGGCAACAGCGACCTTCTGGCGGCGGCATTTGTTGAGGGGGCCAAGGAGGCAGGGCATGCGGTGCATGTGTTTGCCGCAGGCCGTGCGAACATCGGCGGATGCAGGGCTTGCAACGCCTGCTTTAGCCAGAACAGGCCCTGTGTGTTTGAGGATGACTTCAGCCGGTTGGATTCCTACCTGCGTGAGGCGGAGGTCATCGTTTTGGCTTCTCCTCTGTATTGGTATGATTTTACCGCTCAATTAAAAGCAGTCATTGATCGGCTCAGCGCCTATACCGGACGCGGAATTCTTCAAATTAAGGAATCAGCGCTTTTGCTATGCGGCGCCGTTGAGGAGCGGGAAAAATTTGCTGGGGCGATAGAGGTATATCGATTGATTACCCAGGGGAGCCTTAATTGGAGAGACCGGGGCGTGGTGCTGGCTCCCGGTTGTGGGGATAAGGGCGCCATTTTGGGACATCCGGCGCTGGAGGAAGCCCGAGCTCTGGGAAAATCCATCTAACGGGCAGAATGGGCTGCTTAACCAAAACTCTGTCTTCGGATTTTACATGCGTAAAGAGATCAAGAAAAAGCCGCTGGTTACAGCGGCTTTTTTGCGATATTTACCAGGGGGATCGCCTGGCTTTTGAGGTATTCTACCGTATTCCTGGTTTCACCCACCTCTCCGCTGAGATAGCAGATGCACCAGTCGCTGTGTTCCGCCAGATATTGCATCCGCTCCTCGGTATGGCCGGCGCCATTTTGTCGGAGCAGAAAGATGACGCCATCGGCGTGTTCCCGTATCAGCCGATAGTTGGCAATGCTGCTGTCTCGCCAATGCCGTATCTGGTTTTCCTGGGGAAGGACCAGAATCAAACGAATGTGAGGAAACGCCCGTTTTAAGCGCAAAACCGTTCCCGCGGCCATGATGTCGAACCCCAGCGTGCCGCTCGTTAGAAAGGTGGTAACGCCGAGTTCAATTAAAGTACAGATTGCCCATTCTAGTTTTTTGCGAATTCCTCTGCGTTTCTCCTTGGGAATGAGGCGATGCCCCACAAAGCAACAGGTCTGTTCGTCCACTGCAAACACCTCTGGATAGTGATATATCACTATATTAGCACAAGGGACGCTTTAGTGAAATATCACTAATATTCCACTTGTATATGGCATATCCTACGAATATGACAATGGAGGAATGCCAATGAACACCCAGCAAGCCGTTGCGAGGCGAATCGTTCAGCTTTGTGAGGAGAAAGGATTTACACCAAATCGAATCGCGATATATTCGGCGGTGCCTCAGAGCACCGTCAAAAGCATTTTAAATGGAGAAAGCAGGAATCCGGGGATTGTGAATATCAAAAAACTTTGCGATGGTTTTGGCATCACCCTGGGAGAGTTCTTTTCCACGCCGGAGTTTGATCATCTGGAACAGGAGATTCGATAGACGCAGATAGAACCGGCCGGACAATCTTGGCACAGGAAGAATAAGATTGAGCATATTCTAAAAAGCCGCGGCAACCGCCGCGGCTTTCTGTATCGCTTATTTGAAGTAATTGACTCCATTTTGGAACATCTGGTAGGTTCGGTTGCCGGGAACGTTTTTACAGGAGCCGCCCAGCAGCCGCTCGGCATGGCCCATACGGCCCATGACATGGCCGTCGGGACTGCACAACCCCTCCACGGCGCAGAAGGAACCGTTGGGATTGTGGGCGATGTCCATGGTGGGCTGTCCGGCCTCATCCACATACTGATAGGACACTTGGCCGCTTTGGAACAGCCGGCGGATATCCGCCTCGGTGGCTGCCAGACGGCCTTCGCCATGGCTGAGGGGCACCGATTGCACTTCCCCCGGCGTAAAAGAGGCCATCCAAGGGGATAGGGTGGAGGTGACCCGAACCCGCGCCATCCGGGAGACATGCCGTCCAATGGTATTGAAGGTGAGGGTGGGGTCCTCCTCTCCCGTCTCCCGAATTTCACCATAGGGGATCAGCCCGGTTTTGATGAGGGCTTGGAAGCCGTTGCATACCCCCAGGATCAGCCCATCCCGGGAGAGCAGTTCCATCACAGCGTCCCGAACGACGGGGTTCCGAAGGGTGGTGGCGATGAATTTGCCGGAGCCGTCGGGCTCATCACCCCCCGAGAAACCGCCGGGCAGCATGAGGATTTGGGATTGATCCAAAGCGGCCTTCAGCTCCTGAATGCTGCTGAGGATGCCCTGGCTTGTAAGGTTGTTCATAACGACAATTTGAGGTATGGCACCCGCCTCTTGGAACACCCGGGCGGAGTCCACCTCGCAGTTGGTGCCGGGGAAGGCGGGGATTACCACCCGGGGCGCGGCAAATTTCCGTTTACTGATAGCGGGTTTGCCGCGATATAGTTCTCCAGACATAAAGAGGGGAGCAGCGGGGGTCTTGGTGGGGAATACCGGCTCCAGAGTACCCCGGTAGGCCGCTTCCACCTGGGTTAGAGGGATGGAGACCCCGTTGAGCTGAATCTCCGCTTCCAAGATGGTGCTGCCCAATGGAATGTAGGAGAAGGGGATCTCGCAGCCATCCGCCACTTCAAGGATTAGATCGCCGGAGGCAGGAGCGTATAGTTCTCCGGGGGATAGCAGCGCATCGGCGGAAAAGCCGACGCCATTGCCCAGGGCCATACGGCCGATGGCGGCAGCGGCGCCGCCCTCCCGTACCACCGAGGCCGCCAGAACCTGTCCTTTTTCCGCCAGGCTGTGAACGCCCCGGTACAGGTCTTTCAGCTCTTCCCACTGAGGAATGTTGTAGTCATCCACCGGAACAGCCGCCCGAATGACCCGGTGTCCTGCTTCCTTGAAGCTGGCGCTGACGGTACCGGACGCAGTGGTGGTGGCGATGGCAAAGGAGACCAGGCTGGGGGGGACGTCCAGGTCTTCAAAGGAGCCGGACATACTGTCTTTGCCTCCGATGGCGGGAACCCCCAATCCCATCTGGGCCGTAAGCGCACCTAAAAGGGCTCCTGCGGGCTTGCCCCAGCGGAGGGGATCCTGGCGCAGACGCTCAAAATACTCCTGGAGGCTCAACCGAGCGGTGAGGGCGTCTGCTCCTACGGCGCAGAGCTTGCTCATGGATTCTACCACGGCGTAAAGCGCACCATAGAAGGGGGATTGCTTTACATGGGCTGGGAGGAATCCATAGGCCATAGCGGTGGCGGTATCCGTTTCTCCAGCAAGAATGGGGAGCTTAGCCACCATGGCTTCCTCGGGAGTAAGCTGAGTTTTGCCGCCGAAGGGCATCAGCACCGTGCCCGCTCCAATGGTGGAATCAAACCGCTCCACCAGGCCGTGTTGGCCGCAGACCTCCAGTCGGGCCATGTTTTGCAGGAAGGCCTCCTGACGGGACCGCCCAGCTAGGACGGCGGGAATGGCCTTCCGGTAATCGTCGGCTAGGTCGGGAGCGGTGATGGTGGCCTTGGCCGACTGGGTTACGCCGTTGGTGTCCAGGAACGCCCGAGACAGGCGCACAATGGTTTCTCCACGCCAAACCATGGTAAGATAGCCATCCTCCTCCACCCGGGCGACCACAGCGGCCTCCAGATTTTCCCGTTCCGCGGCGGCCATAAAGGCGGGAGCGTTGGTCTCCGCTACCACTACGGCCATCCGCTCCTGGGATTCGGAGATGGCGAGCTCGGTGCCGTCCAAACCATCGTATTTCTTTTTTACCTGATCTAGGTCGATGTGAAGGCTGGGGGCCAGCTCGCCGATGGCTACCGATACCCCACCCGCGCCAAAATCGTTACAGCGTTTGATCATGGAGCTGACAGCTCCATCCCGGAACAGGCGCTGCAGTTTCCGCTCGGTTGGGGGGTTGCCCTTTTGTACCTCGGCGCCGCAGGTCTCGATGCTGTTTTCGGTATGCTCCTTGCTGCTGCCGGTGGCGCCGCCAATGCCGTCCCGGCCGGTGCGGCCGCCCAGCAGGATGATGACGTCACCCTTTTCCGGGGTTTCTCGAATCACGTTTTCCGCGGGGCAGGCTCCCACCACGGCCCCTACCTCAAAGCGCTTGGCTACGTAGTCGGGATGATATAGCTCCGTTACCTGGCCGGTAGCGATACCGATCTGGTTGCCGTAGCTGGAGTAGCCCTGTGCGGCCTTGGTGGTGATCTGCCGCTGGGGCAGCTTGCCGGCAAGGGTGTTTTCAAAGGGGGTTAGGGGATCGGCGCTGCCGGTGATCCGCATAGCCTGGTAGACATAAGCCCGACCGGAGAGGGGGTCCCGGATGGCTCCGCCCAGACAGGTGGCGGCGCCGCCGAAGGGTTCGATCTCGGTGGGGTGGTTGTGGGTCTCGTTTTTAAACTGAACCAGCCAGGGTTCTTCCCGTCCGTTCACCACAGCGGTAATCCGGATGGAGCAGGCGTTGATCTCCTCGGATTCATCCAAATCCTGGAGGCCGCCGGCTTGTCTGATGGCCTTGGCGCCAATGGTGGCCATATCCATGAGGCAGATATCCTTTTCCCGATCTCCATAGACCTTTTTCCTAAGAGAAAGATATTGCTTTAGGGCGGACTCTACCGCCTCCTTGGCGGTGCCTCCTGTGACGGTAAGATCATCCAGCCGGGTTAAAAAGGTGGTGTGGCGGCAATGATCCGACCAATAGGTGTCAATGACTCTGATTTCGGTGATGGTAGGATCCCGATGTTCCTGGTCCCGGAAATACGCCTGGCAAAAGCATAGATCGGCGAGGCTCATGGCCAATCCCAGGGATTGGTGCAGGGCGAAAAGCGCCGTTTTATCCATGGCGGTGAATCCATCCAATACCGCAACGGACTGGGGTGCTTCGGTGACGAGGGCCAGGGAATTGGGCTTGTCCATGGAGGCGAGACGGCTTTCCACCGGGTTGACACAGTAGCGCTGCACCGCTTCCAGCTCCTCCGGGGTGATCTCCCCCAAAAGGGCGTATACCCGGGCGCTACGGACGGTGGGCATTTCTCCCGCGGTTAAAAGCTGTACGCACTGGGCGGCGGAGTCCGCCCGCTGATCGAACTGCCCGGGCAGATATTCTACACAAAAAACGGTAGCGCCCTCCATGGCGGGAAGCGTTTCGTCATAGACATCATCGGCATTGGGCTCCGATAAGATGGTCCCCTTGGCTTTGGTGAATTCCTCCTGGCTGAGCCCTTCCACATCATAGCGGTTAAAGAGCCGCAGCCCCGTAAGATGGGGCAGAGACAGATATTTTAAAAGATCGGCCAAAAGACCCTGGGCTTCTATATCGAATCCAGGACGCTTTTCCACATATACCCGGTTGACCATGGGGATACCTCCGTCGGATGGATTTTTGCTCATTATACCATACATATTCCCAGGAAGGCAGGGCCTAAAAAAATGGTTGCCAAACCGGTAGTAAAGTTGATAGAATGCTATCCATATGTAATAAGGATAGAAAAACCCCATTTTTTCATTGCGAAAATGGCCCGCTTGCCTTATCCTAAACGGGTAAAGCTGCCATCAATCAACAGCGGGAATGCCCGCAGAAGGAGGAACCAACTTGGCCAAACGAACCAAAGAGGAGATTATGGAGCTGGTAAAAACCCAAAATGTACGGTTTATCCGCCTCCAATTCACCGATATCCTTGGCACGCTTAAGAATGTTGCCATCACGCCGGCCCAGCTGGAAAAGGCCCTCAACAACGAGATGATGTTCGACGGCTCCTCCATCGAGGGATTTGTCCGCATCGATGAGTCCGATATGTACCTCTGGCCGGATCTGGATACCTATTGCCTCTTGCCCTGGCCCAGCAGCGATGGCAACGTGGCCCGGATGATCTGCGATGTGTATACCACCAAGCGAGAACCCTTTATGGGCTGTCCCCGGAATGTGCTGAAAAAGGTCATCCAGGAGGCCGCCGATATGGGCTATACCTTTAACGTGGGCCCGGAGTGCGAGTTTTTCCTTTTCAATCTGGATGAGGATGGCAAACCCACCATGGTGACCAACGATCAGGCCGCCTACTTTGATCTGGCTCCTATCGATAAGGGGGAAACCCTTCGTCAGGATATCTGCATCACCCTGGAACGCATGGGTTTTGAGATCGAGGCCAGCCATCACGAGAATGCCAAGGGTCAGCACGAGATTGACTTCAAGTACGATGAGGCGGTTGCCGCAGCCGATAATATCCTCACCTTCAAGCTGGTGGTTAAGACGGTGGCCCTCCGCAATGGGATGCACGCCACCTTTATGCCCAAGCCGGTGTTTGGAGCGGCGGGCAACGGCATGCACCTCAATATGTCCTTGAGCCGGGATGGGAAGAACGTGTTCTATGATCCCAACGATCCGCTGAACCTGTCCCAGACCGCCTATCAGTTTATGGCGGGGCTTATGGCCCATGCTAAGGGCATGGCGCTGGTGACCAACCCTCTGATCAACAGCTACAAGCGGCTGGTGCCCGGCTATGAGGCGCCCATGTACATCGCCTGGTCCGCCCGGAATCGGAGCCCTCTCATTCGGGTTCCTGACAGCAAAGGAGCCAGTACCCGGTGCGAGCTTCGGAATCCCGATCCCTCCGCCAACCCCTATCTGGCTCTGGCCCTGGCTTTGGCCGCTGGCCTGGATGGCATTAAGCGTGGATTGACCCCGCCTCCGCCCGTGGGCTCGAACATCTATGAGATGCCCCGCAACGAGCTTTTGGAAAAGCACATCGATGTGCTGCCCGGTAGCCTGGACGAGGCCATCCTCTGCTTCCAGGCGGATCCCCTCATCCGGGAGACCCTTGGAGAGCATGTCTACGACCGGTACCTGTTTGCCAAAAAGATGGAGTGGGAGGATTATCGTACCCAGGTTCATCAGTGGGAATTGGACCACTATCTTATCACCCATTGACCCAAAGGAGGAGCGCGGCTCCTCCTTTCTGGTTTTGGGCTGTGGCTTTCGAAAAAAAGCCCTATAAATTGCAGGAAATCTATTGATATGCTGCAATTCCAAGGGTATAATGGGAGCGAAAATGGATAATTTGCAATTTTTCCTGCAAATTATGGAAATGGGGCAAAGGAATGCGATTTGCCAAGATGCACGGCTTGGGAAATGATTTTATTATGATCCAGGGGGAGTGGGATGATCCCCGGTATGGGGCGCTGGCGGTTCCCCTTTGCGACCGGTTTACCGGCATCGGCGCCGATGGGATCATCGTCTATGGCCTTGGCCGAGAGGCGGATCTCTATATGCGGATCTATAACAGCGACGGCAGCGAGGCCAAGATGTGCGGCAACGCAACCCGGTGTCTGGGTAAGCTGGCCTACGAAAGCGGCCTTGTAAAAAAGGAGATCATTACCGTGGACACCCAGGGGGGAAGGAAAGTTCTGGAACTTCGGGTGGAGGATGGCGTTGTGTACTCCGTTCGGGTCAATATGGGGGTACCGATTTTAGAATGCGCACGCATTCCCGCTCTCTGCGATGCGCCTCGGTTTGTGGACATGCCCTATACCGCCTCGGGAATGGAGGTGCGGGGCACCCTTGTGAATATGGGAAATCCCCACAGCGTCGTCTTTTTGGAGGACATCGCTGCCCTGGATCTTGGGGCCATCGGGCCGGGGTTTGAGCGGCATCCCATGTTCCCCGATCGGATCAACACGGAGTTTGTGCAGGTGGAGCCGGATGGCAGCCTTACGATGCGGGTGTATGAGCGGGGCGCAGGGGAGACCATGGCCTGCGGCACCGGGGCCTGTGCTGTTATGGTGGCGGCCCGGTTGCTCCAAAAGGTGGGAAATACCGCCCGAATCCATTTGACGAAGGGCGATTTACTTCTTTCCTGGGCCGGGGAAGGGGAACCCGTCTATATGGAAGGTCCTGCCGCTTGGGTTTATGATGGAATTTTGCGGGAGGAATCCCGGTAAACATTGACGATTCCCCGTATGCCGGGGTAAAATATATTTTTCAAATGTCCTATCAATACCATGGAGAACGGAACCGCTTCCGACGGGGCAGCGCCCCGGGCGACGATGAGGAGGAACGCAAGATGAACTATTGTCAGCAACAGGTCGGTCTCAGAGAAAAGTGCGGCGTATATGGCGTCTATAATACCGGGGATATCTCCATGGGCTCAGCGGCCTATTTGGCCCTGTTTTCCATGCAGCATCGGGGTCAAGATGGCGCTGGCATCGCCTCTACCGACGGGAAAACCGTCCGCTATCACAAGGACTTGGGTTTGGTGGGGGATGTGTTTGACGCGCAGACCTTGAAGATGTTCGATAAGCAGAAGATTGCCGTGGGCCATGTGCGGTACGCTACCAGCGCCGACGCCCATGCGGTGCTCTCGGTGCAGCCCATTGTGATGCACAGTAAGGATGGATTCCTGGCCATCTGCCATAACGGCCATATCGTCAATGGCCCGGCTTTAAGCGCTAGTCTTCGGGATAAGGGTGTGCTGCTGCAATCCGATGTGGACAGCGAGATTCTGCTGCATCTCATCGCCCGGCGCATGGAGGTGGGCCTGGAACAGGCCATCATAGGGATGATGCAAGTGGTATATGGCAGCTATGCCCTGACCATCATGAACCGGGAGAAGTTGGTGGGCGTCCGGGATCCCTGGGGCATCCGGCCCCTATGCATCGGGAAGGTGGGCAACAGCTATATGCTGGCCTCTGAGTCCTGTACCTTCGATGCTCTGGGCGGCGTCTTCATTCGGGACGTGGCGCCCGGTGAGATCGTCACCATCGATGAAAGCGGCCTGCATTCCGTCCAGGGCAAGGTGGTGGCCGAGCATATGTGCGTCTTTGAATACGTCTATTTTGCCCGGGCTGACAGCACCATGTGCGGAGCCGGGGTATATGGGGCCCGGTACCGGGCAGGCCAGCTATTGGCCAAAAATCATCCGGTGGAGGCTGATATGGTAGCCGGTGTACCGGAATCCGCTCTGCCCTCTGCCATTGGCTACGCCGACGCCAGTGGGATTCCCTATGGCCAGGCCCTGTTGAAGAACCCCTATGTGGGCAGAACCTTCATCCAGCCCAGCCAGATCGTCCGGGAGAACACCGTGCGGCTGAAATTGACCCCTCTTGCGGAGCAGGTTCGGGGCAAACGCATCGTGCTGGTAGATGATTCCATCGTCCGGGGCACCACCACCATCAAATTGGTGGAGACGCTGCGCCAGGCGGGAGCCAAGGAGGTCCACATGAGGATTAGTTCCCCGCCGGTGAAATATCCCTGCCATTTCGGTATCAACACTCCAAACGCGGGGCAGCTCATCGGCAGCAAGCTGAAGGTTGAGGGCGTCAGAAAGCTTTTGGGCGCCGATTCCTTGGAGTACCTGGATCTGGATATGCTAACCAGCTCGGTATATGATGAGAACGGCAATGGCCCTAAGGGATTCTGTACCGCCTGTTTTGACGGCAATTATCCCATGGATCTTAAAAAGTGTAAACGCAAGGGCTGCTAGGGAAGGAGAAACCCATGCGGGATCGGTATGAGAGCCCCCTGGGGGGGCGGTACGCCAGCGATGAAATGCAGTATCTATTCTCAGCCCAGAAACGAGCGGAGACCTGGCGGGAATTATGGACGGCTTTAGCCGAGGCGGAGATGGAACTGGGGCTTCCCGTTACCCAAGAGCAGGTGGATGAGCTTCGGGCACATCAATCAGATATTGACTTTGATGCTGTCCGCCAACGGGAGGAGGAAGTCCGCCATGACGTTATGGCTCATGTGTACGTCTATGGCCAGGCTGCGCCCAAGGCCGCGGGGATCATCCATCTGGGAGCTACCTCCTGCTTTGTGACGGATAATGGTGATCTCATCATCATGCGGGAAGCGCTTCGGCTCTTACAGGGGAAGCTCCTGGAGGTGCTGCGGCGGCTTCGTGCCTTTGCCTTAGAGTATCGGAACACCCCCTGTCTGGGCTATACCCACTTCCAACCCGCTCAGTTGGTGACGGTGGGAAAACGAGCAACGCTATGGATGCAGGATCTAACCCTGGATCTCGATGATCTCGACCACCTGCTTTCCAGCCTAAAACTTCTGGGGAACAAGGGTACCACCGGCACACAGGCCAGTTTTTTGGATCTGTTTGACGGGGATGAGGAGAAGGTGCGGGAGCTAGAACGCCGTTTTGTCCGGAAGATGGGCTTTTCCGCCGCTTATCCGGTGTCGGGTCAAACCTACTCCCGAAAGGTGGACAGCTCCATCCTGGCGGTGCTGTCGGGGATCGCCCAGAGTGCCAGCAAGTTTGCCACCGATCTTCGGCTGTTGATGCACGAGGGCGAGGTGGAGGAACCCATCGGCAAGAGTCAGATCGGATCCTCCGCCATGGCTTATAAACGGAATCCCATGCGGAGCGAGCGGATGTGCGCCTTGAGCCGCCATGTGCTGGCTCTGTACCAGGATACCGCCATGACGGCCTCTACCCAGTGGCTGGAGCGGACGCTGGACGATAGTGCCAACCGTCGGATTGCCCTTTCGGAAGCGTTTTTATCCACCGACGCCATTCTGGAGCTCTATGCGGATATCGCCCAGGGGATGGTGGTGTACCCCGAGATGGCCCGGCGCCATGTGGAGGAGAACTTGCCCTTTATGGCCACCGAAAATATCCTTATGGAGGCGGTAAAAAAGGGCGGTGACCGCCAGGAGGTTCACGAGCGGATTCGGGTTCACTCCCATGCCGCTGCCCGGGCTATGAAGCTCATGGGAGAGCCCTGTGATCTTCTGATTCGAATTGCCGCAGACCCGGCCTTTGGTTTGACTCTTGACGAACTAAACGGGATGTTGCGGGCCGAGGAATTTACCGGCCGGAGCGGCAGCCAGGTGGAGGAATTTATCAAAGCGGTGGTAGATCCGTTGTTGGCCCAGGCACCGCAGGAGGTTCAAATGGGCGGCGTGCGGGTATAGAGAAAAAATGTGTGGGGGAAAGGCCCCCGGGAGGTACAGCTTGGAGACGAAATATATCTTTATCACGGGAGGCGTGGTATCCTCCCTGGGCAAGGGGGTTACGGGAGCGTCCTTAGGCCGTTTGCTGAAGAGCAGAGGCTATACCGTTGCCATGATGAAATTCGACCCCTATATCAACGTGGATCCCGGTACCATGAATCCTTTTCAGCATGGAGAGGTATTCGTTACCGAGGATGGCCTGGAGACCGACCTGGATCTAGGCCACTATGAGCGCTTTGCCGATGTCACTATGGCGCGGGGGCAGAATATTACCACCGGCAGGATCTACAACGACCTTATAGACCGGGAACGCCAGGGGGTCTATATGGGGGGCACCCTTCAGGTGATTCCCCATGTGACGGGGGCCATCCAAGAGGCCATTTTGGATGTGGCGAAAAAGCAGGGCACCCAGTTTGTTATCGTGGAAATTGGGGGAACGGTGGGGGATATCGAGAGCCTGCCGTTTTTGGAGGCCATCTGCCAGATGGAGCGTACCGTGGGACGCAACAACTGCTTCTATATCCATGTGACCCTGGTACCCTATGTGCGTAGTGCCGGGGAATTGAAGACCAAGCCCACCCAGCACAGCGTCCGGGATCTTTGCGCCGTGGGCATACAGCCCGACGCTCTTATCTGCCGGAGCGACCGTCCTCTGGATCCCGGCATCAAGAACAAGATCGCCTTTTTGTGTAATCTTGATCCGGATTGCGTTATTGAGAACAGCGACGCTCCTACCATCTATCAGGTTCCGCTGATTCTAGAGCGTGAGGGATTGGCCAACCTGGTTCTACGCCATGTGGGCCTTCCCAACCCACCCCCCGACCTTAGCCATTGGGAGGAGATGGTGGACCGGCTGCTTCATCCCCAGGAGACCGTCAACATCGGGGTAGTGGGCAAATATGTTGGACTGAAAGACGCCTATTTTTCCATTGCGGAGTCCTTTATTCATGCGGGATGCTTCCACAAGGCCAAGGTAAACGCTCATTGGATCGAGGCGGAGGAGATCACCGCTGAGAACGCTGGAGAGAAGCTTTCCGGCATGGACGGCATCCTGGTGCCCGGCGGCTTTGGCGAGCGGGGCGTGGAAGGGATGATCCAGGCCATCCGCTATTGCCGCGAGAACGGGGTGCCCTTCTTTGGCATCTGTCTTGGAATGCAGATGGCAGTGGTGGAATACGCCCGGTTTGCCAAGGGCATGGAAAAGGCCCATTCCACCGAGATGAACCCAAATACCCCGGATCCCGTTATCGATTTGATGGAGGAGCAGAACGGTGTTACCCGCATCGGCGGCACCATGCGGCTGGGCCGGTATGATTGCGAAATCGCGCCCAATAGCCTGGCGGCTCGCATTTACGGGGAGACGGCTATTTCTGAGCGCCACCGGCACCGGTACGAGTTCAATCCGTCCTATGTATCGAAAGTTAGCGACGACGACTTCCAGGCAGTGGGATTCAATCCGCAACTGGGATTGTGCGAGATCATAGAGCTGAAGCGTCATCCCTTCTTCCTAGGGGTGCAGTTCCACCCGGAGTTCAAGTCCCGGCCGGACCGGCCCCACCCCCTGTTCCGGGAGTTCATCGGTGCGGCTATCCAACACAGCAGGAATCGCTAGAAATACCATAGAAATGTGAGGGAATACCATGAAACAGGATATGATCGTCATCTTGGACCTAGGCAGCACGGAAAATACCACCATTGCCCGGGCGATCCGCAGCCTCGGGGTATATAGCGAAATCTATCCCCACGACATCACACCGGAGGAGCTGGCTGCTCTGCCTAACGTGCGGGGCGTCATCCTTAACGGCGGCCCCAATCGGGTGGTGGATGGACAGGCCATCGATGTTGCGCCCGGCGTGTACGCCTGCGGCTTGTCGGTGTTGGCAGTAGACCATCCTGCCGCCGCGGAAAACCAGGCTCCCTGGCCGCAGGATGAGGACGCCCTGTTGGATCGCCTGCGTCCCTTTGTCTTTGATGTCTGTAATACCCAGGCCAACTGGAACATGAAGAATTTTATCGCCGATCAGATCGAGTTGATCCGCCGCCAGGTGGGGGATAAGAAGGTCCTGCTGGCCCTGTCCGGTGGGGTGGATAGCTCGGTGGTAGCAGCCCTTTTGATCCGGGCCATCGGGGATCAGCTTACCTGTGTGCATGTGAATCATGGTCTTCTGCGAAAAGGAGAGCCGGAGCAGGTGGTGGAGGTGTTCCGCAACCAGATGAAGGCAAACCTTGTCTATGTGGACGCGGTAGACCGTTTCCTGGATAAACTTGCCGGGGTTGCCGATCCGGAGCAGAAGCGGAAGATCATCGGTGCTGAGTTCATCCGGGTATTTGAGGAGGAAGCCCGTAAACTCAGCGGCATCGAGTTCCTGGCCCAGGGCACCATCTATCCCGATATCATCGAGAGCGGAACCAAGACCGCCAAGATGGTCAAGTCCCACCACAATGTGGGGGGTCTGCCGGATGATCTGCAGTTTACCCTGGTGGAGCCGCTTCGCCAGCTTTTTAAGGATGAGGTACGGGCCTGCGGTGTGGAGCTGGGTCTGCCGGACAGCATGGTATATCGTCAGCCCTTCCCGGGCCCTGGTTTGGGAGTACGATGCCTGGGGGCCATTACCCGGGACCGGCTGGAAGCGGTTCGGGAGTCGGACGCCATCCTGCGGGAGGAGTTCCAGAAAGCCGGCTTGGACCAAAAGGTCTGGCAGTATTTTACCGTGGTGCCGGATTTCAAATCCGTCGGCGTTCGGGATGGCGCAAGGAGCTTTGAATATCCTGTGATTTTCCGAGCCATCAATACCATCGACGCAATGGAGGCTACGGTGGAGCCCCTTGATTGGGCGGTTCTTCAAGCCATTACCAACCGCATTCTGGCGGAGGTACCCGGGGTTAACCGGGTCTGCTACGACCTCTCCCCCAAACCCCCGGCCACCATCGAGTGGGAGTAAACAAGAAATCATACTCAATAAAAAGCACCCTTGGATTGAGAAATCATGCAAGGGTGCTTTTTATATATTCTCTTATATCAACCCGAACCGACGCAATCCCTCTTCCATCTCAATAGGGGACAAGGTGCAGCCCATCTCGCCCAGGTGGACGCTGGGCTTGGTCTTGCCATGGTAATCACTGCCGCAGGTGATGAGTAGCCCATGGCGGCGTCCCGCACCCAGGAAGTGCCGGGCGGTGGCTGCATCGTGATAGCTAGAAAAGGCCTCCACTCCCTCAACGCCCGCCGCGATTATGCTGTCAAACAGCTCATACCGTTCCCTAAGGTTGTTGCCTGGATGTGCCAGTACCGGGATCCCACCGGTTTCCTTGATGACCCGTGCCGCATCGGCAAGGGAAGGGAAATCAATTTCGATGTAGCAGGGCTTTCCCTGGGCGTAGTAATCCCAGTAAAAGTTCACGTAGGGATTATCGCTCCGCGGCCCCCCTGGACGATAGGGGGCTAGCAGCGGGTGCTCCTGATACCGGGGATCATGGAGCAGGGCTTCGGCGATGAGCTCTCCGCTGTAAAGACCATCCTGGCCGCCATAGGGAATTAGATCTTGATGGGAGAGATGAAATCCAAGGGCATTGGTAAGGGCTAGCTTCTGTTCCGACGACGTTCTTTCTTGGGAAAGGATGTGTTCCTCTAAGACGCGAAAGATGTCAGCTCCATGCCGGATCCCATATCCCAGCAGGTGAAGATCAACGCCCTGGAATCGACAGTCCAGTTCTACTCCGCTGATACACTGAATGCCCAGCGTTTGGGCAGCCTCTTGAGCCTCATCCACGGCCCGAGTGCTGTTATGATCGGTGACGGCCATTAGGGTGATGCCTGCCGCTTGGCATTGTTCCGCCAGTTGGGCGGGGGAGAATTCTCCATCGTCGCTGTACTGGCTGTGCATGTGAAGATCCAAAGGATAGGGCATGGGAACACCTCGCTTTTTCTTCATTATATCCATATAAAGGGATAAAGGGAACAACTGGAAAAGGTATGGGGGCGCATCCTATCATTTTTGTGAAAAATCTGCTATACTAAATACAACAACGTGCAGTTTGCAGTATGGAACGTAAGTCCAGTTGCGAACTGCGCTTTTTTTCCACGGTGCCGTTTTGCCGGTGGAATCAAAAGAGGTGAAGGTAGTGTATGCGGTAAACGACGTGGTGCTGTATGGTGGAGAAGGGGTCTGCAAAATAGCGGATATCGAGAAGCGGAACTTCCATGGAAAAGAGGTGGAATACTATGTGCTAAAGCCTCTCTATGGCAGCAGCTCTACGGTATATGTACCCACGCAGAATACAACGCTGACCGACCGAATCCGCCGTATTCTTTCCCCGGAGGAAATCTTTCAGTTGATCCAAACCATGCCGGATGAGAAATCCATTTGGATTGAGAACGAAAACCATCGGAAGGAACGCTATCAGCAGATTCTAAAAAAAGGGGATCGGGAGGAGCTGGTGCGGCTCATTAAAACCCTGTACCTTCATCGGGAAGCCCAGGCGGAGAAAGGGAAAAAACTGCATATTGCCGATGAGCAGTTTTTTCGGGAGGCAGAACATATTTTGTACGAGGAGTTTGCCCATGTGCTGAAGATCAGCCAGGATCAGGTGCTGCCCTATATCATGGAGCAAATTGGAACCCCTTTAGAAGAAGAGGGTTGATTGAAACGGTATCTCCCCAAAAAATTGTTGTAATCCATCTGATTCCGTGATAATATACATGATTAGAAATACAAAAAACGTGTGGGGCTAATGGCCTTACCGGATGGGATGATCATGGAAAAAGAGTGCGTTACCGTGGAAAAATCCGGTCCCTTTCGGCCGGTATATGAGGGGAAAATGCGATAGCGCGTCAGTGGCTCTGTGGGTTTGGTGTTTCCGAAACCCGCGGGGCTATTTTTTCGCCCGGAGGGATCCGGCGCCGTGTGGTTGTGGATGCAGTTTGCTAGAGTAGTGTGTGAGATTTTCTCATTGTGGGGATGAAAGAGGGTAAGAGCGCCAATGCCAAAGGGGAATAGGCCCAGCCTGCCGGACGCGGTAGGAAAGTCGCTTTTGCCCATTGCGGGGAAAAAACAAAATAGGAGTACCAATATCATGGCGACAAGGGTGCAGGCTCAGCCTGCCCGGGAAGGAGAGACAGAGATGAGAAAGAAAGCAACCTTATGCTTGGCGGACGGGTCCCAGTACAGCGGGACCATGTTCGGCGCCTGTCAGGATGTGATCGGAGAGCTGGTGTTTAACACCGGTATGACGGGCTATCAGGAGGTGGTAACGGATCCCTCCTATAAAGGCCAGATGGTGATGCTGACCTACCCCTTGGTGGGCAACTACGGGGTAAACGGTATGGCCAATGAGTCCATGAACAGCCACCCAAATGCCCTCATTATCCAGGAACTATGCGACCTTCCCGTTGACCGAAAAAACGAAATTTCCCTGGAGGAGTTTCTTCAGAGGAACGATATGACGGGCCTGTGCGATGTGGATACCCGGGCCGTTACCCGGAAGATACGGGAAGCGGGAGTGATGAACGCCGCTATCACCAGCGGTCCGGTGTCGGAGGATTTGTTGAGCCGGATTCGCAGCTATGAAATATCCCATCCGGTGGATACCACCACCTGTACCTCTCCCTACTTCATTCCCGGCGGCGACTTCTGCGTGGCGGTGCTGGATATGGGCGCAAAGCAGAGCATCGTCCGCGCTCTGATGGCGCTGGGCGTATCCCTTAAGATCTATCCCGCCCGGACGCCGGCCTACGCTATTCTAAAGGCGGGCTGCGATGGAGTGGTAATTACCAACGGTCCGGGGGACCCCAAGGATAACGACTACGCTTACAGCACCATCCGGGAGCTCATGGCGAAAAAGCCCACCATGGGCATTTGTCTGGGGCACCAGCTCATGGCTTTAAGCCATGGAGGGGACACCTACAAGATGGCCTTTGGCCATCGGGGCGCCAACCACCCTGTAAAGGATATGACCACCGGACGGATCTATATCACCAGTCAAAACCACGGCTACGCGGTAGATGGAAAGAAGCTACCGGAGGGGGCGGAACTCTATTTTACCAGCGTCAACGACGGCACCGTGGAAGGACTACGATATGAAAACGGCTTCTCGGTACAGTTTCATCCGGAGGCTGCTCCTGGCCCTCGGGATAGCCGTTATCTGTTCCAGGAGTTTTTGTCCATGATCGAGAGGAGGAAATAGCCATGCCGAAGCGTCAGGATATTCATAAAGTATTGGTCATTGGGTCGGGGCCCATCGTCATCGGCCAGGCGGCGGAGTTCGATTACGCCGGCACCCAGGCTTGCCGGGTACTCCGGGAGGAAGGCCTTACGGTGGTGTTGGTGAACAGCAACCCCGCCACCATCATGACGGATCAGGACATTGCGGACCGGGTGTACCTGGAACCTCTTACCGTGGATTCCATCGAAAAGATCATCGACCGGGAACGGCCGGATTCCCTTCTGGCTACCCTGGGAGGACAGACCGGCCTTAACCTGGCTATGGAGCTCTATGAAAGCGGCGTGCTGGATCGCTACGGCGTTAAGCTGTTGGGTACCAATGTGGAGAGCATCAAAAAGAGCGAGGATCGGGAAGCCTTTAAGGAGGCGATGATCGCCATCGGGGAGCCTATCATCGATAGTACAGTGGTGGAGAGCCTGCCCGAGACCATGGCCTACGCGCGGGAAGTGGGATTCCCCCTCATCGTTCGTCCAGCCTATACCTTGGGAGGGACCGGCGGGGGATTCGCCTTTAACGCAGAGGATCTGGCGCAGATTGCCACCACCGGCATGCGGGCCAGCCGTACCGGCCAGGTGCTCATCGAAAAGAGCGTCTTTGGCTGGAAGGAGATCGAGTACGAGGTGATGCGGGATTCCCAGGGGAATTGCATCACGGTCTGCAACATGGAAAACTTCGATCCCGTAGGCATCCATACCGGGGACTCCATCGTGGTGGCCCCCACCCAAACCCTTTCGGATAACGAGCATCAGATGCTCCGGTCCTCGGCCATCAACATTGTGGATGCCCTCAATATCCAGGGCGGATGCAACGTTCAGTATGCCCTTGAGCCCGGCAGCAACCGCTATTATGTCATCGAGGTAAACCCCCGGGTATCCCGATCCTCAGCTCTGGCCAGCAAGGCCACTGGATATCCCATCGCCAAGGTGGCCACCCGGGTGGCAATCGGCTATACGTTGGATGAGATTGTAAACGGTGTTACCGGAGAAACCACCGCCTGTTTTGAGCCTACCCTGGACTATGTGGTGGTGAAATACCCCCGGTGGCCCTTCGATAAGTTCCCCCACGCTGATACCCGCATCGGCACTCAGATGAAGGCCACCGGCGAGGTGATGTCCATCGGCAGCAACTTCCAGTCTGCCCTGTTGAAGGCGGTGCGGAGTCTGGAATTGGGGCAATTTTCCTTGGAGATGCCCTCCCTGCGCCAGTATGGAGAGAATCAGCTTATGGAGATGGTGCGCCATGCCGACCACCAGCGCCTGTTTGTGGTGGCGGAGCTATTCCGCCGGGGGGTGAGCGTGGACGCCGTCTTCGAGGCTACCCAGATCGACCGGTGGTTCTTGGGGCATGTGTCTGGGATGGTGGAGTTGGAGGAGCGGGCCAAGCATATGCCTCTTTCCATGTATGATCACGACACCATGCTGGAGATGAAGCGGTACGGCGTAGCCGATGCCGCCCTGGCCCAATGGAACAACGTGAACGAGGACGAGGTCCGGGCCAAGCGGAAGGAGCTTTCTGTTCTGCCCGCCTATCGGATGGTGGATACCTGCGGCGGTGAATTTGCGGCTGTGAGCCCCTACTACTATTCCTGCTACGGCGCGGAGAACGAGTACGAGGACAACGGCCGGGAGCGGGTCTGCGTTCTGGGGTCCGGGCCCATCCGTATCGGACAGGGCATTGAGTTTGACTACTGCTCCGTCCATTGCGTCTTCTCCCTGGAGCGCATGGGCTATGATACCGTCATCATCAACAACAACCCCGAGACGGTATCCACGGATTTTGATATCTCTACCCGGCTGTATTTCGAGCCCTTGGCCCGGGAGGATGTGCTGAACGTCTTGGAGATGGAGCAGCCCAAGGGAGTTGTGGCTCAGTTTGGCGGCCAGACCGCCATCAAGCTGTCGGGCGCGGTGGAGCGAGCCGGATTCCCCATCCTAGGTACGGGGTTTGACGCCATCGATCGTGCGGAGGACCGGGAGCGGTTTGATGAGATGATGAACGCGCTTTCCATCGACCGGCCCCAGGGGGACACCGTTTTCACCAGCGAGGAGGCGGTGGCTGCCGCCAATCGGCTGGGCTATCCCGTTCTGGTGCGGCCCAGCTATGTGCTGGGAGGCCAGGGGATGGAGATCGCCTATGAGGATCGGGACGTCCGGGAGTTTATGGCCATCATCGGCAACGCCCAGGAGCATCCCATCCTGGTGGATAAATACATCCGGGGTACGGAGATGGAGGTGGACGCCATCTGCGACGGGGAGGACGTCCTGATCCCCGGTCTTATGGAGCATATCGAAAAGGCTGGCGTTCATAGCGGAGACAGCATCAGCGTGTACCCCGTCACCGATACCAACGACGCCGAGGAAGCCCGGATCGTGGACATCACTCGCCGTATCGCAAACGAGCTGGGGGTTCGCGGCCTTATGAACATCCAGTTTATCCGCATGGACGGCAAGCTTTATGTCATCGAGGTGAACCCTCGGAGCAGCCGTACCGTGCCCTATATCAGCAAGGTAACGGGTATCCCCATGGTGGAGCTGGGGGTTCGGGCCAGCTTTGGCGAGCGGGTAGCGGACATGGGCTTTGGCACCGGGATGTACCCCAAGGCCGATGTGTTTGCCATTAAGCAGCCGGTATTTAGCAGCGAAAAGCTGCCCGATGTTGGCGTAACCCTTGGGCCCGAGATGAAGTCCACCGGCGAAGTACTGGGCCTGTCTCGCTCCTATGACGAGGCTCTGTTGAAGGCCATGATCTCCTCCAAGACCCGGATCCCCAAGGAGGGAGGCGTGCTCATCACCGTAAAGGACAGCGATAAACCCGAGGCGGTTGAGGTGGCTCGAGGATTCAGCGACCGGGGCTTTACGGTCTATTCCACCGCGGGTACTGCCCGACTGCTTCGGGAAAAAGGGGTCCCGGTGGAGCAAGTGGACGAGAGCCAGGGCCGTCTGGGTACCCTACTGACCCAGATTGCCATGGGAGACTTTGGCCTCATCATCAACACGCCTACCAACGGGCGGATGCCCCATAGCGACGGTTTCCAGATTCGCCGCCGGGCGGTGGAATGTGGGATTCCCTGTCTCACCAGCCTGGATACCGCCCGGGTCATGCTGGGTTGCATCGATCTCATCCGGAGCGGCAAGGGTATTACGCCTTTGGGGCTCCATGACATCAAGAGAGGGGAAAACTAGCCCATGGTTGTGATATTGGACTATGGGGTAGGCAATCTCCACAGCGTAAAAAAAGCCTTTGCCTACATTGGTCAGGAGGCGGTAATCTCCTCCGATCTAGCCGTCATCCGCCGGGCGGATCATCTGATCCTTCCCGGGGTAGGGGCGTTTCACGACGCCAGGCTGCGGCTTCGGGAATCCGGAATGGAGGATGCCGCGCGGGAGGCCATAAAGGCCGGCAAGCCGGTGCTGGGTGTGTGTCTGGGGATGCAGCTTTTGTATGAAAGCAGCCTGGAAAATGGGGAACACCCCGGTATGGGGATTCTGCCCGGCCGGGTGGTACCCTTTACCGGGCCCTTGAAGGTGCCCCATATGGGTTGGAACGCCCTTGCTTTCCATGGAGACAGCCCCCTGTTCCGGGGGATTTCCCAGGGGAGCTACGTATATTTCGTCCATTCCTATTATGTGCCCTATGGGGGGGATCCCGGCTTTCAGGGAGCTACGGCGGAGTATGGCGTATCCTTTACCGCCGCCGTTCAGAAGGACAACCTCTTCGCTACCCAGTTCCATCCTGAGAAAAGCGGAGAAGTGGGCCTGCAGATGCTCCGCAACTTTGCGGCCATCTAGAAGGGAGATCATATGCTGACAAAGAGAATCATCCCCTGTCTGGACGTCCGGGACGGAAGGGTGGTCAAAGGGGTCAATTTTGTGGATATCATCGATGCCGGGGATCCGGTAGAGGCGGCGAAAGTCTATGATGCCGCCGGCGCCGACGAATTGGTGTTCCTGGACATCATGGCCTCCGCCGACGGGAGAAAGACCATGCTGGATGTGGTGGAGCAGGTGGCTAGCCAGGTGTTTATCCCCTTTACTGTGGGGGGCGGTATTCGCACCATCGAGGCCATCCGAGAGACCCTCTTGGCAGGAGCCGATAAGGTCTCCCTCAATTCCCCAGCGGTGCGTGAGCCCCAGCTCATTGCCCGGGCGGCGGACCGGTTCGGGAGCCAGTGCGTGGTGGTGGCGGTGGACGCCCGGCGAAATGAGGAGAGAAAGAGCTGGGATGTGTACATCAACGGTGGACGGATCAACACCGGCCTGGACGCCATTGAATGGATCCGTAAGGCCGCTCGGCTGGGGGCGGGGGAAATCCTCCTCACCAGCATGGATGGGGACGGTACCAAAGCGGGCTATGATCTCGCTTTAAACCGCGCGGCATCCCAAGCGGTGAGCATTCCCATCATTGCCTCTGGCGGGGCGGGAAAGCTGGAGGATTTCTATGAGGTATTCACGGAGGGAGGCGCGGACGCGGCCCTGGCCGCCTCGCTGTTTCACTTCGGAGAGCTGGAGATCAAAGAGGTCAAGGAATATTTGGCTAGCCGCGGGATTTCCATTCGTTTGTAAGAAAAAAGAGCCTTTCGGCTCTTTTTTCTATCCAATTATTCTTTTCAAAACTGAAGAGAAAAACACATCAAGAAATCATGATTGTTTAATTAGATGAGGGAAAGAGGCGTTCCGTTAAAAAGGGAAATCGTTTGTTGCGCATACCCATCTATACCGAATTTTTGCATAGTATGCCCCTCTTATCGAATACATTGCCTGGAAGGAGATAATCCGGCATAAGGAGGAGAACGATCCCATGTTCCACGCCTGCGGCGGCCTTTATCTGGAGGAATCCTCTTTCGCTGTGCTTGTCGAAGAAACCCGCAAAAAACCCTGGGAAACCGGGGCTTTTTTCTTGCACACCATGAATTTTCGTGTACAATGAAAAGAAAACAAAATCCATGGGAACACTTCCCTGGAGAAAGGATGGGAGCGCCATGGCGAAAACCCCCGGATTCGATACTCTGATGATACATGGAGGCCAGGAGCCCGACCCAACCACCGGGTCCCGCGCCGTGCCCATCTACCAGACCACATCCTATGTTTACCAGAGCGCCCAACACGCCGCGGACATCTTCAATCTTGCGGCTCCCGGCCATATCTATAGCCGTATTGACAACCCAACCGTGGATGTTCTGGAAAAACGAGTGGCCGCTCTAGAGGGCGGCACTGGCGCCCTGGCCACCGCCTCTGGCATGAGCGCCATTCTGTATTCCATCCTCAATATCTGCGGGGTGGGAGACGAGGTGGTGGCGGCTGTGACCCTTTACGGCGGCACCCATACCTTGTTTGCTGACCGGATGGAAAAACAATACGGCATCAAAGTCCATTTGGTGGATCCCGACGATCCCGCGGCCTTTGTGGAAAAATTCAACGAGAGAACCCGGGCGGTCTATTTTGAAAGCCTGGGCAATCCCGGTATCAATATTCCCGACATTCAGGGAATCGTCAAGGCGGCCCATGCCCAGGGCGTCCCCGTTATCTGCGACAATACCTTTGGGACCCCGTATCTTACCAAGTTAAAGGACTGGGGAGTGGATATCATCGTCCATTCCCTCACAAAATATTTGGGAGGGCACGGCACCAGCATGGGCGGCATGGTGGTGGACCTGGGCGTGTTCGACTGGGCCAACGGCAAGTTCCCCATGTTTACCCAGCCCGACGAGACCTATCATGGGGTGGTCTATGGGGACAACATGCCCCTGGCCTACATCACCAAGATGCGGACCCAGCTTTTGCGGGATACCGGCGCTTGCCTATCCCCGTTTAACGCCTTTTTGATTTTGCAGGGGATCGAGACCCTAAGCCTTCGGATGGACCGCCACAGCCAGAACGCCCAGACGATCGCGGAGCGGCTGGCAGCCCACCCCATGGTGGAGCATGTGAGCTATCCCGGCCTTGTGGGAGACCGCTATTATGACCGGGCGCAGACCTATTTTCAAAAGGGGTGCGGCGCCATCCTCACCTTTACCATCCGGGGAGGGCTTGCCGCCGGCAGAAAGTTTATCGATTCCCTAAATCTGTTCTCGCTGCTGGCTAACGTGGCGGATGCTAAGAGCTTGGTGATCCATCCAGCCAGCACCACCCATGGACAGATGAGCGAGCAGGCGCTTCGGGAGGCGGGCATCGAGCCCGGAATGATCCGGCTGTCCATCGGCCTGGAAGATGTGGAGGATATTTGGGAGGATCTTGCCGCGGGATTGGCTGCGGCCCAGGAGGGATAAACCTATGGTAACCAGAATCGACCGACTTATCGGCAACACGCCCATGCTGCAGCTATTGGCCTTTCCCAAGGCCATGGGGGCGGAAGCCAACCTCTTTGTAAAGCTGGAGAGCAGAAATCCCGGCGGCAGCGTCAAAGACCGCGCCGCCCTCTATATGATCAATCAGGCGGAGGCTACCGGCCTGTTAAAGCCCGGTGGAACCATCGTGGAGCCAACCAGCGGCAATACCGGCATCGGTCTTGCCATGATCGGCACCGCCCGAGGCTACAAGACCATCCTCACCATGCCGGATACCATGAGCGCCGAACGCATGAGCATCCTCCGGGCCTATGGCGCTCAGCTGGAGCTGACCCCCGGCGCTTCCGGGATGCCGGGAGCCATCAAACGAGCGCAGGAGATCGTGGATTTAACCCCCGGCGCCGTGATGTTGGGGCAGTTTGAGAATCCTGCCAATGCCGCCGCCCATGAGATGACCACCGCTCCTGAGATCCATGTGCAGATGGAGGGTAAGCTGGATGCCTTCATTGCGGGAATCGGGACCGGCGGTACCGTTACCGGCACCGCTCGAGGCCTAAAGCGCTTGGGGTGCGAGGCCAAGATCATCGGTGTGGAGCCCTATGAATCCCCCTATCTCACCCTGGGCCGGTCCGGCCCCCATGGGATACAGGGGATCGGCGCGGGATTTTGCCCGGCCATCTTCGACCATCGATTGGTGGATGAGATTCTGACCGTCAAGACCGACGACGCCAAGGCCGCCATGAAGGCCCTGTCCCAGACTGAGGCGGTGCTCTGCGGCATCTCGGGTGGCGCCGCCCTATCCGCCGCCGTAGCCCTGTCCCACCGGCCGGAGTTCCAGGGGAAAAACCTGGTGGTGCTGCTGCCGGATTCCGGGGAGCGCTACCTATCCATGGGCATCTTCTAACGAGAGAAGTCCATGGGCGCCCAGTTTGGCGTGAGCTCATCAATGATTCCACCGTCCTGCGGGCGGTGGTTTTTCCCAGGAGGTTTTTATGCCCGTTAAAATTCCCGACGCGCTGCCAGCCGCCCGCGTACTGGCGGAGGAGAATATCTTTGTAATGACGGAGAAGCGCGCCGTCACCCAGGACATCCGGCCCCTTCGGATTGCCATCGTTAACCTGATGCCCACAAAAGAGGTAACCGAAACCCAGCTTTTGCGGCTCATCGGCAACAGCCCCCTTCAGGTGGAGGTGGTGCTGCTGACCACTGCTACTTATGCTGGAACGCACACCTCTCCCGCCCATCTCAAGGATTTTTACCGTACCTTTGACGAGGTGAAGCACCAGCGCTTCGACGGCCTGATCATCACCGGCGCCCCGGTGGAGCATCTGGAGTTTGAAGATGTAAAGTATTGGGACGAGCTTCGGACCATCATGGACTGGAGCAACGAGAACGTGTTTTCCACCCTTTATATCTGCTGGGCCGCACAGGCGGGATTGTACTTTAACTACGGTATTCCAAAACACGATCTTCCCCAAAAGTGCTTCGGCGTATTTCCCCATCGGGTGATGGAGCCCAAAAGTCAGCTCCTTCGGGGCTTTGACGATATTTTCTACGCACCCCATAGCCGTCATACCGAGGTGCTCCGAGAGGATATCGAGAAGGTGCCGGAGCTCCGTATTCTGGCGGAATCCCCTTTGGCAGGAGTATATGCCATTGAGAGCCGGGACGGCCGCCAGGTATTTATCACCGGCCATGCGGAGTACGATGTGGATACCCTTTACAAGGAGTATAAACGGGATAAGGATAAGGGCTTGCCCATCCAGATTCCTTACCATTATTTCCCCGACGATGACGATACCCAGCGCCCTATGGTAACGTGGCGAGGCCATGCGAATTTGCTGTTTAACAACTGGCTAAACTACTACGTCTACCAGGAGACGCCCTTCGATCTTACGATGCTGTAAGCCCTCGGTTGAAAAAAACCGGGGAGAGCCATATAATAAATTAATTGGGCGTTGGCCCTTTACGCATGAAATGCGCCTGCGCGCTTAGGAGGTTATTATGGTCAAGATTCCCATGACGACTCCCATCGTGGAGATGGACGGCGATGAGATGACCCGGATCATCTGGAAGATGATCAAGGACGAGCTGCTTCTTCCCTACGTGGATCTGAAAACCGAGTATTACGACCTGGGCCTGCCCCATCGAGACGAGACGGATGACGCCGTGACCCATGAGGCTGCCGCCGCCAACCGCCGGCTGGGGGTGGGGGTAAAATGCGCTACCATCACCGCCAACGCCCAGCGGGTGGAGGAGTACCATCTCAAGCGGATGTACCCCAGCCCCAATGCCACCATCCGGGCGGCCTTGGACGGCACCGTGTTCCGGGCGCCCATCATCGTCAAGGGAATCGAGCCCCTGGTGCCTTCTTGGAAAGCGCCCATTACCGTAGCCCGCCATGCCTATGGTGATATTTATAAAGGGGTGGAGTTCCGGGTACCTGGCCCTGGCAAGGTGACCATGACCATGGAAACCGCCGATGGCGCCACCACTTCCCTAGTTCATGAATATCAGGGCCCCGGCATTGCCCTTGCCACCCATAATACCGTTGCCAGCATCCAGAGCTTTGCCCGGTCCTGCTTTGAATATGCCCTCAGCACCCATCAGGATCTCTGGTTCGCCGCCAAGGACACCATCCTGAAGGTATACGACGGGGAGTTTAAGGAAATATTCCAAAGCATTTTTGACGCCGATTACAAGGATCGGTTTGCCGCGGCGGGCATCGGCTATGAGTACACCCTCATCGACGACGCCATCGCCCGAGTGATGCGGAGCCAGGGTGGGTTTATCTGGGCCTGCAAGAACTATGATGGCGATGTGATGAGCGATATGATCGCCACAGCTTTTGGCAGTCTTGCTATGATGACCAGCGTCTTGGTGTCCCCCGAGGGCAATTACGAGTTTGAAGCGGCCCATGGCACGGTGACCCGGCATTACTACCGGCACTTTAGGGGGGAGGCCACCAGCACCAATGCCGTGGCCACCATCTTTGCCTGGACCGGGGCGCTACACAAGCGGGGAGAATTGGACGGCAACCAAGCGCTTTGCGATTTTGCCAAAAAGCTGGAGCGCGCTACCATTGCTACCATTGAGAGCGGTAGGATGACAGGAGACCTGGCAGCCAGCAGTACGCTGCCCGGCAAAACGGTGTTGAATACCCAAGAATTCATCAAGGCCATCAAAGAAACCTTAGAAACCATGTGAGAAAGGGAGAACGACCGTGGCGATTTATAACGACTGGCAAAACCTTGTAGAGAACCTTACCGAGGAACAGAGCGACTATTTCCGTAGAGAGTATTATGATAAGGAGGAAGCCCTTTATAAGGTGGTTCTTGGGATGTACCCCAAACCCTTGGAGGGCCGGTTCGACCAGCTTTGTGATGAGTACGATTTTGAGCCCGTGATGTTCTGTGGCTTCATCGATGGAATCAATAGCAGTCTCAAGACCCCCTATGAGATGAAGAAGATCCGGATCAACTCCCGGCTGAAGTTTGAGTTGGATTACGAGGTCCTTTATTACAACATGCTGGAGGCTAAGGCCGATTGGCTGTATAACCTTCCCGAGTGGGACGCTATCCTGAGCTCGGAGCAGCGCCGGGCCATCGTCCGGAAGCGGAACGAGGAAAAACGGGCGGTTAGCACTAAGATCGACCGCAATGCGCCCTGTCCATGTGGCAGCGGAAAAAAATACAAAAAATGCTGCGGCGCCAACGTATAAAGGATTGAATCAAAATGGCCGGTTCCCATGGGAACCGGCCGTTGCATAACCCGGGGAAAAAGGGGCGATACTAAGGCTGTCTCATTCTAGAAGCGAGGTGTGCCATCGTGAAAAAAACGTGCTGTATCATTGCGACCCTATTGTTGATGTCGGCCCTGGTGGTGGGATGTGGCGGTGAGGACACCCCTCAGACCAGCCCCAATCCCACGGCGGTAACAACGCCGCTGCCCTCTCCTAGTCTGCCTCCCGACGCCATTCCGGACGGAGGGCCGGTGGACCAGGATCCCGGCACCAAGGTGAATCCACCCGAAGGCCCCCAGGGCACGCAAATGCCCGAGGACTACACCAATGGGACCTCTCCGGTGGAGGGAAACGACGTTCCCAGCAGCCCCACCCCCAACCCGTAAAGGGCGAAACAAGACCCCGGCAAGAAGAAGCGCTTCTGCCGGGGTTTTGTTTATCTTTTAAAATCCATCGTGAGGGGTAATGCCATCCACCTTCTCCCGATAGGTTTGGCCATCCAGGTAGATGGTCGCTACGCTCTTGAGCATGATCACGAAGAAGGGGGCGTAGACCAGGCCAAAGATGCCAAAGAGTTTCAAGCCAACGTACATGGACAGCATGGTAATGACGGGATTGATGCCGATCTGTTGTCCTACGATCCGCGGCTCCAGGGACTGGCGCATCAGGGCTTGGAGCAGGTAGATGATACCCAGTCCGATGGCGGTTGGGTAACTGCCGGTGAGGGCGGCGATGAGCCCCCAGGGTATGAGAAATACCCCGGCGCCAATGGCGGGGAGCGCGTCCATAAAAGCGATGATGGCCGCCAGCAGGATGGCGTAGGAGAACCCCATCACATGGAAGGATAGGAGAAACATCACAAAGGAGATCACCATCAGAATTCCCTGAGCCTTGATATATCCCAATAGGGCTTTAAGGGTGGTACTGTAAAGCCGTTTGGAGACCCGGGTTACCCGCAGGGGCAGGGAGTTTCGAAAGAAAGCCTTATACCGGGGTTTATCCTTGGCAATGAAGAAGGCGGAAAGGATGGTAAGGAAGAAGAAAACCAGGGCGTTGGGCAGATTCATAGCGTAGTTTAGCACCGCCCGGCCAGCTGTGGATACCACCCCCTCCAATAAAACGCCTAGTTGGCTAGAGAGGTAGTCAAAGGCGGCCCAAAACCGGTCGGGCTGCATCCCCATGCCGGCAAATAACCTTTGGACGGAATCCCGCACTTGGGCCAAAAGGTCGGGCCATAGGGTGGGAAAGCTGTTGGCCAGGGCGACGATCTGGCCGATGAGGCCGGAGATGAGATAGAATAGAGCGGTACCCAGCACCGCTAGAAACAGCACCAGACAGATGAGGGTGGCGGGGGTCCGGGGGATGTGGAGCCCCCTCCGGCGTTTGCCCAGAAAACGGATGATGGGTTCCATCATGGCGGATAGAATTACGCCCAGCACGATGGGAGCCACATAGGGCAGCGCCATCAGCAACAGGAGGAGTACGGCGCCGGTAGCCATGAGCAGGAGGGGCAGCTCCCAAAACCGCCCTTGGTTCATGGAGTTGTTGCGGATATTCATGGGACGTCCCCCTTTCCCTGGCCATTTTTGGCCGGATTTGGCCTAAAAAGGCCGGATTTATCCGGGAAAGAACGCAAATTGCCCGCCCTGGGCGGATTTGGTTCATTGTAATAGTATGCCCAAAGGATCCGGATCATTTGACCCTCTTGTCAAAAAAGTGGGGAACGCGTATAATAAACAAAAATTTGCATGATTGGAAAACAATTCTTGCAAAATATGTGCGAGTTGTCTTTGGCGTACGCCCGGGGACAAAGCTTCGAAAACACTGGGGATTTCCAGGAAAGCGGATGGGGGAAGGATGCTGTGAAACGGAGAATAGCGTGCCTATTTTTGGCTGTGGTTTTGGCGGCTGCTTTATTGGGAGGCTGCACGGATACCGGGGAACCGGCGGTAACCCAGATGGGGGAAGGCACGTATAAAATCGCCATCATTACGGGAACCACCTCTCAGGGGGAGGAGGAATACCGGGCGGCCGAGGGGATGAAACAGATGTATGGGGATCGGATCGTTACCTCGGTATACCCCGATAACGCGGCCCAGGAGACGGAGGTCACCATGCAGCGGGTTCAGGAGCTCATCGCGGACCCAGATGTGAAGGTGTTGATTTTTTGCCAAGCGGTGGTGGGCGCCAAGGCGGCGGTGGAAAAGGCCCGGGAGACTCGGGACGATATCCTTTACCTCTGCGGGATTCCGGGGGAGGACCCGGAGCAGATTGCCTCGGCTGCGGATGTGGTTCTGGCCATGGACGTCATCGGCGTGGGCAACGTGCTGATTCAGCAGGCCAAAGCCATGGGGGCGAAAACCTTTGTCCACGTCTCCTTTCCCCGGCACATGGCGGCGGATATGGGAATCCGGCGTCATGACTTGCTGAAGGAGAACGCGGAGCGAGAGGGCTTGGTCTTTGTGGACGTGGAGGTGCCCGATCCCATGGGGGAGGGAGGCCCGGCCGCAACCCAGAAGGCGGTGCGGGAGATGATGCCTCTTTGGGTGGAGGAATACGGAAAGGATACCGCCTTTTTTGCTACCAACTGTTCCATTCAGGAGCCCCTGATTCTAGGAGCGGTGGAGACGGGCGCCATTGTTCCCCTGCAGTGCTGTCCCAGTCCGCTTCACGGATTTCCCGGGGCATTGGGCATTGAGATCCCTCAGGAGCAGCAGGGAAACATGGAGTATGTGATCCAGGAGATCCGCCAAAAGCTGGCGGAAAAGGGGGCGGATGGCAGCCGCTTTGCCACCTGGCCGGTGCCCATGGGCATGGGGTTCATCCAAGCGGGGGTGGAATATGGCATCCGCTATATGGAGGGAGAAACGGAGGGGAAGAACGACGAAGCGGTTCTTCAGCAGTGTCTGGACCGTGGGTTTGGAGCTGGTTCTACCCTTTCCCACTACCCCGCAGCGGATGGATCGGAGCTTCCCAATTTTTATTTGGTGATGTGCGATTTCATCACATTTGAAGAGGAGTGACTTGGGGATCGCCTGGGGGAAATATGGCGTCAGCATGGCTTTCATATGTCGGAAATGATAAATTGATATTGAAACACCATGGGCGTGTGTTGTATAATGGGCATAAATTGCAGGGCCTATGGGGGGAATCCTGCGGAATCCCCTGTATATATGCCGGAAAGGCCGGCGGTTCTGGAATTTTATGGAGCCGGATAGCAAATTGATTGCTATCATTGCATACCTTTATTATCGTAGCCAACAAATAGAAAGAACCCCAATTAAATTGGAGTTTTCTCAAAAAAAGGCCGTCTTTTAATGTGATAAAAAAGGTATAGGTTTATAAACATTAGCTCTCTACATCCACATAAGTCTGGGAGCCGTTTTGTGTAAACTGGAGTCCGGACGTGTTGCAGAGGGCGGCTTGTCCGGCGGTAATCCTGGCGTAACCCCCACGCGGGGTGCGATAAAAAAATTGGAGGGACACATCCATGAAGAAACTGCTTTGCATGATCATGGCACTGACCATGGTCCTCGGCCTGGCAGCCTGTGGTGGCAGCGGCGAGCCCGCTGACAATGGTGAAGCCGTCGATTACAAGATCGGCATCATCACCGGTACCACGGCCCAGGGCGAAGAGGAGTTCCGCGCTGCTGAGAATCTCAAGAAGAAGTACGGCGACATGGTCGTAACCGCGACCTATCCCGACAACTTCGCTTCCGAGACCGATGTTACCATGCAGCGGGTTCTGGAGCTGGCCAATGATCCTGACGTAAAGGCGATCGTCTTTGTGCAGGCCGTTGTTGGCGCCAAGGCCGCCATCGACAAGGTGAAAGAGACCCGGGACGACATCCTGTTCGTCTGCGGCGTTCCCGCCGAGAATCCCCCGGATATCGCCGCTTCTGCCGACGTAATCCTGAACAACGACGAGATCGGCATGGGCGACGTGCTGATCCAGCAGGCCAAGAAGATGGGCGCCAAGACCTTCGTGCACATCTCCTTCCCCCGGCACATGGGCATGGAGAACATCTCCCGCCGTCATGCGCTTCTGAAGGAGAACGCCGAGAAGGAAGGCATCAAGTTTGTTGATGTGGAAGCTCCCGATCCCACCTCCGAGGCTGGCGCTACCGGCGCTCAGAAGGCCATCCGTGAGAGCATTCCCCGCTGGGTTGAGGAATATGGCAAGGACACCGCCTTCTATTCCACCAACTGCGGCATGCAGGAAGCTTTGATTGCTACCGTTCTTGAGACCGGTGCCATCTCCCCCTGCCAGTGCTGCCCCAGCCCCCTGCACGGCTATCCCGGAGCCCTCGGCCTGGCCATCACCCCCGAGCAGATGGGTGACATCCCCGCCATCCGTGAGCTGATTGCCCAGACCATCAAGGAGAAGGGCGGCGACGGCAGCCGGTTTGCTACCTGGCCCGTGCCCATCAACATGGTTATGATCCAGGGCGGCTTCGAGTATGCTCGGATGTACATCGAAGGCAAGACCAACGGCAAGAACGATACCGAGGCTCTGACCAAGTGCCTGGAGGATGCAGCTGCTACTTCCGGCGCTACCATCACCGCTACCAAGTATCAGACCGCCGATGGCCAGACCCTTGACAACTTCTATATGTTGATGTGCGATTTCATCGACTTCTCCATCGACGAATAAGAGGTTAAAAGAAACATCATGCGTGGGGAGGTTCGCCTCCCCATTCATGGAGAATTGGGTGGCTTTGGGCTGCTAGCGCGGCCCAAAGCTTTTCCTAATTATTGTGCATTTACTGGTTAGGAGGTATGCCTGTGAGTGAATACGTATTGGAGATGCTGAACATCTCAAAGGAGTATTCGGGAAACCAGGTATTGAAAGACGTTACAATTCGAGTCAAGCCAGGGGAAATTCATGCTCTGCTGGGAGAGAACGGAGCAGGAAAATCCACGCTGATGAACATCCTCTTTGGCATGCCCGTGATTTCCTCTACCGGCGGGTTTGGCGGCCGGGTTCTCATCGATGGGGAAGAATCGAAGATCACCTCTCCCAACGATGCCATCCATGCGGGAATCGGCATGGTGCATCAGGAATTTATGCTGATACCGGGATTTACCGTCACCGAAAATATCAAACTGAATCGGGAAATTGGCCGGCCCAACCTGGCCAGCCGTGTCTTTGGCAAGAGCATGGAGATCCTCGACTTTGAAGCCATGGCCAAGGACGCTGAGGCTGCCCTTCGTAAGGTCGGTATGGATATAGATGCGTATACCATGGTAGCCGGGCTGCCGGTTGGCCATATGCAATTCATCGAGATCGCCCGTGAGGTGGACAAAAAGGGCATCAAGCTCTTGGTGTTCGACGAGCCCACGGCGGTACTAACCGAACAGGAGGCAGCGACCCTTATCAAAGCCATGAAGGAGCTGGCCGCCTCCGGCATTGCGATTTTGTTCATCACCCACCGGCTGGATGAGGTCATCAACGCCGCGGACCAGATTACCATCCTCCGGGACGGCACCCAGGTTGCCGATTTGGCCGTGGCCGACGCTACGGTGCCCAAGCTGGCGGAGCTGATGATCGGCCGGGAGATGGATCGTTCCGAGCTGGGAGATCCCCGGGATCTGACCCAGGAACCGGTGGTGCTCTCGGTGAAAAACCTCACCGTGGACATGCCGGGGGAAACCGTAAAGGGCGTTAACCTGGAGGTCCACAAGGGAGAGATCTTCGGCATCGGCGGCTTGGCCGGTCAGGGCAAGCTGGGCATCCCCAACGGCATCATGGGCATGTATCCCGCCGAGGGAACGGTTTCCTTTGAAGGGGAGGCCATTGAGCTTAACAACACCAAAGAGGCCCTTCATAGGGGCTTGGCCTTTGTATCCGAGGATCGCCGGGGCGTCGGATTGCTTTTGGAGGAATCCATCGAGGACAACATCGTGTTTTCCGCCATGCAGTCCAAGGGGGAGTACCTGCATCGGTTTGGACCTTTCTCCCTGAAGAATACCGGTAAGATCCGCCGCCATGCCCAGGAGATGATCAAGCTGTTGGATATCCGCTGCACCGGCCCTGGCCAGTACACCGGACGCCTTTCGGGCGGTAACCAGCAGAAGGTTTGCGTGGCCAAAGCCATCACCCTGGGGCCCAAGCTCTTGTTTGTATCCGAGCCCACCCGGGGTATTGACATCGGCGCCAAAAAGCTGGTGCTGGACTTCCTTTCCAGGCTGAACCGGGAGGAGGGCGTTACCGTGGTAATGGTTTCCAGTGAGCTGGTGGAATTAAAGAGCATCTGCGACCGGATCGCCATCATCTGCGAGGGCAAGGTGGAGGCCATTATGAAGCCCACCGACAGCGATGTGGACTTCGGTCTTGCCATGAGCGGCTATCAAATGAAGGAAAAAGGAGGTGCTGAGGGTGGAGAAAATTAAGCGTGGGTTAAAGAGCTTTGGTCTGCCCAGGATCATCATCCTTCTGTTCTTCGTGTTCCTGTGCGTGATGGCCATCGTCCGGGACCTGAACTTCCCCTCCCTTTTGAGCAACGTCATCGCCCGTATGCCCATGGACGGCGTGTTGGTTTTGGCCATGGTGCCCGGCATCCTATGCGGCATCGGCCTGAACTTCGGCGTATCCATCGGCATCATCGCGGGCCTGCTGGGGATGACCATCTCCATGGAGATGGGCGCCACCGGTCTTGTGGGATTTGCCGTAGCGATCCTGATCAGCACCGTGTTTTCCAGCCTGTTTGGCTATGGATACGGCGCGGCGCTGAACCGCATGAAGGGCAGCGAGATGACGGTATCCACCTATGTGGGTTTTTCCGTGGTGGCGCTGATGTGCATGGGCTGGGCCCTGCTTCCCTTTAAGAACAACAATATGGTGTACGCCATGGGCGCCGGCCTGCGGCCCACCATCGCCCTTGACGGGTACTACAATAAAATTTTAGATGATTTCGGCGTTTTTACGGTGGGCGGCATCACCATTCCCACCGGCAGCATCCTGTTCCTCTTGGGCATGTGTTTCCTGGTATGGCTGTTCCTTCGGAGCAAGACCGGCATCGCCATGCGGGCCGCGGGCCAGAATCCCCTGTTTGCGGAGGCCAGCGGCATCAGCGTCAACAAGATGCGCATCGTAGGTACCGTTTTGAGCACCGTCATCGGCGGCATCGGCATCATCGTATACTCCCAGAGCTATGGGTTTATGCAGCTTTATAACGCCCCCCGCATGATGGCCTTCTCCGCTATCGCCGCGGTGCTGATCGGCGGCGCCAGCGCCAACAAGGCGTCCATCAGCAACGTGCTGCTGGGTGTGTTCCTCTTCCAGGGTATCCTGGTGCTGGGGCTTCCGGTGGTAAACGATGTGTTTCAGGTGCAGAACCTGTCCGAGATCATGCGGATTATCATCACCAACGGCATCATCATCTATGCCCTGACCAGGGTGAAGGGAGGGACTTCCCGTGGCTAAAAATAGCGAACGTTCGGCTCTGCTGGATTTCTTTTTTCGGAATAAGGTGGCCATCCTGTTTTCCCTGGTGAGCCTGCTCTGTCTGTGGATCTCGGGGATCCAGGTTTCCTTCCTCATCAAGGAGCTGCTGACCCGCTTGGCCAGGAACAGCTTCCTGGTTCTGGCCCTTATTATTCCGGTTATCGCCGGCATGGGCATGAACTTCAGTATCGTCATCGGCGCCATGTCGGCCCAGGCAGCCGTCATTATGGTGACTTACTTCAAACTCAGCGGTGTGGTTGCCCTTTTGGCCACCTTTGCACTGTCCCTGCCCATCGCCATCTTCTTTGGATGGCTCACCGGCAAGGTGCTGAACCGTGCCGTGGGCCAGGAGATGATCACCGGCATGATGCTGGGGTACTTCGCCAACGGCATCTATCAGCTGATCTTCCTGGTACTGGTGGGAAGCGCCCTCATCCCCATTGTGGATCCCGACCTGCTGCTGTCCAGCGGCGTAGGCGTCCGCAACTCCATCGATCTGACCAACACCATCAAGTACACCATGGACGATATCATCCGGGTGCCCGCCGTGTGGTTCCTAGTGATCATCGGTGTGGCCGGATGCGTATGGTTCATCGTAAAGGCGGTGAAGGCCAAGAAGAAGGGGGAGCCCATGTCGGTCAACCTTCTGCTGGCCGTTCTCTGCGCTGCCTTTGTGGGCGTGGTATTGATGCCCGGCGTATACAGCGGCCTGATGACCTCCGGCTCCAACCGGCAGCCTCTGACGGTGCCTCTGTTCACCTTCTTCATCATCTTCCTGCTGTTCCTCTTTAACGGCGTATTCCTGAAAACCCGTTTGGGCCAGAATCTCCGTACCGTAGGCAACAGCATGAGCGTGGCCAACTCCGCTGGGATCAACGTCAATAAGATGCGCATCATCGCCATCATGATTTCCACGGTGCTGGCGGCTTGGGGGCAGATCATCTACCTCCAGAACGTGGGAACCTTGCAGACCATGACCAGCCATGAGAGCGTAGGCCTCTACGCCGTGGCGGCCATCCTGGTAGGCGGCGCTTCCGTGCGGAAGGCCACCAACGCCCAGGCCATCATCGGCGTGGTGTTGTTCCACACCCTGTTCATCGTATCGCCTCAGGCCGGCCAGGCGTTGTTCAATAACGCGCAGCTGGGCGAGTTCTTCCGGGTGTTCCTCTCCTATGGCGTTATCGCCCTGGCCCTTGCGCTCCATGCCTGGGAACGGGTCAAGAAGAATAAGGAGGATGTGGAGGAAGCGGGGCAGCTGCCTCCGGGCGGCGATGCGGAAGCATCGGCGAAATCCTGACGCAATATCGCAAAAAGGGTTCTCCCATGGGGGGACCCTTTTTCCATATATATCCTATCAATAAAGGCGGATCCTGACGGTTTTTGTTGAAAGGGAACAGGCTAAATGGTAAACTAAAATAAAATGTATTTTGCGGTTGGCGGACGGAAAGCGGGGAATCCAGGCATGGTTTTTCCCGCGGGCCGCATATAGATGGTACGATACAATACCGGTAAGGGGAAATGAAAGATGAATCGAACAAGACGGATTCTGATCCTTGCGGCCTGTTTGTTGCTGGCCCTTATGGCGGTTGCGCCCACCGCCCTGGCGGCGCCGGGAGATTTGCTGAAGCCCGATGTGGGAAACTTCAATGATTACGACGGAGGAGGCTCCTCCGGCGACTGGGGCGGCAGTTCTTCCAGCGGCTTTGGCAACCTCATGGGGATGGCGTTTCTCTTTGGGGATGGACCGGTTTTCTGGATCGTTCTGGTGGTCATTGTGGTGGGGGTAATCCTGAGCAAACGGGGAGGTCACAGCAGGGGAACCGCCGCTCCAAGGGCCGGGGCGCCGACCGGAGCACCGCCCGTGGTTCCGGATCACACCGAGGAGATTGTGGCGGCGGTGACCCAGATTGATCCGCTGTTTAGCAAGGAAAAATTCCTGGCCTGGAGCAAGGAGGTCTTTGTCACCCTTCAGCAGGCTTGGAACGACCGGGATTGGTCGCGCATCCGGCCCTTTGAGAAGGAGGAGCTTTATCGCCAGCACGAGCTGCAGCTTCGGGATTATATCAACAAGGGCCAGATCAACGTGATTGAGCGGGTGAACGTGAACCAAGCCTATCTGCATCAATACGAGCGGGACGCTGAGTATGAATATCTGAAGGTTTATATGCGGGTCCGGATGGTGGATTATATCATCGATGAGAGAACCAAAAAGGTGCTGAGGGGGGATCCCAGCGTGGACTGCCATTTGCAGTACCTCCTGACGTTTATGCGGAAAAAGGGCGTGCTGACCGATCCCGCCGTCAGCAACAACAGCGTTTTGGCCTGCCCCCATTGCGGTGCGCCCGTCCAGGTGACCAGCGCAGGCAAATGCGAATACTGCGGCTATATGGTGACCACCGGGGAGTGCGACTGGGTGCTGTCCGATATGGAAGGGGTAAAGCCTGGATTCAGTGTGGATAACAGGGGCGTCGTCCTCCGGGACCAGTAGGGTGACGGAGCGAGGGAGGACGGCTCTAGTCCATCGGATGAAGCGCAATCAACAAATTGAAGAAAGTGGTGAATGGTATGGGATTGATCAAAGCGATTAGCGGCGGCATTGGGGGAACCCTGGCTGATCAGTGGAAAGAGTTTATCTATTGTGACGCACTGCCGGCGGATGTGCTGGTCCAGAAGGGCCAGAAGCGGATAACGGGACGCAGTTCCAACACCAAGGGGGAGGAGAACATCATCGCCGATGGATCCCGGGTGGCCGTCAACGAGGGCCAGGTGATGCTCATTGTGGAGAACGGCAAGATCGTGGATTTCTGCGCAGAGGCGGGGGAATACACCTACCGGACCGGCACCGAGCCCTCCATGTTGGACAGCGGCTGGAAGGGGCTGCGGGAGAGCTTCCGGGAGGTGGGCAAGCGGTTCACCTTCGGCGGCCAGGCGGAGCATGACCAGCGGGTGTATTACGTCAACACCAAGGAGATCATGAACAACAAAATTGGTTTTGGCGAGGTGCCCTTCCGGGACAGCGAGTTTGGGTTTACCGTGATGCTGCGGGGGTACGGCAACTATTCCTATCGAATTACCAACCCCATCATGTTCTACACCAACGTCTGCGCCAATGTGACCGACCGGTTTACCCGGGGGGAGATTGACGAGCAGCTCAAGAGCGAGGTGCAGCACAACCTGCAGCCCGCCCTTGGAAGGGTGGCACAGCGGGGAATCGCTTATGACCAAATTACCCTTTATACCGACGACATCGCCCAGGGGATCAACGCTGGCCTGGGTCAGGAATGGGTGGAGCACCGGGGGATTTCGGTGGTTTCCATCGCGTTTGCTTCCATTACGCCCGACGAGGAAAGCAGTCAGAAGATCGCCCAGTTCCAGGAGTCCCGGGTGTACAGCAACGCCCAGATGTTGGGGGCCCGGCTGGGGACCGCTCAGGCAACGGCTATGGAACGGGCGGCGGAGAACGACGCCGGCGCTATGACGGGCTTTATGGGTTTGGGATTTGCCCAGCAGGCGGGGGGCGCCAACGCCGCCAGCCTATTGCAGATGGGGCAGGAATCCCAGCCTCAGGGGCCTGCCGCCGCGGCAGCCCCCGGCACCTGGAGCTGTTCTGCCTGCGGCGCCACGGGCCAGCACAGCAAGTTCTGTTCCGAGTGCGGCGCTGCCCGGCCATTGGAGGCTTCTGGCTGGAAGTGCGCCTCCTGCGGCGCGCTGAACAAGGGAAAATTCTGCTCTGAGTGCGGCGCGAAAAAGCCGGAGGGCGCTTTGCTCTATCGGTGCGATAAGTGCGGATGGGAGCCGGACGATCCCGCGAAGCCCCCGAAATTCTGCCCTGAATGCGGAGATCCCTTTGATGAAGGAGACGCACGGAAATAAAGAAGCGCCGTGGCCGCGGAATCTCCGCGGCCACGGGTTTTTTCGGTCCCTCTTGAAAGACGGGGCCATTGGGGTGTATAATGGCAGCGTCCAATCGGAGGGTATATGCAAGGTATGCTGGATAAGATGGGGGACCCCATTTATCCAGCTTTTTTATTGAAGGGGGATCGCTATGGCCGGATATTCGCTGACGGAGGGGAGAATTGGCAGCACGCTGCTGCGGTTTGCCATCCCCTTTCTCATCGCCAACCTGCTCCAATCCCTATATGGAGCGGTGGATCTGTTTGTGGTGGGGCAATATGCCGACTCCGCCGCGGTATCGGCGGTGGCGGTGGGCAGCCATGTGATGCAAACGGTGACCTGTTTGGTGACGGGCCTGGCCACCGGGGGAACGGTACTCATCGGCCATCGGGTGGGGGCCAGGGATGAGGAGGGCACCGCCAACGCCATCGGCACGCTGACGGTGCTGTTTCTCATCATCGCCGGGATATTGACCCCTGTAATGCTACTCTCCTCGGGGCCGTGGATCACGCTGATGCAGACTCCCGCTCCGGCTGTCCACTACGCTTGGCAGTATCTCTTTGCTTGCAGCTGGGGGATGCCCTTTATCATCGGCTACAATGTGGTCAGCGCCATCTACCGGGGGTTGGGGGACAGCCGGACTCCGGTGTATTTCATCGCTCTAGCCTGTGTTGTCAACGTGGCTGCCGACTTCCTCCTGGTGGGAGGGTTCCACATGGGGGCTCTGGGCGCCGCCATCGCTACGGTGGCCGCCCAGGGGATCAGCTTTCTGATGGCCCTCTATTACCTGCGCCGCCGCGGCTTTGCCTTTCCCTTTCACAGGAGCCATATCCGCCTGGATCGCCCCTCGGCCCTCCGTATTCTGCGGGTGGGAACGCCCTTGGCGCTTCAGGATTTTCTGGTGAACGTATCCTTTTTGGTGATTACCGCCATCGTCAATACCCTGGGGCTCATCGCATCCGCCGCCGTGGGCGTGGTGGAAAAGATCTTCATGTTTACCCTGCTTCCGCCCTCGGCCTTTTCGGCGGCGGTGGCTCCCATGACCGCGCAGAATATGGGAGCGGAGCAGCCGGAACGGGCAAAACAGGCCCTCTGGTACGGGGTGGGATACTCCTTGGCCTTTGGGGCGTTGGTCTGCGCCTGCGCCCAGCTCTTCCCGGAGCAGCTTGTAGGGATCTTCTCCCGGGATGGGGCGGTCATCGCCGCTGGAGCGGAATATCTTCGGGCCTATTCCCTGGACTGCATTCTGGTGAGCTTTGTGTTCAATATGAACGCCTATTTCTCGGGCTGTGGCAAATCCATGGTGGCCATGGTTCACAGCCTATTGGCTACCGCTTTGGTGCGGATTCCGGTCTCCTATTTTTTAAGCCGAGGCGCTCAGGCCTCCCTTTATGGCATCGGCCTTGCCGCGCCGGCGGCATCCCTGTTTTCGCTGATCGTTTGCGCGGGATATTTCCTTTGGCTGCGCCGGCAGCCGGGTGATTCCCTCCGGTAGGGGCGGGGGAGAACCGGCCCTTCTTTTCTGCAAAGATACCACATAGAGATAGAGGGAAGAACGGGAAAAACATTCAATTTCTGAATCCGTAAAAAAGTGGAAGCAATAAGCCCTTGTGTGATTTCTAGAAAAGGGTTAAGATATGTATGTTACATAGGCCCATAAGGGATAGATATCGCCGTCGTTTTTTCGAGAGGCCGGTTTTCGGCCAACGCGAAAAGAGGATGGTCGTATATATCTAGGAACAACGTCTACTATTACTTAGGAGGTAAGACAAATGCCCGATGTATTCCACTTTACGGCAATCATGGAGCCCAAAAGAGCCGAGATGTTCGAGCGGCCTCTCCGGAAGATCACCGACGATGAAGTCCTGGTCAAGATGGAAGCCATCAACATCTGCACCACCGATTACCAGCACTGGATGGGTCTGCGGAACCACCAGGGATTCCCCATGGCGGGCGGCCATGAGTGGTCCGGCTGCATCATCGAGAAGGGCGCCAACGTCCCCGATTACTTCCAGATCGGCGACCGGGTTTGCACCATGCCCCCCTACTGCGGCGTATGCCGTGCTTGCCGTAAGGGCTTGACCAGCGATTGCCTCAACCGGCCCAAGCGGGCTGCGCAGGACGATGAGTTCCTGGGCGGCAAGGCTTTTGCCGATTATCACATCGCTGACTACCGCTACCTGCTGAAGGTTGGCAAGGATGTTCCCGCTGCTGAGGCCGCTTTCCTGGAGCCCGTTTCCACCGCCGTGCAGTGCGTGAAGAAAGCCCGCATTAAGCCCCTGGAGACCGTCGTTGTTATCGGCGCCGGCACCATGGGCCTGGTGAACGCTCAGGTTGCCAAAGCTTTTGGCGCCCGGGTTATCGTCACCGAGGTTGACCCCAAGAAGATCGAGAACGCCAAGAAGATGGGCGGCGTTGAGGTTGTGGACTCCAAGAACAACGATCCCGTTGAGGCCGTAAAGGCTCTCACCGAGGGCCGCGGCGCCGACGTTGTCATCGCTGCTGTTGGTCTTTCCATCGCTTATAAGCAGGGCATGCAGATGCTGTCCCACTATCGTGGCCGGTTCGTGGTGTTCCCCGCTGGCTATCCCAAACCCGAGCTGGAGATCGACCCCAACGAGATGCACTATCGGATGCTCGAGGTCATCGGCACCTTTGCTTCCACCTCCGACGACTGGATGGACGCTGCCGATCTCTTGACCTATGGCATGATCGACATGAAGTACTCTCTGGAGGGCAAGACCTTCCCCCTGTCCAAGATCCAGGAGGCCTTCGAGGCTGCTTCCACCCCCGGTGCTTACCGGATTACCGTGGATCTGGCCAACATCTATTAATCCTGAAAAAAAAGGACCGCTTTGGCGGTCCTTTTTTATTTGGCCCGGCTGGCCTTCTAACCCCTGCGGTTTGGCAATACAATAGCCAAGAGGTGGTTATGATGAACAAGCGGAGGCTGGGATGGATTGGAGTGGGGCTGTGCGCCTGCGCGCTATCCTCCTTTCTGGCGGTTTCCCTCTATATGCGGCCTTACCGGAACCTGATCAAGCTGACGGAAGCGGTGGAGGTTCTGCGGGAGAACTGCATCTATGTGGAGGAGGACTGGGAGCCGGCAGATCTCCTGATGAGCCAGCTCCTGGCCTCGATTGGGGATCGGTACACCTACTACCTGAGCCTTCATGACGCGGAGGACTTCAGCGCCCTCTATGAAACCGGGGGCGTTCATGTGGGACTGGGCATGGAGGTGGTGGCCACCCGTGGCGGCCTTCGGGTTGGAGAGGTGGAGGTGGGATCGCCCGCCATGATGGCGGGGCTGCAGCGGGGGGATATCATCCAGGCTTTGGACGGGAAACAGGTACAGAATCTGGACCAGATCCAGGGCTTTGCACCGGACCAATTGGTGGAGCTGACGGTCAACCGGGAGGGCCGGCAGGTGGTGCTTCGCGCGCGGGCCCAGGAGGTATCCGATCAGAAGGAGTATGTAATCCATGCCCTGCCGGACGGCCTTGTCTATCTGCGCATCCGCAGTTTTATGCAACAGGGGATGGAGCAGGAGATCTTAACCCATCTTCGGGCCAAGGAAGGGGAGATCAAGGGTCTGCTCATTGACGTCCGGGCCAATCCCGGAGGGCGCTTGGACGCTGCCGTTGCCATCGCCCAGGCCTTTTTGCCGGAGGGGTCGGTCATCGTCTATGGGGAGGAGAAGGGCCGAGAGCGGGAGACCATCACGGGGGGAAGCGAAACGCCCCTTGCCATGCCGGTGGTAATTCTCCAGGACGAGGAGAGCGCATCCGCCGCCGAGGTGCTTTCCGGCGCGCTTCGGTACAACGGGCGGGCTACCATCGTGGGGCAGACCAGCTACGGAAAGGGCACCATGCAACGGGTGCACCGGCTCTCGGACGGTTCCTCCATCCGCTATACCTGCGGCCGGTACTATCTGCCCGACGGACACAGCATCGATAAGACCGGGATTCCTCCCGATGTGCAGGCTCCCCGGGACGCCTCCGCGCCGGGCTGGGCTCTCTCGGAGGAGCGGGATCTGCAACAAAAAAAAGCACAGGAGACCTTGCGGTCTCTGTGCCGGCTGGACTAGAGCTTTAGGGGATTATCCCACGCGGGAATCGGGATGGATCTGAAACCGCTCCATCAACTGCCGCTCCAGGATCTCGTCCCGTTCCATGTAGAGGAAGGAGCCCTTTAGGAACAGGCTCATTCGGCGGGCTTCCTCATGGGGAAGGCCGGTGCGCTCCGCAATATCGGAGATGCGGATGATTCCGGATTCCGCCAGGATCACGGGAGGCGCCAGAAGAAAGCGGGCGAAGAGATTCGCTTCCGATTCAAACAGGCCGTACTGGCTCTCCCGCAGTACGCCGCTCGCTGGAGGAGACCGCATCGGGATAGCGTTCAAAATGACGGAGCACAATGTGGCCGATCTCATGGGCGATGGTCCAGCGAATCTCGGATTTCTCCAAGGCGTCGTTGTATACGATGCAGTATTTATCCCGGTCCCGGAAATGGATGGCCGCGCCATAGTTTGACATCAGCACCCTTTCCAGCATGAATGCAACATCAAAGCCCCTTTTCCGGCAAAACTCTTGGACGGGTAGAACAGCCCATCCGTTGCGGGTATAAAGGGGCTCAAGAGGGAAGTTTAACCCGGAAATCTCTTGGCGCAGCAGAAATTCCAATACCTCTTGGTAGATGTTACAGGGCGATAGTTTCATCATGCATTAAGACGCGCTTCCAAACATTTCCTCGGCGATGGCTTGGAGAATGGCTGCTTGACGGGGCGTAATCTCCCGCGCCCGGCTGGCAAAGCCAATCATGGTGACGGCAGCGTTGTACTCATGGTACTTTTTTTCGATCTCACCATCACCGGTTAAAAGATAATCGGTGGAGGTTCCCAGGGCCCGGGCGATTTTCACGATGATGTCCGACATGGGGGTCCGCTGGTTGTTCTCATAGCGGGAAAGGGTTGCCACTGTGATGTTGGCCCGATCTGCCAGATTCTTTTGCGTCATGCCTTTTTGTTCCCGCAGGTTTTTGATGCGAATACCTACGTCTTTCAAAGCTCACACCTCCTATTGATTGAATCATACATTTGTTTCCAATAAGATAACATAAAATCTGGATTAATACAAATGTTCCTTGTGAATGCAGATTTTTATTAACAAATTAAGTACATTATTACCACATGGAATTTTGGACATTCCATTGCCCTAATGGTAAGCGCGTTCTAGCTCATGGGGGAACGGAAGGGGTTCTGGGTCCGTAAAAGGGGAGATTTCCCCGATTGGTTTCCGTTTCATCATTGACAAGCAAAGCGGTCAAAAGCTATAATTTAACCATGCGTATGGGGCAGGCTTATTTTGCTCTACGCTGGGCAAAGGGGGAAGCTGTGGTGATACATATTTTGGTCGCCGCCCATGCCAAAGTGGGAGTGAATATTCTGCTGGGCGCTGAATTCATTTTGGGGCAGCAGGAGCGGACCCACAGCATTGAATACCAGATAGGGGACAACCTAAACCTGTTGAAGATGCAGTTTCAGGAGGTCTTTGACGGTTTGGGAGAGGAGGATTCCCTTCTGATCTTTATCGACCTTTATGGCGGGTCCCTTTGCAATGTGGCCGCCTCCTTTATGAGCAAGCTTTCCAAGCGGAACGCCGTCCGATGCGAATGCATCAGCGGGGTGAACCTGCCGATGGTGCTCTATGCCCTGGAGAACCGGGACCGAGAGGAGTGCGGACTGGTGGATCTGAAGGAGGAGTGCCTGAATGTGGGCCTTGGCGGCATTCGGGACATCAAAGCGGAGTTTAGGCTGTAAAGCCTTAGCTAAAAAGAAGCGGGGCAACCCGTTAATATGATCGTAATGGAGGAATTGTCATCATGGTAGAGAAATTGTTCGTGGTCAAGAACGAAACGGGCCTGCATGCTCGTCCTGCTTCCCTGTTTGTACAGAAAGCCGCTAAGTATAAGAGCACCATTAAGGTGAAGAAGGACGGCAAAGAGGCCAACGCCAAGTCCATCATTTCCGTGCTGAGCCTGGGCGCCAGCTTTGGCAGCGAGATCACCATCATCGCCGATGGTCCCGACGCCGAGGAAGCCGTTGCCGGCCTGGTGGAGCTCCTGGATAATCTTGAGGAGTAACGAATTCTTTTGTTAACCTTTTTACACAGATCCTTGGCGCTGCGCCAAGGATTGCGTGTTATTTAATCTAATTTTGAGGTGCATGAAATGAAAGGGATTATTGCTTCTCCTGGCGTTGCCATCGCCAAGGCTTTTGTGCTGGCCCACCCCGAGGTGGTTATCGACGAAAAGCTGGTTGCGGCCCAGGACGTGGAAAAAGAGGTTGAAAAGTTCCGGGAGGCTGTGGCCAAGACCGAGGATCAGCTCAACGGGATCATTGCCATCACCGAGGAGCGGCTTTCCGCCAAGGAGGCCGACGTATTCCGGGCTCATCTGATGATGCTGGCCGATCCTATGTTTGAGGAAGCCGTACTGGATAAGATCCAGAACAGCAACTTCAACGCCGGTAAGGCTGTATCCGAGGCTACCGCCGAGGTGGCCGCCATGCTGGCCAGCCTGGACGACGAGTATCTGAAGGAGCGGGCCGCTGATATCAAAGACGTGGGCGGCCGGGTGCTGGACAACGTGCTGGGCATCGTCCGCACCAGCCTCAGCGATTTGAATGAGCCCGTGGTGGTCTTCGCCAACGATTTGACCCCCTCGGATACTGCCACCATGAATTTGGACTATGTGAAGGGTTTTGCTACCGATATTGGCGGCCGGACCTCTCATACCTCGATCCTTGCCCGGATCATCGGTATTCCCGCCATCGTGGGCACCGGGGACATCACCAGCCGGGTGAACCACGGGGATCTGGTGGTGCTGGACGCCATCGACTGCGATGTGATCGTGAACCCCACCGAGGATCAGAAGAAGGTTTACGACGGGAAGTACGAAGCCTTTATGGAGCGGAAGCGGGAGCTGGATAAGATCAAGTTCATGCCCGCCGAGACCCTGGACGGACACCATGTGGAGGTTGTGGCCAACATCGCCTCTCCCAACGACGTCAAGGGCGCGCTGGAGAACGGCGCCGAGGGCTGCGGTTTGTTCCGCACCGAGTTCCTGTATATGAACCGCCCCGATCTCCCCTCCGAGGAGGAGCAGTTTGAGGCCTATAAATCGGTGGTTGCCGGCATGGACGGCAAGCCCGTGGTCATCCGCACCCTGGATATCGGCGGTGACAAGGCGGCCGAGAGCATCCAGTTCCCCCCGGAAATGAACCCCTTCCTGGGATGGCGCGCCATCCGCATGTATTTTGACCGGCTGGACATCATCAAGCCCCAGATGCGGGCTCTGCTCCGGGCTGGCGTGTACGGCAAGCTTCATGTGATGTTCCCCATGGTGATTTCCGCTGAGGAGATCTACAAGATGAAGGATATCATCGAGGAGTGCAAGGCCGAGCTTCGGGCCGAGGGTGTGGAGTTTGACGAGAACCTCTCCATCGGTATCATGGTGGAAACCCCTGCTGCTGCGCTCAACGCCCATCTGCTGGCGGAGATCGTGGAGTTCTTCAGCATCGGCACCAACGATTTGACCCAGTATGTGCTGGCTGTGGACCGGGGCAACGAGATGATTGCTGACCTGTATCAGCCCCTGCATCCCGCCGTCATTCGGGCCATGAAGATGGTCATCGACGCCTCCCATGGCGCTGGCAAGTGGTCCGGCGTCTGCGGTGAGACCGCCGGCGATGAGAAGGGCGCCTTGGTGTTGCTGGGCCTGGGCCTGGATGAGTTCAGCATGAGCGCTGGCTCCATCCCCGCTGTGAAGAACATGATCCGCAAGGCCAACTATGCCGAGGTGAAGAAGGGCATCGAGGAATGTCTGACCATGTATACCACCGAGGAAGTCAATGCCAAGCTGGATCAGATGCTCAAGGATATTCTGGGCTAACTCCCCATAAAAAAAGAGAACCGGGTCTCCCGGTTCTCTTTTTTTATGGGGAGTTGCGCCGGCTGTGCTGTGGAAGCGAGGATAGGGGAGGCCATGAAATTGGGGCTTGTCATACGATGGAGTTCCCGTCTATAATAGAAACGCTATTCTTTTGTCACCCTGCTGAAAAATGCCTTTCATTGGAATAGAGACAAATCCAAGAACACCTGCGCCTTAGCGCTGGGTCTTCTTTTTATTTGCCCTGGGGCGGAATTCCATGCCCCGGGCCATCGAAGGAGTGAGGCAGATGGAACAGATCAAAGAGAATAAGATGGGGACCAACCCCGTCTTCCGGCTCATCATATCCATGTCGCTGCCCGCGATTTTTTCCATGCTGATCCAGTCCATGTACAATATCGTGGACAGCATCTTCGTGGCGAAAATCGGGGAGGACGCATTGGCGGCGGTGTCCCTAGCCAGCCCAGTGCAGTTTCTGTTGATCGCTTTTGGCGTGGGCACCGGTGTGGGCATCAACTCCCTTATCAGCCGGCGGCTGGGGGAGAAGAATCGGGAGGCTGCGGACTCCGCCGCCACCCATGGGCTCTTTCTGGCGGTGGTGACCTGGGCGGTATTTGCCGTCCTTGGATTGGTTGCCGTCCGGCCCTTCTTTGCCCTCTTCCATCCCACGGAGCAGGTTATGGGCTTGGGTATCGCCTATACCCAGATCGTAATGGTGTTCTCCATGGGGGTGTTTGTCCAGATCATTTGCGAGCGGATGCTCCAGGCCACGGGCAACATGATCTACCCCATGATCTTTCAGCTCATGGGCGCGGTGATCAATATCATTCTGGATCCAATCCTGATCTTCGGCCTCCTAGGCTTCCCCAAGCTGGGGGTGGCGGGGGCCGCCATCGCCACGGTGCTGGGGCAGATCATCGCCTGTATCTTCTCGCTGTACATTGTATTGACCAAGGACCATGAGGTATCCATCCAGCTGCGGGGCTTCCGGCCCCAGTGGGAGATCATCAAGCAGATCTATGTTGTGGGTGCGCCGTCCATCGTCATGCAATCGGTGGGATCCTTTCTCCTGATGGCCATCAACGGCATCCTAATCGGCTTTAGCCAGGCTGCGGTATCGGTGATGGGGGTGTACCAGAAGCTCCAGTCCTTTGTGTTTATGCCGGTATTCGGCTTAAACAACGGGGTTATGCCCATCATGGGCTATAACTTTGGGGCCAGGAAAAAGGAGCGGCTGCTATCCGCTCTGAAGATTGGCGGATTATTGGCCTTGGGGATCATGTTCCTGGGGCTGTTGATCTTCTGGATTTTCCCCCGGGAGCTGCTGATGATCTTCAGCGCCACCCCCGAGATGCTGGAGATCGGCATCCCGGCCCTGCGTACCATCAGCCTGTGCTTTGTGCCCGCTGCCCTAGGCATTATGGTGTCCACCTTCTTCCAGGGGGTGGGAAACGGAAAATACAGCCTATACATCTCCATGCTGCGGCAGGTGGTGATCATCCTGCCGGTGGCGTATCTGTTTTCCAAGATCGGGCTGAGCTGGGTTTGGTGGGCTTATCCCATTGCGGAGGGGGTTTCCCTCATCGCCAGCCTGCTGCTCTTCCTCAAGCTGTATCGGGCGAAAATCGCCGATCTTTAGGGGAAAGAGGCCATATGCCCCGGGAAATGTCCATTGTTAGGGAAATCTTATGGGAATCTTAAGAATCCGCGGGATGTCTTAACGGGGAATTTATGGTACTATTAGGAAGCATACTGGCATGGTATGGCCCCGGGCCGGTTCCGGGGAAATTACCTGCCGCCGGACGCCGGCGGAGGGATGAAGGCGGCTATGATGACGATCGCTGGATGGAAAGCGGCCCTGAACGACATTGGCCTATTCAAAAAATGCTATCTGCTCAACGCGCTGTTTATCACCTTTTATTTTTATAGCTGGGGGAGGATCAGCACCATTACCTCCGTGACGCTGACCCTATGGGGCGCCTATCTGATGCTCCAGGGTTTTTTGCACCGGCAATTTGATCTGCGTCAAAAGGGACTCTGGATGCTGGCGGTCTTCTTTGGGGCGCTCTGCATGTCCTCCCTGGTGAATCTGCCCAACGGCTGGATGAAAAATGCACAGGCCATCGCCCTGGCGGCGGTGACCTTTCTTGTGGTCTATTATTTGGAGCCCCAGGATTCGGCAAAAGAGAAGAAGGATTTTGAGGGATGCCTGAAAATCATCATGGTGTATAGCTGTGTGATGAGCAGCATTTCCCTTTTGATGTATTTTTCCAACATCTGTATCATCAACTATCCCGACCGGTATGCCGGTATCTACCTGAACCCGATTCTTTCCGGCCTGGTGGCCAATGGGGGATTGTTCTGCACCGTATACTTTCTGTGGGGCTGGAAACGCCGTCCCTGGCGCATCAAGGCCCTCTGTATCGCGCAGATGGTGGTACAGACGGTTGTGATGATCATCGGGAACTCACGTTCCGCCTACTGTTGCTTTGTGGCCTTCTTTGTGATCTACATTGGGATGCAGATCGCCAACGGAAAGCTGCTGCAAAATCCCGTGTGGAACCGTGTTCTAAAGGTGGCCATCGCCCTTGTGACGGTGGCGGTCATCGTGGTGGGCAGCAATTTCTTGGCCGAGGGGATCAACCGAGGCGTTTATGAGCTGAACAAGGCCATCTTCTCCCTGCGCTATCCCGACTATGATCCCGATTCCCCCAATTATGGGGATACCGACAACTGGTTTACGCCTCATCCCCTGGAACGCAGCAATGAGGAGGCGTCCAGCAATATCCGGCTGAACATGATCGCCACTGGCTGGGATACCTTTAAGGAGAATCCCATTCTGGGGACCTCTCCCGGGGATTTGATCCGCTCGGTTTTGGATACGGCGGAGCGCCAGGGCCAGCCGGAGGACTCGCTGCAGGGCATCGAGGGCGGGCGGGTACACAACGCCTACCTGGATGTTTTGGTGAGCATGGGGCTTTTGGGATTGATCCCTATGATACTGTTTGCGGTTTACTCGGTGATCAAAGCCTACCAATGCACCTTTGCCTGCCGAAAGGACCGGCCCGCCTATGATCATAACACCTTTGTGGTGAGCGTGATCGGCGCTATGGCCACCTTCTTCTTCATGGAATCCGCCATGCTGTTTACCATGTCCTTCGCAGAGGCGTTTTTCTGGCTTTCCCTGGGGCATCTAGCCCAGCGGGCGAAATTTCAGGGGAAGCGGATCTCCCCTCAGGTTGACAAAAACGGCGTGTGCCATTTATAATGTAGAAAATGTATCCATGGATACCATAGGATGGGGAGTGATCCCCACATTCCGAGTCCCTCTCCCTACGGATGGTTTCTAGGGGAGCCGGGCCAATGGGTTTGGGTGGAAACGCCTTGGCCTCCCGCATTTGGAAAGGAATGAACACCGGCGGCTGATCGCCCTTGTTTGTGATGCAATCTAAAAGCGGGAATCCCCGCTTTTTTGTTTGTTTGGGGGGAAGGATACACCATGCTATCTCTCTCTGCGAAATTGAGATTCCCCTCCCTTTTTCGCAAGAATTGGATAGGGTAGGGCCGTCGCAAGACGGCCCTATCTTTTTTAAAAGGGAAGAGTATTCCAATTTTGAAAGACTACATAAGTAGCATAAATTTTCTTTGACGAGGATGGAGGCGCCTTTTATAATAGGAAATACAAAAAGCATGTGAACGATATCACAATAGGGACAGTTCGATTCCGAGTTGATTCGTCTAAGGGCCTGACGCCTAGGGGGAACCAACCGATGGGTGGGGTAGGAAACGCCCCCGCCTCCCGCTTTGGAAAGGAACGAATTTCGGCCGCGGCGGCGCGGTGGATTTTGTTTTACCCGGCGGGAGGAGAACTCCCGCCGTTTTCTTTTGTATCTATAGCTTTCGCTGGTGGAAGACTAGCGGAAAATAGAAATATGCCATAGGAGTGAAAACAGATGTTGCAGAATTTTGTACAGCAGATCGGAACGAAGTTCATCTTCGGCAAGGATGCTGAAAAGCAGGTGGGCACCGAGCTGAAAGCTTTGGGCGCCACCAAGGTTTTGATCCACCATGACAGCGGTCAATTCCTGTATGACAGCGGGCTGCTGGAGGCCGTAAAGGGGTACCTCACCGATGCTGGCCTTGCCTATGTGGAATTGGGCGGCGTACGGCCCAATCCCCGGCTGAGCAAGGTCCGCGAAGGCATCGAGCTGTGCCGCAAGGAGGGTGTGGACTTTATTCTGGCCATCGGCGGCGGCAGCGCCACCGATTCCGCCAAGGCCATCGCCCTGGGCACCGCCTATGACGGCGACGTGTGGGACTTCTATGCGCACACCGTCAGCATGGAGGACGCCATGAAGGTGCAGGCCCTTATGATCGGCTGCCTTCTGACCTATCCCGCTACCGGCACCGAGGTAAGCGGCGGCGGCGTGATCACCAATGACGAAACCCTGGAGAAGCGGCCCTATGGAAACCCCAACGGCAGCACCCGGAGCAGGGTTTCCTTCATGAACCCGGAGCTTTCCTACACCCTGCCTCCCTATCTGACCGCCTGTGGCGTGGTGGATATGTACTCCCATATCATGGAGAAATATTTTACCCCCGATACCGATTTCGGTATTATGGACCGTTTGGCCGAGGCCGGCATGCGGAACATCCTGGTGTATGGTCCCAAAGTGCTGGAGGAGCCCACCAACTACATGTATCGCGCGGAAATCATGTGGTCCGGCTGCGTAGGCGCGGACAACTCCCAGGGCCTGGGCCGCGAGCAGGATTGGGCGCATCACTACATCGGCCATGAGATCAGCGCTCTTTACGATACCGCTCACGGCGCTACCCTGACCATCATGTGTCCTGCCTGGATGAAGTATGTGTATAAGCACAATCTGCCCCGGTTCGTCCGGTACGCTGTGGAGGTGTTTGGCGTGGAGAACGATCCCAGCAATCCCGATTGGGTTGCTCAGGAGGGCATCCGCCTGACCACCGATTTCTTCCGCCGCATGGGTCTGCCCACCTCCTTCGCCGAGGCTGGCCTGCCCACCGACAAGTTTGATCACATCGCCAAGATGGCTCCCATCAGCCAGGGCGATGACCATATCGGCTCCCTGATGCCCCTTTATGAGAAGGAGTGCCGGGAGATCCTGGAGCTGGCCCGGTAACGGACCGGCGAGAGGCTTTTGCAAACAAGAGAACGGCATGGATTCCATGCCGTTCTTTTTTTGTTGAAAAGCGAGCTGGGTCTAGCAGGAGAACCATACCAAAGGTCTGAATCATGGGGGGCGGGCTGCGGCAGATAGGATCCTTTAGGAAAACTTAAGGGTTCCTTTAGATGTTGTGGCGACCACTCGTATATAATGAGATGGAACCATGGAATGGGAAGAAAACGGTGCAAAAGGAAACAATCCCTTGGTTTTTGCGTCCAATCCAAGAAAGAATGCCCAGAAACGGACGGATGCAAATTCATATGGTTTGTGTTAAGATATGTAGTAATTCAAATAAGCCAAACGATCCTCTCCGCCTGGACTGGGCGGGGAGCCATGAGCGGCTTCGGCGGATGAGCCGGGCCGCACAAGCGAAAGAGAGGCAAAAACAGAGATGTCCTTTTTAACGGCTTTGCGTGGCGTGATCAATACCATCAATGTGATCACCATGCTGATCCTGTTATACCAGTTGGTAATCGCGCTATTCTGTCTGAAGGACCGGCCCAAGCGGCAGAACCAGGTGGACCGCAATCATCGGTTTGCGGTGATCATCTCGGCCCGAAACGAGGAAAACGTCATTGGCCATTTGATCGCCAGCCTGATGCGGCAAAACTATCCTCGGGAATGCTTTGACGTGTATGTGGTGGCGGACAACTGCACCGACGCCACCGCCCAGACCTCCCGTGATGCTGGCGCCATCGTCTATGAGCGGTTTGACGAAGCCCATAAGGGCAAGGGCTTTGCGCTGAAGTGGATTTTTGACATCATCCTGGCCCAGCGGCCCGACGACTACGACGCCTTTTGTATCTTTGACGCCGATAACCTGGTGGATCCAAACTACCTGGCGGCCATGAACCGGCAGCTGTGCTGCGGACAAGACATGGCCCAGGGCTATCGGGATATCAAAAACCCGGGGGATACCTGGGTATCGGGCAGCTATGCCATCTACTTCTGGTGTCTATCCCGGTTCTATCTTCGGGCTCGGGATAACGCAGGGCTGTCCTGTTTGGCCAGCGGCACCGGATTTATGTTCCGTTCCGATTTAATCCGCCAAGAGGGCTGGAATACCTCGACCATCACTGAGGACAGCGAATTCTCCATTCAGCAAATTTTGAAGGGGAGGAAGATCGTCTTTGCGGAGGACGCCATCTTTTACGATGAGCAGCCCACCAAGTTTAAGCAGTCCATGCGCCAGCGGTATCGCTGGGCGGTGGGGAACGTCCAGTGTTTGATTCTTTACCTGCCCCAGATCTTTAAAAAGGGACGGACCAACAACGTGGGCCGTTTTGCGCTCACCGATCTGGTGATCTATCTCATCGCCATGCCGGGAACCGGTCTAGTGGTCATTAACCTGATTCTAACCCTCCTGATGGGGTGGATGGTGGACAGCAGCTGGGTGGAGATCCTGCTCCAGGCGGTGGTGCCCATCCTATGCAGCCTGGGGATTATGTTCATCCATGGGATCATCACCGTGCTGATGGAAAAGAAGGATCTGCGTACCGTGGTCAAGGGTCTGTTTGGATGGCCCATCTTCCTGTACACCTGGATGTACATCAACCTATCCGCCATCTTATACCGGGATACCACCTGGAAGCCCATTGCCCATACCAAGAGCGTGAGCATCGAGAGCATGGCGGCCGAGAACCAGGGGGAGATCAAATAAGCTTGAAGGGGTCCTCAGCGCTGCGCGTCTATTGAGCGATTGGATCATGCCGACGGTTTGGGCGGAACGCTGCCGGCCAGAAGGCAGATCCTGGGATGGAATTGACGGGAAAGGCCGTATGCGATGGATAAAGGGCGGTTCCTATCCGCCTTTCTGCGGTATCTTGGTTTGAAAAGGATCCGTCATGGGCGGATGTATTGAAGTAACAAAGCAGGAAAAAAGTAGATCGGTCATACTTTTCAAAAGCTGTTGATCTATGTTATAAAATATGTTACCATACAATCGGTTGTAATCACACAACCGGTTGTTTTATTTTCTGTTGTTTTGGATGCGTCTCGAGGGATGGTATTGTTTTGAGATGGTTCCTCCTTCGAGTAGAGAAGGAGGGATTTTTGTACAGAGGGGATTTGAAGCGATTTTATTATCATGGGATATATAATGGCGAAAAATGGCAGTATGATCCATATGGTATACATTTTTCACCAGATCAAGAAAATAAAAAAGAATGGCTATTTTTGGAATTTTCTTATACATAGGACGAAAATTAAGCGATGCAAAAATGCATGCTATATTGATATCATAAGTAAAATCTAAAACCAATGAGAAGGAGAGGAACATGAAGCAACGGATTTTTTCTGCACTTCTAGCCGTATGCCTGATCATGGTACTGCTGCCCGGCACGGCATTTGCTGCGGCGGCTGTTCCTTCGGGAAACGGCAACAACTTCTTTGCCAACGGCACGGCCATTACGATTGCTGACCAAAAGCCGGATGATGCGCAGGATGCTACCCTGGATGGCTTCACTGCCACGGGCATCGACGCCTACATCATCTGGGAGGAGAGCGGCGTTAAAAAGACCATCGGTGTGGACGGTACGAAGGTATCGGTTTACGGCGGAAGCGACGGCAGCGCCGCTCCTGTTACGGTATCCAGCACCAGCATCACCATGACCGGCGGCAAGATCCATAATCTTTTTGGCGGCAACCTGGGTATGAAGGACGCCGATGCGGCCCATACCTCCCGGGTTACCGGAAACGTGGACATCTCGGTTTCCGGCAGCGGCTTGGTGCGGAATCTGCTCCATGGCGGCGGAAATTATAACGATGCTGTGGACGGCACCGCTACCATCACCCTTACCGGTGTGGACTTTACCGTACCCGAGGGATATGACTGCTATGTCAACGGCGGCGTTTATGGAAACGGCAACGAGGGCATCCGGGATATCGATAACGGCACCATGACCACCAACGCGGTGGTGAAACGCGCCGTCATCAATGTAACCGATAGTAAGGTCTACTTGATCGCTGGCGGCGGTTCCGGCAGCACCAAGGTGGGCAGCGCTGAGGTGAATATTGCGGACAGCGCGGTGGATTACCTCTACCTGGGCGGCATCAACGGCGTAACCGAGCAGTCCGACCTGACGGTGACGGGCGCCTCCACCATCGGCAGCCTGGCGGGCACCAACCGTGGCTTTGTTGGGAATGCTACGGCTGATATCGGGGGCAGCACCACCATCGATAAGTGGGCAACCGGCGCGGCGGAAGGCTGCTTTAGCTCCGATTCTGGCTCCAAGGACGGCAGTGGCATTACCGGTTCCATTGCCTGGAACCTGGGCAGCGGCGTATCCGTTACCGAGGCAAAGCTTACCCCCAGCGTGATCAACGACAACGGCGATTATAACGCCGAGGTTGGCGGCATTACCATCAACAAGGAGGGGGATCCCGTCCAGCTGGAGGCTGCTGGGTTCTCTCCCAGGGGCGGAACCACCGTTATGGACTTCGGCGTTTCCTCCGATAAATCCCTTGCTTTGAGCGGCGCACAGGTTACCATCCCCGCCAACGTGAGCGTTTCCAACCAGGGCACCATTGCCGTTGGGGAGAACGCGGCTTTGAAGGCTCAGGCCGGCAGCACCCTGACCATCGGCGATGGCGCGACGTTGAGCGTGGAGAAGGGAGGCTCCCTGGATACCCAGGAGGCCACCGTGACCAACAATGGTAAGATCGATGTGCAGCCTGGCGGCAAAGTGGAGGATGATTCCCTTGCCGGAGACGTTACCTATTACATCACCGTGACTGCCGGTGAGGGCGGCAGCATCAGCCCCGCGCCCGACGCTGCGGGTACCGTACCGGCGGCCCTGGGCAGCAGTAAGGCCTTTACCGTTACCCCCAACGAGGGTTATAAGATCGCGGCGGTGAAAGTGGACGGCGTCAGCGTCACCTTGCGCGCGGATAACACCTATACCATCGAGGTGAAGTCCGCCGATCACAGCATCGAAGCGACCTTTGAGAAGGTGGCCGCGGCGGGAACCGAAGATCCCGATGTCGATGAATCTGATATTCCCCAGACGGGCGACGAGGGCAACCTGGCCCTGTGGACCGGTCTGCTGCTCCTGGGCGGCATGGCCGCTGTGGGGATGGTCTTCTTCCTGCGGAGGAAGGCCGTGCGGTAATCCTGAAAAATCCATATGAGAAAAACGGCTCCTGTTTGGAGCCGTTTTTTATTTTGGGGCATGGAGCGGGAACCATTCCGCGCCGATACGGGGGAGTGGGGAAACGATGGGGAAAGTCATATTATTTGGAATATCTTGATCTATACAAGATATTATGTTACCGTATATGTGATAATTGATGTTACATATCTTGTGATTTGAGCGGAATGGAGAAAGAGGGAGGAATTTCGATGCAAAGCAGGAGAGCGTATCGGCCGTTGGCCATCTTGTTCGCCTTTGTCCTCATGGCGGTTATGGCGCCGATGACGGTGTTTGCAGGGGGTGAGACGGTACAGATTACTTCGCAGCTGGGCATCACCCAGGATACCGAAGACGCCACCTTGCAGGCGCAATCCAGCGGCGCTTTGACCATTGCTGCCAACGGGGATGGAACCCATACGGTGACGGTTCTCAAGGATATTTCCTCAAGCGCCCTTATCCAGTTTGGTGTATTTGATTACACCGGACAGGGCGGTGAAGGAATCGGAGCGGATCAGCCCTATCTGATTCTGGATTTGAACGGCCATACCATTACCGGTACGAGCATTGTCATAGCAAACCTGGGGAACCTGATCATCCGGGATACCTCTGAGGGCAAGACGGGACGGATTGTTTTTGATAATCCCAGCGGATATCTTGTCGCGATCCAGAACGCGGGCTACAATCTGAAAATTGAGGGCGGTACCTTTGTGTGCAATGGAGCTGGCAGTGCTAGCTACAACGCCGTTGTCAGCACCACAGCGCCGAGCTCTCAGACGGTAATTGACGGAGGGACCTTTGATGGCGGAAACGGTCCAGCCATCAAGGGGTACGGCACCACTGTTATAAACGGAGGCACCCTAAAGGGCGCCTATGGAGCGGTGACCCAGGTTAGTGCCGAGGGACATGAGGGGAGCATCCTGTTCCCCGCGGATTCGGATGCCGTTGTGGAGGCCACCAAATTTGCCTTTGTAGCCACCGGCCATAGCAGCTATCCTGAAAAAACCGGAACCGTTACCGTGGAGGGGGGCTCCTTTGACGCTCCTGTCCTTGTGGGGAGATCCGGGGTTACCGCGGAAGCCAGCGAGATCGCTACGGTAACGGGCGGTACCTATACCATCGATCCTTCGGGCCTTGTGCCCGCTACCCAGGGAACCCCTGTTGCAAAGGTTACGCTGGGGAGCGACAGCGCGTTTGCAGTGGGCCAGAAGGCCATTGAGGAGCAGATGGAACATGCTGGAGAAGGGGATAAGGTTGACGTGCTTTCCGGCGATGTCCAGCTTGGAGGGCTGCCCGATGGAGTGACCGTTACCAATTCCGGCGCCGGGGACGTTACCGTCAATGGGAACCCGGTGACCACGGATCCGGTGATCAGCCATACCCATGCATGGGGGGAGCCGGTCTGGGCCTGGGCGGCGGATCATAGCGGTGCTACCGCCACCTTTACCTGTACAAAGGACAGCAGCCATCAGGAGATTGTAGCGGCCACCATTGACAGCGAGACCGAGGCTGCCAGCTGTACGGCGGATGGCAAGACCGTTTACACCGCTACCGCGGTGTTTGGCGGCAAAACCTATACCGATGTTCAGACCGTGACCATACCTGCCAAGCATCAGTTTAAGGATGGGGTTTGCGCGGTATGCGGCGCGCCAGATCCCGCCTATGATGCGGACATTCCCCAGATGGGCGACGAGGGCAACCTGGCCCTGTGGACCAGCCTGCTGCTCCTGGGCGGCATGGCCGCTGTGGGGATGGCCTTTTTCCTGCGGAGGAAGGCTGCGCGATAACGCGGATTGATATGATCAAGAAAAAACGGCTCCATTTGGAGCCGTTTTTTTGTTCTATCATTGGGGCGGCTGGGGCCCGCCGCCCCAGCGGAGGGAGGTTTCCCAGACGGCTTGACCCGCCGTGAGGGAAGCGGGGACGTTGAGAATCCGTTGGTTTTCGGAGCCTCGGAAGGGCAGGGCCAGATTTCGCCGTTCCCGCAGAAAGGGGCCGTCTACCACCACGTCCAACAGAGCCAGGAGCGCCAGGCGGTGGGGATCCCCTTCTTCCAGCAGCTCCTCCAGGATATAGCCGGTATAGGCGGCAAGCTCATAGCCCTTTTCCCGGAGAGCCCGGCATAGGGGCAAAAGGGCCTCCGCCTGGCAGAAGGGCTCTCCACCCGATAGCGTAACCCCTTTTAAAAGGGGATTGCGCTGGATTTGGGCCAACAGGTCTTCCCAGGCGGTGGGGACGCCTCCATGGAATTCCAGAGCGGTGGGGTTGTGGCAGCCGGGGCAGCGGCGGGGACATCCTTGAACGAACAGGGTAAACCGCAGGCCGGGGCCGTCGGTGATGGAATCCCCCACCGTTCCAGCCACCTGGATGGGCAGGTCAGACATGGTGCTTCACCCGATCCCGTTCCTCGGCTCGCTTGGCGTCGTTGAAGCGGTCCAGGGTTCCCACCAGATAGCCGGTGATCCGCCGAATCCGCTCGAAGCCAACGCCGCCGGTGAATTCGCGCCGGCCGCAGCCGGGACACTCCTCATCGATGATGCCGTTATAGCCGCAGACGGGGTCCCGATCCACCGGATGGTTGATGGAGCCATAGCCCACCCCGCACTCCGCCATATAGCGTACCACCGTCTCAAAAGCCTCCAGATTGTTGGCGGTGTTGCCGTCCAGCTCCACATAGGTGATGTGGCCGGCATTGGTGAGCGCATGGTAGGGAGCCTCTATGGCGATCTTCTCATAGGCGGGAATATCGTAGTATACCGGCACGTGGAAGCTGTTGGTGTAGTATTCCCGGTCGGTGACGCCCAGGATCACACCGTATTTCTTCTTATCCATCCGGACAAACCGGCCGGACAGCCCTTCGGCAGGGGTGGCCAGCAGGGTGAAATTTAGGCCGGTCTTCTGGGAGAGATTGTCCACATAATCCCGCATGAACCCCACGATCTCCAGGCCCAGGTTCCGGGCCTCGAGGGATTCTCCATGGTGCTTGCCGGTGAGGGCAACAAGGCTCTCAGCCAGGCCGATGAACCCGATGGACAGCGTACCGTGGCGGAGGATCTCGCCCACCTCGTCATCGGGGCCCAGTCCCTTGGAATCCAGCCAGACCCCCTGGCCCATGAGGAAGGGGAAATTGCGGACCCGTTTTTTGCACTGGATGGCGAATCGCTCCAGGAGCTGGCCGGATACCAGTTCCATCTTCCGCTCCAGTTCATCGAAGAACCATTCCAGGTTTTTGTTGCTGTTAATGGCGATCCGGGGCAGGTTGATGGAGGTAAAGCTCAGGTTGCCCCGGCCAAAGGTGATCTCCTGGTTTCTATCATGAACGTTGCCCATGACCCGGGTACGGCAGCCCATGTAGGCCACCTCGCTTTCGGGGTGCCCGGGCTTATAATACTGGAGGTTGAAGGGGGCGTCCAGGAAGGAGAAGTTGGGAAACAACCGCTTTGCGCTGACCCGGCAGGCTAGCTGGAACAGATCGTAGTTGGGATCGCCGGGATCGAAGCTGACTCCTTTCTTCACCTTGAAAATATGGATGGGGAAGATGGGAGTTTCCCCCATACCCAGCCCCGCCTCGGTGGCCAGGAGGACGTTTTTAGTTATCATCCGGCCTTCGGGCGAGGTATCGGTGCCGTAGTTGATGGAGCTAAAAGGGGTTTGGGCGCCGGCCCGGCTGTGCATGGTATTGAGGTTGTGGATCAGGGCCTCCATGGCCTGGTAAGTGCTTTTCTCGGTTTCGGCATAGGCGTTGCTCCGAGCAAAGTCATGGATCCGGCCGTAGACGGCCTCGTCTCCGCCCAGGTGGGGAAGCAGGAAGGCCTCCCGTTCGGCGGCGTCATAGGTGTCGTCCTGGGTCAGGCGGGGGAAGAGACCCGTTTCCTCCCGGATGGCCGTTAAACGGTCTTTGACCTCCTGTGCGGAAAGATCAAAGCTGGCGCATAGGAGGGAAGCGGCCTTGTGGAAGTTGGCGGCATAGTGCTTTCTGTAGGTTTTGGTGACGCCGGGCGCCAGGCCGTAATCGAAGTTGGGGATGCTCTGCCCGCCGTGCTGGTCGTTCTGGTTGGATTGGATGGCGATACAGGCCAGAGCCGCATAGCTCTGGATGTCGTTGGGCTCCCGCAAAAAGCCGTGACCGGTGGAGAAGCCGCCCCGAAAAAGCTCCAGCAGGTCGATCTGGCAGCAGGTGGTGGTAAGGGTATAGAAATCCAAATCGTGGATATGGATATCCCCCTCCTTATGGGCTTTTGCGTATTTGGGCGCCAGGATGTACTTCTCGTAATAGTCCTTGGCCCCTTCGGAGCCATACTTCAGCATGGTGCCCATGGCGGTATCCCCGTCGATGTTGGCGTTATCCCGCTTCATGTCCGAAAGGCTGCTATCCGCAAAGGTAAGCTCGTCGTAGATGCGCATGAGCCGGGTGTTCATCTCCCTGCGGCGTGTCCGGTCGTTGCGGTATAGGATATATTTTTTGGCTACAAATGCGTAGCCGTTGTCCATGAGTACCGTCTCCACCATATCCTGGATATCCTCCACGCCGGGAGGGGAATCGGGGAACCGCTGGGCCAGCCGGGCCTCGCAGTCCTGGGCCAGGGTCAGGCTTTGGCCTTCGTCCCGGCGTCCGCTGGCCGCCATGGCTTTGCTGATGGCGGTGGCGATTTTCTCGATGTCATAGGGGACGCTTCGTCCATCCCGTTTTACGATGGTGTCAAACATGGTGAGCCTCCTTATTCTGCCAGCGGATGGCGCAAAAGAAAACGCCCCGAAGGGCGTAACTCCACAGATGCAGGAGCGGCCCTTCATCCTCACCGATGGCGGCATTGCCTTCGACCGGTCTCCTGGCTTGGGCCGTTGCCTACTTACTCCGCCTTCCCGTTGCCGGTGGCGCGTGGAGCGTTCGTGGCCGATACAGTAAAGTGAGCTGCTGCGGATTCTCACCGCATTCCCATCATCATCGAAAGCCGATATCTTGTTATCGATGGAATAGTATCACACTATATCTAGTGATTTCAAGGGAGTTTTTCTGAAAAATGCCCATTGGAATAAAATTTTCTTGACAGGGACATCTTTTTTGTCTATATTGTATATAACGTATATATACAATATTGCAATGGAGTACGCCATGGACATCGTTATCAGCAATGCCTCGGGGAAGCCCATCTATGAGCAGATCACGGGGCAGATCAAAGGTATGATTTTATCAGGGGTTCTTTTGGAGGGGGATGCGCTGCCATCCATGCGGCTATTGGCCAAGGAGCTGCGGATCAGCGTCATCACCACCAAACGGGCCTATGAGGAACTGGAGCGGGAGGGCTTTATTGAGACCGTCATGGGCAAGGGAAGCTTTGTGGCGGGCCGAAATATGGAGCTGATCCGGGAGGAACAGCTGCGGCTGGCGGAGGGTTATCTGGCCCAGGCTATGGAGGTAGCCCGCCAAGGCGGCATCCAGCGGGAGGAGCTTCACCGCATGCTGGACCTACTCTATGAGGAGGAAGAATGATGGAACAAGCACTGAGCGTCCGCGGCCTTAGGAAGCAGTATGATGGATTCTCCCTGAGGGATGTGAGCTTCGATTTGCCAAGGGGCAGTATCATGGGGCTCATCGGGGAGAATGGGGCGGGAAAGACCACCACCATCAGCGCTATCCTGGGGTTGATCCACCCCGATGCTGGCCAGGTGCGCATCCTGGGGAAGGAGATCAAAGCCGGGGAACGGGAGCTCCATGAGAAGCTGGGGGTGGTGCTGGACGAATCCAATTTTCACGATAATCTGACCATCCGGGACATCGACGCTATTATGGCCCGGATGTACCGGACCTGGAACCGGGAGATATTCTATGGCTATTGTAAGCAGTTTGGCCTGCCGGAGCGAAAGACGGTCAAGACCTTCAGTCGGGGAATGAAGACCAAGCTGTCCATCGCCGTGGCCATTTCCCATGACGCGGAGCTTTTGATTTTGGATGAAGCCACCAGCGGCCTGGATCCAGTGGTGCGGAACGAGATACTGAACATCTTTCTGGAGTTCATCCAGGACGAGCGCAAGTCCATCCTGGTATCTAGCCACATCACCGGCGACTTGGAGAAGGTGGCGGACTATATCACTTTCCTCCACGGGGGGAAGGTGCTCCTCAGCCAGAACCGGGATGAGCTTTTGGAGCGGTATGGCGTGCTCCGGTGCGGCTTGGGGGACTTTGGCAAACTGGATCCTGCCCTGGTGGAGGGGGTCCGGAAAAACCAGTTCGGCTACGAGGTCCTGGTGCGGGATCGCAGGGATGCCGTTCGGCGGTATCCCAACTACCCGGTGGATCCGGCCAGCCTGGAGGAGATCATGGTGTTTTATGTAAGGGGGAAGGAAGCATGACCGGCCTGTTGATGAAAGATCTTTTGAACCTCAAGCGGACCCTTTTGGGCATGTTAGGGCTGATGGCGATCTATGGGGTGGTGTTTTCCGCCTTGATGGGGGATGCTTCCAGCTTTCTGTCCAGTATGCTAACGGTGATCTTCATCACGGTGACCGTCAGCTCCTTTAGCTATGATGCCCTGGTTCGGTGGGACCGGTACGCCCTGTCCCTGCCGGTGAGTCGCCGGGATTTGGTGGCCAGTAAGTACCTTTTGGCGGTGGTGCTGGCGGCTGTCGGGGCCATAGCGGCCTTTGCCATGGGCGTGATCATGGGCCTTTTCCACCACGATCTGGTGCTGGAGGAACTGGGCTTGTCCACGGTAATCTCCATCGGAGGCGGCCTGCTGATCGTGGCCATCCTACTGCCTCTGATTTTTAAATTTGGGGTAGAGAAGAGCCGCCTCATGCTCATTGGAGTGGCGCTGATCCCCTTGGGGCTGGTGTACCTTTTGAAATGGCTCCAGATTCCCCTGCCGGATTTCAGCATCCTGATGACCCAGGCTTGGCTGGCGCCCTTGGCCGGGCTCCTCTTTCTGGGACTCTCCTATTTTATATCGGTGGCCATCTTCCAACGGAAAGAGCTTTGATTTTTTGTTGATATGATAAAATGTAAGATGTTAATTTTAAGCTTTATAGAAAGTGTAAACATCTTTTGGTTGATGAATATCAAAGTTTTGAGGAATTGCGGTGGTTAACAAATCAGAACCATTGAAACCAGTATCGGTAAAATATTTTTGACCACATAGTTGTTGATACCATAAAAGTATGCGATCAAAGTTAGGAGTCGGAATAGAAAATATTTCCGAAAACCCTCTAAGGATACATAAGCCAAATGGAAAATCTTCTGTAAAATATCTCGACTGAACATCCAAAATGAAACGATTTTTGTACTTGACCATGGGGGAAAGAATTCCTTGGAAAGCAGTAATTCCTGAAATCTTTTTTGTTAATTCTTTGGCAGTTTGAGATTCGTAATGCACAGTTAATGGTATGACATTAGATAAATCCAAATCGACTATGTTTTCACATAGTAATTGAAGTTCCTTATCGCACGCAATTAGCAATTCTGAAGAAAAGTCATCCCAATTCTCATAAAAAGGAATATTTTTATCCCATGTGTGTTCAGAATTATTTTGATAAAGGCAATAAAGCCGTGCTGTATGTAATATAGGATTAGATGGGGTAAACGTAACAGTAAGATAATTTGGTAACAAAAAACACTCAAGCCCTAAAAGATTTTCTATTTGTTTGCATAAGTTTGCAGGGGTTTTACAATTAAAATATCCTAATCGTACAGATTTTTTTTTGCTGCCTAGGACACTTTTACCATATTCATTAATTCTGGCGATGCATGGGACACGATCAAAGCCAAATATTAGATAACCTTTTTGGATCAAAGATTTGAAAAAAAATTCTGCACCACCAGTCCCAGGTACAATACCAATTGGTGTTTCCTTACGAACGTAGGGAATGATAGCGGCTGCAACTTCTTTTATCAAAAAAGACGGAGTAGTAATAAGAATCATGTCTGCTTCAGAAACGGCAGAATTAGCATTTGTAATAGCCTTTAGATGACCTATAGTGTTTTTTTTTGTTTCCATATCGGTATAAAGAATTTTTTGTGACCATAACTCTGGCCGTTTTGTTTTTATAACTACAGAATGTCCACGACTACTAATAAGAGCGGCCATAGCTGTCCCGATATTTCCTCCTCCAATGATGCAGATATTCATTACATTCTCCTCTTATCTAATATAATTTGGGATAGGCTTAATGAGTTAGTTTACATTTTATTGATATTAATATTTTTACAATTATTCTTCTATACATTACTATACTAACTAGGCTAACTACAATGAATGCAAGCATATTTATTATGGTAGATTGTGTTAGGTAAATATAAATAACCGGAATGTTTAGTAAAAGAACAAAAATAATTTTTGAATAATCAATTTTAATCAAAAAATCTTTTTTTAAAATGCTAAGACGGATTATAATATTGATACTATACCCAACGGTTAACCCTACATTTGCAGCTTCTATTCCAATATAGTTTACTAAAAAATGAAATAAACTTACATTTACGATTGCGGCAATTATAGTAGAATAAAATATAACCTCTGTCTTTTTTTCTGCACCAAAAATGTTTCCTAAAAAACTACTAAAGGTGCTAATTGCAGTTGCAAACATATATAGAGGAATTAGAGGATATGCTATTGAGTATGCTTCGTCTACAAAGAATGGAAAAATTATATGAATAATAGGAATAACTAAAAGAGTTCCAAGTAAAAGAGAAGTTATGCAATAATTTGATGCGGAAGAGTAGAGTTTTCCTTTATTATTTTTTTCATTCCCCAACGAATAAACCATTTCTTGCCATGCCAGTGAGAAACAATTTGCGACAATCGCTATCATCATAGTGAATTTTCCAGCAACAGTATATATACCATTGGCTTCTAGACCTAGTGTATTGGATATTCCAATTTTATTATAGCTTGATAAAAACCAAAAACACGCGGAATTTAAACATAAAGGCAGTGAAAAGCGAACCATTGAATATACCAAATTTTTATCAAATAAATTCAAAGAGATATTGTGTACTATTTTTACTTTGGACTCAAGAATTACTACCTGGACGAACAATCCTAAAATCATTGAAATATAGAGGGAATTTAGCTTCATTCCAAATACAAGAATCATAATAATATTAGAGATAGAATTGACTAAACTATTGATGATTCCAGATACTGCAAAGGCCTGATTGAAGTTAAGCCCACGTGCTAAATACGTATATAGATTTTGCAGCATGAGGAAGAAACCATAAATAAAAATAAGCATAATGCTTTGAATATTAGTAACAATGCCTAATATAAAAAACAAAAGCGAATAAATTGCTACTGATATGGAAAAGATGACCATTCCATTGAATATCACTTTATACTTATCTTCAAAATTATCAAAATCAAATATAAAACGCATAATTCCTGACCAAATTTCTAAACATATAACAGGAATTAATACATTTAAATATGAAGTGGAAACGTCAAAAAACCCCAAATCATCTGCCGCAATATATTTTGTATAAAGCGGAAGAAGAAAAAATGAGATTAATCTTGTCATTACATTTCCCAAAAAGTAAATTCCAGCTGATTTAAACAATTTTGAAATATTGGCCATGCTTTACTCCTTAGAAGTTATGGCGTCTTCTTTCCACCAACAATCAAATTCATGAACCGGGACACGCAAATGCGCAGGAGGAAGGGTCATATAATCTCCATAAAGTACTTTAAGATAGCTGTCATAATCTACTGGAATTAAAGCTTCTATATCTTCAAATTTTGTCTTCATAGTATTCTCAATAACGCTTTTTTCAATGATATGAGGCTGGCTTGTATCATCATTATTTACAGATACTAGCGTGGAATCTTTATAGCTATATGTTTGTATGAGTTCATTAATTCGAATGGCTCGAATTTTATGATTTTTGTCTTTTCCCAATAAATATATTGGATAAACAAGAATACGTTTTATTAACTTTAAAGGATTTTTTGAAAAACGAAATGGAAGGGTTTCCAGTTTCAGCATACGCTTTTCCCAATTGATTTTTCTAAAAAAAGTCTTTTGTTCTTGATAGTTAGAACTTATTCCGTCTATTGGAAAAATATCAATCCAAACGCCATTATGTACACCCTTTCCTTGAAATATCTCATTTCCAGCAGTACGTTCATCTACAAGCTTTGCTATGGGCACCCAATATGAAGAAGCTTTATCATAACAATTATAAAGCTTAAGATTCTGCGCAATCTGATATTTATGTACAAGTTTTAGAAAACGATTATAATCTGGACGTGGCATAGCGACATCGATATCATCGTCCCATGGAATAAAACCTCCGTGTCTTACTGCACCTAAAAGCGTACCAGCATATAAAATATATTTCAGTTGATGTTCATTACAAAAATCAATATATTTACGTAATATTTGGAGTTCTAAGTGCTTTATTTCTTCAAAGTCAATGTATTTCATTTTTTGTTTTGGCCTTCTTTCCAATATACCATAAACTCATGGCCTGATGTACGTTCTGACTCTGGAGGTAGTTCAAAACAAGAAGGACCATAAATATTTGAAAGGTATTTTCTATAAGTTCCAGGAGCGAAAAAATAGTATTGTTCAAAGGGTAATTCGACCTGATCTTCAAACCCCTTTTTTTCGATTACATTATTTTTCCCTCGACAAAATGCAATTACTCCTATGTAAGGAGAAGTTTCGTACGGATATTTTTGCGCAAGCATATCAATTTCTTGTATTAATTTCAAATAATTGTAATGGCCATATAATAACTTAATTCCAATGTTTTTTGCTAATCTTATTGGATTTTTAGAAAAATAAAAAGTGCGAGAACATCGCTTTAAAAGCTTAATCTTACTTTGTAATTGGGCTATATGGTCATCTTGTAGTTTTTGGCTTGCAGGTAATCCATCCATAGGAAAGAGGTCTATCCATATACCTATTTGCATTCGCGGATCCATGCCTGGAATTTTACAAATGGTGCGCGTGTCAAAGATTTTTGCAAACGGAAAAGGATAATAGGGATTGATTTTATGGTGTATTACCTCTAAATTTGGAGCAATTTTAGTCGTTCTTAATAAATTTAAAAGTTGTTCATAATCTGGTCGTGGTAAAACCAGATCAATATCATCGTCCCAAGGAATAAAACCGTGATGACGTACGGCTCCTAAAAGAGTGCCTCCATAAAGATAATACTTAATTCCATGTGTGATACAAAATTGATGAAATTCCTGAAGAATTTCAATTTGCATCTTTTTCATTTCTGCTACTGGAATGATTTTAGCCATACTGCTTCTATCACCTCATTTTTGAAATACTGGGAAATGTTCCATTGACAAGAAACTCCAGAAAAGCATAGCACCGATTTGAACTTCAAATATATTGAAAAAAAGTCCAAACCAAGCAAACATAAAACATATAAATACCTTGAAAAAATCTTTCCTATAATAAAAAACAATGGAAAATATAAACGAAATAAAAATTGCAGATCCTAAAATTCCATTTTCTACAAGCACTTTGATATATTCGTTGTCAGCATAAAAGGGAAAGGGTAAATCATATTTTTCAGCCAAATCAGGTTTATAATTCATACTTGCTGCAGAACCAAAAGTTCCAAATCCGGTGCCGAGTACCAAATGATTTGGAATAATCTCCAATCCTTTTTTTATGGAATAAATACGACCACTCGTTGCACTTTCTTCCAGCTCTTGATCAGTCAATGTATTATCAAAACGATCACTAGTTCCAATATTAACGGAGTTCGAAATTTTATCACTGTTTTTTTCTGAGTTGATTAACACATTATTATAATAGATTACAGAGCCTGCATCTACAATAAAATATCCTATAAAACCAATAGATAATATAATAATTGAATTAACTAGTATTTTAACAGTAGGAACCTTTTTTTTATACTTTATAAAAAAACATAATCCTCCAATGACTGATCCAACTACTAAAAAAATAATACCTGAACGAGACATGCTCATAAAAATACTGGTAAGCAGCACGCCATAGAACAAAGGATTAGTTTTTCTTTCATAGGAAATCTGGCAGAAAACACTTAAAAAAAATACAAAGTTTAGGAATAGTGAATAAGTATTAGGATTTAAAAATAGACTATAAACTCTTGTAAAGTTCGATGCATAGATAATTTCATTTGCAATTGATTCAGGAAATAAGAACGTTTTAAAAGTGATTTTTTCAAAAAGAGCGAACACAAATAATACTAAGGTGATAATTTGCAATATATTTACTATAGAGATAAACTCATGTTTTCCTAATTTAAAATTGCGAATTACAAAATAAAATACATAGTAAAGGCCTATACTTCGCGTTTGAAAAATAAAAGGGAGAACTCCAGTTTGATTGATAAATATTGAACTAATAAAAGATAGTATAATAAACCCTAGAAACAGCCAATCTTGTAATAAAAGCCTAAACCGAAATTTAATGGTAGTTGCATACCAAATAAATAAGCTGGTAATTATGATATCTGGAATCAGCTTGATGTACGAAAATGTATAAAGTTCTAGAACACTCCTTAGTGGAATAAAACAACATAGAAAACATATCAAAAAAACAGAGACCTTTTTTAGTTGATTAATTTTATTTTGGGGATAAATGGATATGAAATCGTTCATTTCCGTTATTCTCCTTATCTTTATAAATTACAACTATTGAATTAAAATATCTATGTCCTTTTGGAAATGCCAATCGGAGTTTTCTCCTATTATTGTATCAAATTATTTTTTACTATCAACTCTTAAAAGTATTTTTATTTCTTCCTTGAAGAGCTTATAAATTTAATAACATCTTTAAAAATATTTTTGCCATAAAATATCTGTTTATACGAATTCTCTGCTTTCTTATAACACTATTGTAATAAAGGGAGCCTAAATATCGCTCCCTTTAATTTAATATATGGCTTTTATCCAAAAGAAATGTCGATTCTAATTAAGAATAGTTTCCCTTCAATACACTTAATGTGGCATTTATAATAAGCCAAACTAAAAATAATTACAATATTAAAAATGCTATATAAAGATTGCTATTGTTCTATCCATCTTCCAACGGAAAGAGCTTTGATTTTTTGTGCGTACCTCCTATAATAGAGGCATATCACAGGAGGTGAAGAAGATGGCATGGACGCTTTGTGCGGTAACGGATGAAAATCAGGTAAATACCGTGGCTCAGGTGGCGCAAGAGATATGGCACCAGCATTATGGAGATTTATTGGGAAAGGACCAAGTGGACTATATGGTGGACCGGTTTCAATCGGCGCCCGCCATCTCCCGCCAGCTGCGGGAGGAAGGTTACCGGTATTATCTCGTTCTGGTAGATGGGAAGCCCAATGGCTATGTGGGACTGGTTCCAGAGGGTGACCGGCTGTTTTTGAGCAAGCTGTACCTGCGCGCTCAGGTCCGGGGGCAGGGGATTGCCCGTGGAGTGATGGACTTTCTTTGCAATCTATGCAGGCTAGAGGGGTATCAAACCATCTGGCTTACCGTCAACAAACACAATGCCGGGTCCATCGCGGTTTACCAGCATCTGGGCTTTCGGACAGTGGACAGCCAGGTGGCGGATATTGGCGGCGGCTATGTGATGGACGATTATATTATGGAGTTTACCGTGACCAATCCATGTTAAGAAAACGCCTTGGAAGGATCCAAGGCGTTTTTCTAATAAAGGCCGCGTTGCTTGCGGGACTGCGCCATGGCCTCTACAAGATATTCCTCCGGTAGGGCTCTGGGACGTCCCCTGCCTACGGCGGTAAGATAGATTTGGCAGAGGCGCTCTAAGTGGTCGGTCGCTGAAAGGGCGTCTTCTATGGAACGGCCTACCCCCACGCCTCCGTGATTTTGCAGCAGGACCGCCGCTCGATCCCGCAAAGAGGCGCCTGTGTTTAGTGCCAGAGGGGCGCTTCCGGGCGGCGCGAAGGGAGCGACGGCGATGGAACCGCCCAGATAGAGAACCGCTTCAATATCCACGGGCGGGATGGTGGCGATCCCCTCCAGGCTGGCGGCGGTTACGGCATAGGGGGAATGGGTATGGACCACTGCCATGACATCGGGCCGCAGCTCATAGATTCTCCTGTGCAGAGACATTTCGATGGAAGGCGGATAGGGGCCCTGGGCGCCTGAGCCATCCAGCCGCACCAGACAGAGGTCTTCCCGGGTCGTTATGGGGTAAGGCCGTGAGGAGGGCGTGATGACAAAGGCGTCTTCATGGGTCCGGACGCTGACGTTGCCGGACGTTCCCAGGGCATAGCCCCGCTGACAGATGGCCTGGATGGCGGCGATGACCGCGTCTCTGGCCTGATCCTGGGTATACATGGGCAGTCCTCCTATTCAGATGTTGTGTTTTTTTATAGTGTAACATGACGGGATGTTTCCATCCATCCCATTGAGGAATTTTGTGGTATGATAAAGGAAAAGACAAAGGAGGCGACTATGGCCAGAATCCTTGTGACCGGCGGAGCCGGGTATATTGGCAGCCACACCTGTGTGGAACTCCTCAACGCCGGGTATGATGTGACCATTGTGGATAATCTCTGCAACAGCAAACGGACGGTGGTGGACCGCATCCAGCGGATCACCGGCCGGCAGATAACCTTTGTTGAGGCGGACGTACGGGACCGGTCGGCGCTGCTGTCCGCCCTTGCCGGGGTGGACGGGGTGATCCACTTTGCTGGGCTGAAAGCGGTGGGGGAATCGGTAGCCAAGCCCTTGGCCTACTACGACAACAACCTGGGCAGCACCATTGCCCTTTGTGAGTCCATGGCAAAGAGGGGAATCCGCGCCCTGGTGTTCAGTTCCTCGGCCACGGTGTACGGTGATCCCGCTGCCGTCCCCATAAAGGAGGACTTTCCCCTTTCCTGTACCAACCCATACGGCTGGACCAAGCTCATGGGAGAGCAGATCCTGCGGGATACCGCGGCGATCCATGGAGACTGGGGCGTTCTGCTGCTCCGGTACTTTAATCCCATCGGAGCCCATGAGAGCGGGGAAATCGGAGAGGATCCCAATGGGATCCCCAATAACCTCTTGCCCTATATTGCCAAGGTAGCGGTGGGCCTGCTTCCCGCCCTCACCATCTATGGGAACGATTATCCTACCCGGGACGGCACCGGTATCCGGGACTATATCCATGTGGTGGATCTGGCCCGGGGCCATGTAAACGCCATAGAATACGCCCTAAACCATCCTGGTGTGGAGGAGATCAACCTGGGTACCGGAACCGGATCCAGCGTATTGGAGGTGCTTCACGCCTTTGAACGGGCCTGCGGCAGGCCCCTACCCCATGTGATTGGCCCCCGGCGGGCGGGGGATGTTCCCGCCTGTTATGCTGATATCACAAAAGCTGCCCGGCTGCTGCACTGGCGGGCGGAGAAGAACTTGGATCAGATGTGCCGGGATACCTGGAATTGGCAGAGCAAAAATCCCCATGGCTATGGGGACTAACGTAGAGGAGGGACGTTTATGCGGTTGACCTTGATGGGCACGGCCCATGGGTATCAGACCTACTGCCGGTTTGTATCCTCCTCCCTTTTGGAGGTAAACGGCAGAATGTATTTGATTGACGCCGGTCCTCCGGCGGATGGATTGATCATCCGGCAAGGGAAGGATGTAAAACGGCTGAACGGCGTATTTATCACCCATATGCACGAGGATCATGCTGGGAGCCTGCCGGGTATTGTAAAATGCCTCAACCGCCACCCTTATGAGGATCAGCATACCCACTTTGTGCTGCCCCAAGAGGGGGCTTACGAGGCCCTTATGGCTTGGTGCACCATGCTCCATACCAACATGAAGGAGGGGCTTATCTCCCATACCGTAGCTCAGCCTGGCGTATGCTTTGACGACGGCGTGCTGAAGGTAACGGCCATCGGGAACCACCATCTGCCCTGCGATGAGGGGTACCTCTCCTACAGCTATCTGATGGAAGCGCAGGGAAAGAGCATCCTGTTTACAGGAGATCTTTCCTTCGGATGCGCAGACTTTCCCATGATCGGCACGGAGCGGGATATCGATCTCTGCGTCTGCGAGTCCGCCCACATCACCCCGGAGAACACCTTGGATAAACTGATGCGGTGCCGGTTTGGACGGCTGGTGTTTAACCATCTCCATGAAAAATGGCATGGAGAGGGGGAACAAACCCTTTACGACAGCTATAAGAGCGTTCCCTATCCCATCCAGATCGGTCATGACGGGGACGTGCTTGAGCTATAAAAAGCGGCTTACGCCGCCCTGTTTGGAACGGGAGATATGAAAAAGACGACTGCCATTGGCAGTCGTCTTTTTTTAGAATGGACACGGAAAACCGCTATCTACTCCACTCGGAAGAGAAGTTGGCCTGCCGCTACATTATCGCCTTTTTCCACGTAGATGGCGGATATCGTACCCGCCCGGGGGGAAACCACGTTGGTTTCCATTTTCATGGCCTCGATGACGGCTAGAATGGTGTTGGGAGTGACGGCATCGCCTACCTTCACCGGCACCTTGGAGACCATACCGGGGATGGAGGCTCCGATCTGGGTTTGGTCGTTGGAATCCGCCATGGTGGGGGCGTTCCGCTGTGCGGCGTCCTCATCCACCTGGATGGAGACCGCCCGCTGTGCGCCATTGAGCTCGAACAGCACGTTTTGGGTGCCGTCCTGGTTGATCTCTCCAGGGCCGATATATTTGATGATCAGGGTTTTGCCGTCCTCGATGGTCAGCTCAGTGGAATCCCCGGGATCCATGCCACGGAGGAACACATGGGTGTCCATGGAGGAGAGGTCGCTGTATTCCGAAAGGAAGTCCAGATACTCCTCAAAGACCTTGGGATAGAGGCAGGCGCTTAGTACGCTGGCGTCGTCCCTATGGGTCTCGGGAAGGCTGGCTCGGACCGCCTCCAGATCCACGGGGGGCAGGAGCTGTCCCGGGCGGCAGGTGATAGGCTCCTCACCCTTTAGCACGGCCTTTTGCAGGTCCACCGGGAATCCGCCCTTGGGCTGGCCCATCATTCCCTTGAAATAGGAGATCACGCTGTCGGGGAAGTGAAGGGTGGCGGCTCGCTCCACGATGTTGTCGGGGGTCAGGTTATTTTGCACCATGAAGATGGCAAGATCGCCTACCATCTTGCTGCTGGGAGTCACCTTGATGATATCGCCCAGCATCTGGTTGACGGTGGAATACATGGCCTTGACCTCCTCAAACCGATGGCCGAGGCCCAGGGATTCCACCTGGGGCTTGAAGTTACTGTACTGTCCGCCAGGGATCTCCAGCTGATAGATCTGGGTATCCGGGCTGTTGAGCCCCGCCTCAAATTGGGCGTAGAGAGGGCGCACCTGGGACCAATATTCGCTGAGCCGGCTGAGGGCCTGCTTATCCATACCAGGATCCCGCTCGGTGCCGGCCAGGGCATAGCAGATGGCGTTCAAAGAGGGCTGGCTGGTAAAGCTGCTCATGGAGCTTAACGCGCAATCCACGATATCCACCCCAGCCTCGGCAGCCAGCAGGTAAGCGGCCACCTGGTTTCCGCTGGTGTCATGGGTATGGAGATGAACCGGAATGGAGAGCTCCTCTTTTAGCGCCCGGACCAACCGCTGGGCGGCGTAGGGCTTTAGAAGCCCCGACATATCCTTGATGCACAGCATATGGGCACCGGCCTTCTCCAACTGTTTTGCTAGATCCACATAATAGGAGAGGGGATACTTATCCCGGGCGGGATCGTCAATATCTCCGGTATAGCAGATGGTGGCTTCGGCGATCTTTCCGGCGCTGGCTACTTCGTCCAGGGCAAACGCCATCCCGGGCAGCCAGTTGAGGCTGTCAAAGACCCGGAATACATCGATACCCCTGCGCGCGCTCTCCCGGATAAAGCCTTTGACCACGTTGTCGGGATAGCTGGTATAGCCTACGGCGTTGGCACCCCGCAACAGCATCTGGAACAGCACGTTGGGGATCCGGGCCCGGAGCTCATCCAGCCGCTTCCAGGGGGATTCGTGAAGGAACCGGTAGGCCACGTCAAAGGTGGCCCCTCCCCACATTTCAAAGGAGAAGGCGTTTGCCATGGTATGGGCCATAGCCCGAGCGGGAAGGAGCATATCCAAGGACCGAACCCTGGTGGCCAAAAGGGACTGGTGGGCGTCCCGCATGGTGGTATCGGTAATTAAAAGGCGCTTTTCCGCCAGCACGGCGTCGGCTACCGCACGGGGGCCCTTTTCATCCAGAAGCTGTTTGTAACCATTGGGAAGGGGGCCATCGGGAACTCTGGGAACCTTGGGCAGCAGCACCGCGGGGCGGGGCTGACGATCGGACTTGATGGATTCCTGAGCGATATACCGGAGGACCTTGGTGGCCCGATCCTGAGGCAGCTCGAAATTGAACAGGGAGGGAGTGTTATCGATGAACCGGGTATCACACTTGCCCATGAGGAATACGGGGTTCTGCAAGACGTTGACCAGGAAGGGGATATTGGTCTTTACCCCTCGGACCCGAATTTCGTTGAGGGAACGGAGGGCTTTGCGGACCGCTCCCTCAAAGGATCGGTCAAAGGTGGTGATCTTTACCAACAGGCTATCGTAGTAGGGGCTGATCACCGCGCCGGCGAAAGCATTGCCGGCGTCCAGCCGAACGCCGTTGCCGCCGCCGCTGCGGTAGACCGTCATCCGCCCGGTATCGGGGGCAAAGTTGTTTCGGGGATCCTCGGTGGTAACCCGACACTGGATGGCGAATCCTCGATGGGAGATATCCTCCTGGCGCAGGTTCAACTCGGGAGAAAACAGGGAATAGCCCTGTGCGATCATAATCTGTGCCTGGACCAGGTCTACCCCGGTAGCCACTTCGGTGACGGTATGCTCCACCTGGATGCGGGGGTTCATCTCAATGAAATAATGGTTGCCATGCTTATCCACCAGGAATTCCACCGTCCCAGCGTTGACATAGCCCACCTCATGGGCGATCTTTAGAGCGTCCGCATACATGGCCTCCAGCTCGGACTTGGCCACCGTAAAAGCGGGGGTGAACTCCACCACTTTTTGATACCGCCGCTGGACGGAGCAATCCCGCTCATACAGGTGCACGATGTTGCCGTAGTTATCTCCCAGTACCTGGATCTCGATATGTTTGGGATCCTCCAGGTATTTTTCAATGAAAATATCGCCGTTGCCAAAGGCCTTTTCCGCCTCGTTCTTTACCAGCTGAAACTCGGAGCGAAGGCTATCGTCATCATAGCAAAGGCGCATGCCGCGCCCGCCGCCGCCTGCCGCTGCTTTGAGCAGAACGGGATAGCCGAACTCCTGAGCCAGACGAACGCCTTCTTCCACCGATTCCACCGGCTTGGTGCTGCCGGGAATGGTGGGAACACCGGCGCGTTTCGCGATGGCCTTGGCGGCCAGTTTATCGCCCATCTGGGCCAGCACATGGCTGGGAGGGCCGATGAAGATGATGCCCTTTTCCTCACAGGCTTTGGCGAATTCAGCATTTTCGCTTAAAAAGCCGTACCCTGGGTGGATGGCGTCCACATGCTTTTCTACCGCCAGGTCCACGATACGGTCGATATCCAGATACGCGGCAACCGGCCCCTGGCCGCGGCCGATGAGATAGCTCTCGTCCGCCTTACTGCGGAAGAGGCTGGTGTTGTCCTCCTTCGTATAGATGGAGACCGTCCGAAGGCCGAGGTCGTAGCAGGCTCGAATGATCCGTATGGCGATCTCGCCGCGGTTGGCGACCATCACTTTAGAAATGGAGTGTTCCAAGTTATAACCTCCTAGAATTGAATCTTTCTTATCATATTATAGATGTGGATATTTTGCAATCTTAAAATTAAAAAATTGCAAAATGCGGTGTGGTGGAACGAAAAATGGAGGTGGGGGAGCGAAGGGCGGGAAGCGGAGAAGGACGGGGAGGTCCAAGGGCACGTCAGACCCAAGGAATTTTCCCGAAAACCCGGTTGACGGAAGGGGGGAAAGAACGTATCATAATACCATTCTAAAATGGACGGACAGGCGAAAAAGGCGGCCTCCGGAGGTTGTGGGAAATGGAAAGGATGCAGGATCATAGAGCGCGTATGGGCATGGCGGCAGCCATCCCCATCTGTGTAGGATATGTGCCGCTGGGACTGGCCTGCGGCATTGTGGCCGCAAAAGCAGGGTTGAACCTTTTGCAGGTGGCCCTGCTTTCGGTGTTCCTATACGCTGGCAGCGGCCAGTTTATGATCTCCAGCATGTTCGCTTCGGGAGCGTCGCCTCTGTCCATCGGGGTCTCGGTGGCCATGGTGAATATGCGGCATCTGCTGTATGGGTCGGCTTTGGCAAAGTATTTCTTTGGGGAACGGCGGTTGCATGCCGCGCTCTTTGCCGCGGAGCTCACCGATGAGGCTTTTGGGGTCAATATGGGACGGTTTCAGCAGGGAAACTGGACGCCGCATTCCGCCCGTTTTGCCAATACCACTGCCCATCTTACCTGGATCCTCTCCAACTGCCTGGGGGTGGTGGTAGGGGGATTTTTACCCCTGGATACCACCATCATCGGCTTTAGTATGACCGCCATTTTTATCTGCCTTTTGATGATGCAGAAGAAGACGCCGGATCACCTTTGGTCCATGGGAGCTTCCGCTTTAGGGGTCGTGACGGCTAAGCTCATGGGATGGGGTCAGGTGGCCGTACTCCTGGGCGCTCTCCTTGGCGTGGCCGCGGGGATGCTTGCCGGGGAGAAGAGGGGGAAAACGAGATGAGCTGGCAGAGTTTTTGGATCATTTTTGCCATCACCGTGGGGTGCAACCTTCTCTGTCGGCTGACGCCGATGCTGGCTCTTTCCGGCCAGCGGATGGGGGAGCACATTACAAGGGCGCTGTCCTATATTCCAACGGCGGCCTTTGCGGCCCTGGTCATGAGCGACCTGTTCAACCCCGCGGCGCTATCCCTAGGGCTGTGGCCATTTTTGCGGCCCGCCGCGGCGGCGATTCCCGTACTGCTGACGGCCCGCTGGACCAAGTCTCTTGGCGCGTGTATTCTGGTGGGAGTTGGAGGATATTGGCTTTTGACACTTCTATAAAAATGCAAGTGGACAGGCAACGAACTGCAAATTTTGAAGAGAATGGGAGAAAAGAGTACGCCGAAAGGGATTCGACGTACTCTTTTTTGGCCGGGTTTGGCCGTAAAGGGCCGGTTCATAGGAGAAACGGAGGATGAGAGATGCCCTATTGGCGGCGGAACCCAATTTGTGGGATCAGCGGGTGTTTTCGCCGGCTAGGCGGGGAAGGCTCTCGGAAAAGGGCGGATAGGCCACGCCGTTTTCGGTTATGATGGCGGCAATGAGCTGATGGGGAGTTACATCGAAGGCGGGATTGTACACCGGAACATCCTGAGGAGCGGAGGGCGTTCCACAAAACTCGCGGACCTCCTGGGGATCTCGTTCCTCGATGGGAATCGCGTTGCCGTCGGGACATTGGAAATCCACGGTGGTAAAGGGGGCGGCGATGTAGAGGGGAATTCCATGATAGGCCGCCAGCACCCCCAGGCCATAGGTTCCGATTTTGTTGGCGGTGTCCCCATTGGCGGCGATCCGGTCCGCTCCGACGATCACGGCTTGGACCTTGCCCTGAGCCATGACCCAGGCGGCCATATCGTCACAAATGGTGGTGACGTCCGCGCCGGCGGCCAGCAGTTCATAGGCGGTGAGCCGAGAGCCCTGTAAAAGGGGCCGGGTTTCATCGGAATAGATTTTAGGCCGAATCCCCTCCTCCAAGAGGGTATAGATGGGAGCTAGGGCGGTGCCATAGGCTCCGGTGGCCAGAGCACCGGCATTGCAGTGGGTAAGGATCCCATTGCAGCGCATCAATAAGGGCGCCCCCTGCCGTCCAATGGCTTTACAGGTTTCAATATCCCGCTCTAGCACCGCCTGCGCTTCTTGAAACAGCGCTTTTAGCATTACGGCGGGGGAGGCGTCCTGAGGCAGCCCATGGGCAAACTCCTCCATATGCCGGATGGCCCAGAAGAGGTTGACCGCCGTAGGGCGGGCGGTGGACAGATATACGCCGGTTTTTTCTAAAAGGGCGATGAGTTCCTGGTGGCCCTGAAAGGATCCGCATTTTGCCCCCAGGTACATGCCGAAGGCCGCCGCGTTCCCTATGGCGGGGGCGCCCCGCACCATAAGGGTACGGATGGCATGATGCATTTGCTCTGGGGTTTCCACCTGCACCACAATCCGCTCCTGGGGAAGCCGGGTCTGGTCTAGGATCAGGATTTTACTGTCTTCCGTCCACAAGGGCATCAGGGGTTGCGTCATGGGGAAGCCGCCTTTCTTTTGGAGTATGAATTTATCATAGCATGGGCGGCTAGCTGGGAAAAGGGAAATATGTTATGCTGAAAAATACAGGATTGCCTGCAGAAGGATATGGAAAAAGGTGGAGAAAAGCGATGGACCTACGGATGGTGGAACGGGTGCGGGAGGACCCGGTTGCGCGAAAAGGGTTCTTTGATTTGGCCCAAGAGGTGTTTGGCCTGTCCTTTGCACCATGGTATGAGGGAGGATATTGGACGGACCGGTACATTCCCTATCTGTTGATGGATGGGGAACGGGCGGCGGCCTGTGCCGCCGTGAACCTCATCTCCACTCGATTGGAGGGAGTTCCCCGGCGCTACGTGCAGATTGGCACCGTGATGACCCGCAGAGAATTTCGCGGCAGGGGATTGGCGCGGCGGCTTCTGGAAAAAATCCTCCATGACTGGCGGGACCGGTGTCATGGCGTCTATCTCCATGCCAATGATAGGGTACTGGACTTCTATCCAAGGTTTGGATTCGTGCCGGAACGGGAGTATCAGCGGATGGGGACGATCCAGCCCCGGCCTGGAAAGGTCAGAAAGCTGGATCTTTCCCATCCCGGCGACCTGGCTCTGCTTCACAGGTGTTACAGGGAAGCGCCCAATCCCTTTTCCGCCCTGCCTATGCTGGATAACCTGGGCTTATTGATGTTCTATTGCGGCGGTCCCTTAAAACACTGCGCCTATTATTTGGAGGATTTGAACGCCGTGGTGCTGTTGGATCATGCGGGTCCGGAAATGATCTGTTATGATGTGTTTGGCGGGCAGGGAAGCGCCCTTGGCGCGGTGTTGGAGGTGGCGGCTCCAGTGGGAGTGGAAACTGTGCGGCTGGGCTTTACCCCTCTGGATGAAACGGGCTGGCGGACAGAACCCTATGTTGAGGAGGACACCACGCTGTTTGTGCTCGAGGGGAAGGAAAACCCCTTTGCCGGCCGAAAAGTGATGATGCCTTTGCTATCCCACGCATAGCGCTGGGGAGAGAAAAATAAAAAGGCGGTTCCATTGGAACCGCCTTTTTGAATGAACTCAATCGAAGGCTTCGATGAGCAGATCGTACATTTTAGGATTGGTGAGGTCGGGGCTGGTGGCCTTGTCATAGGCCAGCTCGCCCTCTACGAAGGTGGCGATGGATTCGTATTCATCATCAATCACTGCGAGGTCAGCATCCTTGGTGGGCAAGATAGAGCCCTTGTGCCGCTGGATCCCCATCAGCTCCGCCGGAGTACGGCTGGCCATCTGGATGGCGTCCTCCATGGAGACGCCCAGTTTTTCCACCAGGTTGCCGATGCCATACAGCACATATTTGCTAGAGCTGTTGATGGTGCCATCCTCCAGATGCATCAGGCCGTTTTTCTCGGAGATATTGATGACGCCTTTGATGTTGTACTTTCCGGGCCGCATGGCGCTCATGGCATCGGAGTCGCTCATGAGGAGAATCTTGTGGGTGGGCTTCATCCGCAGAAGGATCTGGATCATCTCAGGACAGACATGGTAAAAATCCGGGATCAACTCGTTGTATACCCGGTTATCCAACAGCACAGCGCCGTAGAGGGATACCTCCCGCTGGTGGATGGGACGCATGGCGTTGAAACTATGGATGCCCACCTTTACGCCTTTGTTGAAGGCGTGCATAGCCTCGGCGTAGGTTGCGTCGCTGTGGCCCATGCCAAGGATCATCCCACGCTCCAGGCAGAAATCGATGACCTCATCGGCTCCCGGTACCTCGCAGGCGATGGTCATGTAGGTGACGTGGCCCCGGCCCGCATCCCAGAATTGTTTCATCAGCTCCAGAGAACAGGGTTTCACATCCTTGGCTGCGGTACCGCCATGGCGTTTCACGTTATAGAAAGGCCCCTCCATGTGGATACCCAGCATCCGGGCGCCTTCATAGCCTTCTTCCATGGCGTCGGCGATGGCGGCGTTATTCTCCACTTGATAGTCCCAAGCGCTGTTGGTGGGCTGAAAGGCCGTTACCCCTACGCTGGGCAGGGCTCGGGCCATGTTTTTTACCTCTTCCTTATCCAAGGTCTTGGCGGCCCAGCCTTTGAAGCCGTGGACGTGGAGGTCGATGATGCCGGGGATGATACGACTGTCGCCATAGTCAAACACCTGGGCGTCCACGTCCGGAATGGCGTCCCGCTGGAAAAGGGATGCGATCTTGCCGCCCTCTACCAGGATGGCGCCGTCCATCAGCCCGCCTTCCCCATAGATGCGACTGGATTTGATGAGTTTTTTCATGGTATCTATCTCCCTTTCTGGCCCTGCGGCCGTGTGGTCGAATGGATTCCTACTAGGATGCCCAGGCTTGGGAGAATCTATCCCAGCCGTCAACGGGCGGGTTCGGATGATCTGACCAAATGGGCATGCGTTCCATTCCATACTACTATACTTCTTTCATGGGCTCAAGGGAAAAAAGGAAGGGTTTGGAATGGAAGCGCTTCCTACTATGATAAAATAAAAAACAGAGGAGGCGGGCCATGGGGCAGAGGAAACGGCGCATTTATTTAGGCGGGCTGGCCGCGATCCTTGCGGTTTGTTTTGTGGCGGTTGCGAGAGGCGTTCCGCAGCGTTGGCTGGAACGGCTTTTTGAGCTGGACCGGTTGAAGGAAAGCTATATCAGCGTGATTGGCCGGACACAGGAATACTCCTATGAACGGTGTAAAGCCGATATGGAGGAGTTGGAAAAGCGCTGGCCGGAGCTGGTTCGAGTGGAGAGCATCGGGACGACGGCCTTTGGACGGGATATCATGATGCTAACTTTGGGAAACCCCGATTCTCCCAACCGGATTTGGGTGGATGGAGGAATCCATGGCCGGGAATATATGGGGGCTCAGGTGATCCTCAGCCAGGTGGAATTCATTCTGCAAAATGAAAAGGCTGGTAGGTTCCGGGGCTGGGAGGTATCCGCTCTTTTGGAAAACTGCGGGGTATATATCGTTCCGATGCTGAATCCCGATGGCGTGATGCTTTCCCAGCAGGGGGTGTTTTCGGTTCCTGAGGCGTTTCGAGAGGAGCTGGCGGCCATGAACGGGGGATCCCAGAATTTTTCTCGATGGAAGGCCAATGGGCGGGGAGTGGACCTTGGATGCAACTTTGACGCTCGGTGGGAGTTCATTGAAGGAAAACCGGCTCCGGGACCCATGGGGTATAAGGGAACAGCTCCTTTCTCGGAGGCTGAAAGCCGGGCGGTTCGGGATTATCTGGCGGACCGCCCCATGGGAATCACCCTAAGTTATCATGGGGCGGGGGCGGAAGTGTACTGGTGGTACTATCAAAAGGGGGAACGGCTGGTCCGGGATGAGTGCCTGGCTCGGGAGCTGTCTCGGATCACCGGGTATGACTTGGTCAGCGAGGAGCGGTCCAGGGAGAGCAACGGGGGGCTCAAGGACTGGTATTTATCCACCTATGGGAACCCGGGGTTTACCATCGAAATGCGGAGCCCCGAGCCCTGTCCCATCCCCATTCAGGCGTTTTTGGAGGTATATGAGGAGAACAAGCGGGTGATCCTATGGGCCATGGCTTGGATCGCAAAATAGAAAAAGCGCCGAAGGCGCTTTTTTGTTTTGTACGAGTGGATGGTGCGTTTAGTCGGTTAAATCGTCGTTCGTTGCTGTTCTCGGCGGGACGATGGGATCGTCGGGGGTATGGCCGGAGCGGGCAGCCTCCCGCTGGGATTTGGTTTTAATCCGCTGATTGATGAGCACTGAACAGAGGTTGTAGAGGATGGCCCCTACCGGTACGCTGAGGATCATCCCTAAAAGCCCGAACATGCCGCCGCCCAAAAGGATTACCACCAGGATCCAGAAGGCGGGGAGACCTACCTTGGTGCCCATGATCCGGGGGGTGATAAGGTTGCTCTCCAACTGCTGGGCGACCACCGAGATGATGACCAGCGTGATGATCAGGCTGGGATTTACGGTGAGCAGTAAAAGACCGCACAGTACCGTACCGATGACGGGGCCAAAATAGGGGATGATGTTGGTGACGGTCATAATCACGGCGAACAGCAGGGCATAGGGGAATTGGAAGACCAGGAAGGCGATATACTGGGCAAAGCCTAGGCCGATGCTGGTGAGGATTTTGACGCTGATATAGGCGGTAAAGACCCGGTTGGATTCCCGGAGGGTTTGGGTGGCATCCCGCCAAAGGCCCGTGGGCAGCAGGCAGAATACCAGCTTGCGGAACTGGCGAATGAACATCTCCTTGCTGAACAGCAGGTAGATGGAGATCACCACGCCCAGGAAGAAATCGAAGGTAAAGGTGGTGACCATGATTCCCACCCCGATGATGGAGTTTGCCGCCGTCCCCAGGGAGGACATGACCGCTTGCAGGATGCTTTCCCAGCTTAGGGAGATGCCGGCGATTTCCTGGCTGGATACATGGAACCGCTCCAGAAGGTTGGTTAGCATAGCCTTGAAGTCCTCCACATAGCGGGGAAGCTCCTCCATGACGGTAGCTACGTTGGCGGCCACGTCGGGGACGACGTAGTATACCAGCAGTACCAGGGACAGGAACACCAGCAAATAGACCAGGGTGATGGACAGCCCGCGCCGGATGTTTTTATGCCGATCCCCCAGAAAGCGGTTTCGACCCAGCAGACGCTCCATTCGATTCATGGGACGGTTTAACAAAAAAGCGATGGCCACGCCGATGAAAACCGGCTTTAACACCGTCAGGAATTTGCCGATGGCCGCCCGCCATAGATCCCACCTTAGAAGCAGAAACACCAGGAGGATCAACAGGGTGCCGATGAGCAGCGAATATTTGACGATATCCCGCCATTTGTTGTTCTGATCCATGACGCCCCCAGAGAATCCCCATCATATGGGGAGAGTATTTCATACTTTACCATATTCCTGCCAGCCCAGCAAGGCGGAGCCCAAGGGCTTTCGGAAATACGCGTGTCTTTTATGGCAGGATATGGTATACTAAACTTATCTTTTAATTTGGTTACGGAAAGGGGCTATGACATGAAGAAACTCATCAAATCCAGCCGCATTTACAGCCATCGGGGCTTGGTGGACGGCGCCATTCTGGTGGATGGCAAGACCATCGTCCGGGTGATGCCCAAGAACCAGATCCCCCAGAATTTCGATGGGGAAGTGGTGGATTACGGTGATAGCCGGATCATTCCCGGCATCATCGATGTGCACAACCATGGGTTCATGGGCTGGACCGCTGAGACCGTGGATCCCCAGGAGATTACCAACTGCGCCAAGGGCTTGGCGAGCGTGGGCGTTACCGGCTTTTTGAGCACCAACGGCAAATGGGAGGGCGTTTTGGAGAACAACGCCATGGCCCACGAGTATATGAAGGAGTATCATCCCGGGGCTAAGATGCTGGGACTCCACATGGAAGGCCCCTTTATTAACCCCGATCGGCGGGGCGGATTTGGCGACGAGGGCATGACCGCGCCCGATCTTGATACCTGCAAAGCCTATTACGAGTCCAGCAAGGGCGCTCTAAAATACATGACCTTGGCGCCGGAGCTTGCTGGAAATCTGGAGATCATCGATTACCTGGTGGAGAAGGGAGTCATTGTGGGAGTGGCCCACAGCGACGCCACCTATGCCCAGACCGTGGAGGCCATTGACCGGGGGGTGTCCATCGGCATCCACACCAGCAACGCCATGCGGCCCATCCATCAGCGGGAGGTATCCGTGCTGGGCGCCGTGCTGCTGGACCGCCGGGTCCGCTGCGAGCTGATCCCGGATTTCTACCATGTTTGCCCCGAGATGATCCAGATTATTCTCAGGATGAAGGGCAAGGAGAACGTGCTGCTGGTATCCGACTCCGGCCTGATGTCCGGCAATCCCGCCGGGAAGTACCGCTATGCCGACGGCCGGTATGTATTCATTGAGAAATCCGGCCTGGTCCATCTGGAGAACGGCACCATCTCTGGCAGCAGCAAGTATGTGCTGTTTGGCATTGGCAATCTGGTGGAGAAGCTGGGCCTGCCCATGGAGGATGTTATCGTTATGAGCGCTCTGGTCCCCGCCCGGGTTCTGGGCCTGGAGGCCACGAAGGGTTCCATTTTAGAGGGAAAGGACGCCGATTTGGCCGTTATCGATGACAACTATGAATCCATTGCTACCTATGTGGAGGGCTCCTTGGAGTACGACGTGAACCACAAGGAGGATTTGATGAATCCCGAAGCGAAGAAGTATCTGGTGGAAGCGTATTAAAAGAGGGAAAAAACGGCCCGCAGCTTTTGCTGCGGGCCGTTTTTTAGATCCGCCAATTATGGCATGGAAAGCATGGAAAAACGGCATCCTAAGTTGTGTTTCAAAAAAATCGCGGAAGTGATCTCATGAAGGACACGGCATCCTTTCATGGGAGAAACTCCCTTGGGCAAAATGGAAAAGGAGAGGGATAACCGGACCGCTGCCTGTTAATACTAAGGATGCATCCGCGGCCATGGAAGCCATTTCTAGGCTGGTGCGTCATTAGGGGGAGTTCCTCGCCGCGGACGAAAAATAAAGTCCCCTGGGGACGGAGGTTTTGGTTCTGCCCAGAAGGGCAAGGGAACCTATGCCCCCCGGGCAGGAGGAGGCGCGGTATGAAAAAACGGTTTGTTCCGGAGGGGAATCCCATCATCGTAACCCCCGGTGGGCGGCAGAACAACACCGCCAAGCGCATGCTTTTGGGATTTGGGCTGATGCTGCTCTACGGCCTGGTGCTGGGCCCGGTGGTGCGGACTCTTTTGCCCAAGGCCTATCTTTTGGTGTCCATCTCGGCGGCCATGGCCGTGGTGCTTTTGCTGAACGCCACCAACAGGCGCGTGCTATATGTATACCGGGATCGCATCGTGGAAAAACGTACCCTGCGTCCCGCCCATACGTTTTATTTTTATAATGTGACCCAGATCAAAAAACGCCGTGGGCAGAAGTATCACATTCAGTTTGGGCACCGGCGGCTGACCATCCCACTGCATCTTACCAATGCTGAGGCCATTTTAAGCTCCATGGAACGGTACTTCAAGCACAAGGACAATGTGGTGCCCATCAGCCTGCTGCGGATTTTGAAGGAGATACAGGTATCCGCATAGGGAAACTGGGTATAAAGAAAGCATGAAATTACCGGAATGCGCCTAGGCAAGGACCGGGAATCATATTATAATGAATGCAAATCAGGGCATAAGGCCCCAAGGAGGATCATGGCTGGATTGTTTGTAAACCGGAATCGGACCGCAGAGGACTGCGTAGAGATCAAATATCCCCTTCAGGTACGGATCACCGCCCTGTTGCTCACCGCCTTTTCCATGCTTTGCTATGCCATGATTCTTTTGGGCTACATGCCCCTTTATGGCCTTACCCTTTTTGTGGTATCCACCCTGGTGCTGTTTTCCGTCATCATGCTGTGTAACGTCAGCATGAATTACCTCAACTGGCGGATTCAGGTCTATGGGGACCGGCTCATTGCCCGGAAGTGGAACATGGCTGAAAAGGAGCTGCCCTTTTCCGAATTGACCGCGGTTTGGGATCCCGCCATGATGAATGAGCTGCGCCAGATGCAGGGAAAGGCTCCCACGAAAAAGAGCGGCAAGCAGTATTGCGCTCTGGTCTTTGGAGGGGACTTTATCTTTGTGCCCATGGACAATGCCAATTCCCCGGCCCTGGTTCAGCGCATCCGCCGCTACTGCGAGGGAATGGATGGCCCGCAGGCTGAAAAGGTCCGCAGGACGCTGGCCTCCATGGAGGATGGCAATTCCAAGGACTAGCCGCATCTGGCCGCGGAATAGCTGGAGAACGGCGGCGCCAAAGAATAGAAAGAAAAGCCCGGCCATTGGCCGGGCTTTGTTTATGGATCCGCAAGAGGGGGACGCTCCATGATGTGATAAGGAAGTCCGGTTCGGGCGTTGGGAATGACGCGGGAGGTTTGGAACCCTGCCCGGCTGTATACCGTTATGGCGCGCTGGTTAAAAGCGGCCACCGAAAGCCGAAAGGGAAGGGGGCCGTAGAGACGTCTTCCGAAATCCAGCCCCACCCGCAGGAAGGATTCTCCTGCTCCACGGCCGCAGAGGCTGGGATGGAGCCCCAGGCCGATGTCCACCGCTGTAGGGGGATAGACATTGGGCAAGAGGGTAGGAATTTGGGCGGAAGGGCCGTAGCAGTACAGTCCCACGGGACAGGGCTGCTGATCGTCCACCACGGCAAAATAAGCGCCGTTCAACAGATGGGCGATGGTCTCGGGGCTGTTTTGAAAGCTGTATTGAGCATAGATACCGGGATAGGTCCAACGGGCGATCTCCTGAGCCCGTTCCCGGTCCATGGGCTGAACACGGATCATGGACGGACGCCTCCTTTGGCTATAATAGCATGCTCGGGGAGAAAAGACCAGGCGGCCACGCACCCATCGACAGCCCTTTGCGTACTCTGATATGGAGTCTATAAAGGGAGTGATACCATGAGTGCAATCGCGGGATTCTTGTGCTGGGACGCCGGCCGTAAAGAGGATATCCTTCTTCAGATGCTAAAGGCCCTCCGCCAAAGGGGCGTCCATGGCCTGGGAGAGTTTCGGGGGGAGTCGGTGGCCCTGGGCAGCGTCCGCTGCGGAGGAGATGAGATCCAGCCCCTGGTAAAGTCCATCCATGGGCGGCAGCTGGCGGTGGTCTTCAGCGGGGAAATTTACAACGAACAGGAGCTCATCCGGGAGCTGGGAGGCCAAGGACACCGGCTGATCCTAAAGTCCGCTCCTGAGATCGTCTTACATAGCTATATCCAGTGGGGGGAACGGTTTGTTACAAGGCTTCGCGGCGTATTCTCCTTTGCCATCACCGACGGCACCAAGCTGTATTTGGCCCGGGATCAGATGGGAGTTCAGCCTCTGTTCTTCTACCGGTATGGGGGGCAGCTTGCCTTTGCTTCTCAGATCAAAGCGCTGTTTCAGTATCCTGGGGTCAGTACCGTGGTGGATGGGGAGGGCGTAGCGGAGCTCATGGCCATCCTGCCCGCCCGGACACCTGGGTATGGGGTGTTTCGGGATCTGGAGGAGCTGCTTCCCGGCCACTATCTTGTCTACGATGGACGGGAGTGCAGGACGGAGTGCTATTGGCGGATCATGCCCAGGGTCCATGGGGAAAACTATGAGGATACCGTGGCCGCCGTTCGGGAACTGGTACGGGACGCCATCCTTAGCCAGAACGCCGATGGGGCCAATGCCAGCATGTTATCTGGCGGTCTGGATTCCAGCATCGTGACGGGGGTGCTGGCCCGGGAACTGGAGAAAACCGGGGGACGGGTCCACACCTTCTCGGTGGACTTTGAGGAGAATGAGCGCCATTTTAAGAGCAATCTCTTTCAGCCCGAGCGGGACAGCAGTTATGCGGAGCTGATGGTTCTGGAAAAGAAAACCCTTCATGAGGACTGCGTCATCTCCATCGACGCTCTCAGCGAGGCCATCCTTCCGGCCATGGGATTCCGCGATTTGCCCGGTATGGCGGACATCGACGCGTCGCTGTACCTCTTCTGCCGGGAGATCGCCGGGCGAACCCATGCGGTCTTCAGCGGGGAATGTGCCGACGAGGTCTTTGGAGGGTATCCTTGGTTCTATCGGGAGGAGCTCAGAAATACCGGATACTTCCCCTGGAGCCGGGACATGGACTACCGGGAGTCCTTTTTGAAAAAAGGTATCCGCCTGGATCTGCCCGGCCATGTAAAGGCCCGCTACGACGCCTATATGGCCGCGCTGCCGGAGTTTCCGGGGGATCAGGACGCCAAGGAGCTTTGGAAGCTTTTCAACCTGAACCTCTCCTACTTTGGCTCCAACCTGGTGGAACGTACCGAGCGAATGAGTTCTCACGCCGGGCTTATGGTGCGGATGCCTTTTGCGGATCCTGCGCTGGTGGAATACGTGTTCTCCATCCCCTGGGAGATGAAGTTTAAAGACGGACGGGAAAAGGGCCTTTTGCGGGATGCCATGCGGGAATACCTCCCCGAGGCCATCTTTGCCCGAAAGAAGAGCCCCTATCCCAAGACTTACCATCCTCGGTATGAGGAGCGAATGCGGGCCATGCTCGGCCAGGTGCTGGAGGATGGAGACGCCCCCATCTACGAATTGGTGGAGCGGCAGGCCCTGATGGATCTGGCCGAGGGAACCGTGGCGCGGCCCTGGTTTGGCCAGCTGATGGCGGGTCCCCAGCTCATGGCCTATATGGTGCAGCTCAACGGATGGCTGCGGGAGTATGACGTGCGGATTCGGATTTAGGGATGTCGATTGGCTTTAATCCTCTTTGTAGGCGAAGCCGCCGACGGCACGTGGCTGCCGCCGCGCGGCGGGGAGGTCTGCCGCCATGCCCATGGCGCCCTTGAGGAGGGGACGGTATCCGGCGCATGTTTTCAAGGGGTATTCGGGCATACTCTAGGGAGAAGCCTTGAGAAAAAGGAGGAATCCCTATGCTGGTTGTATTGGTGCGCTCCGCCATCCTATACATTACGGTGGTGGTGTTTATGCGCATGATGGGGAAACGGCAGATCAGCCAGATGCAGCCCTTTGAACTGGTTATCACCATCATGGTGGCCGATTTGGTGGCGGGGCCCATGGAAAACATGGGCATCCCGCTCATCGAAGGCGTGATTCCCTTGATCACCCTGCTGGTGATCCATAATCTCTTCGACGTCCTCTGCCAGAAAAGCAAGGTGATGCGGCGCATCATCTGCGGTTCTCCCAGCATTTTGATCGAGAATGGGGTGCTCAACCAGAAGGAGCTCCGCAAGCTCAACATCAACATGAGCGATCTGATGGAAAACCTGCGGAACACGGGCAATATGGATATCAGCCAGATCATGTACTGTATCATCGAGACCAACGGCACCATCAGCGTGATCCCCAAAGCGGCGAACCGGCCCGCCACCAGCCAGGAGGCGGGGGTAAAGGCCCAGGAGACCACCATGACCTATACCGTCGTCTACGAGGGAAAGGCCGATAAGCAGAACTTGGCCGTTCTAAACCTTTCGGAGGCGACGCTGGAGCGGAACCTGAAGCGACTTGGCTTTCAGGGGATTTCCGATGTCTATGTGGCTATGCTGGATCTGGAGGACAAGCTTTTTGTTCAGCAGAACAAGACCATGAAGGCGTGCACCGCCAATTTGAAAAGGACGGGTACCCTATGAAGAAGATGGCCATATCCCTTTTGATTTTAGCTGTTTTCTGGGGCGGCTCCCTCCTGTGGCAAAACCATGTGGACGAGCATGTGCTATCCTTATCGGGCAAATGCCAGGAGGCGCTGGATAACATTGCCCTAAAAGAGAGCGACCGCGCCGAGGACGCCATGGTGGAGTTCCATCGGATGTGGAAGGATTCCACCGACCATTGGGCCATGATGATGGACCACGCCACATTGGCGGCCATCGAGGAGCACTTTGTGCTGGCTCAATCCTATTGCGCCGCCGAGGAATTTGGATTGGCCTATGGAGAGCTGGCGGCGCTGCTCAACGATTTGACGGGCATTCCGCGGCTCTATCGCTTGGAATGGAAGAACATCTTATAGCCCTCTGGATACAGAAAAGGTTGAAAATTGATGGGTTCTGTGTCACAATAAATCATGTTTTTACGATTCATGAGACGAGGTTATTAGCGTGAAACGTTGGTGGAAACGACATTGGAAGAAGGTTATGGCGGGGCTTTGCCTGGTGTTGATCGTAGGGCTGGCCTGGCTGACCATCTACTTTAAGGATATCTATAACCCGCAGAACCTATTTGGGGATACCAAGCCGCCTTCGGTCGATGAACCCAGCGACTACGATACCCTTTTGAGCCAGGCCGATCTGGATTTCCTGAAAAACCGGGTGAATATCCTGCTGTTGGGCATCGACAGCGACAATACCCGCGCCAACAGCAACGATCTGTTCCGCACCGATACCGTGATGCTGTGTACCATCAACTTTGACACCAAGAAGGTGGATATCATCAGCATCCCCCGGGACAGCTATGTCGTCCTGGCCAGCGGTGGCAAGAACAAGATCAACGCCGCGTTCCCCTTTGGCGGAGGACTTAAGGGGAACGGGTTCCAGTCCACCATGGCTACCGTCCAGAAGCTGGCGGGGGGCATTCCCATCGATTACTATGTGGCTGTGGATATGAACGGCCTTTATACTGTGGTGGAGGGCATCGGCGGCGCCGACGTCAATGTGGAGGCGGAATACGTCCACTGTACCTTTGATAAGGCCCACAACAACTGCGGCACCCAGCATGAGCTGGGGGTTCAGCATTTGGACGGCTATCACTTCCTCTCCTATGTGCGGCAGAGGAAGGGCAGCAGCGACGTGGCCCGGGCGGGCCGCCAGCAGCGGGCCATTGTGGACGTGGTAAAACAGTTGAAAAAGAGCAATATGCTCACCCAGGTGACCACCCTCTACAATACTTTTGTCAACGATGTCTATACCAACCTTGATATTCGGCAGCTGGCGGCTTTGGCCGTCTTTGCCATGGATTTGGATATGGAGAACGGCATGGCCACCCATACCGTGCCGGGAGACTTTTTAAACCTGAAGAGCGGCTCCACCAACATCAGCTACTGGGGCATCAACCAGACTGCCTGGAAGCAGATGGTTAAGGAGATCTTTGGAGTGGATATCAAGGTGGATATGTCCATGGATGTATCCAACATCAAGAGCGAGCTTCAGCAGAGCCAGCAGGCCCTTTTGAGCCTCATCAGCAGCGCCAACGGGGAGATTGAAAGCGCCAACAGCACGATGAGCAGCTTGGGAGAATATATGACCGCTGAGGAGAAAAGCAGACTTTCCGGCGCCATTGCCAGCTGTTCCAACGCGGTGGACGGGGAGATTGAAAGCGACATTCGGTCTGCATTGTCCGATCTGCGGTCCATCCACAGCGCGGTGAAGACCGCTGCCCAGAACCGGAAGGCGTCCGCTACGCCCACCCCAAGACCCACTACCACGCCATCGGCGGATCCCAGTCCCACGCCGGGCCAGCCCACGCCTACCCCCTCGGCTCAGCCAACCCCTGTGCCGTCTACGGCGCCCACTCCCTCCGCTACCCCTGAGACGGTCCAGGGGGAATGAGTCCGTCATTGTTATGTAAAGGATTTGTGTGATGATTACAATCAAAGAGGTCAAAACCAACCGGGAGCTGAAGCGGTTTATCGAGTTTCCCATGAGCCTATACGGGGAGAACCCCAATTACATTCCGGACTTGGTCTCCGATGAGGTCAACAACCTGCGCAAGGATAAGAACCCTGCTTTTGAGTTCTGTGAAGCGAGGTACTTTATGGCCTATGAGGATGGCAGACCGGTGGGACGCATTGCCGGCATCCTTAGTAAAAAATCCAACGAGAAGTGGAATACCAAGCGATTGCGCTTTTCCCGTATCGACTTTGTGGACGATATGGAGGTTTCCGGCGCTCTCCTTGACGCCGTGGAGGAATGGGCCCGGGAGCTGGGCATGGAGGAAGTCCATGGCCCCATCGGATTTACCGATATGGACAAGGAGGGGATGCTCATCGAGGGGTTTGACCGGATGAGCAACTTCATCACCATCTATAACGCGCCGTATTACAAAGACCATATGGCGGCTCACGGTTACCGGAAGGATGTGGATTGGATTGAGTACCGGGTCAAGGTGCCGGACGCGCTGAACCCCAAGGTGGACCGGCTCAGCAAGTTGGTGCTGGAGCGCTATGGCCTCAGCATCTTTCAACCCAAGAGCATCCGAGAGATACGGCCCTATATGAAGCCCGTTTTCCGGTTGTTGAACGACGCCTATGGGGAGCTTTACGGCATGGTGGAGCTGACCCCGGCCCTTATTAATAAGTACTATAATCAGTTCATCACCATGATCAATCCCCGGTATATCTCGGGGGTGTTGGACCAAGAGGGCAATGTAATGGCCATCGGCATCGTGGTGCCCAGCATGGGGCAGGCCATTAAAAAGAGCAAGGGGAAGCTGTTTCCCCTGGGATGGGCACGCATCCTGCGGGCAACCCGCCAGAAAAATACCGAGCTGGATCTTTTGCTGGTAGCGGTGGATCCCAAATACCAGGGCAAGGGCCTCAATGCAGTGCTGATGAATCAGATGGTGAAGTCCGCCATCGAGGACGGGATGACCTACGCCGAGACCGGTCCCGAGCTGGAAACCAATGAAAAGGTTCAGGCCCTATGGAAATATTTTGACGCGGAGCAGCATCGCCGGCGGCGGTGCTGGATCAAGCGGGTTGACTAGAAAGGCCACCGCTATCATTTTATTGACTGAGGCCGCGCCTTTTTGTTTGGGCGCGGCTTTTTATGGGGAGGAATTGCTTTGATTGAGCAGAGCATACAGGGATTTGTGGAGGGGCTGGCGGCCCGTGAACCCGTGCCCGGCGGCGGCGCCGCAGCTGCTTTGGCAGGCGGAATGGGCGCCGCTTTGGGCGCCATGGCCATCCAGTTTACCGTAGGAAAAAAGAAGTATGCCGACCTGCGGGAGGATCTTGAGCGGGATCTGGCTCTTTTGGAGGAGCTGTCCCAGGGCTTTTTGTCCCTAGTGGAGGAGGATGCCGCCGCGTTTTTGCCCTTAAGCCGGGTATACGCTATGCCCAACGGCACGCAGGAGGAAAAGGAGGCCCGGGAGCAGGCCATGGAAGCCGCCCTGATGGATGCGGTTCAGCCGCCTCTCGGGATGCTGCGGCTTTGCCGCCGTACCGCCGACGCGTTGGAACGGATTGAACGGATGGTGTCCCCCTTGATGATCAGCGATGTGGGTTGCGCGGCGACTTTAACCCAGAGCTGCGCGCAGGCTGCTGCGCTGAACGTATTGGTTAACGCCAAGCTGCTGAAGGACGATACCGTGGCGCAGCGATTGATCCGGGAGACCCAGGAAACCTCCCGTCAGGTAGCGGAGATCCTGGGGCCGGTGTATGCTAAGGTGGAGGGCGCCCTATGCCGCAGATATTAAAGGGAGCCCCGGTGGCACGGGATATCCGAGAGGAGTGCGGCAGACGGGCAGCGGCCTTGAGAGAAAGGGGAATCGTCCCGACCCTTTGCATCCTGCGGGTGGGAGAGCGGCCCGATGATGTTGCCTATGAGGCCAGCGCCATGAAGAAGTGTGAGCAAGCGGGGGTTCGCGCTATTAGCCGGGCGCTGCCTGAGGGTGCGGACACCCAAGGACTGTTGGCAGCCGTGGACCGGTTGAACGAAGACGACAGCGTCCATGGCGTGCTGCTGCTTCGTCCCCTGCCGCGGGGGGTGGACGAAGATGCCGCTAAAGAGCGTCTTTTGCCGCAAAAGGATGTGGATTGCATGGGGGACGGGAACCTGTACCGTGTTCTGGGAGGCGATGAGAGCGGGTTTTTGCCCTGCACGCCTCAGGCTGTGGTGCGCATCCTCGATCACTACGGAATCTCCCTTGAGGGGAAGGAAGCGGTGGTCATCGGCCGGAGCTTGGTGGTGGGGAAGCCTCTATCCATGATGCTTTTGTCCCGGAACGCTACCGTTACCATCTGCCATAGCCGTACCGCCAATCTGGCGGAAGTGTGCCGCCGTGCCGATGTATTGGTTTGCGCCGCCGGTGTTCCCGGTATGGTGGACCGTACCTTTGTAAAGCCCGGCGCCATTGTGGTTGACGTGGGCATCCATCTGGACGGGGATGGGAAGCTCACCGGGGACGCACGATTTGACAGCGTCCAGGAGGTGGCGGGAGGAACCACCCCTGTGCCGGGCGGCGTGGGGAGCGTCACCAGCTGGCTGTTGGTGGAGCATGTGATCCGTGCCTGCGAGACCGCAAAAGCAGAATAGGGAAGAGGGGGAAATCCATGGACCGCTATGAGGAACTGGTAAAGGAGATCGCGCTTTGTAAGAACTGCGTTCTGCATGAGGAACGAAATATGGCGGTGGCCGGTTCCGGCAGCATCGGCGCCGACCTGATGCTCATCGGCGAAGGCCCGGGAGCGGAGGAGGATAAGAATGGCGTTCCCTTTGTGGGAGCTGCCGGCCGGCTTCTGACGGATATGCTGGACGCCGTGGATATTGATCGGGATAAGCTGTATGTTACCAACATCGTAAAGTGCCGGCCGCCCAAGAACCGTACGCCCAAGGACGAGGAGGCTGCTGCCTGCCTGCCCTATCTGCAGCGGCAGTTGGAGATCATCGATCCCAAGGTGATTTTATTGTTGGGGGCCACCGCCCTCCGATATGTTCTCTCGCCCAACCTTAGGATTACCCGGGACCGGGGAACCTGGCATCAGGTGGACGGGCGGTGGATCATGGCCACCTTCCATCCCGCCGCTCTGCTGCGGGATCCCCGGAAGAAGCCGGATTCCTTTGACGATATGGTATCGTTGAAGCTGAAAATCCGAGAGCTGGGGCTAGATGTTTAAGAATATGAATAGTATGAAATAATTCTGTAATATGTTAAATAGCCAAAAAACCATGGTTTTTTGGCTATTTTCTCTTAAATGCTCCGTTTGATGGCGTTTGACGGGGATTTGATTGTGGTATAGAATTGACGAGAAAACGAATGCTAAGGAAAAATCCTTTTTTGGAAATAGGAGGAAGGTTTTGAAGAAACGGATTCTGGGCACATTGGGAGCCGCCATGGCGGCCATGGCGGTCTTCGTCACGCCGCTTCATAGGGCTGGGGCCGTGGAGCAGAATGCGGCCGCTGGGGAGGATCCCGCCGTTTTGGCGGAGGAGATTGCCCTGGGGAATATCTTCCTGTTTCCGGACGAGCCCGCCGCCGCTTCCGACGTGATCCCGGTGGACAACCCGGAGCCCGCTTCCGAACCCGCCGTTACCGAGGCGCGGGCCAAAGAGGAAGCCCAGGTGCGATCCGGCGCCAGCGATGAGGCGGAGGCGGTCTTTACCATGCATCAGGATGAGACCGTCCAGGTGCTGGAGCAGGCCGACGGCTGGTGCAAGGTGAGCTATGGCATCATTGAAGGCTATCTTCCCGAAGACCAGCTCTTTGTTTTGACCCAGGAAGGATATGACGGCACCGTAATGAAGGACGGCGCTGTGATCCGTCAGGCTGCTGAGGCCGAAGCTGCCGAAGTGGGCAAGCTTTACACCGGCAACGGCGTGCGGGTTATGGACTATCAGAACGGATGTTACAAGGTGTCCTACAAGGACGCAGTGGGATATGTGGAGGCCGCCAGCCTGAAACTGGAGGGAGACTTTACCGCTGAGGCCGAGGTGCGCTATCTTAAGAGCGGCATGAGCGGCGAGGCGGTGGTCAAGATGCAGAAGGAGCTGGCCAGCCGCAATTACTTTACGGGGGAGGCCACCGGAACCTTTGGGGACCTGACCGTAAAGGCGCTGAAGGAATTCCAAACCGACGCCAAGGTAACCGCCTCCGGCGAGGCGGACGCTAAAACTCTGGAACTGTTGTACGCGGACAACGGCATCAAGAAAGTGATTCCCACTCCTACGCCTAAGCCCACTCAAACGCCTAGCACTGGCGGCAGCAGCAATGTGCCCGCTACCCAGGTGAAGGGCAAGGTGCAGCTGGTGGATTGGAGCATCATCAACCGGACCATTCCTCGGGGATATACCGGGCTGCAGGTCATCGATGTGCGGACGGGCATCTCCTTTAACGCCAAGCGCAAGGGCGGCACCGTCCATATGGATACCGAACCCCTGACCGCCGCCGATACCGCCAAGCTGAAGCAGGCATACGGCGGAAGTTGGAGCTGGGCCCGCCGTCCCGTTTGGGTGGTGTATAACGGCAACTACTATGCCGCTTCCATGAATGGCATGCCCCACGCCGATTCCACCATCTCCGACAACAACTTCCCGGGTCATATCTGCATCCATTTCTTAAACAGTGAGACCCATGCGGAGCCAGGCATTCCGCAGAAGGTTGACCCGGCCCATCAGGCTTGCGTTCAGGAAGCCTTTAACGCTGGGAAGTAGAAGCAAGGCATGACGGCCGGCAGCACCCGCTGCCGGCCGTTTTTTGTTTGCTGGGGTTTCCAGGTGGAATTCCATGGGCTATAATCGGAGCAAAGGGGGAACGGGAATGCGTTTTTTGCACTGCGGCGATCTGCATATCGGCGCCGGCCGGGGAGACGGACGGGAGGAGGATTTTGCCACCGCATTTTTGGAGGTGGCTGCCCTTGCCGTCGATCGGCAGGTGGATTTTGTGCTCATTGCCGGCGATTTGTTTGATCGCCGGGAGATCAATCCTCAGGCTTTAGGACAGGCCTCTCGGGGCCTGGGGTTGCTGCGGCGGGCTGGGATCCCGGCCTATGCCATTGAGGGGAACCACGACAAAGCCCTCTATGTGGACCGGGAATCCTGGATGGATTATTTGGACCGGGAGGGGCTGCTCCACCTTTTGCGCCGCCCGGAGGGGGAACGCCTTTATCTGTCCTATGAAGAGGGGGGAAACGTAGCCTACTGCGGGAAAACGCGCATTGTAGGGCTCCCATACGCCGGAACCCGCACCCGGGAATTGGTGGAGCGGCTGACGGAAGAGATCCCCTCCTATGATGGGTTTACCATCGTTATGCTCCATTGCCCGGTGGGCAGCCAAATGACCATGGATAACGCTTATCTTCCCTCACAGGTGGTGGAAGCCCTGGGGGAAAAAGCGGAGTATATCGCTTTGGGGCATATCCATACCGCATATCGTCATCTGGACATCGCTTACAATCCTGGGGCCCCGGAAAGCGTTCGCCTTGAAGAGGGCATTGGCGGGGAAAAGGGGGTTTACCTAGGAGAGGTTGGTCCAGAGGGCCTCCGGGTGGAATTGATTCCCATCCGCCGCCGGGCTGCCGTCCGGGGGGAAGCGCTGCTGACCCCTTATATGGATGTGCCCGGCGCAGAGACCGCGATCAAAAGAGCCCTTGCGGAGACGGTTCAGGAAGCTGGAGCGCTGGTATGCCTGCGGGTACGGGGAGAGGTATCCTTTGATCCCGCTCAGTTGGATCTATTGGATGTGCGGGCCTATGGCCGGGAGCTGGGGATCAAGATGTTAGATCTCCAGATCCGGCTGCAGAACCGGGATTCCCTGGGAAGCGTTGCCATGGACATGGAGGAATTGGAGCGGGAGGTTCTGTCCACTCTTTGGCGGGAGAAGGGGTTTGAGGAGGAACGGCTGGTGGAGATGACCCTTCAGCTTAAGGAACGGATTCTGGAGGATCGCAACGCTTATGCCGAGATCGCCCAGGATGTGGAGCGGTTTGCCATGGAGAGGAGGGAGCAAGCGTGATCATCCAGCGGCTGGCACTGAAAAACGTCAAGAGCTATCGGGAGGGGGTCATCGACTTTGCCCCTGGTGTGAACCTGATCTGCGGGGAGAACGGGGCGGGGAAGAGCACCATCATCGAAGCCATCGGGTTCGCTTTGTTTGGGGTACAGCCCCCCATGAAGAAGGAGGAATTCATCCACAGCGGTCAGAAAAGCTGCCTGGTACAGGTGTGGTTTTCCGCGGGGGGACGGGAATATCGGGTGGACCGCTCCATGCGGGCCAGCGGAGGCGGTGAGCGCTGGGAGGTATATTTTGGGGAGGAGCAGATGGATCTCCATAACCGGGCCGATGTGCTTCCCTTCCTGCGGGAGGCTATGGGGATTGCCCCTAGCATCGATCTGGACGAGCTGTTTTCTCAGATGATCGCCATCGGTCAGAATGAGTTTTTGACCCCCTTTCTCATGACCCCAGCGCGCCGTATCGCGGAATTCAACGGAATCCTGGGGGTGGAATCCTACCGCCGAGCCAGCGACGCCCTGCTGCCTGCCGAGCGGCAGATTGAGGAAAGGGTTCGGGATCTGCGGATGGCGATGGAGTCCCTTCGGGAGAGCCAAGAGCGTCTTTTGGAGTATGAACAGGGTTTGGCGGCGGCTCGGGAAACCCTAACGGCGGCTCAGGCTCAGGGAGAGCGGGCAGCCCAGCGCGCTTCCATTGCAGGGGAGCTGGAAACCCTGACGGAGCGGATTCAAAACCTTGAGGAAAGTCGAAAGAGCCTGCAGGAACGGGTGGAGCGGGCGGAGGACGCCGGTATTCGAACCGGCGCTCTGGAGACGGAATACAGGGAATATCGTACCTTGGAGGAGGAACTGGCTCGGCTGCTGGAGGAAAGCCGGATCCTTACCATCCAATGGAAGGAACAACAGGAGTTGGCCCGACGCCATGGGGAAGCCACCGCCCGGGCTGGAGAGCGCCGAAGCCGGGGGAAATGGCTATTGGAGGAGGCAGAGAAGGAACGCAAGCGGCTGGAGGAGGAAAAGGAGGCCTGTTCTTGTTCCATAGAGGAAGTGGCCTTGGAGGTATCCACCGCTCGGGATATAGCGGAGAAGGAAGCGGAGGCTCACCGGCGCGCTGAGGACGCGGCCGCTGGGGGGAGCGCCATCCGATACGCCGGTCGCCGGGGAGCGGAGCTGCTGGAGGAACGCAGCCGCGCCCGGGCGCTGGCCGGAAAGCGAACGGAGCTGCTGACGCGGCGGGAGGCGCTCCGCTCAGAACAGAGCCGGATGGAGCGGCTGGCCCAACGGGAGCGTATCCTGGGGGAAACCTCTGTACAATTACAGGAGCGGATCGCCTACATGAAGCAGGGCGCGGCACAGATGGCGTCGGGCACTTGCCCGGTGGCGGGGGTTCCATGCCCGCTGGGGGAGGGGATGGATCCCTCCTTTCTGGAAGCCCGTACCGCGGAATTGACCGAGGAGCTGGCGGCCCTACAGGAAGAACGTATGGATGTATCCCAGGCGCTGGCGGAATCCAACCTAACCGAGGCCTTTTTGGCGCTGGAACGGGAACTCACCCAATGCGCCCAAGGAGAAGCCCAGGCGATGGAGCTGACGGAAGCCATGGAGGAATTGATGCTGGGACTGCGGGAATCCTTGGCTCCGGAGGAGCAAGTTGCCCTGGAACGGTTTCTGGACGTCCTACCGGAGGAGGGTTTGCCGGAGTTTGAGGGATGGGCTCAGGAAATTGCCCAGGAACGGGAAAAGGAAGAGCGCCGCCTTAGGGAAGAACTGGATGGAGCACGGCAGATCCTCCGGGATGCTGAAACCCGGCATGAGCGGCTGAAGGAGGAGCTTTCCGCTCTGGACAGCCGTTTAGCCGATTGCCTGAAAAAGCAGGAGGAAGGGGAGCGTCTTTTAGAGGAGGCTGGGGCGCTGGAGTTGGAACTTCAAACGGAGGGGTATCGGGAGGAGGCTCTGAAGTTGGCGGAAGAGGCCTATGCCCAGGTCATGGCGAAACAAAACGCCTGTGCCCAGAGGATGCAGACGCTCCGGCCAGCGTATGAGGAGTACCGAATCCAGCAAAGCCTGGCACAGACGGCGGATTCCCTGAAACGGGAGCGGAAGGCGGCGGATGAGGAACTGGCGGCCTTGGAAGAACGCCGGGGGCGTCTGGTCCATGCGCTGGAGGAGCTGGGATCCCTGGGGGAATCCGCCCAGAAATTGCGGAAAATGGCTCAGGAGGCGGCTCTTGCTGTGGGCCAGGCCCAGGAAGCGGTCAACGGCGCTCAGGCCCGGTATCAAGAGGCGGAGGAGCGGGCCGGTCGGTACCGGATGCTCCAAACCCAAGCGCAGGAGAAGGAACGGGCGCTTTCGTGGATGGGGGATCTTCGGGATGTGCTGAAACGGGCGGGCGGGCCCATGGCTCGGGCCATTCGGGAGCGGGTCTCCGCTCGGGCGGGAGAACTCTACCGCTCCATATCGGGGGAATCGGGACAGCTTAGATGGGAGGAGTCCTTCGACATTTTGATTGGGGATACCTTGGGCGGGACGTACCGCCAGAGGAGGTTTGGACAGTTGTCCGGCGGGGAGAAAATGACCGCCGCCTTGGCGGTTCGCTTGGCGTTGATCCAGACCTTTAGCAGCCTGTCCCTGGCTTTTTTTGATGAGCCTACCAGCAATCTGGACGCCCAACGCCGGGGCCGGCTGGGGGAGATGCTCCCCCGGGCGGTGGAGGGTTTTGACCAGCTTTTTCTGATTAGCCATGACGACGCATTTTACAGTATAACTGAAAATGTTGTGTATTTGGAAAAGACTTCCGGGGGTACCATAGTACGGGAATAGGATTTGTGGTAAAATACAAGGAATGACCAAGGATAAGGGATGAGAACATGAAAAAATCCACAGCCTTTTTGATGGCGCTGGCTTGTTTGTTGATCGGGTGTTTTGGCACCTATTTGATTACCACCGAGGTGCTTAGCGGCGGGGAGGGGGAATCCGGAGCCCTGGCCAAGGGAATGGAAGAACTCTACTGGTATCTGGACACCTCTTATTATCAGGACGCTGATTTGGAGCAGGTGAACGTGGGGGCTTATAAGGGGGCTATCACCGCCTTAGGAGATCCTTACTCCGAATATCTTACCACCGCGGAATACAACAGCATGCTGGAAGAGGAATCGGGGGAGTACAGCGGCATTGGGGTGACCGTATCCATTGATCAGACTACCGGATATCCCTATGCGGTAATCGTCCATAAGGGCTCTCCTGCGGAAGCGGCGGGGGTGCAGGTAAACGACCTCTTTATGGCCATCGATGGGACGCCCATCGACACCACCAAAAGCCTGAGCCAGATTGCCTCGGAGCTCAAGGGGGAGGAGGGTACTAAGATTGTGGTTACCGTCTATCGGGATAATGCTCCCATGGAGATTGAGATTACCCGGGGCCATGTGACCATTGACAAAGTGGAGTACCGTCTGCTACCGGACGACATTGGCTATCTGAAGATCCTGGAGTTCAATGGGAATTGCATGGAGGGCTTTGATCAGGCCATCGCTTTTTTCCAGGCTCAGGGGGTTCGAGGAATCGTCCTCGATCTGCGGGACAACCCTGGCGGCTATGTGGATTACGCTACGGCCATTGCCGATGCGCTTTTGCCGGCGGGGGACATCGTTACCACTCGGGATAAGCAGGGGAGGGAGCAGACCACCCGCAGCGATGCCAAGACTTTGGGGCTGCCCATCTCGGTGCTGATGAACGCCGGATCGGCTTCCTCCAGTGAAATTCTGGCGGGCGCTCTCCACGATAACGAGGTAGGGGAGATTGTTGGGGTAACCAGCTTTGGAAAGGCATTGGTCCAGCGGTATTACCCTCTTCGGGATAGCGATGGATTTTTGAAGATCACCATTGCCAGCTACTTTACCCCCGGAGGAACGGACATCAACGGCAAGGGTATCGAACCCGATTATGAGGTGGAACTGGCGGAAGAGCAGGTGCTGAAGCCCTCCACCCTAACCGATGAAAACGATTTGCAACTGAAGAAGGCCATCGAGGTGCTAAAACCCCGTATGGCCCAGTAAAATGGATGAAAAACAGCGCTTCGGCGCTGTTTTTTTGTATGGAGGGAAAAGGGCGAATGTTTTGTCTTGGATGAGGCTCTCGCTTTACCGGTATGGCGTGGCCCCAGCGGCACGCTGGAGGATGCTTGGCGCTATAGGAGAGCCCATACCGTGGGCAGGGCGATTGGATGTGGGAAAAAGGATGCCAGCGTATGGGTCCAGCGGCACGCTGGTTAGTGGTTACTGGAGCCCATGGATTGCATCAGAAGGGGTAATAAACTTGCCATGCTGTTGCCGCCTCCTTGGTTTTGCCCGCCCATAGCGCTCATCAAGAGAGGCATCATGGCGGCCATGTTGCTGCCCTGGCCTGCCGCTCCCTGGTTTTGCCCACCCATAGCACTCATCAAGAGGGGCATCATGGCAGCCATATTGTTGCCCTGTCCGCCGTTATCTGCCGTCTGCTGGCCCATCATGGACTGCATTAGGAGGGGCATCATAGCAGCCATGGGATCCTGAGCGGCGCCAGAGCCGCTTTGTCCGCCCATGGCCTGAAGGAGAAAGGGCATCATGGCGGAGAGCTGGCTGTTGTTGGTTCCCGTTGGATTGGACGCATCTTGGTTTGTAGGGGGTTGCTGGCCTGCCATAGCCGATAAAAGGCTAGCCATTTGAGCAGCCTGATTGGCCGAATTATCAGGCTGGCCGCTTTGGACAGCCTGGCTTGGGCTAGACGTCTGAGGCGCCTCCATCCTGGGGGATGGGTTAGCGGCCTCGGGCAGAGGGGTTGCCGCAGCCTGGGCGGACAGCTTATGCAAAAGCGCCTCCAGCTCCTGAAGCTGGTCAGCCAAACCAGCCCCTGCGGCGACAGTGCCGGAGGCAGCGGAAGGGTCCTCGTGAGGCCCTCCATGCCGCCGTTCCTCCTGGGCAATGGTGCCCCGGATATAGGCGCTTTGGGCTATCTCCTGAGCGGCCCGTTGAGCAGTGGCGGCGGTATTGATCACCATGCGGCTCTTCTGTGGGAGGTACCGGCCAAAGGTATTGGCGACGCCCTCCAGGGTTCCGTTGAACCGCAGAGGCCGGGCCGGAGACCGGGGAGCTTCCTTGTGGGGAGCCATGGGATATTTATGATAACGGGTATTCATGGAACCACCTCCTTTCTAATCATACTATGCAGGGAGGGCTCCATTGGTACCCCTTTGGGCCGTTGTAAACCTTGCCGTTTTCTTCGCATAGGATATGGGACGGAGTGGAGGTGATACGATGGCACGTAGCTTGCGGAATTCACAAAAGCAGCAGGGACAGAAAATCCCCACCAATGTCCCGGGATTTTCTGAGAATGAAGTGATGGCGGCTTATAATTCCGTCCAGGGAAAGTCCCCTAAGGAGATGGAGGAGGAGCTCTTCCGGGTGGCGGCCAAGGAAATGCAGGACGGTACCTTTGATCCCAACCAGATGGACGATTTTTTAAAGGCGGTATCCCCTATGCTCAACCCTCAGCAACGGGAACGCATGGCCAGCCTCATCGCAATGGTAAAGGCACAGGCCAAGGGCTGACCTTAAGGCACAGGGATCGAGATCTTTTGCGAAAATAGCGAAATCATAGTATAATAAGGCTATCTTTTGCGAAAAGAGGGATACCATGGCCTATCAAATGAAGCAGGAAGAGATTGACGCCGTTCTTTCCATCCTGCCCCAGATGTACCCGGACGCTAAGGTGGAGCTGCGGTTTGAGGACGGGTTCACCCTTTTGGTTTCCACCATCCTGGCGGCTCAATGTACCGATAAACAGGTGAACAAAGTAACGCCGGCGCTGTTTGAACGGTTCCCGGATCCCTATGCCTTTGCCGCCGCGACCCCCGAAGAGGTGGAACCATACATTCGCAGCTGCGGGTTTTATTCCACCAAGGCCAAGAACATTGTGGCGGCCAGCAAAATGATCTGTGAGGTGTACGGAGGAGAGGTACCCCGGAGCATCGAGGAGATGCAGAAGCTGCCCGGCGTAGGCCGCAAAACCGCCGATGTGGTGGGAGCCGCTGCATTTGGGCTGGACGCCATTGCTGTGGATACCCATGTGTTCCGGGTCAGCAACCGGATCGGCCTTGCCGACGCCAAAGACGTGCTAAAGACCGAGTACCAGCTGATGGAGAACATCCCCAAGGATAAGTGGAGCGTGGCTCATCTTTGGCTGATCTTCCTGGGGCGGCGCCAATGCAGCGCCCGTAAACCCAAGTGCGAGACCTGTCCTTTGGCGCCCTACTGCCGGTATCACCGGGAGAACCACGGGATGATAGCGGAGAAAGCACAATAGCCGGGAGTTTTCCCGGCTATTTTTATCCGTTTCTAAATAATGGTTAGTTTTTTAACGTATTTTGCGTAATGAGATCCAGCATGGCTTCCCCAATGGAATAGAGAAGCATGCCCAGGACCTCGGATTCCTCCAGGCTCAATCCCTTACAGAAGGAATGGGCTAGGGCTGTGATCAATTCCTGGACATCCTGTTTCATGGGCACCCGGCTCCTAGATGGTCTGTTATCAGAGTACGCGTCGCTGCGCGCTACGGTTCCTCTGCCGGATGGATCTTAAGAATTGGGCCAAGGCCAAGAAAAGGATTGATCTCAGGGGGGATTTGTGGTAAAAAAGAAAAGTGAGCACAACGATACATTAGCGCACTAAATTATCCATAGGGAGTTGATTGTGATGTCCTACGTACAGGAAGCATATGCGAAAGTGGAAGCCCGCAGCGCCGGGGAACCGGAATTTTTGCAAGCGGTAAAAGAGGTTTTCCAGTCCCTGGAGCCCGTCTTTGAAAAACGTCCGGATCTGGCTCAGGCCCGTATCTTGGAGCGGCTGGCCGAGCCGGAGCGGCAGATCATGTTCCGGGTGGTTTGGCAGGATGATGAGGGAAATATCCAGGTAAACCGGGGATTCCGCATCCAGTACAACAGCGCCATCGGCCCCTATAAAGGCGGTCTGCGGTTCCATCCCAGCGTCAACCTTTCCATTATGAAGTTTCTAGCCTTTGAACAGACCTTCAAAAACAGTGGTACCGGCCTTCCCATGGGCGGTGGCAAGGGCGGCAGCGATTTCGATCCCAAGGGAAAATCCGACGACGAGATTATGCGGTTCTGCCAGGCCTTTATGAGTGAGCTGTATCGGCATATCGGTCCAGATACCGACGTTCCCGCTGGGGATATCGGCGTGGGTGCTCGGGAGATTGGATATCTATACGGCCAGTATAAGAAGATCCGAAATGATTTTACCTCCGTTCTTACCGGCAAGGGCCTCACCTATGGCGGCAGCATCGGACGGAAGGAGGCTACCGGCTATGGCTTGGTGTACTTCATGGACAACATGATCGGCGCCAAGGGCAAGTCCTTCCAGGGAGCTAAAGTGGTGATTTCCGGTAGCGGCAATGTAGCGACCTATGCCCTGGATAAGGTCAACCAGCTGGGCGGCATCGTTCTTGCCATGAGCGATTCCGGTGGATATATCTATGATCCTGACGGAGTGGATCTGAAGACCATCCAGAAGATCAAAGAGGTGGAGCGCAAGCGCATCAGCGCCTATGTGTCCTATCGGCCCAAGGCCCAGTATTTTGAAGGCTGCACCGGCATCTGGACCGTACCCTGCGACATTGCTCTGCCCTGCGCTACCCAGAACGAGTTGGATCTTGAAGGGGCCCAGGCGTTGGTGAAGAACGGCTGCTATGCCGTAGGCGAAGGCGCTAATATGCCTACCACCATGGAGGCCACCAATTACTTTATCGAGAAGGGGATCCTGTTTGCTCCCGGCAAGGCGGCCAACGCCGGCGGCGTTGCCTGCAGCGGGTTGGAGATGTCCCAGAACGCCATCCGGCTTTCCTGGACCATGGAGGAAGTAGACGCCCGGTTGAAGGAGATCATGGCGAATATCTATCGGAATGCCGCCAACGCTGCTAAGGAGTTCGGATTTGAGGATAACTTCGTGGTGGGCGCCAACATCGCCGGCTTTATGAAGGTTGCCGAGTCCATGATGGCTCAAGGCTTGGTATAAGAGCGGCATAGAGACATAGCAAATCGGGGCAGACTAGGTCTGCCAGGGAAAAGCCCGGCATATGCCGGGCTTTTTTTGGGCAGCGCGAGCGTCCATCTTAACGCATATTTTTGTCGATGGTTCTGAAATCCTTGCGCTTTACCAGCGTCTTGGAGCACTGAACCGAACAGAACCCATGCAATACGGAACCACCTGTATGAAAACGCAGATGGATTGGAGCAGAACTATATGCCGAAGGCATATAAAAAGGGTGCAGGCTCAGCCTGCTTGCGGGGTGGGGGAGAAACAAGGTATAATGAGGGCCAAGGAGTCGATGATATGTTTGTAGATAAAGCGAGAATTTTCATTAAAGCGGGGGACGGCGGCAACGGCTGCGTTTCCTTTCGGCGAGAGAAGTATATCCCCGCGGGAGGCCCGGACGGCGGGGATGGCGGCCGTGGGGGAGATGTGGTCTTTGTGGCGGATCCAGCCCTCCGCACCCTGATGGATTTCTCCTATAAGCGGAATTTCAAGGCCCAGAACGGCACTCCAGGCCGGGGAGCCAATATGACCGGCCCCAGCGGAGAGACCATGCGTATCCCGGTACCTGTGGGTACCGTGGTATACGATGAGGAGACCGGCGCTGTGATGGCCAATATGGACGAGCCCAATAAGGAGCGCAGAGTGCTGACCGGGGGGCGCGGAGGCAGGGGCAACGCCAAGTTTGCAAAGCCCACCCGCCGAACGCCTCGGTTTGCCCAACCGGGGGAACAGAGGGCGGGCCGCTTTGTGGTGCTGGAGCTGAAATCCATTGCTGACATCGGCCTGGTGGGCTTCCCCAATGTGGGAAAGAGCACGATTCTTTCCATGCTGACCCGGGCCAACCCTAAGATTGGGGACTATCACTTTACCACCATCTCTCCAAACCTTGGGATGTGCAGCGTGGACGGCCGCAGCTATGTGATGGCGGATATTCCCGGATTGATCGAAGGGGCCAGCGAGGGCTTGGGCCTGGGCCATGATTTTCTCCGTCATGTGGAACGGACCCGAATGTTGATCCACGTGCTGGATGTGTCCGGCTTTGAGGGGCGGGATCCGGTGGAGGATTTCGAGATCATCATGGGGGAATTGGAACGGTACAGCGAGGAACTAGCCCGCCGGCCTATGATCGTGGCCGCCAACAAAATGGATATCCCTCCCGCGGAGGAAAACCTTGCGCGGCTGCGGGAGTATCTTGAGGAGAAGGGGATTGAGGTGTTTCCGGTTTCCGCAGCCACCAACCAGGGGCTTTTGCCTCTGATGCGGAAGGCCGCCGCCATGGTGGACGATTTGCCGGAGCCTGATTATATCCTGGAGGACTTCCAGGAGGAGGAGATTCTGGAGGACCGCACTTTCAGCATCGATCAGGTGGAGGAAGGGGTCTTTGAGGTGAACGGTCCCCTGGCCGAGGATATCATGCGACGGGTAAACCTGGGGGATCGGGACAGCCTCAGCTTTTTTGCAAAAATGCTGGAACAGAACGGGATTGTGGACGCTCTGCGCCAGCATGGAGCCAAGGACGGGGACACCGTCATTATGGCCGAAACCGAATTTGACTTTGTGGATTGATAGGGAGAGAGACGAATGATTACGACGAAACAACGGGCTCAGCTGAGAGGAATGGCCAACAACCTTGCGCCGGTGCTCCATGTGGGAAAGGCCGGCATTACGGAGAATTTGATCCAGCAGGCGGATGAGGCCCTTGCGGCCCGGGAGCTCATCAAGGGCGCCTGCTTGGAGACATGCCCCATCACCGCTCGGGAGGCTTTGACCCAACTATGCGAGTTGACCCGTTCTGAGCCGGTCAGCCAGGTAGGGCGGCGGTTTGTCCTCTACCGGAAGAACCACAGGGATCCTAAAATCGTCCTTTAGGGGAGGTTCTGGTGTGGTAGTGGCTGACAAAAGCCAGCAAAAAGCAGAGCGCTGCCACAAAGGGATAATAAAGGTTGAATCCAGTGAAATAGGTGGTGGCAAGCAACACTAGGCCGCAGAAAAGATACGCCTTGGTCTTGCCGCTATAGAGAGCCTGCATCCTCAGCTTTTGCAGGCTCATCTCGTTTTGGCGAAGAGCCTCCAAAAGGGCGTTTTCGGTGGCGGCGGGGCTGGGGAGTTTTCCCGTCCGCTCGGCGGCTTTCAAGAGGGTGGCGCGGCTCAGTACGCTGAACCGGGTGGGATACAGCTTGTGGAGGAAGGTACGGGTTTCATCCGCCATGGGACAGGTGGCAACCACCACAATATCCTCGATCTCCTTGCTATGGGCCATACGGTACATATCCAAGACGTCCTGGGGGGAAAGGGAATAGCTTTGGTGATACTGCACCGGGAACACCATGGAGATCTCGCCCTGGTTTTCGCAGATGAGAGCTCCCCGCAGGCGCCCTTTGACGGTATAGCCCATGGAGCCGATTAGCTCCACCACCAGGGAGGAAAACTCCTTGCCATCCATGAGCACCAACTGCTCTAGCCAGTATTCCTGGCTGAGTTCCCTGCGCTTGCGCTGGATAAAGGCGGCCAGCTTCCGTTCCTTTGCCACCTCGATGGCGGCGGATATTGCTAGGGTGGCGATGAGGGCCATCACCGCTCCCTGCCAAAGGCTATGCAGGCTTTGGCCAAAGAGAATCCAAAAGGATAGAAAGAAGACCAGCCGTAGGGCCAAAAAATCCAGGCCGCGAGCAACCGGTCCCCGGTTTTGATAGAGCATTCGTTTGTAGTAGCCTCGCAGGGTTTTGTTCAGCATATACCGTCGCCTCCATAGGAAAAGTGGTTTTTCTTAGTATTGCCACAAATTGGGCCTTTAACCTTTTAAAACCGAGAAAACTCCCGTATAATAGGAGCATCCGAAAGGAGGGGATTCCAGCGAGCGATTTTGTCTGCCATAGGGAGCAGTGTGCTCCCCGGTGCTGCCTTGAAGCGGCTCGGGTGGGGATTATGGGGGGAACCTTTAATCCCATCCACGTGGGACATACCGAGATGGCCCAGGAGGCTTATCGCACTCTGGGGCTTCGGGAGGTGCTGTTTATCCCCGTGGGCACGCCGCCCCACAAGCCGGGAGTTTTTGTGGCCAGCCCCCAGGATCGGCTGGAGATGGTCCGCCTGGCGGTGGAGAATGATCCCCATTTTACGGTAAATACCATGGAGCTTCAGCGAAAAGGGTATACCTACGCGGTGGATACCCTCCATCAGTTGATTGCCGACTACCCCCCGGGAACGGAGTTTTATTACATCCTAGGCGGAGACGCTTTTTTGTATCTGGAGAACTGGTATCGGTTTGAGGAGGCCATTGGCCTGTGCAACTATGTGGTTTTTGAGCGGGCGGGGGTGGAGCCCCGGCTGGTTCAGGAGCTGGCTCAGAAGCTGCGGGATCGGTATGGCGCTCGGATTTTATTGGTGGATTACGAGCCCACTCCGGTATCCTCCACCCTGCTGCGCCGGTGCATTCAGGGGGAGATGGGAACGCTGGGGCTGCTCCATCCCAAGGTTGAGGCTTACATCCGGGAAAAGGGGGTGTACCGCCATGGACCACGATAGCCGGATGGCGCTGGCCCAGGAGCTTTTGCCGCCCGGCCGGGAAAGCCACACCGCGGGGGTGGTGAAGATGGCGGCGGAGCTGGCCCAGCGATATGGTGTAGATGTGGATCGGGCCGAGACGGCGGCGCTGTTCCACGATATCTTTCGCTATTTAGGGGAGCGGGCGGAGGCTTTTCTACCGGAATCCGGCATAAAACCGGAGGATTATCCCAATGCTAATCTATTGCACGGCCCCTTGGCTGCGGCCTATCTCCAGCAGAAGCTGGGGATTACGGATCGGGAGGTATTGGATGCGGTTTGGTACCACACCACCGGCCGGCCTGGCATGGGGCTGCTGGAGAAGATCTTGTTTGTAGCGGACAAATGCGAGGAGGGACGGCGCTACCCGGGGGTGGAGACCCTGCGGGAGGCCGCCCGTCAAGACCTGGACCAATGCGTCCTGCTGATTTTGCGCCAAAGCATGGCGCATCTTAAGGAGAAGGGGGAGGCGGCGGATCCTATGACGGAGGCTGCCATCCGCTATTTGGAAAAGAGGAGGAATGAAGGATTGACCAGTGAAAACATGGCCCAGTATGCCGCTCGAGTGCTGTATGACCGGAAGGGCGAGGATATAGACATCATCCATGTGGCCGATATGACCATCATTGCCGACTATCTGGTGCTGGCTACCGGCAATACCACCGTACAGGTCAAGGCCCTTTGTGACGAGCTTATGGAAAAGATGGAGGAGGCCGGCGCCAAGCGCTTCCGGGTGGAGGGCTATGGTCCCGGGCGGTGGATTGTCTGCGATTACGGAGATGTGCTGGTGCATATCTTCCATCGGGAGGAGCGGGAATTCTATAACCTAGAGCGCCTCTGGAGCGATGGGGCCAATCTACGCCACTATGAGGGATAGATCGAGCTTGGACCATGGCGTGTGTGCACTTTTGAACATACGCTGAAAGCTTGCGGGCGCGGCACAAGCGGCCATGGGACTTCGTTTATGGGATGAAGTCCCATGGCTTTTTAAAGGAGAAATCGATATAAAATGCTTGGGCCGTTGCATGGGGAATTCGGCGTTCTCTTTGCTGCGCCGAGGTTTTTTGTATGCCATCTATGAATAGGCCGGATTTGCGTACGGCTATGGGGGAACCGCATGAAATTTGTAATCGAACACCTATCAAAGAAATTTGAGAACAAAGAGGTTTTGAAGGATATAAATTTTGCCTTTAAGCAGGGGAAGATCTATGGACTTCTTGGCAGAAACGGCGCGGGAAAAACCACGCTGTTTAATTGTTTGAACCGCGATTTAAAAATGGATAGCGGCAGCTTTTATTTGGAGCAGGACGGCATCCGCCGAGAGGTCGCGGCAGAGGATATCGGCTATGTGCTGTCCACGCCCACCGTTCCGGAGTTTCTCACCGGAAGAGAATTTTTGAAGTTCTTTATGGAGATCAATGAGACGTCTATTGCACATCCAAAGCGGATTGACGAGTATTTTGACGAGATGAGCATTGAGCCGGAGGACAGGGATAAGCTCTTGAAGGATTATTCCCACGGCATGAAAAATAAGATGCAGATGCTCATCAACATCATCGCGCAGCCCAACATTTTGTTGTTGGACGAGCCGCTCACCTCCTTGGACGTAGTTGTAGCGGAGGAGATGAAGCAGCTGCTCCGCTCCATAAAGCAGGATCGCATTACCATCTTTTCCACCCATATTATGGATTTGGCGCTGGATCTTTGCGATGAGATCGTGCTGCTCAGCCACGGGGAGCTGGAGGTTGTGGAAAAGTCCGATCTGGACAGCAGGGAGTTTAAGGAGAAAATCATAGCGGCGCTCAGGGAGGAAGGAAATGAATAGAACCCTGAGACAATCCTTTTCTTTAAAAAATACGTACCGCGTCAATGCTATCCTTTATTCCCTCAAGCAAATCCCCTTGCTCAAAAGGATTCTGCCGGGGACGCTATATCGGGTAAAAGGACTAAAGATTTTTGCCAGCGTCCTTGCCGCCATATGGGAAATCATCTCAATTTTTCTTGGAAAGTTTCTCTATTTTCTTGCCATGGTACAGTTTTCCATGGTTTATAAGAATTTATCGGCAAGTCATGTTTTCTTGCATGCTTTTTTGTTTTTAACCATCATTGGCAGCTTTACCAATACCCATCTGTTTAATCCCACCAAGGACAAATACTATGCCATGTTCCTTCTGAGAATGGATGCGCGGGAATATACGCTGATAAACTATCTCTACTCCCTCATCAAGGTTGTGGTGGGATTCCTTCCATTTACGGTTTTGTATGGACGGAATCAGGATATGCCGCTTTGGTTTTGCCTGCTCATCCCCTTTTGCATCGCGGGCATAAAGCTGTTTGTTTCTGCACTCTCCCTTAGGGATTACGAGAGTAGAGGCTTTGGTTATAACGAAAATAAGCTGTCAAAATATACCTGGTGCTGCGTCGCCTTGCTTCTGGCGGCCGCGTATGGTTTGCCGGCAGTTGGGTTTGTCCTTCCCAATCAAGTCTTGGTGACCGCATTCCTCGTCTGCATTCCTCTGGGGATCTTTGGAATCAGAAGGGTATGGAATTTCCAGGATTACCGCGCCATCAACCAGGAACTGCTGGCGGGGCTAACAACCCAGATGGACGCCGCTGCACAGGCCGTCAAGCGGGCCAACGAGAACAAGATATCCACCGATACCGCCATTACAAGCGACCGCAAGGGCTTTGAATATTTAAATGAACTGTTTATCAAGCGCCATAAAAAGATTCTATGGAACGCTACGAAAAAGATCTCCTACGTTTGCTCTTTTTTGGCTGCGGGGGTTCTCTTGATCGTCTACCTAAAACCGGAGGTAAAGCCGGAAATCAATGAAATGATCCTGACCTGGCTTCCGTACTTCGTCTTTGTTATGTATTGCATCAACCGAGGCACGGGCTTTACACAGGCCCTCTTTATGAACTGTGACCACAGTCTGTTGACCTACTCGTTCTATAAGCAGCCGAGGTTTGTATTGAAGCTATTTCAGATACGCCTTCGGGAAATTATGAAGATCAACGCCGTTCCGGCGGGAGTCATTGGCGTTGGACTGGCGCTCATTCTCTTTGCCACCGGAGGGACGGATAACCCGCTGAACTATGCCGTGTTGGTGGTCTCCATCCTCTGCATGAGCCTGTTTTTTTCCATCCATTACCTGACAATCTACTACCTGCTGCAGCCCTATAACGCTGGGACGGAACTCAAAAGCGGAACGTATAGCCTTGTTTTGTCGGCCACCTATCTTGCCTGCTTTTTTATGATGCAGCTGCGCATGCCAACCCTGGTATTTGGAATGATGACGATTGTTTTCTGCGTGCTTTGCAGCGTCGTTGCATGTGTTTTGGTCTACCGTTTTGCCCCTAAAACCTTTCGGATCCGGACCTGAGAACACCGGATTTTCAAGAAAGAAGAGCGGCTCCTTGGGAGGATTCCGCTTTTACCAAAGATAGATAAAAAAGGACCGCAGTTGCGGTCCTTTTTTCTTTTATCGCTTTTTGCGCGGGTCGGTGGGAAACTGTCGAACCTGGCCCCGCTCCTGTCCGCTGGGCCGGTTTCTGGAGGATCCATTGTTTGTTCGGGGCGCTGTTGCTGGTCTCCGGGCGGACGATCCGTCGGCAGAGCCGGCTGGAGGACGAGGGGGTGCAGGGCGGCGGGAGGATTGTCCCTGGGGCCGAGGCTGTCTTACCGCGTCTGCCTTTGTGCGCACCGGTCCCCGCTGTCCAGGCCGTGGAGCGCTGGAATCGGTAAGCCGTCCCGCGCCCGTGCGAATGCGGATCCGGGCATCGTTTTGACGGCGATCATTGTTCCAATACACCTTCTCTCGCTTGTCCAAAGGAGAGGGACGCTGATCGTAATAGTCGATGAGATCCAGATCCGACCGGTGCGGGGAGGGCTTTCGAAGCGGCTTTGCCCTGAGGACGCTCTGTTGCCGCCGCTTCCGGCGGATACTGGGCGTTAGAAGCACTTTAATCAAAAGCGAACCGGATAAAAGTAGACCTACGACGCCCAAGCCGATCATCAGCGGCCGTTTGCCCATGGGATCCGGTTCCACGGGCTCCTCTGTACCGTCGTCCAAAGGCGGCGGCGTGACCGAAGGGGTAGCGTTGGGGTCGGGTGTAGCGCTGGGGTCGGGGGTGGCGCTAGGGTCGGGAGTGGCGCTGGCTTCAGGAGTAGCGCTGGGATCGGGTTCGGCATAAACGGGGATAGGGCCAAAGCGCAGAGAGCTTGTCCCATCGGGCTGCCCTGGGGATGGACGTATCATAACGCAAAGGATCAGGCAGCAAAGAAACAATGCTGTCCGGGCTATCTTATGACTATGCTGGTTCATGGAGCGATTCTCCTTCCCGCTGAAGCCGTTCTGCGCCGCCGTCTTCCATGGTGTAGATATGCCCACAGCAGGAGCAGCACTCCGAAAATGGCGCCCGCGGTATAGATGATGAGATGATAGGCGTTGGCATGGGACTGGGTGGATAGGACGTCACAGCTGAGAAGCAAGGCTCCGTCAAAGAACACTTCTGCCCGCCCAATGACCTGATCCACTTGGATGGGGGCACGAAGTCCCTCCATGGGGAGCAGGTTTATGGTGACTCCTTCCCGAGCTAGGAAACGATCCCGGTCACTGTTGGTCATCAGAAGCCGGGAAGGAACTTCCTCGCCGATACGCAGCCTGGCGGGGAGCTCCCGGCCCAGGATTCCCGTGTTTTCCGCCTCTAGAGTAAGGGGGATGTCGGCAAGGGTATCCCTTATCTCCACTAAGCTGGTGTGTTCAAACCCGTAACGCAAAAGGGCGGCGGCGCTTTGGTTCCGAAGGCCGATGGTTTTGGCGCCCAGTACCACGGCGATCAGGGTTCGCTCCTCCTGGGTTGCGGCGGCGACCAAGCAATAGCCCGCTTCGTCGATAAACCCTGTCTTGATTCCCTGGGTTCCCTCCACATAATAGGGGTTTGCGCTTGGAGCGTCCTGAGAGTTGCTTTCCACGGTGGTTTCATGGAGCAGGGGATTGGAGTTGACGACCGTTCTCCCCTGGGGATATTTGCTGTTGGCGGGCAGGGTGTATTCACGGGTGGATACCACCTCCAGCAGAGTGGGGTTTTTGAGTACCTCCTGGGCCAGAATGGCCAAGTCCTCTGCAGTGGAATAATGTCCAACGCCATAAAGTCCGTGGGGATTTTCAAACTGGGTATGGGACATGCCCAGCTCCTTGGCCCGCTGGTTCATTTGTTCCACAAAAGCCGGAATGGAGCCGGAAACCGCCACGGCGATCACCTGAGCGGCGTCGTTTCCCGAGGGAAGCATCAGGCCGTAAAGCAGATCCTTATAGCTGAGGGTCTGCCCCTTGACCAAGCCGGCCAGAGAGGAGGCGGGATCGCTGACGTAGACCTCGTCTCCACAGGTGACCATGGCGGAAAGATCGGAGACCTGTTCCACCAGCACAAGGGCTGTCATCATTTTGGTGGTACTTGCGATGGAGACTTCTTCCTGGGCATTCTCTGAGAGAATGGCGTCCCCGGTCTCCACATCCAGCAATAGATAGGAGCGGGCCTGGACCAAAGAAAGGGTTTGGGCGGGGTCGTCCGGGTTGCCCGCAAAGGCTTGCGGATCGGACAGCAGGGCCCCCTCCGCTGCGATGGCGTTTGTGGGGAAAACCAGATATAGGGCCGTCAGCAAAAACAGCGCGGCTTTTTGCAAAAAACGGTTGGAACTCATGTTTAATAGTATAGCATAATCGGTCTGGGATATGTACATATGGACAGGTTTAAATGTATAATACTTAGAGACAATTCCGGCGAAAAAGGGGGAAACCGGTATGAAACGGCATCAGAGATATGCCCTTGCGGTTTTGGCGGTGGTGCTGCTTTCCCTGTGCGGCCGGTATTTTCTTTCCCATCTGTTCCATACCCCGCCTTTGGCAGCGGAGGCTGCGGCGCGTTCCCAACCGTCGGCCATACCCGATTCCGAGCCCACCCAGTACACCATACTGGTTACGGTGATGGGGAAGGTGGAGAATCCCGGTGTGGTGTTGATGCCTATGGGCTCCACGGTGATGGACGCCATCCTGCGGGCGGGCGGTCCCCTTGCGGACGGCGATCTTTCGGATCTGGATTTGGAACGGAAGCTCTATGAGGATCAGGGGATATTTGTTCCCTGATTTCCATATCTGAACGGTAAAAAATCAGGAGCCATCGGTTTGGATTCAGTCCCTGGCTATGGTATACTGAACGAGATAATATGACCGACGGGAAACGGAGGATGTGTAAGTGGCTATCCGTATATTGATCGTGGACGACGAACCGTTGATCCTAAAAGGACTGCGTTTTTCCCTAGAACAGGACGGATACCTGGTTCAAGAGGCCTTGGACGGGGAGACCGCCTTGGCTCTTGCCCAGAGCAACCAGTACGATATCATTCTTTTGGACGTGATGCTGCCCAAGATGAGCGGTATGGACGTGCTCCGCGGAATCCGGGAGCGCAGCCAGGTGCCGGTGATCATGCTCACCGCCAAGGGAGACGACATGGACAAGATCCTTGGCCTGGAATACGGTGCGGACGACTATATGGTCAAGCCCTTTAATATTCTGGAGGTAAAGGCCCGCATCCGCTCGGTGCTTCGCCGCATGGGTCAGCAGAGCGCCGGTAGCAGCTCCAAAATCGCCATTCGGGATCTGGAGATCGACCTGTTTTCCCGCAGCGTGGTTCGGGGCGGGGTGGAAATCGCCCTAACGAGCAAGGAGTTCGACCTGCTCCATGTTTTGATGGAGAACCCTGGCCGGGTTTTTGACCGCAAGGCCCTGATGGAGATGCTGAACGCCAAGGATCGGTCGGAGGACTCCATCGCCCGCCATGATCTCCGCACGGTAGATGTCTATGTGCGCCGCCTGAGGGAGAAGGTGGAGAAGAATCCCGCCAATCCCGAGTACATCATGACTCGGTGGGGGGTTGGCTACTACTTTGCGAATAAGTAGGCTGTTTTCTACAATTCGGGCTCGGATCACCGGCCTTTTTACCATCCTGTTTCTTGCTTGCATGCTGCTGGTGTATGTGATCATCAGTTCCATGGTGGGACAGTTTTTGGTGGACCAGCGCATCGTGGCGCAAAGCCAACAGGTGGAGAGCTTTGCCGCTACCATGGGCCGTACGGTCTTTGACCGGGATGCCGGCGCCATGTATGATGCCGCGGTTTCCCAGGGGAAGAAGATGTCCGGCCGGGTGTTGATCCTGGATACCGCCGGTACGGTGCTGGCCGATGGGTTTTCCGAGCTCAACGGCCGGGTGCTGCAATACCAGGAGGTTCAGCAGGTGGTTTCGGGACAGGCTACCGCCTCCTATGGGTTTCATCGCATCTCTCCTAAGGAGGAGTCCTTCTTTGCGGCCAGTACCTGGGCCGTCTATTACACCGCCCAGGTGGTGAACGAATCCACCCCCGTGGGCGTGGTTCTGGTGAGCGTTTCCATCCAAGACGTCAGGGATTCCCTCATGACCTCCATGCTGAAAATCGGCCTTGCAGGGGTGGCGGTGGTAACGCTGCTGATCCTCTGCTGCGTCATGATCTCCCGGTGGATCAGCCGTCCCATCGTATCCATGACGGATATTCTGGAAAAGATGAGCCGAGGCCGTTTTGATCTTCGTGTGCAGGTCCCCTCCAGCAGGGAGATTGCCAATATGGCCACCACCATCAATATGATGAGCCAGAAGCTGGAGGACCTGGATAAGACCCGCAGCGATTTTGTGGCCAACGCATCCCATGAGTTAAAGACGCCCCTTAGCTCCATCAAGATCCTGGCGGAATCCCTTTTGTACCAGGATCACGTGCCCGAGGAAACATACAAGGAGTTCCTGGGGGATATCAACCAACAGATTGACAGGATGGTGGCGCTGCTCAACGATTTGCTTGTGATTTCTCAGACCGAGCAACCCGAATATCAGCTGAATCGGACCAGCGTGGATCTGGATGGGCTCATTGGCCGCGTGATTACGGTGCTGACCCCTTTTGCCGAGGAGAGCGACATCCAGCTTACAGGGGAGAAAAGCGGTGTTACGGCCTATTGTGACGCGAACCTGATGCAGACCGCCGTGGAAAACCTGGTAAACAACGGCATCAAATATACCCCGCAGGGCGGTTTGGTAACGGTATCCGCTCGAGCTGGATCCGATGGGGTGGAGATCGTGGTTCGGGATACCGGCATCGGCATTCCTGAGAAGGATCAGATCCACATTTTTGATCGGTTCTACCGGGTGGATAAGGCCCGGGCCCGTCAGACGGGCGGCACTGGGTTGGGGCTCTCCATCGTGGATACCATCGTAAAGCTCCATGAGGGCAAGGTGACGGTGGAAAGTCAGGAGGGTAAGGGTTCCACCTTTATCATCTGGATTCCTGGAAGGAGGGAAGGGCTATGACGCGAAGATACCTGGCGTTGTGCTGCTGGTTGCTGTGCCTGTTTACCTTGGCCGGATGCGTTTCCCCCTTTAGGGAGGTGGATCGGGTTGGGGAATACACCCCGGAGATCGATCCTCAGGCTGGGAACCGGTCCGGGGGAACCATCACGGCGGATCTCTGGCTGCCGGTAAAATCCAGGGATTATTTTGCGGTAAAGACCTTCTCGGTTGCCGTAGCCTCAGGGGAGCGGCCTGAGATGGCGGTCTTGAAGGAACTTGGCCGCCAGCAGGAGCCGGGGGACATTCTGGTGGCCCCCATGTGGAGCTCCCTTCAGGTGCTGGAGGTTACCGATGACAACCAGACCCTTTATGTGACCCTCAGCAAGGAATTTTTGAGCCCGCCCACCGCCGACGAGAGCCAGCGGGCCGCCATGTGCCGGGCCGCGGTATTGTCCATCTCCAATACCCTGTTGGGGATGGGGGAATACAGTCAGGTTCAGATCTTGGTGGAAATGCCATCCACGGGAAAAGTTCAGCGGCCCACCAGAGGGCAGGCGGGCTTTTTGGGCTCCGATGAAAATACCGTTCTGGGGCTTCTTACCGCCCAGCCTGAGCTGATTCTCACCCCTTGGACGGCTGCCGAAATCGCCATGCGGGCCGTAAGCAATATGGACTCCCTGGTGCTGTACGACATCCTCTATCGTTCTGGCGGCAAGATGCCCGATATCTTTGCTTTCCAGAGCGTTCTTCAGGAGATGCCGGAGAGCATAAAGGAGTATGAGATTGTGGATTACATCCAGGAAGGGGAGAGCCAGGCCACGGTATACGTGGACATCCTTTTTTTGGATGGTCAGGAGCAGGAGCGGCTGGAGACCCGGGTTCCTCTGACGTGCGTGCAGGAAAACGGCATTTGGAAGGTGGAGTACCAAACCTTTGAGAAACTGGTCATACGGTAAAACCATAAAACGACTGGCAGGGCTGATGGGCCTTTGCTTGGCCCTTGCAGGCTGCGGGGGACAGGGGTCTTTCGCGGATCTGCCGGAGGTTATGCCCTATCCCGTCCCCCAGGGCCAGACCATGCGTGCCGATCTCTATTTCTTAGATGAGAGCGGCGCCGGTACCCTGGCGGTGGAGTCCAGGGAGGTGGATCTAAGCTATCGGGAGCAGGGAACCTACTGGCAGGTGATCCAGGAACTGATCCTGGGACCGCAGACCGCTCTTTTGCCCGTTTGCCCAGGAAATACGGCGATCAACAGCGTCATGGTTTTTCGGGGCCTGGCGGTGGTGGATATAGGGGAGACGGATATGGATCCCGCCGCGCTGCAAATCTTTCGGCAGGCCCTTGCCGAAACCCTGTACGCAAACGCCATGGCCCAGTATACCCTCTTGACGGTGAATGGCCGCCTGCCGCAGGTGGAATATCCTCTGGAAAAGGCCGAAGGAGTCTATGCCCAGCAGGAGGTTAACCGGGAGGCCTTGGGATTCTATAAAAGCCGGACGGGGGAATGGGCCATTCTCCGGCCGGTGGAGTTGCCGGAGGACGCCGTGTCCGTTGAGGGAATGGTCACGGCGGTCAGCGGGGAAAACCGGGGAGAATACGCCATCTGTCCGGTGGGGCCCACCGCCCGGCTGGAATCCTATTCCCTGGAGGGAGGAACGGCTCGGTTGAGTCTGCGGGGAGAGAAACAGGATAAGCCCGATGAACTGGGGGTTGCCTGCTTGGCCCTTTGCCTTTTTTACGGCCCCGATTCCTCGGAGATGGAGCGCGTAGAGCTTACATACAATGGGGAAGAGCTTTCCTATCGAGGGAAGACTTCCTTGATTCGGGAGGACGTATACAGCCTTCGCGGGGCGGAGAAGATCCTGTATTTTGCCGATGACGAGGGGGAAAGCCTGATTCCCGTCAGACGGACTGTGCCCATCCAGCGGCCCCTGGATGAATTCTGGATCATACGGCAGATTCTAGCCGGTCCCCTGGAAGGGGAGGACGCGGACGCCCGGCCCCTTATTGCGGATACCCGTTTGACCAGCTCCTTTTTGGGTGGACGGCTCAGCGGCAATTTAGCGGTACTGGACTTTGATAGAAGTTTTTATTCCTATGCCGAGACCCTATCCGATGGGGAAACACGGCTTTTGATCTATGCGTTGGTAAACTCCCTAACGGAGGAGGGCAACATCGAGCAGGTGCTGTTTCTCCGAAATGGGGAAAATATACAGAAGCTGGGTAGCATTTTCTTGTATCAGCCCCTTTTACGAAATCCGGGAATGATTTCCGGAGGCTGACCAGATTCTTGTTAGGAGGAAAACCGTGGATTTTAGTTTATTACGGAGTGCGTTCCATGGAGGATTTTCTGCAAAGGGCCAAACCGTTGTCCGTGCGGCCCTATTCCTGCTCTTGGGCGTGATGCTGGCCCTATGGCCCGGCATCGCCGTGGGGCAAACCCTAGCCATTACCCTTGGAAACGTGGTGCTGTATCTATGTATCTATACCCTGCCCATGGGCTGGGGCGCTGTTTCCGTTTGCGGCGCCGGCTGTATTGCATGGTTGATCCAGGGGAAGGGACTTCTAGCCGTTGCTGTCGTGGTGGTGCGCCTCATGGCGTTTATGGGGGGAAAGGCGCTGTTTGTCTGCTCCACCAGCCAGGGAGCCAATCGCCTGGTGATCCCCGCCATCTGGTGCGGCGTGGCACTGCTGGCAGGGCATTTTTGCTATGACTCCGCCTTTTATGGCGTTTTGACGGGGGCCTTGAATCTGCCCTTCCGGCTGGTGGAATGGATTGTTTGTGCCGCTCTGGGGGTTCTCCTTGTGGCCTTCTTGGAGAGCCGAGGGGAGAGTACGTCCTCCGGGCTGTTGTCCCTTTTGGGGTTCCGGTCATGAAACTCCATATCATCGGGAAGTATGGCCCCTATCCCAAAAGGGGGAAGGGAACCTCCAGCTATCTGGTGGAGGCGGAGGGCAAAAGGATTTTACTGGACTGCGGCGCTGGCGCAGCGTCCTTTCTGGGGGAGGAAGCCGCCGGGCTGGACTGCGTCGTTTTAAGCCACCTGCATCCCGATCACATCTGTGATTTGCTTCTGTTGGATCAGGCCATCCGCATGCAGGCGCCTGGGCGGAGGGTGGATCTGTATTTGCCCCAGGTAGCCGGATCAGTTCATGGGCTGCTGCGGTCCTTGGAGGGATTTTCTCCCATCCCGGTGGAGGGGGAGTGCAGCTTTGATCGGAAGGAGCTGGTCCTCCGTTTCTGGCCTTTGACCCATCCCGTTCCAAGTTATGGAGTGTCACTGGAAGCGGGGGGACGCCGATTGGCCTATACCGGGGATACCACTTTGGATTCCCGCATAGTCAAACTATTGGCTGGGGCGGATGCCGCTCTGATGGACGCCGCTTTTACCAGGGAGACCCTTCCTCCGAACCCCGCCCATCTATGGGCGGAGCAGTGTGGCCGCTATGCCCGGGAGGCGGGGGTAGGAAGGCTCCTTTTGAGCCACATTCATCCCTTGGCCGATGAAGCCGTAGTGGAGGCTGAGGCGGCGGAAGCCTTCCCCGGGGCCCAGGTGGTGCGGGAAGGGGCCTGTTATACCATCTAGGAGGGGCTATGGGGCTGTTTCATAACCGGGCTTTGGTGGGGTATACCGTAGCCTTTTTGGCCGGCATTGTGGCGGCGCGGTACATGGCGCCGCCGGCTTTTTTATACCCTGCGGCCCTAGTTGCCCTGGTCTTTTTGCTGTTGGTCGTGTGGAAGAAAGCCCGGGGTTTTCTGGTGCTCATCGCCCTGCTGGCCGCTATGGCCGGATTTATGCGGGCCTATCCCGCCATCTATCCCAACTACGTTTATCGGGACAATGCGACGGTGGTTTCGGTGGCGGGAACCGTCCGGGAGGTTTGGAAGGAGGAAACTAGCCGGTCGGTGGTGCGCCTGGAGGATGCGGCTTTGTTATCCAACGGCCGGGAGCTGGAGTTGGGAGTCCAGGTATCCCTTCCTAAAAGCGGTGTTTCGCCGGGAGATCGGGTGGAGGTCAGCGGAAAATTGCGCATTCCTGAAAGGGAGGAGCAGAGGATCTCCCTTTTGGAGGAGGGCGTGGGATATCTTATGGATGCCCGGGAAGAGGGCCTGCGGGTGATCCCGCATGAGGGGATGCCCTTTCAGTACTGGCCCCAGTATGCCGCCGGATGGGTGCGGGGCGTCATCCAGGAGCTGTTTCCCGAGACCCATGGAACCGTTACCGGCATCCTCTTAGGGGATAAGAGCCGTATGGAATCCCAGGTGCTGGAGGAGTTTCGTGGGGTGGGCATCGGCCATGTGTTGGCGGTATCCGGCCTTCATGTGGGGTTTCTCACCGGCCTTCTGATGCTGATTTGCCGCTTGATACGGCTTCGGGGGCTGGGCCGGTTTTTGGTGGTATCCCTTTGCCTATGGGCCTATTGTTTTCTGACGGGGCTGCCGCCCTCTTCCATGCGCGCAACCATTATGGCAAACTGTCTGCTTTTGGCGGGGGCTTTGGGCAAGCAGTACGATCTGTTTACCAGCTTGGCTCTATCGGCCCTGGTGGTAACGGGGCTGAACCCCTTGGAGCTGTTCGACGTGGGATTTTTGATGTCCTATGGAGCTGTATTGGGTATCGGTGCCCTATCGGGAGCGCTGTACCGGAGGCTTTACAGGCTGCCTAAATCTTTGGCCGGCAGTATCTCCGTCTCCCTGGGCGCTCAGGCGGGGGTTCTGCCCGTATCCCTCTATGTGTTTCAGAACTGGTACGTGTTTTCCTTAATCAGCAACCTCTTGGCGGTACCGGTGGCAGGAACGGCCACCACGCTTGCATTTTTATCCTGTATGATACATCCGGTGCTGCCCTTTCTTGCCCGGCCCATTGCCTTTCTTTCCGAGGGGCTTATAATGGTGATGGAAGCCATTGCCCGTTTTCTGACGGCCTATTTGCCCGGCACTGTGAACTTGGAGGGGCTAACCCTCTGGGGCGTAGGATGCCTTTATGCCATGCTGCTGTGCATCTCTCCCTGGTTCGGGGGAAGTCGGCGTCTAAAGGGGTGGGTGCTGTTGGCTTTGGCCCTGGGCTTTCTTGCCTCTATCCTGTTTTAGGGAGGGAATCTATGGATTATCTCGCGTTAAATGACGCTATCAAAAAAGGGGAGCTGGGCAACCTCTATTTGTTTCAGGGGGAGGAGAACTTCACCAAGGAACGATCCCTTCGCCGGATTATGGAGCTATGGAAGGACCAGCTTCCGGAGATCAACCTATCGGTATACCAGGATACCTCTCGGGAAGACGAGCTGGTAGCGGCTATAAACGCCCTCCCCATGATGGCGGACCGCCGGCTGGTGGTGGTGAAGGATTGCCCGGCGCTCCAATCACGGGGCGGGGATATGCCGCAGCTGCTGGAAACCGTCAAGGACCTGCCGGAAACCACCATGGCGATCTTTTTCATGCGGGGCAAAGCCGATGGCAAGCGAAGCCTAACGAAGGCCCTTAAGCCTTACGCGGTGGAATTTCCACGGCTGGGGGAGAAGGAGATGCTGCAATACCTCCGGGTGGATGCCCGGCGCAGGGGCCTTGCCTGGGACGGAGGCGCTGCGGAGCGGTTGATCTTTCAGGTAGGAGACGACATGGCCTGCGTGGCCCTGGAGGCGGAAAAGCTATATGCCGCGGTCCAAGAAGGGCGAATTACCCAGGAGGATGTGGAGCGGTACGGTACTCGGAATATTACCGCCAATGTTTTTCAGATGATGGATCAGGTGCTGCGGGGCCGAATGGGGGAAGCTATGGTACGATTGGAGGAGGTTCTTTCCGAAGGGGAGCAGCCGGTGATGCTCCTGGGAGGCATTGCGTACCGAATCCGGGGTCTCATGGTGGCAAAAGCTGCTGAACTCGGCCGGATGACCCAGGGGGAAGCCATCAAGAAGCTTCGGGGTTCCCGTTACTTTTTTCAAAATGCTTCTCGGGAAGCAAAAAAATATAGTGAAGCGCAAATCTGCCAAGCCATGATGGCGGTAACCGAGGCGGAATTTGCCATTAAATCCGGCCGGATGCGGGACAAGGCGGCGGTGGTTTCCGCCATCTTTTCGGGATTCGGCGTCAGGGGGTAGAGAAAGATGAAGACGAAAAAACTAACCCAAGCCGGAGTGTTGACGGCCGTAACCCTTGTTCTAGGGTTGACGCCTCTGGGCATCATCCCCATCCCTCCGGCCAACGTGACCATTATGCATCTGCCGGTGATCATTGGCACCCTGACCTGCGGGTTGGGGGTGGGGCTGGTGCTGGGCGGAGTATTTGGCCTATCCAGCGTCTACGCCGCCTTTACCCGGCCATCCGCTCTGGTGGCGCCCATTCTGGCTCAAAGCCCCGTTCTGGTGGTGGTCATGTCCCTGGGAGCCCGCTTGCTGGTTCCTCTTTTGACCCATTTGGTCTATCGAGCCATAACCCAGGGCGAAATCCGCCGCCAGCGAACCGGCGTGCTGGTGGCGTCCGTATGCGGCTCTCTTACCAATACCGTCTTCTATTTGGGCCTAATGCTGCTGTTCTATACCTTATTGGGCCTTAACGCTGGGGTGGTGCTGGGGGTGATCGCCGGCGCTGGCGCGCTCAACGGCTCCTGCGAGGCAGTGGCCGCCGCTCTGCTGTGTACGCCCATTGTGCTGGGGGTGCGGAGAGCTTTTGGAGATACCAGGGGATAGGGAAGGGGGTCCTCATGAAGTTGGACGGGAGAGCGTCCCCAATGAAGATGGAGAATACGCCGGAACTGACCACCGAGCGCTTGCTCCTGCGGCGGTTTCGTCCGGGAGACGAGGAGGATCTGTTCGCCATTTACCGGGACTGGGAGGTAAACCGGTTCCTGCCCTGGTTTCCCTTCGAGACCCTATCCCAGGCGGAGGAACAGCTTGCCAAGGAACTGGCCTTTTACCGGAACCCCGCGGGCTACCGCTATGCCATCTGTCTGAAAGAGGAGGATCACCCCATCGGCTATCTGAAGGTGGATGAGGGAGAGAGCCATGACTTTGGCTATGGCCTGCGGAAGGAATACTGGAACCAGGGGATTGTTACCGAGGCTGGGCAGGCACTGCTTTTGCGGCTAAAGGAGGCCGGGTATCGCTATATCACCGCTACCCATGACCGGGAGAACCCCGCCAGTGGACGGGTGATGCAGAAGCTTGGCATGGGCTACCGTTATTCCTACCTGGAACAGTGGATGCCCAAGGACATCCCGGTGACCTTTCGGATGTATCAGCTCAATTTTGATGGATCGGACTGGACCTATCTGGAATATTGGAACCGCTACGAACCGCATTTTATCGAGACGATTTAAGCTAGAAAAACGCTCCCATTAGGGAGCGTTTTTGGTACAAAAAAAGGCCTAAAAAGGCCTTTTAAGTTCTTTCGTTAGTTGATGGAAGCCAGCGTACGGGTCAACTGAGCCTTTTTACGGTCGGACGCATTCTTATGGATTACGCCTTTGGAAGCGGCCTTATCCACCATGCTAACGGCTTCCCGATAGCTGACAACGGCCTCATCCTTGGAACCGGCGGCAACAGCGGCTTCAAACTTCTTAACGCTGCTCTTCATCCGGGACTTGATGATGCGGTTATGCATGTTCTTCTTCTCGCTGACCAGAACCCTCTTCTTAGCGGATTTGATATTGGGCATTGGATTCACCTCCCATGGCGTAATGGACAACGGTTATTCTAGCACAGCCCCCGGTTATTTGCAATAAAAACCTATTTTACCAGGGTATATCTTTTGTTTTGGGGCACAATCTATGAAAAACAAAAGCGCTTATGGGCAAAAAATCGCGGTGGGTTATCCCGGGAAGCCTGTTTATCCGGGGATGGTGAACCAGTGCGATTATGGAAGAGGAGTGCGAAATGGGGGCGGGCAGCGCCCGCCGGGGAGGTATGCAATGAACTTTTTCCGAACGGATATGGCGGTGGAATCGGCCCAGGCGGTTGGTCGGAGCGTCAGAGGACTCCAGGTGGAGGAACGGACCGAGGGCGAGGGCATCAAGGTGACGGTGGTGGACGTAACCGACGCCTATGGGGAAAAGATGGTGAACAAGCCCATGGGCCGATATGTAACCATCGACGTACCGGATATGGCATTGGGGGATATCCCCACCAATAAGGAGGCTGCGCGCATCTTTGCCCAGGAGCTGGAAAAACTTCTTCAGGTGGGCGGAGAGGATGCCCCCTATCTCGTTGTAGGAGTGGGAAATCGGTCGGTGACCGCCGACAGCGTTGGTCCGCTGGCGGCTGAGGGCATCATCGTTACCCGGCATATGTTTGGAGAACTCCGGGAATTTCTTCCGCCCAAAGCCAGAAGCGCCTGTGCCATTGCGCCCGGCGTTCTAGGGGAGACCGGTTTGGAGACGGGAGAAGTGATCAAGTCTTTGGTGGAGGAGATCAAGCCTCGGGCGGTCATCGCCATCGACAGCTTGGCGGCCCAGAAACCCCAGCGGATTGCCGCTTCCATCCAGGTGGCCAACACCGGCATTTCCCCAGGCAGCGGCCTGGGCAATAACCGGCCCCGACTGGACAAGGCCTATTTGGGGGTGCCTGTTATCGCCGTGGGGGTGCCTATGGTGGTGTACGCCAGCTCCATCGCCTATGAAGCATCCTCCAGCGCGCTAGAGGACGCGGATGTGCCTGAACGGGTTAAGGAACGGCTGGTGGAGATGCTCAATACCTCCTGCGGGGATCTGGTGGTAACGCCCAAGGATGTGGACGCCATTGCGGATAACTGCGCGGCCATCCTTTCCTCGGGGATCAATATGGCGATCCACGATTTAAGCTATGATGAGGCGGCGGAGTACCAGCTCAGCCTTTCATAAATATGACAACTTCTTCATATGCATAGGAAAGCCCGCTGTGTTGCGAGGCATCCCACTGGGGAGTTTCCGAGGTGTTGTCATCTATGAAGAAGCGGTCGATTGGAAAACGGTTTGCCACCCCATACAGGGGTTTGCCCGTCATTTTGGTGGGATTGGCGGTGATCATTGGAGGATTGGCGCTGGGGCAGCAGGCTCTGTTGCCCGTCCTGGGCCAGGAGGGTGCGTCCGGGGGAGCGGAAGCGGCTCAGCCTCAGGAACGGGATCCTGCCCGCGGGATGCTGGCCATGTCCTTTCCCATGGTGAACGGCTACGACCTGGATGAGGACGTGGAGTGGGCCTATGTTCCTCCTGCTGAGTCTGATCCCGCCTCTTCCACCTTTACGCCCAACGTTCAGCCGGGGGATAGCCCACGGATCATGATCTACTCCAGCCATTCCAACGAAGCCTATACGGGGGAGTACGAAGCATCCGGCAACTACCGCACCTTGGACCGTAACAACAATATCATGCGGATTTCAGGGGAGCTGGCCACCCTTTTAAGCAACCAGTACCAGATGCCCGTCTACTTTGAGGAGACGGATCATGAGCAGGGAAAGTATTATAACACCGCCTATAATCGCTCCTTGGAAAGCATGCTGAAACGCAAGGAGGAATACCCCACCCTAGATGTGTTTCTGGACATCCACCGGGACGCCTATTCCGCCGCGTCCACCGATATGGTGGTCATAGACGGCAAGGAATGCGCCCGCATCATGATTGTGGTGGGAACCGGCGAGGGACAGACCGGCGCTGGGTTCAAGGATAAGCCCAACTGGCAGGAAAACAAAAAATTTGCCGACGCCCTGTACAATCGCCTGGAGGCCAACGCCCCCGGCATTGGCCGGAAGGTGCTGGTGAAATCCGGCCGGTACAACCAACATGTCTCCAACATGTGTCTTGCCATCGAGGTGGGGTATACCGGAAACAACCTTCAGCAGGTGCTGAACGCCGTGCCCTATCTGGCCAAATCTCTGTACGAGGTGCTATCCGCCTCCTGACCGCCTTGACAGGAGAAATGGGCTGTGCCAAAATAAGGGCAATCAAGCAAACGAGGCGCTGCCATGAACTTACAGCCCATTGGCGTATTCGACTCCGGCATTGGAGGCATCAGCGTGCTGGCCGAACTGATCCGCCAACTGCCCCAGGAAGACTTTATCTTTTACGGTGATAATCAGAACGCCCCCTATGGGGTGCGGGAAGCCCGGGAAATCCGGGCTCTTTCCACTGTCTGTGTACAGCACCTGGTGGACCAGGGGGTAAAGGCCGTGGTGGTGGCCTGCAATACCGCTTCCTCTGCTGCCATTGACCATCTGCGGAGGGTATTCTCCCTGCCCATTGTGGCGATGGAACCCGCCATTCGCCCAGCCAGCAGGATGCGGCGGCAGGGAAAGATCTTGGTTCTGGCCACCGAGGCTACCTTGGCTCTGGAACGGTATCATAGCCGTATCGCGGAACTGGGGATCGCGGGAGAGGTGATCAGCTTGGCCTGTCCCAAGTTTGTGGAGCTGGTGGAGCGGGGGATCCAAGAGGAAGCGGCCCTTTTGCCGGTAATCCGGGAGACCTTCCTACCCGCCCGCGGCCAGCAGGTGGATGTGGTGGTGCTGGGCTGCACCCATTTTATCCATATCCAGAAGGCCATCGCCAGGGTGGTAGAGGAATTCTTTCCGGGGGCTGCCATTATCGATGGCAACCATGGAACCGCCGTCCAGCTGGATCGGGTGCTGGAACGGGCGGGGCTGGCCAACCACACCCGCAGGATTGGCCGGGTGGTGTTGCAGACTTCGGGGGATCCGGAGGTATACCTGCCTATCATGGAAGAGATGTTAAAAGAACATCGGTAAGCGGAATCTCAATAAAGCCAAAAAGCCAGACAGCGAAAGCTGTCTGGCTTTTTCCTGTTAAGTTTACTCCTGATATTCCAGTACATCTCCAGGTTGGCAGTCCAGCGCTTCACAGATTGCTGCTAGAGTGGAAAATCGAATGGCGGATACCCTGTTGTTTTTGATTTTGGATAGGTTGACGTTGGAGATACCAACCTGCTCCGCCAGTCCATTGAGGGATATCTTCCTTTCAAGCATTATGCGATCCAGTCGCAACACAATTTTACCCATAAGACATCCCTTCCTTTATACCAGGCCATCCACATCCCGCTGGAGTTCTATGCCGTAGGCAAATATCTGAGATAGGCAGAGAACCACAATACCGGTGATAAAGCCGCCCAGGCTCATGCTGGTCTCCAGGGACTCGGCGCCCAGAACCAGACGGGCGATCCAGGAGATGAAGAGGCCCAGTACCGGCACACCGATGTGGAAGATGCCGATCTCCCGCACCATGCGGACAATGTCGTTCTGGAAGGGGGTATCCCCCTTGGCGAACCAGGTCTTGCCCTTGGCGGTTCGGAGGATCAAATAGATGTTGCGAAACACCATCCCCATCAGACTGCAGAAGAAGAACCCGGCTACGGCGAAGGCCCGCACCGCGCCAAAGCTGACCCCTCCGGCGGGGGTGAGCACACCGATGGAGAAGCCGTAGAACTGGAGCTCTCCGTCGCTCAGGGCCACAAGGCCGGTGGCCCAGTCCTTTGCAACAAAACTCAGGATAAAGAGCGCAATTGCCGCCAGGATGCCTAGCCAGTGGAGTACCTCCAATACCTTTGCCGTTGCCATTACAAACCGATTTAGTTTTTCCATATGATACTGCCTCCTAAAGTAATAATTGTTCCTGCAAGAAAAGATAGCACCAATATTATTGAAAGTCAATATATTTTTATTGATAAACATTAAAAATATAGCTTTATTCGTTAAATATTGTAACGGGTGTAGTCCGCGAAATTTGGGGTGGCAGCATTGGTCTTTGATTGCAGCACTTTGGATGGAGGCGGAGGATTGGAGGGAAGAAGGGATAGCCGTAAAATACAACCGACCGGGATGAACCTTCTTTGTAGATACGGTACCGAGAGCACATCGGATATTCATTTGGAACCCAATCACATGATGGCGAATGGGCGGGAACGGGCGCATCATCAGACGGCGTCAACGCTGGTCTATGGGGAGCCAGATGAAAAAAGGGAGTGATAGGGGACTTTGGCAGGATCTTTACCGGAACTTTTTTGGATCAAGAAAAATTGATGGGAAACCATATTGCCTTATAATCCGCCGGATGCTAGAATGTTGCTACAATATCTAGTGAAATACTCTTAGAGAAACACAAAATATATGGTATACCATGGAGGAGGACAAGCAGTTGAAACTATCGGAGAATGCCATTAAAGTGCTGGAACGGCGCTATTTTGCAAAGGATGAGGATGGCACCCTTTTGGAAAACGCGGAGGGGATGTTCCGTCGGGTAGCCAGGAGCATTGCCCAGGCGGATTTGAACTTTGATCCCAATGCCGATGTGAAGGCGCTGGAGGATGCCTTTTACAACCGCATGGTGAATCTGGAGTTCATGCCCAACTCTCCTACTCTGATGAACGCTGGCCGGCCCATGGGCCAGCTTTCCGCCTGCTTTGTGCTTCCGGTGGAGGATTCCATGGAGGGAATCTTTGACGCGGTGAAAAACGCGGCGCTCATCCATAAGAGCGGTGGCGGCACCGGGTTCTCCTTTTCCCGGATCCGTCCGGCAGGTGCCAGCGTACGGTCCACCGGCGGTGTGGCCAGCGGCCCCATCAGCTTTATGAAGGTTTTCAACACCGCCACCGAGGCGGTGAAGCAGGGGGGAACCCGCCGGGGCGCCAATATGGGCATCCTGCGGGTGGACCATCCCAATATTTTGGACTTTATCACCTGTAAGAAGAATCCCGAAGAGATCACCAATTTCAATATCTCCGTGGGCCTTACCGAGGCCTTTATGCGGGCGGTGGAAGCTGGCGAGGAATATGAGCTCATTGATCCCGCCCACGGCGACGTGGTGGGCACCCTCAACGCCAAGATGGTGTTTGACCTCATCGTGGATATGGCTTGGACCAACGGCGAGCCCGGCATCATCTTCCTGGACCGGCTCAACGAGGATAACCCCGTGCCGCAGCTGGGCCAGGTGGAAAGCACCAATCCCTGTGGCGAACAGCCCCTTTTGCCCTATGAAAGCTGCAACCTGGGCAGCATCAACCTAAACGCCGTTATGACGGAACAGAACGGCAAGTATGCCCTGGATTTTGACAAGCTGGGTCAGGTGGTGGACGATGCGGTCCATTTCCTGGACAACGTCATTGAGGTAAACAACTACCCCCTCCCCGAGATTGAGGAGATGACCAAAAAAACCCGGAAGATCGGCCTTGGTATCATGGGCTTTGCGGAGCTGCTGTATAAGCTGAAGATTCCCTACGACTCCGATCAAGCCATTGAGACCGCCGAGATCGTCATGAAGTTTATCGATGACCGGAGCAAGGAGGCCAGCCGGAAGCTGGCTGAGGTGCGAGGAGCTTTTCCGGCTTTTGCTGGCAGCGTATATGACGGCGGTCCGGCCATGCGCAACGCCACCACCACCACCATCGCGCCTACGGGCACCATCAGCATCATCTGTGGAGCCAGCAGCGGAATCGAGCCTTTGTTTGCCCTGGCCTTTGTCCGAAACGTCATGGACAACGACGCGCTGCCCGAGGTGAACCTCTATTTTGAGGAGGTGGCCCGGGAAGAGGGATTCTATTCTCCCCAGGTTATGCGGGATATCGCCGCCCATGGCTCCGTCCGGGGAGTGGACGGGGTGCCGGAGGAGTACCAGCGCATTTTTGCCACCGCCCACGATGTTTCCCCTGAATATCACATCCGCATGCAGGCTGCTTTCCAGAAGTATGTGGATAACGCCGTCAGCAAGACCGTAAACTTCAGCCATGACGCTACCCGGGAGGACGTCCGGGAGGCTTATATGCTGGCCTTTTCCCTGGGCTGCAAGGGCGTGACCATCTATCGGGATGGCAGCCGGGACAGCCAGGTGCTGAACATTGGCACCTCCTTGGACAAGGCGCCGGAAGCTCCGGCGGCGCCGGTGAAGATCGTGCCCCGGCCCCGGCCCGATGTGACCCAGGGCTATACTGAAAAGGTGAAGATGGGCTGTGGAAATCTGTACATCACCGTCAACTACGATGACAAGGGCATTTGCGAGGTGTTTACCAATCTGGGCCGGGCCGGCGGTTGCCCCTCCCAGAGCGAGGCCACCAGCCGCCTGGTGTCCACCGCTCTTAGAAGCGGTATGGATGTGCCCACCATTGTGGAGCAGCTGAAGGGCATTCGCTGCCATTCCACCATGCGGCAGAAGGGGCTGAAGGTGCTATCCTGTCCTGATGCCATCGGCCGGGCTATTGAGAAGGTATATAAGATGATCCAGGGCCAGGAGGCCATCCGGCCCACCGTGGATTTTGATGCCGACGATGAAAGCCGGGAGTGCACCGGCAACTGCCAAGTATGCCCCAGCCGGAGTTCCTGCGGCGACGCCCAGGTGGATAGCCCCTGTCCCGAGTGCGGAAGCCCTATGGAGCACGAGGGCGGCTGCGTCATCTGCCGGGCCTGTGGATACAGTAAGTGCGGCTGATAACCCATTGGAACATCCTTGCACCGTTTGCGTCTAATTGTTAGAATTAGACGCAAACTTTTTTGGTGATGAGATGAAAGATGAATTTCTTGAACAACTGAATGCCTATGCCGATGGGGAGCTGTCGGAAAAGGATCGACAGCGGGTGGAGGAACATTTGGCCGCCTGTTTGGAATGCCGGGCCGCCTATGAGGAGATTTTGGAGCTGAAAGCGCTGATGGGCGAGGCGAAGACCCCGCAGGGGTTATCGGCTCGGTGGCGTCAGGCGGCGGCGCGATCCCAGGAGCGAAAGGCACGCGGCCGCCGGATGGTGCGCACCGTGGCCTCCTTGGCGGCTGTGGCCTGTGTTGGAATCCTCTGTTTTCGGGCGATGCCCTGGTGGAGCGGAGATCAACCGACGGATCAACCTGCTTCCCCAGCTCTGGAAGCACGGGAGGAGACCGAAGGGGGCTCCACGGATGCCGTCAGCCGAGCAGCCGAACAGGAGAGCATGCTGCAGGATAGCGCCGAAGAGAAGAACGCGCTGTCTGCGCTCCAGAAGCAGGATGGGGCGGTTCTTGCCATGGAGGAGGACGACGCCATGGATATGGTGGCGGATCTTGGTTTAAAAAAAGCCACCAGAGAGGATAATGTGCTTTCCCTTTCCCTCTCCCAGGAGGAGGGGCAACGGGTACTGGCCTGGCTTAATGACCGGGGATATCACCTTGGCTGCCAAGGGCCGCCGTTGCATCTTACCATTACGCTACAATAGGCCGATTTCCACGCCCTTGGAGTAAAATCCGAGGGCGCTTTTTTGTGGCTTTCTGTGGCTTTTCCAGAAAACGCCCTGGGGCGGCTTTGGGACCGTAGGACCCCTTTCGGAATTTGGACGGAAAAACCATCCTATTTCTGGGAAAAAACTTTGTAATTGAGGACATAGTCTGCTAAAATGTAAAAGTAACTGTCGGGAGCAGTAAACGGAAAACAACTTTTGATTTTCATATACCATAACAATGGCAAGGGGGACTACTATGAAGAACTACAACGCCCAATCCCTCCGCAATGTGGCCATCGTCGGCCATGGCAGCGAGGGGAAGACCACGCTGACGGAAGCCATTATGTTCAACGCCGGGCTCATCGACCGGATGGGTAAGGTGGAGGACGGAAACACCGTCTCCGACTACGATGCCGAGGAGATCCGCAGGGGCATTTCTATTTCTGCCTCGTTGGCGCCCGTTGAGCACAAGGACGTGAAAATCAACTTCATCGACGCACCTGGGTATTTTGACTTCGTCGGTGAGATGGTGCAGGCTATGCATCTGGCCGATAGTGCCCTCATCGTCGTAGGAGCCATGAGCGGCATTGCCGTGGGCACCGAGAAGGCCTGGGATATGTGCGAGAAAAAGGGCATGCCTCGGATGATCTTCGTCAACCAGATGGATCGCGAGCATGCCGATTATCAGAAGGTATTCCATGAATTAAAGGAGAAATACGGTACCCATGTGGCGCCCATTGCCTGCCCCATTCTAGAGGGGGGCAAGATCACCGGCTATGTGGACATCGTCTCCATGAAGGCTTACCGGATCAACGGAAAGGCCTATGCTGAGACCGAAATCCCCGGCGACCTGGCGGACTTCATCGAGGAGTGCCGGGAGGCTTTGGTGGAAGCCGCTGCTGAGACCGATGACGCCCTTTTGGAGAAGTTCTTTGGAGGAGAGGAGCTCAGCGAGGAGGAGATCATCTCCGGTCTCCGTACCGGTATCAATCAGGGACAGGTGGCCCCCATGCTGGGCGGTGCCGCTGCACCCAATCTTCTGATTGCTCCCCTGGTGGATGCCATCGTAAAGTTCCTGCCCTCGCCCGCCGATCGGCCGGCGGTGACGGTAACGGACGTAAAATCCGGTGAGGAGATCGCCCTTTCCTGCGACGAATCCGCGCCTTTTGCCGCCCAGGTCATCAAGACTGTGGCCGATCCTTTTGTGGGGAAACTCTCCATTTTCCGGGTATATTCCGGCTCCCTTAAGGGCGGAAGCTCCTTCCTGAACGTCAGCCGGGATAAGACCGAGAAGGTTGGATCCATTTCCTCCATGCGGGGCAAAAAGCAGGTTGAGATGGATCGCATCATCGCTGGGGATATCGGCGCCATCGCCAAGCTCCAGAATACCGGCACCGGAGATTCCATCTGCGATCCCGCCCGGCCGGTACGGTTTGCGGATATGGAGTTCCCGGCCCCCTGCATCTCCATGGCGGTCAATGTCATGAAGGAAGGGGAGGAGGATAAGGTCTTCGGCGGTCTGGTCCGTCTGGAGGAGGAAGATCCTACCTTTGAGCTGGAGAAAACCACCGATACCATTGAAACCTTGATCAAGGGAATGGGCGAGCTCCATCTTGAGGTGATCATCAAGAAGCTGGAGAATAAGTTTGGCGTCAGCGCTAAGTTGAGCGAGCCCAAGGTGGCCTATCGGGAAACCATCCGCAAGGCCGTTAAGGCGGAGGGCCGTCATAAAAAGCAGTCGGGCGGACACGGCCAGTTTGGCCACTGCTGGATTGAGTTTGAGCCCCTTTACGATGGCCAGGACTTTGAGTTTGTGGATAAAGTCGTGGGCGGCGTGGTACCCCGTCAGTTTATTCCCGCGGTGGAAAAGGGCTTGCGGGAGAACCTGAGCCGGGGCGTGCTGGCCGGATATCCCATTGTGGGGATCCGCGCTACCCTTTACGACGGTTCCTATCATGCGGTGGACAGCTCGGAAATGGCCTTTAAAACGGCTGCCCGCCTGGCTCTGCGCAAGGGCTGCTCTGAGGCGAACCCGGTGCTGCTGGAGCCCATCTATAAGGTCAACGTCCAGATCCCCGATGAGTACATGGGGGATATCATCGGCGATATGAACCGCCGCCGGGGTCGGATCATGGGAATGAATCCTCTGGAAGGCGGCTTGCAAGAGGTAATGGCCGAGGTTCCCCAGGCGGAGATGTTCCGCTACGCCACCGACCTGCGCAGCATGACCCAGGCCCGCGGTACCTTCGATATGACCTTCGAGCGGTATGAAGAGGTTCCCAGCAACATTGCCCAGAAGATCATCGAAAACGCCAAGATTGAGGAGGACGAGGACTAACCCTCCTCTCAACAGGACAGCAAGTAAAAAGCTGCAACGCTGTTGCAGCTTTTTCCATGGAGTGAATGAAATGTATCGTATTACCGTTCCGGCCAGCAGCGCAAACCTAGGTCCCGGCTTCGATTGCATGGGAGTAGCGCTGACCCTTTATAACACCGTGACCCTGGCGCCTAGCCCTGCTCTATCCATCCGTGTAACGGGGGAGAGCGCGACCCGCATTGCCCGCAATCAGCGGAACCTGGTCTATGCTACCTATGCCCGGACCATGGAGTGGTGGGGGCTGGAGCCCCAGCCCATCCGCCTTGTGCAGGAAAACCGCGTTCCCAGTACCCGAGGTTTGGGCAGCAGTTCCACCGCCATCGTGGCCGGGATTCTATCGGCCTATGCCATGGCGGGGCGGGAGGTGGACCGGGAGGAAGCGCTAAGCTTGGCCACCCTGGCGGAAGGCCATCCCGATAACGTGGCTCCCGCTATCTTGGGAGGATTTACGGTATCCTTCTTTGACGGGGCCAACACCTATAGCATCCGGCAGGATGTGCCGTCTGAGGTGGTGTTTGTGGCGCTGGTTCCGGATTTTGAGCTATCCACTCGCAAGGCGCGGGAGGTACTCCCCAAAGAGGTATCCCAGGCGGACGCGGTCTTTAACCTGTCTCGGGGGGCATACCTGTCCGCCGCCATGATGGCGGGGGATGTGAAGAAAGCCGCCGCAGCGATGGAGGATCGTCTCCATCAAAACCAGCGCAGTGTGTTGATCCCCGGTTACGGGATCATCGCGGATGCAGCCCGATCGGCGGGAGCCATGGCGGTCTATCTTTCGGGCGCTGGCCCTACCATGATGGCTTTGGTGGAGGGGGAAAGGGTGAAGGGATTCACCGTCCAGATGCGGAGCGCCTTGGAACAGCTATCCAACCACTGGAGGATCTTGCCTCTATCGGTTTGCAACGGAGGAGCGCGGCTGGAGCGGATCTAACGATTATTTTGTTGTGACCTGATCAATCAGGACGGGGGAGTCCCTGCCCTTTCTTGAAGGATGTGACGCCGATGAGTCGGCCAATTGGACAGAAGAACAGAAATGGGCACGCTTCCTCCCGTAAAAACCACAGTCAACGCGCCGGGAAAAAGAGGACGCGACGCCGTCCCACCGCACGGACATGGTGGTTTTTCGTGTCGCTGGTACTCGTAGTGGCATGTATCCTTGTGGTCCATCGCGCCATGTTCGGATGGGAGGCACGGCGGCTGCTCCATGTTCCCTATTTGGATCAATCCCTGGAATACCCCACCGGCTGTGAATCCGTTACCACCGTCATGGCCCTGCGCTATGCGGGGGTGGACATCACCGTGGATGAATTTATTCAGAACTACCTGCCCCAGGAGGATCTGGTGACGGAAAATGGCGTTACCTATGGTCCTGACCCCAACGATGCGTTTGTGGGAAGTCCCTATGAGCCAGATGGATTTGGTTGCTATGCCCGTACCATCGCTGTGGCATGCCGGGATATCGTTATAGAGCGTAATCTTACGGATTTTTATGTGGACAATGAGACGGGAAGCGATTTGCAGAAGCTGGTGATCCGGTATGTGGATCGGGATATCCCGGTGATCCTTTGGGCCAGTATGGAAATGAAGGGCGTCCATCCCGGAAAGCAATGGGTGATCCGGGAAACAGGGGAGACTTTCACCTGGAAGGCGGGAGAACACTGTCTTTTGCTGGTGGGTTACGACGACCTATACTACTACTTTAACGATCCCCGCAAAAACAGCGGCACGGTACGGTATCCAAAGGAGCTGGTGGAAACCTGCTATGGGGAAATGGGCAAACAGGCCGTGGTGGTTCGCAAGGAAGAAAGCGAGACGTGGTGGGAGGAAAAGTTGATGCAGTAGAAGGCAGCTTCCCTCCATAGCATAGGGTAAAAAATGGTACGCAAATATGGAAAGAGCGCCACGAAATATGGCGCTCTTTTGTGGTTTTTTTGGAATCTTTGTGGACTTGGCCTGCCTGATCTGGGTTTATGGTAAACTGATAAAAAATGAAAAAGGTTGTGATCATATGGAGCGGTCCCGGCAAGGGGGCCAGGTACGGAGCCGCCAGGGGCGCTCTCGAACCAGGCGGGCAGGCTGGCACTGGGTGGTGGTATGCGCCATTCTTCCTGCTATCTGTTTGATGCATGATTATTTGTTTGGGTGGAGCAACGGGCGGCTGTTGGATGTACCCTATGTGGATCAATCCCTATTATATCCCACCGGCTGTGAGTCCGCCAGCGCCGTCATGGTATTGCGGTATACTGGAGTGGACATCTCCATGGATACCTTTATCGACCGCTATCTGCCCCGGGAGGACCTGGTCCAGGTGGGGGATACCCTCTATGGCCCCGATCCCTATGCGGCTTTTGCCGGAGACCCCCGGGATCCTGGCGGGATAGGATGTTACGCTCCGGCCATCGTCACAGCCTGTGAGAGGCTGATCCTGGAGCGCGGGGAGGCGATGCAGGTGGTGGACCTCACCGGGACGGGGCTTCGGACGCTGATCCGGGACTATATTGACCATGATATGCCGGTGATGATCTGGGCCAGTATGGGGATGAACGGCATCCGTCCTGGCAAACAGTGGGTGGTTCGGGACACCGGTGAAACCGTGACCTGGACAGCGGGGGAGCACTGCCTGGTCTTGGTTGGATATGACAAGGACTATTACTATTTTAACGATCCCCAGGATGGAAACGGCGTAGTGCGGTATCCCAAGGGTCAGGTGGAGGCCTGCTATGCGGAGATGGGACGGCAGGCGGTAGCCGTCTACAAGTGGGAGGACTTGGAGGATTGGAGTACGGAGGAATGGGAAGCGGAGGAGGAACGGCGCGTGCGTTATAAGATGGAAACGGAGATGGGTACCCCTTGGGGATAGAAAAAAGCCCGCGGTCATTCGCGGGCTTTTGATGTTTTGGCGGAAATGAAGCCGGGACAAAAGGCTACTCACAGGGCTCCCAGAACCATCGGGCTTCATCCAAATAGAGCCAGATGGATCGGCCATGCACCAAACAGGTATAGCGTATGCCCCGCCCTCCCGACTTGAGGCTGGCGGCCGGCCGTACATCGGTAACTCGGTCCACTCGGAGCCGCCGATCTTGGATGTTGAGAAAGAGCGGGGTAATCTCCCCGGCGGTGTTGAAGCAGGCGATGACGTCGATATATTCCGGCATGCTACATCACCCCTTTAAAGAAACTGGTGGGATGGACGGTATTGTCCTCAATGGGGCTGATGTTGAGGGAGGGGTCCATCAGCAATACACCCCGGGCGACGCAACTCTGCCCAAAACGCTGGCGTAGGCTGTCTATACAATGGTCCAGCCGCTCCTGGCGTTCCAGTCGGGGGGAGGAGAAGGTGGCCTGGCGTCCGCTGGATAAAAAGGAGAGATCGGCCACCCGTACGCCGATGGCTCGAAGGGGCGTGCTACAGCTCCAATTTTGTTCCACCAGCTCCATTGCGAGGTCGGCGATGGGAGAGCAGGCGCAGGTGGGTTCCATCAGAGATGCCTGGCGCTCTATGACACAGAGGCCTGTGTCCTTTAGGGAAATCTGTACCAGCTTGCCTACCATGGATTTTTGCCGCAGCCGCTGGGCTACGCTGTCGGACAGCATGTAGACTACCTGCCGGGCGTCCTCCATGGTGGCGATATCCCTGGGAGTGGTGGTGCTGTTGCCCACGCTCTTGGCGGCATCCACCGCGCCGTCCAGGTGTACGGGGGAATCGTCCAGCCCCATGGCGAAGGCGTAGATGGTGACGCCCCATTTGCCCAGTACCGACTGCAGAAAGGCGGGGCCCGCCTGGGCGATTTCCCCAATGGTGCGGATACCCACCCGCAGAAGCTTTTTCTCCGTGACTGGGCCTACATAGAGAAGTTCCCGGCAGGGAAGCGGCCAGATGATCTCCTGGAACCGCTCCCGGGGAATGGGGGTAACGGCATCGGGTTTTTGTAGGTCGCTGCCCAGTTTGGCGAAGATTTTATTAAAGGAAACTCCGATGGAAAGGGTAACGCCCAGCTCCTCACGGACGGTACGACGAATTTCCTGGGCCTTTTGAACCCCTTCCGCAAAGGAGGAGACCCCATGGGTAAGGTCGATCCAGCTTTCGTCGATGCTGAAGGGCTGGATTCGGTCGCTATATCGGCGATAGACGTCGTTCACCAGCCGGGAAAATTTCTGATAGAGGGCCATGTTCGGCCGGATGGTAATTAGCTTGGGGCATTTGTCCATGGCCTGGTAGATGACTTCCCCGGTCTTTACCCCGAAGCTCCGGGCGATCTGGTTTTTAGCCAGTACAATGCCGTGGCGCTGGTCGGTATCGCCGCAGACTGCCACCGGAAATTCCCGGAACTCCGGGTGGTAGAGGCACTCCACCGAGGCGTAGAAATTGTTGAGGTCGCAGTGCAGAATCACCCGGTCCATAAAACTCACTCCAATAATAAGAACATTTGTTCGTATTTAGTATATCCAGGAAGGACGAAAAAGTAAAGGGGAATGGGGGTGGATTCGGAAGAAAAAATAGTTGTAAAAAAATGAAAAAAGGGCTTGCATTTGGGAAAAAACTGCATATAATATAGATAAAAGTCAAAGAAAGTCAAAGTTAAAGACAGGAGTGGTCAGGATGTCACAGCTAAGCGATACCATCGAGCGGTTCATCATGGAGCTGATGGCCGAGGACGGGGAAGCGGAGCTCCAGCGGAACAAGCTGGCCTCTCAATTCCAATGCGCGCCCTCTCAGATCAACTATGTGATCTCTACCCGGTTTACCTCCCAGCAGGGATATGTGGTGGAGAGCCGGCGGGGCGGGGGCGGCTATATCCGCATCATTCGGCTGGACGATAGCGATCGGGATCTGGTAGCCATGCTAAAGGAGCAAATTGGGGACCGGCTCTCCAAACGGAACGGGACCTTGATCATCCGGCGGCTGCTGGAGAACGGGGCCGTGAGCCCGGAAACCGCCCGGGCCATGGATGCCGCTCTCCTGGATGACAACTTCCCGGGAATTCCCGGGGAGGAACGGGATAGAATAAGAGCGAGGACCTTCCAACACATGGTACTTGCCATCATAGGAAATCAGGGGTGAACGAGATGATCTGTGAACGTTGTAAACAAAAGGAAGCCACCGTCCATATGGCGCAGATGGTCAACGGCGATTATAAGGAGATCCACGTATGCGCCGACTGCGCCCAGAGTCTAGGGGCCTATATGTCCCCCTTCTCCCTCTCGGATATGTTTCAATCCCTTTCGGGAATTCGGACGGATCGGGGGCAGACCTGCCCCACCTGTGGGATGTCTTACGGGGAGTTTAAGCGCACTGGGATGCTGGGCTGCGCCGATTGCTATAAGGCGTTTTCAGCGGAGCTGATGCCCATGATTTCCGCCATCCACGGCAGTACCGCCCACGTGGGGCGCACCGCTCCGGCGGAGGGTGCTCCAGCTACCCAGCCGGTGGATGAGCTGACCAGCCTTAGGGGAGAGCTGGAAAAAGCCATCCGAGAGGAGCGGTATGAGTATGCCGCTCAGCTGCGGGATAAGATCAAGGAACTAGAAGGGAGGGAGAAGGATGCGTAATGATGAATACCTGGCCGTCTCCTCCAGGGCACGGCTGGCACGGAACCTCTTTGGCATTCCCTTTTCCCGGAAGATGTCGGGCTATGATGAGGAAAAGGTATTGAACCAGGTTCGGGAGGCTCTCTCTGGAACGGATTTTACCCTCTATGCCATGAAGGATCTGGATCCCGACCAGAAGCGGGCGCTGATGGAGAAACACCTTATCAGCCCCGACCTGATGAAGAATCGGCAGGGGGCCGCTATGATCTCCCGGGATGAGCGGATCTCGGTGATGATCGGCGAGGAGGATCACCTTAGGATCCAGAGCTTTTCCGATGGGCTCAGCGTGGAGAAAGCCCTGTCCACCGCCCTTCAGATGGATGAGCTTTTAGGGAAGAAGCTGTCCTATGCCCAGGATCGTCTTTTAGGATACCTCACCGCTTGTCCCACCAATGTGGGCACGGGGCTCCGGGTCAGCGTCATGCTGCATCTGCCCGCCCTTACCATGACGGGACGGATGCGGGAACTGCAGCAGGAGCTCTCCAAGCACGGCATTGCTGTTCGGGGAATGTACGGGGAGGGCAGCGCGGCCTTGGGTCAATTATACCAGCTATCCAACAGCGTTACCCTGGGTATCACCGAGGAGAACATTGCCAAGCAGGTGAAGGAAACCGCTTTGTGGATTATGGAGCGGGAGGAGGAGACCCGAGCTGCCCTGATGCGCTCATCGGGACTGGCCCTTTCGGACCGCATGGGCCGGGCCTACGGCATCCTGCGGTATGCCCGCCGCTTGTCCTATGAGGAATTTATGGGACTGTGGAGCGATTGCATGATGGGGGCCGAGGAACAAGGGCTTTCCGCCCGCGGGATGAAAGAAATTTTGAACGCCGGCCAGCCCTCCCAACTCAACCTGGGGGACTGGAACCAGGAAATGCCGGTGGACGCCAGACGTGCGGAGGCCGTCCGCAATCTATTGGTCTCCATGGAACAGGAAAAACAGAAGTAAGAGGTGAAAGGATATGGAATACGAACGGTTTACCGAGGGCGCCCAGAAAGCTCTTGCGATTGCCCAGGAAGAGGCAAAGAAGCTGGGACATAACTATGTGGGTACGGAGCATGTGCTGCTGGGCCTGGCAAAGGCGGAGGAAGGGGTTACCGCAAAGGTATTTCGCGAAAACGACATCACCCCGGAACGGGTTCAGGATCTGGTCTATCGGCTGGTGGGCCAGGGGGACGGGGTATTTACCCAGGCGTTTGACTATACCCCCCGCACCAAGCGGGTGCTACAGATGAGCGTGGCCTTGGCCCGTTCTCTGGGCCATAGCTATGTGGGGTCGGAGCACATTTTGCTGGCCATCCTGAGGGAGTCAGACGGCATCGCCGCCCGGCTGCTCATGGAGATGGGAGTGAACCTCAACACCATGAATGTACAGATCCTGCAGAACATCGCCCCTACCGCGGGCGGCGCGCCGCAAGGAGAGGCGGGCACCCCTGGCGGCGAGGAGTTTAAGGTTCTAAAGGACTATGGCAAGGATTTCACCCAGATGGCTCGGGAGGGGGCTTTGGATCCCGTCATCGGCCGGGAAAACGAGGTGGAGCGGATCATCCAGATTCTAAGCCGCCGTACCAAGAACAATCCCGTTTTGATCGGCGAACCCGGTGTGGGGAAAAGCGCTGTGGTGGAGGGGTTGGCCCAACGCATCGTAGCGGGCAACATCCCTGAAAGCCTGAAAAACAAGCGGATCATCTCTCTGGATCTGGCCGGCATGCTGGCCGGTGCCAAGTACCGGGGTGAGTTTGAGGAACGCCTTAAGGCCGTCATGGAGGAGGCCACCCGCGCCGGTAACGTGATCCTGTTCATCGATGAGCTGCACAACATCATCGGCGCCGGCTCCGCCGAAGGGGCCATGGACGCCGCCAATATCCTGAAGCCCGCTTTGGCTCGTGGGGAGATGCAATGCATCGGCGCCACCACCTTTGATGAATACCGCAAGCACATTGAGAAGGACGCCGCCCTCCAGCGCCGGTTCCAGCCGGTGACGGTGGGAGAGCCCAGCCGGGAGGAGGCCATCGAGATTCTAAAGGGGATCCGGGACCGGTACGAAGCCCATCATAAGGTAAAGATTCAGGACGACGCCATCGTGGCGGCGGTAGAGCTGTCCGACCGGTATATCACCGATCGTTTTCTGCCCGATAAAGCCATCGACCTGATGGACGAGGCGGCTGCAAAGGTTCGTATCGACGCCTATACCGCTCCCTTGGATATGAAGGAGTTGGAACAGAAGCTGGAATCCATCCGCAAGGAGAAGGAGGAGGCTGTCGTTGGCCAGAACTTTGAAAAAGCCGCCCAGATGCGGGATCAGGAACAGGAACTGAACCGAGAGATGGAGGAGAAGAAAAAGGCCTGGCAGGAGGCGCAGGACAGCCGGGAGCTGGTGGTCACCGAGGAGGAGATCGCCAGTACCGTAGCGGCCTGGACCGGCATCCCGGTGAAAAAGCTCACCGAGGACGAGAGCCAGCGGCTTTTGAATCTGGAGAAGATTCTCCATGAGCGGGTCATCGGTCAAGAGGAGGCCGTAGTGGCGGTATCCCGCGCCATCCGGCGTGCCCGGGCGGGGCTGAAGGAGCCCAATCGTCCCATCGGCAGCTTTATCTTCCTGGGCCCCACAGGCGTGGGCAAGACCGAATTGAGCCGTGCCCTGGCCGAGGCTATGTTCGGAGATGAAAACGCCATGGTGCGCTTGGATATGAGCGAATACATGGAGAAGCATTCCGTCAGCCGGATGATCGGGTCTCCTCCGGGCTATGTGGGCTATGACGAGGGCGGCCAGCTCACCGAGGCGGTTCGCCGTCGGCCTTACAGCGTGGTGCTGTTTGATGAGATTGAAAAGGCCCACCCGGATGTGTTCAACACCCTTCTGCAGATTCTGGAGGATGGCCGGCTTACCGATGGCAAGGGGCGTACGGTGGATTTCCGGAATACCATCATCATTATGACCAGCAACGTGGGCGCTCACTCCATCGGCCGCAACCGCACCATGGGCTTCGGCGCCAACAACGACGCCAAATCCGTGGCTGACTATGACGCCATGAAGGAAAACGTCATGGAGGAATTAAAGCGCACCTTCCGTCCGGAGTTCCTAAACCGGATCGACGATATCATCGTGTTCCATAGCCTTACCGAGGAGGACATCAAGTCCATCGCTGGACTGATGCTGAACAGCCTTGGCAAGCGGCTTCGGGAGCGGAATGTGGAACTCAAATTCGACGATGCCGCCGTGGCCTATTTCGTCAAGGAGGGGTATGATCCCACCTACGGCGCCCGGCCCCTGCGGCGTGCCATCCAGCAGAAGCTGGAGGACCGCCTCAGCGAGGAACTGCTGGCGGGCCATATTTCCCTGGGCGATATAGTGGAGGTATCCGCAGAGGATGGAGAGCTTACGGTGAAGAGAGCCGGAAGGATTCAGGAGGAGGCTCCAGCCTCTGAGGAATAACGACGCCAAAGGCCGGTACAAATTGTACCGGCCTTTTTTATTGGGATTTTCACCTCTGGGGAATTGGACAAGCCCAAAATGAACGGATCACATGCCCAAACGCTGCCTTAGATGGGGAAGCTGTATTGAATTTTCTTGGCAAAGCTGCTTTTTATCGCTGAATATCTGTTATATAATAAAAATAAAAGGGGTGCGGCCATGGAATCCACCAGAAAACAACAGCATACCACCTGCCTTGTGGGCGGGGAGCGGGCGGCAAAGGACCATCCCATCATCGTCTTCCGGGGTGGATTGGACGAATTGTCCGCACTGGCGCAGCTCATCGCGATAAAGCATCCCGATGGCAGCGTCCCAGCCGTTTGCGCGCGGGAGGTGGCTCGCCGGTGTGATGGCATCTTTGCTGCTGAATACAGCGGAACGCCTCTAGACAAGAGCCCATATCCCTTGATCGAGAAGCCCCATGCCATGTCCCATGACCCCATGACGTACTTTGGCGTTTCCCACTTTTTCGGGGCTCGGCTCGCCGATGAGCCCCTTTGCTGGCTGAATCTCCTGCGAACCAAAGTCCGGCAGGCGGAACGGCAGGCAGTGGCGGCCTTCGGGGAAAAGCGGGCAGATCTTGTGGAGGAGTTGAATCTTTTAAGCAGCTATGTATACTGCTGTATGTGCCGGTACCGGGCGGAGATGGAGGCCCGGCCGTGAGGCTTGGCGTATCCACCGCTTGCCTGTTTCTCCGGGAGTATACCGAGGACGCCCTTGCCGTACTCAGCCGCATGGGAGTTTTGCGGGTTGAGATCTTCTTGGAAGGGGAGTATGAATACGCGCCGGAGTACGTTCGAGGCCTGCGAAGCATCCTGGACAACCATGGAATGGCCTGCGCGGGGATTCATGCTCTGCCCACCCAGTTTGAGCCGCAGCTCTTTTCCCGGCATGATCGGCTGTGCCGATCGGCAGAGGAGGCATATTGCAGGGTGTTGGAGGCGGCCCGTGTTCTGGGCGCCGGATGCTATGTGATGCACGGCATCGTAAAAGCCCGGCGGGGAAGCCGAATCAATTATGAAGCGGCGGGAAAACGGCTTGGAGACCTGGGCCGGATGGCGGCGGATCATGGGGTGCTTTTAGCCCTGGAAAACGTTCATTGGTGTATGCTGTCCGATCCCTGCGCTCTAGAGGCCCTGGATCCTTATGTGGATGGCGTAACCTTGGGCTATACTCTGGATGTCAAGCAGGCGGTACAATCGGGGTATACGCCGTGGACGTATCTGGAACGGATGGGGAAGAAGCTCCGGCATGTCCATATATGCGGAACCCGGGTTCGGAAAGATGGATCCATCGCCACCTGTATGCCGGAGGAGCAGCCTGGACTCATGGAGGAGCTGCTATCCCGGCTCTGTGCTCAGGAATATGACGGCGATGTGGTTTTGGAAGTTTACAATCAGGACTATGGGGATTACAATGATCTAGCTCGGAGCTGTCGAACTTTGGCGGCCATGGTCGAGCGAAATAAATGATGATATCAATAAAAAGGCAGTACAGGAGGTACGCATATGCGCAAAGAAAAGATTCGTCTGGATTACAACAACATGCTGTCCCAGCGCATCGGGGATAAGGGAATCACCCCCGAGGAGCTTGCGGCGTTTGACGGGGAGCTGGCCGCTGCCGCTCAGCGGATGGCCGAGAAGAAAGCCAATATGGGCTTCCGCAGCCTACCCACCCGCGCTCCTGAGGTAACTGCGGATATCCTTGCTACCGCCAAGAACATCCAGGCGGAGTTCGATACCTTCGTGGTGCTGGGCATCGGCGGCAGCGCTCTGGGCCCCCTGTGCGTTCAGACTGCCCTCAACCATCTGCGGTACAATGAGCTGACCCCTGAGGGCCGGAAGTATCCCCGCATCTATGTGGAGGATAACGTGGATCCCGAGCGGATGCTGGCGCTCCTTGACGTGCTGGATCTGAACAAGACCTGTTTCAACGTCATCAGTAAATCCGGTACCACCAGCGAGACCATGAGCCAGTTTATGGTGATTGCCGACGCTCTCAAAAAGGCGGGTGCCGACATCGGCAAGCATGTGGTCATCACCACCGACCAGGAAAAAGGCAACCTTTTGAAGATCGCCCGGCAGTACGGCAACAAGACCTTTGTGATCCCCAACGACATCGGCGGGCGGTTCAGCGAGCTGACCCCCGTGGGCCTGTTGGCCGCGGCGGTGGCCGGTATCGATATCGAAGCCCTTCTGGCCGGCGCTGCCTATATGGAGGAACTGTGCCAGGGTACCGACTATAAGACCAATATGGCCTATATGGACGGCGCGCTCCAGTACATCGCCTATAAAAAGGGCGCCAACGTTTCCGTCATGATGCCCTATGCCGACTCTCTCAAATACTTCGCCGATTGGTATGCGCAGCTGTGGGCGGAGTCCCTGGGCCGTAACAACGGCTACGGCAAGGGAATCAACGTAGGGCAAACCCCCGTCAAAGCTCTGGGCGTTACCGATCAGCATTCCCAGATTCAGCTCTATGTGGAAGGCCCCTATGATAAGGTCATCACCGTCATCGGCGTAGACGACTATCGGGGCGACGTGGTGATTCCCAACTCCTTCCCGGAGATTGAGGATATCGCCTTCCTGGCGGGCCACACCATGGGCGAATTGACCAAAACCGAGCAGTTTGCCACCTGCTATGCTCTCAACCGGGCGGGCCGGATGAATAAGACCATCACCCTGCCGGAGGTCAACGAGTTTACCCTGGGCCAGCTGCTGCAGCTGTTCCTCATCGAGACCGCCTACTTTGGCGAGCTGTGCGGGGTATATCCCTTTGACCAGCCCGGCGTTGAGGAAGGAAAGAACGCCACCTACGCCCTCTTTGGCCGCAAGGGCTATGAGGCCAAACGGGAGGAAATGGAAAATGCTCCCAAAGCCGATGACGCTTACATCCTGTAAAGCGGTTTGAATCTTAAAATACAATCGTAAAAAAGCGGCGGTATGGCTATACCGCCGCTTTTTTGTTGTGCGATGCTGCCGGCGTGGGGCATGATAACAAAGGCCCATATCGCCTAAAAACGGTATTCTAGTAAAACAAAACGCCCTCCCTTGGAAGGCGTTTTTTGCTGTGGACCTAAAGGACGCTTTTGTTCCGTAACGATCGTAAGATAGCCATTCGGGGTTTGTGCTTGGCGTCTCTCTGAGGGATGGGCTGTATGCCTCCGCTCTGCAGAAAACGGTCCACTCGGCCCATGAGCCAATATCCCAGGATGGAAAAGAGCAACAAAGCCATAGCCAGCGGGATATCCCTCATATCCGCCACCTTCTTTCTATCCTTAGAATAGGCGCTTTTTTACAAAGAGGGCATTATGAACGGGAGCGCGCTGCAAAGATTTCATTAAGGGACTGGGCTATATTTATACAATCTTAATGTTCTAGAATGGATTTTGATATTCTCTTAACTGGATGTTCCGTATAGTGAGGTTAATTGAGTATGCCAGAACGGGAGGATGAATGGTGAACCAAATCATTGGGCGGCTGCGCCGTATGTCCCCCATGAAGATCATTTTTCTGGGGTACTGTGTCATCGTTCTCATGGGGACGCTGTTGCTTTCCCTGCCGGCGGCTACCCGAACGGGGCAGCCATCATCGTTTTCCGACGCCTTTTTTACCGCTACCTCTGCCACCTGTGTGACCGGCCTGGTCCGGTTTGACACCTATCTCCATTGGTCCCCCTTTGGGCAGGGGGTCATTTTGTCGTTGATTCAGATTGGCGGGATGGGATTCATGACCTACGCCATCGCCCTCATTGCTCTCATGCGGCGAAAGATAGGACTGGGCACTCGAGTGGTGATGCAAAACTCTATCGCGGCGCCCCATGTAGGGGGAATTGTGCGGATGACCCGATTTATTCTCCTTGGCAGTCTTCTGGTGGAGGGGATCGGGGCGCTGCTGCTGGGATTTTATTTCTGCCCCCGGATCGGTCTGTGGCAAGGGATCTGGTTTGCCGTGTTTCACAGCGTGTCGGCGTTCTGCAACGCAGGGTTTGATTTGATGGGCGATGTCACTGGGCCGTACAGTTCGCTGACCGGCTTTGTGGGCAACTGGTATGTTACAGGCATCATCATGGCGCTGATTGTCATCGGCGGACTGGGCTTTTTTGTCTGGAAGGACCTCCTGGATACCCGGTTTCGGTTTTCCAGGATGCGTCTCCACACCAAGATGGTCCTATCCGTCACCCTGCTGCTCATCCTGATAGGGGCTCTGGGGATCTTTTTGATGGAGCAGGAGAGCGAGGCCTTTGCGGGTAAAACCCTGTCGGAGCAGGCGGCTGGAGCCCTGTTTCAGTCGGTAACCGCCAGAACAGCGGGGTTCAATACCCTGAACCTATCCGCTATGACCCAGTCCAGCCAGTTTTTGCTGATCTGCCTGATGATGATCGGCGGATCTCCCGGATCTACGGCGGGCGGTATCAAAACCACAACCTTTGGCGTAATGGTGATGACCATCTTTTCCATCTTTCGGAAACGAAAAAACATGGAGGCCTTTGGCCGCCGGATGGAGGACGGGGTGGCTCGGTCGGCAAGCTGCGTCTTTATGATGTATCTTACCCTCTCCTTGGTGGCGGCCATGGTGATCTCCCGGGTGGAGGGATTGCCGCTTTTGTCGGCCCTGTTTGAATGCGCCTCCGCCATCGGTACGGTGGGGTTATCCTTTGGCATTACTCCAACGCTTGGGATGCTCTCTAAAGCGCTGCTGGCGGGGCTGATGCTCTTTGGCCGGGTGGGATCCATCACCATCCTCTTGGCCTTTGCCTCCGAGAAAAACCAAGCGGCCAGTAAACTGCCCTTGGAAAAGATTCAGATTGGATAACGGAAGGGGAATGTTGCAATGAAAAATGTGCTTATCATCGGCCTGGGCCGGTTTGGACGCCATATGGCCCAACAGCTCATCGAGGATGGGAACCGGGTCCTGGCGGTGGAAAAGGACGAAGAGCGTGCGGATTCCGCCATCGATATCCTTCAGGATATCCAAATTGGGGACGCTACCAACGAGCATTTTGTACAGTCTCTGGGCGTCAATAATTTTGATCTGTGCGTGGTGGCTATCGGAGATAACTTCCAGCGGGCCCTGGAGATCACGGTGCTGTTAAAGGATCTGGGTGCCAAATACGTTCTGGCTCGGGCATGCCGGGATGTCCACAAAAAGCTGCTGCTGCGCAACGGCGCGGATCACGTGGTCTATGCCGAACGGGAAATGGCGGAACGCCTGGCCATTAAATACGGCAGTAAGAACATCTTTGATTATATCGAATTGACGCCGGAATATGCCATCTATGAAATTGCCGTTCCCGCCTCCTGGATCGGGAAAAGCATCCTGGAAAAGGGGATCCGCACCCGGTATGGCATCAGCATTCTGGCCACCAAAAAGGGGAGCAAGATCTTCCCGCAGCCTCATCCTGACCATATCTTTTCGGCGGATGAAACCCTGATGGTGATGGGAAACCGCCAGGACATCAAGGCCATCACCCGCTGACGGACGCCAGCAAATAGGGAAGCATGAAGGGGAAAAGTCTGAAGGGAATACCTTTAGACTTTTTTTATACCGTCAGAAGCTCTTCTAACGCCATTTTTAACTGGTCTCTGGCATTCTTGTTCCGAAGGAGGGATGCGGCATGCAGGTGATTACTGCCGTCATCGGTCTGGTAGGCGTGGCACTTCTGGCCTACTATTTTGTAATTCTAATGCGGGGTGATAGGCAATGACCCAAGCAATCTTACAGTATGGCATGTACCTGGTCATTCTAGTGGTGTTGGCCATTCCATTGGGCAGGTATATGGGGAAAGTCATGAATGGGGAACGGGTATTTCTTTCCCGCGCACTGGTCCCCTGTGAGCGGTTCATCTACCGGGTAATGCATGTCCGTGTGGATGAGGAGATGAGTTGGAAGAAGTACGCTGCAAGCGTGCTGCTATTCAGCCTAACGGGATTTATCGTCCTATTTTTGATTCAGGTGCTCCAGGGAGTGCTGCCCGGCAATCCACAGGGGATCGAAGGAATGTCCTGGCACCTTTCCTTCAATACGGCTTCCAGCTTTGTGACCAACACCAACTGGCAGGCGTACAGCGGAGAAGCCCAGGCCAGCTACCTGACCCAGGCTCTGGGGCTGACGGTTCAGAACTTCGTTTCTGCGGCCACCGGCATTGCGGTGTTGTTTGCGCTCATCCGGGGCTTCATTCGGGTTAAGACCCAGGGGTTGGGCAGCTTCTGGGTGGATATGACCCGGATTATCCTTTATGTGTTGATCCCGCTTTGCCTGGTCATCTCCGTTTGTCTGGCTTCTCAGGGGGTTTCCCAGAACCTGCGGCCTGCCGATCAAGTGGATCTTCTGGAGCCCGTGGCGGTGGACGCTGAGGGCAACATTCTGGAGGGCGCTGTGGTGGACGCCGATACCGGTACCGTGACCCTGAACGATCAGGTGGTTGCGGATGCGGAGATTGTGACCCAGCAAATCGTGCCTCTAGGGCCAGCGGCCAGCCAGATTGCCATCAAGCAGGCCGGCACCAACGGCGGCGGCTATTATGGCGTCAACTCCGCCCATCCTCTGGAGAATCCCAACGCCTTTACCAACCTGTTGGAGATGATCTCCCTTCTGCTGATTCCCGCAGCCCTCTGCTTTACCTTTGGAAGAAATATCAAGGATAAACGACAGGGCAGGGCCATCTTCATCGCCATGATGATCGTGCTGGTGATCGCCCTTGCGGTGGTGGCTTTCTGCGAACAGGTCGGCACGCCCCAGTTACAGCAGGGCGGTGCTGTGGATCTCACTGTGATGAACCAGCCCGGCGGCAATATGGAGGGCAAGGAAGCGCGGTTTGGCATTGCCACCAGCTCTACCTGGGCGGTATACACTACCGCGGCAAGCAACGGTTCCGTCAACTCCATGCATGATAGCTATACGCCCCTGGGCGGAATGGTCCCCATGCTGCTGATGCAGTTGGGCGAGGTAATCTTCGGCGGCACCGGCTGCGGACTCTATGGAATGCTGGGCTTTGCTATCCTAACGGTGTTCATCGCCGGACTGATGGTAGGCCGTACTCCCGAATATCTTGGCAAGAAGATTGAGCCCTATGAGATGAAATGGGCGGTGCTGGTCTGCTTGGCTACCCCCATCGCCATTCTGGTGGGCAGCGGCATTGCGGCGCTGGTCCCCGAGGTGGCGGACAGCCTCAATAACGCCGGTGCCCATGGATTCTCGGAGATGCTGTACGCCTACTCCTCCGCTGGCGGCAACAACGGTTCCGCTTTTGCGGGGTTCAATGCCAACACGGTGTTCCTCAATGTGAGCCTGGGGATCGTAATGCTGTTCGTCCGGTTTATTCCGGTCATTGGGACCCTTGCCATTGCGGGTAGCCTGGCAAAGAAAAAGAAGATCGCTACCACAGCGGGAACCCTCTCTACCTGCAACGCGATGTTTGTATTCCTATTAATCATGGTGGTTTTGCTGGTGGGTGCTCTCAGCTTCTTCCCGGCTCTGTCGCTAGGGCCCATCGCTGAGCATCTGGGCATGCTGTAACCACTAGGAGGCTGATCGATATGTCCAACACGAAAAAAACTGCCTTAGCCGATCGAAAGATGGTGGCGCGGGCCATCAAGGATTCCTTTGTCAAACTGGATCCGCGGATCCAAGTGAAAAACCCGGTGATGCTGCTGGTATACATCGCCGCCATCCTCACTACCGTCCTTTGGGCAATTGCCCTCTTTGGAATTCGGGACGTGATGGCGGGTTATACCCTAGCCATCGCCATCATCCTCTGGTTTACGGTTCTGTTCGCAAACTTTGCCGAGGCCATCGCCGAAGGGCGGGGCAAGGCGCAAGCCGATGCCCTTCGAGCTGCCAGAAAGGATGTGGAGGCCCATGTAATCCCCTCGGTTGAGGAGAAAGAGCGGGTTACCCTAGTCCCCTCGGCCTCCCTGCAAAAGGGCGACATCATCATCGTCCAGGCCGGGGAGCAGATCCCCGCCGATGGGGAGGTCATCGAGGGCGCGGCATCGGTGGACGAAAGCGCCATCACCGGGGAATCTGCCCCGGTAATCCGGGAGAGCGGCGGCGATAGAAGCGCCGTTACCGGCGGCACCACCGTCATTTCGGATTATCTTGTGATCCGGGTTACCAGCCAGGAGGGCGAAAGCTTTCTGGATCAGATGATCGCCATGGTAGAGGGGGCATCAAGAAAGAAAACCCCCAATGAGCTGGCCTTACAGATTTTGTTGGTGGCGTTGTCCATTATTTTCCTCCTGGTAACCCTGGCCCTTTACGGTTACTCCCTGTTTTCCGCAAACCAGGCGGGAATTGCCAACCCCACCTCCATCACCACCCTGGTGGCCCTTCTGGTCTGCCTGGCGCCCACTACCATTGGCGCTCTGCTGTCCGCCATCGGCATCGCCGGCATGAGCCGTTTGAACCAGGCCAATGTCCTGGCCATGAGCGGCCGGGCCATCGAGGCGGCAGGGGATGTGGATATCCTAATGCTGGATAAGACTGGCACCATCACCTTGGGCAACCGCCAGGCCTGTGCCTTTATTCCAGTGGATGGAACCAGCGAGATGGAATTGGCCGACGCCGCCCAGCTGTCCTCCTTGGCGGATGAAACGCCGGAAGGCCGCAGTGTGGTGGTTCTTGCCAAAGAACAGTTTGGCATCCGGGGCCGCAGCCTGTCGGATCAGAATATGACCTTCATTCCCTTTACTGCCACCACCCGCATGAGCGGTGTGGACTTTGGCGGGGACGAGATCAGAAAGGGCGCCGCTGACGCGGTTCGGGCCTATGTGGAAGCCAAGGGCGGCGTTTACAGCGAGGCCTGCGACAAGGCCGTTACCGCCATCGCCAACCAGGGCGGGACGCCCTTAGTGGTGGCCAAGAACAACCGCATCTTAGGGGTAATTCACCTCAAGGATATCATCAAGCAGGGCGTAAAGGAGAAGTTCAGCGATCTTAGGAAGATGGGCATCAAAACCATTATGATCACCGGGGATAACCCCATCACCGCCGCCGCCATTGCCGCCGAAGCCGGGGTGGACGACTTCCTGGCAGAGGCAACCCCCGAGGGGAAACTGGCCTTGATCCGGGAATATCAGAAGCAGGGCCACCTGGTGGCCATGACCGGCGACGGTACCAACGATGCTCCTGCCCTTGCCCAGGCCGATGTGGCCGTGGCCATGAATTCCGGCACGCAGGCCGCAAAAGAGGCGGGCAACATGGTGGACTTGGATTCCTCGCCCACCAAGCTCATCGACATCGTCCGTATCGGAAAACAGCTGTTGATGACCCGGGGAAGTCTGACTACCTTCAGCATCGCCAACGATGTGGCCAAGTATTTTGCCATCATTCCTGCCCTGTTTCTGGGCCTGTATCCAGGATTGGCTGCCCTTAACATCATGGGGCTGCACAGCCCGCAGAGCGCGGTGCTGTCGGCCATCATCTACAACGCGCTGATCATTATCGCCTTGATTCCTCTGGCGCTCCGAGGGGTAAAATACCGGGAGGTGTCGGCAGGGAAGCTGCTGTCCCGCAACCTTCTGGTTTACGGACTGGGCGGCATCGTAGCTCCCTTTCTCTGCATCAAGATCATCGATATGATCCTGGTAGCGCTGGCTTTGGTATAAAAGGAGGAGATTCCCGTGAAAACCACCACAAAGATTATGAAACTGCTGCCCCGGTCCGCCCTGTTCCTCTTGATCTTTATCCTGATCTGCGGGGTGCTGTACACCGGCGTAGTAACCGGCATTGCACAGGTATTCTTCCCCGATAAGGCCAACGGCAGCATCATCGAGGTGGATGGAAAGAAATACGGCAGCGAGCTGCTGGCACAGCAGTATACCGATGATGCCCATATGTGGGGCCGGATTATGAAGCTGGATGTAAGCACCTATACCGATGAGGAGGGGAATAGGCTCCTATACTCCGCCCCCAGCAACCTGTCTCCTGCCAGCCCGGAATATGAGGCTTTGGTAGCGGAACGGGTGGAAAAGATCAAAGCGGCTCATCCCGAAAAGAAGGATACCCCCATCCCGGTGGACCTGGTGACCGGATCGGGCAGCGGCCTGGATCCCCACATCTCGTTGGCGGCGGCGGAATACCAGGTGGAACGCCTGGCTCGGGAGAATGGAATCACCGAGGACGCTGTCCGAGAGATCATCGAGCGCTGTACCCAGCACCGCTTCCTAGGTATCTTTGGAGAGGAGACCGTCAACGTGCTAAAGGTGAACCTGATGCTGGACGGTATCCTATAAGGAGGAAACATCCATGGAGACAAAAATCACGGTATGGAGTGGAAAGGCCCAAATTTCCGGCTTTAGTGAGCCGGCGTGCGCCGACGGGCAGCTTCTGGTTATGGTCCACGGGCTAAGTCAGGAGCTGTCCGAAAATCCCGCCATCTACACCGGCGACGATCACACCCTTTGGATCTATTTTCCCCATTCCTGCTTTGTCTGCGATGGTCTCATGGAGGATTATGGAATCCCCGGCGCGCTGATTCTTCGGGAGTTCCCCTTTTCCTTCCGGGGTAATACCGAGGCTCTGGAACCGGGGGAGATCATTTGTAGTCTGGAGAAAGACCGGCTGCGGATGGAGCTGAAAAACGTATCTGGCCGGGAATTTCAAGAGCTATGCGATCTTTGTCTTTGGGTAAAGCTGGATTCTTCTGAGCATTGCCGGGAGCTGGAGGATATGCTGCGGCAGATGGACTGGCGAAATGAGTTTGCCGCTCTCACGCGGACGCGATATGTGGAGCGGGTCATGGGCCCGCTTCCCCAGCTACACGCGGATACCCATTTCCGGTTCCTCCCTCTTTCCCCGGAGGTTCATCTGGGGGACTGCGTTTCCAATCTATCGGTAGAGCGGCAGAAGGAGCTTTGGATGGTGTTCTTCCAGGATGGCATCAGCCCGGTGGAGTTCACCTATATGGCGGATATTCTGGCGGAGGGAACGCCTTTTCCCATGTTCTCTTGGGAGCTATCCTTGCGCCTGGCCCTCCATGAAGCCGGTATCCGTGTGGAATATCCGAATCACGGGGGATTCCAGGTTTGGGATGGAGCGGGAAAACGGCGGCTATTCAATTACGAGAACGGAACCGCCGCTGAAAGGCTTTTCTTAAAGCTCCTGTTCCCAGCCCCGGCGGGGCAGGTCTGATCTTTATACAATCTTAATGGAAATCGGGCTTTCCCAGATATGTTTCTAATGACCGCCATGGTATAAAATAAAAAGAAAGAACCTGCGGAGGAGCGGCCATGTCGGAAGAACGATCCAATCCGGAAGTATTTCTGGAGCGGATTCAACGGGAAAATCAGGAGCGCGTAAGAGGGCATTTAAAGATCTTCTTCGGCTATGCCGCAGGGGTAGGGAAAACCTATGCCATGCTGGAGGCCGCCCAAGCGGCAAAGCTCCAGGGCGTCGATGTGGTAGCGGGTTATATTGAGCCCCACACCCGGCCCCAGACCATGGCCCTCTTGCGAGGATTGGAACAGCTGCCTCCCCTGGTGCTGGAGCATAAAGGTCTGCGCTTGGAGGATTTCGATTTGGACGCCGCTATCCGGCGGAAGCCGAGGCTGATTCTGGTGGATGAGCTGGCCCATACCAATGCTGAGGGCTGCCGCCACAGGAAGCGGTATCAGGATATCGAAGAGCTGCTCAAGGCGGGCATCGATGTTTATACCACCGTCAACGTGCAGCATATCGAAAGCTTAAACGACATTGTTGCGGCTATTACCGGCATCCTGGTGCGGGAGCGGATCCCCGACCGGATTTTTGATGAAGCGGACCAGGTGGAGCTGGTGGATATTGAGCCGGAGGATCTGATCCGGCGCCTTCAGGCGGGGAAGATCTACCGGCCGGAGCAGGCGGAACGGGCCCTGGGCAACTTCTTCTCGGTGGAGAACCTTACTGCCCTAAGGGAGATCGCGCTCCGGCGCAGCGCGGATCGGGTGAACCGCATCTCCAGTCGAAGCGGAGGCCCTTCCCGGGGAGCCTATACCGATGAACACATCCTGGTGTGCCTTTCCTCCTCGCCCTCCAATGGGAAGATCATCCGCACAGCCGCTCGGATGGCCCGGGCCTTTCAAGGAAAGTTTACTGCCCTTTTTGTGGAAACGTCCGGCTTGGAAAGTATGCCGGAGGAGGATAAAAAACGCCTGCGGGACAACACCCGGCTGGCGGAGCAGCTTGGCGCCAAGGTGGAGGCCGCCTATGGGGACGATATCGCTTTTCAGATCGCGGAATTTGCCCGGCTGAGTCGGGTATCGAAGATCGTCGTTGGCCGCAGCAATACCCGGCGCAGGTTCCGCCTGGGGAAGCAGTCTTTCTCGGAACGGCTGACCATGTTGGCTCCCAATCTAGATATATATATCATCCCAGACGAAACCGGGGTGAGCTATGCCCAGCTAAAGGCCAAACATCGCCGGACGCCGGTTTCGATGGGGGACGTGCTAAAGACCACGTTGATTCTAGTATTGGCTACCCTTATCGGGCTGGGATTTCGAGGAGCCGGTTTCAGCGAAGCCAACATCATCACGGTCTATATCCTGGGGGTGTTGATCACCGCCGTAGTAACCCAGGGCCGAGCCTGCAGCCTGGCTGCATCAGCCATCAGCGTGCTGGTGTTCAATTTCTTTTTCACCTATCCAAGGTTTTCCCTGTTGGCCTATGACGCCAGCTATCCCGTTACCTTCATCATCATGTTTGCCGCCGCATTTTTGACCAGCTCTTTGGCCATCCAGATCAAACGCCAAGCCGCCCAGGCTGCGCGGACGGCTTATCGCACCAAGGTTTTGCTGGAGGCCAACCAGCTCATCCAGCAAGAACGGGATGCGGCGGGTATCATACGGGTGACGGCGGGACAGCTCATCAAGCTTTTGAACTGTGATATCATCCACTACGGGGTAGAGGAAGGAGCGCTTACCGCACCGGTGGTATTCCATACCGACGGCGGGGAAACGGACGTATCCGTCTATACCACTGAGAATGAGCAGGCGGTAGCCTGTTGGGTTTATCAAAACGACAAACACGCCGGAGCATACACCAATACCCTGGGCAGCGCCCGGTGTATGTATCTTGCGGTACGGGGTACTGCGGGAATATACGGGGTCATTGGCGTCGCCCTCCATCAGGAGCTGGATTCTTTTGAGAACAGCCTGATGCTCTCCATCCTGGGGGAATGCGGGCTGGCGCTGGAAAAGGATCTATTTGCCCGGAAGCGGGAGGAGGCGGCTACGCAGGCCAAGAACGAGCAGCTCCGAGCCAACCTGCTGCGCTCCATCTCCCATGACCTTCGGACCCCCCTTACCAGTATCTCTGGCAATGCCGGTGTTTTGATGAACAACGGGGAGACCCTGGACGCGAACAAGAGGCGGGAATTGTACGCCGATATCTACGACGACGCGATGTGGCTGATCAATCTGGTGGAAAATTTGCTTTCGGTGACCCGTATCGAGGAGGGCAGCATGCAGCTGCACCTGGAGGCGGAGCTCATGGAGGAAGTGGTGGCTGAGGCGCTGCGCCATGTAAACCGCCTGAGCGCCCAGCATACCATTCAGGTACGGCAAAGCGAGGACTTTATCCTGGCAAAGATGGATTCCCGGCTGATTATCCAGGTGGTGATCAACTTGGTGGACAACGCCATCAAATACACCCCCCCTGGTTCTACCATCGATATCTCCGTTACCAAACACGATGGAATGGTAGAGGTTAGCGTGGCCGATGACGGCCCTGGGATTCCCGATGAGACCAAACAACGGGTGTTTGATATGTTCTATACCATCAACAACGGCATTGCGGACAGCCGGCGTAGTCTGGGCCTTGGCTTGGCGCTCTGTAAGGCCATTGTAGCGGCCCATGGCGGCACCATCACCGTGGAAAACAACATGCCCAAGGGTACCGTATTCCGTTTTACCCTGCCGGCAGAGGAGGCAAACCTACATGAATAAACCTTTTATTCTGGTGGTGGAGGATGACGCCGCCATCAAGAATCTGATTGCGACCACCCTGGAAACCCAGAATTACCGCTTTCACACGGCCCAGACCGGCGCCCAGGCGGTAATGGAGGCGGTTTCCCAGAATCCGGACATCCTGCTCCTGGATCTGGGTCTGCCGGATATCGACGGAGTGGAGATCATCAAAAAGATTCGCACCTGGTCCAGTATGCCCATCATCGTCATCAGCGCTCGCAGCGAGGATAGCGATAAGATCGAGGCGCTGGACGCCGGCGCCGATGATTATCTCACCAAGCCTTTCTCGGTGGAAGAGCTATTGGCGCGGCTTCGGGCCATCCTCCGGCGATTGAACTATGTAAAGGGAGCTGGGGGGAAGGAGTCGGCGGTGTTCACCAACGGGGAGCTCACCATCGACTATGCTTCAGGCTGCGCCTACCTCAGCGGTGAGGAACTGCATCTGACCCCCATTGAATATAAGCTTCTTTGCCTTCTGGCCAAAAACGTAGGCAAAGTGCTGACCCACACCTACATCACCCGGGAGATCTGGGGAAGCGCCTGGGACAACGATGTGGCCTCCCTCCGAGTGTTTATGGCTACCCTGCGGAAGAAGATCGAGGAAAACACCGCGCAGCCCAAATACATCCAAACCCATGTGGGCGTAGGCTATCGGATGCTCCGAATCGAATAAAAAAACAAAACGCCCTGTAAAGGGCGTTTTGTTTTACTGGCCTACTTGCCAAATACCTGATTGTATTCGTCTATGCAGTCCTGAATGATGCGGACGGCTGCGTCCCGCCGCTCGATGTTCTCGATGGCGGTAACCTTATTCTCCAGGGCCTTATATACCGAGAAGAAGTGGCTCATTTCATCGAAGATATGCTTGGGCAGGTCGCTGATGTCCTTATAGCCGTTGTACATGGGATCGCCAAAGGGAATAGCGATGATCTTCTCGTCGCTGTCTCCGCTGTCCACCATGGAGATCACGCCGATGGGATAGCACTGGACCAGGGACATGGAGATGATCTGCTCGCTGCAGAGGACCAACACGTCCAAGGGGTCCTTATCCTGGGCATAGGTCCGAGGGATAAACCCGTAGTTGGCGGGATAGTGGGTGGAGGTGTACAGGATGCGGTCCATCAGAATGAGACCGGTTTCCTTGTCCAGTTCATACTTTACCTTGCCGCCCTTCTGTATTTCGATGACGGCGTAAAAACTGTCCTTGGTAATCCGCTCCGGGGCGATATCGTGCCAGATGTTCATGGCATATCCTCCTTTTGAGATTGTGCTTATTCTAGGACATCCGATGAAAAAAAGCAACCGCCCCGGGAAGCCGGAGCGGTTCTTTTCTCAGGTTAGGCGCCTTGCCGGAGGGACTTCTCCGCGCCGCCGATAATCTGAAGCATGGCCCGGCGCACCTGGGGAATCAGGAGCAGCACCACGCAGATAACGGTTTCGGGCAGCATATAGGAACCGTTGTAGATGAGGTTGTACATGAAGACGCTCTGGCCTTCGGGCGCATACATGTAGAAGAATACAAATCCTGAGATAAAGTGAACCAGGAACCGGCAGAGCCCGGCTAGAGCCGCTCCCAGGGGCATGAGCTTCTCCTTCTTAAAGAACCCTGCAATGCCCAGAACCGCGAAGGGTAGAACGTAGTCCAGCAGTAATTGGATGGGATGCACCACATAGGCTCCCTGCACCAGCTGCAAGACCCCGTAGATGGTGCCGGCGGCCACTCCGGCGGTGGGACCGTAGGCCATGGAAAAAACCATGATGGGCAGCATGGAGCCGGGGGTGATGGTGCCGCCCTGGGGCATCCGGTACAGCACCAGGCAGGAGAGCAGGAAGGCAACCGCTACCGATAGCGCGCCAGCTGATAGCATCCGGGGGGTAAATTTTTTGCCGGACAGGCAGAGGATCAGCCCCAGCACCCCGATGATGGCGGCAATGGTTCCCCAGAAGATGGGGCTGTATAGAATGGAGGGCGCAGCGCCGTCCAGCTCGGCGGGTTGTCCCATAAGGATGACCGCCACCACAAACCCAACAAAGATGAGGCCAACCAGGCAGAGGGTTACGGGCTTCCCAAGCTTTTTCTTGGCAAAGAGGATCATCACGACGCCCAGGGCGAAAAGCAGTCCTAAAAGGATCCACACCACGGAAGGAAGCTCTACTACGCCTTGAATGAATTCCGAAAACCAGTTCATAAAATAAGACTTCCTTTCCGCCACCACGGAACGAAAGTCGGTTCTTTCCCCAAATAAAAACCACAACCGATGGGTTGTGGGAAAAAGATCACGCAAAAAACTTGCGAAATCCGCTTCCCTTCGATAGGATTAACTATACAGGTTCAGTGGGTTGGGCAAATGCCCTCTCAGCCTTTCAGCACCCCCGCGGTGACGTATTCAAATTTTGCCTTGATTATAGGCCCCTCTCAGTGGCTTGTCAATAAGGAGGATGCACCATGTCCCATTTTTTTGCCTATCTCGCCCGGATGAAGAACATTCGGCGCTGGGGGCTGATGCGCAATACCCAGAGTGAAAACAATCTGGAGCATTCCATGATGTGCTGCTATATCGCCCATGGCCTGGCGGTCATCGGCAACGCTTATTTTGGCCGTTCCTATGATCCGGGAAGGATTATGGAGGCCGCTGCCTACCATGACGCCGCCGAGGTAATCACCGGGGATTTGGCCACCCCAATCAAGTATTTCAACCCCGGCATCCAGGAGGCCTATCGGACGGTGGAAGCGATGGCGGAGAAAAAGCTTATGGATATGCTCCCATCGGAGCTGCGCCCTACCTTTCAGTCCCTCTTTCAGATGGATGAGGAGACCCGCGCCGTCGTCAAGGCGGCGGACAAGCTCTGTGCCTATATCAAATGTCTGGAGGAGGGAAAGGCGGGGAACCAGGAGTTTCAAAAGGCCAAGGAGAATATCGAAGGAGCCCTTCTGGAAAACCCGTTGCCCGAGGTCCGGTATTTTATGGAACATTTTATGGAGAGCTTCTCCCTTACCCTGGACGAATTAAACTAATGCCTCTTGCGGGGCTTCCGACAGGGTGCTACAATAAAACCATATCTTAGACCCTTTGGTGCCCGGCCCTGCCGGGATAATAGGGAAGACGGTGCAAGGCCGTCGCAGCCCCCGCTACCGTATGGTGGAGGGATTGCCAAAGCGCCACTGGAGCCAAGCTCTGGGAAGGCGGCAGTCCCTTTGAAGCCGAGCCGGTAAACCTGCCAAGGGTCTGGTCTAATTTCTTCGGAGGGAAGAAATGGCTGCCGGAATCCGGCGCGTACTGGCCCTTTCTTCGGAAAGGGCTCTTCTTTTCCGTGGGGAAAGCGAGGAGAGGAACATGAAACAGAACATGAAACGGTTGTCCGTCCTGCTGCTGGCCGTGGCCCTTATGGCCATGCTGGCCGCCTGTGGAGGAGGAAGCGGACAAGCCGCCGCCGTCACAGACCTTGCGGGCACGGAGATCCCCCTGCCCCAGAAGGTGGAGCGCATCGTCTCCCTGTCCCCCAGCACCACCGAGATTTTGGCGGAGCTGGGTGCTTTGGACAAGGTGGTGGGAACGGATGCTTACAGCAACTATCCCGAGGAGGCCAACGCCATCGACAAGATGGGGGACTATAACGGCGTCAACATCGAGCTGGTGGTAGCGGCTGAACCCGACGTGGTGCTGACCGCCGGCAAGCTTCAGGCGGACGCCATGGAAAAGCTCAGCGAGCTGAACATCCCGGTCATTGCCTGCGAGGCCACCGAGTACGCACAGATCCCAGACTCCATCCGGCTCATCGGCAAAGTGGTGGATAAGGAGAAGGAAGCCGAGGCCCTCATTCAAGACATCAAAGCGGTGGAGGAGGAGAGCGCCCGCGATGGGGAGCCTTTGAAAGTCTACTATGTGATGAGCTATGGGGAGTACGGCAACTGGACCTCCGGCCCCGGCAGCTTCATCAATGAGATGATCAAGATCGCCGGCGGATATCCCATCACTGAGGATGCTAATCCCAGCGCCCCTTGGATGGATTACAGTGTGGAAGCGATGGTGGCGGGCGATCCGGACATCATCCTTATGGCGGAAAGCCTGGGCGATCCCTCGGTATTGTCCAGCACCCCGGGTTATCAGGATATGCGGGCCGTCCAAGAGGGTCGCGTATATACCATTAACGACGACATCATCAGCCGTCCCGGCCCTCGGGTGCAGGAGGCCATCCGCGCCATTGCCAGCATCCTGGACCAGGCCGGGGAGGAGTAATCTTTCATGAACAAAAAAGCGGCTGTAATCATAGCCGTTTCCCTGCTGCTGGCCCTATTGGGCGTCGTGCTTTCGGTATCGGTGGGGGCCAGCGGAATGCCTCTTGACCGGGCCTTGAACGGGGTCTTAGGCAGGGGGAGCGCCGCCGATAACGCCATCATTCAGGGCCTGCGTCTGCCGCGGGCCCTGTTGGCGTATCTGGTGGGCGCCTGCCTAGCGGTGGCGGGCGCCCTTCTGCAGGGGGTGTTTATCAACCCCATGGCCGACCCACAGATCCTGGGGGTATCGGCTGGAGCGGGTTTGGGCGCCGCGGTGGTGATCGCCTATGGAGCCTTTTTGGGACAGATCGGCGTGGGAGTGGGCGCCTTTATCGGCGGCATCGTAGCCGTACTCACCATTCTTTTTGTGACGCGTGGAGGGCGTAGCGCCATGTCCCTGATCTTGAGCGGGCTGGCCCTCACCTCTTTTTTGTCTGCCATCTCCTTTTTCATCATGGTGTTAAACCGCAATAAGATGGACCAGATCATGCTATGGACCATGGGAGGCTTTACCGCCGTCTCCTGGGAAAAGGTACTGTTCCTGGCTCCTGTGGCCATTCTAGGCTTCTTTATCGCCTTGGCTTTTGCCCGCAATTTAAACCTGATCTCCAGCGGCGAGGAGGACGCCTGGCATCTGGGGGTGGATGTGGAACGGGTTCGGAGGAGTCTGCTTTTACTGGTAGCCGCCATGACGGCGGCGGCAGTGTCGGTCAGCGGTATGATTGGATTTGTAGGGTTGATGGTACCCCATATGGTGCGGATCCTGGCAGGACCGGATCACCGAGGACTGATTCCCTGCAGCTTTTGCGTGGGCGGGGTGTTTCTGATGCTCACCGATACCCTGGCCCGGGTGCTGGCTGCGCCGCTGGAGATCCCCGTCGGGGTTATAACCGCCCTATTGGGCACGCCATTTTTCATCTATCTCATCAAAAGGAGGAGCCTATGATTACCGTGGAAGGCCTGGGCTTTTCCTACGGGGAAAAGCCGGTGTTGGAGGATGTCTCCCTATGCGCGGAAGGCGGTACGTTTACGGCGGTGATTGGCCCCAACGGTTCGGGCAAGACCACCCTGTTGCGGCTGATTTCCGGCTATCTAAGGCCCCATAAGGGCCAAATCTGGGCCATGGGACGGGCAGTAGAGGGGATGAGCGTTCGGGACTTGGCCCGTCAGATGGCCTTTGTGCCGGGCACCCTTACCAACCAATTTGATTTTACCGCCTACGAGACGGTGCTGACCGGCCGGAATCCCTACATTCCGGCGTTTCAAAAGGAGGGGCCGGCGGACCGGGAAAAGGCGCGGGCGGCCATGGAACGATTGGAGGTATGGGACCTCAGGGATGCCGTAGCCAGCAACCTATCGGCGGGGGAACGCCAGCGGGTGGCCATTGCCCGGGCGCTCTGCCAGGATACCCCTATCCTCTTGATGGACGAACCGGTCTCCAATCTGGATATCCGCCATAAGGGCCGAGCCCTTCAGGTGGCGAAGGATCTGTCCCGGGAAGGGAAATGCGTGGTCAGCGTTCTTCATGACATGGATTTGGCGGCGGTGTTTGCCGATGCTGTGATCATCATGAAGGCGGGGCGGGTGTTTGCCGCCGGCCCCACCCGGGAGGTACTGACGGAGGAGAACATCCAGGCCGCCTTTGAGGTCTCCGCCCAGGTGGAGATGGAGGACGGCGTACCCCGGGTGCTGATTCGATATTAGTCTAGCCTTTCCACAACTGGGTATGCTATGATAAACGGGATAAGGAGGAGGATGGATGTGATGAAAAAAGCGCTGGCGCTGCTGCTGATGCTTTCCACCCTCATATTGGCCGCCTGCAGCAATCCCATTGTCGGCAAATGGCAGATGGAGAACGACAGCGGAATGATCTATGAGTTTGAGGCGGGAGGCAACTTTTCCATGTATACGCCGGGCAAGGAGGAGTGGGCCATTACCGGCACCTATACCGGCCATGGAGACCAGGTAACCTTGACCATAATGGGTCAGGCAACCACGTTGGATTATCGGATTGATGGGGATGTGCTGACCCTCACGGGGAACAATGTGGATGACGTGCTGCGCCGGGTAACCGGGGCGACCCCTTGAAAAAGCCGGGGTCCTATGTTAAAATTGCCCCATCTATGACGGGAACCACATTCCAGCAATCGGTTCTAAGCGAGCGGAGGACGGGTGAAAGCTCCGCGAAGCGATTGGGATGGCCCAGCCCCGAGATACCAGGGAGGCATTCCCTGCGCCTGCCGGCGTTATCGGCCAATGAGATGGCTTTTGCCAAAGTAAGGTGGTACCGCGGTCCTTCCGCCCTTACAGGGGGAAGGCCCTTTTTTTATCATCAAAACACGGCTGGAGGATGGAATTCATGGCCAAGAAAAATGAGACCTTTGTACAACACATTACCCCCATGGAGGAGGATTTCTCCCGGTGGTATACCGACGTGGTGCTTCGTGCGGAGCTTATGGATTACTCCGAGGTACGGGGCTGTATGGTGATCCGCCCCTATGGCTACGGCATCTGGGAGCTGATCCAGAAGGAGCTGGATCAGCGTTTTCGGGCTACCGGCCATAAGAACGCCTATTTCCCCATGTTCATTCCCGAAAGCCTTTTGAAAAAGGAAGCGGAGCATGTGGAGGGGTTCGCTCCCGAAGTAGCCTGGGTGACCAAGGGAGGCAACGAGGAGCTTGCCGAGCCCCTGGTGGTGCGGCCCACCAGCGAGACCATCATCTGTAGCATGTACGCCAAATGGATTCAGAGCTACCGGGATCTTCCCATGCTTCTAAACCAGTGGTGCAATGTGGTCCGGTGGGAAAAATCCACCCGGCCCTTCCTCCGCACCAGCGAGTTTCTCTGGCAGGAGGGCCATACCGTCCACGCCACCTATGAGGAGGCCCAGGAGGAGACCCTTCAGATGCTGGGGGTTTACCGGGACTTTGCTTTTAACGTGCTGGCCATTCCGGTGTTGACCGGACGGAAGAGCGAAAATGAGAAGTTCGCAGGAGCGGAGGCCACCTATACTATGGAGGCCATCATGCACGATGGGAAAGCCCTCCAGATGGGCACCTCCCATAACCTGGGCCAGCATTTTGCCAAAGTGTTTGACATCCAGTTCCTGGATCGGGATGGCGTCCAGAAGTACGCCTGGCAGACCAGCTGGGGCGTCAGCACCCGGATGATCGGCGGCCTGATCATGGTTCACGGAGACGAGCGCGGGCTTCGGCTGCCTCCCAAACTGGCGCCTATCCAGGCCATTGTAATTCCCATTGCCGCCCACAAGCCGGGGGTTACCGAATGTGCCGCCGAGGTGACCCGCCGCCTGATCGCCGCCGGGATCCGGGCGGAATCCGACGATCGGGATCAGAGCCCCGGCTGGAAGTTCAACGAGTGGGAGCTGCGGGGCGTACCTCTTCGGGTGGAGATCGGCCCCCGGGATATGGCCCAGGGCCAGCTAACCCTGGTGCGCCGGGATACCCACGAGAAGACCACCATCCCCATGGAGGGGGCCGAGGAAGCCATTCTGAAGCTGCTGGAGGACATCCATGCCAACATGCTCCGCCAGGCGGGGGAGCGGATGCAAAGCCAGATCACCTCCGTTCAGGATTACGACGCCCTGGTAGAAGCGGTAAACAAGGGTGGATTCGCCTACGCTCCCTGGTGCCGGGAGGGGGACTGCGAGGAGAAGCTCAAGGCCGATACCGGCATTACCACCCGCTGTATGCCCTTCGAGGGTCAGGAGGAGGCGGAGGGGAAGGTCTGCGCCGTCTGCGGTCGGCCCGCCAAGGCCATGACGTATTTCGCAAAATCCTATTGAGGAAGGCAGGGGGGATCCCGGCTCGACTTTTGCGGCTGGATTCTTTTGCCCTTGGCTTTTGTTTCTGGATAACAAAAAAAGGACGCTTATGCGCGTCCTTTTTCTTTTTTGCCAGGGGGATTATCGGCCGGGGTTGAAATCGATGCTCTGGGGATAGACATAGGGGGTGATGGTGGGCGCGGCACTGTCCATGGGCGCGCTGGCGCCGCCCGGAGCTGCCGCGTTTCCGGTGCTCGGCTGCTGGGGAAACTCGAAGTTTTCGATGGGCCCCCGCTGCTGAAGCTCGGCGGGAACAGGGAAGGTGACGAATTTCACGGAGAATACGTCGCAGACGATGTATTCCTGGTTGTCGTGGTTATACAGCACAAGGAAGGAGCGCCCTACGTTGTAGATATAGCCTTCCCGAAGGGTCATGTTCTGGGTGCCGATGAGGAATTCCACCACCACATAGGCGCCTATGTTCTCGGACAGAATCTGCTGCATAGAACCCTGGAAGGCCTCGGTGTTCATGTCGGTTTCGGGCGGGGTGTTGATGGTGCCATCGGGGCTGGGAATTCCCTGGTTGCGGTGCATGGGCATCCCGCTGTTCTGATTGCCGGGATTGTTGGGATAGTAGTTCATGAAAAACCTCCTGATTATGTTTGTGCGTAGGCCGCGGTGGGGTTGTAAAAACAATGATCTCCGATGCGAATCACAAAGGAGCCCACCGCCGACGGGAAATTGGGTCTGCAGTTGGGACTATACGGGTTGAAAAACCAGAGCGCCTGGCCCAAGTTGGTGAGCCGGTTTCCGGCCATTGCCCAGAGTGCGATGTCATAATGGATCTGGTCTGGGCGCATGTTGTAGATGTTCTGGGGGTTATAGGAACCGCCGATCACCTCCTGTACGCAGGAGAACTGGCCAGGCTGGTATACCACCTCTTGGATGGTATCCAGGCGGCCGTACTCCCCGTACGATACTTCAACCCGATTCATCACAACGCAGGCCACGGCTTTCATGCCATTGTCCCCCTCGCCGCCGGCTTCGCACTGAATCAAGCGGGCGAGGAGATCTACGTTCGAATATGCCATGCGATTGTTACCTCCCTGTCAAAGTCTTGCGCAGAAGAGGGCGTATTTGCCCCCTTCAGGCGGGATGGAATCAAGGCTACTATATCCTATTGCGCCGGGGAAAAAGTGTGACATCCAATCCAGCTCCGGGGGCCTTGCACTTGGAGCGGGAATTGGGTAGGATAAGGGGAGCGACTAAGATAAAAGGTGAGTAGAATGGAACAACATCCCGTGGATGACCGCATCCATAAGCTTTATATCGAATCCTCCACCCTCTGTAACCTCAAGTGCACCATGTGCATGCGGAACACCTGGAAGGACGAGGAAATGGGGCATATGGATTTTGACATGTATCAGAGGATTATTCGGGAGGTGTCCCGGGAGGACAGCATCGAGACCGTCTTCTTTGGCGGCATCGGAGAGCCCACCTTCCATCCCCAGTTCCTGGAGATGGTACGCCTTGCAAAGCAGGCGGGCAAACGGGTGGAATGCGTCACCAACGGCACCCTTTTGACGCCGGACGCCATCCGGGAACTCATCGCCGCCGGGCTGGATATGGCCTGGATTTCCATCGACGGTCTGGACGAGGATCATTACGAGGCCATCCGCAAGAACGGTAAATTTTCGGTGGTATACAATAACCTCATCGCCATGCGGGATCTGCGGATGACGGAATTTGGCAAGCATTTTGGGGTGGGTCTGACGTTTGTGGCCATGCGGGAAAACATCAACGAGCTGCCCAAGCTCGTCAATCTGGCGGCCCAGGTTCACGCCAGCGACGTGAAGATCACCAACCTCATCCCCTATACCGAGGAAGCCAGCCAGAGCTCCCTTATCTGGCAGACCGTAAACAACAGCAAGTTCAGCGACCGGCTTACCACCACCCCCGATTCCATGGGGGATCCGCCCTGCGCCCACATCGATTTCCCGGTGATGGATATCGACGAGGACACAATCGGCCCTCTGGCCTATATGCTCAACAGCCTCAACACCTTTTCCGTCATGGGAGAGCCCCTGCGCCGCCGGACCCGGTACTGTAAGTTTGTCATGGAGGGCAACGTGTTTGTCCGCTGGGATGGGGAGGTGACCCAATGCATGGGACTGCTGCACAACACCGAGGCCTATATCTATAAGCAAAACGGCTTTACCCGCCAGATCAAGGAAAAGAGCTTTGGCAACGCCCATGAGAAGCCCTTGTTGGAGATCTGGAACGGGGAGGAGTTCGCGGCGTTCCGCCAGCGGGTTCGGGATTTTGATTTTTCCCCCTGTCATATTTGTGGAGGGTGCAGCTATATCTATTCCAACGAGCAGGATTGCTTTTTGAACGACCATCCCACCTGCGGCGCCTGCCTGTGGGCGCAGGGGTTGGTGCAGTGTCCCTGAGGCGCCCGAGGAATTTTCAAAAAAAATGACTTTACAATTGCCAAGCTGTGTGATAATATAACCTTCGCACGGGGCATTAGCTCAGTTGGCTAGAGTGCAACACTGGCAGTGTTGAAGTCATCGGTTCGAATCCGATATGCTCCACCAGCGGCACGTTGCCGCTTCCAAATTCGCAAACTGCTTTGGTAGTTTGCGAATTTTTTATTGCTCGAAATAAGCGTAAGCTTTTTGCACCAAAAGAAAAAGAAATGCCCTACATTTATCCCGGCATTTCTTTTTGAGTATCTTAATATTCTGGCATTCCTACATTTTGCGTCTTATTTTTTTGATCCAGCAGTTCAAATCATAGCCCAACTTGCCTTCACGGTAAATTACTATTACATGCTTGTACGCTCCGCACCCTTCACAAAGGTCTAAATCCTTGGGAAGAATCACATCGCGCTCTGTTAGATGAATGCCATTGATCCTGCTCCAGCATTCCAAGCAAAATTCTGCCATACATATCACCAATACCATTGCAATACGAATTCATTTTGATATCAATATGAATTCGTATGCTTTTTGCTAAATTCGATATAATTTTGACATCAAAGTGAATTGAGTTGGTGAAATATGGGCAATTATTATCCTTCTTACTCGTTGAGAGTGTCCGAGGAATTGATGGATAAAATTAAGCAAATAGCTAAGGAGAATAAACGATCTGCCAATAAAGAAATTGAATACGCTTTGGAGCAATATGTAAAAGCATATGAGCAATCCAAGGAAAAGCAATCGTGAGTAAAGCCGCAAAACATGCGGCTTTTTCTTTTTCTACCTCCCAGCCTCTCCCATTGCTCCCAATCTAAAACCCTGCTATCATGATTCCATGAGCAACGGGAATATCAACCTATCGAAAATCGTCCGGCCCCTTATAGATTGGTATCGGATCAACGCCCGGGACCTCCCCTGGCGGAAAATCCCCGAACCCTACCGGGTGTGGGTGTCCGAGATCATGCTCCAGCAGACCAGGGTGGAAGCGGTAAAACCCTACTATGAGCGGTTTTTGACAGCTCTGCCCACGGTGGCCTGCCTGGCGGCCGCGCCTGAGGAACAGCTTTTGAAACTCTGGGAGGGCTTGGGCTACTATAGTCGGGTTCGCAATATGCAAAAGGCCGCCCGTATGATAATGGAGGAATACGGAGGCGTCCTACCGGGGACCTATCAAGAGCTGCTCCGATTGCCGGGCATCGGCAGCTATACGGCGGGAGCCATCGCCTCCATTGCCTTTGGCGAACCGGTACCGGTGGTGGATGGCAACGTTCTGCGGGTGATTTCCCGGATCACCGCCAGCCGGGAGGACATCGGCCTTGCCGCCACCCGCAAGGCCATGGAAGCGCGGTTGATGGACGTGGTGCCTGTGGACTGCCCCGGCGACTTCAACCAGGCAGTGATGGAGCTGGGCGCTACCATCTGCCTGCCCAACGGAGAGCCCCTATGCTTGGATTGCCCCCTGTGGGGCCTATGCTTGGCCCGAAGGGAGGGACGCACCGGCGAGATCCCCGTAAAGGCGCCTAAATCCCCCCGGCGGGTGGAGAAAAAAACGGTGTTGGTTCTGGTGGATGAGTTGGGCCGCGTTGCCCTCCGCAAGCGCCCGGGAAGGGGATTGCTGGCCGGCCTGTGGGAGCTGCCCGCTTTAGAGGGAAATCTGGATGAAAAGAGCATCGCCAAAGCGCTGGCCGACTGGGGACTGACGGCTGGCCAGGCCGTCTTTCTGGGCCCGGCAAAGCATATTTTTACCCACGTGGAGTGGCGAATGACGGGCTATCGCGTTCCCGTCCATGGAGCGGGCTGGGGGTTGGCCTGGGTTACCAAGGAACAGCTGGAGGAGGAGTACGCTCTGCCATCGGCTTTTCGGGCCTACCGTCAGGCTCTGGAGGTCCCGTAAGGGAATTCCGTTCTGTTTGAGAATGGGGGAAAGAGGCTTTTCCTTCCGTTCCCGCCTTGACACTCCCAGATAAAATGGAGTAGAATTTATCTGTATTTCTATGCCATGTCATCCTGCCCCACCAGCGGGATGTTCTGATATGGAATCTTTAAAGGAAGGGTTGAAACAAGCATGCCTTATGGTTACAACGGAAAGATCCTGAAGGTAAACCTCACAACCCGGGAAATTACGGTGGATGAGCACGACGAGAAATGGTACCGCCAGTATCTGGGCGGAACCGGAATCGGCGTGTATTATGCCATGACGGAGATTCCCGCAGGGGCTGATCCCCTGGGCCCGGACAACGTCCTGACCCTCTCTGCCAGCGTTATCGTTGGCGCCCCCTTGCCGGCTTTGTCCCGGGTGTCCTGCAACATGAAATCCCCTCTGACGGGCGGCATTGGCGATGCCCAGGGAGGCGGCTATTGGGCGCCGGAGCTGAAGTACGCCGGGTTTGACGCGGTGGTACTGAAGGGCCGTTCGGAGACCCCCGTATATCTGTGGATCCACGACGGCCAGTGCGAGATCCGCGACGCCAGCCATCTGTGGGGCAAGGATATGGGCGAGAGCGAGGCCATGGTTCGGGAAGAGCTGGGCGACAACCTCATCCGCGTGGCGGGCATTGGCCCCGCGGGAGAGAATATGGTGCGGTACGCCTGCGTCATCAACGAGCGGAAGCACAGCGCGGGCCGTACCGGTGCCGGCGCGGTTATGGGCAGCAAGAATGTAAAGCTCATCGCCTGCCGTGGAAAGAGCACCGAGACCGCCTATGAGTATGCCGATCCCGAGGGTCTCAAGGAGTTTATGCGTGACCGGGTTGTGCCCCTGACCAAGAGCCCTGCAGTTCAGGGTCAGGCCTACGGCACCCATCCCGTCATCATTGGCTCTCAGAACATCGGCCAGCTGCCCACCCGTAACTTCAGCGAGGGCGTGTATGACCATTACATGGACATCAGCCATGAGCGGTTCATGGAGATCATGGAGGTCACCAACGAAACCTGCTATATGTGTCCCATCCGCTGCAAGCGGGCGGTAAAGGGCACCAGCCCCGACGGTAAGATCACCCTGGATCCCCGGTTCGGCGGTCCCGAATATGAAAGCGCTTCCACCCTGGGCAGCTATGTGATGGTGGATGATCCCTTTGTCATGGCCAAGGCCAACGAGCTTTGCAACCGCTATTCCGTGGATACCATCACCATCGGCGCTACCATCGCCTTTGCTATGGAGTGCTACGAGCATGGCATTCTCAAGCCCGAGATGTGCGACGGCCTGGAGGTTCGCTTCGGCAACAACGACGTGCTGATCCCCCTGATCGAGAAGATCTGCCATCGGGAGGGTTATCTGGGCAACCTTCTGGCCGACGGTCCCAAGATGGCGGCCAAGGTGCTGGGCAACGGCGCTGAGAAGTTCTCCATCGAGGTAAAGGGAAATCCCATGCCGGCCCATATGCCTCAGGTGAAGAAATGCCTGGCTATCCATTACGCCACCAACGCCTATGGCGCGGACCACTGCTCCGCCACCCATGACGGCGCTCTGGATCTGGCTAACTTCGAGAGCCAGGCCGGCCGGGATAACAGCTACGGCATCAACGTCTACGACGGCTGCGAGAATTGGGATGTCATGGACGTCACCAAGGCCCATGCCGTAAAGGAGTACAACGCTGCGGCCACCCTGCGGGATATGCTGGGCACCTGCAGCATGGGCTGGGGCTGGACCAGCGGCGTGTTGAACGTGTTCGATATGCAGAAGGTCATCGAGATGGTCACCGGCTGGAAGATGACCCAGTACGAGATGATGATGTGCGGCTACCGGGTGGTCAACCTGGAGCGGGTGTTCAACCAGAGGGAAGGCTTCACCAAGGCCGACGATTGGCTTCCCGACCGGATGTTCGAGCCCTTCAAGGCCGAGGGCCCCAGCAAGGGCAAGTGCGTAGACCCCGTCAAGCTGCGGGAGATGATCGACATCTACTACGATATGCAGGGCTGGGATGTTGAGACCGGCTTTGTCCGGGATGGCACCCTTTATAACCTGGATATCAAGTGGGCCCGTCCCTAAGTAGAATCCATCAGAGAAAGAGGAGTGACAATGGCGGCAATCACCGTAAAGTACATCGGCCTGTATAGCGATCTTGCGGGAACCACCCAGGAGACCGTGGAAATTCCGGAGGAAGGGATCACCACAAAGGATCTCGCCATCCAGCTGTGTGAGAAATACGGCCCTGACTTTGAGCATGTGATGTTTGAAGATAACCGTACCGGCTGGGCGGCCGCCCTATTTGTTGACGGCCGTGCCGCCGCCATGAGAACCATGATCCAGGACGGCAACGTGCTGACCATCACCTACCGCCTGGAGGGGGGCTGAAAAGCGCCAACCAAGAATCAAAGCGCCGCCAAAGCGGCGCTTTTTCTTTTATGAAACGGGCTAGGGTTATGCCCAAAAACTTCTTTCTATGCGATAAAAAAGCATAAACAAAAAGAGAAAGGGGGCGGGGAGCGCGGCTATTGACTTTTGCCTTCTTGGCAGGATACACTGAATTTATAAAAGTGTGCCTTCCGGCTGCCACCATCGGCCAGCAGGCGCCGGTTCATTTTAAATTTCATTAGGAAGGGTTGAAACAAGCATGCCTTACGGTTACAACGGAAAGATCCTAAAGGTAAACCTCACAACCCGGGAAATCACGGTGGATGAGCACGATGAGAAATGGTACCGCCAGTATCTGGGCGGAACCGGAATCGGCGTGTATTATGCCATGACGGAGATTCCCGCAGGGGCTGATCCCCTGGGCCCGGACAACGTCCTGACCCTGTCCGCCAGCGTGCTGACGGGCGCCCCTCTGCCAGCCATCTCCCGGGTGTCCTGCAACATGAAATCCCCTCTGACGGGCGGCATTGGCGATGCCCAGGGAGGCGGCTATTGGGCGCCGGAGTTGAAGTACGCTGGGTTTGACGCGGTGGTACTGAAGGGCCGTTCGGAGACCCCCGTATATCTGTGGATCCACGACGGCCAGTGCGAGATCCGCGACGCCAGCCATCTGTGGGGCAAGGATACCGGCGAGAGCGAGGCCATGGTTCGGGAAGAGCTGGGCGACAACCTCATCCGCGTGGCGGGCATTGGCCCCGCGGGAGAGAATATGGTGCGGTACGCCTGCGTCATCAACGAGCGGAAGCACAGCGCGGGCCGTACCGGTGCCGGCGCGGTCATGGGCAGCAAGAATGTAAAGCTCATCGCCTGCCGTGGAAAGAATACCGAGCTTGCCTATGAGTATGCCGATCCCCAGGCTTTGAAGGACTTTATGAAGCGCATGCCGGAGATTGTAAAATCCCCCGGCGTTACCGGTATGGCCTATGGCACCCATCCCGTCATCATTGGCTCCCAGGAGATGGGGCAGCTGCCCACTCACAACTTCAGCGAGGGCGTGTATGACCATTACATGGACATCAGCCACGTGCGGTTCATGGAGGTCATGGAGGTCACCAACGAAACCTGCTATATGTGCCCTGTACGGTGCAAGCGGGCGGTAAAGGGCACCAGCCCCGACGGTAAGATCACCCTGGATCCCCGGTTCGGCGGTCCCGAATATGAAAGCGCTTCCACCCTGGGCAGCTATGTGATGGTGGACGATCCCTTCGTTATGGCCAAGGCCAACGAGCTTTGCAACCGCTATTCCTGCGACACCATCTCTGTGGGCGCGGTAATCGCTTTTGCCATGGATTGCTATGAGCATGGCATTCTCAAGCCCGAGATGTGCGACGGCCTGGAGGTTCGCTTCGGCAACAACGACGTGCTGATCCCCTTGATCGAGAAGATCTGCCATCGGGAGGGTTATCTGGGCAACCTTCTGGCCGAGGGAAGCAAGAAAGCGGCTGAGATTCTGGGCAACGGCGCCGAGAAGTTCTCCATCGAGGTAAAGGGAAATCCGCTGCCGGCCCATATGCCTCAGGTAAAGAAGATCCTGGCCCTGCATTATGCGGTGAACGGCTACGGTGCGGACCACTGTTCCTGCACCGGTGACGGTACTCTGGATGAAGCCACCTATGAGAGCAAGGCAGGCCGGGACGGCAACTTTGGCCAGACCATCTACAATAGCTGCGAAAGCTGGGATACCCTTGACTGGGTCAAGACTCAGGCGGCGGTACAGGGCAACCGCGGTTCCACCCTTACCGACATGCTGGGCTGCTGCGGCATGGCCTGGGGCATCACCGGCACCTTCGACTTCTTCGATATGCAGTACTGTGTCAACGCCGTTACCGGTTGGAAGATGACCCAGTATGAGATGATGCGGTCCGGTCAGCGGGTGGTGAACCTTATGCGGGTATTCAACCAGCGGGAAGGCTTTACCAAGGCCGATGATTGGCTCCCGGAGCGGATGTTTGAGCCCTTCCAGGCCGAAGGCCCCAGCAAGGGCAAATGTGTCAGCAGAGAGGATCTCAGAAAGTGCATCGATCTCTATTACGATATGCAGGGCTGGGATGAGAACGGCTTTGTCCGGGATGGCACCCTCTACGATCTGGATATCAAATGGGCTCGTCCCTAGTCAACTGGATGAAACGAAAAAAAGACCGGCGTTTAGCCGGCCTTTTTTTGTCCATCTTTGTCCAGGATTGGCCAAATACGGCCTTCTAGGGCTGGTTCAATTCCCCTAGGGTCCGTTCCAATTTTCCAAATCGTCTGAGACAGCCGATATACTCCGCCACCAAATAGTAGTTTTCCAGATCCATGGCGTCCAGCCCTCGGAAGGCAAAGAGCTGATCCCATAGAAGGCTGCACCCCCCTTCCACCTGGAAATATCCCGTGATGAGATCCATCCCCACATAGATGGGACTTCCCGTGTTACCCTCCTCCTGGGATTGGTAGAGGGAAGCCCCCGTCCCGCTGTTTTTTACCCGAAAGGCCACGGGTAAGGGAAAGGCGCCGGGAGGCAGTTTTTTCCATTCAAAGGGGTTTTCCAGCACGTTGCCCCGAATGGCCTCCTCCCAGCAATGGTCGGTGCATACCGATAGGGGATAACACTCCATCAAAAAGGAGGCCAATAGGGAGGCCGGCTTTCGGTTGGGGCGCAGCAGGGGACGGTACTTTTGAAACAGGGCCTTCCATTGGGCAATCAGTTCCGGTGTGGCAGCTTGGGTCAGCATGGTATTCTCCTTTATCGCCAAGACTCAGCGGTCCTGGGAAGGGGAATGGCGGCGGAATAGGGGAAGCGGAGCCTTTTGCTTTAGGACCTTTTCCCCAAACGCATAGGAACCCAGAAAGACCACGATCCATAGGACGGCACATCCCAGGCCGATGAGGAACATGGACCGAACGCCTAAGGCGTCGATGACAGCGCCCCCCGCCAGCATGGCGATCATGCCCGCCACTTGGCCGCCGGAAAGCCACACCGACACGGCGGTAGACTGCATTCCCCGAGGGCTCAGCTGATTGACATAGTTGATAGCGGTGCAAAGCACCAGCCCATAGGCGGCGCCGCCAAAACAACAGCTGAGGGTAGCGGTAACAACGCTATCTGCGAACTGGTACCCCAGCATTTCCAAGCAAAAGCACCCGGCGGAGGCCAGCATTAGCATGGGGGTGGGGAATCGGGCTTTGAGCCAGGGAGAAACCAATAGCGTCAGGACTTCGCCAGTAACCCGACAGGCGATGACGATGCCCACTAAAGAGGTATCGGCGTTTATTTCCTCCAACAGATATACCATGAAGGAGGAGCAGTTGGAGGGAATACAGATCAAAATATTGATGATTAAAAACACCATAAGGTAATAATTTTGAAACAGTCGAGAGAACCGCACTTTTTCTATGGGTGCTTCCTCGGCGTCCACCCGCTCCCTTGGCGGCTCCTCATATTGCTTGATGACGCTGCCGGAAAATAGGAGCAAAAGAGCAAAGCCGGTGGAGGCAAAAAAGGGAATGCTGGAGCCCCAGGAGGCCACCAGAGGAGTCATAGCCAGATTGCCAGCGGTATAACCGATGGACATCCACATCCTTAGACGGCTGTATTCCACACCGGGGATGGTAACGCTGGCCGATACCGAAGAAGCGTCTACGATGCTCTGGGAGGGGATGAAAAAGGCATTGGTCAACGGGATGATGGCGGAGGCCAGCAACAGACCGCCGATACGGACGGGACCCAAGGTGGGAACCAGCGCGCAGGTAAGGGACACCCCTAGAACGGTTAGGACAAAGACCCGGTATTTAGAACGCATACTGTCGGCCAACATGCCCCATAGAGGAGGGGTGATGGTGCCCATGACCATGGTAAGGCACATAACAATGCCGCTTTGCGTTGCAGTTAGGCCGATGCCGGAAAGATATAGCACCCGAAAGTTCATTACCGAGGAGGCAAGGCCATGTAAAAAGTTTACCGCACGCAACTGCAGGACCTGCTTGCGCAGGTCCATAGACTGGATTTCCATGGGTACTCCTGACTCTCCGCCAAGACGGAATAAAAATTTTGTTGAAAACAGTATATCGCCCCCCGAGAGAGGGAGGCAAGGGAAGAAACACTTTTTTTCCATAGAACCGGAAATAGAAACGCTTTTTGCGGAGAAATGCCGGATGGGGCCTTTTACTTGCGGGGCGGTATCCCTTGTGATAGAGTAATAACATCTAAAGGAGTATGCCATGAGACGGTACTTTGCCGCCCTTGCGGGGGCTTTATTATTGATGGGATCCCTTGGAGGCTGTGGAAACGGCCGGCAGGAGCGGGTGGATCAATCCCACTTTGCGATGGATACCTATATCAACATCAGCGTATATCGGGCCGAGGATAAGGCCGCTGCCGCTGCCTGCTTTGATTTGATGGATCGATGGGATCAAATGCTTTCCGTCACCAGTGAAACAGGGGAGATTGCAGTTCTCAATCGGGATGGACATGCCCAGCTTTCCCATGATACCATCGCTTTGGTGGAAAAGGCCTTGGAATGTGCCGATCTGACCAACGGCGCTTTTGATCCCACGCTCCTGCCTTTGAAGAACCTATGGCGTATCGGTGAGCGAAGCGCAGATGAGCCGCTTCCCTCTCGGGAGGAGATCGCTGCTGCCCAAGGGGCTACCGGTTACGGAAAGGTTGCGCTTTCGGGGGATGCTATCACTCTGTCCCCTGGGATGGGATTGGATCTAGGTGCCATTGCCAAGGGGTATGTGGCGGATCTCTGCGCCCAGTATCTTTTGGATCATGGGGTTAGCATGGGCATCATCAACATGGGAGGCAACGTACGTCTGCTGGGTGGCAAGGACTACAACGTTGGGGTTCGGGATCCGCGGGGAAGCGAAAACCAACTGCTTCTCACCATCAATACCCGGGATTGCAGCATCGTGACTTCGGGGGACTATGAGCGGTATTTTGAAAAGGACGGAGTTCGATATCACCACATTTTTGATCCCAAACGGGGTTATCCGGCCGATACGGATCTTATGGCCGTGACGGTGATTGGTTCCGATGGCGCCCTGTGCGACGCGTTGTCCACCGCCTTCTTTGTCATCGGGCTGGATGGCAGCGTGACGCTCATGGAGCATAAAGGCCTGGATGTGGATGTGATTTTTGTTACAACCGATCAACGGGTTTTGGTTACCCCGGGGATTCGGGACCGGATTACTATGGTGAACAACACCTATACCCTGGAGACCCTTCCATGAAGAAGTTGGACTATCTGGCCCTGGCATTGATCCTTCTTGTGGGGATTGGAAGCCTTCTTGTTTTTACCCTGGGTAGGGAACCGGGAAGCAGGGCCCTCATTGTTACCCGGGAAGGGGAATGGGAGGTCTCCCTTTCTCAAAATCGGACTATCCGGATGGAAACCGGAGAAGGATACAATCTGGTCGAGATAATGGATGGAGGAATCCGGGTATTGGAGGCCGATTGTCGGGATCAGCTCTGTGTGCATCAAGGGGAGGCAAGAGACGCTGGCCAAACCATCGTTTGCTTGCCCCATGAGCTGGTGATCCGAGTTCAGGGTACGGCGGGGGATGTGGACACCATTGCGGAGTAAAGGACGATGAAAGAGGATACCAAACGGCTGGCGACCCTGGCTATGATTGTAGCCATGGCATCGGCAGTGCATTATCTGGAGGGGCTGCTGCCCCCTATCCTGCCTGCGGTACCGGGCACCAAGCTGGGATTGGCCAATATCTTCAGTCTATTTGCGCTTGTCACCATGGGGGTAAAGGAAGGCTATGCCGTGGTGGTGCTCCGCTGCTTGGTGGGGACGCTGATCGGCGGGTCGGTGACGGGTCTCCTTTATGCTGTTTCCGGCGGGCTGCTTAGCTACACCGTTATGGCTCTATGCCGCCGCTTGCTGAAGGGCCGTTTGAGCCTTTATGGCCTCAGCGCCATGGGAGCCTTCTTTCATAATCTGGGTCAAATTTTGGCCGCTTGCCTTGTGATGGGCAACACCTATGTGCTGTACTACTTTCCCTATCTTGCCCTAGTGGCGATCCCAACTGGACTGTTGACGGGATTTGCCACAAACCTATGTATCAAGAGTCTAAAAAGGGGAGGGGTGCTTCATTAACCGATCCGATCAATTTTATATGGCGAAAGCCCTATGCCAGGCCCAGGCTGCGGCGCGGAAGGGAGAAGTGCCGGTAGGAGCCGTGGTAGTTCGGGAAGGAAGTATTGTTGCCCGAGCGCATAATTTGCGGGAGACCCGGAGAGATCCCGCTGCGCATGCGGAACTCATCGCTCTGCAGCGGGCGGCAAAAAAACTGGGGGGGTGGCGCCTTATGGACTGTACGGTTTACGTTACTTTGGAACCCTGCCCTATGTGCGCAGGAGCCATGATCAATGCCCGGGTAGCCCGGGTGGTGTTTGGGGCTTTTGATCCCAAGGCGGGTTGCTGTGGCACCCTATACCAGTTGATTCAAGATGGGCGATTTAATCATACGTGCCCGGTTACAGGCGGTGTTTTAGAGGCGGAGTGCGCCGGAATTTTAAAAGAGTTTTTCGCACGGAAGCGGAGAAACAATAGAGATACGAGGAGAGATGATCCATGAAGCAGATTGTACACACTGAAAAAGCCCCTGGAGCCATCGGCCCTTATTCCCAGGCCAACTGCGGCAACGGCATGGTCTTTGTTTCGGGCCAGCTTGGTCTGGATCCTGCCTCCGGTGAGCTGGCAGAAGGGGTGGAGAAACAGGCCGTTCAGGCGTTGGAGAATCTGAAAGCCATTCTTACAGAGGCTGGCAGTTCCCTGGAGCGCGTGGTAAAAACGGTGGTATACCTTCAGAGCATGGAGGATTTTGCCGCTGTTAATCAGGTATATGCCACGTATTTTACGCAAAATTATCCCGCCCGTTCCTGCTTTGCTGTAGCGGGATTGCCCAAAGGCGGCTTGGTGGAAATTGAGGCTATCGCCCTCCAAGACTGATCAAAACAATCCCCCGGAGCAATAGCTTCGGGGGATTGTTTTTCCGGGGAAATTATTCCGTTATCGTAACGATATATCCGTCCACGTTGTTTCCTGAGACGGCGTAGCTTTTTCCATTGGGGATGGGGATGCCGTTTTTTGCAACATCCTCTTTTATAAAATAAACTTGATAGGTTTTACCATCGCTGGCGGAATAAACAAGGGGATTCTCGGGAGAGAAGCTTCGCAGGGAATCGATATATTCCTCAAAGCAGTATCCCTTTTCCACCATGATCTCTGCGTGGGGAAGGCCCACATAGCGAAAATGCCAGGGTTCATGGTTCACGTTGGTGATGTTGGCTTTGTCCTCAGGATATCGGACCACAAAACCGTACTTCTGGCAATTCTGGTTGATCCAACTATAAATTCCCGTGCCGTCATAATCATCTGATAGGCCGGTATCCACATAAAAGATGGTGAAATCCAGGGCGAGCCCGGTGTGGTGTTCGCTATAACCCGGCCGACTTACCCACATGGTGCCGGCGCTGCCCAAAGCTGCTATTTCATCCTCATAGAGCTGGTTTTGCTTGATTAGATCCCGATAGGCGCTGGTGATCAGAAGATCGCTGGGCCCCTTGGCGCGGTGAAAATCCTGGAGCATTTGGTTGAGTGGATCCACGATGCGTTTTTCGATGGTAAGGTTTTTATCCTTTACATTATAGGAATCCTGTTTGTAATCATAAAGGCTTACCAGGTTTTGGTTGGGATCCTCCTGATAGGGGGCCTCTCGATTGACCAATACCAGATCCCCCTGATGAATGGTGATATCGGGAATGATGGTATTGCCATCCTGGGCGACGGGCGCTCCAGCCTGTATCGACGGGTTGTCCGCTTTGGTAGGGCCATCATGATGAAATAGGAACTTGAATCCAACGCAGCCTAGGGCAAAGATGGCACAAAGAAAAAATATGGCGCGCCCAAGCCCTCTTTTTCTAGCTGGGCTGCCATAATATCTTGATCTTCCTTGAAAAGGCTGTCGTTGATTGACGGCTGGTCGGTTCGTTGAGCGAATGGTTTGCCTGTTCTGATTCTGAATAGGCTGTCTCCTTTGTGTGGAGGCTCTGCCTTTCTGGGGCGCAAACCCGCCCTTTCTGTTGGTAGAATATTTAGAATTGCGATACCGCATATAAGCAGCTCCCTTTACGCTCATCGATTTTTCTTAGCTTATACAAAAACATAGCAAAATATAATTGCGATTCAATGACTATATTATTACAATTATATAATATTCTAGCATAAAAGCCCCTCTTGTACAACCTGGGAAAATAGGCTATACTACCCTCACAAGCCAGCTAGCCTTCACTTGGAGTGGTATCGAAGTGGTCATAACGGGGCGCACTCGAAATGCGTTTGCCTTAACGGGCACGTGGGTTCGAATCCCACCCACTCCGCCAAAAGCCTTGAGAACATGGTATTTTCAAGGCTTTTTCTTTTGTTCGCAGTGCTTTGTCAATGCCGATTGAAAGATTTGGAAAAGTGGCGATACCTTTGTCTATGTATGTTTAAAGTTCTTCTGAGAACTGCGCGTTGTAAGGCAGTCGCTTCAAATTTGATAAGGACGCCAAGGGCAGCGGATTCTCTATTAAAATGACGATAATAATGACACAGGCAGATGAACTGTATCCACAAAATTACCGATTGGATATTAATATCCAATAAATATTAGAATTTACATAATATATCTAATTTTTTGTTGACATATGGGATTTATTGGAATATATTGGTGTTAAAGTGATGGCAGTGTGAAGGATGAAAAGGTCGTATGCATTTTAACCTGTTTCTACATTCGATAGGTTTGAAGAGCTACCCAAAGGGGTATCGTCTTTTTATGCTGTTGTAGCCACGAAGCATTTTGTTTCGTGGTTTTTTTATTCTGCTGGAACCATTGGGGAGGTTTGAGGGATGAAGAGAACGCGTTGCATGGTTACTGTGGTATTGTCAGCCCTGATGGTCCTGCTGACGCCGATGGGTGTTCTAGCCGAGAAAGCCCGGGAAGCGGTCATCGCTCAAGAACTGGCCAATACCAAGGTGCCCATAGAAAGTATGAATACGGAGACGGAAACATACTATCGAAACGGCGATGGAACCATGACCTATGAGACCCACCGCGATCCCATTCGCGTGCAGGATGAGAACGGGGCGTGGCAGGAAGTGGATACGGCCATTGTATCTACGGAAGAGGATACCGCGATTCTGTCGGAGTATGCCGATCCAGCCTATGAATATCAAACAAAGACGTCCAAGTATTGGACGCTGCTGAAGGAAGACATCACAGCGGAAGCGCCCATAAAATTGGTGGGGGAGAACGCGGTTATTACGGTAAAACCCGTACTGCCGGTGCAGGAGCCTACGTTGCAGCTTGAGGAGGAGGGACTTCCACCGCTGTCTGAGAGTGGGACAAGCCATGAAGGAGAGGCCTTGGAAGGAAACGCACTGGGGGAAGTGCAGATGAGGGGAAACCAGGAGGCTTCTTTCCAAAGCGCAGGTATGGATCAGGAAGCTGTTGCTCGGGAGGAAGGCTCCGATGTGCCTAACCAAGTGGAGCGGGAGATGGCGTTGATCCCCAAAGCGGCGGAGGAGGATGTAGCCGATGAGCCGGCAGCTCAGGCAGCGGCGGAAGAGGCGCCTGTTGCGGAGTACCAGTCGGTGGAATACCGCGATGTGTTTGAAGAGGGGATCCATCTCCGGATCACGCCACGGGTAAATGGATACAAGGAGGAAGTGATCCTAAGCCGAGTACCCCAGAGCAATCGGTTTTCCTTCGAGATGCAGCTGGAAGGAAATCAGTATCTGGATGATTCTCATGAGGGGTATATCGCCATCTACGATCCCGATGTGGAGAAGGACGGCGGACTAATTGGGTTCATTCCGGCCCCCTTTATGGAGGATAGCCGGATAGTGGAGGATGACATTCTAACCAGCTATGACATCCAGGTGGAGCTGGAGGATCTGGGAAACGGGAAGTACCGGTACACTATGATCCCCAGTTGGGAGTACCTGAATGATCCAGAGCGAGAATATCCGGTGGTAATTGACCCCACTGTAACCATGAATACATCGGGGCAGATCTATGATGCGGATATCATAAGTGCTTATAAGACTACTCCTTATCCCAGCTATAGCCGGATTCGGGTAGGGAAGGATACCAGTAACCGGACATACCGTTCCTTCATTTGGTTTAAGCTGCCGGATCATTTGTTGGGCATGGAAGGAAATGTACTTCATAGCGCAACCTTAAGTTTGTATAACGAAGGTGGGGCAACGCAGGTGCCCACGGAGGTTGCTGAGGTGTCCAGTGGAATCAACACGATGTGGGATATTACTTGGGACAATCAACCGCCGGATGTTCTAATGTATTATCCAGTGGATACTACAACAGTAGTGGGAGCTGGCTGGTATAGCTGGGATATTACATCTATTGCAAGAAAAGGGCAATTTGGCTGGACACATAAGATAGTACGGCTAAAGAGTGCGACGGAGAACTACCAGCGCGTGAAATCCCTCTATTCTCTGGAAAATGGAAGTGCAACTTACAATCCGAAAATCACGGTGAACTATACTCCGGTATCTGCGACTACAAGCGTCAGCGCGGGGCCAGTGAACAGTTCCACTGGAAACATAAGCCTTAGCTGGACGGGAATAGCGGGAGCGACCTATCAAGTGGCATTAGAGCATGGCGGACAGCGCACCTATTATGATGCGGGCACTGCAACCAGCAAGACCATTACAGGAGTACCACATAATACCACGCGGGGATTTGTTCGATATTATATGGGGGATACGATTATTGGAGATACGGACTGGCTATATTTTACCATGCCAGACACGGTATCGCCTCAGTTTCCAGGCGGCAATGCCACGGCGGCTATCTCGGGAGATACGGTGAATCTTACTTTTCCGCTTGCAAGTGATAATGTTGGTGTGGATCATTATGAGATTGTCTGGTATAACGGCGCAATATCCCAGATTACGACGGATAGTAGCGGCAAGGTGACTGGGATTGTAGGTAATGCGCAGTTTTTGGAGAATCATCCAAGTACTGAACTCGTGTTGCCCATATCATATGATTATGAAGAGATTGGAATGCCTAGTGGAGGAACAGTTTATTTTGGAATACGTGCTTATGATATAAAAGGAAATTATACTGATATAAGCTGTTTGTCCAATGGAGTGCCTATTCCAGAGTATCTAACGCCGAATGCTCCCAGTAGCCTTACTGTGATGAATAGTCAAGGAGAAAGCTATGGGATGGAGGACAGCATTACCTTTGCAGTTAAAGATGAAATAAAAATATTTTGGGAGATATTACCAGCTACGGGTAGTGATTATGGAATTGGCGCGGTGCAGTATAAGGTTGGGGATGGAGACTGGGTGACGGTAAGCTCGGATGATATGCTTCTTACTGGTCCGGATGATACCGTGGCGGCTAATGGGACAATAATTGCACTTCCTGAAGAAGGAATAAATGTGATACAAATACGTGGAGTAGATAGCAATCCGGTGAATGCACTAACTGGTCCGCCGTCTACTATCAATGTAAATAGGGATTCCCAGGCACCAGCGGTAGTAATGACATATCCGGATGGAGTTGGAGAACCGCCAGTTTGGGAGATTGGTGATTCGATTGAAATCACATCTGTAACCGATCAAAATTTTGAACAAATAACGGTAGAACTAGGGGTTAAGCTACCCTTTATAGGCACGGCTTACAATACTGTTTTTACGGGAACAAGCGATACTATCTATCCAGCGAGTATTCCTCTGAGTTCCCTTGCGCTAGGTAATTATGAATATGCTCTGCGTGTAAAAGCCAATGACTCTGCGGGAAACGAATATATTGAGGAGAAAAGCTTTTATTTGGCGGCATCTGCCAACTATGTGAATCCGCAACTTTATATTATAGGAGCAGAGGAAGACCCACTGGGAACTATAGTATTAAATGACGTGACCAGAACTATCGGATATGAGGCTATCGAAAGTTATATATTGCCAGATACTTATCAATTGACATTGTATGCCGATGGAGCCCCCTTACCCAATATATTGGTAGATAAAGAAGCTCGGACTATTACCTTTAACGTGGTGGAGCCGGGAAATAGAGAGCTTCTACTAAAAGAGAAACCAGTATCCCTGCATCTAGAATTGACAGCAGGAGATGTTACTGCATATTCTGTACCGATCTTTACTGCGAATCAGACAGTGGGCTTTACTGAACAGGAGTTCAGTAATTTAATAGGTTTTACTTTAGGTGAGGGAAAACTTCATGTTCCCAATAATCTATCAACAGAAGGTTCATTTACATTGTCTCCAGTGGAGTCCGGGTTGGGACTTCTAAATAGTGTAACGGTGAACACCCTTGGAGGGTTGCCCAGCGATGTAGAAGTGGTTTTTGATGTGCGTTTCTATGATGGAGAGGGGTATTCGACTCCCGTTACAGTAGGTATTGGGGAAGCAGCTAGTCTTGCTGGAACCTATTACGGTTATGAGATTACTGGACGTGTCACGAGCTATGGTACTCATACGTTGGATGAAAGCCTTGCTATTACTGAGTTGACCGTAACAACTAGATATACTGGAATCAATAAGCGTACGGATAAGCAGTTGGTTCCGTCGCCGACGGGTCTTAGCGCTGCCCCATTGGTAAACTATACTACGTGGCTACGTTGGGATGAGGCGGAGGAGGATACGGATGTTCTGACCTATGACGTGTACCGGATTCCGGTAAGTGATGAAGATCCTGAGACTCCGCAACGAATCGCGGAGGATCTGCGGGAACCGTACCACTACGACTACAACCTGTACTATGGACAAACATTTGACTACTATGTGATTGCGAAAAAAGAATTTCAGACAGCAGATGGAACCTATACTGCGGTCAGTATTCCATCGATATTTGAACGAGCGACAATAGTGGATCAGGGAGAAACAGATAAATATCTCGGGTTACAGAATTATTGGAGTTATGTCACTATGGATGTAGGCAGCGGTGATGCCTATGCCAACGTGGCCAGCGGTAACTTAGTATACCAAAAGACCGATTTTGCTAATACTGCGCCTCTTTTGGCGTCGGTGATGCGCCGGACCTATAACAGCCAATCAACATCCTGGACCCCACTTGGAGTGGGATGGGATTTCAGCTTTAATACCAATCTGTTATCAGAATATGGCCCCGATGCTGGCGGTAATATGATCGAAGTTGCTGTGTTGCTTAAAGACGGGGATGGAACAATCCATCGGTATGAGAAATTAGAGGATGGCAGCTATAAGACTCCAAGTGGAATCTTTCTGGACTTAGTTGAAAATGCGGATGGAACCTTTACGGCAGAGCGCTCCGATGATATCACCTATGTATTCAACCAGCAGCGGATGATCCAGGAGTTTCGCGAGCCTAATGGGAATAAGTTGCTCTTCGAGTATGATAAAAAGGGACGGCTTATCAAGGTGATGCATAACCTTTATTTGGAAGAGAATGCCGATGGGCACCCGATATTTTGCGAAAATGAGCAACAATTTATTGCATTTGAATATGGCGAGACATCAAATAATCAGGATAAAATCATTAAGGCTATTAACCACTTTGGGATAAATGAGGATGGTACGGCCAATGAACAGGTCTATGAGTATAGCTATTATAATAATATCAATTCGCCACATCACGGAAAGTTGACAGGAGTAACCACAAATTATACACGTCCAATCCTATATTTTAGCTATCCAGATAATGTGCCGCTGCCGTTAGAATATGATTCAAATTCTGTGTTTGAAGATTATAACTATGATAATGAAGTATTCGCTCTGAATATGATAGAGGTTCCAAGTAACGATCCCGAATATCCTTTTAGATGGTCAACTGCAGAAATTTCGTATACAGATGGAACAAAAAAATTGGATGTGTTGACCTTTGAAGATGAAAGTCTAATGATGGGCTATTATGAAGCTGAAAGCGGCTACGGAGAATCCATTAAAAAGACCGTTGCGACCACATTGATAAATTCAGACCTCTATGGAATACCAGTATCTAGATGCACGTTCTATACGGATTCAGCCAATCATGGGGTGGTGATAGAAAGCCGAGTAGACGGAAGCCGTCCGATATATTATGAGAACTATACTAGCACCCTTCAACCTCAGACAGTGCGAGCCTACAATGACGCGGCCCACAGTACACCGGTAACCAATACGTATACCTATGACAATCGAGGGAATGTATTATCCAGCACTGATGCACTTGGGATTCGGAGCGAATACACCTACCAGAGCGGGACCAGCTGGCTGACGGAGCAGAAGGTATTTGATGGGGAGACCCTATTGAACCGCGCTCAGTATACCTACGATGATTGGGGGAATTTGCTGACCAGTAAAATCGCGGTGAGTAATCCCGCTACTTTTACGGACATCAAAACTACCACCAATGTATATGATAGCCGGGGGCTGCTGCTGGAGACCACAGCCTGGAATGGGAAGAAGACAGTTTATACCTATGATAAATTTGGGAGAATGGCAAGTTCTTCAGAGGTTGGAGATGGAAAAACTCTTCTTACGAGCTATACCTATGATGTAAGAAATAATCTTACAAGCAATAGTCTACAACGCGGGAGTAACTCAATTACTAACGAATACCAATACGACAATCTTGGGTATCTGGTATACACTGGGTATGCAACAGGGCAGAAAGAGTATCAGCAATATACAAGAAGTGGTTACTTAGTGAATAGTACTACACTTGGATATGCAGGCCAGCAATATATGGGCAAGATGGTTACTTCATATGCCTACGATAGAACTGGAAGGTTGACAGAAACATATTTGCCTCGAGGTATATATGTTTTAGATTCGTTTCAAGCTGAACAGAATGAAATTACCACGATAAGTACGGTAGGCGGTTGGATCGGTGGTGTGACTGCAGAACGGGAAACCGTTTCTGGTAGCAAAAATCCGGTAGGAGTGGTAGATTCCACTCAAATGTACCAGTTCCAGAGAAATGGAACTATGGGGAAAAAGACGTATTTTGATTATGCAGGAAACGCAGTAAAAACTGTTAATACGTATGAGGAGGATGGCGTGTGGAAGGAGGAGCGGCCGGTCCATGTGGAGTACGACCTGGTGGGCCGCGCCATCCGGCAGTATGACGAGAATCTGCTGGTGGAGAGCTATACGGACTACGACGTCATGGGGAACGTATTCCGGAGCTGGACCTATGTGGAGACGGTGGACGGAGTACGGAAGTACGCCGTAAAGGAGTACAGTTACGACCTTCTGGGCCGGGTGACGGAGGTAAAGGAGTATCTAAGCCTCCAGGCCAGGGGAAGCGCGCCCAGTGGGGAAAGCCAGAGCACCAGCTATGTCTACGATACCTACGACGCGGTGGAGGGGATGTACTACGATACCGTCACCGACGCGGAGGGCGGGATGACCCGGACCTACTACAACCAGCTGGGCCAGAGCAAGCGGGAGATCCAGTATGGAAAAACAGTGGACGCGGCCATGGACAAGCGGATCATCACGGAGTGGGTGTACGATGAATACGCCCGCCTGAGCCAGGTGAAGGCAGGGGCCAGCGGAGACAGCCTGGTGGTGCGGCAGAGCTATGAGTACGACGCCTATGACCGTGTGGTGCGCGAGACCACGGACAGCGGGCGGTACACTACCTATGAGTACGACCACTTCGGGCGGCGAAAGAAGATGACGGACCGGGTGGATGGAGAGGACATCGTCACCACCTGGGTGTACGATGAAAACAGCAATGTAATTCAGATGATCCAGGATGGGAAGCCGGTGAACTACAGCTACAACGGGGTAGGGGAGCTGGTAGCCATGCAGTATGGGAACACGGGGAGCGTGCGGACCATCGCCTATGGGTATGACAGCCTGGGGCGTCCCGTGGAGGTGCGCAGCGCCATGGCGGGAGCGGGGACCGTGGAGCCAGAGAACCTGAAGACGGTGAAGAGCTACCACTACGGCGCCAATGGGGATCTGAACGAAGCGGTGGAGTATCTGGACTTTGACCGGAAAGCCAATCTCCAGGGCACCACGGTGGTGGAGAAGTACAGCTATGACAGCCTGGGCCGAGTGACGGAGCTGGAATACGTAAAACGGGCGGGGGAAGCGGAGACCCTGCTGGAGAAATACACCCAGAGCTATGACGGCAGAAGCTATGCGACTGGGGGAAGTTACAATACAAATAGCATGGAGAATCGTTATCTAAATGTGAATCGAACCTATGAGTATGATGCCATTGGGCGGTTGATCAGTGTGGATGTCTCAGAGGCAGCCTATATTGGAACTACGTCGCAGATCAATGACAGAAGCTACAGCTATGGATACGACAAGGTAGGAAACCGGCAGTACCAGAGCATCACGGAGGATGGGAATACCGAGACGGACCGGTACAGCTACAACAACCTGTACCAGCTCATAAAGAGCGAGAAGGGGAACGGGAGCAATACGGGAGCCAGCGTATGGCAGGTGGAGCGGGAGTACCAGTACGACGCCTATGGGAACCGGACGCTGGAGACCCAGTACCACGTGGACTATGCCCAGGGCGGAAGCCAGAAGATCGGGGACATCCGGTATACGTACAACAACGCCAGCCAGCTTGTAAAGGTGGAGGAGAAGCTGGAGAGCGCCAGCGACTACACGGTAAAGAGCCGGAACGTGTACAACGGAGAGGGTCAGCGGATCCGGCAGTACAACGAGGCAGGGGAGTACGAGAGGTACTTCTACATGGGAGGAGCGCTGGCGTTCACCACGGGATCGTCGACGGACTATGTGCCCAGCGAGAACATCCTGGGTCCGGACGGCCGGATCATCGCCAGCAAGCGAGGGTTCAAGGAGATCTACGAGAACCCAACTGAGAGCGCGTACCAGTTCTACCATTACGACATGCAGGCCAGCGTGGGGAGCATCGTATTGGGAGAGGAGGGGGCCGCGGGGTACCGGTATACGGAGCGGAACCAGTACGATCCCTTTGGGAAGCAGAACGAGAGCACCAGCTTCAGCGAGGTGGAGAACAACATCAAGTATGGCGGGGGCATGAGCGATAGTAGCGGGCTGTACTATATGGGAGCCCGGCACTACGATCCCAACGTAGGGCGGTTCCTGCAGCAGGACAGCTACAAGGGGGACCGGTACAGCCCCTGGACCCAGAACCTGTATACTTATACCAGCAACAACCCCATCAACTACATCGATCCTACTGGGCATAGCTTTGAGTTGCTTGATAAGGTATTTGAAAAAATCCGTTCCGAAGTTGAAAAAAGGCAGCAGTTGGCAAAGAAACAACGTGAACTAAGCCCTCTTAAGAATCCTGTTTTTGACAAGCTTGATAAGGCCGTAGATAGTCTAATCCAGTATGGGGTGCCCACATCGCCGACTGGAATGGACCGGTATGTGGCGGATGCCATAGCCGGACCGGCGATTCAGCAGACTAAGAGTAGCCGTTTGGAACAATGGGGATTTATTGCGGAGGTCGAACAAAGTGGCAGATTGCGCACATATGCAAAATCACAGGAATATAGCGGAGATAGCTTTGAAGCACAGAGTGATATAATAGATCAAAGACGGGATGACTATGAAGAAGATCTGAATAGGAATGGCTATAAAGTAGTGGGCATGGCCTTCTACCATACCCATATTTCCGATGAGATAGGAGGAATCTGTGCCATTTGTGGGCAGCCAATCTATCCCTCCAAAAAGGACGCAGGATTTTACTACGACCATAGAAAGACGTATTCAACCCAGTATGTTATCATTCCGAATGGGGGAAGGGTGCTTGTACAGAGGGTAGATATGTCCACCTATGCAGGAGGAAAAGCGACCTATAAGGAAAGCACGGATCCAGACTATCAAATCAATGAGGACATCTATTTGGGTGAGTTTGGACACCATGTTCAAACGATTATGAAGTAAAGGGGTGAAGACTATGAAAAGATGGATGCTGATGATCCTATCATTGCTGATGAGTCTTCCAGTCTACATGGTCTATGCTGCGCCAGCGAATGAGGATGAAGAGCCGCCGCAGACCTTCAATGAGATGGATATGGCAATCACGGCACGGACAAAGGAGATACATGGGCAATATGTCTCTGTTGCAGGAACTGCAAACGAACTCACGAAAGAAGGCATGTGCCTATACTTTGATAACCCTGACTTTATCTTTGATATTAAGGAGAACGCAGTTTGGCTGGACAGGTCCTTTATCGACGCTGGAGGATTAAATATCCCGCTATCCAAGGATGAGCAGACGTATTCCAGGACGTTTTTAGCAGAAGGCTATGTGAACCTAAATGATCGAGGGCCAGGAGGAAGATATGCCGCAACGATTCAAGCGGAGCCTGTAACGGAGCCGTTTCTGGGCGACGCCACCAGAACAGGAGGATTGGGAGGAGACCAACGGGAGGATGCGGTGGAGGTTTCCATCTTCCGTCTGATGGCAAATATATGGGAATACCAGGGGAAGTGGGTTAAAACACAGGGAATATGGCGACTAAGTTCACAATCAACGGAAAGTTATGATGTTACGTATTGTTTCAAGCCCTTTATTAGCTCTGGGGTCCCGAGCATAGAGTTTTTACGAGATACCCAGGAAAGCACGCCCATTTTCTATGATCTGCTTCCCTTTATAGAGAACCGTGATGAGCGCCTGATGTCAAAGATAGCCCCTATTGCGGCGGAGGTAACTGGGAAAGTGGTATTGGCAGAGTATCCTTGGAAAAAGCAAATAGAATTTGAAGAAATCATGAGGATCCGGCTGCATCCATTGCGGAAGCAGGAGTTACAGCAGGAGAAAAAAGGAGGCGTCCAATGAAACAGAAAACGCTGATTCTGATTATTATAGCGGTATTCTGCGGGTGCCTTGCGGGGTGTACGGTGGAACCGGTTAAATTGGAGGCAACGCCGGTTTCGTTTGTCGAAGTGATTGCGCATCCTGAGCGACATTCGGGAGAGAGTATTGCGGTAAAAGGAGTGTTGAGGGAAGAAGTCGGAGGATATTGTTTGTACTATTCCAGATTAAGCGCGAAGTACAGCAACCCCTTGGATGGTATTTGGCTGGGAGATCTCTCAGATATTGCAACACCAGAAGAATTAGAGGCATGGGATACCTGGTATGTAGAAGTAATAGGAATCGCGGACTATCAAGAACAGGGGCCTGATGGAGCCTATAGCAGTGGAATTCGAGTGAATAAGGTGGACAAACTAGAGCAAATAAACAAAGTAAATTATGAGAATCCCTTAGGGGAGGACATTGTGTTTGAATAAAGAAGTGAGTGCACCGTTTTATAAGCCAAAGTATCCTGTCACTCACCCAGTGACAGGATACTTTGGCTTATATAGACCCTACAATCTAACTTCTCTTTCTTATATTCCGCAGTCTGTACGGCAATGCTCGTTAAAACGATCTTCATGAACGCTCTCATAAAAGCGATGGCCACCTGCAAAGTTATAGCATTGAAATCCCTCTTGGGTAAGAATACGGCAGGCGAGGTAACTGCGAAGGCCGGATTGACACATGACATAGATGGGTTTTTCCCGATCCAACTCCTCAATCCGCTCCCGCAAATCGTCTAGGGGGATGTGAGTGGTAAAGCCCTGAGCGTGGCCGGATTGATATTCCCAATCGGTGCGGGTGTCCAAAAGGATGACGCTGCCGTCCTGGGGAAGGCCATCGATATCCTCGTAGAAAAACTGCCGAACCTTTCCGCTCAGTACGTTTTCCGCGATAAACCCAGCCATATTGACCGGATCCTTGGCGGAAGAATAGGGCGGCGCATAGGCGAGATCCAAGTCCCGCAAGTCCGTCACCTTCATGCCGGCCTGCATGGCGGTGGAGATGACGTCCAGCCGTTTGTCCACCCCATCAAAGCCAACGATCTGCGCTCCTAGGATTTGCTCGCTTTGCGGATTAAACAACAGTTTTATGGTCATCACCCTGCCGCCGGGATAGTAGGAGGCATGGGAAGCGGGGGAAAGGATGACCTTATCATAGGCGAGCCCCGCTGCTTGAGCTCCTTGCTCGTTGATACCAACAAAAGCGGCAGTCATATCAAAGACCTTCAAAACGGAAGCGCCGGGGGAACCCTTATAACGGCTAGGGATTCCCGCAATGTTGTCAGCCGCGATTCGGCCCTGCTTGTTGGCGGGCCCTGCTAGAGCAATGACCGCCTTATGCTCCGTTACAAGATTGGAGATGGATACCGCGTCTCCAACGGCGTAGATGTCCGGATCGGAGGTCTGCATGTGTTCGTTTACCATAATGCTTCCCTTCACGCCAAGCTCCAGCCCTGCTTCCTTTGCCAGAGTGGATTCCGGCAGAACGCCTACCGCGAGAATTCCCATATCCACCTCTATGGGTTCTTGGCCGCTCAAGAGGATCCTGAGCCCATCCGCCGTTTCTTCAAATCCCGCTACATCCTTTTGCAGCAGCAACTCTACGCCGTTTGCCCGCATATGTGCGTGTAAAAAGCTTGCCATATCCCTATCCATAGGAGGGAGGATATGATCCCCTCGTTGGATAAGGTGCACCTGGATACCAAGCTCCCGGAGGTTTTCTGCGGCTTCCACGCCAATGAATCCTCCGCCAATGACGGCTGCCGATTTGACATTTTCCTTGACCGCTTCTTCCCGGATGCGAAGGGTATCCTCCACCGTACGGAGGGTGTGGATTTTGCGGCAATCGATACCGGGCAGGCTGGGCTTTATTGGCAGGGCCCCGGGAGAGAGAAGAAGCTTGTCGTAGCTCTCCTCATAAACGCGCTGAGAGGCAAGGTCTCGGACGGTGACCGTTTTTCGATCCCGGTTGACGGCGGTGACCTCATGGCGCACGCGGGCGTCAATGCGAAAACGCTCCCAGAATCCTTGGGGGGATTGGAGCGTTAAGCTGTTTTTATCCTCTATAACGCCGCCGATATAATAGGGAAGGCCGCAGTTGGCGTAGGAGATGTATCCGGAACGCTCAAAGATGATGATCTGCGCCTTTTCATCAAGTCTACGGAGCCTTGCGGCTGCGGTAGCGCCGCCTGCCACTCCGCCAACGATAACAACTTTCATCTGGGGAACCACCTTTCCAATTTCATTTGCCGCAGCGATCCACCTTTTTCCATGCTTTTCAACCAATGGAACCGCCTGCGCTTTCAAAAAGTATGGGCTAACCCTCCAGCATGGCGGTGATCTGCTCTTTGGGTCTGTAACCTACGCTGGCTTTGACCACCTTGCCGCCCTGGACTACCATCACAGACGGGATGCTGACCACCCGGAAAGCCGATGCCAATTCCAGCTCCTCCTCCACATTGATTTTACCAACCTTTGCCTTGCCTTCATATTCCTTTTCGATTTCTTCAATAATGGGGGAAAGCATGCGGCAGGGTCCGCACCAGGCCGCCCAGAAATCCAATAGTACGGGCAGATCAGACTGCAATACTTCCGCTTCAAAATTCTGCTTTGTAATTTTCATATGGTTTCTCCTTTCAAGTACCTTGTACCGATATCATAGGGGAAACGCAGGGTCTTTACCGTGACCAAGTCACAATTCAAAAAGTTTTTGGATGAAGAGTGTAAGGAAGAGATCAGATGTTCCGTAACCCGTCTATATCCTTCAGTAGAACGGAACCCCGCTTGGACTGCACCAGGCCATCGGCGGAAAAACGTTTCAGCATTCGAGCGACGACCTCCCGGGCGGAATTGATCCGTATGGCGATCTGCTCGTGCGTCATGGGAACTTCCAATTTCCCCGTTCGGTCATATTCGCTTAATAGGAAGCGGGAGAGTCGCTGATCCATCTTTGCGAATAGGATCTGTTGCATCGTCCACATCACCGAGGAAAAGCGTTCCGTAGCAAGCTCATAGAGAAAACACCTAACATGAATATTTTCCTGGACCATCTGATGAAACATGGCGGAGTGAATGACCAGAAGATCGCAATCACTTTCCGCCACCATCTGGGTATCAAAGGTAATCTGACGGATGACGCAGGAAGCTGAGAGAACACAGAGTTCCCCCTGGGTTAATCGGAACAGCGTGATCTCCCGTCCCTCCTCTGAGAGCAAATAGGTCCGAATATCCCCCGCAAGGAGAAGCACCATTCCAAGACAGGCGCTTTCGCTGCCAAAGATGACGGCGCCCTTTTGGTAGTGAAGGACAACAGCGCTGTTGGATAGGCACTCCTTTTGATCTGGATCGAGATGCTCCCAAAATGGGAGCTTTAAAAGGTGGCTCTTTACGTCGTGCATGGCGTCACTTCCTTACCGATTGTTGTCCTCCGTAAAGCGGCGACGAAACCGCTCGCCGCCACATGGAGATACTGGTTAAACTATTTAAAGAATATTATATATCAAATTATACACCAAAACTCTTTCCGCAAGAATAGGCGTGCCAAGGATGCAACTGGGCGTGGGAAGGAAAACCCAGCATAGAAAAAACCACCGATCGCTTGTATTTGCTAAAGATAGGCAATATAATGCCGCTCAGAATGGATGGATGTTTGTCGATTCGCGGGGAGGACAGAATGAAGCCAGAAAGACAGACGACGAGCGAACAGAAGGAGCAGGAGAATGCCGCCATTTATGCGAGGCGATGGGAACTGGATCTTCTGGGAAGGGTAACCTATGCTTCCCAGGTGGGTAGTTTGTTTTGGTGCCGGTCTCCCCGATATGGGGAATGTGTGCTGAAAATCGGCAAGGCTCCCGAGGAAACATGGACGGAATACTATGCCCTTTCGGCGGACCGGGAAGGGACCTTCTGCCGGGTATATGAGGCGGATTGTCCCAATGGAGCGCTGCTTTTAGAGCGTATCTCGCCGGGAACACCCCTACGACAGGAGCCGGATCCTTGTCGGCGGATGGATCGCTACTGCACGCTGATCTCCTCTTTGCACCGCCCCTGCAGGCATCCGGAGCGCTTCCCGACCTATACCCAATGGATCCGGCGAGCAGCCCGATCCATAGAGCGGATCAAGGAGTATGGGGAACTGTCCCACCACATGCGGATGGCTCGAGCGCGCTATCTAGGGCTGCGGCGGCGCTACCAAAGAAACCTTTTGCTGCACGGCGATCTGCACCACGACAACATCCTTCTTGGGGAGAGCGGCTATCGGCTCATCGATCCCAAAGGCGTGATAGGGGATCCGATTTTTGAGATCGGACGGTTTTTGATCAACGAGCCCTATTCGCCATCCGCTGATCCTACCGGGGAAGCTCTGCGGCTGGTTCAGGGCATATCCCGCCGGCTGGCCATTCCTGCCGTCCACGTCCTGGAGGTGTTTTATGTGGAGCTGACTACCTGCTGGTTTGTGGAGGACGGCCAAACGCAACAATACGAGGAACGTCTGAAACACATCGATTTTTTGCGGTCCCTTTTGGACGGCTAAAGTAACTGGTCCTAAAGGCTAAGTTGCCTTAAATGGAGCAGAACCATTGCCCCGGTGGAAAGAAGGGAATGGGAGGTTCCTCAACACCATGCTTTGATCAAAGCATGGTGTTTTTTATGAAATCCCCAGGGGAGCTACATATTAATTTATTATTAATTCATAAAATTTCTGTTGACAAAACTATGCGGGACGACTATTCTACTAACAATATTAGCAAAAAGCCTAGGAGGTAGGGGATGGAGTATACGGAGCTGGCCGCTCAATTCATGGAGCAGATGGCTGTGCTGGGGCCGGGCCGGCCTCATAAACGGATCAACGAATCCATGCGGGGAGAAGCCTTTGTTTTGCAGTATCTGGATACCCACCAGGGCCCCATTCCGCCTGGGGAGATCAGCGGCGCTATGGGCATCAGTTCAGCTCGGATGGCCACCGCCCTCAATAGCTTGGAACGAAAGGAACTGGTGATCCGAAAGGAGGATCCCAGGGATCGCAGGAGGATCCTGGTGTATATGACGGCCAAGGGGAAAGCTCTTGCGGAGGAACGGTATCGGGAGGTTCTGCAGCTTACGGCGGAGATGCTTTCCCTTTTGGGTGAGGAGGACGCCAAAGAGCTGGTGCGTATTATGGGCAGACTGGTAAACCTTTTGCCGTTGCCCGGAAAGGAAGGGCGTTTTTGATGGGAATCTGGTAATCCTATTTTTACGCCCTGTCTTTCACCGGCCATGAATGGAGGAAATTTGATATGCTAAAAATTCTAAAGCGCCTAAACGCAAAGGAATGGGCGCAGGTGGGGATCAGTTTGATCTTCATCGTTCTGCAGGTCTGGCTGGATCTGAAGCTGCCGGACTATATGTCTGAGATCACTCAGTTAACCCAAACCCCGGGCAGCGCCCTAGGGGAGATCTGGACGGCGGGAGGCAAGATGCTGCTATGCGCCTTAGGGAGCCTAGCTTCGGCCATTGCCGTGGGATTTCTCGCTTCCCGGATCGCGGCGTCCCTGTCCCGACGGCTGCGGAGCATGCTGTTCAATCAGGTGGATTCCTTCTCCATGGAGGAGATCAACCGGTTTTCCACCGCCAGCCTCATCACCCGCTCCACCAATGATGTCACCCAGATTCAGATGCTGGTAACCCTGGGCCTTCAGATGATCGTAAAGGCCCCCATCATGGCGGTTTGGGCGGTGACCAAGATCGCTGGCAAAGGGATGGAGTGGACCATCACCACCGGAATCACCCTGGCGCTTTTGATGGGGCTTATCGCGCTTGTGATGATCTTCGTGATGCCAAAATTTCGGAAGATGCAGGTCTTGACCGACAACCTCAACCGGGTAACCCGGGAAAACCTCACCGGGTTGCGGGTGGTCCACGCCTACAACGCCGAGGGCTACCAGGAGGAAAAGTTTGAAAAGGCCAATCAGGAGTTGACCGCCACCCATCTGTTCACCAGCCGGGGAATGGCTATCCTGATGCCGGTGATGACCACCATGATGAGCGGCCTGTCCCTGGCCATCTACTGGATCGGCGCCTATCTCATCAACGCGGCGGCTATGACCGAGAAACTGACCCTGTTTTCCAACATGGTGGTGTTCTCCTCCTATGCCATGCAGGTGATTATGGCCTTTGTGATGATGGTGATGATCTTCATTATGCTGCCCCGGGCCGCGGTATCCGCCCGCCGGATCAACGAGGTTTTGGATACCGAGCCCACCATCCGGGATGGCCATGCAAAGGAGGGCAAACCGGGGATGGAGGGGGAGATCGCTTTTCGCCATGTGAGCTTCCGGTACCCAGGCGCGGCGGACTATGTTCTCCACGATGTGAGTTTTCAGGTTCATCGAGGGGAGACGGTGGCCTTCATCGGCTCTACCGGCAGCGGAAAAAGCACCCTTATCAACCTGGTACCCCGATTCTTTGACGTTACCGAGGGCGAAGTTCTTGTGGATGGTGTAAACGTTAAGGACTATAAGGAAGAAGCCCTATACAATAAGATTGGCTATGTACCGCAGAAGGCGGTGCTGTTCAAAGGAACGGTTGCATCCAATGTTGGTTATGGAGACAATGGCCGGGAGGAGCCCACGGAGGAGGATATCCGCACCGCGGTGCGGATCGCACAGGGCGCGGACTTTGTAGAAAAGATGGAGGGCCAGTATCACGCAGATATCTCCCAGGGAGGCACCAACGTGTCGGGGGGGCAGAAGCAACGCCTGGCCATCGCCCGGGCGGTCTGCCGAAAGCCGGAAATCTATATCTTTGACGATAGCTTTTCCGCTCTGGATTATAAGACCGACCGGATCCTGCGCTCGGTTTTAAAGCAGGAAACCGCCGGAGTTACCAGCATGATCGTGGCCCAGCGTATCGGAACGATTATGGATGCCGATCAGATTATCGTGCTGGATGAAGGCAGGGTAGTGGGAAAGGGGACCCATCGGGAGCTGCTGGATACCTGCGATGTCTATCGGGAGATTGCCATGTCCCAGCTAAGCGAGGAGGAACTTGTATCATGAGCGAGCGGAATGAAAGACGGCAGGGAAGGGGACCCATGGGCGGAGGACCGCCCCATATGCGGGGACCTGGAGAAAAGCCGAAGAATTTTAAGAAAACAATGGGGAAATTGATCCGCCACTGCAGAAAATACCTTCCAGCCATGCTGATCGCACTGGTGGCGGCCGCTGCGGGCACGGTGTTGCAGATCATTGGTCCCGACTGGATTAAGAGCCTGACCAATGAGATCAGCAAGGGATTACCGGCTTTGGTGAACGGCGTACCGGTGGCAAACAGCATCGATATGACCGCCGTGGCCAATATCTGCTGGACGCTAGTGTTCTTCTATGCTGGCGCTATGTTGCTAAACTTTATCCAGAGTTTTATCATGGCGACGGTGACCCAGAAGGTAAGCCGTGGTCTGCGCACCGACATCTCCAAGAAGATCAACAGATTGCCCCTTCGGTACTTTGATCAAACCAGCTACGGTGACGTGCTGAGCCGTGTGACCAACGACGTGGACACCATCGGCCAGACCATGAACCAGAGCGTCAGTACCCTGGTGACCTCCGTTACCATGTTCTTTGGCGCCCTCTTTATGATGTTCTACAATAGCTGGATTCTGGCGCTGACGGCGGTGGGAGCCAGCCTGATTGGATTCGTGCTGATGATGATCATCATGCGGAGGTCTCAGAAGTACTTTGTGGCACAGCAAAACGAGTTGGGGAACATCAACGGCCATATAGAGGAAATCTACTCCGGGCACAGCGTGGTTAAGGTATACAACGGCAGCAGAGAGGCCCGGAAGACCTTTGAGGAGATCAACAGCAAACTCTATAACAGCGCTTGGAAGTCCCAGTTTCTATCCGGCCTTATGATGCCTCTGATGAACTTCGTAGGCAATTTGGGATATGTGGCGGTATGTGTGGTGGGCGCGACCTTGGCTATGAACGGAGCCATCTCCTTTGGCGTGATCGTAGCGTTTATGATCTATATCCGCCTGTTCACCCAGCCTTTGAGCCAGATCGCCCAAGCCTTCAACAACCTGCAGCGGACGGCCGCCGCCGGCGAGCGGGTATTTGCCTTCTTAGGAGAGGAGGAACTATCGGACGAGAGCGGCAAGGCCCAGCGGCTAACGGACGTAAAGGGCGCCGTGGAATTCCGCCACGTGAAGTTTGGATACACCCCTTATAAGACCGTAATCCACGACTTCTCCGCCAAGGTGGAGCCCGGCCAGAAGATCGCCATCGTGGGGCCCACCGGAGCCGGAAAGACCACCATTGTCAACCTGTTGATGCGGTTTTATGAACTGGATGACGGCGAGATTCTCCTGGATGGGGTTCCCACCAACCGAGTCCCCAGGGAGAACGTGCATGAGCAGTTCGGCATGGTGCTTCAGGATACCTGGTTGTTTGAAGGAACCATCCGGGAGAACATCGTCTACTGCAAACCCGGTGTAACCGATCAAGAGGTGGAGGATGCCTGCAAGACGGTTGGATTGCACCATTTCATCATGACCCTGCCCGACGGCTATGACACCGTTCTAAACGACAAGGCCAGCCTGTCCGAAGGACAGAAACAGCTCATTACCATTGCGCGTGCCATGATCCAGAACGCCCCCCTTCTGATCCTGGATGAAGCCACCAGCTCGGTAGATACCCGGACGGAGCGGATCGTTCAGGCGGCCATGGATCAGTTGACGGTTGGACGCACCTCCTTTGTTATCGCGCACCGGCTGTCCACCATTAAAAACGCCGATTTGATCCTGGTCATGCGGGATGGCGATATCATCGAGAGCGGCAGCCATGAGGAACTGCTGCAAAAGGGCGGCTTCTATGCCGAACTCTATAACAGTCAATTTGAGGACGCGGCATAACGGCCGTTCAGCAAACGAAAAGCCACGGGTTATAGGGCCGTGGCTTTTTCCATTTTCCCCGCTGTACATATTTCTTCTCCTGGGATAGACACTAGCAAAAACGAGATTCCAAGGAGTGTAATATGGAGCAAAAGCAATCCCTGTACCGCTACGCGGTGCTGGCGGGCAGTTTCTTTCTTATGGCGGTGCCCTTCAGTATTGTAAACACCATCCACAGCCTGTTTATCGTTCCGGTCACCGAGGCCATGGGCATTTCCACGGGGACGTTTTCCCTGCTGTTTACCATCGGCTCTTTGACGGTAGCGGCAACCTCTCCCTTCATCGGGAAACTGCTGGACCGAGTCAATGTGAAGCTGATCATGGGAGCGGGCGCCCTTTTTACCGGTCTGGGCTTTCTGGGCTACGGATACGCCGTGGCCTTATGGCAGATCTATCTTCTTTCGGCGGTCATCGCCCTGGGGCTGACGGCGCTTACCACCATTCCAATTTCCACCCTGTTGACGGACTGGTTTCCCGAAAAGCGGGGAACCGCCATGGGATTCGCTTTTTCGGGAGCGGGGACCGGCACCTTCCTTTGGATGCAGGTGGTAAGCCGGATGTTGAGCGGCAGAGGATACCGGTACAGCTATATCACCCTGGGAATCATTATTCTGGCGGTTTCCCTTCCCATTGCCATCCTACTGATGAAACGACGCAGGGGGAATCTGACCAATTCCAAGCTTATGCCGGATCGAAAAGGCGTCCGAAGCATATTTCAGGACCAAACCTTTTTTCGGTTTTCGCTGGGCCTGTTACTGCTGGGGCTGACCATAGCGGGTACCCAGATCCATATCCAGCCCTATCTGTCGGCCAGCGGCTATCCCCTGTCATATAACGCCAACGTAGGTTCCGCTCTGGCCGCCTTTGCGCTGATGGGCAGCCTTGTGGGAGGATTTCTGTTCGACAAGCTGAAGAGCGCCAAGTCGGTGCTCATATTGGGAGGGCTCGCCATAATCAGCTATGTCCTGCTGATGGTATTCCATATCCCGTATGTACCCTTTCTTTTTGCCGGAGTTTACGGTCTCTGTCTGTGCATGCCCTCCCTGCTGCCCTCCTATGGGGTAGGAGAGCTGTATGGCCAGGAGGCATACGCCCAGCGGCTGGGGATGGTCAACCTGGTCTTCACCCTGGGTGGGGCGGGGGGGCCTTTGCTATCGGGGGTTTTAGCGGACAATCTGGGTTACTCCGCGGTATGGATTGTGTATCTGATCCTGGTCGCCGCGTATCTTTTCCTCTTCCAAAGGGCCTTTGAAGGAAATGCAGGAAAAACTGCAAGTTGATTGCAGGATCGGGCAAAAAACCGGAAAAATCCCTGGGACAAGGGGATGATTTTTTTGTTTCATGTAGGATGAAAAATATAAAATTGCAAAAGGCTGTTGCATTTTATGTGGAAGAGGACTAGAATACATATTTAGACCGGGACGCAGTCCAGAAAAGGAGGGAGCAATATGCTGGGATTTGCCATGGGTTTGGTTTGCGGCGTGATAGAATTCCTCCTTCTCCGGCGGTTTGTAGCCGGGATCTCCCAAGGCACGATGCCTCTGTCCTTGATTGCGTACAAATTATTGGTCCTCGCGGTGACGCTGACGGCCTGTGTGCTGCTGGCTCGGGATCAGTTGATCTGGGCGGCCTGCGGAATCGCGGCGCCTTTGATCATCGGCTCCATCGGTCAGATGGTGGTGTCCATTGCGAGCAAGAAAAAAGAGGACCTGGAAAGGGATGTAGAACATGACGGGTAGCGAAACCGTGACCCTGGCCATTGTGCTGGGGTCCCTTGTATTGGCGGTTCTGTGCTTTTTCTGGCGGCGGAAGCTGGTACAAAAGCTGAATGCCCAAGAGGAACCCGATAAGAAGACCAAGCGGAAGAAACTGTGGGCCACCATTCTGATGGTAGCCATGGGTTGGCTGTTTGCCACCCAGCTCTTGACCTTCCTGTTTGGTCCCGCCGAGGGCGAAGGACTCCATGTGGAGATCGCCGCCAGCCGGGTGGAATTGTTGGGTTTTAGCGTCAGCTCTACGGTAATCACCACTTGGATTGCCATGGGCGGTATTCTGTTGGGGGCGCTGGCCATTCGGCTATTCCTGATTCCACGGATGAAGGATCAGCCTCGGGGACTCCAAAATGTGCTGGAGATCGCCGTGGAAAGCGTGTCCAAGTATACCGATGAAAAGAGCGGTCATCTGGGGGAAAACCTGGCTGCCTATATCTTCTCGGTAGCGACGCTGATGATCGGTTGTGCCGTCATCGAGCTCTTTGGCGTGCGGGCACCCACGGCGGATATCACCATGACCTTCGCCATGGCTCTGATTACCTTTATTCTCATCAACTATTACGGCATCAAGAAGAAGGGGGTAGGCGGCCGGATCAAGAGCCTGGCGGATCCCACGCCGGTGGTATTGCCCCTGCGGATGATTTCGGACATCGCGGTGCCGGTTTCTCTGGCTTGCCGGCTGTTTGGCAACATGCTGGGCGGCATGATCGTCATGGATCTGCTGTACAGCGCCATGGGCAATTTGGCGGTGGGCGTTCCCAGCCTGGTTGGGCTGTATTTTAACGCCTTCCACCCTCTGATTCAGGCCTATATCTTTGTTACCCTCACCCTCACATTTATCAATGAGGCTGTGGAATAAAACCATTGAAATTTATTTTAGGAGGCATTTGATATGAATATTGGACTTGTTGCCATCGGAGCCGCTCTCTGTCTGCTTTCCTGCGCCGCCGCCGGTCTTTCCATGGGTCTGGCTACCGGTAAAGCGGTGGATGCCGTTGCTCGCCAGCCGGAAGCGTCCGGCAAGATCAACTCCATCCTTCTGCTGGGCTTGGCGTTGACGGAATCCACCGCCATCTACGGCTTTGTAAGCGCGTTGATCATGATGTTTACCCTGGGCGCATAACCCGAAGGAGTTGTTATAATGGATATTAACCCTGTGGATATTCTCATCCATATCATCAATATCCTGGTGCTGTTTGTGCTGCTTCGGCTTTTGATCTATAAGCCGGTGAAGAAGTTCATGGACGAGAGAAGCCAGCGGATCCAGAAGGAGATGGACCACGCCAGCGAGATCTCCGCCCAGGCCGAGGAGCTTCACGCCCAGTACCAGGCGGATCTTGCTGACGCCGACGCCACCGCGCAGCAGGTGGTGCGGGAGGCCGCTCAGAAGGCCAACGAAACGGCCCAGGAAATCCTTCGCGATGCGAAAGCCCAGGCTGGGCAGATGGTGGAGGACGCCCGGGTAAAGGCCGAGGCCGAGCGCGCCCGTGCCCTTTCGGATATGGAGGACCAGATCGCCGACCTGGCGGTGGATATGGCCGGCCACATTCTGCAGCGTGAGGTCAAGCTGGAGGACAACAAGGCCGTTGTCAAGGATTTCTTCCAGAAGGTAGGGTGATGGTATGCTGACTGGAACCCTGAGAATCGCGCCGCCCTATGATGAGGCGGAGCTCCAGTCCATCCAGGAGGGGTTTGAAACGCTCCTGGGGACGGCCATCCAATTCCGGGTGGTGGAGGATCCATCCTTGATCGGCGGGTTCTCCGCGTTTATCGACGGCAAGGTGTACGATGGCAGCCTGTCCGCCCAGCTGGGCGACATGCGCCGGCATCTGGCCCACTGAGGACGGTGAAACTATGCTGGATTTTAATCCCGGTTCCATCGGCTCCTTTTTGAAGGAGCGGATCGACCGGTTTGAGGTTGCGCCCCAGATTTACGAATATGGCACGGTAAACCGCAGCGCGGACGGCGTCGTCCACGTGGACGGCCTAAGCCATAGCCGTTACGGGGAGTTGCTTGAGTTTGAGAACAACGCCTATGGTCTGGCTTTGGATCTGGATCTAAACGGCGTGGCGGCGGTATTGCTGTCGGGGAGCACCGGGGTTACGGCAGGCTCCACGGTAAAGGGTACCGGCCATGTGGTGGATATCTGCGTGGGCCCGGAACTACTGGGCCGGGTGGTGGATCCCATCGGCCGTCCCCTGGACGGTAAACCGCTGGACGTGAAGAAATTCCGCCCGGTGGAAAACCATGCTCCGGCCATCATGGACCGGGCTCCCGTGAACCAGCCCTTGGCCACTGGCGTGCTGTCCATCGATAGCATGATTCCCATCGGCCGGGGCCAGCGGGAATTGATCATCGGGGATCGGCAGACGGGGAAGACTGCCATCGCTCTGTCCGCCATGCTGAACCAGAAGGATACCGGTGTAATCTGCGTTTACTGCGCCATCGGCCAGAAGGCGTCCACCGTAGCACAGCTGGTGGAGACCCTGACGGAAAACAACGCTATGGAGCATTCGGTGGTGGTGGCTTCCACCGCCAGCGATTGTGCCGCCATGCAGTATATCGCCCCCTATGCCGCCTGTTCCATTGCCGAGGAGTTCATGTATGCTGGCAAGGACGTTTTGGTGGTGTACGATGATCTCAGCAAGCATGCGGTGGCCTATCGAGCCATGTCTTTGCTGCTTCGGCGGCCGCCGGGACGGGAAGCCTATCCTGGCGACGTGTTCTACCTCCACAGCCGTTTGCTGGAGCGGGCCGCTAAGCTGAGCCCCGAGCTGGGAGGAGGCTCTATGACGGCGCTGCCCATCGTGGAGACCATGGCAGGGGACATCTCCGCCTATATTCCCACCAACGTGATCTCCATCACCGACGGTCAGATCTATCTGGAGTCCGAATTGTTCCATGCCGGCGTACGTCCTGCGGTTAACGTGGGCCTGTCGGTATCCCGCGTGGGTCGGAGCGCCCAGCACGACGCCATGAAAAAGGTATCGGGCAGCCTTCGTTTGGAGCTGGCCCAGTACCGGGAGATGGCGGTATTTGCCCAATTTGGGTCGGATATCGATGCCTCTACCGCGGCTCAGCTTCGCCGGGGCGAGCGGCTTACCGAGCTGCTCAAACAGACCCAGAGCAATATCATGCCTCTATCCCGTGAGGTGGCTACCCTGATCGCTTTTCTGGACGACGCGTTCCTCAATATTCCGGTGGGGAGGATTCGGGAGTGCAGAAACCGGATGCTGGAATACCTTTCGGCAAATGCCGGGGCCACCATGGCCAGTATCGATAACACCGGCAAGCTGATGGATGGAGACCGGGAGGAGCTTTCGGCCTGTATTCAGCGCTTTGTGCGTCAGGAATGCGGTGAATTGACAAATGGCTAACGTAGCTGAGATCCGCCAACACATCCGCGCGGTGGATCAAACCCGGAAGATTACCCATGCCATGCATCTGGTGGCCAGCAGCCGTATGAGCCGGGTGATGAGCCATATCGAGTATAACAACGCCTATTTTTCCAGGGTACAGTCCACCATGAAGGACATCCTTCTGGGCTCCGAGGCCATCTCCCATCCCTATCTGACCGAGCGCCAGGGGGATCGGAGAACCTTTGTCGTGGTATCGGGGGATAAGGGCATGGCGGGAGGCTATAACAACAACCTTACCCGTTTTGCCATGGAGCAGATTCGAGGGCATGAGAATTACCACCTGATCACGGTAGGGATGGTGGCCAGCCATTTCTTTCTGGAAAATGGCATCAAACCGGATATCGAGCTGGCGGGAGCCTCCCAGGATCCATCCTTGGTCAACGCCCGGGAGCTGGCCTTTGATATTTTCGACCTCTTTAACGAAGATGAGACCAATGACGTCTACATCATCTATACCAGCTTTTTGGGCGATACCAAGGCTCAGCCGGTGATGCGGCGGCTGCTGCCCATCCATTTGGATGATTACGATCATGTGGAGCCAGGGGATCCTAGCCGGGAGATTCTATATGAGCCCTCCCCCCAGGAGGTGTTCAACGTCCTGGTACCCCAGTATACCAGCGGCATCATCTTTGGCGCCTTGATGCAGGCCTATGCCAGCGAGCATTATGCACGGATGAACGCCATGGAGAGCGCGACCCGCAACGCCGATGAGATGCTGAAGAAGCTCCAAACCCAATACAACATCGCCCGTCAAGCCGCGATTACCCAGGAGATCACCGAGATCGCCGGCGCGGCGGAAGTTCTGCTTGGAGATACCGACTATGCAAAATGACATCATATCCCATGGGATTATCATCAAAATCAATGGTCCAGTGCTGGACGTCCGGTTTGAGGAAAATGAACCGGAAATCAACCACCTTCTGGTAACGGACGACGGCGTCCATATGGAGGTGGCGGCCCACAGCGCCCCCGGAGTGGTGCGCTGTATTGCCCTGGAATCCACCGACGGCCTCTGTTGCGGTACCCATGTGACGGGTACCGGCCATGGCATCCAGGTAACGGTGGGGAAAAACGCCCTGGGACGCGTGGTGGATGTTCTGGGCCGCCCCATCGACGGCCTGGGCCCCATCGAGGGGGAAAAGTGGGAAATCCACCGGGATCCTCCGGCACTGAGCCAGGTGCACCCCGCTACCCAGCTGTTTGAAACGGGAATCAAGGTTATCGACCTTCTGGCCCCCTATGCCAAGGGCGGTAAAATCGGCCTGTTTGGCGGCGCTGGCGTGGGTAAGACGGTGCTGATCATGGAGCTGATCCACAACATCGCCGTGAACCACGGCGGCTATTCGGTGTTTACCGGTGTGGGCGAGCGAAGCCGTGAGGGAAACGACCTGATGCACGATATGCAGGAGTCTGGCGCCATCGAGAAAACGGCCCTGGCCTTTGGCCAGATGAACGAGCCTCCGGGAAGCCGGATGCGGGTGGCGCTTACGGGGCTGACCATGGCGGAATACCTTCGGGACGAGAGCCATCAGGACGTTCTGCTGTTCATCGATAACATCTACCGATACGTTCAAGCGGGCAACGAGGTATCGGCCCTTTTGGGGCGGATGCCCTCTGCGGTGGGCTATCAACCCACTCTGGCCACCGAACTGGGAGAGCTTCAGGAGCGGATCACCTCCACCGAGAAGGGCTCCATCACCTCGGTTCAGGCCATCTACGTCCCCGCGGACGATCTGACCGACCCGGCCCCCGCCACCATCTTCTCCCATCTGGACGCCACAACGGTGCTGTCCCGTCAGATTTCCGAAATGGGCATCTATCCAGCGGTGGATCCCCTGGGCTCCTCCAGCCGGATCCTGGATCCCCAAATCGTGGGGGAGGACCATTACAACACCGCCCGCCGGGTGCAGGAGTGCCTCCAGCGGTATAGCGAGCTGCGGGATATCATCGCCATTTTAGGCATGGATGAGCTGACCGAGGAGGATAAACTCATCGTACTGCGAGCCCGGAGGATCCAGCGGTTTTTGTCCCAGCCTCTCCATGTAGCAGAGGCCTTCACCGGTATGCCGGGCCGCTTTGTTCCCATCGGGGAGACCATTGAGAGCTTCAAAGCCATCGTAAACGGAGAAGTGGACGATCTGCCTGAAAGCGCCTTCTTTATGGTGGGAAATATTGAGGAGGCCCGGAAACAGGCGAAGGAGATGAACTAGCCCATGGCCAAAACCTTTCAACTGGATGTGCTGACCCCTGAGCGGCTGTTCTATTCCGGTCCCGCGGAGGCCATCACCATCCAGGGGCTCAACGGAGAACTGACGGTTCTGGCGGATCATATCCATATGGTGGCTCCCCTTCAGGTAGGCTCAATCCGCATCAAGAAGGATGGAGCATGGCGGGAGGCCTTCAACTCCGAGGGGTTCCTGGAGGTTATGAAGCAGGGCGTTGTGGTATATGTCCAGGCCTGCGAGTGGCCGGAGGATATCGATGTGGTCCGGGCAGAAGCCGCCCTTCGCCGGGCAGAGGAACGCCTTCGCCAGAGGCGGAGCATCAACGAATATAAGGGAAGCAGGATCGCCGTGGCCCGCGCCATGGCGCGTCTGCGGGTGACTCACCAAAAACTCAACTTGGATTGAAAAACCGTCCGCTCACGCGGACGGTTTTTTCCTAGGCGTGACCTTTCCCATTGCCGGGTCATATGATGTACCGAGATCGTTCAGCCTGCCTGTTACCGGTGGGGATGAAGAAGGGAAGGGAAGAAACTTGGAAATTTTGGAGAAACACTACCCATTTCAGTGCGATGAGCTATCCTTTGGATACATAGATATGGAACCCCATTTGGATGCCGATACCATGTATATCCACCATCAGCAGGTTTATCAGAGGGAATGCGAGACCCTCAATGCCCTTTTGGACGATTGGGAGAAGCTGCAGAGCTTTACCCTTTTAGACTTGATTCAGAAGGATCTTCAGGTCCCCACGGTTCAGGAGCAATGGATCAAACATAGTGCGGGAGGCGTCTTCAGCCATTCCGCCTACTTTGCCGGTATGGGGATACCGGGGCAGCGGCTGCCGGATGGTCCGCTGGGCCAGGTGATTCAGGCTACTTACGGGAGCTTGGAAAACTTCATGAACTTATTTACCCAGGCCTGTCAGAGCGTAAAGGGCGTGGGCTGGGTTTGGTTGGTGGCAGATCCCGAGGGCGGCGTCCACATGGTGATGACCAAGGATAACCAGGTCCCCCGCCTAGAGCTGGTGAGGCCGCTATTGGTAAATGATCTTTGGGAGCATAGTTATTTTCTCAAATACGGGGTGGATGTGGTTCAGTATTGCAAAAACTGGTTTCAGCTGGTGGACTGGGCCGGCGCAGAGCGGCGATACCGGGAATATTTGATCCATGGAACGGAACTGCCCCACCAGGGAAGCTCCCGTGAATAGAGCGTGGAAAGAAAAACGCCCCCGCAACAGTGGGAGCGTTTTTTATGTTGCTTTATGCCGGTTCCGTTTGATTCGCCTTGCCCATTTCCAAGCGCCTGTGCTGCCTTTTCAGCGCGATATACCCGATGACCGATACCACGAGAGCGCCTAAAGCGTCCACAATCAGATCCTTCATGGTGTCATAGAGAGCTGCCCGGCCCATGAGCGGGGTACCGTCCACCAGATGGTAGTGCTGCATATTGAGGCCCATGAGGCCGTCCAGGGTGTATTCATAGATTTCCCAGATAGCGCCAGCGGCCAGGGCAAAGCACATGGAGAACATGGCGATGAAGAAAGGGCTCAGGGTCATGGGAACCTTCTCGTTGTCGTTTAGGATGCTCACCAGGGAGAACCCCATGGCGCCCAGCATACCGCCGCTGAAGGTGTGAAGATAGGTATCCCAGTGGGGTACCACAAAATAAAACCGGCGAATTTCCCCCAGGTAAATGGCGCAGTATAGGAAAATAAAGTAGGTGATATAGGCGTAGTTGGGAATATCAATTCGCCAACGACGCTCCAGGAAAGAGGGGACAAACATGACGATCACGCCGCCAATGCATTGGATCAGCATGAGGGTATAGTCGCTCTTCACCCGTTGAAACTCCACCACGGCCTCCCCTTCGGAAGGCGCGGTAAAGAGGCTTACAGCGGAATAGACGATGGAAAGGATTAGGGTGACAAACAGAATCACGCCAATGATCTGCTTCCAGCTATACCGTTTTTTTTCTTTACGCATAGGAGTAGATCCTCCAAACTTTGATGAATCCATTATAGCAATTTCTGATGGTTTTGTGTAGTATTGGAAGAAAGAGAGGGGGTTTATTCCCATTATGGAGAAAGGAGCGGTAGCCATGAGCGTCAAATTCATCTGCTATCCCAAGTGTTCCACCTGTAAAAAAGCCAGAGAATGGCTGGTGCAAAATAACGTATCCTTTGAAGAGCGGGATATCGTAACGGATCGTCCATCCGCCCAGGAGCTGGCGCAGTGGTATCGGCAAAGCGGTCTTCCCTTAAAGCGGTTCTTCAATACCAGCGGCCTTGCTTACCGAGGCCTGGGGCTCAAGGATAAGCTTCCCGGCATGGCGGAGGAGGAACAGCTAGCGCTGCTGGCGACCGACGGCATGTTGGTCAAACGTCCCATCCTCGTTACGGAAAAGGGAGTCTGCCCCGGATTCCAGACCAAGGTTTGGGAAACCCTGTTATAGTCCCATGACTTCCGGCGCAGGCACAGCCCTCGCCGGCCAAAGAGAGGTGCTTTATGAAATACTGGAGAAAAGGGCTATCCCTAGCCATGGCTTTCGCTGTCTGCCTATCCCTTGCCGCCTGCCAGACAGAGGCCCCTCAAAGCGAGTCCCAGGCATTTGACGCCTTTTTGGATCGCCTCTTTGTGGAGGAGATGTCCAATACGGATCTCCTATCCCAACACTATAAACTTAAGGATCCAGAAGCCCTGGGCATTACGCCGTCGGAACCCACCCTTGGAACCATCAGCCTTGCTCAGATGGAGGAGGATGGCGAGGAGATTGCACAGACCTTGGCGGAGCTGGAGGCCTTCCAATACGATAGCCTAACGGAGACCCAGCAGGAGACCTACGATATTCTGAAATGGTATTTGGAGCTGGGGATCCAAGGCAACCGGTTTGATCTGTACGCCGAACCAAATAGTCCCACCCTGGGGGTTCAGAGCCAGCTACCCACTACCCTCATGGAATATGCCTTCTACGATGAGACGGATATCCAGGAGTATCTCGCTCTTGTGAACGACGTAGGCCGTTATCTGGATCAATGCTTGGCTTTTCAGCGGGAGAAATCCAAGGCGGGCTTCTTTATGCCGGATAGCCTTGCGCAGCAGGTCATCGATAATTGCAAGACCTTTGTGGAGAACCCCGAGAGCAACTATATGCTGGAGGTGTTCGACGATAAGCTGGAGGGTATCGCCTGGCTGACCCCGGAAAAACGGGAGGAGTACAGCGCTCAAAATAGAAAAGCGGTGCTGGATTCCATGGTTCCGGGCTACCAGCGGTTTATCCAGGGCTTTGAGGAGCTGCTGGGCACCGGACGGGCCCGGGGCGGGGCGTGCGATCTGCCGGACGGTCAGGAGTACTATGCTTACCTGGCCAAATCCGCCACGGGATCGGAAAAAACGCCTTTGGAGATGGCTCAGGCCATCGACGATAGAATCGACGACATCTGGCGGGGGCTGATCAGCCTGGCTCTTATGGACGAAGATATTCTGGACCGGGTCTATGATTCCAGCAACGCTCCCGATGTAACGGAGCCGGAGGCCATTCTCACCGCGCTATCCCAGCGGATTCAGACGGATTATCCTGCCATCGGTCAGGTGGCGTATCAGATCAACTACGTCCACGAATCCCTTCAGGAGAGCATGAGCCCCGCTTTTTACTTTATTCCGCCCATCGACGCGGCCAATGAAAACAAAATCTATCTGAATCCCGCCCATATGGACGATCCCGTCTATGTCTTTACCACTCTGGCCCATGAGGGGTATCCTGGGCATCTCTATCAGACCAACTATGCCCTGGGGCTGGATCTTCCCAATATCCGCAGGATTCTCAGCTTTAACGGCTATTCCGAGGGCTGGGCCACCTATGTGGAATACGATTCCTATTCCATGACGGGCTTGGATGGCAACCTGGCTGCCGCCATCCGTCTGCTCAATGAACTAAGCTTAGCCGTCCAGGCCCGGGTGGATATCGGTATCAACTATGAGGGCTGGAATGATGAGAAGACCGGCGTCTTCCTCTCGGAGTTTTTCCAGGTGGACGACGACCTGATCAACAGCGTTACCGACAGCGTCACCGCAGATCCCGCCAACGCCCTGTCCTACTACATCGGGTATCTGGAATTCCAGGAGCTTCGGGAGTATGCTGAGGAGGAATTGGGGGACGCCTTTTCCGCCCAAGCGTTCCACAAAGCGGTTTTGGATGTAGGCGAAGCCCCATTCCAGGTGGTGCGCGAGGCGGTGGAAGCCTACGCCGGAGGCCAGGAAAAGGATCGGTAGAAGGGGGAGGGGATGCTCCCCCTTCCTTTTATAGGAGAACGGGGGAGCATTGTACGGACAAAGGTACAGCGGTGCCGGTATAATGGGGACGAACCAAGAAAAAGGGGGTATGGATCGTGTCCAAAACCGTGATTGCCGCCGTCACCTGTCCCCACTGTGGCGGGACGGGACGGATGGAGGTGTGGGAGAGCATCAACACCACTATGAGTCCCGAAGCCCGGGAACGGATGCTCCGCGGAACCCTGTTTTCCCACCGGTGCCAGGCTTGTGGCCGTTCGTTTCAGGTGCTTTATGAGTGCCTGTATCATGATATGGAGCGGCAGTTCATGGCATTTTTTCTGCCGGAGCGGCCGGAGGATCCCTTTGCCATGCTGGAACGCCGGGTGGGGGAACCCATTTTGGCGGGGTATCAGACCCGGATCGTCCACGATGTTCCGTCCTTGATCGAAAAGGTGCGGATCCAGGAGGATGGCCGGGACGACCGGGCCATTGAGCTGTGCAAATACGTTCTGCGCTGCCAGATGGGCCGCCCGGATGGCGGGGAGGAGCTGCGCTACCTGTGCGCCCAGGAGGGCGGGCTTCAATTCTATCTTCGGTCGGAAGGTGAGAGCAGCCGCCTTGCCGCGCGGGAGGGGCTTTACCGGGATGTCCTCGCCCGGGCGGGGGACAGGCTCTCGGCTTTGGGGGAGTGCCGCCGGGTGGACCGGAGCTGGGCGGAGGCTGTGATCGCCGATGGGATTCTTGCATAGGAGGAAAGAATCATGAACCAATCCAAGCTGAAGCTGCTGTATCTCCTGGAGATCCTTTGGAAAGATACCGATGAGGAGCATACCCTTACGGTACCGCAGCTCATCAGCCGCCTGGAGCAGAGGGGTATTTCGGCAGAGCGGCGCAGCGTCTATGACGACATCCAGAGCCTGCGGGACTGGGGTTTGGATATTCTGGAGCGCAGAACCCGTACCCACGGCTACTATCTGGCCAGCCGCACCTTTGAACTGCCGGAACTCAAGCTTCTGGTGGATGCGGTCCAATCCAGCCGGTTCATCACCGTAAAAAAATCCCAGCAGCTGATCAAAAAGATTGGGAGCTTGACAAGTCGGCAGGAGGCGGGGCAGCTGTCCCGTCAGGTGTATGTGGCCAACCGGGTCAAAACCGGTAATGAGGGGATCTACTATAACGTGGATGAAATCCACAAGGCCATCTCCCAGAACCGCCAAATCTCCTTTCAATACGCCGAGTATACCCTTACAAAAAGGGTTCGGCACCGCCGAGGCGGCGAGCGGTATCTGGTCAGCCCCTATATCCTCTCCTGGGACGATGAGAACTACTACCTAATCGCCTATCATCCAAGGTATGAGGGCCTTGCCCATTTTCGGGTGGATAAGATGGTTGGTATCAAGGTGGAGGAAGAGGAACGGGTACCTCTTGACAGCCGCCTGGATCCCGCTGATTACGCCAAGCGCACCTTTGGCATGTTTGCTGGCCAGGTGGCTCGGGTGCAGATGCGGTTTCACCGCTCCCTGTTGGATGCTGTAATCGATCGGTTCGGCCGGGAGGTATCGATTGCGCCCCAGGGGGAAGAATGGTTTACGGCGAACCTCAGCGTGGCGGTGAGCCCCGCCTTTCTGTCCTGGGTGTTCCAGTTTGGAGAAAAGGCGGAGATCCTGGGTCCCGCCCAGGTGCGGGAGGGCATGGCAAAGCATCTTAGCCGGGTAGCGGCCTATTATGGGAGGAATGGGGAAGAAAATGGTTGACATCTCCCTCATCCCGATGTAAACTAATTCCATAAATGAGAATAATTCTCAATCAAAAGGAGATGGAGCACATGAATCCAGCGGCACTGTTTCAATTGAGCTATGGCTTGTATATCCTCACAGCTCGGGAGGGAGAGAAACGGGGCGGGTGCGTGGTCAATACCCTGAGCCAGGTCACTTCCGATCCCCAGCGGCTGTCGGTAGCCGTCAATAAGGACAACTACACCTGCGGGATGATTCAGCGCTCCGGCCGGTTTTCAGCAACGGTACTGACCCAGGAGGCGCCTATGGAGCTGATCCGTGCCTTTGGGTTCCAGTCCAGCAAGGACGTGGATAAATTCCTGGGCTTTGAGGCCGCCCAGGATGGGGCAGGGGTGGACTACGTTGCCCAGTACGCCGCCGCCCGGTTTAGCTGTGCGGTGGAGCAGACTCTGGATTTGGGCAGTCATATGCTGTTCATCGGCAGGCTGGAGGAGGCCGAGGTGCTGGATGACGCCCACGAGGTTATGACGTATAGCTATTACCACCAGGTAAAGAAGGGGAGCACTCCCAAGAACGCTCCCTCCTATCAAGCAAAAACCGAGAAAAAAGGATTCCGGTGCACCATCTGCGGCTATATCGCGGAGATGGATGAACTGCCGGAGGACTTTATCTGCCCTGTCTGCGGTGCGTCGGCTACCGCCTTTGAACCCATTGGATAATAGCACGGCATATAAAAAAAGACGCGGAAATCCGCGTCTTTTTTTATATGCCCATTGGTTAAATGACCCCTTGCATGGCCAACACCAGCAGAATGCAGGTAGCCAGCAGAAGAGCGGCAACGAGGGCGATGCCCACAAAGTGTCCCTTATTTGTGCTTTCCTCTCGGGGTACCAGTCCGGACTTTTGCAGCGCTCCTGAGAGAGGCCGGTACAGGAGGAAGGTTCCGGCGGCGTTGAGACCGCCCTTGAGGAGGTTGAAGGGCAGGAACGCCGGCAGCAGCAGGGCCGCCACCGCTTCCCGGGGATAGCCCATGTACAGGGGCGTGATGAGGTAATTCCAGAGAAGCATCACCCCAGTCATGACAAGACAGCCCACCAGCAGTCCCATGAACGCGCCCATAGGGGTGCGCTTTTTGCGGTACAGATAGGAAGCTACACATACAAAGCTGCAGGTGGAAAGGATGTTCATAATGCAGCCGATGAATCCGGTGCCGCTGACGGTAACCATCTCCAGAAGGGAGACCACCACCGAGATGCCCATGGCCGAAAGCGGTCCGTAGAGAAATCCGCCAATGGCGATGATGATGTCCTTGGGGTCGTAGCTTAAAAACAGTACCACCGGAATCCGTCCGATGGCCATGACGACATAGGCCGCCGCGGCCAGCATGGCGCAGACCGTCAGTCTTTTTGTGGTTTGGTTCATAGAAATCCCTCCGAAAAAAATGTAACACCTGAAAGGGTATGATCCGTCTTTCAGGTGTTAAAATCGAAGGCTCGCATCCAATATGGGATGGATTCTAACACGTCTTCTTTCATCCAGACTATCACTGTTGGTCCTGGAATCACACCAGATCTGCGCGCGCGCTCGCGGACTTTACCGCCAATCGGGAATTACACCCTGCCCTGAAGACATCTCATGATTCAGTTGTTCTCCATCATTTTACACCGGGTGTCCTCCGGTGTCAAAGAAAAATCCCCCACCATAGGGGGGATTTTTTTGCTAGTTCAGTCCAAGCTTTCGCCGGATGAAGGGAAGCTTTAGCATCAGCTTCTGGATGGCCCACATAAAGGGAACGGAGGCCGCTCCTAGGATCAGGAATAGGGGAAGGGTACCGCTGGTCAGATATCCCAGGCTCAGGATGTCGGGGAACAGGAGAAAGCTTAGGAACAGCCCCGCCGTCATGGTCAGCCATAGACCCAGGCGCAAAGGCGTCAGAGGCAGGCATACTTTCAGAAGCAGCTGAATCCAGATAAAGCTGGTGAGGTATACCGTAAGGGTAGAAATATCCAGCGCGCCCAGGCCTGCGCCGGGGGCAATGAGGTCGATGGCCAGAATGGCTACGGTGATGACCAAAGCCGTGGGCAGAGCCTGAACCATAACCCGGGATAAAAAGCCCTTTTTCACCCGGTTGGTATTGGGCTCAAAGGTCAGGAAGAAGGAGGGAATGCCCTCCACCATTGTGGAGATGACGCTGAGCTGAATGGGGATAAAAGGATAGGGCATGGCAAAGAACAGCGCCATAAAGGACAGGAGGAAGGAGAAAATGGTCTTTACCAAATACAGTGCCGCCGTCCGGGTGATATTGTTGATGACCCGCCTCCCTTCCATCACCACATGGGGCAGCGCGGAGAAATTGTTGTTTAAAAGCACCAGCTGAGCGATCTGCTTGGCGGCGTCGCTGCCGGCGGCCATGGCAATGCTGCAATCGGCGTCTTTCAGAGCCAACACATCGTTGACCCCATCGCCCACCATGGCCACGGTATGATCCCGTTTCTGGAGCGCCGCCACCATTTTCTGCTTTTGCTGGGGGGTGACCCGTCCAAAGACGGAGTAGCGTTCCATGGCCTCCTCAAGGGCCTCGTCGGTGGTAAGGGTGGAAGCGTCGATATAGGAGCAGTCCATCAGGCCTGCCCGGTGTGCAATGGCGGAAACCGTGGCAGGGTTATCCCCCGAGATGATCTTCAAGCTCAGTCCTTGGTCGCGGAAGAAATCCAAGATTTCACGAGCGTCCGGTCGGATGGGATCCAGAAGAACCAGAGCGCAAAGGGGAGTGATCTTCTGGGGCAGCTCCCCCCGGACCTCCTCTTGGCTGTGGGCCAATAGAACCACCCGGGCGCCCTGTCGTTCCTCCTCCAAAACTTCTGGAGGAAGCTGGATGTCCCGACCCCGCAGCAGAATATCTGGAGCGCCTAAAAGTACGGTGCCCTTTTCACCAAAGGAGGCGGAACTCCATTTCCGCTCCGAGGAGAAGGGGGTAAGGGCGGTATATAGGGGGTTCTCCGCCGCGCCAAAGAAATCCTTTAGCGCTAGGAAGGTGGAGTTGTTTTCCATGAGGGCTCCCACAAAAGCGGATCCCGCCTCCATGATGCGCGCTTCCTCCACAAAGGGGATCATGTGGTCCACCCGCATGTTGCCCTGGGTGATGGTGCCGGTTTTATCCAGGCACAGCACATCCACCCGAGAGAGGGTTTCAATGCAAAACAGCTCCTGAACCAGAGTCCGTTCCTTGGCCAGCTTGATGACCCCCACCACCAGGGATAGGGTGGTGAGGAGTACCAGCCCCTTGGGCATCATACCAAGGAGGGCGGCGGCAACCGAAATGATGGCCTCTTCCATGGGAACATGGAGCAGAAAGATAGAGTTTAAAAATAGGAGCGCGCCCAGAGGCAGGATGAAGATGCTGGTGAACTTGACGATCCGGTCCAGGGAGGATAACAGCTCGGAGTGGACCTTTTTAAAGCGGCGGGCAGCCGCGGCGATTCCGGAAGCGTAGTTGTCGGCGCCCACATGCTCCACCCGGGCCATGCATCGGCCGCTGACCACAAAGCTGCCGGAGAGCAGTGCGTCTCCTGGATGCTTCTGCACCGGCTCGGATTCCCCGGTCAAAAGGGATTCGTTGACCTCAATCTCTCCCTCCAGCACCGTGGCGTCGGCGCAGATCTGCTGGCCGGGAAGCAATACTGAAACGTCGTCCAGCACCAGTTTTTCAGGGGAAATCTCCAGGGCAACGCCGTCCCGGATGACCCGGGCTTTGGGGGCGGAGATCAGGGACAGCTCCTCCACCATTTTCTTGCTGCGAAACTCCTGTACGATCCCGATCACCATATTGCTGATGATGATGCAGAGATAGAGAAGGTTTTCGTAGGCTCCCACCGAGGCGATGGCCACGCCCACGCCAAAGTTGAAGGCGTTAAAGAGGGTAAAGACGTTGTCTCGAATGATCTGCCAGGAGGATTTGGTGATGGGATCGGGCTGTGTATTGCCCAGCCCCGCCCGCGTCCGTTCCTTTACCTGCTCTGCGGTGAGGCCTATCGATGGGTCGGGTTCAAACCGTTGGATGTTCTCATAGTCAGCCATGGAGTTACCTGCCTTTAAAAAGTAACGGTATCATACCGCAAAAATCTTAAGAAGCAATAAATTATAGCATACGAAATCCATAATTGTCCTCTTACGCAGGGATTTCCATGGAAAATGCCGCCGTTAAACCACCTATCCCCGACGGCGCCGCCGAAGCTGCCGCCATACCCAAAGGGCGTCCAGTAGCCCCAGGACGGCGGCCCCCAGGATGGGATAGAGTGGAATGGCCTGTCCGCTTGCCCGTAAAAATCCCATCAGGGAGAACAGCGCCACCAGGATCAGGCAGAACAGAAAAAGCCCGGTGCGCAGGTCTCGAACGGCATTTTCTTGTCCCTTTTCCGGTATCTTGGCCAGGGCCTTTGCGGGTAGGAAGAGGGAAAGGGTGATCCCAAGCTCCAGAAAGATCACCGAAAGAAGGGGAAACAGCAGAAGGGAAAACCGGCTGAAGTAGCGCCCGCCAATAAACAACCGCTCCGGGATGCCGTTCCAGCCAAAGGCCAGGTGTATCATGGAGGCCAGCAGCACAAGTGCGGTGATCCCCAGAATGCCAAGCTGGGGCTTGGTATAGGGTACTCGAGCCTTTCCTCCCAGGCCGACGAGGGGAATCACCCCCTGAGGCTGTTTGACCGCCAGGCCGGTGGCCTCTAAAATGGGCAGCGTCATGCGGAAAAACAGCACGATGAGCACCACCTCCGGAACCAGAAGCAGGAGGTTTTTCCCCAGGCTTCTGGCCAGATAGAAGAGGTATCCCTTGCCGTATAGGATGGCGCTCCAAAGAGATCCCAGCCCCACGTTGATCAAAAGGTTGATGGAAAGCTTACAAAAAAAGATGCGGAGCACCGAGAGCTTTGCCCGGTAAAGAAACAGGGCAAAAAACAGGGATCCCAGCATGGTGGATAGGGTATAGCCTGGAAAGAAAGCACCGCTGGGGAATAGCAAGTACCCCAGGATATCGCTGGCGAATCCAGAGATCAGCGCCAGAATGGGGCCTGAGATGTAGCAGGATAGGGCGTTGATGAAAAAACTAAAGTAGATGCGCAGGTTTTCCCCCACCGGGATGAACAGGGCGGCTAGAACCACCCGAAGCCCTACAAACAGGGCGGTAAGGGCCAGAACCCGCAGGTTTTTCAGCTCCCCTGCGGCACAGCGCCAGTAGGCGGGGGAAAAAGGCGTTTGGAACAGGACGGGGCTGTTCTCTTTTTGAGACATAAAAAAGACCTCCTCAAAGACAACGGGCACCACACATGCAGATACATCGAGAAGGACTTGACGTATGAACAGCGGGATGCGGACTCTGCACCGCAAGCGGTTGCTTTTCGTCCTCCGGGCAACTCCCCGTCCCAGAGGCACTTTACGCGCAGAATCCTACTCTGTGTTGTAAGATGCATTCAGTATACGGCGGCCTATGGCCGGTGTCAATCCTTCCAGAACAAATCAAAAGCGCCGGTTTTCCGGCGCTAGGGTAATGGATGGAGACGGTCCGCCAAGAGGTATAGTCGGCCTTGGCGGACGCCGTCTTGGTCGTATTCCGTCCAGGTACAGAGGCTTCCCCAAACCCGGACCCATAGCCCCCGTTCCGGACGGCTTTTTTCCACGATGGAAAGGGGAAGGGCCAGGGGCAGATGATCCGTCCTTCCCCAGCGGCCCGCGGTGCAGGGCCGGGGGATCGAAAGGGTACAGGCGAGGATCGGGCCAAGGGGGGAACCCCTGGGGAAAAGAGGGGAGGAGATCACCCCCTGGTAGAACCCGACGTTGCGGGGGCCTCCTCCTGGGGCCGGCGGTTTGGGAGCATACGGTATAGCGTGGCGCTGCGCTGACATTCCAGGAGACAAAGCTTGTGCCACTGCTCCTCCCGGAAGCGGGATCGGGTGAGATCCTCTTTTAAAAGCAAAACCTGGTGCTCTAGCTCCCGTACCCGCTGCTGAAGATCGGAAGATTCCTTCATGCCGCCGCCTCCTATTGGACATCCTGGGCAGCCTTCCGATCCAAGCGATCCGCCCGGCGTCGGGCGGCCGAGAGCCGGGCCTTGCTGGCGGGGGTACCCATATATGGATCAAAGACCCGGATATCGATTCCAGCGGCCGTGAGGGCATTGTCCAAAGAGGTCAGCGCCGCATCCCGCCAGCGTCCCAGGGTATTGGGAGAGATGAACAGCCGCTGGCTGGCGTTCTCCCAAGAGAGATGATAGCGGTAAAGGCAGGTTAGGGCTTTGCCCTTGGGGCCCAGTTCCTCTAAGGTTTCGTCGATGAAATCCAGATGCCGAAGAAGGGACTGGGTTTCCTGGGTGGGGGAAACAAACTCCAAAGTGCGGCGAATGCGCTTGCTTTCCCGGAGAAATTCGGCGATCATTTTCTTGTTTTTCGTCATTGGTAGGCGCTCCTTTTGTATAATATTGTCAGATTTGGAAAGAATCACCATACCTTGATCAAGGATTTTTTGTTGTTCATAGGACACCGGTGTGATATATTGATAATAACTGATTCTATGGACATTATATTTTAGATAATTCTAAAAGTCAAGTATTATTTTAAGAATTATCCAATAAGGCGGTGGTGTAATGGGGACCAGCGAAATCCTGTATCATCGGATTAAGGGAATGGTGGCGGAGCGTCATACCTCCATCAATAAGATGCTTAACGCATGCGGGCTGAATACCAGCTTGATGACGGATGTCAAGAACAAGGGGACCATCCCCTCGGCTGAAAAGATTGGCAAGATGGCAGACTACCTGGGCGTATCGGTGGATTATCTTTTGGGCCGTACTGAGGATAAGGACGGGTTTACCGTGGTGGCCGCTCATCCCAATGGTTATGACTTCGGCCCTCTTACCCCGGAGGAGATGGAGGAGATGAATCAATATCTCCGGCAGCTGCGCAAGGAGCGCAGGGAGTAATCCGGCACCGAGCGGCGTGGAATCCACGCCGCTTTTTTATTCTTCGCGGAATATGGGAAATCATCTGGAATGTTAGCGTCTGGTGGTGGTATAATTCCCCTATGATAATCATCACCCCCTTTGGGGAGTGGGAGGAAAATATGCTGGAACTTCGCAATATCAGTTTCCAGGTGCAGGAGGCAGGCGGCAGCAAGGAGATTGTGGACGACGTCAGCTTTACCCTGGAAGATGGCAAATTGATGGTGGTTACCGGCCCCAATGGCGGGGGAAAATCCACCATCGCCCGGTTGATTATGGGCATTGAAACGCCCAGCCGGGGACAAATTCTATTGGATGGACAGGATGTTACCGGCCTTTCGGTATCGGAGCGGGCCAAGCTGGGAATCGGCTACGCCTTTCAGCAGCCGCCCCGGTTCAAGGGCCTGACGGTCTACCGGCTGCTGTGCCTGGCCAAGGGCAGCTCGATGAATCGGGAGACCTGCTGCGAATACCTGACGGGGGTGGGCCTCTGCGCCCGGGATTATTTGGATCGCGAGGTGGACGCTTCCCTGTCGGGGGGCGAGATGAAGCGCATCGAGATTGCCTCCCTTATGGTGCGGAATCCCAAGGTATCCATCTATGACGAACCCGAGGCGGGCATCGATCTGTGGAGCTTTTCCATGCTGGTGGACAGCTTCAACAAGATGATCCGAGGCCGTCATGAAAGCATGCTGATCATCTCCCACCAGGAGCGGATCATGGAGCTGGCGGATGAGATCATGGTGGTGGCCGGAGGCAAAATCACCCAGCGGGGCAGCCGGGAGGAGATTCTGCCCGGCCTCCTTCGGAACTTTCAGTCGGGATGCGCGTATCGGAGAGGGGAGGCGGCGTTATGAGCGGTAAGGAATCTGCGGAGCGGGAGCTGCTCCGAGCGGTAGCGGATCTCGATTCCCTTCCTCAGGGCGCGTATAGCTTGCGCCGCAACGGGGCGGGGGCTGCCCTTCACTCCTCGGAATGCGTCACCATCACCCGGAAGGAGGACAAGCCCGGTATCGATATCCATGTTCGTTCTGCCGCCCGCGGGGAGAAGGTCTATATCCCGGTGGTGATTACCGATACCGGCGTGGAGGACTTGGTCTACAACGATTTCTATATTGAGGCAGGCGCTCAGGTGGAGATCATTGCCGGCTGTGGGATTCACAATGATGGCGGCCGGGAAAGCCGCCACGACGGCATCCATACCTTCCATGTGGGAAAGGACGCCAGTCTGATCTACACCGAAAAGCATTACGGTCAAGGGGACGGCAATGGGAAGCGGGTACTGAATCCCACCACCGTGCTGCATTTGGAGGAAGGAGCCCAGTGTACCCTGGACACCACTCAGATCAAGGGGGTGGACTCCACCATCCGCAAGACCGAGGCTTATCTGCATAAGAACGCCAAGTTGATGGTGTTGGAGAAACTCATGACCCATGGCCAGCAAACCGCCCATTCCGATATGGACGTGTTTTTGGAGGGGGAGAACGCCGTAGCTCAGATCATCTCCCGTTCCGTGGCTCGAGAGGATTCCATCCAGGTATTCCACCCCAGAGCCATCGGCAGCGCGGCCTGTAAAGCCCATATCCAATGTGATTCCATTATTATGGACCGGGCCCAGGTGCGTTCCATTCCGGAGATCGGCGCTCTGCATGTGGATGCCCAGATCATCCACGAAGCAGCCATCGGCAGAATCAACAACGACCAGCTCATCAAACTCATGACCTTCGGCCTCAGCGAGGAGGAAGCCGAAGAGGTGATCATCAACACCTTTTTACAATGATAAAAAAAACCCGGAAATTCCGGGTTTTTTTTATTGTCCTTTCTATTCGTCGATGATCGCCCCTTCGGGGATGGGCCCCACCGGTGGAAAGATGGCATCGATGCGGCGGAGTGCCTCTTCGTCCAATTCCACCTCCACCGACTGAAGGGCACTGTGGAGCTGCTCCAGGGTGCGAGGTCCCGTGATGGGGCAGGTGACGGACTTCTGATGCATCAACCAGCTAAGGCCCACATCGGCTTCCCCATGTCCCAGCTCCCTGCAAAGAGCGGCGTAATCGGTGAGTTGGCGGCGTAGTTCCTCTGTAAGGGGAGCGGCTTGGCCGGTGCGGCTCCGCGCTTCCGCCCGAGCAAGAGCACCACCGCCCAGCATCCCACCTGCAAGGGGACTCCAGCAGATGATGCCGATGCCCAGCTCCTCACAAGCGGGAAGAAGCTGGCTTTCACACCCCCGATATAGGAGATTGTATCGGTGTTGCTCTGATACCATCCCCAAGAAATTTCGTTTGTCGGCAGCCCATTGAGCCTTAGCCAGATCGTAGGGCTGGAAGTTGCTGGCCCCGATATACCCCAGCTTTCCCTGGTTTACCGCGTTTTCGAATGCACCCCAAAGCTCCACCCAAGAGGTACGCCGTTCGGCCCGGTGCATCTGATATAGATCGATATGATCGGTCTGCAGCCGTCGGAGGGATCCTTCCAAATTAACCCGGATTTTGTGGGCGGACAGGCCGTTTTCATCGTTGGGGCCAAGGCCCTTGTCGTTCATGGGCAGGTATAGCTTGGTGGCTAGGATGACCCGCTCCCGGCGTCCGCCGCCCTGGCGGAACCATCTGCCGATGATCTCCTCGGTCCAGCCGTGATGGCCGTTGTCGCAAAGGAAGGAACCATACATATCGGCGGTATCAAAGAAGTTGATCCCCGCGTCCAAGGCCTCATCCATAATGCGGAAGGCGTCCGTTTCATCGGTGAGGGGTCCAAAGTTCATGGTACCCAAGCAAAGACGGCTTACCTTCAGGCCGGTGCGCCCCAAGTAGGTATACTTCATAAAACGTCTCCTTTCAAAATTCAAGACAAAGCGAGTGGTGCTGACTGGAGAATTTCATCGGCAAAACGGAAAACCATCCATTCTGCTCATTTTCCATCTTTTACCCTTTGAACTGTACCATAGCAGAGAGAAAGAAACAAGCAAAATGAGTAAAAACACATTAATAATTGTTTCTTCTCCTGAAAACAGCCGGAAGATTGAAGAAAAAAGAAAAATTTGCTATGATGCTGGGGTTAAGAAACGGAGGAATTCATGAACCTATTGTCGGCACGGGATCTCGCGAAATCCTACGGAGAGCGGAGCCTGTTTACAAATGTGGGATTCACCATAGAGGAAGGGGAAAAGGTGGGCCTTATTGGCGTCAACGGCTGCGGCAAGACCACCTTATTCCGTATCATCGCAGGGATGGAACGGGCGGACAGCGGCACGGTATCGGTCAACCGTCTGACCACCATCGGCTATATGGAGCAGCATGGCTTTGACGATCTCTCCCGAGGCCTCTATGAGGAGGTTCACCGGGTATTTGCCCATCTTACCCGGATGGAGGCGGAACTGGAGGACATCGCCCGTCGGATCGAGGAAGGAGAGCTGGATCTGATCCATCGCCAGCACACGCTGAATGAAGCCTATTTGGAGGGAGGCGGGCTCACCACCCGCAGCCGGACCCGAGCGGCCCTGCTGGGATTCGGCTTCCGGGAGGAGGACTTTTCCCTTCCGCTGTCCGCCCTGTCTGGAGGGCAGCGGGCAAAGGCGCAGCTTGCAAAGCTGATCCTCAGCGGCCCCAGCCTTTTGATGCTGGATGAGCCCACCAACCATCTGGACATCGAGGCCGCCACCTGGCTGGAGGATTACCTGCGGGATTACCGGGGCGCGGTGCTGGTTATCTCCCATGACCGCTATTTTTTGGATCGGGTAACTGGCCGCACCCTGGAGCTGGAGCATGGGAAACTCACCTCCTATCAGGGAGGCTACTCCCAGTACATGGATAAAAAGGAAGAGGATGGCCTCATTGCCCAGCGGCACTATGCCAATGTGCGCCGGGAAGCCAAGCGTATCGAAGGGATCATCGCTCAGCAGAAGCAATGGAACCGGGAGCGGAACATCCGCACCGCCGAGAGTAAGCAAAAGCAGCTGGACCGGCTGCTTTCCGGAGTAACGCCTCCCGATAAAGCCCCTCAGCGGCTGCGGTTTCACTTTGACACCGCGCCCTTTGGAGGCCAGGATGTATTGGTGGCCAAGGGCCTGTCCAAGAGCTATCCCGAAAAGCCTCTGTTTCGGGAGTTGGATCTGACCATCCGCAAGGGGGAAAAAGTGGCGGTGCTAGGTCCGAATAGCGCGGGCAAAACCACCTTGCTCAACATCATTATGGGAAAGCTCCTCCCCGATACCGGCATGGTGATGCTGGGGGCCAACATCAAAACGGCCTATTACGATCAGACCCAATCCACCCTTCATCCGCAGAACACCATCCTGCAAGAACTGCAAAACGCCTTTCCCCGGATGACCGATACCCAGCTTCGCACTGCGCTTGGGGTATTTCTGTTCCGGGGGGACGATGTATTCGCCACCATCGATCGACTGAGCGGCGGGGAGAAAGCCCGGGTTGCGCTTCTAAAGATGATGCTGTCGGGAGCCAATTTCCTTCTGTTGGATGAGCCCACCAACCACCTGGACATCGCTTCTCGGGAGGCATTGGAACAGGCCCTATTGGATTACGACGGCACCATCCTTATGGTGTCCCATGACCGATATTTCGTGAACCGGTTGGCGGATCGAGTGTTGGCGTTCACCCCAAAGGGAGTGACCTCCATCCTGGGAGGCTATGATGATTACCTGGCCGCCCTGGAGGCCGGGGAAGCCGCTCCGCAAAAAGAGGAGCGGCCGGAGCGGGGCGCCGATTACCGGGCCAAAAAGGAGGAGGACCGGGCAAGGCGCAAGCTGCAAAACCGCGTAACTCGGTTGGAGGAGAGCATCGGTCGGATGGAGGAGAGCATCGAGGCGCTGCGACAGGAGCTGGCCGACCCTCAAGTGGCCACCCAATACCAGCGGGCTATGGAGCTTAGCGACGTCCTGCGGGAAAAGGAAGCGGAGCTGCAGCGTCTGTACCAGGAATGGGAGGAGGCCAGCACGTTCCTTATTGAGATGGAGAAATGACCTTCACAAGAGCCGGCGCGTATGGAGGAGAAGGATGAAAAAATGGTATGCGGAAGAATACGAATGGGAAATTGAGGTAATTGGGTTCCTCCGTGGCTCCAGTACGGAACGGTATTGTAGAAACGGCGAGGAGATCGGGGATCGATATACCTGTACCTATGGATGTCCGGTTAATGCCGACGGGCAGGGGATCTGCTCCAAGACCATGCTGATGATGTTCCCGGCCATGGAAGCCGTCCGAAGCGGCGGGGATCTTGAGAATGTGGGCGGAGATGGCAGATACAGCAAAACCATTGTGTGTCCGGACGGCAACGTGATCTTTAAAATGACGGCAAAAAAGCGCCACAACGGGAATTTCTATAAGGACAAGTCTTTCGATTGAGTGGACCTATGCCTCCTATGGATTCATAAAAGAAAAGCGTCTCACCTGTTCCAAGGGTGAGGCGCTTTCGCTTTTTATGGGATACTGTGCCGGTAGGCGAACCGCTTCAGCCGGGCCAGCTCCTGGGGCGCGGTATGCTGGTAGTAATCCATTGCCTGGCCCATCATCTCCTCTGTGATGCCAAAGTATTCGGCACAGTCCCAAGGGGTCCAGATATGGGCCCGCACGGCCTTTTCCAGCCCGCGAAAAGGCACCAGCCACTGGATGGCCCGTTCCATGGCCAGCCGCTCCTGGAATGCGATCTGATAGCGGCTGCAGTACCGCATATCCATGGTGGCGGTCTCAAAGTGGCCGATCTCCTCCGCCAGCACACAGAGCTTCTCCCGGCCATCCATATCGGGCTGCAGGATAATCAAAGGCTGCTTTTCGTCCCAGAGGTAAAGGCCTTTTACCGACCGGGGAAGCCGGCGATCCTCCAATACTACAACCTGCTTATCCTCCATCTGCTGCAGCATTTCCTCCAGTTTGGTCATGATGTGTCCTCCCAATAGAAAAGAAATACGAACTTATGTTCGTATTATTAGTATACACCCAACGGAAGAAATAGGAAAGATATGGATGAAAATAAGCGCATATCATCTTGGTAAACCAGAAAGAAGAAAAAAATTGCCGTTCCCATACGAGAACGGCGGTTTTTTCCTGCAATTTGGAAAGACTGATAGAGACGCCATTCTCCTAGGCAGACTGGTCGGGGAAAGGCAAAATCCAATTTTGCGCTTGCTGCTAAAACCATATGAAAAAGCTCCCCCAAGTGGGGGAGCTCTGGATCAGCGCTTGGATTTGCGCGCCACCTCCGATAGGGACCGGCGGCGGGGGAAGGGAGATGCATTCTCCTCCTGGGTTCCATGGAAACTGGGCGTCTCGGTGGGCCGATCCTCCCAGCTGGGAGCCTGCGGCGTGGAATCGCTGGACTGCTGCTCCAGGGTGGAACTGCGGGGCGGGGCGTATTCCTGCCCGTCCGGCCGTTGATAATGGGAGACGGGGGACGGAGCGCCATAATCCATCTCCTCTCGGTGGCTGGAACGCTCGCCAGCGCTCAAGCTCCGGCTGGAGCTGGCGGCAAAATCGTCATAGGTTTCCTGGCGGCGAGGCCGTTCTCCGCGCTCCTGTCCCCGAGGCCGTGGTTCCCGGCTGCCGCTCTCCCTGCGAACCCGTTCCGGCCGCTGTGCGGGCCTGCGCGCCGGACTACCGGCTTTCGGGGCCTCCCGGAGGCCGCCTTTCGCTGCGGCCTGCTTGGAGCGGAATTCGGATTGCAAAAGGGTGAACAGCAGGCCCATAAAGAGACAGATGGCCAGGATCAAAAGCTGAATGATGGTATTAAACCCGATAAAGGCGTCCTTGATGGAGGTGATCCACCCAGAGAAGGAGGCGAAGGGGGAGACGATCTCAATGGTCCCGCCGCTGCTTCCCACCAAAATGGCCATCATCACGGAGATCGCCACCAGGTATCCTCCAACAAAGGAAGTGGACAAAAGTAGTGCCATTCTATTTTTGAAGGAGAAAAGGGCCGCAAATATGGCCATTGCAAGGAAGCAGGCTATTGAAATGCCGATGGGTGGTATGGCATAATGTAGCAAAACATTTACAATATGTAATACTGTGATGCCAACAATGCCGCCAAAGACCAAGCCGCTGGCCCCATAGGCCAAACGCCGGATCTTAAGAGCGGCCATTCCCGCAATGAGTCCAATTGCGATGGAAGCGTATAGGATGATGCCGGAGGAGCGGGGCAGGTTAAAAAGATAACCGAGCCACAGCACCACGGCGGAGCCGGCCATGAGGCCTAAGAACCCCAGGGCAAGCTTTCCGCTCCTGTGGCCCAAAAGGCCGATGAGCGCTCCTATGATGGCAACGATGGCAAACACGACGATGGTAATGGTGGTTCCGCTCAATAGAATACACCTCGTATCTTAGCTTGTGGAAAAACCGTTATCTACAATATTACACAAAAAGCGACATAGAAGCAATAAGGAGTACCCATTGCAATGGACGCTTTTTGCCAATGGATTTCATTTTTCACCCCATTTGGGGCAAGATTGGAGGATGGGCATTGCAACTCTATCGATTCAAGCGGGGCGGGGTTACCCCTCTGCACCGGCGCCATGAGGGCAAGACCCTGTCGTCGGGCGCGTCCATTGAACGGATGCCTGCGCCCGAGAAGGTCTGTATCTCCATGGTGCAGGGTGCTGGGGCTCCCGCGAAGCCCGTAGTAAAACCGTCGGATCTGGTGACGGTGGGCCAGCTAATCGCGGAGCCAGCCGGATTTATCGGCACCCGGATTCACGCCAGCGTCAGCGGCGTGGTCAAGGGCATCGTGGAGATGCCGACGGTGGCGGGGGGCGTAGCGCCCCATATCGTCATCGAGAACGATGGCCAGGATACCGGCTATGATTTTCCCGAGACGGGACGCCGTCTTACCGGCCCGGAAATCCTGTCCGCCATCCAGGAGGCGGGCCTCGCCGGCATGGGCGGGGCAGGCTTTCCCACCCATGTTAAGATGACCATCCCCGAGGGCAAGCGGTGCGAGCTGCTCCTCATCAACGGTGCTGAGTGCGAGCCCTTCTTGACGGCGGATCAGCGCCTGATGGAGGAGGATCCTGATCGGATTCTCCGAGGCGCGGGCTACGCCATGGAGGCTCTTGGGGTAAAGGAAGCTCGGGTGGGAATTGAAAACAACAAGCCCGCCGCCATTGCCGCCATGGAGAAATCCGCTCAGGGATTTGCCGGCGTATCGATTTGCCCCATGCGGACCCGTTACCCTCAGGGATCGGAAAAACAGTTGATCCAAGCCCTGGCGCGTCGGGAGGTGCCCCAGGGGGGGCTTCCCATCGACTGCGGGGTGGTGGTGCTCAACGTAGGCACCTGTGCTGCCATCGCGGACGCCGTGGAGCGGAACAAGCCGCTGATCGAGCGGGTGGTGACCGTCACCGGCGCCGTGGGTCGGCCATCCAACCTGCTGTGCCGCATCGGAACCAGCTTTGCCGACGCCGTAGCGTATTGCGGCGGCTATGGCGATCACATCGAAAAGCTCATCTCCGGCGGCCCCATGATGGGCTTTGCCCAGTTTACCGATGAAGTTACGGTAGGGAAGGGCACCTCGGGGATCCTGGCCCTGGATCACGACCACGCCAAGCAGTTTGAGGAGTGGCCCTGCACCCATTGCGGCAAATGCGTCCAAGTGTGTCCCGTGGGCTTGATGCCTTTGATGATCGACGCCTATTCCAGGGCCGGAAAGATGGATATGGCTGACGAATACAACGCCATGGACTGCATGGAATGCGGCTGTTGTTCCTATATCTGCCCCAGCCGCCGGCATCTAACCCAGTCCATCCGGGCCGCCAAGCGGGAGATCCTCGCCGCCCGGAATGCCAAGAAGGGAGGGAAATAAGCCGTGATTGAAGGATTAAGAGCCAGTTCCTCCCCCCATCTCCGACAGCCCCGGTCCATCTCCGGCATCATGGTGGACGTATGTATCGCCCTTTTGCCCGCCGCTCTGTATGGGGTGTTTCAGTTTGGCTGGAATGCCGCCATGGTGATGGCGGTATCGGTGTTTACCGCCGTGGCCACCGAGGTGGCCATCGAGCTGATTTTCCACAAGCCCCGGACCATCCACGATTTCTCCGCCGTGGTTACCGGCATGCTGGTGGGCATGAGCTGCCCGCCCACCGTCCCCTTTTGGATTCCCATGATCGGCAGCTTTTTTGCCATCGCCGTGGTAAAGATGCTGTTCGGAGGGTTGGGCTATAACTTTATGAACCCTGCGGTTACCGCTCGGGCGGTGCTGCTGGCCTCCTGGCCGGGACTCATGACCAACTGGCAGTTTTTGACCCCTGCAGAGGCAGTGGCTTCCGCTACCACCACCAGCCAGGCCACCCCCATCGCCGCCCTTCATTACGGCACCGCCAGCACCTATGGCGATCTGTTCCTGGGGAATGTGGCGGGCTGCATCGGCGAGGTGAGCAAGCTGTTGCTGCTTCTGGGCGCCGCCTATCTTGTGATCCGGGGCGTGATTCGCCTCTATACCCCTGTGGCCCTGTTGGGGACCTTGTTCCTATTAACCTGGGCTTTTGGCGGCGACGCCGGCCTCTTTACCGGGGACGGCCTTTACGCCATCCTGTCGGGCTCCGCCATCATCTGCGCCTTTTTCATGGCGACCGATTACACCACCTCTCCCGTAACGGGAGCGGGGCAGGCCATCATGGGCTTTGGCGTGGGATTGATCATCTTCATTATCCGAACCTTCGGGGCCTACCCCGAAGGGGTAACCTACGCTCTGATGTTCATGAACATTCTGACGCCGCTCATCGACCGGTTCGTGCGGCCCAAAGTCTATGGGGAGGTGAAACAGCATGGGTGATAACACCGTAAAGATCGCCTTAAAGCTGCTCCTGATCACCCTTGTGGCCGGCCTGGCTCTGGGCCTTACCAACGCCGTTACAAAGGATCCCATCCAGGAGCAGGAATTGGCAGCGGCCGAGGCCGCCCGGCGAGAGGTGCTGACGGCGGATTCCTTTTATGAGGTGCCGCTGGATACCCTTAAAGCCGATTCCTCGATCCAATGGGCGGCCGGAAACGACACCGTTACCGCCGTCTACGGCGCCAAGGCCGTCGACGGTTCCTTTGCGGGCACGGTGGTGGAGATCACCGGCAAGGGCTACGGCGGCTCCATCGCCATCACGGTGGGGGTGGATCAGCACAAGCAGGTCAGCGGTGTGAAGATCGGAACCCATAGCGAGACGCCTGGCCTGGGCGCCAAAACTGCCAATCCCGATTTCTATGGCCAGTATGCCGGCATGGACGCCCAGAAGGAGATTGCCATCGGCGCCGGGGAAAACGGCGTGGTGGCCATATCCGGCGCTACCGTATCCAGTAAAGCGGTGACCAGCGCGGTGAACATCGCCGCGACGCTGGCTGTGGAATACCAAACCGTCATAGAGGAGGCGGCACAATGAACAAACTGTTAAAGCCGCTGAAGAACGGCATTCTAGATGAAAACCCCACCCTGCGGCTGGTGCTGGGCACCTGCCCCACCATCGCCATTACCACCGCTGTCTCCAACGGCGTCGGCATGGGCCTGGCAGCCACCTTCGTTCTGGTGGGCAGCAATCTTGTGATCTCCCTTTTGCGGAACTTCATTCCGGAAAAAGCCCGGATTCCCGCCTATGTGGTGGTCATTGCAACCTTTGTGACCATGGTGGATCTTCTGATGAAGGCCTATTTGCCCGCTCTTAACCAATCCTTGGGTATCTTCATCCCGCTTATCGTGGTAAACTGCATCATCCTGGCCAGGGCCGAGGCCTTTGCCAGCAAAAATGGCGTGATGCCCTCCATCATGGACGGTGTGGGCATGGGCCTGGGCTTTACCTTGGCCATCACCATCATCTCGGTATTCCGGGAGGTGCTGGGCAACGGAACCTTCCTGGGAACTCCCCTCTTTGGGGATGGCTTCCAGCCCGCCCTTATAATGGTGCTGGCCCCCGGCGGGTTCCTAACCTTCGGCCTGGTGCTGGGCGCGTTCAACCTTTTCAGCAACGCCCGGAAAAAGAGAAAGGGGGCCCGGTAAACCATGGGTAGCAATACGGTTTCCATTGCGGTCATTCTGCTGAACTCCATCCTGGTGCAGAACATCGTTCTGGGCAAGTTCCTGGGCATCTGTCCCTTTGTTGGGGTATCCAAAAAGCTGGACACCGCCTTGGGCATGGGGATGGCGGTCACCTTCGTTATCGCCCTCTCCAGCGTCATCACCTATCTGGTGCAGTACGCCATTCTGGTGCCGCTCCATATCGAGTATATGCAGACCATCGCCTTCATCCTGGTGATAGCGGGCCTGGTACAGCTGGTGGAGATGTTTATCCAGAAATCCAGCCCGGCGCTCTATCAGTCCCTGGGCATCTATCTGCCCCTCATTACCACCAACTGTGCGGTGCTGGGGGCGGCGATTCTCAACATCACCAGCAACTATAACCTGATACAGACCTTGGTCAACGGCATCGCTACCGGCCTGTCCTTCACCTTTGCCATCGTGCTGTTTGCCGGTGTGCGGGAACGGATGGCGCTGGCGCCCATTCCCAAGTCCATGGACGGGTTCCCCATTGCACTGGTGTCGGCAGGCCTTATGGCCATGGCATTTCTGGGCTTTTCCGGCCTGGTGTCCATTTGATAGGGGGGCTGTGAGATGGATTGGTTGGCAATTATAAGCCCGGCTGCGGTGCTGGGCGTATTGGGACTGCTCTTCGGCGGCCTCTTGGGGGTTGCATCCAAGAAGTTCGCCGTAGAGGTGGACGAAACGGTGGCAAATCTACGGCAGTATCTGCCGGGAGCAAATTGTAGCGGCTGCGGCTATCCCAGCTGCGACGCCTTTGCCGAGGCGGTGGTACATAACGGTGTGGATGTATCGGGCTGCGCCGTCATCAGCGCCGAGAACCTTGTAAAGGCGGGAAAGGCCGTGGGGCAGGAGGTCAAGGTCAGCGGCCAGAAGAAGGCAGTGGTTCTCTGCCAGGGTACCCGCGAGAACAGCCCGCCCCGCTATGAATACGAGGGGATTCATTCCTGTAAAGCCGCTGCCATGGTATCGGGCGGAAACAAGGGCTGCAGGTATGCCTGTCTGGGCAACGGGGACTGTATCTCCGCCTGCGCTTTTGGGGCCATCTCCATGGGTCCCGGCAACATCCCGGTCATCGATTTTGAAAAATGCACCGGTTGCGGCGCATGTTCCAGAAAATGTCCCCGGAACGTCATCGGTATGGTACCTATGGAGGCCAAGGTAGTGGTGCTGTGCCGAACCCAGGAGCGGGGGCGGACGGTGCGCCAGGCCTGCAGCCGGGGATGCATCACCTGCCGCCTGTGCGAGCGGGCTTGTCCCACGGGAGCCATCAACTGCGACAGCGGCGTGGCGGTGGTGGATTATACAAAATGCATTGGCTGCCTGGAGTGTACCAAGAAGTGCCCCAGCCCCTGTATCGATCTGTTCGGGCCGGAGACCATCGTTTAAAGCTGAAAAAGAAAAGCCATCCCAGGGATGGCTTTTCTTTTTTTTCTCCCTTTGCTATATTGGTGCAGGAAAAGGAGAGAGATCCTATGAAACACATCGTATTGGCGTCAGCCTCCCCCCGGAGGCAGGAATATCTGGCTCTATTGGGCTATCCCTATACCTGTAAAGTGGCGGATGTGGACGAATCCAGCATTCAAAAGACGGAGCCCGCCTGCCTTGCCATGGCCACAGCCCGGCTGAAGGCACGGGCGGTGGCGGCGGAGGAACGGGATGCCATCATCATCGGTGCGGATACCGTGGTATCGGTGGAGGGAGCCATCTTGGGAAAGCCGCGGGACGCGGCCGATGCCCAACGGATGCTGGCTCTTTTGTCTGGCCGGGCGCACCAGGTCTATACCGGTCTCTGTCTCATCGACACTGAGAGCGGCCGGGAGATCTGCGACTACCGGGAAACCACCGTTTGGATGCAGCCCATCTCCCGTGAGGAGATCGAGGCCTATGTGGCCACCCAGGAGCCCATGGACAAAGCGGGAGCCTATGCCATCCAGGGAGGCGCCAGCCGGTTTGTGGAAGCCATCGAGGGCTGTTATTTCAATGTTTTAGGGCTGCCCATCAATCTGCTGTACAACCTGCTTACGCCGATGCTGAAGGCTTGAGCTGCGCCAGTGGGGGGATTTTGATTGTGAACAACCGGAACGAAAAAACCGAAGGGACGTCTTTGGGCGCGACCTGCTGGAGAATCGGATACTATCTTGTGGGGCTCGTTCTCCTGGCAATCGGGCTGACCCTTAATACCAAAACTGGGCTAGGGGTTTCACCCATTATAGCGGTTCCATTTTCAATTTCTAATATCTGGAACCTTAACTTTGCACTGATGACCTTTTGCCTCTATACGCTGTTTGTGTTTTTGCAGATGCTGCTCGATGGAAAGGAGTGGCGGTGGAGTACCCTTCTGCAGGTTCCCTTCAGCCTGGTGTTCAGCGTCCTTTTGGATTGGTTCGGTAGGCTGCCCATTGCCCTTTGCGCCCTATGGCAAAATCTGCTGCTGCTTCTGGCCGCCATGGTTCTTACCGCGGTAGGAGTAACCTTGATGGTCAATATGCGGCTGGTTCCAAATCCAGCGGACGGCATGGCTGACGCTCTGGGCAAGCGGCTCAATCGAGGGATGGGCTTTGGGAAAAACCTTCTGGATCTAACCTGTGTGGCCGTCACCTGCGTCATCAGCCTGGCATGCGGTGGAAGGATCACCGCCATCGGCCTCGGTACCCTCATCGCCATGGTCTGTGTGGGACGGCTCATTGCCCTTTGTCAGCGGCTATTCCAAAAGCCAATGCTCTGCCGGGCGGGTTTAACGGAGGCCTGCGTCGGCGGGGAGGAGGAGTAGCTGGTCTGTCTATCATGAAAGGACGTCGAGATTTCCTCGAATCGCATACCCAAAAAACGAACCATCGTTTATTTGTAGGGAGAAAGGGAAGATTCCTCCTTTCTCTCTTTTTCTTTTTTCAGTTGTCCGCGCTGTTTCTCTCAACGAAGCGGGAAAGGATAGGCGCTTGGATAGGTCAATCATAAAAGGTGGGGCGCTCCCCGCCCTTTGCTTTGCCAAAATGGGGCAATGGCGGCCAAATCCGGCCAAAACGGGTATGAATTGGCCGGCCTGTACCACCCATTCAGCGTCGGATTTCCCACGGCACAACATCAAATCCATCTCAGATCATTCCCAAAGCGGCGGGGAAGAGATGACGCAAAAAAATACGCGTGGAGGATCAAAAACGGTGAGGATAAAAGAAAGATTTGTATGAAAATTGATGCCCTCGTCAATAATGAGGATACGAAGAAATGCCCAATACTCGGGGGAGGTAGAAGAATCTCATGATGTCAAGGGATTTAGGAATTGATTTGGGTACCGCCAATACGCTGGTATATATGCGGGGCAAGGGGATCGTCATCCGGGAGCCTTCTGTGGTGGCCGTGCGGTCGGGGGACCGCCGTCAGGTGTTGGCGGTAGGCCAGGAGGCAAGGGAGATGATCGGCCGCACTCCCGGCAACATCGTGGCCATCCGGCCCATGAAGGACGGGGTCATCGCTGACTTCAACATCACCGAGGTGATGCTCAAGTATTTCATCCAAAAAGCGGTGCCGAAAGGAATTGGTTTTATGAATCCCCGGGTGGTGATCTGTGTGCCCTGCGGGATTACAGAGGTGGAAAAACGGGCGGTGGAGGAAGCCGCTAAAAGCGCCGGCGCTAAGGAAACCTTTCTCATGGAGGAGCCCATGGCGGCTGCCATTGGCGCGGGATTGCCTATAGAGGAGGCTCGGGGCTGCATGATCGTGGACATCGGCGGGGGAACCACCGAGGTGGCGGTGATCTCCCTAGGGGGAATCGTGGCCAGCCGGTCCGTCCGGGTGGGTGGAAACCACATTGACGATGCCATTATCGACTACATCAAACGGGAATATAATATGATGATCGGGGAGCGGACTGCGGAGGATATTAAGATTCAGATTGGGTCGGTATTCGATGGAGAAGTGGACGGAGTGATGGATGTTCGGGGCAGGGATCTATTAAACGGTCTGCCTTGTACCGCTACCGTTACTGCACAAGAGATCACCGAAGCGCTCCGGGAACCTGCCGCCGCCATTGTTGGCGCGGTCCGCTACACGCTGGAGCGCACGCCTCCGGAGCTGGCGGGGGATATCATCCATAGCGGCATCGTCCTTTCGGGGGGTACCGCCGCCCTGCGCGGGCTGGATAAGCTCATCGCCCTAGAGACCGGCATGAGCGTCGCCGTGGCCCAGGACCCCTTGGATTGCGTGGTCAACGGGGCTAGTATGGCCCTGGAACAGATGGCGCCGGCCCGCCGCCGGGGATTTCGTCTGCGCCCTTCAGCCACATAATCTTCAGAATTGCGGGGCCCTTGGCCCGTGGCGCTGGAGAGGAATCTATGCTATAATATCGGGAATATAAAGGGATTCCCGATATTTTTTATGGAGTAGATCATGGGTTTTAGAAACAAGCCTCTTGTTATAGTAATCGCCATCGCGGTGCTGCTGGTGTCCCTGATGGTCTTCCTGCCGGGTACCGGTAAGGTGGACGGGCCCCAGGGCATCGTGGGGAATATCGTATCGGGAGCCACCGGGGTGTTTGACGCCATTGGGGGCTTCTTTTCCCGTCTGTTTACCAGCGTGTTCCGGCCGGGTACTTTGGAGGACGAAAACCAGGCCCTGAAGGAACAAATCGCTATATACGAGTATAAAATCAATGGTATGAGCGAGATGGAACAGGAGAATCAGCGCCTAAAGCAGATGCTCAATTATATCGAGCAGGCGCCGGAATACGATTATATCATCGGCCGGGTTATCATGAAAGAACCTGGCTATTGGTTCGATGTATTTGATATCAACGTTGGGATCAACCAGGGAGTGGAAGAGGGGGACGCCGTGATTACCCCCGATGGCCTTGCCGGCCGGGTACTGAAGGTTGGAGGCAATTACAGTACGGTGGTTGCCATCATCGACAGCCGGGTTTCGGTGAGCGCCGTGATCGAGCGGACCCGGGATAACGGCATTGTCAAAGGCGGCATGCAGCTTTCCGATGAAGGAGGGCTCTGCTCCATGTCCTTTTTGCCCCTGGACGCCGATCTTCAGGTGGGGGACCGAGTGGTCACCAGCGGTCTGGGCGGTGTGTTTCCCAAGGGGCTCTATGTGGGCCAGGTAAGTCAGGTGGGTACCGGTACCGATAAGCAGGTGGTGGTAAAGCCCGCCGTGGACTTCCTCCACTTGGAGGAAGTCATGGTGGTAAAGGAGAAAGCCGGATCCGCTGGAGGGGATACCGGAGCGGGGGATGGACAATGAAGCAGTTGCTATGCGGCGTCATGACGTTCCTTGCGATGGTGCTGGATTGCTCCTTTATGATTTGGGTGATGCCCTTTGGCATTCATCCGTCCCTCACCGTTTGTGTGGCGCTGGCCTTTGGTATTGCCGACGCCCCCTTTACTGGGGCCATGGCCGGATTGTTCGCCGGCTTGATGATGGACGTAATGTACGGCCCTGTATTTGGTTATTATTCCTTGATCTTTCTCATCACCGCCTATGGGGGCAGCGCCCTATACCGGCGGGCGTTCAGCGAGAATACCCTGTTTCCCGCCATATGTATGGCGGGAGCTTATGTGGTCAAGGAACTGCTTTCCTATCTCTTGGCCTTGACCATGGGGATCAAGACCGAAAATATCCTGTTGCTGCTGTTGAGATATATTCTGCCGTCAGCTCTTTTGACGGGTGTAATTGGGCTGTTTCTGTATGCCGGAATCCACCGGCTGTTCCGTTGCAGCTTTATGCAGGTTTCCCGGTATCGGGACCTGGATTAACCGATGTGATCGTTCAGGGGGAAAAACGTGAGAAAACTGACAATGGGCTCCTTGCGGCTGGTAGGGGTGTTCGCCCTTCTTCTTTTGGTACTGGCCGGGACGCTATTCAATATGACGGTGTTGCAGGGCAGCAAAAATGCCGATGAGGCCTCCAAGGTGACGGCGCGGACCATGAAGGTTACCAGCAAACGGGGGCAGATTTTAGATGTCAATGGCACGCCGCTGGCCTATGACCGGTCTAGCTATGATATCCAAATTTACCGGGATCCTACGCAGATTGGGGAAAAATGGCGGGCGCTCTATACGGAATCCATCATTAAAACGGTGGAGATTATTGAGCGCAATGGTGGAGAGGTAATCGATCCCTTTGTGATCAAACGGGATGAGCATGGCCGTATGTATTTTGACTTTGGCCAGGTGGACAATCCCGACATCAGCCAAAAAACCTTGGAAAGCCGCGAAAAGCTATGGCGGCAAAACCTGTATTTTGACGCCGATGTGGGCCCTCGCGACGCCTATAATGAGTTGCGGGTCCGCTATATGGTCCCAGAGGAGATGGGGTATGAGGACGCGGTGAAGATTCTGGGAATCTGGCAGGAGATTCAGTATAACATGTATCGGTCTTATGCCTCTGTTACCATTTCCGAGGACGTGGATATGAACACCGTCTCCGAGATCGAAGCCAGTACCGATCTTCTGGGGGTAAACGCGGTGGAAAGCACCGTACGGGTGTATCCCAAGAACAGCACTGCCGCCCATATCATCGGCTATATGAGCAAGACATACGATGAAGATCGCCTCCAGTGGATGGAGGAAAACGGGTATAACAGCGAGGATAAAATCGGTGTCTATGGAGTGGAGGCCACCATGGAGGAGTATCTATCCGCTAATATTGGTTCCCGTGCGGGGAAGCGAGTGGTGGAGGTGAACAGCACCAGTAAGGTGGTGCGGGAGCTGGAGTATGAGGCGCCGGAGCCCGGATATAATGTGGTGCTTACCATCGATTATGACCTCCAGGTAAAGCTGGACGAAGCTCTTGAAAAGACCATACAGGAATGCTACGCTGCTCAGCAGGAAGAATACAGTAAAAATTATAGCAAGTATGCCGCCCTGGAGGCGGCTCGGGGCGGCACCAAGACCAAATTCGCCAAGACGGGCGCTGCGGTGGTTATCGATGTGCGGAATGGGGATATTCTGGCCATGAGCAGCTATCCCTCTTTCGATTTAAACCTTTTTACTGGAGGGATCAGCGAGGAGGACTACGCTGCCATCAACGATGAAGAGACTACGCCCATGTTCAACAAGGCCATCTCTTCCCGGGCAGAACCCGGCTCCACCTTTAAAATGGTGACGGGTTACGCCGCTCTTCAGGAGGGCGTGATCACCCCCAACACCACCATTAGCTGTGAAGGGGAATATCGGGAGAACGTGGTACGGGGCAAGGGCCCCAAATGCTGGACGAAAAACCCCAGCTCCCACAGCAACCAGACCGTTGTGGAAGGACTTAAGAACAGCTGCAACTATTTCTTCTACTATGTGGCCACCCGGCTGGGCATCGATGATCTCAACAAATGGGCGGATATGTTTGGCCTGAGTTCCAAAACAAATGTGGAGCTGACGGGGGAAGTTACCAGCCATGTGGCCAACCAAAAGGTGTTGTATGACAACACCAAGGATATCGACAGCGGACAGCTGACCTATAAGGCCTATCTGGTGAAAAAACAGATCATTGAGCAGCTGAAGTATTACGGCGTAGTCCGGAACGAGACCTACACGGATGAACAGCTGGATCGCTGCGCCAGCCAGATCATCGCGCTGGTGGGCAGCGGCGATGAATTGGGGGACGGGATCCGGGTGATAATGAGAAAAGAGCTGGGGATCCCCGAGAGCATCAGCTATGCGCGCCGCTGGGATTCCCAGATATCGGGGTATCTCTATGAGATCACCTGGAACTCCATTCAGACGGCTATTACCGGCATCGGCCAGAGCGTTACCGCCGTGACGCCCATCGCGTTGGCCCGGTATATTGCGGCCATCGCCAACGGCGGCACGGTATACGACTGCACCGTCATCGATAAGGTGGTGGACCAGGATGGCAATGTGGTGATGGATCAGGAGCCCAAGGTGTTTGGAACCATCACCGACGTCAACAACTACATGGATTATATTGTAGAAGGCATGCGGGAGGTGTTCTCTCTGGAGGACGGCGGAACAGGCGCAAACTCCCTCCGGGGGTTTAAGTACGCTGACGATATGGCGGGAAAGACCGGCACTGCCCAGGTATCCACCATCGGCTTGGAGGATACCGCCTGGCTGGTAACCTTTACCCCCATCGAGAACGCGGAGATCGCCATTGTGGTGTACATCCCCAACGGGTATCAGAGCGGATTGGCCGCTACCTGCGCCAAAGAGGTGATCCAGTTCTACCGAGATCGGCAGGCCGGCACCGATGAACCCGACATCACCGGCCCTGGCGGCCTGGTGCAGTAGGGTAGGGGAAGAGATATATGGATAGATTGATGGAAGCAAAACCCTGGAAAAAAGTGGACTGGTGGCTGCTAGGCGCGGTGGTCGCTCTATGTGTGGTGGGCTTTATTGCCATCACCTATGCTACTGCTGATCCCTTTACCGGGGGAGAAGCCACTTTCTCCGAAAAGCTTACCAACTTGAACTTGGATACCGTGAAAAAGCAGGTGCTATGGTTCGGAGTAGGACTTGTGGCCATGGCCTTTATGGCATTGCTGGATTATACTGCGTTAAAGGATATATCCGTATGGATCTACGGCGTCAATGCTGTGATCCTGCTGGCGCTGTTTTCTTTGGCCACCGTGACCCGACAGACCGTGAGCTGGTATAAGTTTGGCAACATCGGGTTCCAGCCATCGGAGATCTGCAAGCTTTCTCTCATTTTATACCTGGGGAAAATCCTATGTGACAACATTCGGGGGGAACAGGGAATCCAATATTTTACCGACGCGCTAAAACCCCTGGTGGTGACCGGTATTGTGTTTGTCCTGGTGATGCTCCAGCCCGATATGGGAACCGCCGCGGTTTATGTGAGCATCTGCATCGGAATGATGTTTGTGGTGGGAGTCGGCTGGAAGATTGTGGCCACGCTGGGGGCATCCGCTCTTGCTATTGCGCCCCTTATGTGGTTTTTTGTGTTGGACGACCGCCAGCGAAACCGAATCATCACAACTCTGAATCCCAGCGCGGACATTGGTAACACCGGCTATAACGTGCATTATAGCAAGATGGCCATCGGCAGCGGCGGCGTTACCGGGAAGGGAATGTTCAGCGAGGGAGCCCTCAGCCAGTTAAACTGGGTGCCGGAAAAGCATACCGATTTTATCTTCTCCGCCATTGGAGAGGCCTTTGGGCTCATCGGCGGATTGACGGTTATCCTTTTGTATGGATTGCTGATTTGGCGGATTATCTATATTGGGATGAACGCCCAGAACCAATATGGAACCCTGATTTGCGCCGGCGTTGCCTCCATGTTTATGTTCCATATCTTTGAGAATATCGGCATGACCATGGGGATTATGCCCGTTACGGGCATTCCGTTGCCCTTCATCAGCTATGGTGGCAGCAGCATGCTTACCAATATGTTGGCCGTCGGCCTTGTGATGGGGGTAAAAGCGCGAACACGAAAAATCTATTGATTGAACACTTGGGGGATGCGAAGGCATCCCCCTTTTTGTTGGGATTTTTATGGACATCCACGCATATAGATAATCGAACAACTATGGGGTTGAGGTGGATGCCATGGATGAGGAAAAGGGCTTTGTGTCCAGGGAGATCAACAACGACTGGCACCGGCCGGATCGGCATAAGCGCAGTGGGAGGAAACGGCGGAACTACCGCTTTTATGGCGCTTCCCGGCAGCGCTCCCATTACCGCAGAAACGAGCCTCGGAGCGGAATGGCCTGGGGAAAACGGCTTGGGATCAAGACGGGGATTTGTGCGGGTCTGGTGGCTCTCTGCTTATTTTTAAAGTTTTCTGGCTTGCCGGCAGCTGAGAAAGCCATGGGATATTTAGAGGGCGTTATCACCTATGATATGGACTTTTCCCAACCCTTTGGCGAGCTGAAATTTGTGGAGAACATCTTTCCCCAGGCGGGAGAGGTGTTTGGCGGGGAGACCAAGACCTATGCCATGCCTTTCATCGGGGAGGTTGTCCAGGGATTTGGCCAAGAGAACTCCATGGGTTTGGTCATCGCATCGGGGATGGAAAAACAGCAGGTGACGGCTTGCGGGCCGGGTCAGGTGGCAAAGCGGGGGACCAGCAGCACCCTGGGGAATTACGTCCGTATTACCCATCCCGATGGAATGGAAACCAGTTACTATGGCCTGGCGGAATCCCCGTTAAAGGAAGGGGATACCGTGGAAAAAGGGGCCGTGGTGGGAACGCTTCAGGAAAAGGAGCTATACCTGGAATTTACCAAGAATTCCATTCCAAAGGATCCTATGAACTACATTGCGGTGGAATAGATGAAGCTGTTTGCCTTCCGTGGGATCCGCGTTTTGGTGGATCCCATTTTAATTGTATTGTTGGCAGTGGCCGCCCTTCTTGGAGTGGGAAGGGATATGGTGCTGATGTTTGCTTTTGTCTTTGGGCATGAGCTTTGCCATACCCTAATGGCCATAGCGCTTGGGGTGGAGATCGATGAGATTGAGCTGCTGCCCTTCGGCGGGGTAGCCCGGGCCAGGGGCATGGATCGGGTGGTGGGATGGCGGGAGGTTCTCATTGCTCTGGTAGGGCCGCTTTTTAACTTCTTATGCGCCTGGTGCTGTCTTATGGCAGCGAAGCTATGGCCGCAATTTGCACCCTCTCTTTTGACTCCGGTGTATCTTAATCTAACTATGGGCTGTTTTAACCTGCTGCCCGCTTTCCCGCTGGACGGCGGTCGGATCCTGCGCAGTCTGCTCAGCAGCTTTCTGGGCAGGGAACGGGCAACCGATGTTTGCGCCGTGATTGGAGTTGCCCTAGGGGCGGGGTTGAGCTGTTTTGGAATCTGGGGAGTGCTGTCTGTGGGCCGGGTAAATCCGCTTCTGATCTCCATTGGGGTATTTATCATCCTGAACGCCCTTCGGGAAAAACGACGCTGGGCCCTGGGCGCGGTGACCAACCTGGAGGAGAAACGGCAGATTATCCGGCGGGGCGCCATGGAGGAGAGCTGGATTACAGCGGGAAAGGAGGTCAGCCTATGGGAAATCGCACGGCGGTTTCATAAAAACCGGTACACCGTAGTCCGGGTGGTGGATGAAAGAATGCGGCCCTTAGGTACGGTGTATGAGGATCGCATCTTGGACTGTATCCTTCGCGGAGAGCGGGAAAAGACCCTGGGAGAGCTGGTGCGCAGCGGTTGAAATTTCTTCTGGTTTAGGGTACTATTGTCCAGATAAACTAGAAGAAACTTGAAAGAGGTAAAGCGTTTTTGACGAGAGATCTTTCCTGGCTGGCCCGAGTGGAAAAGCCCTCCCGGTACACCGGCGGCGAACTGAATATGATCCGAAAGGACCCTTCCAACAGGGTCCGTTTTGCGTTGTCCTTTCCCGATACCTACGAGATTGGCATGTCCCATATGGGGTCTCGAATCCTCTATCACATTTTGAACGATCGGGAGGATTGCTACTGCGAACGGTGCTATACTCCATGGCCCGACGCCATGGCAGAGCTGAAACATGCGGGGCAAAAGCTGTTTTCCCTGGAAACCTATACCGATTTGGATCAATTCGATATCGTGGGATTTTCCCTTCTATATGAATTGACCTACTCCAACGTCCTTGCGATGCTGAAGCTGGCGGGTATCCCCCTTTGTGGGAAAGACCGCGGGGAGGACATGCCCCTTATTGCTGCGGGAGGCCCCTGCGCCGTGAACCCGGAGCCCATGGCGGATTTTATCGATGTGTTCATGATCGGGGATGGGGAGGAGACCATCGGCATTTTGGTGGATGAATACAAACGAGCCAAGGCGGAAGGGGTGGATCGGAAGGAGCTGCTCCGTCGGCTCAGCCGGCTGGAGGGATTCTATGTGCCCTCCCTCTATGCGGTCTCCTATCTGCCCGACGGCCGGGTGGAGCGGGTCGCTCCCATGGATGGGGCGCCAGAGCGAGTGAAGAAGGCTATTGTCCGGAATTTGGATAAGGCGCCTTTTCCCACCTGTCCTCTAGTGCCCTATACCTCCATCATTCATGACCGGGCGGGGATTGAGCTGTTCCGGGGCTGCACCCGGGGCTGTCGCTTCTGCCAGGCGGGGTACCTTTACCGACCCATGCGTCTTCGAAAAAAGGAGACCCTATTGGAGCAGGCCAGGGAGACCATCCGCACCACCGGTTACGAGGAGGTTTCTTTGACCTCTCTTTCCTCGGGAGACTATCCTCAGCTCACGGAGCTGATCCATGAGCTGGATCGTGAGCTGCGCCCTCAAAGGGTAAGCCTTTCTTTGCCGTCTCTTAGGATCGACAGCTTTTTGAAGGATTACGCAGAGGGTACCGCCAGCGTACGGAAGAGTTCTCTTACCTTTGCTCCTGAGGCGGGGACCCAGCGGCTTCGGGATGTGATCAATAAGGGGGTTGACGAGGAAGACCTTATGAGCAGCGTCCGGGACGCCTTTTCCGAGGGGTACAGCAGCATCAAGCTGTACTTTATGCTGGGACTGCCCACCGAGACCGATGAGGATCTCCTGGGAATTGGGGAGCTGGCAAAGAAGGTGGTGGCGGAGTTCTACCGCCAGCCCAAGGAAAATCGGCCGAAACCCGTTTCCGTAACGGTATCCGCGTCCACCTTTGTTCCCAAGCCCTTTACTCCTTTTGGCTGGGCTCCCCAGATCCCCTTGGAGGAGATCGTGCGGCGGCAGAAACTGCTGCGTGACAGCTTGGTGGGGGAAAAGCGCATCCGGGTACAGACCCATGATCCCTATACCAGCGTGCTGGAGGCGGTGTTCTCCCGGGGGGACCGCCGTCTGGGGAAGGCCATTGCGCTGGCTTGTGAGCGGGGAGCTATGTTGGATGGATGGCGGGAATGGATGGACTATGATCGCTGGGTCCAGGCTATCCGGGACGCCGGCCTGGAGGTGGATTTCTATGCCCACCGCCAGCGGGAGCTGGCTGAGACGCTGCCCTACGACCATATTGACATCGGTGTGACCAAGGGGTACTTGGTTCGGGAACTCCATCGAGCGGAGGCAGCGGAAACCACCCCCTATTGCCAGGGGAATTGTCAGGGTTGCGGGCTAATGAAGGAATGTGGGGTGACGGCGTGAGGATTCTGGTACAGTTTGAAAAGACCGGCCCCGCCCGGTATATTTCCCATTTGGACCTGCTGCGCTGTGTTCAGCGAACCTTAAAGCTCATGGACGCTCCCATGGCCTATACCGCGGGATTCAACCCCCATCCCAAGCTTTCCTTTGCCCAGGCTCTGCCCATGTATATGGAGAGCATAGGGGAATACTTTGTGTTGGAATTGACCCAGCCGGTGGATTTTTCCTCCTTTGTTGAGGATTTTAACCGGCGAGGCTATGCGGGGATCAAGGCGGTGGCAGCCCGGGAAATGCCTCGGGAGGAGGGGAACCCCATGGCCATGGTGCGGGCGGCCCGGTATCTTTATCCTATGGCGGGGGATTCTGGGAAAATCCGACAGGCAGTTGCTGGCATTTTAGGGGAAAAAGAGGTATTATTTGATAAGAAGGGTAAGGGCGGCATCCGCCAAGTGAATCTGCGGGAGCGGATCTTTGAGCTTGCGTACCGGGACGGGGTTTTGCATTTGCTGTTGGGGTGCGGAGAACAGAATCTGGTTCCGGCGGAAGTGATCAACCGGCTGTATGAGCGGATGGGGGAGGAGACCCGCATCGAGAACCGGGATGTCCTGCGGACCCAGCTCTACTATTATGATGAAGAAAAGGGGCTTGTACCCTTTCTATAAATTTATTCTATAAACTGGTGGATCAAATCGAATGAGAAGCAATATTTATTTGGACGCGAATCCCTATGAGGTGCGGGTTGCGGTGGTGGAGGATGGCAACCTGGCTGAACTCTATGTGGAACGCAAGGGCAGCGAACGCATCGTGGGGAATATTTACAAAGGCGTGGTAAAGAATGTCCTGCCCGGTATGCAGGCCGCCTTTGTGGATATTGGCATCGAACGAAACGCCTTTCTTTATGCCGGGGACATCAGCGTGGACGCCGTGGACGAGGAGTTGCCCGAGGAGGATGAGAGGGCCAAGTGCATCCCCGACATCCGGAAGCTGGTTCGGGTGGGGCAGTCCATCATGGTACAGGTGTTAAAGGAGCCCTTTGGCACCAAAGGGGCCAGGGTTACCACCAATATCACCCTGCCGGGATACAAAGTGGTGCTGCTGCCCAAGGCCAATTATGTGGGCATCTCCCGGAAGATCGAGGACGAGGAGGAACGGACCCGGCTTAAGACCATCCTGGAGGAGATCAAACCCAGCCACCGAGGGGTCATCGCCCGGACCAGCGCCCTGGGGGCTGACCGGGAGGAGCTGGCCCAGCAGATTCAGGCTCAGATGGATACCTATCAGGAGATTCACGCCATCTATGATTGCTGCAAGGCGCCGAAGCTGATCCATAGTGAGGAGAACATCTATTACCGTACCGTTCGGGATGCCTTCAACCAGGACATCAGCGGGTTTTATATCAGCGATCCTCAGGCATATGAGTACGTCCGGTCTTTGGTAGAAGCGGTAAACCCCGACCTGCTGGACCGGGTGAGCTTTTTTGATAAGCATTATGATATGTTTGAGTACCATGGGCTGGAGAGTAAGATTGATAAGGCGCTTGCTCGGAAGGTATGGCTGAAAAGCGGTGGGTATTTGATCTTTGATTCCGCCGAAGCCCTTACCGTTATCGATGTGAACACCGGAAAATTTGTGGGAACCAATTCCCTGCAGGATACCATCCTGAAGACCAATATAGAGGCGGCGGAGGAGATCGCCCGCCAGATTCGGCTTCGGGATATCTCTGGCATCATCGTGGTGGATTTCATCGATATGGAGGCGCCCTGTAACCGTCAGAAGATCCTGGATGTACTCCGGGAAGCCGTCAAGCGGGATCGGACTCGCACCATTATATTGGGCATTACGGATTTGGGCATCGTGGAGCTGACCCGAAAGAAAACCAAACAGTCCTTGGGATCGGTGTTCTATGCGCCCTGCCCTTATTGCGAGGGGGAGGGGATCATTCTGTCCTCTGAGTCCATGGCCATGAAAGCCCGAAAAGAGGTGCTGCACCGGTTTTATCGGGATGGGTATGACAACGTGGTGATCATGGCCCATCCGGCGGTCTGCATGGAGATCAACGCTAAAATGCGGCCCGGCGCCCAGCTGATTCCCAGCCCGCCGGGAAAGCGGGTGTTTTTGCTCTCCAACACCAATATGCACATCGAGCATATGGAGGTGGAAGGGGTTGAGAATCCCCAGGAGGCCTTGGAAATGGGAGCCGTCCCCCTGGAATGCCGGGGTTAAGGCATTGCTTCATTGACAAGCCCCTTCCGCTATGCTATCATCTATTGATGTTACCGCTCATAACGGGCTATAAGCGCAGAGATGCCGCCCGGGTTGGCGAGTCCCAATTATAATACGGGGAGGTGCAACAATCATGTATGCCATCATCAAAACCGGCGGCAAGCAGTACAAGGTGCAGGAAGGCGATACCATTTTTGTGGAGAAGCTGAATGTAGAAAACGGTGCCGAAGTGGAGTTTGACGCGTTGCTGGTCGGCGACGGGGAGTCCGTAAAGGTGGGCGCTCCTATCGTGGACGGCGTAAAGGTGAAGGCCAAGGTGGATTCCGTGGTCAAGGGCAAGAAGATCATCGTCTATAAGTTCAAGCCCAAGAAGAACTACCGGAAGAAGACCGGCCACAGGCAGCCCTATTCCAAGGTTGAGATCGTTTCCATTGGATAAGGCCAAGCGATTTTTGTAAAGAGAGGTGTTTGACTTTGGCACATAAAAAAGGTGTAGGTAGCTCTCGGAACGGCCGCGACAGCAACAGCAAGCGGCTGGGCGTAAAGCGGGGCGACGGCCAGTTTGTACTGGCGGGTAATATCCTGGTTCGGCAGCGGGGCACCAAGATCCATCCTGGCAACAACGTGGGCCGCGGCAGCGACGATACCCTCTTTGCCCTGGTGGACGGCAAGGTGAAGTTCGAGCGCAAGGGCAGAGATAAGAAATTGGTTTCCGTATATGAGGAGATCGCTCAGTAAATGAATGGAGGACCGCAGCAATGCTGCGGTCTTTTTGTTTTTTCAAAGCAGGAAAGGAGGCGAAAGCCTTGGAGTTTGCGGAGCTGCTTTATATGGCTCAGGAGGTATTGAACCCAAGAAACCTTTCAGAAAACGCCGCGGCGGGATCGGTGGCAGCGGCTCTTTTTGCGGGGGATGGGAAGGTTTACCGAGGCGTATGCATCGACATGCCCTGTGGTATGGGATTCTGTGCCGAACATAGCGCGGCAGCAGCCATGGTCACTGCGGGGGAGAGCAGGGTGATTCAGATGGTAGCGGTTGGAGAGAATGGACGTGTGGTGCCTCCCTGTGGCCGGTGCCGGGAATTCATCCGACAGCTGCATCGGGAGAACGGCGAATGCCTGGTGCTGATAGGCGAAGGAGAGGTAAAATCCCTTTCCGAGCTGCTACCCTTTGGCTGGGAAGGGTGAGTTGCGCTTTTAATTCGCCTAGAAACCTTTTTGGACAAATGGACGTTGCTTTTTTTGTGTAGTATAATAAAACAAACTGAAAGGGTGATGGCGCCATGGTGCAGGCATGGGAATGGAGCGGGGGCGTGCGGTTCCGGCTGGACGAGCCTTTTTCCCTCCAGGATACCTTCACCTGCGGCCAGGCGTTTCGGTTTTATCCTGTGGAAGGCGGAGGATATGCCGGAATCGCGTTGGAGCGGGCCGTTGTCATTGCGCCCATGGAGGATGGAAGCTTTTTCCTTTCTCCCTGCACCCTGGGGGAGTTTCAAAATCTATGGCGGTCCTATTTGGATCTGGACCGGAGCTATGCGAAGATTATAGAGGCTTTATGGGGGGATCCCCATGTGCGGCGGGGGATGGAATACGCTCCGGGCATCCGCATTTTAAACCAGGATCCCTTTGAGACCACTATTTCCTTTGTCATATCTGCCAACAACAATATGAAGCGCATTATGTCCCTAATTGCGGCGTTGTCCCGCGGATGGGGCCGGGAGCTGCCTTATGGGGGGTATGCTTTTCCTACTCCCGAAGCGTTGGCATCCATAGACCCTATGGAGCTGAGGCGCATCGGTATGGGGTATCGGGCTGAATATATCGTGGGGACGGCCCGAATGGTGGCCGATGGGTTTGATCTACAGCGTTCGATGAGCATGGATCTTTCGGAAGCCCGGAAGCATCTCTGCCGTTTGCCGGGAGTGGGTCCCAAGGTGGCGGATTGTATTTTGATGTTTTCCCTACATCATCGGGATGCCTTCCCAGTGGATACCTGGGTAAAAAAAGTGCTTTTACGGCTATATCCGCAATGTGACCCACGGCACCCTTTGCCCTTTGCAAAGGCCCAATATGGAGCGTTAGCGGGTTATGCGAATCAATACCTCTTTCACTGCATTCGGTCTGTGGGGGAGGAGGTCTTCTGCGGGGCTTTGGCACATCCAGTGGGCAACGGGGGATGATGCCCCCATATCTGCTGTTTTTTTTGCAGGCAAAGTTGCGGGATTTCCTTGACAGCGGAGGAAAACTGCCATATATTATGTCTAATTATATTTCTGAAAGTACAAAAAAGCGGAAGAGGGGGATGGAAATGGCAAAGATTTTGAAAGAGGGCCTGACCTTTGACGACGTCCTTTTGGTGCCTGCCAAAAGCGATGTAATTCCCAAGGACGTGAACCTCGGCGTGGAGTTGATCCCGGGCATCCGTCTGCTGACGCCCTTGATGAGCGCTGCCATGGATACCGTTACTGAGTCCCGTCTGGCCATTGCTATGGCCCGCGAAGGCGGCATGGGGGTTATCCACAAGAACATGAGCATTGAGCAGCAGGCACAAGAGGTGGATCGGGTAAAGCGCTCGGAGCATGGCGTGATCACGGATCCATTTTTTCTTTCTCCCGACCATACCATTGATGACGCCAACCGGCTAATGGCCCACTACCGGATTTCCGGTGTGCCCATCACCGTGGAGGGTAAGCTGGTGGGCATTCTCACCAACCGGGATTTGAGCTTTGAGGACGATTATTCCCAGAAGATTAGAGACGTGATGACCAAGGATCGCTTGGTGACTGCTCCCGAGGGAACCACTTTGGATCAGGCTCGGGAGATTCTCCGCAAGCATAAAGTGGAGAAGCTGCCAATCGTGGACGACAACTACATGCTCAAGGGCCTCATTACCAAGAAGGATATCGACAAGCTGCTGCAATATCCCAACAGCGCGAAGGACGATAAGGGCCGCCTGCTGGTGGCCGCCGCCGTAGGCATTGCCAAGGATACCCCCGACCGGGCGAAGGCCTTGGTGGAGGCTGGCGTGGATGTGCTGGTTATCGATACCGCACATGGCCATAGCCGCAACGTCATTGAAATGGTGAGAACCATTAAGGGGATGTTTGATATACCCGTCATTGCGGGGAATGTGGCTACTCCGGAAGCGGTACGGGATCTGGCGGCTGCCGGCGCAGACTGCGTCAAGGTGGGCATCGGACCCGGCTCCATTTGCACCACTCGCGTGGTGGCCGGCGTGGGGGTTCCCCAGGTGACCGCCATCATGGATTGCGCCGAGGAGGCCGATAAGCGGGGCATCCGGATCATTGCCGACGGCGGAATCAAGTATAGCGGCGATATCGTAAAATCCATTGCTGCCGGCGCCAGTGCCGTTATGCTGGGCAGCCTTTTGGCTGGAACCGAGGAGAGCCCTGGAGAGATGGAAATCTATCAGGGCCGCAGCTATAAAGTGTATCGGGGTATGGGCAGCCTGGGCGCCATGGCCAAGGGTAGCAGCGATCGGTATTTCCAGGACGCCAACCAGAAGTTTGTACCGGAGGGCGTAGAGGGGCGAGTGCCCTTCCGAGGAGCTCTTTCCGAGACCATCTACCAGTTGGTGGGCGGCCTTCGTTCCGGCATGGGCTACTGCGGCGCTCCTGATATTGAGACTCTGCGTACCAAGAGCACCATGGTGAAGATCACCGGGGCGGGATTGCAGGAGAGCCATCCCCACGATGTGTATATCACCAAGGAAGCGCCCAATTATTCCACCAACCGCTAACGAGAAAACAAGCCTGCTTACCCAGGCTTGTTTTTCCTATTTTTTATTGAAGGGGGAACCAATATGACCAAAGTTGCGGTAATCATGGGAAGCGATTCGGACTGGTCCGTGATGGAAAAAGCCGTGTCCACTTTGAAATCCTTCGGCGTGGCCCCCACGGTGCGGGTGTTGTCCGCCCACCGTACTCCCGACGAGGCCGCAGCCTTTGCGGCATCAGCCCGGGAAGAGGGATACTGCGCTATTATTGCCGCCGCGGGCAAGGCTGCGCATCTGGCGGGAGCAATGGCCGCGCACAGCCAGCTACCTGTCATCGGCGTACCCATCGCATCTGGAGGCCTGGCAGGGCTGGACGCCCTCTTGTCTACCGTCCAGATGCCGCCGGGGCTGCCCGTAGCCACCGTGGCCATTGACGGCGCCGCCAACGCCGCCATCCTGGCGGTACAGATCGGCGCCTTGAGCGATCCACAGCTGGCGGAGCGCCTGTCCGTCTATCGCAAGGAGATGGGGGATAAGGTTTTACAGAAGGACGCGGCCATCGGGAAGTTGGCCGAGAAGCTATAAGGAGGACCCAATGGCAGAGCATTATAAGGATGCTGGCGTGGATGTTCACGCTGGATATGACACGGTCAGACGCATCAAAAGCCACACCGCCAGCACCTTTAACGAGGATGTGCTGAGCGGCATTGGCAGTTTTGGAGCCTTCTATTCCATTGGCCGGTATGGAGATATGGAGGAACCGGTTCTGATCTCTGGTACCGATGGCGTTGGCACCAAGCTGAAACTGGCAATGGAGCTGGATATCCATAACACCGTGGGCCAGGACTGCGTTGCCATGTGCGTCAACGACGTGGTGTGTCACGGAGCCAAGCCTCTATTTTTTCTGGATTATTTGGCGGTGGGTAAGCTATTTCCACATGTGGCGGAGCAGATCGTTGCCGGAGTGGCCGCCGGCTGCCGTATGGCGGGTTGTGCCCTCATCGGCGGAGAGACCGCTGAGATGCCGGGCTTCTATCCCGTGGGGGAATACGATCTAGCTGGATTTACCGTGGGCATCGTGGATAGAAAACGGGTCATTGACGGTAGCGCCATCCAGGAGGGGGATGTGATTCTGGGATTGGCCTCCTCGGGGGTGCATAGCAATGGATTCAGTTTGGTACGGAAGATTATGGGGGATGATAAAGCCAGCCTTTCTGCCTATAGTCAGGAGCTGGGCGCCAGAGTGGGAGAGGCCTTGTTGACCCCGACCCGTATCTATGTGAAACCCGTTCTATCGGCCATTGAGAAGGTGGAGGTTCACGGCATTGCCCATATCACGGGCGGTGGGTTCATCGAGAATATTCCACGTGTGATTCCCGATGGGCTTTGCGCTAAGATCGATCTTAAGAGCATCCCCACGCCGCCTATTTTCCAGATTCTGCGGCGCAAGGGGGAGATTCCTCTGATGGAGATGTATAACATCTTTAACATGGGAGTGGGGATGGCAATGGTGCTTCCCCCGGATCAGGTCGATGGGGCCGTGGCGACTTTGGCCGAGAATGGCCAGGAGGCCTTCCCCGTGGGCGTTATCGCCCGAGGCCAGGAGAAGGTGGAGCTGCTTCCATGAAAAATATCGTGGTATTGATCTCGGGTGGGGGAACCAATCTCCAGGCCCTTTTGGACGCTGTGGCGGAGGGACGTCTTTTGGCCCGGATCAGTGGAGTGATCAGCAGCACTAAGCACGCCTATGGCCTGGTACGGGCTGAACATGCCGGTATCCCAACCCGGGTGATCAGCAAGCGGGCCTATCCCGATCCTGTGGAGCGGGACGCCGCCATGCTGGCCGCCTTACGGGCTTTGGAAGCGGATTATATTGTGCTGGCGGGGTATATGTCCATTTTATCCCCTGAGATCATTGGTCTATATAAAAACCGGATTGTGAACATCCACCCCTCCTTGATCCCTTCCTTCTGCGGCAAGGGATACTATGGGTTGCATGTTCACGAAAAGGTGCTGGAATACGGCGCCAAGGTGACGGGTGCTACCGTGCATTTTGTGGATGAGGGGACGGATACCGGCCCCATTATCCTGCAAAAAGCGGTTTCCGTTTTGGACGACGATACCCCGGAGATCCTGCAGCAGCGGGTACTTCGGGTAGAACATGAATTGCTGCCGCTGGCGGTAGCCCACCTGGTGGAGGGCCGCATCCGCGTAGAGGGGCGCAAGGTTACCATGGAAAGGATGACGGACTGAGATGAAAAAGAGAGCGTTTTTGAGTGTATCCGATAAGACCGGAATCGTGGAATTCGCCAAAGATCTGGTGGACTTGGGCTATGAGGTCATCAGCACGGGGGGGACCCAGCGGGCCATTGGTGAGGCAGGGGTGCCTGTTACCAACGTCAGCGATATCACCGGTTTTCCGGAGTGCTTGGATGGCCGGGTTAAGACCCTGCATCCTGCCGTCCATGCGGGCATCCTGTTTATGCGGGACAACCCCAGCCATGTAAAGCAGATGGAGGAGCTGGGAATCGCGCCCATCGACATTGTGGCGGTAAATCTCTACCCCTTCCTGGAGACCATCAAAAAACCCGGGGTTTCGTTTGAAGAGGCCATTGAAAACATCGACATCGGAGGACCCACCATGCTTCGCGCTGCCGCGAAGAACCATAAGGATGTGGCGGTCATTGTGGATGCATCCGACTATGCCCGGGTGATCGGCTGTCTCCGGGAGGAGGGAGAGGTGTCCTATGAGGTAAAGCGGGATCTGTGCAAAAAGGTCTTTGAGCATACCGCCGCCTATGACGCGCTCATTGCCCAATACCTCCGCGGTGTGACCGGCGCGGGGCTGCCAGACGACTTTACCATGACCTATCAGAAGGTTCAGGAGATGCGCTACGGCGAGAATCCCCACCAATCCGCCGTGTTCTATAAGGAGCCACTGACTCCCGCTGGATCCCTTGCCATGGCAGAGCAGCTCAACGGCAAGGAGCTAAGCTTTAACAACATCAACGATACCAACGGCGCGCTGGATCTGCTCCGGGAGTTCCGGGAGGAGAAGAAGGCGGTTGTGGTGGCTGTAAAGCACGCGAATCCCTGTGGCGTGGGCATTCGGGATACCTTGGCTGACGCCTACAATACCGCTTATGAGGCGGATCCCGTGTCCATCTTTGGGGGCATTGTAGCCTGCAATAGGAAGGTAGACGCTGAGACGGCCGCTGCCATGGCAAAGACCTTTTTGGAGATCATCGTTGCGCCTGACTATGAGGAGGAAGCCCTTGGGATCCTGCGGAAGAAGAAGAACCTCCGGGTACTGAAGCTCCCGGCCATCTGCGATCCTCTTCCGGCTGGCGCTCTTGATATGAAGAAGGTGCTGGGAGGCCTTCTGGTGCAGGATATGGATCGGGAGCTGTATCCCGAGCTTAAGGTGGTTACCCGCCGCCGGCCTACGGAAAAAGAGTTGGCCGACCTGGAGCTGGCGTGGCGTATTGTGAAGCATACCAAGAGCAATGGTATTGCCATTGCCAAGGATGGCCAGAGCCTGGGCATTGGGCCTGGCCAGGTAAACCGGGTTTGGGCGGTGGAACAATCCATCCAGCGGAGTGGGGATAAGGTCAAAGGCGCCGCCTTGGCATCCGACGCCTATTTCCCCTTTGATGACAGCGTACGAGCCGCAGCCGCTGCGGGCATTACCGCCATCATCCAGCCTGGCGGAAGCATCCGGGACGAGGATAGCGTAAAAGCCTGTGACGAGCTGGGTATTGCCATGGTGTATACCGGCATGCGGCACTTTAAACACTGATCATCTGGAGGTCGGATATGAAGATATTGGTCATTGGCGGCGGGGGACGGGAACACGCCGTAGTGCGGCAGCTTTATGCGGAGGGGGGCCACGAGCTTTACTGTGCGCCGGGAAACGGCGGCATTGGGGCTCTGGCAACCTGCGTGGATATCGCTGCCACCGATGTGGACGCCATGGTGGCCTTTGCACAGGTAAAGGAAATGGATCTGGTGGTGGTCACGCCGGATGATCCCCTGGCGTTGGGTATGGTGGATCGATTGACTGCCGTTGGGATTAAGGCATTTGGCCCCACCCAGGCCGCCGCACGGATTGAATCCAGCAAAGCCTTTAGCAAGGCGCTGATGAAGAAATACGGCATTCCGACCGCCCAGTTCCGGGTATTTGACGAGCCTCAGGCCGCCAAGGACTATATCGGAGAGATGGGGGCGCCCATCGTGGTGAAGGCCGATGGCCTCGCTCTTGGAAAAGGGGTCTTTGTTTGCGGTACCGAAGAGGAGGCCGAGGATGCTGTAGACGAGATCATGGTGAAACGGGCCTTTGGCGCTTCCGGAAGCCGGGTGCTCATAGAGGAGTGCCTTTTCGGACCGGAAGCCTCCCTCCTATGTTTTACCGATGGCAAGGCAGTGGTCCCCATGCCGGCGGCTCAGGATCATAAGCGGGCCTACGATGGGGATCGTGGTCCCAATACCGGAGGGATGGGGGCCTTTGCGCCTACGCCAAAGATGACGCCCTCCCTTTTGGATCGGGTGATGCAGGAGATCGTTTATCCAACCGTCCAGGCCATGGCTGCGGAGGGATGTCCTTTTAAGGGCGTGCTGTACTTCGGCCTGATGCTGACGGAACGCGGCCCCATGGTCATCGAATACAACAGCCGGTTTGGGGATCCCGAAACCCAGGCGATCCTGCCGCTGTTGAAGACGCCGCTGTCGCAGGTGATGCTGGCTGTCATTGAGGAACGGTTGGGAGAGATGGAGGTCGCCTTTTCCCAGGAGAGCGCCGTCTGCGTGGTGCTGGCCTCGGGAGGGTATCCTGGGCCCTATGAAAAGGGAAAAACCATCCATGGAATCCAAGAGGCTTTGGCGGAAGGAGCCATCGTCTACCACGCAGGAACGGCTCTTTGCAAGGACGGATACGCTACCGCGGGAGGCCGGGTGCTGGGGGTTACGGCGGTGGAGCCCTCCCTGGAGCAGGCCATACACAGAGCCTATGAGTATGTGGATTTGATCTCCTTTGCGGGAATGGAATACCGAAAGGATATCGGTAGAAAATAGGTCCATAAAAAATATGCCCGGCATCTGCCGGGCATATTTTTTATGCAAATGGTTGAGATGATAAAAGCTACTCATGCCGCGTCAATGATTTAAGATGGGGGAGAGGATGGCGGAGTAGGCTGCGGAGGCGGCATTCTGCCAATTTTTGCAGACCACATCGGCTTGGGCGGAGCTGGCTAATTCGATCTCCACGCGGAAGATGGTATGTCCGTTTTCCACAATGGATAGCTCAGCCAGATAGCGGTCTTCACCAATCTTATGATAATCGGTGATGTATTCCGACTCCTTTCGGGCCATAAGACGAATGGAGTCACGAACGCTATCCAGATCCTGGCGCATGGAAAGAGGAATTTCCTTTTCAAAATGGGCGAGGGTACTAAGTCCGGTCTGGGAAATCTCATAGGTATTTCTGCCCTGCCCGTTAAGTTCCAGCACCAGACCGCTCTCTAGCAGATCAGAAAGGGCCTCTGAAAGGATAAACTGATTGATCCACGGAAGGACATCCAAGGCCAAAATCACTGCATCCCGGCTTAGGGGAAGAGCGACTGCCCGAAATAGATATAAGAGACAAAGCTTTGCGCGGGTGAGTTCGTCTACCACAAAGGGCATGGGCATTCCTCCATGTGGGAGCGCGTGGCGCGATCCCGGTAATCGATAGGGAAATGATACACCACCGGGAACCGGAACGCAAATCAAAGAAAAGTTAAACTTGCATTCTCCTTGGTTTTATGTATAATTAACTTTGCGTGCGGGCGGTTAGCTCAGTTGGTAGAGCATCACGTTGACATCGTGGAGGTCGCTGGTTCGAGTCCAGTATCGCCCACCAACGGCTGGAATCGCAACCCATTTTGAGGGTTGCGATTTTTTGTTGCCCGGAAGGCAGGGAATCCTAAGGGTGTCTGGGATGAGACCGCTGTTTAAATGGGCCCGTCTTGGGATTTATCCACAGCCGGGATATTTTTGGGATACTGCTTTTATCGGTTGAAAAATTTTTGTTATATTCTATTGGCGGTTGGATACAATAGGTTTTGTCGCCATAGGGGAGACGCACATGGCGTCGGGGAAGCCGAGAACGTAAAACTGGCTTTTCAAAATCCGAGACTTTTCCAATGAAAATGGTGTTGACAAGAAAAGTCCCTTTGCATATACTAAGAGATGCTCAGCGGGAAATCGCTGGAGCATGGGTGAGTAAAAATTCCTTGGGTGTTTGTTACGCTCCTTTTTTAAACCCACATCGTTACATTGGGAGCCCGGAGTCCAGCCATCAAGTACGGCATGCGCGCTGCGAGCGTGAAGGCGGAACGAGGCGGCAGGGCACCCACCTGCCAGAGCGGCGGGTTGTAATCTGGGAGCGGACGGCACCTAGGGTATTTTATGAGGACAACCATAGCGGAATGGTGTAACGGTAGCACCTACGACTCTGACTCGTATTGTTAAGGTTCGAATCCTTATTCCGCTGCCATAGCGGCCAAGCGCCGCAGATTAATTCGCAAACTGCTGTTGCGGTTTGCGAATTTTTTTGTTTTCCATCCAACATTTTTCAAGGGTCATTCCATGTTCCTAAGCCATGCGTTGGTTGCGACAATCCTTTCGGATCCGTTTTACCAGGATATCTAGGGTACCGGGACTTCTGTATCCATCCGCAGATATGAGTAAATCTACGGCCCTAGGAAAAAATAGGGATTGAAGGGTGGTGCGCCATGAATCGCAAAACTGCGGAAGTGAGGGAAAGAGAGGGTGAAACCAACGCAGGCTGTGGGGAGCACGTGTCCAAAATGGTTTTTGTTAGTCTCTCCTTTGGGGTGTCGTTACGCAATGTACAGCGGCTGGTAAAAAAAATGCGGCGCGAAAACCGACGGATTACGATGGCAGAAGGGATGCTCTTTCGTAATGGTCCGGAATTGCTGTCAATTCTGCGGAAACAAAAGGGGGCGGGCAAGCGCCCGCTGCGTCGGATCGAAAGCGGCGAGGAAGCCGGAAAAATACGCATCCATGCCCTGGCAGAACGATTGGTATCCGAAACGCCGGAGCTGACACAGGAGCGGGTGTTGGAATACTTTACAGCTTATATAAAACGGGGAGGCACGCTGGATTACTGGGAGTGGAGAAGCATCCCTATGGCATTGACCGCCGTATTGCTGGCCAGGATCGATTCAATGGCATCCCAGTTACAGCAGATCTCCGCCGAGGAACAAGCCATGAAGCTGGAGGAGCCCCTTCGGGTTCATCTGAGATCCCTTGCATGGGCAAACGGATGGGACGTTATTCCCATGATGGAGGCGCTTTATCGCGTAGCATGCCTCTATGGGACGGATACGATCTATCCTCGGATGGAACGGGATACCCGAATAAAATACCTGGAGATCACCGCTGAGATGGCGCGGCGGTCCGGCAGCTCGGAGGAGAAAGTGGCGGCCATGGCGCTGGAAGGAGGAAAGCTAGGGGACAGGTTGTTGGGAGAGGAAGCAAAGGATTTTTGCCGCCGTATTGGCTCCCCCTGGTGGCCCAACAGGCAGCGCAGGCGTTGGAATCTTGTCCTTGCGGTGGTTCCATTGTTCGGCCTGTGTTGTTCCGCGGCTCTGACCGGATACGCCATATGGAAAGGAGGAAACCTCCTTGAGGTGCTTGCCGCTTTTTTCCTAGGCGGCGTGCTCTTTTTCTGTCTCTTAAACCGCTTGGCCGGATGGATACAGTCCTTTGTGTTATCTCCAGCTTTTGTGCCAAGGATGGCGGAAGTAGTTCCCACCGCCCGGGACCGACTGTTGGTGGTGGTTCCAATCCAGGGGGAAACCCCGCAGGAGGCGGAACGGGGCTACCAAGCCCTTTGCAGCCACTACCACAGGCTGGGATCCCAGAATGTGGATTATCTCCTGCTATGGGACGTGCCGCCTGACGACCGGATTGTGACGGAACGGGATGAGGAGGCGTTTGCCAGGGCGCTTGACGTCATGGAAGAATGCAACCAGAAATACAGCCCTTGCTTTTATCTTGCGGTACGGTACCGAGAATACAACCGGAGGGAAGCGCGATGGCAGTGCTTTGACGGCCGCTTAGGGGCGGTTTCCGACTTAAACCGGTATTTGTTGGGCGAGCGGCGAGAAGGGATCCGTTTATTGGGACCAAAGCTTTTGACGTCTCCCCGCTATGTGATGCTGCTGGAGCCTGATGTCCGTATGAAACGGGAGGGGTATCTGGCGCTTTATAATGCCATGAAGCATCCGGTCAATCAACGGATGGGATATTTGGTTGCAGAGCCGCGTATGGCGGTTCGAAATACCGAAAGAGGCCCCAGATTGGCTCGTATCCTAAGCGGAAAATCGATGCTTCGTTCCGCCGCTGGACGGGATATGGATCGGATGGGTCGAAGTTTGGAATTTTCCGGAAACGGCATCTATGACCTGGAAAAATTCCATGAAGCCACCTTTGGCGCCATCCGCCCCGATACCCTGATTAGCCCTCGTCTGGTCTATCCGCTTTTCTGTAAAACCGCGTTTCTTAGCGATGTGACGGCGTATGGCGGATTTCCTGGTCGGTATTCCCTTTGGCTCAACCGGCTCCACCGTAGGATGCGGGAAGCTTATTTACAGCTTCCCTATGTATTTGGAAGACGGGGCGCTCATCCCAATTTTGCTGTGAAAGCAAAAGCGGTTTGGGACGTGGCGGAAAGTCTTTTGCCATTGGCGGCTTCCCAGTTTTTTGTGGTTTCCACCTATTCGGCGGGGAATCCATGGCTATATGCCGCGGTCTCCTTTGCTCCTTACTGGATTCCGGCGCTGATTCAGGGGGTTAGCCTGCTGCTGTGGCCCTTCCTTTCCTGGAGAAATGGGAGCGGCTCCTCAAAAGGACTTTGGTATGGCATTCAGCGAGAGGGGATTGCTTTTATACTCTGCGCCTTTGAAACTGCGCTTTCTCTGGACGCTGCATGGCGAACGATCTATGGCATGGCAGTGCATAAACCGGGCACGGTACGCTGGATCACCTTGGAACAGGCGGGAAAAGGCAACGCTTTTACGCTGGGGGGATACTTCCGTCTGATGTGGGCTGGTATTGCCTTTAACGCTATCCTGGTGGTGGGAGCGCTGTATAATGGACGATTGTTTCCTGCCCTCACCGTGGCTATTTTATGGAGTTTTGCCCCCTTAGTAGCTATATATTTGGACGGCGGAGCAAAAGGATAGCTGGATTGCGGTGTTCGCATTGTGCTGGGGAGCATTCTCCTGTATAATCCAACCGGGGGTGTTTGGATGGTTACACTGCAAACGCTGCAGCGCGGCGGAATGGCCAGCTTAAAGTCCGTATTAAAGATGGCAAAATATCTGGTTCCTTCCATCTTTGTGGTTCGTTTGCTGGTAAATCTGGGCGGTATGGATTTGATCGCTCGGTTCATGTCCCCGGTGATGGGATTGTTTGGCATGCCGGGAGAAGCTGCTTTGGCGCTGATCTTGGGGCAGGTAAGCCTGGCCTCTGGCATTGGCGCGGCAGTGGGCATGGGCCTTACGGTAAAGCAGCTGACGGTGCTCAGCGTTTTTTATAGCTTTTGTCACAGCTTGATTATGGAAACCGGCGCGCTGGGAGGAACGGGCTGTAAACCCTGGATGATCGCCATCATTCGGGTGCTGACGGCTTCTATCATGGCGCTGTTGACTAATCTGATACTCTAGAAAGGGGAAGCGATGGAGATACTTTGGATCAGTCTTCAGGAAACCCTGACCATGTCAGTGAGCACCCTTTGGAAGGTTTCCATCATTTTGGTTCCTCTGACCATTGGTGTGGAGATCCTAAGAGACCTGGGATGGCTGCCCAAGATTGCAAAATGCCTGACTCCGGCCACCAAACTGCTGGATCTGCCGGGAGAGGCGGCCATCGGTATCCTGGTGGGCATGCTCAGCGGAGTGATTCATACCGCTTCCTTTGTGGACGCGCAGAAGGCCACGCTAAAGCTGTCTCAGGTGCAGGCCAATACCATCTTCATTTGGATGGGCTTAACCCATGCTCTATTTAACGAGGCCGCTTATTATACCGGATTGGGCATCAACATTCCCTATGTAATGATCCAACGTTTTTTGGTGGGGACCGCAATTGCTTATTGCTATATGCTGGTGATCCGCGTTCGGAAAAAACAGCGCATGGAGGAGCAGGAATCCACCGCGGCCTAAGGACCTTTATAAAAGGCGAACATAAGGCGAAAATCGGATGCGCAGGCCGCTTGCGAACCGGGAACAATTGTTATATAATACATTATTGTCTAAAATTGTATATAAAACTTGGAGGTATCGATAGATATGGCATCCACCGTTGAGAAATTGGCAAAGAGCCGCGTCCGCATTGAAGCTACCGTAGAAGCCCAGGATTTTATGAAGGCCATTGAGACGGCCTATCAGAAGACCAGAGGGCGTTATGCCGTGCAGGGGTTCCGTCGCGGCCGTGCCCCCAGGGCCATTATCGAGCGGTTCTACGGCAAAGAGGTGTTTTACGAGGACGCCATTGAGGAGCTTTGGCGGGATGCTTTTGAGAGCGCCATTGCGGAGCATGATTTGAGCGTTGTATCCGCTCCTACCGTCAATGTACGCCATGCGGTGGAGGGAGAACCCGTTACCCTCATCATGGAGTGCGCCGTTTATCCTGAAGTAAAACTGGGCCAGTATAAGGGCGTGGAGGTTGTGAACATCGTGCCCGAGGTTACCGATGAGCAGGTAGAAGCCGTCATTGAGCGGGAGCGAAACAACTTGGTTCGTTATATCGAGGCGGACAGGCCCATCGAAAACGGCGATCGGATCACCTTCGATTATAAGGGCCGGGTCGGAGAGGAATACTTCGAGGGCGGCGAAGCCAAAGGGGCTCAGCTGGACATTGGCTCCGGCCGGTTTATCCCCGGATTTGAGGAAGCGATGATTGGCATTCCCAAGGAGGAAGAGCGGGAGATCTCCGTTACATTCCCCGAGGAATATCATGCGGAGGATCTGGCGGGGAAAAAGGCGGTCTTTGAAGTTTTGGTTCACGAGATCCGGTATCCCGAATATCCTGATGTGGACGATGAATTCGCCAAAGATGTCAGCGATTTTGATACCCTGGCTGAATGGAAAGCCGATATTAAGGAAAACATGCTAAAGGACGCTCAGCGCCGTGCCACCGCGACCATGCAGAACGAGGCTTTGGGCAAGATCGCCGACGGCTGCGAGATGGAGATCCCCGAGATCATGATTGAGGGACAGATCGACCGCCTTTTGGAGAACCTGCAGAACCGGCTGGCCTATAACGGCCTGACCCTGGAGATGTACTGCCAGTACGCCGGCGTGACCCTGGATGATCTTCGGGAGCAGAACCGGGAGGAAGCCCAGCGCCGGGTGAAGAACCAGGTTGCTCTGGACGAGGTCACCAAGGTGGAGAACATCACCGCTACTCCCGAGGAGATCGCGGCCAAGACCGCGGAGTATGCCCAGTATGTGGGCAAGAGCGTAGAGGAGTTTGAAGCTTCCGCCAGCGAGGATGAGAAGAAGTACCTGGAGGAGGATGTAATCATCGATAAGACCCTGGATTTCATCCTGGAAAATGCCGTTAAGGTGGACGCTCCCCAGAAGCCCGTCCAGGAGGAAGACAAGAAATAAGTTCTCTGGTATAATCCATAGGTCAAAAATTTGATACTATATCATAAGGGAGGTACGGGGAAATGGCATACGTGCCCATCGTTGTGGAACAAACCAACCGGGGGGAGAGAAGCTACGACATCTACTCCCGCCTTTTACGGGATCGTATCGTATTTTTAGATGGAGAGATTGACGACCATGTGGCCAGCGTTATCGTAGCACAGCTGCTGTTCTTGGAAGCGGAGGATCCCGATAAGGACGTGATGCTGTACATCGATAGCCCCGGTGGATCGGTAACCGCCGGCATGGCCATCTACGATACCATGCAGTATCTGAAGTGCGATGTGTCCACCATCTGCATCGGCATGGCCGCCTCCATGGGGGCATTTCTTCTGGCGTCTGGCGCCAAAGGCAAGCGGAAGATCCTTCCCAATGCCGAGGTGATGATCCATCAGCCCCTGGGAGGGACCCAGGGCCAGACCACCGATATCGCGATCCACGCGGAGCGGATGATCCGGATTAAAAACCGCATGAATGAAATTTTAGCACAGCGTACCGGGCAGCCTTTGGAGAAGATCCAGTCCGATGTGGAGCGGGATCATTTCCTAGAGGCGGAAGAGGCCAAAGAATATGGCCTGGTGGATGAGATCATCCCCCCGCGGCGCTAAGGAGGATAAGGGATTGTCCAAAATCGAGGACGTAAACAAGATTAAATGCAGCTTCTGCGGAAAGGCCCAGGAGCAGGTGCGCCGGATTATCGCGGGACCAGGAGCCTACATCTGCGATGAATGCATTGAGCTTTGCGTGCAGATCATCAACGAGGACTTCGCGGATCACGTGGACTTTGATCTTACAGAGGTCATGAAGCCCAAAGAGATCCTGGAGCACCTGAATGAATATATCATTGGCCAGGACGCCGCCAAGAAGAGCCTCTCGGTGGCGGTTTATAACCATTATAAACGCATTGGCGCGGACACCGATAAGGACGTAGAGCTTCAAAAGAGCAACGTCATCATGCTGGGGCCCACCGGCTGCGGCAAAACCATGTTTGCGCAAACCCTGGCTCGTATTTTAAACGTACCCATCGCCATTGCCGATGCGACCAGCCTTACGGAAGCTGGCTATGTGGGTGAGGACGTGGAGAATATTCTGCTAAAGCTGATCCAGGCTGCCGATTACGATATCGAGCGGGCGGAGCGGGGAATTATTTATATCGATGAGATCGATAAGATCACCCGGAAATCCAGCAATCCCAGCATCACCCGGGATGTTTCCGGGGAGGGAGTACAGCAGGCTCTTTTGAAGATCCTGGAGGGTACCGTTGCCAGCGTACCGCCTCAAGGCGGGCGGAAGCATCCACATCAGGAGTTCATCCAAATTGATACCAGTAATATCCTGTTTATTTGCGGCGGCGCCTTTGACGGAATCGATACCATCATCGAGAACCGGCTAGGGAAAAAGACCATTGGCTTTGGAGCCGATGTGAAGTCTACCGAGAAAAAGGATATCGGCGAACTGCTGCGGCATATTCTACCGGAGGATCTGCTGAAATACGGGCTGATTCCCGAGTTTGTGGGCCGCTTGCCCGTCATCGTTACCCTGGATGCACTCTCGGAGGAGGCTTTGGTCGATATCCTTGTTAAGCCCAAGAATGCGCTTGTGAAGCAGTACAAGAAGCTTTTGGATATGGACGGTGTGCAGCTGTCCTTTGAGGATGACGCGCTGCCTGCCATTGCCCATATGGCCATGGAGCGGAAGACCGGTGCCCGGGGGTTGCGCGCCATCATGGAGAACATTATGATGGACGTGATGTTTGACATTCCCTCTCAGGAGGACATCGGGCAATGCATCATTACCAAGGATGTGGTGGATGGCAAGGGCAAACCCACCCTTTTGCCCAAAACTCATCAGGTTCGCCAGGCAGCTCTGCCCAAACGGGCGGTAGGAGACCTGGATTCCTAAGCTAACCTGTATAAAAAAGAGGCCAACGGGCCTCTTTTTCAGCGGATGTCATTCCAAGCCGCGGAGGGTCGCAGATTAATTCCTCCGCGCCCCAGGAATGACATTTTGATAGACGGCCGGTTTGACCGGAACCGAATTTTTCGGAGGTGAAAGAATGGAAGCGATCACCTATCCATTGATTCCATTGCGGGGAATCTGTATTTTTCCCCATATATCCGTTCCATTTGATGTGGGCCGGGAGAAGTCCCTGGCGGCCCTTAGTGATGTCATGGGTCGGGATCAGTACGTGGTCCTCTGTACCCAGAAGGATATTCGGGATATGGACCCGGGGCTGGACGATCTCTATGAAGTGGGCACCTTGGCGAAAATCATGCAGGTTCTGGCGTTGCCAGGAGACAATATCCGCGTTATGGCCGAGGGGATCAGCCGGGTACGGATCCAGCGCCTTGCGTCTGAGGAGCCTTTTCTAACCGCCGAGGTAACGTTACTGGAGGAAACCGACCGGGAACCGACTCTGGAGGAAGAGGCCATCATGCGCTCCATCACCGAGCAGGTCCAGGAATACAGCCGGGTTTCCAGCCGAGCCAATAACGATACCCTTTTGAATATGGCCGGCATTACTTCGCCGGGCTGGTTTGCGGATTTGATTGCCTATGACCTGATCCATCGGACGGAGGATAAGCAGGAGATTTTAGGGGAGTTGGACGTCCCTTCCCGGCTGATGCTGCTAATGGATATCCTCAAGCGGGAGACGGATATCCAGCGCATTGAAAAGCGGATCAGCAACCGGGTGCGGGGCCAGTTGGACCGTTCACAGAAGGAATACTATCTGCGGGAACAGATCAAGGCCATCCAGACGGAGCTCGGGGACAAGGACGCCGCCGGGGAGGTAGAGGAGCTGCGGGAACGGGCAAAGGCGCTGCCGCTTTCCGAGGAAGCCCAGAAAAAGGTGCAGAAGGAGCTGGATAAGCTAGCCCGGATGCAGCCCGGTTCCCCTGACGCTTCGGTGAGCCGCAACTATGTGGATTGGATCCTGGATCTGCCCTGGGGAAATTATACCCAGGACAATCTGGATCTGGGAAATGCCGAGGCCATCCTAAATGAGGATCATTTCGGCCTGGAGAAGGTGAAAAACAGGGTACTGGAATATCTGGCTGTACGCACCTTAAAGCAGGATATGAAAGGCCCTATTCTGTGCTTCGTGGGCCCGCCCGGCACCGGGAAGACCAGCATCGCCCGGAGCATTGCCCGGGCAATCGGCCGGGCATTTGTGCGGACCTCTTTGGGGGGACTCCGGGATGAAGCAGAGATTCGCGGTCATCGCCGTACCTATATCGGGGCGATTCCCGGGGCTATCATCTATAACATGAAACAAGCGGGGACCATGAATCCGGTCTTTCTCTTTGATGAGATTGATAAGATGAGTTCGGATTTTCGCGGCGATCCCGCCAGCGCTATGCTGGAGGTACTGGATCCGGAGCAGAACAGCACCTTCCGGGATCATTACCTGGAGCTGGAATTCGACCTCAGCAAGGTGATGTTCCTGGCCACCGCCAACAGCGTGGACACCATCCCGCGGCCCCTTTTGGATCGGATGGAGATCATCGAGGTCAGTAGTTATACCGAGGAGGAAAAGGTGGAGATCGCCCAGCGCCATCTGGTAAAAAAACAGTCGCAGGAGCACGGTATCCATCCCGGTCAGCTGACCATCAGTAAAAAAGCTCTGACCGATATTGTGCGCTACTATACCGCTGAAAGCGGTGTGCGGAACTTGGAACGGACCATCGCCCGAGTCTGTCGGAAGGCTGCTCGGGAGATTGTAGACGGCGCCGCAACCCCTGTTCGAGTTACCGGAAGAAACCTGGGGAACTATCTGGGCGTTCGCCGCTATCTTTCGGATGAGCAGAAGCGAAAGGCCGAAATCGGAGTCGCCACGGGCTTGGCTTGGACCAGCATCGGCGGTACGACGCTGTCCATCGAGGTGAGCGCCATCCCAGGGAGCGGGAAGCTTCAGCTCACGGGCCAGCTGGGCGGGGTAATGAAGGAATCCGCCCAGGCGGGCTTAAGCTATATCCGCTCCCGGACGGAAGAACTTGATTTGCCTCAGGATTTTGCTGAAAAGACCGATATTCATATTCATATTCCAGAGGGGGCGGTCCCCAAAGACGGCCCCAGTGCAGGTATCACCATGGTGACGGCGATGGTATCGGCTCTCAGCCGTCAGCCGGTTCGAGGGGATCTTGCCATGACAGGGGAGGTAACCCTCCGGGGTCGGGTGTTGCCGGTGGGCGGCATCAAAGAAAAGATGCTGGCCGCCCACCGTATGGGGATTGAGGACATCCTATTGCCCAAGGAAAACCTGAAGGATTTGGAGGAGTTGCCTGCCGCCATCCGGGATGCCATGTCCTTTACCGGAGTGGAGCATATGGATCAGGTGCTCAAGCGGGCCATCATAAGGCCATAGCGGGGGAAGAGTATGCGCATCACCAAAGCGAAGCTGGCGAAGACGGTCTATCAAACCAGTCAATACGAGGATTTTTCCATGGCGGAGATCGCTGTGGTGGGACGAAGCAATGCCGGAAAAAGCAGCCTCATCAATAAGCTTTGTAACAATGGCAAATTGGCACGGGTATCCTCGGAGCCCGGAAAGACCCGCAGCATCAACTTTTTTCTCATCAATGAGGAGCTGATGCTGGTGGATCTCCCGGGGTATGGATTTGCGCGCCGTAGCGCTGGGGAGCGTCAAAGCTGGCAGCAGCTGGTGGAAGGTTATTTTACGGTGACCCAGCGCTTGCGCCACCTTTTCCTGCTCTGTGATATCCGCCATGCACCCAGCGCTGGGGATCTTCAAATGGTGGAGTATTTGAGGTTTTATCGTATTCCCTTTACCTTGGTGGCCACCAAAGCCGATAAAATTGCCAAGAGCAAGCGTAAACAGGCGGCGCGAAGTGTGGCCTCTGCCATTGGCGCGGAGGACTTTGTGGCATTCTCCGCAATGGATGGGTATGGGATGGAAGAGCTCTTGGATCGAATCGGGAAGATATCTGAAAATGAAACGGCTTTTTATGGCCTACAAAATACTGTTGACAAATAAGGAAAAAAAGCATATTTATTTAGAAGAATCTTCTTGCGGGAGTGTTGAAAAAGTCCATGAAATTGATGAGATGCCCCAGATGTGAGCTAAACTACATGCGCTCGGACGCCCAGTACTGTGATATCTGCCTTGCTGAGCTGAAAAGCCTTAAGAAAAAGACGGCAGTGGTGGAGGAGCCGACGGTGGAAATCTGCCCGGAGTGCAATGAGAATCCGGTGGTTCCTGGGCAGGAGCTTTGCAAGCTCTGTTTATTGGAGAAGAAACGTCTGGAGCTGGCGGAACGCCGCAAGGAGAAGGCTGCCGACGAGGATGCGGCTATGGAGGATGACGTCCTGGACGATGAGCTCATGGAGGAGGAGATTCCCGTTCCCGATGATGATCTTCCCCTGGATGAGGAGATGGAGGAAGAGCTGGAGTTTGATGAGGATGAGGACGAGGAATTTGAGGATGAGGAATTCGACGATGGATATGGAGAGGATGAGTTCGGCGAAGAAGAGCTGGACTGATCTCGTGCTGCGATATGGCTGTTTATGCGATCGCTGACCTGCATCTGTCGGATTCTATGGATAAGTCCATGGACATCTTCGGCAAGCATTGGGAGAACCATGCAGACAAAATCGAAGCGGCTTGGAGAGAGTTGATTTCCTCCCATGATACGGTTTTGATTCCGGGAGACATCAGTTGGGCCATGAAGCTGTCGGAGGCACAACCCGACCTGGACCGCATCGGCCGTCTACCGGGGGAAAAGTACATGATCCGCGGCAATCATGACTACTGGTGGAGCTCCATCAATAAAGTGCGGAGCGTCCTTGCGCCGGGGCTTCATGCTATTCAGAACGACAGCTTCCTTTTAGCGGATGGAACTGCCATCTGCGGTACCCGGGGATGGATTGTTCCGGGAGCGGCTGCCTATGAACAGGATGATGAGAAGATATATCTACGGGAGGTCGGACGGCTGAAGCTTTCCCTGGATCACGCAAGGGACCGGGGTGCAGAGCGGATTATTGCTATGACCCACTATCCGCCCTTTAACGACCGTCAGGAGCCCAATGAGTTTACTCGCCTTTTTACCCAGTATGGGGTGGAACAGGTGGTTTACGGCCATCTCCACGGCGTTGGGGGCGTGTCCTATCGCGTAAAGGAGTTGGATGGAGTTCAATATAAGCTGACCAGCTGCGACTATCTACGTTTCGTGCCGGCTTTAATTCGGGAAGAATAGATGGATATGAAAAAAGCCCAATCCTTAGGGATTGGGCTTTTTTCTTTTGCATAGATATAAAGTGGAGAATGCCCAGGAGAATCATTGGGATGAAAATACCGGCGTACATATTTTCTCTTCGGAGTACATAGATATCTACTGTTAGCCGGAGTTGAATGGAGGAATCATGATGGAACGATATGACATCTACAAGGATATTGCATCCCGGACCCAGGGCGATATCTATATCTCTGTGGTGGGTCCCGTGCGCACCGGCAAGAGTACCTTTATCAAGCGGTTTATGGAGTTGATGGTGTTGCCCAAGGTGGATAATACCTTCATCCGCCAACGGGTGACCGATGAAATGCCCCAGTCGGGCGCAGGAAAAACCATCATGACCACCCAGCCCAACTTTGTGCCCAATGAAGCGGTGGAGCTGGAACTGGCCGACGGGGGTACCGCCAAGGTGCGTCTGGTGGATTGCGTGGGCTATATGGTGGAGGGCGCTATGGGTCATATGGAAAACGATGCTGTCCGTATGGTACGCACTCCCTGGCTGGATTATGATATTCCCTTTGAGGAAGCCGCGGAGATTGGCACCCGAAAGGTGATTACCGAACACAGCACCATCGGTATTGTAATGACCACCGACGGCAGCATTACCGAGATTCCCCGGGAGAATTATCTTCCCATGGAGGAACGGGTGGTCAAGGAGCTGCAGGAACTGGGCAAACCCTTTGTGGTGGTGCTCAACACCAAGGCGCCTCGGGCGGCGGAGACCCAGACCCTGTGCCGAGAGCTCACCGACCAATATGGCGTACCGGTAATGCCATACGACGTTCTCAACATGGATGAAGGGGAAATTGAGGACTTATTGAAAAGCGTCCTATATGAATTTCCGCTTCGCGAGGTTCATCTGGATATTCCCGACTGGATTCTGGCTTTGTCGGGGGATCATTGGCTTATGGAAAGCATCATCCAGAATGTCCAGGAGGGCTGCAAGGACGTCCATAAGGTGTCCGATTATCGAATGATTCTGGAGAAGCTTGCGGAAAACGAGTTCATGGAAGAGGTCCGCAGGGGACAGATCGACTTGGGCACCGGCCGGGCGGTTATCAAGGCGGCGCCGCGGCAGGAATTGTTCTATCAGATCATCGGGGACGAGTGTGGATATCCCATCGAAGGGGAGTATCATCTGGTCTCCATCTTAAAGGAATTGGTGGCGGCGAAGAAGGAGTACGACCGTGTAAAGGATGCCCTGGATAGCGTCAGGGCGACCGGCTATGGTATGGTGAAGCCTACCATGGATGAGCTGGACCTGGAAGCCCCCGAAATCGTAAGACAGGGGAACCGGTATGGCGTGAAGCTCAAAGCAAGCGCACCCAGCTTGCATTTGCTGCGGGTGGATATCGAAACCGAGGTATCACCCATTGTGGGTTCAGAAAAACAGAGCGAAGAGCTGCTCAACTACCTGCTGTCGGAGTTTGAGAACGATCCTGCTGAGATCTGGAATACCAACATATTTGGGAAATCCCTTAACGATTTGGTAAAGGAAGGGCTTTCCAATAAATTGACCCGGATGCCCGACGAGATTCAGAATAAGGTTCAAATGACGCTTCAGAGAATCATCAATGAAGGGCGCCATAATCTAATCTGCATTGTATTCTAGGAATAGAAAGAACCCGGCATGCCGGGTTCTTTTTATTCCTCTTGCTCCCCTGAGCGTTTTGCATAATCAAAATGGACTTGGGTGAGGCGGCAATGACCGCCGGGATTCTTTTCCAGATAGTTTTGTTGATATTCTCGAGCAGGCACAAAATACCGGATCGGTCCGTATTCGATGGCCAGAGGTGCCTCATACTGTTTTTGTAGTTCTGCCAGGGAGTTAAAAACCGTCTTCTCTATGGCGGCATCCTCATATAAGATGCAGGAACGGTATTGAACGCCGATATCCGGCCCCTGTCCGTCGCTTTTGGTAGGGTCTATAACGGCAAAGTACATCTCTAAAAGATGCGGAAGTGCAAGGACCTGGGGATCATAGGCGACTCTAACCGCTTCCGCGGCGCCCACCGCTTCCGCTTCTGCGCCTCGATCGCTTCTCATAGCCTCTCTGCCGTTGGCATATCCCACTGTGGTTTCCACTACGCCGGGAATGCAAGAAAAATATTTTTCCATGCCCCAGAAGCAACCGCCGGAAAGATATATGATCTGATTCATAAGTGACCTCCTATTCGACTCCATTCTATCCCGATTTTTGCCAGCTTACAAGGTAATTACGAATCCGCCGATTTATTTGTTGATATTCACCCAATTTATATTAGAAGAGAAATAAAAAAACCACCGAAAACATTTTGTTTTCAGTGGTTTTTCCTGGTCTGGGTGAGAGGATTCGAACCTCCGGCCTCTTGAACCCCATTCAAGCACGCTACCAAACTGCGCCACACCCAGACGCCTATGCACAAGCGATATGTTACCATCTTCGGGTTAAAATGTCAACAAAAAAACCGATGCGAAAGGCGGGGGATTTCAGCGGGGAAAGCTGAATTTATAAGGAAGCTACAAAAGGGTTGACGCATCCTGTTGCCTATGCGATCTGCTGCGTGTCTTGGGAAAAGAACCGTTGAAGCCACTGTTTAACCTCGCTTGTGATGAGCTGGTGTCCCTCTTCGTTGGGATGGATACCATCATCGCAGAGATATTGGCGATAATCCTGTTTTTGTAGGAAGAGCCGACGCAAATCCAGAACCGGACAGCCCATCTCCTTGGCCACTTGGTAGGACAATTGGGAGTAAAGCTCCTGCCAAGTGTAGATACGGTGTTCCGTTACCAGAAAGGAGAGAATAGCAGCCTGGTCCAGCCCCCGGCTGATCCACTGAAAATAGCGGTGGGCGTCGATGGGGGGAAGGGTACAGATGATGGGGGAAACGTTACGGCTGCGCAAATATTCCACCGCCTGACGATAAAGCGATAGGAACCGTTCCGGCGGAACTTTGCACTTTTGCGTTTTAAAGTCCGGGTTGCTGGCTACCTGATCCCAGAAAAAGTCGCAATCGTTTCCGCCATACTCCAAAATGGCGTATCCTTCCTGGGAGGTTTTTTGACGCATGATGGATAGCCCTTTTTCAATGGTAAGGCCGAGCTTGCTGCAATTTACAATGTTGTACTGGCAGTCTGTGGCAAGCGAGGAAGAAAAACTGGCTTTGGTAAGACGGTATTTTCCGGTAGCTTCATCGAGAACTACGCCACGTGTTAGGGAATCGCCAAACAAATAGAGTGTTTTATCCATGAATATCCCTCCAACCGTAATATCTATACTCTATTATATGGTTTTTAATACTAGTTTATACAATATGATAATAACATCGTCGGATTTATTTGTAAAGTATAACAGGAGGGGAACCTATGCAATTTTTTTGTTTTGTGCTATTATGATGCTCAAATGGACGGGATGGAGGGATGATAATGGAAATCTATCATGAGGTTGCCCCCTTGCTGGCAGAATTCTCCCGAATGGGGTTGGGGGATTCCAAAGAGCTGCCTCAGATCGATCTATATATGGATCAGGTAATCACCCTTCTGGAACGGAATCTCAAGGATTTCCGTCGCGGCGAGAAGGATCCCCTTATCACCGGAACCATGGTCAATAACTATGCAAAGGCAAAGCTGCTGCCGGCTCATAATAAAAAGAAATATACCGGGGATCATGTGCTATATCTCCAGGTGATTTATTTGCTCAAGCAGGTATTGTCCACAAAGGACATCGGAGTTCTGATGAGACAGGTGGAACGGGAGACCTTTGAGGGCTTCTATGAGGCCACAAGAAAAGTTCAGCATCGGGCCTTTGTCCAACTGGAGGATGAGGTGCGGGATCTTTGCCAGCAGATGGAGGAGGATTCAGAGAGGGATCCGATGCTGATGTTGATCCTGGGCTTGGCTTCCGAGGCTTGGGCGCGCAAGCTATTGATTGAGCGACTATTGGATTCCCACTATGCATCGGCTGAAGGGGAAAAAGAGAAAGAGAATACGAAAAGATGATAAAACCCGGCGGGAAAAGAGATTCCCGCCGGGTTTTTGATCTTTGCATCGGCTATTTTTTTATGGATTGAACGGCAACGCAGCCCGGGCCACCATGGGTAATAAAAAGAGGGCTTAGGGCCAGCACTTCCAATTCTGCATCGGGGAAGTGCTGGGAGAGAAGGGATAAGGCCTCCTGGGCCTTCTCGGGTGCACAGGCATGGCTGATGGAGATACGGTAGCCAGAACCGCCTTTTGGGAGGCTGAGTGCTCCTACGATGGCCTTGAGCGCTCCTTGATAGGTGCGCTTGATACCAAATTTCTCTAGGGTTAGCCCATCCAAGCTATGGCATACCAATGGAACCACGTGGAGCATTCCGCCCAAGGTTGCAGAGACCGAGCTGATGCGTCCTCCCCGCTTAAGAAATCCAAAGTCCTGGGGAATAAGAAAGGAACGAGCGCTGTTTTGGCATGCCTGGAGGGCCTGAATGATCTCTAAGGGACTTTTTCCGTGCTGTGCTAGTACTATGGCCTTTTCCACCAAATAACGCTGTGGGCCGCATAAAGTGCGAGAATTTAAGATATGGATGGCGTCGGGACACTCCATCATCTTTCGGGCAGCGCGAGCGTTCTGATAGGTACCGGAGATGCCATCCGCCATGGTGATATAAAGGATCTCCTCATGAGCATATTTTTGAAATACCTCCAGAGTTTCTCCTACCGATGGTTGGGAGGTGGTGGGGAAGTGTCCTTGGTTGATGATCTCGATTAAGGAAGGCCCATCCAGCTCTTCCAGATCCAGGTAGCTGCGCCCGTTGACGATAACGCTTAGAGGAATCACATCCACCCCCATGGTAATGCCCTCCTGACGGCTTAAGAGGGCTGCACTATCGGTGATAATCTGCATGGTAATAAGCTCCTTTTAATCTAGTAATAAATACTAAATTATCATGTTATAAAATCAATGTCAACCATTTAATGATAATAGGTTGTTTGACTTTAAAAGCGAATTATGGTATCTTTTTTCATTGAGGAGGCGTTATTATGGAAGAGGGCCTGGAGAAGAAAGGTCTGGCGTTTGGAGGGGAAGTGCTGGCGTTTCACTGTCCCCGCTGGTCGGAGTTGCCCGATTTGGACCTCTATATGGATCAGGTGGTAACCTTTTTAGAACAGAGCCTTTCGGTGTTTTCCGAGGGAGAAAAGCCCATTACCGCTACGATGATCAACAACTATGTGAAGCAGCGAGTGGTGACACCGCCGGTACGAAAGCGGTATGCGCGGGAGCATGTGGCTTATCTGATGGTGGTATTTCTGCTGAAAAAAGTGCTGAGCATTCCGGAAATCATCCAGTTGATCTCCATGCAAAGCCACGCCTATGATACGGAACTCGCCTATGATTACTTCTGCGAGGAGTTGGAGCGGGCTTTGCGGACGATGTTTTGGCAGAGTGATGATTTTCTTATCTCCACTGCTAGCAAAACGACTTATGAATCCGAAACACTGCGAGCCGCGGTACTGGCTTTTGCCAGCAAGGTTTATATTCAGAAATCCATTGCCTATGTAGAGCGTATCCGGGAAGAAGGGGTGGAAACGCCGTTGGCGTTTCCGTTGGAGAGTAAGGACTCCGGTACGGACGGATATTCTAGATAAGAGGCGTATAGGAGAAATACAATATTAAAAAGGGCTTTGACAAAATCGTCAAAGCCCTTTTTGATGCTCTTAAAACCAGTCGCGTTTTTTAAAATAACGGATGCAGCCGATGACCACCACAAGACAAAGCAGAATCACTGCTGGATAGCCCAAGGTCCAGTGGTATTCCGGCATCTGAAGATTCATCCCATACCAGCCTACGATAAGGGTCAGGGGCAGAAATATGATATTGATGACGGTTAACACCTTCATAATGCCATTGAGCCGAATATCCACCTGGGATTGATAGGCCTCTCGTAGTTCGGCGACATACTCCATAATGCTGGACACCTTGGAATACAGGCGATCCAGCCGTCCCAGAAGAATGCGGATGGATCGAACCGCCTGCCGGTCTAAAAAACCGTTTTCATTGCGTTCCATATCCTGAAAAACATCAATGCCCTTCTCGTAATACTGTTTGATGGCTCTTAGATTTTTCCGAAGGGATACGATCTGCCGGGTGTAGTCCCGGCGTGTCTTTCCCTCTAGGATGTCGTCCTCGATGCTGGCGATCCCATTTTCCAGGTCGTTTAGCGACTGATAATCTCCATCGTAAAGGCCGGCAACCAGAGCATAGAGGAAGCGGTCAAAGCTACGATCAAGAATATCGTCCTGGGCCAAGGATTGGATCAATGCTTCCACTGGTTCCAGATGGTCGGTAAATACCTGAATCCGGTCTTTTTGTAAAAAAAGATGAACCCGATAGCTGGAGAAGGGCAGCTCCGCCCTTTTGTCCCAGACCTCCAGGCAGATAACATCCAGCCCCTCCCGGCTCTCAAACCGGGTGGCGGGATTGGCCAGGGATTTTTCAAACAGGTCCGAAGGCAGGGAGCAGGGGAAGAGGGGAGAGGAAGCCTCCAAACTGCCCAATCCAATATAGCGCCCATCGGGGGCGAGAGGAGCTTCCCCATGGGGCAGTATTTTACCATCCTGTAATCGGTAAATCATAGAGCGCATCCTTTAATCCTCGTCCTCTTGGACCGGTGGCCGCGCCTGAACCTTGAGCTTAGTGATTCGCAGGTCGTCCATCTCGGTAACGGTCACGGTGAGATTCTGATAGTCGAAGGCGTCTCCCACCTGGGGATATCCGCCCAACTGATCGATAGCCCAGCCGCCAACGGTGGTGTATTCGCCATCAAAACGATCCTCATCGATGTCCAAATACTCGAACAGATCATAGATGCTCAAATCACCGCTGACCTCATAGAGATCGGGGCCAACGCTGACAAACTCATTTTTGATCTCATCGGTTTCATCCCAGATTTCGCCTACAAGCTGCTCTAAGACGTCCTCCATGGTAAGGATGCCCATGGTGCCTCCGTATTCATCGGTGACCACTGCCAGATGAAGCTTTCGGCGTTTTAGCTCCGCCAGCACCGCGGGAAGCTTCATGGTTTTATGGATGAAACAAACCTCCATAAGCAGGGGACGAATGTTGAGGTCATGCTGATCCACCACCTGCTTTAGGAAATGGTTTAGATAGAGAACACCGATAATATTATCGATACTGTCCTCGTAGACGGGGATGCGGGAATAGGGGGATCCCAGCGCCAGCTCGATGATAGCATCCATGCTGTCGTCGATGTCGATGGCCAGCATATCCACCCGAGGCGTTAAGACCTCCTGAGCTGCGATATCGCTGAATTCCAGGGCGGACTGTAAAAGCTCGCTGCGCTCTTCGTCAATAACCCCCTCGTCCTCAACGGTTTCAATGATGGCGGCAAGCTCCTCCTCGGTCACGGAGGGGGACTGCGCGTTGCCACGGCTCCACAACCGGGAGATCAAATTTACAAACCCCATGATAACGATGACCAGAGGCTTTGTCAGATACATCAAAAAGCGGAGAGGAAGAGCAACCGCACGGGAAAATCCATCGCAGTTTTCCTTGGCCACGATCTTGGGCATAATCTCCCCAAAGGTGAGAATCAATACCGTCATGATGGCGGTAGCGTATCCCACTGCGCTCTCGCCGCCTAGGTTAATGGCGATGACGGTGGCCACCGAAGAGGCGGCGATGTTTACCAAGTTGTTGCCTATTAAAATGGTGGAGAGAGCGCTCGCGTAGTTTTCATAGATAAAATAGGCGATTTTATCCTTGGCGCGGCCGGATTCCGCTGCTTTTTTCAGCCGCATTTTATTGGCGGAAGCGTAGGCGATTTCAGATCCGGAAAAAAAGGCGGAAAGGGCAATGAGAACGATGATAAACACATATGGCCAGTAACTACTGCCCATGCTTCAAATCAACTCCAATTAAGTTTGCTTTTATGGATTCCTGGGGCTCCGGGGAGACGGGCGGTGTCCATTTGATCAGCAGCTTTACGATGCGTTGATGGTCCATTTTGGTGATGGTGACCATGAGGTCGTTGTAGACAAAGTGGTCTCCTTCATGGGGAATAAACTCAAAATGATCCAAAGCCCAGCCGCCCATGGTCTTGTGGGAAAAGGCCTCTTCATCGTAATTTTCATATTCCATTTCCTCGAAGGCGTCCTCCACCAGAAGATCACCGGACACTTCAAAGCGATTGCCTCCGATTTTGACGAACTCCTCCACCACTTCGTCATCCTCATCCCAGATCTCGCCTACCAGCTCCTCAAGAATATCCTCTACGGTAACGATCCCCATGGTTCCGCCGTAGTCGTCCGTCACGATGGCTAGATGCAGCTTTTTACGGCTCATCTCCTCCAAAAGATCGTCGATGCGGGTGGATTTATGGACAAAATGGGGTTCATCCAATAGATCTTTCAGATGGACATTCCCTTGAAAGCGCACATAGTTTTTTAGGTATTTACGGATCTGAAGAATGCCGATGATATTATCGATGGTGTCCTCATACACCGGCAAGCGAGAGTACTTCTGGGCTTTGATGAGGGAGAGGATTTCTCCTTCCGCCATATCCGCGTCGATGGAGACAAGGTCCACCCGGGAGGTCAGCACATCCTGAACCGTGATATCCGCAAACTCCAAGGCTGAGCGTACCAGGTCGCTCTTATCCTCGCTAAGGCTGCCTTCCTCCTCGATGGTATCGATGATTTCATAGAGCTCCTCCTCGGTGACGGTGGGCTCGCTCTTTTTTCCAAAGAGCTTGCTTGCAAGCTTGCTGATAGAGGTGAAAAGGAAGGTGATGGGGGAGAGGATTTTCATCAAAAAGTATAGGGAACCGGAAACCGAAAGGGCAAACCGTTCGCTATACGCTTTGGCAAAGCTCTTGGGAATCATCTCGCTGATCAAAAAGACAACCACCGTGATGACAACGGTGGAATAGGCCACCGCGCCAACACCCCAAAGGCGGGTGGCAATCAAAGTGGCCAAAGAAGCGCATCCAATATGCATGAGATTGTTTCCAATCAAGAGGGTGGTCAGTGCTTTATCGAAATGATTGGAGATGTAAAGAGCTTTTTTTGCCCGGCGATCCCCGCCCTCGGCATAGTTGCGTAGGCGTATCTTGTTGAAGGATGCAAAGGATATTTCCGCACCGGCGAAGTATCCTCCGCCAAGAATCAATAGGACCAAAAGAATGTATGGCAACCAACTGCCACCGTCCATCCGGACACCAACTCCTTACATACAAAAAAATGGCCAGAGCCATATAAAGATATAACAATGATACCCGATTTTTCAGGAATTATCAAGGAACCAAACGCTTCTCCGGCTTCTTCCAGGCGTTTGACACAGAATCACAGCAAGAGTGGAAGGGGAGTTCGCTTTATTTCGGCTCATTTGGGCAAAACCGCCGGAATTCCCGGGTTTTCTGCGTCTGTTTTAAATTATGGTGTCCCGGAGAGATTAACTACCAATAGATCGTTTTCCTCGATGACGGTATCCCCTTTGGGAATAATGGTTTGATCCCCGCGGATCACCATGATGACCAGCTCTCCGGATTTCGGGGAAAAATCGTGGACGGTCTTTCCGATCCATTTGCTTTCCGGTAAAATGCGATGCTCCTGAAGGGAGATTGCGCTGCCTCCTTGGTATTCATGGGCGCTTAAAACCGCCACATCTCCCTCGTGGAGGAGGGTACCGCCATGGGGGATCATGGGGATATCCTTTTGAATTACCAGTATCATGAGGGTATCCGGCGGCAAAACAATATCCTGTATGGCATGGCCTGCCCAAGGATGCCCCTCACGGATGGTGAGCTTCATCAGGTGTAGATCGGTTTCATCGGTGTAATCACTGAAGGTGCGCATAACATCGATATCTTTGTCGCTCATGCCCAGCCATCTTGCAAAGGGGGATAGTAGAGAGCCTTGAAAGAGGATGGAAAGCAGAACAATGCAGAAAACAATGTGAAAAAGATCGTTATTCTGAGTGGTCTCTCCGGCTACTGCCATGATGGCAAATACGATGGATGCGGCGCCCCGAAGACCTGCAAAGGATACCAGAATCGTTTGCCGGAGACGGCACCGGAAGGGGGAAAGGCAGGCAAAAACCGCAATGGGACGAGCTGCCAGGGTGAGGAACAGCATGACCCCCAAAGCAGGCAATAAAATCTGTGGGATGCGGGAAGGGGTGGCCAATAGACCCAGCAAAAAGAAGATAAGCATTTGCATTAAGCTGGTAATGCCGTTGAAAAAATGGACCAGGGCCTTTTTGTTTTGAAACCGCGCGTTTCCTAGAATGATGCCGCAAAGATAGGTGCTTAGATAACCATTGCCCCCCAGCACCGCCGCCAGGGAATAGGAGATTAGCGCTACGCCGATGACGAAAGCCATGTCAAATCCAGCTACGGAAAAGGAGGCTCGTTTGAGAATCCACACGGCAATCAGCGCTACCAGAACGCCCACCAGTATGCCGAAAAAGAACTGGGAGAATACCATGGCTAGGATGGAACCCGCTGAGGTTTTGCCCTCCATAATGGACAACACGATTACGGTAAGCATGTAGGAGCAGGGATCGTTGCTGCCGCTCTCCAGCTCCAGCATGGAGTCGGTATGGTATCGGAGGCCCATTTTATTTGAGCGAAGGATGGCAAACACCGATGCGGCGTCGGTGGAGCTGATTACTGCGCCGATAAGGAGGCTTTCCAGCAGCTCCATTCCGAGAATAAAATAACAGAATAATCCCGTAAGGGCGGCGGTGAGCGCCACGCCCAGGGTGGATAGTAAAGCGGATTTTATGGCGACCGGCCGCGCCTGGCTCCAGTTGGTACCAAAACCGCCGTAGAACATGATGAAAATCAGCGCTACAGAACAGATCTGCTCAGCAAAACGATAGTTTTCAAATGGAATTTTCAGAATGCCATCGGTGCCAAAAGCCACACCCAGCAGGATAAACGTAAGCAGCATAGGAATCCCGATTCTCTGAGATAGCCGGTTTAGCAGGACGCAAAACAGGATTACGATGGAAACAATCAGGATACCAAACGCCATATCATTCCTCCTATGGTTATGAATCTATAAAATAGTATACGGGAAACGCTGATAGAATGCAAAATGATGAACAAGGAATGTGGGGGGAGGCTGACCCTCCAATGGAAATTAAAAAAATTCGCAAACCATTTGGTTTGCGAATTCTTTGGTAGCCCGTAGGGGAATCGAACCCCTGTTACCGCCTTGAGAGGGCGATGTCTTAACCGCTTGACCAACGGGCCACGTGATTGCTTGTATATTCTATCCGATAAGCTGAGATTTTTCAACCCCTTTTTTCAAGAAAAATACGGAAGAAAGAAACCGGGAAAAAAGACGGCATTGGCCACTGTTATGGACGAATTTATTGAAAAGAGCCAGCGCATCAGAACCGCTGCGAGAAAGCAGGGAATTGCCATGATTATAAAACCATATAAAATAGAATGAATTTCACTGGAAAAGAGGATATTTGCGGATATTTCGGGAAAAAGCGGTTGCAACCACGGGGGAAAAGCAATATACTGTGTTAGGATAAAAAGGAGGTGCAGACGTGGATAGCGACAGTTACGGTACCATGGACCATATACCAATAAGAACCGCCAGGGTATCTGGACTGCTGCGCTGCGCCTTTTAGCATAGTGCTCCACCTGCCTTGGCACCATAGTCAAGGGAGGGATTCCAATGAATGTAGAACTCTTGCGCGAACTTCTAGCGGAAAAGCGCTATTTGGAGTTAAAATCCGCACTTACCCATCTGCCCGAGATTGACATCGCTGAGTTTATCGATGAACTGGAGGAGGAGCGGCACGTTTTGATCGTATTCCGGCTTCTATCCAAGGAGATTGCGGCCGATGTGTTCTCCAACCTTTCGGTAGAAAAACAAACCATCATCTGCGACCTGATCCAGGATGAGGAGCTGGAGGAGATTCTCAGCGACCTCTATTTTGACGATATGATTGACCTTCTGGAGGAGGTTCCGGCCTATCTGGTCAAGCGGATTATGAAACATCGTGGCGAGAAAGAGCGCCGCTTGATCAACCAATTCCTGAATTATAAAGAGAATAGCGCTGGAAGCTTGATGACCATCGAATTCGTGGATCTACACCGGGACATGACGGTGCAGGAGGCCATGATGCGCATCCGGCGGGACGCAGAGGACAAGGAGACCATCTATACCTGCTATGTCATTGATGACGCCCGGCGGCTGGATGGCATTGTGTCCTTAAAGGATATCGTACTGGCCCAGCCAGAGGATATCATCGAGGACATCATGGAGGATGAGTTCGTATTTGTCACCACCGATGAGGACCAGGAGGAGGTAGCAGATCTGTTCCATCGGTATGATTTGCTTGCTCTGCCGGTGGTGGACCGGGAAAAGCGCCTAGTGGGCATCATCACCGTCGACGATATTATGGATGTTTTGGAGGAAGAGAGCACCGAGGATATCCTGGTTATGGGCGCTGTTACGCCCAGTACCGAGCCCTATATGGAGCAAGGCGTTTGGGCTCTGGCCAAAAAGCGCGCTCCATGGCTGTTGATCCTCATGATCTCCGCTACCCTTTCTGGCTTGATCATCCGGGCCTTTGAGGCTACGCTGGCCACCTATGTGGTGCTGACGGCCTTTGTGCCCATGCTAATGGATACCGGAGGAAACGCGGGATCTCAGTCCTCTACCACGGTTATTCGGGCAATCACCCTGGGGGAGATCGAATTCAAAGATATCCTGAAAGTGGTGTTTAAGGAGATGCGTGTCAGCCTTTTGGTGGGCCTGATGCTGGCGGGAATCAACTTTCTTCGGATCGTGTTTCTGGAGCATTATTCCGTCTCTGTGGCTCTTGTGGTTTGCGGCACCCTGATCTTTACCGTGATCTTCGCAAAGACCCTGGGGGGCTTTCTGCCCTTATTGGCTAAGAAGATTGGGTTTGATCCGGCGCTGATGGCCAGCCCCATGATCACTACCATCGTGGACGCGGTGTCCCTGGTAATCTACTTCAGTATGGCGACCTGCATCCTGGGCCTATAAAAAAACCGGCGGAAGTTCCGCCGGTTTTTTTATCGTAATCTTACATGCCGCTCAAATTGTTTGCCATGGAGAGGATGCTCATAAGTCCCTGCATGAGGGGCATTTTTTCCATAATTTCCTCTTCATCAGTGAGGGGAGTGGCGTTGGCGGTACCGGCGGGAAGGGAAATGTCTTTCTCGTCGTAATGTACGGTTGCATCCACGGAAAGGTTGATTCCGTCTACCATGGCCAGGTTCTCCTCGTCGGCGCCTTGAGCTACCATAAAGGCTTTGTAGGCTTCCTTATCCAGCGTAACGCTTGTTCCGGCAAAACGGGAGGTATCGGCCTCTACATAGATGTGGATTTTGATCATATCCATCACCTGCTGCACGGCCTCCGCAGCTTCGTTGAGATCCTCTTGATCCAGGCCCTCCATATCGATGCCGCTCAAAGAACCTTCCAGCATTTTGTTGCCGTCTAGAACCAGCTGGATCTTATAGACGCTGCGGCCGTCAAGGGTCTCCTTGCCAATGGTTTTGATCTCGGAGCATAGGGAAGGGAACATGCTGAGCATCTGGCTGTTGCCCATGGCACTGAGACTGTTGAGGCTGCTCAAGCTATCCTCCATTTCTCCCTCGATGGAGTACCAGGCGCCGTCGGTGCCCTCAAAATAGATCTGAGGGCTGGTGGCGCTAACATCCATATAAAGGGTGTCCTTAGCCGAAGAGCCCAGGAGATTGAAATCACAGTCGAGGATCATGGTATCTTCGGTGCCCTGTCCCTCCATGAGCATGGCCATGCCCAAGCCAGTGCCGGTGAGATCCTCGATGGAAAGATCCATCTTCATCGTGGTATAGGTAACGGGATCGGTGTTGGCAGCCGCTTTTTTCAAAAGCTCTTTTCCATCAGGGTTGCCGCCACAGGCGGTGAGGGCCAGGAGCGTTAGGATGGCCGTCAGCCCCGCAAAAATACGTTTTTTCATTGAAAGAAACCTCCAATCTAATTCGCTGCACATAGCAACATCATTATATCATAAGGGGGGAAAAGTAAAAGCCAACTTTTTTTAAAAAGGTGGTTGACAAAGCTTGGGAAGGGACATATAATATCAAAAAATAAAGCACCGCAAAGACTGCGATGGGGAATAAGTACCGTAGAGCGCAACTTTAGAGAGCCGTTGGGTGGTGAAAAACGGCGTTGCAGCAACGGGAAACTCGCCCCGGAGTTCCTGGCTGAAAGCATGCGAGTAGGTTCAGGCGGAGGCCCACCGTTACAGGGGTAAGGCGTGTTGGCGCCTGTTGAGGGGGAGCGCAAGCTCAACCAAGGTGGTACCGCGGATGATTCGATCCGTCCTTGATAAGAGGACGGATCTTTTTATTTATTCTGAGAGTTGGAGGAACGTACAATGCCGGATTTGATCAACGTGACGCTGGGACAGTTGCTGGAAGAACAGGCACGGGTCAACCCCGATGTGGAGGCGGTGGTCTCGCCTTACCGTAACGTGCGGTATACCTACCGGGAGTTTAACGCCATCTGCGATCAGGTAGCAAAGGGATTTATGGCTATGGGCGTCCAGAAAGGGGATCATGTGGCGATGTGGGCGACCAACTATCCCCAGTGGGTGATCTCCATGTTTGCCGCCGCTAAAATCGGCGCGGCCCTGGTGACGGTTAATACCAACTATAAGAAATTTGAGCTGGAATACCTGATGAAGCAGTCGGATTCCATGACCCTTATTATGATCGACGGCTATAAAGACTGCGATTATGTGGCCTATATCCAGGAGCTGTGTCCTGAAATCTACCAGTGTGCGCCGGGACAGCTTAAGAGCGAGGCGTTCCCGTATCTTAAGAATGTCATCTATATCCATGACGACAACGATGACCGCAAGGAGGGAATGTATAACTGGGAGGATCTCTATACCTTGGGCGATATGGTGTCCGATCGGGCGCTCCAGGCGAGGAAGGACCAGTGCGATCCTGACGACGTGGTGATGATGCAGTATACCTCGGGCACCACCGGATTCCCCAAGGGCGTTATGCTGACCCACTATAATATTGTCAATAACGGCCGCGCCATTGGGGAATGCATGCGGTTGTCTGAAAAGGATCGTCTGCTGATCCATGTTCCCCTGTTCCACTGCTTTGGTTGTGTGCTAGGGGTCATGGCCTGCGTTAACTTCTCTACTTCTATGATTTTCTTGGATTATTTTCATCCCATTCGTTCCATGCAGATCCTACAGGACGAGAACTGCACCGCCGTCCATGGGGTTCCCACCATGTTTATCGCCATGCTGGAACATGAGCGGTTCCCAGAGTTTTCCTTCCCCCATCTGCGAACGGGGATTATGGCGGGTTCGCCATGTCCCATTGAAATCATGAAGCGTGTGGTCAATGAAATGGGCATGAAGGAGATCACCATTTCCTATGGTCAAACGGAATCCTCCCCCGTGATTACCATGACCCGGGCGGATGATCCGTTGAATCTGCGGGTATCCACGGTGGGCCGCTGTCAGCCTCATATGGAGGTCAAGATCGTGGATATGGAGACCGGTGAAGACGTCCCCTGCGGCGTTCAGGGAGAGATCGTGACCCGAGGCTATCAGGTGATGAAGGGCTACTATAAGATGCCGGAGGCCACCGCCGCCGCCATCGATAGCGAAGGCTGGCTGCATACCGGAGACCTGGGTACCATGGATAAAAACGGCTATTTTAAGGTGACGGGACGCCTTAAGGATATGATCATCCGGGGTGGAGAAAACATCTATCCCCGGGAGATCGAGGAGTATCTCTACACCCACCCCAGCGTACAGGATGTCCAGGTGATCGGCGTACCCGATCTGCGCTATGGTGAGGAGGTAGCCGCCTATATCATTCTGAAGGAAGGGGAGTCCGGTAAAGTGACGGGGGAGGATATGATCACCTATGTCAGAGAAGGGCTGTCCCGCTTTAAGACCCCGCGGTATGTGGTGTTTGTGGATAGTTTCCCCATGACCACCAGCGGAAAGATTCAGAAGTTTAAGATGCGGGAAATGGCCATCGAGGATCTGGGACTCCAGGATGCCGCCAACGTGGCCACGGCATAAGTAAAATAACCGGCGGAGGTGTGGATCCGCCGTTTCAATAGAGAAGCGGTTCTTCCCATGTGTGGTAGGAAGAACCGCTTTTTGCGATAAAGGGCCGGCCTAGTAATAGGAAAGAAGTAGCAGTTATAGCAGAATTTCATACCGCTCTTCCTCAAGAATTTTTCCACGTGCCGTTATGATTTCTTTGGGGCCGGATACCAGCTTTCCCCCATAATAAAGCGGAATCTTTTTGCTGGGGGTATTCCTGCGGTCTACGGGATAGCACAGCCTTTTGATTCCCATGCTTCTTGCGAGATGGAGGATCCCGCCGATGGCCTCTCTGCCAAAATGATTTCCGTGATAGGGGGCCGCAATCCAGATGCCCAATTCTGGAATTGGATCCGGGATATGGTCCAGGCTCGCGATTCCCATGAACGCTCCATGGAGCGTTCCGGTAACGGCATAAACATAATTGGCACCGCATTCCCGCTGTGTGATAAACCGCTGGACTACGGCGGCTGTTTCATCGATCCCGGCAGCGGCTAGCGGTACCATATAGCGGGCGATTTCCGGTGTAAAATGATGGAAAATATCCTGAATATGGGCTTGTGAAACGGGGATTAGGTTTAGCCGCTCCGTTTCAACCGAGCGATCCTTCCATGACGCGATACGATGCATTTTTGATCCTCTAGAACTCCTCTTTGATGCTGCGCATAAAGAGATTAGAGAGCACCGTACCGGCGTCTTCTTTTCGCTGCAGGATCTGATAGACGCCGGTACAGATGGGCAGATCCACTCCGTACCGCTGGGCGAGAAGCACCATAGCGGCGGAAGTGGAAACGCCTTCAGCCAGCTCATGGTAAGGCTCCCGCCGGATGAACTTTTCCCCGAATGCCCGATTGTGGCTGTATGGAGAGAATACGGTGGCAGCATAATCCCCCAGGTGTCCCAGACCATAGGCGGTTATCGGGTTTCCGCCCATTGCACCGATGAGACGGGAGATCTCCCGAGTGCCCCGGGAAATGAGAGCGCCTTTCAGAGAGGTCAGATTGGCTCCGTCCAGCATCCCGGCGGCAATGCCGATGACGTTTTTGCTGGCGGCGCCCACCTCGTTGCCCAAAAGGTCGCTGCCGTAATAAAAACGGATGAGATCGCCGCCAAAAGCGTCCACCAACCGGTATTTCAGGCATCGGTCTTTGGAATCGATGACCATACAGTTGGGAATACCCGCTGTAAAATCCTGGACGTGGCCAGGACCCACCCAGACGGCTACCGGAGCTTCTGGGCCCAATACCGCTTCTACCACCTGGCTGAGCCGGAGCCCCGTGTCCTCCTCGATTCCCTTCATACAGAGGATCAAGGGAATGGTGTGGGGGAGCTGTGCGGATTTGAGTTCTGCTAAAAGAGAACGGAGGCCCTGGGCGCCGATGGAGATGACCAATACCTCTCCGTGCTGAACGGCATCGGATAGCTGGGTGGACAAGCGGACGCTGTCGGGCAGATGAACCATGCCGTTGGTACGGCTGGATTGGAAAGCAGCCATGGAGCGGCTGGAAGGCCGCCCGTAGAGTGTGATATCGTGGCCGATGTGATCAAGATACCAGGCGATAAAGGAGCCCCATCGGCCGCAGCCCAATACAGAAATCCGCATACTGAACTTCCCCTCTCAGTCTTGGCGAGGTTCGCCAATCGCTGCCATCAGTATAACATGGAACGGGCAGGAGACAAGCCATCCTCTTTCCATAATAGAATTGATGGACCACTCTCCACGATTGACACCCAATTTCCTTGGGGACTATAATAAAACGATTGCAAAAAATACCGGAAAAGAGAGAATGTTGGAATAAGATGGATAGCAATATCGCTTTTACCATATTTGGCGTCCATATCTATTGGTATAGCCTGATTATCATGAGTGGGGTTCTCCTGGGATTTTGGATTTCCACCAGATTGACCCGAAGACGGGGGTATAACAGCAATCTCATCATGGATGTGCTGCTGCTGGGTATTCCTTTGGGAATCATCGGGGCCCGGCTGTACTTTGTAGCGTTTTCCTGGGATATGTTCAAAAATAATCTGGATCAGATTTTTACCCTTCAAATGGAGGGGTTGGCCATCTATGGCGCTGTCATTGGCGGTCTTTTGGCCGTGTTTATCCTATCTAAATGGAAGAAGATCAGTTTCTGGGATGTAACCGATGCCGCCGTACCCTCTTTGATCCTGGCCCAAGCTCTGGGGCGGTGGGGAAACTTTTTTAACCAGGAGGTCTATGGCGCGGCATTGACCAGCGTTGGAGGACAGGTGGGGAGCCATCTTGCCCTGTTTCCGCCGGCGGTGTTCATCGATGCCACCCAAACCTGGCATGTGGCTTTGTTCCTATATGAATCGGTGTTTAACCTATGCATTTTTGGGGTTTTACTGGCTTTTTACCTAAAAAAGCCCAATTATCGCGGTTGTACCACCTGGCTGTATTTTACCCTTTATTGCTTGGTGCGAGCCATTTTGGAGGGAATGCGGCTGCCGGAATATATCCTGTATTTCCTGGGGATTCCCGTATCCCAGCTGGTCAGCGGGATCATGTGCGTCATCGCCTTTATCTGCTTCTGGCGGGCGTACCGAAAGGGAGGATATGCTGCGAAAGAGATCCCCAGCAGCTATCGCTTAAAGCCGGCGGCTGATGGGGAAGAGGCATAATAAAGACTTCATTTTAACCGATGGGAGATAGAAAAATGGAACGTAATTTGACTATGATGACCGACCTATACCAGCTTACCATGATGTACGGCTACTACAAGAACAGCATGACAGGCGAAGCGGTATTTGACCTTTTTTACCGTAAACCAACCGATAACATCTCCTACGCCATTATGGCGGGGCTGGAGCAGGCGGTCGAGTACATTCAAAACCTGGGATTTACTGACGAGGACATCGAGTACCTGCGCTCCCTATCCCTTTTCGACGAAGGCTTCTTGAAGATGCTTCGGGATTTCAAGTTCACGGGGGATATCTATGCGATTAAAGAGGGACGTCCGGTGTTTCCCGGGGAACCGTTGCTGCGGGTAAAAGCGCCCATTATGGAGGCGCAGCTGGTGGAGACCACGCTCTTAACCATTGTCAACCATCAGACGCTTATCGCAACCAAGGCCAACCGCATCTGCCAAGCCGCGGGGAGCGGGGATGTGGTGATGGAGTTTGGGTTGCGTCGGGCCCAGGGGCCGGATGCCGGCATCTATGGCGCTCGAGCGGCGATCATCGGCGGATGTGTGGGTACCAGCAATGTATTGACCGGCAAGCTGTATGAGATTCCCGTTAAGGGCACGCACAGCCATAGCTGGGTTATGAGCTTCCCCACTGAAATAGACGCTTTTAGAGCCTATGCCGATGCTTTTCCGGATGCCTGCTTACTGCTGGTGGATACCTATGATACCCTCAACAGCGGTATGCCCAATGCCATTACCGTATTTCAGGAGCTGCGGTCCCGGGGGCATGAGCCCCTTGGCATCCGTCTGGACTCCGGGGATTTGGCCTATTTGAGCAAACAGTGCCGCCAGATGTTGGATGACGCGGGGTTCCCCAACGCCAAGATCACTGCCTCTGGGGATTTGGATGAGACGCTGATTGCCGATCTGATCCACCAGGGGGCTAGAATCGATAATTGGGGCGTAGGCACCAAGCTGATCACCAGCGAGGATGCTCCCTCCTTGGGCGGCGTGTATAAGATGTCCGCTATGGAGGAGGATGGGGTGCTGGTGCCGAAAATCAAGGTGTCCGACAACCCTGCTAAAGTGACCAATCCCGGTTATAAAAAGGTAGTTCGTATTTACAATAAGCACAAGCATCGCGCCCTTGCGGATCTCATTATGCTAGAGGATGAGGTCATCGATACCACCAAGCCCTTGACCATCTTTGATCCCAACGCTACCTGGAAGCGGATGACCATCACTTCCTTTGAATTGGAGGAGCTGTTGATACCGGTGTTCTTGCGGGGGAAATTGGTCTATGACCTTCCCAGCCTCAGCGAAATCAAGGAGTTCGCCGAGCAGCAGATGGAGACCCTTTGGGATGAATATACCCGTCCGCGGAACCCCCAAATTTATAAGGTGGATCTCTCCCAGAAGCTCTATGATCTCAAGGGTGAGATGATTGCAAAGTTCCGCCCATCTGCCGAGGTATAAGATGAGGAAAAAACGGTTTCGTACCGCGCTGTTCGGCTATAACAAACGAGAGGTAGAGGCCCATGTCCTGACCATGGAGATGGAGATGCAAAAGCGCTCCAACGTGGAGGACCGCCTGGAGACCCTGGCTAAGGAGAACGTAAACCTGGCGGTGGAGCTAAAGATTGCCCGCTCGGGATTTGTGGACGCCGCTGAATTGATGCAGGCGGCCAATGATAAGGTCCGGGATCTGGAGGGAGAACTGAAACAGAGCCAGGAGCGGATGAGCGAGCTATCCCTGAAGTTGGAGGAAGCGCTGGCAGCACAGCCTCAGGATCCTGCTACCGTGGAACTGATGGAGTTGCTTAACCGACAAATTGAGGCCTTGGGAGGAGAGAGCTTATCCATCCTCCGCAAGGTATTGGGGGATGCGGATCTTTTGCGCAGAGCAGCGGAGGGAGAACCGGTTCAAGGTGGAGAGGAAATGGGCTTTCGGTTTCCGGAGGGCTTTAGCCGGGAGTTGGAAACCCAGGTGGACAGCGCTCGGAGCTTGATGCACAAGATCTATCTTCTGCGGCAGCAGGAGTCGGAATAAAATGGAGTATCGGCAGGTGGTGGCGGGGAAGTTCCTTCGCCGCCCCAATCGTTTTGTGGCCTTTTGTGCGGTGGAAGGGCAGGAGGTTAAGTGCCATGTGCCCAATACCGGACGCTGTCGTGAACTCCTAATTCCTGGCCGAAGGGTTTATCTGGCGGTTTCGGACAATCCCAACCGGGCAACCAGGTATTCCTTGGTCGCGGTGGATAAGGAAGGGCTGCTGGTGAACATGGATTCCGGTGCCCCCAACCGCGCGGTGGAGGAGACAATCCTAAGCCTTGCGCTGCCAGGGATGGCGCCTTTGGCAGGTTATCGGAGGGAGGCTCGGTTCCGTCAGAGCAGATTCGATTTTTTTCTGTGGGATGAAGCGGGTAGAGAAGCATATCTTGAGGTTAAGGGCGTTACCCTGTTTGAAGGCGCCGCCGCTCGGTTTCCCGATGCGCCCACAGAGCGGGGAATCCGTCATATCCATGAGCTGATGGCAGCCAGGGAAGAAGGTTATCAGGCCTATTTGCTCTTTGTAGTCCAAGCGCGGGGACTGGAGTACGTTGCGCCCAATGATCCGGGTGGCACGGAGTTTGGGGACGCGCTTCGCTTGGGCGCGGCCCATGGCGTTGTTCCGCTAGCCTATGACTGCACCGTTGCACCCCAGGGCATGTGGCTTCACGAACCCCTTCCTGTGTGCTTGATAGAAAGGGATTTGAATCTAGAAGGAGGTTGTGAACATTGAAAGTAGTTGCAGTAAACGGAAGTCCTAGATCCCAGGGAAACACCTATACGGCTATTCGTATGATGACCGATGTGCTGGAGAGCCAGGGAATTGAGACGGAAATCCTCCAGCTGGGCAATCAGCCCATCAGCGGCTGCACCGTATGCGGCGGTTGCCGGAAAGATCCGGAGGGGATGTGCGTGCTGCCGGGGGATCACCTTCGGGATTATGTGAAAAAGATGCTGGAAGCGGATGGCATTATTCTAGGGTCTCCGGTGTATTACGGTGCCATTGCCGGCGGGATGAAGTGCTTTTTGGATCGCGCGTTCTATGCGAGCGCCGGTCAGTTCCGACATAAGGTGGGATATGCGGTTACCGCCGTGCGCCGGGCGGGAGGAGTTGCTGCTTTCCAGCAGCTCTGCAGCTATTTCAACCTTGCAGAAATGATCATTGCGCCCACTACCTATTGGGGAATTGGTTATGGAGCTTTGCCTGGCCAGGTTCAGCAGGATACCGAAGGCGAGGATACTATGAGGTTAGCTGCCATGAATATGGCATGGCTCCTTCGCATGCAGGAAACCACTCGGGATTCCCTCCCTGCCCCTCAAAGAATTGATAAACGGGGAATGAATTTTATTCGTTAAGAAATACCCTCCAGGGCTGCTGCTCTGGAGGGTATGTTTTTTGTTGCTTCCATGAGCCGATGGAATGTCTCCGTTTTTAATCAACGGGCATCATCGGCAGGGAAATGGATTCCTGTTTGCTGCCGGGCTTCCTCCATGACAGCGGCTTCGTCCAGGGATGCTTGGTCGGATTTTGCTGTATCCAGTCGGCCTGCGATGGCGTCCAAAAATGCTCTTACCTGGTGATACATGCCATCCTCTTCCTGGGGAATGGGCAAGGGCTCCTGGGTGCCATCATTGTATTGGATGTAGGATCCGGCTAAGCGGGTAATATGGGGCATGATGATGGAACCTTTCTCGCCCTGGATTTCACTGGGGAGGGCCGAGTTGACAATCTTGCTGTATAGCGCCACTCCCTGCTTGTCGCGGTAGTTCAATATCACCGTTCCCGCGCCCTCAAATCCGGTATGAAGAAGGGTACTGGTCGCCGTTACGGAATCCGGCATGCCCAGAAGTTTTACCATCGGATGGATGCAGTATACGCCGATATCCATCAAAGCGCTATTGGAGAGTTCGGTACGGAAGGCATTTAGCAGAGTGCCATTCTTGTAGGCGTCATACCGGGAGGAGTACTTACAATAGATCGCCACCATCCGGCGCACGGCGCCGATCTTATGAAGGTTGTTTCGGATGATCTCATACCCTGGCTGATAGACGTTTCGGATGGCTTCCATGAAGATCAGGCCATGGGATTTTGCGGTATCCACCATGGCCCGTACCTCCCGCAGATTGGAACCGGCAGGTTTTTCCACCAGGACATGTTTGCCTCCTGACAGCATGGTTAAGGCCTGGGGTGCGTGAACGTAGTTGGTGCTGCCGATATAGATGGCGTCCACCTGGGGGCAGGCGGCCAACTCTTCCAGACTGTCAAAAAGCAGAGGAGCTCCATAGGCTTGGTTGAATGCCTGCGCCTTTTCTACGGAACGAGAGTAAACGGCTTGTAGTCGAAATTCCGGATGCTTCGCAGCCGCGGATAGAAATTCATGGGTGATGATGTTGGTTCCGATGGTGGCAAACCGTACCATGTTGTTACGCCTCCTTGGTTGGTCTAATGGGATGCCCGGTAGCCGGTGGAACGATCCACACCCTGGATGGGTTCCCCGGCAAGATAGCGGCGGAAGTTTTCAGCGCAGATATCAAAGAGACGCGCCTTGGATTCCGCGGTGCTGCCACCGGTATTATGGGGGGTGATGGTTAGGTTTTCAAAATCCCAAAGGGGATGATCCGGGGGCAAAGGTTCTGGATCGGTAACGTCCAGGGCAGCGCCGCCCATGGGTCCGTTTTTCAAGGCTGCCATAAGATCATCGGTGACTACGGCACTCCCGCGCCCCACATTGATCAGAAGGGAATCCGGCGCCATAAGCGCCAAGCGCCGGCCGTCCATGATCCCGGTGGTCGCTGGGGTGTTGGGAAGGGAGAGCGCGACGACATTGGCGCGGGGAATCTGCGCATCCAGGTGCTCCATGGAATAGAGTTCGTCAAAGCAATCGGGCTTGTCGTTGGGGCCGGAGGTCCGCCGGATCCCGATGGTATGGCTGCCCAGAGCCTTCATGCGCCGGGCGTAGTTCCCGCCAATGTCCCCAGCGCCTACCACCAAAATGGTGGCGCTTTCCGCCGACTGGCTTCGGCCAAGGTTGTTCCAGAGATGAGCCTTTTGCTGGTCCCGGTAAAAATGGAGCTTTCGGAAGTGCATGAGGGTTACGGCAACCATGTATTCCCCGATGCTGGGACCATAGGTGCCGGTGGCGTTGGCCAAAATGATACGTTCGCTTAAAACGCCATCCTTAACATAGTTTTCACATCCTGCGCTGGATAGCTGTAGGAATTCCAGATTTTCCGAGCCCTTTACCGCTTCACTGCTTGGATTGCCGATGATCGCCTGAGCCCATCGAACTTCCTCCAACGACACTTCCTCCCGGCTGGAAAACCGAAATTCCCCCTGGGGATCTAGATCCATCAGATCTTTTTTCTGTTTATCGGTAACGGGGAGGAGCACTAACACGCGTTTTGCCATTTCATATCCATCCTTTCCAATTGTTAAGGGTAATTTTGGAAAATTTCTATCTTCATTGTAACTGATCCTTTCAGGCTATGCAAAGTGTAAAAATTTGTATAACATATAGTAGATGTTGTAAAGATGCAATATGGAAAGGGTGGAACCGATTATTATGCAAAGCTGCTGTATCTGCGGAAACGTGATTCGGGACAGCGGGACGAAGATCATCAGAGAGGCGCCCCAGTATGTGGTTTGTAAATCATGTGTGCGCCCACTGAAAACCCTGATGGATCCTGAGGCTGCCAGTGAACGCTTTGAAAACGCCATGGGAAACTTGAAGGAACGCGCAATGGAAACGCTGGAGCCGGAGGTAAAAGCTCTTTTAAAACAAAGATTTCAAACGGCTCGCGAGATCATCGCGCAAAGGGAAGCCGAGCACCTTAACCGGCTGGACTATGCAAAAAAGATACTGGAGGAGTATCGCAATAACCGCTTCTTAATGACAACGGGATTTGAGTTTCAGGGATACCGTATTTTACAATATCACAAGGTGGTCTGTGCGGAAGTCGTCCTTGGCACGGGATTTTTCAGCGAATACTTAGCCGGCTGGTCCGATACGATGGGGGAGAAGAGCGGGGCTTTTTCCAACAAAATGCGGGAAGCACGGGAAGAGGTTATGGCAGACTTGGTGAAAGAGTGCGGTATTCTTGGAGGAAACGGGATCATAGGAATCGCTTTCAACTATGCTATGTTTGCCAATAACATGATTGGCGTTGTAGCTTCTGGAACCGCGGTTACAGTTGAAAAGGCGTAAGAAAAAGGCCCGGCATTTGCCGGGCCTTTTTTAGCCTCTTAATACATCATATCGGGATTGCCGGCGGCGACGGGAGCCGGAGGCTCGGGGATATCGCAAACCAGGCTTTCGGTGGTGAGAAGCATCGCGGCGATGCTGGAGGCGTTCTGCAGGGCAGAGCGGGCAACCTTGGTGGGATCCAGTACGCCGATATCAGCCATCATGCAGTACTCGTCGCTATAAGCGTTGTAACCGTAGCCGACCTTGCCTTCGCGGAGGATCTTCTCCACAACCACGGAGCCCTCTACGCCGGCATTGGTAGCGATCTGGCGGATCGGCTCTTCCATGGCGCGGGCTACGATCATCATGCCGGTGCGCTTGTCACCCTCCTCTTTTTCAGCGGCGGCTTTCACGGCGCCGATAGTGGACAGAAGGGCGGTACCGCCGCCAGGAACGATGCCCTCTTCCACGGCGGCGCGGGTGGCGTTAAGCGCATCCTCGATGCGAAGCTTGGCTTCCTTCATCTCCACCTCGGTAGCGGCGCCCACCTGGATGACGGCCACGCCGCCAGACAGTTTGGCGAGCCGCTCCTGGAGCTTCTCGATGTCATACTCGGAGATGGTATCCTCAATGGTAGCCTTGATGGACCGGCAACGAGCGTCGATTTCCTCGGGGGAACCAGCGCCATCCACGATGGTGGTGTTCTCCTTGTCGACCTTTACCTGACGGGCCTCGCCCAGCATGGAAAGATCAGCTTCCTTGAGATCCATGCCCAGCTCGTCGCTGATGACAACACCGCCAGTCAGGGTGGCGATATCGCCCAGGATGGCCTTCCTCCGATCGCCAAAGCCAGGAGCCTTTACGGCAACGCAGGTGAAGGCGCCACGGAGCTTGTTGACCACCAAAGCGGCCAGGGCTTCGCCATCCACATCCTCGGCGATGATCAGAAGTTTCCGGCCCTGCTGTGCGACCTTCTCCAGAATGGGAAGAATGTCGGCCAGCATGCTGATCTTCTTCTCGGTGATGAGGATCAGGGGGTTATCCAGAACGGCCTCCATCTTATCGGTATCGGTGACCATGTAAGCGGAAAGGAAGCCGCGGTCAAACTGCATGCCTTCCACGAAGTTGAGCTCGGTCTTCATGGTCCGGGACTCTTCCACGGTGATAACGCCGTCGTTGCCCACTTTCTCCATAGCGTCGGCGATCAATTCGCCGATGGATTCATCCCCAGCGGAGATGGCGGCCACGTTGGCGATGGATTTCCGGCCCTCGATGGGGTTGCTGATGCCACGAAGGGAATCCACAGCCACCTCCACGGCGGACTCGATACCCCGTTTAATCAGCATGGGGTTGGCGCCGGCGGCTACGTTCTTAAGGCCCTCCCGGATCATGGCCTGAGCCAGCACGGTAGCGGTGGTGGTGCCGTCGCCAGCCACATCGTTGGTCTTGGTGGCCACTTCCTTCACCAGCTGGGCGCCCATGTTCTCAAAGGGATCTTCCAAAGAAATCTCCTTTGCGATGGTCACGCCGTCGTTGGTGATGAGGGGAGCGCCGTACTGCTTCTCCAAAACCACGTTGCGGCCCTTGGGTCCAAGGGTGATTTTAACGGTATCGGCCAGGGCGTTTACGCCGCGCTCCAGGGAACGGCGGGCTTCCTCGCCATATTTCAGCTGTTTTGCCATGATAAACTACCTCCTTAATTCTCGACGATGCCGATGATGTCGCTCTGACGGACCAGGATCAGGTCCTCATTCTCAAACTTGATATCGGTGCCGGCGTAGCGGCGATAGATCACCTCATCGCCCTCTTTGACGCACATCACGATTTCCTTGCCGTCCACATTGCCGCCAGGGCCCGCAGCGATGACGGTGCCAAACATGGGCTTTTCCTTAGCGGTGTCGGGGATGATGATCCCGCCAACGCTCTTTCTTTCCTGGTCCTTGGCTTTGAGCAAAACCATGTCACCAATGGGTTTGATTTTCATGTTGGATCCTCCTTGTAAATAAGATGCTTTTGATGTCTAAACTGGGTGTTAGCACTCGTCGAGATCGAGTGCTAACACCATTTAATATAGTCAAATCTACCAAAATAGGCAAATCGGTTTATGCATAAAATTACTGAAATCAGCCCAATTATCCATTGTTTTGATTTAAAATCTTTTGTTATCTATTATTTTCGCTTATTTTCTTTGATTAAAGCTGATATGCAAAGTGCAGCACGATTCCTATAATATTGAATAGGACATGGCGTCCGGAAAGGAAAGGTGGATCCATGCTGGAATTCAAATATGACGTGCAGATGCTGCTTGAGGGAAAAGGCTTGGACGAGGACCAGATCAACGCTTATTTTCGGGAGAATCTCAAAGGAGACAGCCTTCTTGCGGTGGGCGATGATACGCTGATCAAAATCCATTTTCATACCAACGAGCCCTGGGATGTTTTGGCGTATTGCGCTTCACTGGGGGAGATCTATGATATTGTTGTAGAGGATATGGATCGGCAGTCCAGGGGGCTTCAAGGATAAGGCTTCTGAGGGAACTCTCTGGCGCCAACAGAATCGGAGGAATATGACCAATGGAATTTACAAAATGGGATCATCGCTTTATGGAGATGGCAAAGCTTGTGGCCACCTGGTCCTCCTGCTTTAAGCAGGATCGAAAGGTGGGGGCGGTTATCGTTCGGGACAAGCGCGTTTTGACCACCGGCTATAATGGCGCTCCTGCCAATACCCCTACCTGTATGGAAAAGGGAGAGTGCTTGCGGCAAAAACTGGGGATTGAGAGCGGTACCCGGCAGGAGATCTGCTATGCAATTCACGCGGAACAAAACGCGATCATCCAGGCGGCTAAGATTGGAGTTAGCATCGAGGGAGCCACTCTTTATTGCACCCACCAGCCCTGTGTCATCTGCGCTAAGATGATCGTCAATAGCGGCATCCGGCGAGTGATCTATGGAGAAGGATATCCGGATGATTTTTCCCTGGAGTTTTTCAAGGTATCGGGAGTGGAATTAATCCGATACCACGGTTGATGTCAGAACCGTCTCGTTTAAATGCGCCGCCCTGCGGGGCGGCTTTTTTGATGCCGCTTTTTGTGTAGCTGTCATAGCCATCCTTCCATGCTCATAGAGTAAGAGAGAAACCGAGGAAGGGGGGAAAGGGTTGATGAAGCGAAAAAAACGGCCCATAGGGCGGGGATACGTCAGGGGAAAGGGTCTGAAAAGCGCCCGAAGCGCCCTTGCGGCCCTTTTGCTGGCGGCGCTGTTGTTCTTTACAGCCGCGGGCTTTACCGGATCGTTTCTGGCAAAAAACGTAGTAGCGCCCGTCATGGGCTTTTTGGGGGTATACGAGATGCCGTCGCCCAGCCCTGGGGGTGGGGCAGCCGCGTTGCCCGAGGGAGAGACGGTGGCCGTCACTCTGCCGGGATATAGCGTTCATTATCTACAGACCGGCGCCTATGGGGTGGAAGCCAACGCCGCAGAGGCTGCGGGCCGGGTGGTCAAAGTGGGGGGAGCGGGATATACGCTGAAAGATGGCAGCACGATCCGGGTGATTCTTCAGGCCTACACCGATGAAGAGTCAGCCAAAAGCGTGCAGGCTCGCCTACGTGAGGAGCAGGAGATGGATTCCAGCGTCTTCAGCGAAAGCAAACCGGAAACCACCGTAAACGTACAGGGGGAGGAGCCCCAGAAAGAAGCTATGGATGCGGCGGTATCCGCCATCCTGGAAGGCCAGGCGTTTTTGAACCAGGCGGTTCTGGCTGATGATGAGGATGCCGCCCGGGAAGGACTCGCTCAGGGGATGGAGAAGCTTGCCGCTGCACGCCAGGCCCTGGAGGAGGGGTTTGGCACCCCGGAGGATGGAACTCCGCCTGGGAAGCTGTATACCTATCTAAATGATTGTATCCTTCAGTGCCAAGGTGCCGACAAGGAATCGGGTACGGTCTTTCTAAGCAAGCTGCGGTATGCTCAGGTGATGTTATATCACGGATACGGTACATTTTTGTCCTCCCTATGATTGCGGGGGAAAGCATGTTATAATAAGTAACAAATATTGACATGGGAGCGTGGCGTTCATGACCTTAAGGGAGATTCAATCCTGCCTAGAGGCCCAGGTTTGCTGTTGCGAGGATTCCCTGGATCGCAAGGTTTGCAGCGGCTGCGGAGCCGACCTAATGAGCGATGTACTGGCCTTCGTCAAAGACGATACCCTTCTGCTATCCGGCATGAACAACACCCATGTGGTGCGGACCGCCGAGATGTTGGACGTGCCCTGCATCGTTATGGTTCGGGGGAAGGTGCCCCACGAGGACGTGTTGGAGATGGCCCGGGAGGCGGGGGTGGTCATCATGTATACCCAGCTTTCCATGTTTACTGCTTGCGGTATTCTCTACGAAAAAGGGCTCCGGGGCTGCGCTCCGGCGGAATCCGGGGGAAGCCATGGATAATCACATTTTTTCTGGGTGCTTTCCCATCGAAAAGGGGGATTTTGTCCGGGCGGGGGAGGCCAGCAGCGCCATTAAGCGCACCCTTCGGCAGCTGGGCGTCAGCAGTAGCATTATGCGGCGAGTGGCGGTAGCAGCCTATGAGGCGGAGATGAACCTCATCATTCATAGCCTGGGAGGCCAGATGGAGTTCCAGGTATCCCAGGACGGGGTATTGCTGGTATCCCGAGATGTGGGGCCGGGCATTCCCGACATCTCCATGGCCATGAAGGAGGGCTATTCCACCGCCAGTGAGGAGATTCGTATGATGGGCTTTGGCGCCGGTATGGGCCTACCCAATATGCAGCGCAACTGCGACCGTTTTGATATTCAAAGCAGGATGGGGGAGGGGACCGTCATCTTCATGGAGTTTAAGCTTCAGTAGGGAAATAGGGTGCCTCTTTGCCATGGATATAGAATAGAAATGATGTTTACTGGGGGGTTGATTGATTTGGACGAGTATACCCATTCGGTGCGTTTGGAGCGGGATAACTGCAAGGGATGCACCAACTGTATCAAAAACTGCCCCACCGAAGCCATCCGTGTGCGGGATGGCAAAGCGTGGATCAATAGCCAGCGCTGTATTGATTGCGGCGAGTGCATCCGCAAATGTCCGTATTTTGCAAAGGTGGCGGTGACGGATTCCCTGGAGGATCTAAAGAGATTCCGCTATCGCATTGCGGTGCCTGCGCCCACCCTTTATGGCCAGTATAAGAACATCCGGAGCCTGCCCGCTTTACTGGGGGCGCTTCGTGCCGTAGGGTTCGATGACGTGTTTGACGTAGCCCGCGCAGCCGATGTAATTACCCGGACTTCCCGGGATTATTTGCTCCGCCATGAGATGCCAAAACCCATCATTAGCAGCGCATGTCCAGCGGTGGTGCGCCTGATTCAGGTGCGCTTCCCAGAACTCTTGGACCATGTCTTGCCGGTGATTCCGCCTAACGAGGCGGCGGCGCGAATCGCAAAGGACGAGTTTTCGCGGATAAACGGCGTGCCCAAAGAGGAGATCGGGGTATTCTTCATTACGCCCTGCGCCGCCAAGATGACCGCCAAGATGAACCCGATTGGATTTGAAAAAAGCGCCATTGACGGCTGTATTTCCATGATCGACCTCTATGGAGAGATCAACCGCAATCTGGGGGAGGCTGGTTCCGAGGGCTTTTCCCCCGATAAGATGGCCAGCAAATACGGCATCGGCTGGTCGGTGACGGGCGGCGAGGCCATCGCTATGGGCAAGGAGAGCTATCTTGCGGTAGACGGAATTGCCAACGTCATCCAGGTATTGGAGGAGATCGAGAACGGCAAGTTTACCGATCTAGAATTTTTTGAAGGCCTATCCTGTATTGGCGGATGCGTGGGCGGCCCATTGATCTTTGAAAACAAATATGTGGCAAAGGATCGAATCCGACGGATTACCGAGTCCATGGAGGAACCCAAGGAGAGCCCGGAGGATGTAAAGCGCTGGGCTCGCCGCCATGACCTCTACTTTACCCGGGAGCTGGAACCCAAGAGCGTTTTACAGTTGGACGACGATATCGCCGAAGCCATCCGGAAGATGGAAGAGATGGAGGAAATCTATGAAAGGCTGCCGGATCTGGACTGCGGCTCCTGTGGCGCTCCCACCTGTCATGCTCTGGCGGAGGACATCGTCCAGGGTGAGGCATCGGAGATGGATTGTATTTTCATTTTACGGGATCGCCTACGCCAGGTGGCCCAGGATCTGGTAAACATTGCGGATAACAACAGCCGCTAATGCGAAAAGAGAGAAAGGACTGTAACCAAATGACGGTAGGAGAGATTACCCGGGAACTGAATCTAACCCCTCTTACAAAGGGAGACCCCGACGCTCCGGTACTGGGAGGCTGTTGCTGCGATCTTCTCAGCTGGGTCATGGCCCACGGCGTTCACCAGGGGGCTTGGATTACCGTGCAGACCCATATGAATACCATCGCCGTGGCCACCCTATTGGATTTAAGCTGTCTGATCATTCCGGAGAGCATTCCCGTGGAGGAGGATGTTCTGAATAAAGCGGAGGAGGAGGGCATCGCCGTGCTGCAAAGTCCCATGACGGCCTATGAGATCTGTGGCCGGTTGTATCGCTTAGGGATTGGCGCCTCCGCCCGGACATGAAGATTGCCGCCGATCTCCACATCCATTCCTGCGCCTCTCCCTGCGGGGATGACGATATGACGCCCAATAACATCGCGGGTATGGCGGCAGTAAAGGGATTGGAGATGATTGCGGTCGCGGACCACAACACGGCGGCCAATTTGCCGGCGCTGGCCTCCTGCTGTCTCCAATATGGCATTACCTTGGTACCGGCCCTGGAGGTGCAGACCATCGAGGACGTCCATATTCTCTGCTATCTTCCAAATTTGGAGGCGGCCCATCGGTTGGACCGGGAGGTGTATGGGCGGCTGCCGGATATCCCCAACAATAGGGAGATCTTTGGCAATCAGTGGATCCTGGATCAGCAGGATCAAAAAATAGGGGAGATTGAAAAGCTTCTGCTGCAGAGTACCCAGATGGATATCGAGGAACTCTATGATTTGGTTTGGGAGATGGAGGGCATTTGCGTGCCCGCCCATATCAACCGCAATGCCAACGGTATGCTCTACTCCTTGGGGTTTATGCCCATAAAGCCATCGTTTCCATCGGTGGAAATCTATCGGTACTGCGCGGCGCCGGAGCTGGATACCTCCGGCTATCATGTGTTGTATAGTTCGGACGCCCATTATTTGTGGGATATCTTTGAACGGGATAGCTTTATTGATCTTAGGGAGAATACACCGCAGGCTTTGATCCAAAAACTGCGGACTAGAAAATAGGGCGGTACCCTTCCGTATTTTCCAGATATAGGTATACAATAGACCCAAGGAAATCAAATCCCGAAAAAAAGCGGGAAATGAGAAAAAATAAGATGCAAATTACCGACATGTGTGCTAAAATCTTGTAGGATATTGACAAAAAAATAACGATACATTCCGTGCGTTTCTGTGTAAACAAAGGGATGATCATACAACTTCTTTAGAACAATGGAGGGGGTTTTATTATGTCCAACAACGAGTTGTCCCAGGAGAAGTTCGAGGAGCTGCGTGGGTTTATTCAGGCCCATAAGGATGATAAGGGCGCTTTGATGCCCATCATGCAGAAGGCTCAGGAGATCTTCGGCTACCTCGGCGAGCCCATTCAGCAGTTTATCGCGGATGAAATGGGCATTCTGGTGTCCGAAGTCTACGGTGTTTCCACGTTCTACTCCCAGTTTGCCTTGGAGCCCAAGGGTCAGCACATCGTCAGCGTTTGCCTGGGAACCGCCTGCTATGTGCGCGGCGCTCAGAAGGTGCTGGATAAGCTGGCGGAGGAACTGGATATCGAGCCCGGCCGCACCACGCCTGACGGTCTCTTTACCCTGCAGGCCACCCGTTGTCTGGGTTGCTGCGGCTTAGCCCCGGTGATGACCATCGGCGAGGAGGTCTATGGCCGCCTTACTGAAAATGAAATCCCCGGCATCGTGGCCAAATATCGCGCGTAACCTCCGGCCATGAAGGATATTTCCCTCCATGTGATGGACATTCTCCAAAACAGCATTGCGGCAAAAGCCAGGCTGATGGAGATATGCGTCCTGGCGGATACTTCGGCTAATTGGCTGACGGTTTCCATCCGGGATGATGGTAAGGGCATGGATGCGGAACTGGTACGGCGGGTTACCAGCCCCTTTACCACCAGCCGGACTACCCGGAAGGTGGGACTAGGGATTCCGCTCTTTCAAGCGGGAGCGGAGCAGACCGGCGGCAGCTTTTCCATCCAGAGCCAGGTGGGAAAGGGCACTTTGGTGAAAGCCGTCTATGTGATGGATTCCATCGACCGTCCCCCTAGGGGGGATATTGCCGGCGTGGTGTATACCGCTATCATCTGCAACCCTGAGCTGGATTTCATCTACCGGGTCGGGAAGGATGGAAGGGAATTTATCGCGGATACAAGGGAATTGAAGGCCGTTTTAAACGGCGTTCCCCTTGACGATATCGAAGTCGGCCCCTGGCTGGCCGAATACCTCAAACAAGGCGAAAATGATGTAATTGGAGGGGTTTTATAAAATGAAGTCGCTAAAAGAATTGGAAGAGATCAGAAACAGGGCTATGAGTCGTGTAAACATGCGGCATGACCGGGATACCGGAACCCGTATCGTGGTGGGCATGGCTACCTGTGGCATTGCTGCCGGCGCTCGTCCCGTGCTGAACGCCTTTGTGGAAGAGGTTCAGAAGCGGGGCCTCAGCGATGTAGTGGTGTCCCAGACGGGTTGTATTGGCGTATGCCGCCTGGAGCCCATGGCTGAGGTGTACACTCCCGGCAATGAGAAGGTTACCTATGTGAAGCTTACTGCGGACATGGTTCCCAATATCATTAACCAGCACATCGTAAACGGCCAGCCTGTGATTGAGCAGACCATCGGCTATTACGAAGAGCATAACAAATAAAATCACATCGTTTACTTGGGTTTATTGAGGAGGAAATCGACATGAATTTTTATCGCTCCCATGTGCTGGTCTGCGGTGGTACGGGCTGTACCTCTTCCGGATCCGCACAGATCATCGAGGAATTTAATAAGCAGATTCAGGCTGCTGGCCTGGAGAAAGAGGTTCAGGTTGTCCGTACCGGTTGTTTTGGACTGTGCGAGCTGGGCCCCGTGGTCATCGTTTATCCCGAAGGCTCCTTTTATAGCCGGGTAAAGGTAGAAGATGTAGCGGAGATCACCACCGAGCATCTGCTCAAAGGCCGCATTGTCCGCAGACTGCTCTATTCCGAGAGCGTAGTGGATGAGAACACCATCAAGAGCCTGGATAATGTGGACTTCTATAAAAAGCAGGAGCGGGTAGCCCTTCGGAACTGCGGCGTCATCGACCCTGAAAACATCGAAGAGTACATTGCTTTTGACGGCTACAAGGCCCTGGGTACCGTTTTGACCGAGAAGACCCCCCAGGAGGTTATCGACACCATCAAAGCCAGCGGCCTCCGCGGCCGGGGCGGTGCCGGATTCCCCACCGGCCTTAAGTGGCAGTTCGCGTCCGGCTACCAGGACGATCAGAAATATGTCCTTTGTAACGCTGATGAGGGCGATCCCGGCGCGTTCATGGATCGTTCCATCTTGGAAGGCGATCCCCATGTGGTCATCGAGGCCATGGCTATCGCAGGCTACGCCATCGGCGCCACCCAAGGCTATATCTACGTTCGGGCAGAGTATCCCATCGCGGTGCACCGCCTGGAGGTTGCCATCGGCCAGGCTCGGGAATACGGCATGCTGGGCAAGAACATCTTTGGCAGCGGGTTCGATTTCGATCTGGAGATCCGTCTGGGCGCCGGCGCTTTCGTGTGTGGCGAGGAAACCGCTCTGATGCGCTCGGTAGAGGGCAAGCGGGGCGAACCTACCCCTCGGCCTCCTTTCCCGGCGGAGAAGGGCCTTTTTGCCAAGCCTTCGGTTTTGAACAACGTTGAGACCTATGCCAACGTACCCCGCATCATCCTCAATGGGCCCGAGTGGTTCTCCGCTATGGGCACCGAGAAGAGCAAGGGCACCAAGGTATTTGCGCTGGGCGGCAAGATCAACAATACTGGATTGGTTGAGGTTCCCATGGGCACCACCCTCCGGGAGATCATCTACGAAATCGGCGGAGGCATTCCCAACGGCAAAAAGTTTAAGGCTGCTCAGACCGGTGGTCCTTCCGGCGGATGTATCCCTGCGGAGCACCTGGACACCCCCATCGACTACGATAACCTTATGGCCATCGGCAGCATGATGGGTTCCGGCGGTTTGATCGTTATGGACGAGGACAACTGCATGGTGGACATTGCCCGGTTCTTCCTGGACTTCATCGTGGATGAGAGCTGCGGCAAATGCACCCCCTGCCGGGTTGGCACCAAGAAAATGATGGAGATCCTGGACCGTATCGTCGCTGGCAAGGGTGAGGAAGGGGACATCGAGCGCCTAGAGGAACTGGGCAATGAGATCAAGGCAACCGCCTTGTGCGGCCTTGGCCAGACTGCGCCAAACCCTGTGCTGTCCACCATCCATTATTTCCGGGATGAGTATGAAGCCCATATCAAGGAAAAGCGGTGTCCCGCTGGGCATTGCCGGTCTTTGCTTTCCTATAAGATCGATCCTGAAAAGTGCAAAGGCTGCAGCCTTTGCGCCCGTAACTGCCCCGCTGATGCCATCTCCGGCACCGTGGGCAAGCCGTACAGTATCGATACCACCAAGTGCATCAAGTGCGGAGCTTGTGAGAGCGCCTGTAAGTTCAGCGCAATCTCCAAATCCTAACAAACCGTTTTTAAAAAAGGTCCGGCAGATGCCGGGCCTTTTTTTGTGTCTGCCACGGTATCCATGTGCCGGTGCGAATAGGAACTCTATGTGGGTGCAAGCTTAAAAGGGGAATTTTGGACAATACCAAGTATTGGGTGTTTCTTTACAATTCCCAAATAATTGATAGAATATATAGTATTACCAGAAAAGGAAGGTAACACGATGCCTTTTTCCAATCCAATGCTTTGGGGTGTTCTAGTCCTGATGCTTTTGCCCATCATCGGCACCATCCTTTGGCTGCTGAAGCGGGTGCTGAAACTATCTTTCTCCGTAGGGAAGATTCTTCTATTGCTGTTTGCCATCTGGTTTGTCTTTACGGCTGTAACTGGCGGGCTGAGCGATGTGTTTGGGAATATCAGCAAACCGAAGATCAGCCAGGAGGACGGAAAGCTGACCTATATCTCCGCCTTTTCTAAAACCAATCTGGATCTTGCGGACTATCAGGAACAAAACCAAGAATACAGCGTTAACACCGCTTTTGGCTCGGTAACGGTAACGGTGCCACAGGGGACTGTGGTTAAGCTGACCGTCCAGGGCTTTGCCTCCACCATCCACGATGGGGAGGATAAGACGACCCTAGCCTTTGGGGAAAAAGAATTGGTGGTCGGTAGTGGGAGCAACATCGTGGAGATGCGGGTCAACGCCGCTTTTATGCGGTTGAATTTCATACGAGGGGAATAGGGAAGCTATGGCCAAGACGACATACGGAGCCAGTGAGATCAGGGTGTTGGAGGGACTGGAAGCGGTACGAGTCCGCCCCGGCATGTATATTGGCACCACTGAAACTAGGGGATTGCACCACCTTTTATGGGAGATCGTGGACAACGCAATCGATGAAGCTGCCAACGGCTTTGCCGACCGGGTTTCCATCACCCTTAACCGGGATGGCTCCGCTACGGTGGAGGACAACGGCAGGGGCATTCCAGTGGACGAGCATCCTCAGCTGAAGGTGCCTGCTGTCCAGGTTGTATTTACCCAGCTTCATGCAGGCGGCAAGTTCGATAATAAGAGCTATCAGTACTCCGGCGGTCTTCACGGGGTGGGAGCCAGCGTGGTCAACGCCCTTTCCCGCAAACTTACGGTGGAGGTCGCGGTAGGAGGGATGCTCTACCGCCAGGAATACGCGTCGGAGTATGATGATGCCCAGAAGAAGGTCATTGCTGGGAAGCCGGTTACCGACCTCATGGAACTGGGGCGTACCCGGCGAAAGGGAAGTCGGATCACCTTTTGGCCCGATGACCGAATCTTTGACGACATTCGCTTCAACCGAGAGGTCATCGCCCGTCGCGTCCGAGAACTGGCATTTTTGAACCCCGGGATCACCTTGATCCTTACCGACGACCGCCTCAACCGAGAGGATGAGAACCGGGAGGTATCCTTCTGCTACCATGGCGGAATCGCCGACTACGTCAAATACGTCAATAGCGATAAAACCGTCCTGTTTGATAGCCCTATTTACTTGAAGGGAAAGCAGGATGGTGTTCTCATCGAGATTGCCATTCAGTACAACGATACCGATGGGGAAAACATCTATTCCTTTGTTAACAATATTCCCACTCCGGAAGGCGGTACCCACGAGATGGGATTCAAGGCCGCCTATACCAAGTGCTTCAACGACTATTCCCGAAGGGCTGGCATCTTAAAAGAGAAGGAAGCAAACCGGGCGGGAGAGGATTACCGTGCCGGCATGAGCGCCATTATCTCCATCAAGATGCAAAACGCACAGTTTGAGGGACAGACCAAGAGCAAGCTGGGAAATACCGAAGCGCGGACGGCGGTGGACGGGTTTGTCAGCGAGCATCTGCCGGATTTTCTTTCCGATCTGCGGAACGCCAAGGTGGTATCGGCCATTGCGGAAAAGGCGGCTCAGGCAGCTCGGGAGCGGGAAGCCGCGAAAAAGGCAAAAACCCTTGCCCGGGAAAGAAGTAAGCTGGAAAGCGCGCCACTGGTAGGGAAGTTGGCTAGCTGCACGGGCAGAAACCCCAAAGAAAACGAATTGTTTCTGGTGGAAGGTGATTCCGCCGGCGGTACGGCCAAACAGGGCCGAGACCGGCGGTTCCAGGCGATCTTGCCTCTCCGCGGCAAGCCCCTCAACAGCGAAAAGCGCAAGATCGACCAGGTGCTGGCCAACGAGGAGATTCGCACCATCATCACGGCCCTAGGCACCGGGATCGACAGCAACTTCGATCTTTCCAGCCTCAAGTACGACAGGGTCATCATCCTCTCGGATGCGGATCAGGACGGCGCCCATATTCGTGCCATTCTTTTGACCTTTTTCTTCCGGTTTATGCGGCCTCTTATCAACGAGGGACACGTCTATATCGGCATGCCCCCCCTGTATAAGATCACAAAGGGAAATAAATCGGAGTATGCCTATGACGATGAGACCATGGAGCGGATGGTGAAGAAGCTGGAGCGCAACTATACCCTTCAGCGCTATAAGGGATTGGGAGAGATGAATCCAGAACAGCTGTGGGACACCACGCTAAACCCCGAGACCCGGACCATGATGCGGGTATCGGTGGAGGACGCTATTGAGGCGGATCGCCGTATTTCGGTGCTGATGGGGGATAAGGCGGAGCCCCGGCGGGATTATATCTACCAATACGCCAATTTCAACAAAGAGGACGCCCTCTATAAGATGGAGGTGAACCGCATTGGCCAGTAAAAAGCAGTCTGCCGCACCCAAAACGCTGGGACGGATCATCGAGCGTCCCTTGGAGGAGGTGATGCACACCTCCATGATTCCCTACGCGGAGTATGTCATTTTGGAGCGGGCTCTGCCTCGGGTGGAGGATGGGCTAAAGCCGGTGCAAAGGCGCATCCTCTATTCCATGATGGAGTTGGGCATTACCCCCGATAAACCCCACCGCAAATGCGCTCGGATTGTAGGGGATACCCTGGGAAAATACCATCCCCATGGGGATTCCTCGGTATACAACGCCCTGGTTCGTATGGCCCAGGATTTTAATATGAGCGTGCCCCTGGTGGATGGTCACGGCAATTTTGGCAGCATCGACGGAGATCCTGCTGCCGCTATGCGGTATACCGAGGCCCGCCTTACCCCAGCTGCTTTGGAACTGCTACGGGATATTGAAAAGGAGACGGTCTCCTTCTCTTTAAATTTTGATGACAGCCAGAAGGAGCCGGATATGCTCCCTGGCCGTTTTCCCAATCTCTTGGTCAATGGAGCCCAGGGGATCGCTGTGGGCCTCAGCACCAGTATTCCGCCCCACAACATGGGGGAGGCCATTGACGGCGTCATTGCCATGCTGCGCAAGCCTAGGATTTCCCTGGATGAGTTAATGGAGCATATCAAGGGCCCGGATTTCCCGACGGGGGGCTTTTGTACCTGTGGGGATGACCTGAAAAAGGCCTATGAGACCGGCAAAGGATCGGTAAGCCTTCGGGCCAAGACTGAGATTGAACGGGATAAGAACGGGAAAAGCAGAATCGTCATAACGGAATTGCCCTATCAGGTGGAAAAAGCGGGCCTTTTGGGCAAAATATTGAAGCTGTGTGAGGATAGAAAGGGCATCCTCTCTGCAATTTCCGACATCCGGGACGAATCCGATAAAACCGGTATGCGGGCTGTTATCGAGATCAAAAAGGACGGGGACGCCGATAAAATCCTCAACTACCTCTATAAGCACAGCGATCTCCAGATTAACTTTAGTTTCAATATGGTGGCCATTGTAGCCGGCAAGCCCCGGCTATTAGGGCTTATGGAGATGTGCCGCCATTATGCGGACTACCAGAAGGAGATCCTCTTAAAGCGTACCAACTATGAGCTTTTTGAGGCGGAACGGCGGGAGCATATCCTGTCGGGATTGATCCTGGCGGCCCTTAACATCGATGAGGTAATCCGCATCATTCGGGCCAGCGAGAACGCCCAAGCCGCCCGAATCGCTCTGATGGACATCTTTGCGCTCACCAGCGAACAGGCCCAGGCCATCCTGGACATGCGCCTGCGCCGGCTTACCTCACTGGAGGTTATTGCGCTTCGCAAAGAGCATGCTGAGGTAACGGCTCTCATTGAGGAGCTGCGGGGCATTGTAGAGGATGAGCGGAAGCTGGTCAATCTTCTGGTCAAGGAACTGCGGGAGATCAAATCCAAATATGCCGGACCCCGCCGGACGGTGCTTCAGGAAAAGCTGGCCATTCGTACGGTGGAGGTAAAGGAGGCGGCTGCAAGCGAGCCATGCGATGTGATCTATACCCGGAAGGGTTACCTCAAACGCATGGATAAGCGGATCGCCCAGAAAGCCGATGAATCCTATGCCGAGGACGCCTTTGTCATTCCAACTCGAACCGATGATAAACTGCTGCTGTTTACCAATTTAGGGAATATGTTGGTGCTGCCGGTATCCGCGGTGCCTCAGGGAAAGCTGCGGGATCGGGGCAGCAGCGTACATTCTTTGATCTCTGGTATGGAGAAGGAAGAGGCCCCGGTGGCCATTCTACCCCAGGGAGATGGGCAGGGCGAGCTTCTTTTCCTAACCCGGATGGGGATGGTAAAACGCACGGCTATGGCGGAATACCGCACCAGCCGCAACAGGCTTGCGGCCTGTGGCCTCAAGGGTGAGGATAGGCTGTTTACCGTACTGCCTGCGGGGGAAGGAGACCTGACCCTCATTAGCCGCAATGGGTTTGCTATTCGCTTTGATGCCGCATCGGTGCCCACGCAGGGACGGACGGCAGGTGGTGTGAAGTGCATCAATTTGGCGCCTGGAGATGCCATCCTGTCGGCAGGCCAATGGCTGGGAGAGGAAACCTTGATCCTGGTGAGCGACCGGGGCTATGGAAAGCGGATGCAGGTACAGGAGATCGAGGTTCAAAACCGCAACGGAAAGGGCCAGAGGATCTTTGGGTTTGACCGGGAGGGTGTATACGGAGCCATACTTGCGGGGGCGGAGATTGCAGAGCTTGGAGAAACCGTTTTGCTACACCAGGAGGGGGGAGAAACCACCCCGGTTGCGGTATCCGAGATGCCCCTTGAGACCAAGCAGGGGAAAGGAGTCCCCCTGGTGTTGGCCCTGTTCGATAATATTGTGAATAAAATATCAAAACAACTATTGAATCAGTAAAAATAAAGGATATAATGGAACCGAAATACGGTAAATATCGTCTTATTTCGCAAACGACAGATCCTTGGTGAAGACATGAAAAAAATGCTGCAAAAAATATCGATATTGGGAATGGCCCTTCTTTTGATGCTCTGCGTTGCCTGCGGTGGGAACAACGCTCGCGTATTTACGGTAGAGTCCATGGCAAAGGACTTTCAGGCGGTTGGGGAAAACACGACTCAGACAATCGAAGGCCCCTTGGGATATCTTGCTTCCGTTACCTCCACGGAGCGGAGCGATAACCATGAGATCCACCTGTCCTATCCCAAAAGTGAAAACGAGTATTTCAATCGCAGCATGCGGCAATTGGCCTCCCGGGAGATGAAGATGTTCCATGCCTTTCGGAAGGACAAAGAGGGAAAGTTCACCTTGACGATGAATTATCAGGTGGCCAATCTGGATGACAGCGTGCTCAGCATTTTGCTGCTTTCCAATATGTCCTGGCCGGACGGTTCCTATCTGCACCTGTCCTCTCGGAACTTCAGTGTGAAAACGGGATACCCTTTGGTGCTGGACGATCTTTTCCTGGCGGACAGCGGCTACGATGAAGCGCTTGCCCAGCTGGTGACTGGAGAACTGATGGCTATGAACGGCCGCGACCGGCTGGTGGCCAATGCCGGAAGCGCTGAGGAAGGAGTCCTCAGCGAGGGCTTTTCCCTTTCCCTTGCGGATCTATCCGATTTCTATCTTGAAGGGGATAGCGTCTGCTTTATTCTGGATCGAGACCGTGTGGCCGTAAAAGATGAAGGCGCTGTGGTGGTGAAGGTGGAGAAAGCCAAACTGGCCCAGTACTTGGCTGAGCCGGGAGATGTTAACGGGGTGGAGCCTACGCCCATTCCCACGCCTGTTCCGACCCCTGCGCCCCATGATCCCCAGAAAAAGTATGTGGCCCTAACCTTTGATGATGGCCCCAACCCAAAAACTACCCCGATGTTGCTGGATATTCTAAAGGAGAAGAACGTGAAAGCCACCTTCTTCTGCCTGGGCAGCAATGTGGACAAGTACCCCGAAATTGTGAAACGCGCGGCCGACGAAGGGCATCTGGTGTGCAGCCATACCTATTCCCACAAGAACCTCAATAAGCTTTCCGCCGACGAAATCAAAAACGAAATGGAGCGCGCAGATCAGGCTATCCAAGCGGCTACGGGTCAGCGTCCTAAATACATTCGGCCGCCCTATGGCAACGCGAACGATACCGTAAAGCAGACCATAGACCGGCCGTTGGTAAACTGGTCGGTGGATCCTGAGGATTGGAAGATCCGCAATGCCGCCCAGATCACCAGCCGGGTGGTAGCGGCGACGGAGGAGGGGGATATCATCCTCAGCCACGATATTTATAGCGAAACGGTCAACTCCGTGGCGGGCACCATCGATCAGCTTCGGGCCCAAGGCTATGAATTTGTGACGGTAGATCAGCTCTTTGCCATCTATGAGACTAATCCCCAGCCCGGAAACAAGGTATTTGAGGCAAAATAAATAAAAAGGCGGCAGCAGCCGCCTTTTTTGTTTTGGTCTTATTTCGCCTCGTAGAAAATCTGTCCGTCTATGATGGTCTTTTCCACGTGGAGCCCCTCATCCATGATGACGATATCGCCCTTCCTGCCCAGAGCGATTTTTCCTCGGTCGGTAATCCCCATGGAGATGGCGGGATTCTCCGCATACATGCGGCCAACCTCTTCCAAGGTCAGCCCCATGGAAAGCGCGGTCCGCATAACGGAATCAAAGGTATGGGTTCCCGCAAGAAGCATGCCGGTGAGATCCCGCGCCATGCCGTCCTTGATCTCGTACTCCTCGCCGGTTTTGCCGATATACCGTCCTTCGGGTTTGCCCATGTATTCCGAACCGTCGGTGATGCCCAGCACATGGTCGATGCCCTTGTTTTTGATGGCAAGACGGATAAATGGGGGCAGTACATGGACGCCGTCTACCGTAAGCTGGGCGTAAAGGCGATCCTCCAGCAAGCAACCTACCATGGCGCCGTCCACCCGGTGATTCATCTTGGGAAAGCCGTTGAACAGGTGGGAAATCTGAGTGGCTCCCCGGTCAGCGGCCTCCTTGATCTGGCCGCTGGTAGCAAGGGTATACCCCAGCTCAATGATGATCCCATGGCTCCGGGCCCAGGAAATATACTCCATGGCGCCGGGGAGTTCGGGAGCGACGCACACCATGGAGATGATGTCTAAATCCCCATCTACCATGGCGGTGGTATGCTCCGGAGAGGGATTTGTGGCGGCGGGCCCATAGTGGCTGGCATGGTTATGCGGGCTAAAATACGGTCCCTCAAAGTGGATGCCTACGATGTCCGTGCCGGGGCATCCCATCGCATCCTTGACCCCCTGTACGGATCTCTGCGCCATCTCCACATTATGTGGCGCCAGGGTAGGGAAAAAGGACGTAACGCCGTTCTCGGGATACCGGGCGCAGATTTTTCGCATGGCGTCAGCGCCGTCGCCGCAGGATACCTCAAAACCGCCATGGCAGTGCACGTCGATGAATCCGGGGAAGACCAGCTTGCCGGCAGCGTCGATCACCTGGCCGTCATAGGAGAGACCAAGGCCGATGGAGCGGATCTTGCCGTCCTCAAGGATCACGTCGGCGGAGCGAAATTGGCCGTCCATAAAGACCCTTCCATTTTTGATGAGCATAGGGCAGACCTCCTTATTGTGAATTGTCCATTTTCTTCATTATAACAGGAGCGCCAGAAAAAGGAAGGAAAATGAAAAACCGCAAAATCGTGGACGAATTTGGAAGTCTGCCAAGAGGAAAATACCATTTTGCAGGGTTCGACAATATATGCTATAATTCACTAATAAACATCTAGATTGAATCGGGTGCAATGATGAATCGAGGACCAAGACGCAGAAGGGTACGGCGTAGGCCCACCAAGCGGTTTTATATTACCATAGGGATACTGGCGGCAGTTGTGGTACTGGTGCTGTTTTTTGCCCTGCGGCGTCCCAGCTATGGAGAGTTGCAGGAAGCCACCATGACCTTTGAGCAGACCTATCCCGTGGTGCTCATTCGGGATGAAACGGTATACAGCGCCACCAACTATGGACAGGCGGTGTTTTACGCTTCGGAAGGGGAGCGGGTCAGCAAAGGCAGCAAGATTGCCGAGGTTTACCGCTGGGGCTATAACGAAAGCCTTTTTAAAGACCTGATCGCCGTTCAGCAGCAGATACGGGATTACCAGGAGAATACCGTTTGGCGCGATGTGGTGGACACAGGGCTCAATACCTTAAATAGTCAGATTGCCACCAAATTGGAGGAAGTGGCCGCCGCTGTCTCGGGGGATTCCGCTACCGACGTCATTGCTCTGGAGCGGGGGCTCAGTGAGCTGCTTAACCAGAAGAGAAATTACCTGAAGAACAACGTCAAAGCCGACGATGAGCTGAATCGCCTGTATGCCAGTGAAACCCAATTGCAGGAAAAGCTTGCCTCCTGGCGTGAGGACGTCATGGCCGAGGAAGCGGGGATGGTTAGTTTTAATTTGGATGGCCATGAACAGACGCTCAATCCGCTCAACATGGATAAGCTCACCCGAAAGGACATTGAAAACGCCAAATCCGGCACCTCTACCATCGCCTATAACAAGGATAGCACCACGCGTGCCCTTTACCGGTTGGTGAATAACTATACCTGGTATTGCGTCATCTTAGCGGACGATTCCATCAAGGAGATGAAAAAGGACGAGAAGTTCATGATGACCTTTGAGGGTTACATGGATCGTCCCCATGAGGGAAAGATCATCGGTACCCGAAAGCCCGAAGATGGAGGAATTCTCTATTTCGTGGAGATTCAGGAGGATATTGGGCCTTTGATCAGCGTGCGGAATGCAGTTACCACCATGAAGAAGGATTATACCGGTATCAAGGTCAGCAAGAAAGCGTTGTTTACCGAGGATACCGTTCTTGGAATTAAGGTGGTTGAGGGCAACACCACCGAGTTTGTGCCGGTAACGGTGGTCTATGAGGACGGAACCGATGCCATCATCCAGGCTGCCGAGGAGGGAACCACCCTCATGGCAGGCTCCAAGGTGGTCTTAAAATGACGGAGATGGCACAAAGGCTCCAGGCTGTTCATGAGGCAATAGCCGATGCAGCCCGGAAAGCAGGCAGGGAAGAGAAGGAAATCGCGCTGTTATGCGTCAGCAAGAACTTCGGCCCGGAAGCCGTTCTGGAAGCGGCGAGCCTGGGAGAAACCTCCTTTGGGGAAAATAGGGTTGACGAATTCCTTACCAAGCGTGATAATATAAACTTAAGTGTCCAGTGGCACTTGATCGGTCAATTGCAGACCAATAAGGTAAAGAAGATCATTGGGAAAACCGCGCTCATTCAGTCGGTGGACAGGCCCTCGCTGGCGGAGGAATTAAGCCGTCGGAGCATGGCCGCAGGCGTTGTAACGGATGTATTGCTCCAGGTGGATCTCAAAAAGCGCGAGGGAAGGGGCGGCGCTACCGAGGAGGATGCCAAGGCCCTTTTGGATGGGGTGCTCTCCCTGCCCGGCATTCGGTTACGGGGATTGATGAACGTGGCGCCTCTGGGAGCTTCTTCTCGGGAGACCAGTGAGAACTTTGCCCGGATTAAAGAACTGTTTGACCGTTTTTCACAGGATGTGCGGTCCGCGGATTTTTCCATCCTCTCTATGGGGATGAGCGGCGATTTTGAGCTGGCCATCGCACAAGGGTCCACCATGGTGCGGATCGGCTCGGCGATCTTTGGGGCGAGGCGGTAGTTTTGCCCGTTTGGAGGTTACAGCGTGGCTGGTAAATTTTTTGGCAAGGTATTCGATTTTATTGGGCTGGAGGAGTCCACCCTGGACGAAGAGGAATACGGCTACGACGACGGCTATAACGATGGCTACGACGATTATGCCGACGATTATGACGACGGATATGATAATAGCCGTAGCCGCAGCGATTATTATGAGGACGACGGCTATGAGGACGACTATGAAGACGATTACGCTTCCTCTGGCAAGAAGTCCGGAAGATTGCAAGGTGGTAAGGTGAGAACCATAGGGAAGAAGCGGGATCGGGAGCCGGTGGCTGCTGCTCAGAACTTCGACAACATGCGTGGACTCTCCGGCGCCAACAGCGGCAAAATGAAGATGGTTGTCTATCAGCCCATGACCTATGATGATACCCAGAGCATCATAGACAACCTGAAGAACCGCAAACCCATTGTGGTGAATCTGGAGAATCTGGAGATCGACATTGCCCAGCGGGTATTGGATTTCATGTCGGGCGCAGTCTATGCCCTGAACGGCAACATCCATAAGGTTACCAAAGGGATTTTCATCCTGGTGCCCACCAACGTGGACATTTCTGGAAACGTCCCTGATGAGCTTCAGGGCGCCGGCAGCTTCTATACCCTTGGCGGAAGCGGCAACCGGCGGCAGTATTAGGGCCAGGCCCGGGCCCCGAGGGCCGGGTTGTTAATAAAAAAGAAAACGATTTAGAAAGTTTAAGGGGGAATACGCAATGGTCACACCGAAGGACATACACGAGAAGAACTTTGGCGAGGAAAAGCGCGGCTATATCAAGGACGAGGTGGACGATTTTCTCGATGAAATCATCGTGGACTATGATAAAGTCCTTCGGGAGAACAAGGAGCTCCTTGCCCGGATTGACGCCCTAAACGCCCAAGTCGAGTCCTATCGGGGGATGGAAAATTCCTTGATGCACACCATGGTTACTGCCCATAAGGCTGCGGATGATATCACCGAAAAGGCCAAGCGGGAATCCGAGGAGATGATTGAGAACGCGCAAAAAGAGGCGTCCAACATCCTCAATACCGCTGATATCCGCGCTCGCGCCAAGATGGAAAACTATGAGAAAGAGATGGCCGATGTTGAGGGCAAGATCCTTGGCATCCGCAACGTGCTGAACGAGTTTAAGGCCACGGTTCTGGATTACTCCAAGGAGCTGGTGGAAGTGGTGGAGGACCTCTCCATCCCCGAGAGCGTTCGCCGTACCATTGATGAGCTGGAGCCTCAGGCTGCTGAGGAACCCGCTATGGAGGAAATTCCCGCTTTTTCCGGCAATGCCATTCCTCTTGAGGACTGATAGGTGCCAAAAAGGGCCCCTGGGGCCCTTTTTTTGTGCCGTTTGATCCCAGGCTTTTGATGTTCCATCGCCCTTTTCCTGTGCTATACTAAAAAGGAAAAACTAGGAAAGCAGGAGAAGCGCTATGAGAACAGTGGTGCCGCTGAAAAAACAGATTGAAATCATAGACAACACCCTGGCGGCTCGGATCCCCGCCATTATCCCGGGAATCATGACGGAGTATGGCTTTGATATGTGGATCATCCTTTGCCGGGAATACAACGAGGATCCCATCTATCCCACCATGGTACCTTATCTGTGCTTGACTGCCCGCCGCCTGTCCTGTCTGGTCTTTACCCTGGAAAAAGGGGTGTTCCATGCCTATCACTTTGGCCGCCCCGATAGCAAAATCGCCAGGCTTTATGAACAGGCCTATACGGATATCACCCGGGATCAACTCCAGGAGTTGGCGGATTTTATCCAGCGAAAAGATCCCCGGAAGATTGGAGTGAATCTTTCCAAACTTAGCGGCATGAGCGATGGCCTCAGCCACCAGCTTTATGAGGATCTCTGCGCCTGCCTTGCGCCGGGATATGCCGAACGGCTGGCATCGGCTTACGAGCTTTCCACCCGTTGGATTGAGACCCGGCTGCCGGAGGAACTATCCCGTTATTATAGCGTCTATGCCCTCGCTATGGATATTTGCTTGGAGGCCTATTCCCGTAAGGTGATCATTCCGGGGGTAACCACCACCACTGAGGTCGAGGAGTGGATCGCACAGGAGATCAATCGGCTGGGCCTTACCTTCTGGTTTAGCCCTCATGTGGATGTGCAGCGCAAGGGCATTCATAAGACTGGAAGCACCGGCCTTGTGATCCAACAGGGGGATCTGCTCCATTACGATGTGGGAATCAAATACTTTGGCTTGTGTACCGATAGCCAGCGTATGGGCTATGTGCTCCGGGATGGAGAGCGGGAAGTGCCGGAGTACCTCCGAACAGCCTTTGCCAAGACCTGCCGCTTCCAGGATATTGTGGCGGAGGAGCATATCGCCGGCCGAACTGGTAACGATATCCTTCGTCGCTGTTTGGATCGGGCCAAAGCCGAAGGGATTCAAGCCGCTCTTTATAACCATCCCATTGGGTTTTTCGGCCATAGCGCTGGCACCATCGTAGGGTTATGGGATATGCAGGACGGTATCGGGCCCATGGGGGATTTTCCCCTGCATTACAACACCTGCTATGCCTTGGAACTCAATACCGAGAGCGAGCTCGCGGAGTGGGATGGCCAGCGAGTGCGCTTCTCCGCAGAGGAAAGCGTAGCTTTTACCCAGGATGGAAAGCTATCCTATCTGTTTCCAGGACGGGAGACAATCATTGCCATCTGATTTTATTAAGCGCTCCAGATTGGAGCGCTTAAATATTTGGGCATACTGTGTGATGAAAGGAGGGGATTCCATGGCAACTGTCAATTTGATTTGTGCGGGATTCTTCCTTGTCTTGGCCTATTTAATATGGCGTTTCCACCTGGTTTGGCTCATTGGTGGCTACTATATTCGGGATCAGGAGCAGCGGAAACAATTTGATATGGAAGCTATTTTAAGGGAGGGAGCTCGGATCAAGCTTTATATGGCTTTGTGTCTTTTGGGATCCAGTCTCTTGATTTACTATGGCGGCATGAATCCCTTTCAAGGTGGAATGATCGGCTGGGGGCTGGCGGGAACGGTATCCTCCCTGGGCGCCCTTCGCTTTCGGGACTGGAGCCGCTATCGAAAATAGCTTCGGCATGGATTGCTTCCATCGGATAGTTTTCCCATTCATAGGGGCATGATAGTAGAAAATGGGTCATATGAAAAGGGAAGAGGTGGTCGCCATGTTGGAGGAGGAGAAAAAGCGGGAGGAATATCTGCTGGAAGAACGGCTCACCCTCTTAGAACGGCAGATAGAGCGGTTGAGCCAGAGCCTGGAGCGGACCCGGTTCTATGATTATGTGGAGCATCTTGACAGCCCCCGGCGTATGCTATGGGGTAATCTAATGGGTGGGATTGCGAAAGGATTGGGGATGGCGGTAGGCTTTGCGGTACTGGGCGCCCTTTTGATGGCGCTTCTTACCTGGCTTGCAAATGCGAATTTGCCCATCATCGGCCAGTTCATCGCCAACATTGTGGAGATGGTTAAGGTATACAGCCAATAAAGCCGCTGACGGAAGACAAAGTATGCTATAATAAACTGATATTTTTTCTTAAAGGGGTAGGGTATGCTGGAAATACTGCTAGCAGGCGGCGCAATCCTATTGGATCGGATCTCCAAACTCTGGTGCCTGGGATCTCTTAAGCAGATGCCTGGAATGAAGATGGACGTGATTCCGGGAATTGTGGAATTTCGCTATGTCGAGAACCGGGGCGCGGCCTTTTCCATTCTATCGGGACGCACAGGACTTTTAACGGTGGTCACCGCGCTCATCATCGCGGGATTGATATTCTATCTGGTGAAATATGGCCGGACAGAATCCCTTTTGGTCCGGATTCTATTGTCCCTGATCATCGGAGGCGCGTTGGGCAACTTCATCGATAGGATTGTCTATGGTTTTGTCATCGACTTTATCAACCCCACCTTTATTCGGTTTGCGGTGTTCAATGTGGCCGATATTTTCGTTACCTGCGGCGCCATTCTGCTGGTGTTTGCGGTGCTGTTCCTTCGGCCTAGCAAGAAACAAAATGGATGACTTGATTCTTACCATATCAAATACCCTTCATGGAAAACGCCTGGATGCGGCATTGAGCCAGCTTGCAGCCCTTTCTCGCTCCCAGATCGTGCAGCTGCTGTCCCAGGGCTGCGTTACATCCAACGGCGTTATGGTGGACAAGCCCAGTCGGAAAGTGAAGGAAGGCGAGACCTACATCCTCCGGCTGCCGGAGCCTAAAGTGGCGGACGCTGTACCGCAGAATCTGCCCCTTCCCATCCTGTATCAGGATGAAGATCTGGCGGTGGTCAATAAGCCAAGAGGTATGGCGGTACATCCTTCCCACGGCATTCCAGATGGCACGGTGGTCAATGCCTGCCTCTACCACCTGGATCATCTTTCCGCCATAGGGGATACCATCCGCCCAGGGATCGTACACCGGTTGGATAAGGACACTACCGGACTGCTGGTGGTGGCTAAGAACAACGCTGCCCATGAAAACCTATCGGCTCAGCTCAAGGCCCGTACGGTAAAGCGCACCTATCTTGCCCTGGTTCAAGGGAATATAAAGGAGGACGAGGGAGAGATAGAAGCTCCCATCGGCCGGCATCCGGTCCATCGAAAGAAGATGGCGGTGGTACGGGAAGGAGGCCGGTATGCAAAAACGCTCTATCGGGTGGTGGCTAGGCTCAACGGGAAAACCCTTGTGCGCTGCTCCCTTACCACCGGCCGTACCCATCAGATTCGGGTACATATGGCTTTTATCGGTCATCCTGTGGTGGGCGATCCGCTCTATGGCGTTCGGAAGGATCCGGGAAGGGGGCAAATGCTCCACGCCTATCGGCTGAGCCTTATCCATCCCAGAACCGGGATGCCCCTGTCTTTTTATGCGCCTCCGCCAGAGGATTTCATCAAAGCCGTCCGTGCGGCCGGCGGAGAGATGAAATTGCAAAAAAATGGTGTACAGATAGGGGATGTTATGCTATAATATCAAAAATTTGTGAGAAGGGGGCCGGCGCGATGAAATACCGTGAGATGATCCACGCTGAGGGCCGTCCCGCTACCACTGTTTTTGTTTCAGGAAGCTGAACGCTTCCTTTTTTTATGCCCGTACCCACGGAAGGAGTGAGGCCATGTTTTCCAATCAACACAAGGATCTGCTGGGCCTGCGTACCGCCACTCGGGAGGAGATTACCCGGGTGCTGGACCTGGCGGAGGAGATGCGCCAGGTGCTTTTGAGCGATCATAAAAAAACATCGGATCTAGCAGGTAAAAGCGTGGTAACCCTATTCTACGAGAACAGCACCAGGACCCGCATGTCCTTTGAGCTTGCCAGCAAATATATGGGGGCCAGCAGCGCCAATATGACGGCGACTGCCAGCAGCGTGCAAAAGGGGGAGACCCTTTTGGATACCGGCGCTACCCTGGATCAGATGGGGGTGGATGTTATCATCATCCGCCACGCCATGAGCGGCGCGCCCCATCTACTGGCGAAGCATGTCAAGGCTTCTGTGATCAATGCGGGGGACGGGGTTAACGAGCACCCCACGCAGGCCCTGCTTGATCTCTTTACTTTGCGCCGCCACCTGGGGGATTTATCGGGCAAGAAGGTGGCCATCGTGGGGGATGTCCTCCATAGCCGTGTGGCTCGGAGCAATGCCTATGGACTCCATGCCATGGGAGCCCAGGTGGTGTTTGCCGGTCCTACCACCCTGATGCCTGGCGAGGATCTGAGCCCACTTCATGCCCAAGTGGCCGGAAGCGTAGAGGAGGCCGTCCGAGATGCCGACGCCGTCATGGGGCTGCGCATTCAGCGGGAGCGTCAGCACGCAGGATTATTTCCCTCGGTGCGGGAGTATAGCCGTTTCTTTGGCGTAGGGGAGGAAGTCCTTTCCTTAGCCAAGCCCGGCGCGCTTCTGATGCATCCCGGACCGGTCAACCGAGGGGTGGAACTGACCACCCAGGTGGCTGACGGGGAACAGAGCGTGATTCGGGAGCAGGTGCAAAACGGCGTTGCTGTTCGGATGGCGCTCTTACAGCTATTGATTCGGAGGGAAGCCCTATGAGAACCATCATCCAAAATGGAACCATCGTAAATCCCCTTGGGAAAAGCGGTAGATTGGATCTTGTGATCCGGGATGGAAAGGTGGAAGCCATTGCTCCCAGCGTCCAATCCCAGGCCGGAGACGAATTGATCGACGCTGCGGGTAAGCTGGTATTTCCCGGTTTTGTGGACATGCACTGCCACCTTCGGGATCCTGGCTTCGAATATAAGGAGGATTTGACCTCTGGTACCCGCTCGGCGGTTATGGGAGGGTTTACCTCGGTGGCCTGTATGCCCAATACCGACCCGGTCCTGGATCATCCCGCTCTCATACGGGACCTCATTGCTCGCAGCCGGGAGCTGGGATATGCCAAGGTCTATCCCATCGCCAGCGTCACCAAGGGGCAGAAGGGAAAGGAGCTCAGCGAGTTTGGCTTGCTACAGGAGGCGGGAGCAGTGGCTTTTTCGGATGACGGCCGGCCGGTATCCAGCAGCCTCACCATGCGAAACGCCCTCAACTACGCCAAGAACTTCGGCGCCCTTCTCATCTGCCATGAGGAGGATCTGGATCTCCTGGAGGAGGGGGTCATGAACCAGGGGGCCGTCAGTGTGGCCTGCGGATTGAAGGGGATTCCCGCCTCGGCGGAGGAGATCATGTTGATCCGGGATATCATTCTGGCCCGGGAACTCCATACCAAGGTACATATCGCCCATGTGTCCACCGCCCTGGGAGTGGAACTGGTACGGTTTGGCAAAGGCCTGGGCGTGGAGGTCACTGCGGAAACCTGTCCCCAGTACTTTTCCCTGACGGACGAACTCCTTATGGATTACAATACCAACGCCAAGATCAACCCTCCCCTGCGGACCCAGGCTGATGTAGACGCGATCATTGAAGGGCTTCGGGACGGCACGCTAGACGCCATCGTTACCGATCATGCGCCCCATCATGTGGATGATAAGGCGGTGGAGTTCAACCTGGCGGCAAACGGTATGTCGGGATTTGAGACGGCCCTCCCCTTGATTCAAAAAAATCTAGTGGAGTCGGGGTACCTTTGCTGGGAGGATGTGGTTCGGGCGATGTCCGTCGCTCCCGCCAAGCTTCTGGGAATTCCGGGCGGTGTATTGCAGCCGGGCGTTGCAGCCGATGTGGTGGTGTACGACCCTAAGATGCCATGGACCGTCACGGCGGATCGGCTATACACCAAGGGAAAGAATACCCCTCTTCTGGGAAGAGAGCTCGTAGGCCGGGTGGCCTGCGCCTTTACCGATGGCCGGAAAAATGTATGGGAATATGAGGTGGCAAGATGATCATAGACCGTTTGAACCGCCGTGTGGCGGAATTGCGCAACCCCTCCATCGTAGGATTGGATACTCATCTAATGCTGTTGCCCGCCGCTATGGCGGAGCGGGTGGATCATGCGGATCCTATGGGCTCCGCTGCCGCGCTGATTCTGGAATTCAACAAAGGCCTTGTGGATGCCATCGCTGACATCGTGCCCTGTGTTAAGGTCCAGGTGGCCTATTACGAGCAATATGGCTGGCAGGGGATGAAAGCCTTTTGCGAAACTCTCGCCTATGCCAGGCAAAAAGGTCTGATTACCATCGCGGACTGTAAGCGAAACGACATCGGTAGCACCGCATCGGCTTATGCCAACGCCTATTTGGGTCGTACGCCTTTCCCCCAAGGGGAAATCGCTTCCATGGATGCGGATTTTCTTACGGTAAATGGATATTTGGGCTCTGACGGTGTTCTTCCCTTTGTGGAGGCGTGTAAGACCTATGATAAAGGCATCTTTGTCCTGGTTAAGACCAGCAACCCCGGCTCCGGGGAGCTCCAGGACCGCGTTCTGGGGGAGGCCACCGTCTTTGAGGCCATGGGGGACCTGGTCCGGGATTGGGGCCGGGATACCCTGGGGGAGACGGGCTACGCCGCCGTGGGAGCGGTGGTGGGAGCGACCCATCCAAAGCAGGGGGAGATTCTCCGCGAGCGCCTGCCCGGGGTGCCCTTCCTGGTGCCGGGCTACGGGGCCCAGGGGGCCACGGCGGCGGACCTTTCCGGCCTGTTTGACGCCCGTGGCTTTGGAGCCTATGTGAACTCCAGCCGGGGCATCATTGGCGCCCACAAGAAGAGTGGTCTGCCCTATGCTGATGCTGCCCGTGATGCGGCCCTTGCCATGGCGGAGGATCTGCGGGGCGCCCTTTCCGCTGTCGGCCGGATGGACTATTAGGAGGGAGATCATATGATGCAGCAGGGAAGCTATCCAGTGGTCTACAACCATGGGGTTGCCCAGGATACCATGCATATGGGCCTTTTGGTGGGTAAAAATCTGGGGGAGGAGATTACCCCCGGTCGGTTTGTGAACCTAAAAGCTCCTGGCCGTCCGGATTTGATCCTCCGTCGGCCCATCAGCATCAATAATTATGACGGTGAAACCGGTATTCTGGAGTTGGTTTACCAGGTAAAGGGCCAGGGGACTCAGGCTCTTGCTGGATGCCGAGAGGGTGAACTCGTGGATGCCTTGGGGCCTTTGGGCCATGGTTTTACTCCAAAGGGGGAGCGGAACATCTGGCTGGTGGGAGGCGGCATCGGTGTGGCGCCTCTGCGATATCTGCCCCTATACTATAAAACCGTTCGGTTTTCCGGGATCTTTGGCTATCGCACGAAGGATTGCATCTACCAACAGGATGATTTATCCGCATCCCTGGCCTTTGCCGATTTCTATACCGATGATGGCAGCAATGGAAACCAGGGATTTGTGACCCAGGGCCTTATAAAGCGGCTGGAAAGCCAGCCCGCTCCCGACGCCATCTACGCTTGTGGCCCGGTTCCCATGCTGCGGGCCCTAAAGGAACTGGTCTTGCCCACCAACATCCCCTGTATGGTATCCATGGAGGAACGGATGGGGTGTGGCACGGGAGTCTGTGTTGCCTGTACCTGTCTCATTCAAAAAGATGGGCTGGAAACCCGAAAACGGGTCTGTACTGACGGCCCTGTATTTGACATTGAGGAGGTGGCGCTCCATGGCTGACCTTTCCGTAAATCTTTGCGGCGTTTCCTTGAAGAATCCCATCATCGCCGCCTCTGGAACCTTCGGGTTTGGCCGGGAGATGGCGGGATATTTCGATCTTTCCCGTATGGGAGGGATCAGTAGCAAAGGGATTACCCGCCAGCCCCGTCTGGGGAATCCTACGCCTCGCATAGCGGAAACCCCCAGCGGGTGCATCAATAGCGTAGGGCTGGAGAATCCTGGGGTGGAGGCGTTTTTGAGGACAGAGCTTCCCTATATGAAAACCCTTCAAACCGCCGTCATCGTTAACGTTTCCGGCAGCAGCCTTGGGGAATACCGGGAGACGGTGGCCATGGTATCGGAGGCCGGCGCCGATATGATCGAACTAAATATCTCTTGCCCCAATATCAAGGGGGGAGGGATGGCTTTTGGCACCACGCCCCAATCCGCCGCCGAGGTGGTGCGGGAAGTGCGACCCCTTTGTAAGATGCCCCTGATGGTGAAACTGAGCCCGAATGTGGCGGACATCGCCGCCATTGCCCGAGCGGTGGAAGGGGAGGGGGCGGACGCTATTTCCCTTATCAACACCCTTTCGGCCATGGCGGTGGATCCCTATACCCGCCGGCCTATTCTGGCTAGCGTCATGGGGGGACTGTCTGGCCCGGCAGTCAAACCGATTGCCCTTCGGATGGTATATCAGGTAAGCCAAGCGGTTTCCATACCCGTTGTAGGGTTGGGAGGCGTAACCACCGGCTTGGATGCGGCAGAATTTATGCTTTGTGGAGCCACTGCGGTGATGGTTGGAACGGCAAGCTTGATGGATCCGTATTCTTGCGATAGAATAATAGCTGAGCTGAACGATTATCTAGATGGGATGGGCATCGCCACGGCGGCGGAGCTCACCGGCAGCCTGATGGTCTAAAGAAGGAGGTAAGGACGATGAATATCGAACGGGTTTTTGAGATTTTCCGGGAGACAGGTGTGATGCTGGACGGCCACTTCCTGTTTACCAGCGGCCGGCATGGGGATAAATATATGCAGTGCGCCCAGCTATTCCGGTTTCCCCAATACACCGATGAGATTCTAGAGGATCTTGCAAAGCGGTTTGAAGGGGAGCAGATTGATCTTGTGATCGGGCCCGCCGTTGGCGCTGTTCAGATGTCCTTTGCCATGGCCAGGATTCTGGGGTGCGAGAACATCTTTGCCGAGCGTGAAAACGGAGCGATGACCCTGCGCCGTGGATTCCACATTGAGCCGGGCCAGAAGGTGCTGGTGGTGGAGGATGTAGTGACCACCGGCGGCAGCGTTCAGGAGGTCTTGGAGCTGGTCCACAAGGCTGGCGGAGATGTGGTAGGGGTCTGCGTGGTGGTGGATCGTACCAACGGCCAGATTGATCTTGGGGAGCGCCTAGAGAGCGTGGTTTCCCTGGATCTGAAGTCCTATGCTCCCGATGAGTGCCCTCTTTGCAAGGAGGGGATCCCCTTGGTAAAGCCGGGCAGCCGCAATTTGCCCATCAAATAGTAGGCCACCATTAGCCCGAATTGGCCGGATTTGGCCGGAAAGAGCCGGTTTGGGGCTGCAAAAAAGGCAATCAATGAAAAAAGCAGGGCGGACATCGCCCTGTTTTTTGTTTCTTAATTGTAAACCTAATTATAATATATATTGACAATTTTATCAAAGGCCGGTATTCTAAGAAAAACCGGGAAGGGGAATCAACATGCGACATGAAACCATCCGTAGTCTGGTCCTCTGCGGTCTCTTCGCCGCCCTCTGCTGCGTCGGCGGCTGGATCACCCTGCCGCTGCCCCAGTTATCCATCACCTTGCAGACCCTCTTTACCACCCTGAGCGGCCTTGCACTTGGAGGGAAGAGAGGAGCCGCGTCGGTAGCGGCGTACGTGGCGCTGGGCCTTGCGGGTTTGCCGGTGTTTTCCGGAGGAGGGGGAGGCGTGGCCTATGTCATGAGACCTTCCTTTGGCTATTTGCTTGGAATGATCCTAGGGGCCTATGTGGCAGGCAGCCTCTATTCTCGCTGGCGGCTTCGTCCCTGGGGCCCGGCCGCGGCCAGTGGATTGGGATTCCTAGCGGTTTATCTACCGGGCCTGCCATACTTCTGGCTGATGAGCCGGGCTGTGGGCATACCCATGACGGCGGAAGCCGCTCTGATGACGGGATGCCTCCTTACATTGCCGGGCGATATTGTGAAATGGGCGCTCTGTCTGGTGGCGGAACGGGGGCTGCGGCGGATTCTAGAAAACGAAAGGACGGCATAGCGCCGTCCTTTTTGCTGTGTTGTGGATGCTATTCCTGTCGATCCGCTAAAAGGGATTTCACCAGCTTTTCATCGGGGGTGATGAAATAGGTCTTTTGTTGGGTAAAGATCACATAGCCCGGCTTGCTGCCCGCCGGCTTGCGAACGTTTTTGATGGCGGTTACATCCACCGGCACGTTGCTGGAATTCCGCCCCCTGCTGTAGTAGGCGGCGATGTTGAGGGCCGCCACCATGGTATCGCTGGGGAGAGGCGCCCGATGGCGAACCACCACATGGCTTCCCGGCATTCCCTGGACGTGAAGCCAGATGTCGGTGCTCCGGGCGATACGTGTGGTCAGAAGATCGTTCTGGCGGTTGTTGCGTCCCACCAGGATTTCGATCCCATCGGGGGAGCGAAAGCGTACCGGCTGGGACTGCTGCTGTTTTTCCCCTTTCTTGCTGCCGGGGGATTGGCGGAGATAGCCTGCCTCCCGCAGCTCCTCCCGAATCTCTCCCAGCTCAGTGGAGGTACCCGCGGTGTCGATGGAAAGCAGCACCGACTGGAGATACGCCACCTGGGGCTCGATCTCCCCCTTCTGGGCTTGGGCCGCCTTGGCGGCGGCCTTCTTCCGGGCGGAACGCTTAAAGTACCGCTGGGCGTTCTCCTGGGGGGTCTGAGTAGGGTCCAGTTTCAATGCTCGATCCTCCCCCGTCAGGTAATCGTTTACCACCCATCGATCCGCTCCCCGGGGAATCTCGTGCAGATAGGCCAGAATCAATTCCCCAAGGTGCTGCTCCTCCTCTTGGTTTTGGGAGGAGAGCAGAACATCGTTTTGGATGGATAGGCGTTTATAGAGCCGGTCCAGATGGTCGGATACCGAAGCGGTGAGCGCGGCTTTGGAGGAAACAAGCTGCTTTTGGGCCAAGCATTGGGTATAATAGGCGTCATAGGCCTGGCTTAAGGTGGGATAGGGAAGAAAACCGTAGTCTGGCACCGGCTGGGGAAATACCGCCAGCCATTCCTCCCCGTGAGTTAGGATGCCAGGTTCCAGTTGGCTCTCCCGAAGACGGGAGAAGAAGGCTGTGCAAGCGGCAGAAAGGGCGCCGGCATCCCCGGGGGAAAGGGGAAGGGAGGCATCGGGCGACAGGCCGGCCAGCTGGCAAAGCATCCGGGCGGTGTGTGGGGATACCCCTAGGCAGCCGGCGGTTAAGGCTGCTGCGGCCCGCTTGCCCCATTGGGAATGCGCTGCCAGGTAGGCGGAGAAGTCCAGGGTGAGGGGAGAGTCCTTCTCCTGAGAGGGCGGGGGCAGGTAATCGTCCCCCGGGAGCACCGTCCGTACCCGGGACATATCGGCGTAGACCCGTTTTGCGGCGTCGATGACCGTTCCCTTCTCGTCCACCAGGATGAGATTGCTGTGCTTGCCCATCACCTCTAAAATCAGACGATATGGGCAGAGGTCTCCCAGCTCGTTGGCGGAAAGCACCTCAAGCGTGACCACCCGGTCCAGGGTGTCCATGGCGATGGAGGTGATCCGTCCTTTGGCCAGATGCTTGCGGAGCAGCATCAAAAAGGGCGGAGGCGTTTGCTCCCGGTTTTCCGCTCCTTTTTCGGTGAGATGAAGCCGGGCGGATTCGGGATCGGCGGAAAGCAGCAGCCGATGATTTTTGTTGTTGGCCCGAACCACCAGGGTATACTCGTATTTGCCGGAGCGGGAGATGCGTTCGATCCGGCCGTTGTCCAGGGTCTTCATCAGCTCCTGGGTCATGGCGTAGAGAGCTACGCCGTCCATATGGGTCATAGGATTCCTCCAAAGAAAAGCATTGCCTTGTATTCCACATGGATTATAATATAAGAATCACAAAAAAACAAAAGAATGGGAGAATGCTCGTGGAAGCCTTACAGATGCGTCCAATCGCCTTTACCATGGATTACCTGAAAAACGCCCACGCCAGCTGCCTGGCGTCCTTTGGGAATACCCGGGTTCTGGTGTCCGCCATGGCGGAAGAGGGAGTCCCGGAGTTTCGGATGGGAAAGGGCGGATGGATCACGGCGGAATACGCCATGCTGCCCGCTTCCACCCCTCGGCGCAAGCAGCGGGATGGCCTGCGCAAGGACGGACGGGGCGTGGAGATCTCCCGGCTCATCGGCCGGAGCCTTCGGAGTGGATTTGACCTTTCCGCTTTGGGGGAGTATACCATCCGGGTGGACTGCGACGTTTTGGACGCCGACGGCGGCACCCGCACCGCAGCCATATCGGGGGCCTATTGCGCCGTGTATGATCTTTTGCGGAAGCTTCATGAGGCGGACAAGCTGCCTCTGCCGCCCAACGACCGGAACATTGGAGCCGTCAGCGTTGGGATGGTGCAAGGCGGTTATGTTTTGGATCTCTGCTACGCGGAGGACAGCAACGCTGAGGTGGACCTTAACGTGGTTATGACCCGGGACGGGGGGATTGCGGAGGTTCAGGGGACAGGGGAGCAGCATCCCTTTACCTTTGTGCAGATGACCGAGATGCTAGCCCTTGCTAAGGGCGGCATCTTTGAGATTTTTGAAGCCCAGGACCGCGCGCTGGGCAAAGTGGGGGGAGCAAAATGAGAAAAATATTCATAGCCAGCAACAATCAGGGCAAAATAAGGGAGATCAAAGCCATACTGGGTGATTTTTACGATGAGTTCTACACCCCACGGGATATGGATCATCCCTTTGAAGTGGTGGAGGATGGGGATACCTTCGAGGCCAACGCCGTCAAAAAGGCGGTGGCGGGCCGCATGTCTTTTGGCATGGACGCCCTCGCCGATGACTCCGGCCTCTGCGTGGACGCCCTGGACGGGGCGCCTGGGGTGTATTCCGCCCGGTATTCCGAGGAGGGTACCGATGAAGCGAACAACAAAAAACTACTGGAAGCTCTTGAACGCGTACCTGTCGACCAACGTCAGGCTCGGTTTGTTTCGGCAGTGGCTCTCGCGCAAAAGGGAGGACGATTGATCGTGGTACGGGGAGAGTCCCCCGGCGTCATCCTGACGGAGCCCCGGGGAGCGGGCGGTTTTGGGTACGATCCCCTTTTCTATGATGAAACCTACCGGCAGACCTATGGCGAAATGGACGAGGAGACCAAAAACGCCATTAGCCACCGGAGCCGCGCGCTTCTAGCTCTGCGCGAGGAGCTGATGAAATAATGGGAGCTACCTACGGGGTTGTCCTGGTTTCCGATAGCCACGGAGATGAAAAAGCCCTGCAAAAGCTGTTATCCCGCATCGCCGAGATGGAGCGCCGGCCTGACGCTATCTTTCACATGGGGGATTTTGTTACCGATGGCCGTTATTTGGAGGAGGAAAGCGGCATCCCCGTCGTTTCTGTCCGGGGGAACTGCGATCTTTGGGCTGCCGAAGAACCGGAGGACCGGCTTTTGAACATCAACGGATGCCGCGTGTTTTTAACCCATGGACATCGCTATCGGGTGAAGGCCGGGTACCTTCAGCTGACCCTGGCGGCCCAGGAGCGGGAAGCGCGGGTCTGCTGTTTTGGCCATACCCATCGCGCGGATTGCTTTGTTGACGGCGGCTGTCTGTTTTTGAATCCCGGCAGCCTTTTATCCCCCCGGCAGGGGAATCCCGGCTATCTTTTGCTGACGGTGGACCGGGAGGGAAACCCATCCGCGGATTTTTATGAGATATAGCCCATAAATTTCATTGACAGGTTACCGGGTTTGTTTTATACTAACGTGCGTAGCTTGTGCGCCTGTAGCTCAGTGGATAGAGCAACGGCCTTCTAAGCCGTGGGTCCGGGGTTCAAATCCCTGCAGGCGCGCCAATTTGCACATGGTGGGTATAGCTCAGCTGGTTAGAGTGCCAGGTTGTGGCCCTGGAGGTCGTGGGTTCGAACCCCACTACTCACCCCATTTTTTCTTTGGCAGACAAGCTTCCAAGATGTGCCGCTGGTGGCGGGTATCTCTTGAAACCCCAGGCCGCTAGAATCCTTCCCTCACCGTGGGGTGTAGCCAAGCGGTAAGGCACGGGACTTTGACTCCCGCATGCGTTGGTTCGAATCCAGCCACCCCAGCCATGGGATCCATTAGCTCAGTTGGTAGAGCACCTGACTTTTAATCAGGGTGTCCGGGGTTCGAGTCCCCGATGGATCACCACCCCAAAACCCCCGAGAATAAAGGTTTCTCGGGGATTTTTTGTTTTTAATTCCAGGAACAGAAATATCATAAAATATTGTAAAATTTCATTCTATTACACCCCGTGTTACACTCTCAAAGGGCGTCCGTGATGCGTCGCAGATCGGAGAGGGAAACGTCCTGGTAATACCGCAGCATCTCCTCCGAGGTATGCCCGATAAGTTCCAGTTTATCCCGATCGGGAGCGGACACGGATTTCAAAAGAGTGGCGAAGGTGTGCCGGCAGGAGTGGGGCGTGATCCTGTGTCGCCCGTATTCGTCCGTAGGATTCGATATGCCGATTTGTTCAAGAGCCTCATAGAAATACCCGCGGTACTCCTTCAAAGCCAACTGGGAGCCGTCTGGAGCGCAGAACAGGGGCCCTGCAATCCTATCGCAGGCCAGGCGGTCTATGATGGGCTGGATTTTGGGGGATATGGTCACGGTACGGTTGATGCCGGCCTCGGTTTTGATCCCTCCTGTGATGGCTTTTTCTTTCCGGTTGTAGTTGGCTACATCCAACTTGAGGAAGGCGCTAGGGCGGAAACCCAGGTAGCAGGCGCAATAGATATAGTCCGCATAGGGGACCCGGTCTATATTGGCTTTTATTTGCTCCAACTCTTTGCTGTTGAATCCCACTTTTGTGGAGGTCTCCCCGGTCCTCACCTTGAGGAATTTTGCAAGGTTAGCTTCTCCGGCCAGATTGGCCGGGACATAACCCCGGGGGATACCGTATTTATACACCAGACCAAGGCACGTTTTTGCGATTTGTCGGGTGCGTTTGCCCGATGTTCCTTTCTTGGGTACGAAGTCATCCAGGCACTCCTGGAGGTCGTCTATGTCCATGTTTTCCATGCTGTTCTGCCAGATAGGCTTGAACACCGAGAACGCCGCCCGGTATCCCTCTAGCGTTTTAGGGGACGCCTGGTGCGTGGGCAGCCATAGGTCGTAAAGCTCTTTGAGAGGAATCTGGGTGGACTTTCGCCGTGTGGGTTTTAAGATGCGCGGGTCCTGGAGTTTTGGAAGGTACTCCAGGGCCTCTCTTTTGGTTTTAAAGCCAGCCTTTTTTGCCATGACCCGGCCCGTGGGGGTATAACCGAAGGTCCGCTCACAGCACCAGCTTGCCCCACGTTTATAGACGGTGCCTTCGCCGTTTCCACGCCGGCGTTTCTGCCGAACCGGCTCTTGCCGGACGCCGCAGGCGAAACAGAAGACCGCCTCTGGGGGCAGTTCGACACCACATTTCTTACAAACCATTGTGTTTTCACCCCTAAATATGCTATATTTAGGGTATAGCAAAGCTCACCTCCCCAAAGGTGCTTTCGCTACACCCGGACCGTTCTCCTGTTGCAGCAGGAGGCGGTCCCTCTTTTTTTTCAGTTCAAATACATAGAGACCATAGTCGCTGTAGACAAGGGTGTGATAATAATCGTCGCCTCGTCCCAATCAATAGAACAAATTGGGGAGCAATCCATATTTTCCCTGTATGCGAGTATGTATGATAAAAGATCAGCTTCTTCGAGTGTATTACTTTCAGTCCAGCCGGGATACCTCATACTAACTTCATAATTACCAAAATGATCAGCGGTTGCCTCAATAATTTCCATACAATAAAAAGCGGTTTCGCTTGCGCTTTCATCCGAGCAGAGAACAGAGTATCCGGTGCGGGCTATTTCGTGACCATCTAATGCGATTATGGCGTTTCCGGGTTTTTCAAAATATGTGACCGTGCCATCGTAGTATAGATATTCCGGGTCGTCCTCAACAAATTTGGAGTTAAACTTCTTAACCTCGTTAATACTCATGTCAGATACATTATTGGCCAAGAAACCAAGCGGGTCGATGTCTGCGTACTTGTTAACCGCAGTTGAAGCTCCTCCTGAACACCCAACACCGAGCAGAACCAACAGTGAGACTACGAGCGCAGCAAATCTCTTCATCTTTTGTACCCTCTCCTAAAATGGATTATCTTACGAAACTGGTAAAGGCCACGGCCTTGCCCAGTATGCGTACTTCTTCCGTTTCGCTAGACCGGTAGACCAAAGGATCGTACATAGGATTGGCGGGCTCCAGGATGATGCGGTCCTCTAAAGCCTTCACCCGTTTGAGGGTGGCCTCATCTCCGATAAGCACCGCAGCGATTTCTCCGTTCTCCACAGTATCCTGTTTGCGGATATATACGATGTCCCCGTCATAGATGCGGGCGTTAATCATGCTGTCGCCCTTACAACGGAGGGCGAAATCGGCGTGGATGCTTTCCGGGACATCCACTTTGCCGTCCATGTTCTCTACGGCCAGTATCGGCTCCCCACAAGCAATGGTACCAAGAAGTGGTACCTTATAGGTCTTGGGCACAGGAATGATGTTGGAGGCAACGGGGGAAGGGGTGTCTTCCCACCCCATGAGATAAGCCGGTGTTGTATCAAGGGCTGCGGCAAACTGCACGATTTTTGATTGCGGTATGTCGTTTTCACCCATTTCGATCTTATTAATAGAGGATCGGGATTTATACCCCATCTTAGTAGCTAATTCTTCCTGTGTAAGCCCTAATTCTTCACGACGCCTTTTGATTCGCTTATATAATTCCAAGGTAAGAATACCTCCTTAACAAGCACTATAGCAGATTGTATACTTAAATTCAACATTTTTTGGTGTTTTATAAAAATAATGTTGACATTAATTCTACACGGTGTTATCATGCGATTGTAGATTAATAATCTACATAGGAGGTGAGCAAATGACGGACAGCAAAAAACTTCGTGAGAAGATAGAGGGGGCGGGGCTAAAGTATTCGTTCTTAGCAAAGAAACTGGGGCTATCTAGCTATGGCCTACAAAAGAAAATTGAAAACGATACTGAGTTTAAAGCCAGCGAGGTAAAATCTCTTGCGGATCTGCTTAATCTTTCAACCATTGAACGCGATGAAATTTTTTTTGCCTAGCGTGTAGATTAATAATCAACAAACAAAGGAGAGTAGTTGAGGTGAAAGCGACTCTGCAAATATTTAACGACAACAGGCTGGGGTCCATTCGAGCGATGGTAATCGATAAAGAACCATACTTTGTAGGAAAAGACGTGGCAGAGGCTCTAGGGTATAGCAATCCGAGGGATGCACTGGATAACCCCACAAGGGAGGTGGTCTATCACGGATACGGCAAAGAAAAAGAAATGGTCCCTGGAGGACGTTGAACAGCTGGGCGGCGACCCACTCTCAGCCGAGGAGGTGTCCCGCTATCTAGGAGTGAATCCACAGGCGATAAGGGAGCAGGCAAGACGGGATAAAAGCCTACTGGGATTCCCGGTCATCGCCTGCGGTGTGCGGGTCCAGATGCCCAAGGAAGGGTTTTTGAACTTCTGCCGGGGGTGGAGTAGCCCCTCTCAAAAGAAAGGGGAGAGCATGCAATGAAGCAGTACAGCATTCGCCCGGATAGCTTGGCCGATAAAACCCTTCGGGGCATCAAGATCGTAGGTTTTGTATTGGTGTTGGTCTGCATGGGGGTAGAACTATGAGTGCTATTTGGCCCTTTGTCTTGGGAGCTCTTTTGGGAGCTGGTCTAGGAGCGATGGCGGTATACGGCTTCTTTGCCGGAGAAAGCCGCCGGCGGAAAAACGAAAAAAGAATGCACGAGCAGGAGCTTTGCCACCTTCGGATGGAAGTTGCGGCTCTTGCCTGTGCGATAGCGAAACAAAAGAGGGAGGAGAGAGAAAAGTATGGCAGCAGCAAATATAACCATTGAACTGTGCGCGGAGGATCGGGCCCGATTGGACAGGATCATAGCTGGATTGGCCAATCTGGCAGGAAATTCGCACCAGGAACAGCCGAATATTGAAACTCAGGCAAATACCTTTCCGGTGAAGGAAAAGCCTTCACAGCCCACTGAGACGGTCACAGAGGGTCCAGAAATTACTCTGGAACAGGTACAAAAGAAGGTGGTTCAGTTGGCCGCTGGATGGGGTGGGGCGAAAAAGGCTCAGGTCCGTGCGATCATAAACGACTACGCACCGAAAGTGCCCGATCTGCCAGTTGATAAGCTGCCAGAGGTATGGGAGCGGCTGCTCGCACTGGAGGCGGGGGCATGACTGCGGTAAGCGATCACAGCGCCCGGGCCCATGCTCTGTTGAGCGCATCCAGCTCAGCCCGATGGCTGGCCTGTCCGCCATCCGCGATAGCGGCCAAAGCGTATCAGAACCAGGATACCGAATACACCCGGGAGGGCACTCTGGCCCACGAAGTGGCGGAGCTGGTGGCTAGAGAACGTCAAGCTGATCGTTACCCTGATTTAATCAGTTACTTCGCCTGGCCAGACGGCACCGACCAAGAGATGGTTGAGTGCGCCCGCGGCTATGCGGACTACATCGAGGAACAAACCCGCAGTGTTGACGCGGCCGTTCTATTGGAACAGCGTGTGGATTTCTCCCCTTGGGTACCGGAAGGTTTCGGTGCAGCGGACTGCATCATCATCCAAGACGGCACCATGGATGTGATCGACTACAAATATGGCAAGGGGGTGGCCGTATCAGCGGAGGACAACCCTCAGATGAAGCTCTACGGTCTGGGAGCGCTGAATGACTTCGGGTTTGCCTGTGAGGTGACCACCGTCCGAATGCATATCTATCAGCCCCGTATGAACAACATCAGCGTGTATGAGTTGCCCGCTGCGGAGCTGTTGAGTTGGGCGGAGAAGACCGTTAAACCAACCGCGGCTAAGGCCGCTAAGGGTAAGGGGGCTTATAAAGAGGGGGAGCATTGCCGGTTCTGTCCACATGCTGGGCGATGCCGGAAACTAACCAAGGCCTGTACTGAGTATGTGCGTACCTACACTGGGAGGTTAGGGGTAAAGGTGCTGGCGCCGTATGAGGTAGCAGACATTCTTGCCATGGAGCCCATGATCACCCTCTGGCTGAAACGGGTCAAAGCCCAGGCTATGGATACTTTGCTCCAGGGCGGCGAGATTCCGGGGTACAAGGTGGTAGAGGGCAAGATGGGCAACCGTAAATGGTCCGACGAGTTGGCCGTGGCTGAGAAGCTGAAGGCCGAAGGGTACGGCCTGGAGGACTACACCGAGACCAAACTGCTGAGCCCTGCTGCACTGGACAAGGCGATTGGAAAGAAAAAGACCGCGGAGCTGTTAGCCGATCTGGTTACCCGGACACCAGGATCACCGATTATTGCACCTGAGACTGATAAACGGCCCGCATATAACCGGGTGGCCGAAGCAGTAAAAGACTTTGAGGAGGAGACCAAGCGGTGATCAATCTAAAAGATTTCACGGAGGGATCTTTAATACGCCTAAAAAAAAATAGGTGCCAAAGAACCCTGTGATCTGATTTTGCTTTCAACTACAAAAGAAGCTATAGACCTCATCCGTGACTTACTCCATGCAAATGCGTATCAAATAACCCCAGAACCACTTTGGACTACAAATAAAGGAGACAACGAATAATGGCAACTAAAGTAGTGACCGGAAAAGTTAGGTTTTCATATGTACAGATTTTTGAGCCCAAGGAGCCTATCTCCGGAGGTGATCCTAAGTACAGTATTACCCTCTTAATCCCCAAAAGTGACACTGCCACTGTTGGCAAGATCAAAGAAGCGATGAAGGAGGCCAGGGAGAACTTCTGTAAGCGTAACGGGGCTAACGCCCTACCCATGAACCCGGTAAATCCATTGCACGATGGCGATGGGGTGAAAGACAATGGCGATCCCTACGGCCCCGAATGCGCCGGGTGTTGGGTGCTTTCGGCTTCTGCCCGAGAAACTCAGAGGCCTGTTATTGTTGATGCCTTCCGCAACGAAATCACTGATCCCGGGGAGGTGTACAGCGGATGCTATGGCCGGGCAGCCATTAACTTCTACGGATACAGCAACGTGAAAAAGGGTATCGGTTGTGGCCTGTTGTCCGTACAAAAGCTCCATGACGGAGAGCCGTTTGGCACTGTGGGTAGTGCGTCCGATTTTGACGATGATTACAAAGAGGACAGTGGGCTGATGGACGATGACAGCTGGATGTAAGCGGGAACTATTCATCGACCTGGAGACGTTCAGCAGCGTGGATATCCGCGCTGCTGGACTTTATCCCTATGTAGAAAGTAAGGACTTTGAAATCCTACTGGTCTCCTATGCCTATGGAGATGGGCCGGTACAAACGCTGGAAACCTGCGTTCCTGTGCCACCTAAAGAAGCACATGAAATGTTACAGGGTCTCACGGAAGGACTGCGAGACCCTGATACTACCAAGATTGCCCATAACTGCGCTTTTGAGCGGGCCGCACTCGGTAAACAAATAGGTGGCGTTTATATGCCGCCAGAAGAATGGAATGACACCATGATCCTGGCTGCCATGAATGGATTACCCATGAGCCTGGACGCCGCGGGTGCTGCGCTACAGATCACCCAGCAAAAGCTCAAAGAGGGTACTACCCTGATCAATTATTTCTGCAAGCCCTGCAAACCCACTATTGCCAATGGCGGGCGGACTAGAAACCTACCACACCATGCCCCGGAGAAATGGGAACGGTTCAAAGAATACTGTTGCCGAGACGTGGGGGCCATGCGCCAGATATACAGGCGCCTGCAACGCTTCCCGATTCCGAACTGGGAGCGGAAGGTCTGGCACCTGGATGCTCGGATCAACGAGCGCGGGGTGATGGTCGACACAGAGCTGGCGGCGGCTGCTATTGCGGTGGATGACGAGTTTACTGCTACACATACCGAAGAAATGAAACGGTTGACCGGTCTGGAGAACCCAAATAGCGTGGCTCAGTTAAAAGACTGGCTGGCCGATGCCGGATTGTTTTGTGAGAGCCTGAACAAGGCCACCGTTAAAGAACTAAAGGCCCAGACAACCGACCCGACCACTCGGCGGGTGCTTGAACTCCGGCAAATGCTGGGTAAGACCAGCACAACCAAGTACCAAACCATGACCAGAGCAGCCTGCTTAGATCACCGGGTGCGGGGCCTGCTTCAATACTATGGCGCAGGCCGAACAGGACGCTGGGCAGGTCGGCTAGTCCAGGTTCAGAACCTACCCCAGAACCACCTGGAACAAATTGATCTGGTCAGGGAGCTGGTGAGACGCAAAGACCTGGAAACCCTGGAGATAGCCTACGACAGTGTGTCTGATGTGCTGAGCCAGTTGATTCGCACGGCCTTTATAGCGAAACCGGGGCACACGTTCCTGGTGGCGGACTATTCTGCCATAGAGGCTCGGGTGATCGCATACCTGGCGGGGGAGAAATGGCGGATGGACGTGTTCGCTGGCGACGGGAAGATATACGAAGCCAGCTACGCCAAGGCGTTCAACGTCCCGGTGGAAAGCGTGAAAAAGGGCAGCCCGGAGCGGCAAAAGGGCAAAATCATGGAACTGGCCCTGGGCTACGGCGGCGGGGTCAGAGCTATGATTGCGTTCGGCGCGGATAAGCTGGGCCTCTCCGAGGGCGAGATGCAGGGCCTGGTTACGGCCTGGAGGCAGGCATCACCCACCGTTCCGAAATTCTGGCGCGCAGCTGAGAGTGCAGCCAGTAGAGCGCTTGAGACACCAGGTCGTGTGTACACACTGCCCTGTGGGGTGAAGTACTATCGCGATGTGGATGCTCTGCGGTGCGAACTGCCCTCTGGACGGACTCTATCGTATTGGGGTGCCCGGATAGAGGATGACGGAATCGTATTTATGGGGCAGAACCAGACCACACGGAAATGGGAAAAGACGGAGACATGGGGCGGCAAACTGGTGGAGAACATCGTCCAGGCGTATGCGCGAGACTGCTTGGCTGTAGCACTGCTCAGGCTCGATGCGGCAGGATACCCGATTGCGTTCCATGTCCACGACGAAATTGTGGTGGAAGCCCCTGAAGGCAGCCATTGGGAGGACATGGCGGAAATCATGAGTCGGCCTATCGATTGGGCACCGGGGCTGCTACTAAAAGCAGATGGATACACAACAGAATTTTATATGAAGGACTAGAGGGGAGGTGGGGATTTGCACCTAAGCTACGATAAAAAATTAGATGTCGCCACGGGCAATAGCCGAAAAGTAAAAACGTGGAAAAACCGTACCATGCTATGGTCCGATCTCCTTGACCGATTGGCTGGAACCACCCGCACCCCGGAGACGGTAGCAGAGTATCGGGCAATGGGCCGGGAACAGCAGGCGGACATTAAGGACGTAGGTGGATTTGTAGGTGGGTATTGCAATAACGGCCGCCGATCAGATGTCCGGCACCGGTCCCTGTTATGTCTTGATGCCGATTTTGCCGATGCAGAGCTTTGGCCAGATTGGGAGATGCTCTACGGCAACGCGGCGGCGATATACTCCACCCACAAACACATCCCCGAAAAGCCTCGACTCCGACTGGTAGTGCCTCTGATGCGGGACGTATCCCCGGATGAGTACCAGGCAATAGGCCGCCGGATTGCTGAGGCATTGGGGATGGATAAGTTTGACGATTCGACCTATCAGCCTCAACGCATCATGTATTGGCCTAGCACCTCTCAGGACGGGGAGTTCTTTTTCCGATACTTGGACGCGCCACTACTGGATCCGGATAAAGTGCTGGCGACATACCACGACTGGCGGGATATATCTGCGTGGCCAATGAGCAGCCGGGTGGCGGAAGTGGTCCAGCGAACCGCTACCAAACAAAAAGACCCATTGACTAAGCCGGGTTTGGTTGGAGCATTCTGCCGGACCTACACCATCCAGGAAGCCATTGAAGCCTATGTGCCAGTATATCAGCCCTGCGATGAGCCCAACCGGTATACCTATACAGAGGGGTCTACGGCGGCGGGTGTGGTTATTTACGAGGATAAGTTCAGTTATAGTCACCATGCTACGGACCCCGCAAGCGGGCAGCTGGTGAACGCCTGGGACTTGGTACGCCTGCACCGGTTTAGAGAGCTGGATGCAGGCTGTGAGCCGGGCACTTCCGCGAGCAAACGACCCAGCTATAAAGCAATGACCGAGCTTGTGCTAAAAGATCAGCGGGTAAAAGCCCAGATCATAGAAGACCGAACATCAGAAGCGCTGGAGGACTTTGACGGATTGGAGGAGCCTGCCGAGCAGGATAAAGAGTGGAAGGGCAAGTTAAAGCTCACAGAAAAAGGAACGATAGCCCAAACCATTGAGAATACGGTAACGATTCTAAGCCATGATCCAAGGCTGGCAGGTCGGCTGGCATTTAATGAGATGGAGCACAGCATTGTTGCTCAGGAGGACCTGCCGTGGCGAAAAATCATCGGCGCCAGCCAGTGGGTGGACAGTGACGATGCTGCCCTGCGGCTATACCTGGAGCGGATGTATGGTATTTCCAGTAAAGACAAGATATACGATGCGGTCAACGTGGTGGCCCAGCGAAACAGATTTCATCCAGTCCGGGAGTACCTAGAAGGGTGTATCTGGGATGGTGTGCCGCGGGTGGAAACGCTGTTGGTGGACTACCTGGGGGCGGAGGATAGCCCGTATACTCGAGCGGTGACCCGGAAAACCCTGGCTGCTGCGGTGGCTAGGATATTTCGCCCCGGGTGCAAATTCGACTACATGCTGACCATTCATGGGGAACAGGGGATTGGAAAGTCTGCCCTGGCGGCCAAACTGGGAGGTCCTTGGTTCTCAGACACGTTTTTTACCGTCCAAGGTAAAGACGCCTATGAGCAGATACAAGGCGTATGGATTATGGAGGTTGGAGAACTGGCAGGGATGAGGAAGGCCGAAGCGGAGGCAGTCAAGCTGTTTGTTTCCAAACAAGCTGACCGGTTTCGACCCGCCTATGGACGCCGTGTGCAGGATTTCCCGCGCCAGTGCATTTTTATTGGTACTACAAATGAAGCGCAATTTCTACGAGATACCACGGGAAACCGCCGATTCTGGATTGTGAGTACACCCAACAGGCCGACCAGGGATATGTGGAAGGAGCTCACCCCAGAAATGGTGTGCCTTATCTGGGCGGAAGCGGTAGAAATCTTCCGTGCGGGGGAGGAACTGCGTTTGCCGGATGAGCTGGAGGCAGAAGCCCGAGAAGTCCAGGAGACATATAAAGAAGAAAACCCCAAGATTGGTGTGGTTGCCGAGTATCTGGACCGACTGTTGCCGGAAGGGTGGGAGGATATGGACACCTATTCCCGCAGGCAATGGCTTGAAACAAACGCCCAGGGCACGATTCGGCGAACCACGGTATGCACATTGGAAGTATGGGCAGAGGCCCTCGGGGGGAACCCGGACAAGCTGGACCGATACGGTGTTAAAGAGGTCTGTGACATTATGTCGAGCTTACCAGAGTGGGTGCGCCAGGGAAACCGGCAGAGGACCTTCAAACCCTACGGGAGGCAGAAGTTTTTCATGCGGAGGGATAGCTTGTGACACAGCTAGAGAAGGACATTGAACGCCGGCTGGTTAGAGAAGTGGAGGGCCGCGGGGGCATGTGCCTGAAATGGGTTTGTCCTGGCTGGTCTGGGGTGCCAGATAGGGTCGTATTATTGCCAGAAGGCCGGATCGTATTTGTGGAACTGAAACGACCTAAAGGTGGGAGAATGTCTGCTGTACAAAAGTGGTGGACGCATAAACTGGTTGATTTGGGCTTTGACTACGAGCTGATACGGAGCAACGAGGATTTGGCGCTTTTTATACGGCTGTATCTGCAATAGGGGGAGGTGGTTTAAATGGGGTTTACACCCTACCCGCATCAAGCTGCTGGAATTGATTGGATCATAGAGCACCCGGCGTGCGCGCTGCTTTGGGGTATGGGCACTGGTAAGACGGTAACTACGCTGACCGCAGTAAACCAGCTGCTGTACGAGTACTTGGAAGATGGTCCGGTGCTGGTGATCGCTCCCAAGAGGGTGGCAGAGAATACCTGGAGCAAAGAGATCGAGAAATGGCCGCACCTCCGGCATCTACGGGTCAGCAAGGTCATAGGATCGAGAGACCAACGTATGACCGCCCTGGATGCCCCAGCGGACGTGTACGTCATTAACCGGGAGAACGTCTGCTGGCTGGTGGACCTGGTCGGTAAGCACTGGCCATTCCCCATCGTAGTGGTCGATGAGTTGAGCAGTTTTAAAAGCGCCCAGGCTAAACGGTGGAAAGCTCTCCGGCGGGTTCGGGGACGTATCCAGAGGATTATTGGCTTGACCGGCACGCCGCGGCCTAACGGCCTGGAGGATCTTTGGCCTGAAATATACCTGCTGGACCAAGGTAAGCGTCTGGGACGGACGCTGGGGGCCTTCCGGGCAAAGTACTTAGTTCCCGAGAAAATGAACGGGCATATTGTGTACAGCTACAGACCCCGAGATGGAGCTGAGGCGGAGGTGTACGACCGATTGGCAGATATCTGTATGAGTGTCCGCAAGGGTGACGTGCTGATTCTTCCTGGGCAGGAGTATATCGACATAGAGCTGGAGACCCCGCCTGCCTTACTCAAACGGTACAAGCAATTTGAACGGGAGAAGGTACTGGAGTGCCTGGGTGAAGACGGTGAAATCATCGCGGGTGATGCAGCGGCTCTGACCAATAAGCTGCTCCAGTTTGCCAATGGTGCTATTTATGACCTGGATGGTGGGGTACATGAGCTGCACACCATCAAATTAGATGCACTGGAAGAAATGATCGAGGCGGCAGGAGGCGATCCGGTCCTGGTGTTGTACGCCTACCGACACGATGCCGATCGGATCAAGCAGCGGATCGCTTGCCGGGCGCTGGATACCCCAGAGGACATTGATGCGTGGAACCGAGGAGAAATACCAGTAGCGCTGGCTCATCCGGCCAGCATCGGCCACGGGTTGAACCTCCAGGAAGGTGGTCATATCATCGTTTGGTATGGGCTCACTTGGTCGTTGGAGCTTTATCAGCAGGCAAATGAACGGCTGAATCGGCCGGGGCAAAAAAACATCTGTCGGATTTACCACCTAATGCTCAAGGGCACACACGATGCTAGGGTGTTGCAGGCTTTGAGAAGTAAAGACGCGGGACAGGCAGCAGCGCTGGAAGCTCTGCGGCTGGAAATTGTAAAGGGGGAGATGGAGTGACAAAAGCACAGTTACGGGCATACAGAGATATCCGAAAAGAGCGGGATCGATTGCTTGCTATGATCTCGGAACTGGAGGCTATCCTGTACGGCCCTAGATCATCCAAGATAGACGGGATGCCCCGGTCAAGGGCAAAGGTTGACAACGGTCAATTAGAGGCCCAGATGGAACGTCATGCAAAGCTACGGGCCTTGTATGAGGAAAAGGTTCAGAACCTGGCGGCTCAAATGCATGTTATCGAGGGGGCCATTGATGCACTACCTTCTAAAATGCGGACCCTGTGCAGGCTGTACTACATAGAGGGTAAAACATGGGGCCAGGTGGGGGCAGATATGGGTTATAGCTGGAGCCAGGTCCACCGGATACATGGAGAGGCTCTCCAGATGTTAAGGAAGGACGAGGCTTATGCCAACGATGAATAGACTTCAAGTCTGCCCCATCTGCGGGAAAAAGTATTATCCGGCAGCATACCACATTTACCATGATACAAAGAAACGGCTGGTGTGTTCCTGGGGCTGTATGCGGAAAAGCGAAAAGGAGCGGAAAGATACTCGTGGGGCCTGATATTTCATCCGATAAGTTGACTATTTGCTACGGAGATAACAAGGAGCCTTTCAGAATAGCGGAGATGGAGGTCATCGATGAGCCCATTGATGATGAAATCGTCAAGCTGCTATCCAGTATTAGCGCCAACAATGCGGAGTTTACGTTTACAGGGGAGATAAAGCATCCATGGATAACAAAATGGAGATGCCTCACGCTTGGACTGTCTTTATGGCAGAAGGTTAAATACGTCCTGGAATGGTGTGCGACCATAAGACTGCGAAGGGTTATACGAAAGGCATATGCAATGGGAGGCAAGCAATGAAGAAGAAAAACAGGGTCTTTGCTGAACGGCTTATGGTGGCAAGAGCGAGGCGTTTAACAACGCAAGCAGAGCTGGCGGAGATGGTAGGTGTATCTGGTCAGACCATATCAGCATACGAGCGAAATATTCAAACCCCATCGCTGGATGTAGCTGTTGGGATTGCCGATGCCCTTGGCGTTTCTCTGGATTGGCTTGCCGGGAGGGAGGAACAGAGTAAGGGATGTCCATGTGATTTGTGCCAATACAATCCCCCATCCAGTATGGGCGGGAAACCGTGTGCTATGTGTCCTGCGTGTGCGGCAGAAAATTAAAAGTATAGTTAAAGAATAATGCGTAATTTTTTAACTATTCCGTTAATGTTTGAACACTAGTGTTGAACTTTAGCGTTGACATGCTGAAAGGAGCTGACCATGAGACTGATTGATGCTGATGCGCTGATGGAAAAATATCATAAGACAACTGTGTGGGATTCACGGGTTGAAATAAATAATGCGCCCACCGTAGACGCTGTTCCTGTGGTTCATGGGCGGTGGGAACGAAAGCAAGATATTTCGACATTTGGAATGCTTATGTTTGAGTGTTCCGAATGTAAAAAGCTTTCCGAGGGGGGTATACTAGACGAACCTTACAACTTCTGCCCCAACTGCGGGGCCAAGATGGATGCGGAGGAATGAGAAAAGACATGAAGAATAAAAAGGTAGTGCGACATTATATAACCCCGGGAATGGGGTATCAGCCGATAGACAACGGGATTAAGCCCACTAACCCTCCAGTGGAGTGGAGGAGCGGATTTGTGATGCAAAAAGAGATGGATGAAAAACGGAAAAGAAGAAAATGCGAGGTTGACGGAAGGGGCGCCTCCTTTATTCAATTTGCTGAGGAAGAACAGGTTTACATAACAATAAACCGTTTTATGGAAAAGGATCAGGCCGAAGCTATCGTGAAGAAAGCATTGTGGACGCACGCCATACCGGCATACTGTTCCTTGAATACAGTGAAGCGCATCATCGCCTTAGTGGAGTACTCAGATGGGGCAGTGGCCAAGGTAGAACCGGAATCAATCCGCTTCATAAACGAGTAATCAACGATGATCCTCGGAGGGGCAAACCTTCCGAGGATTTTCCAGATGTTGGTGCATCGACACAAAAATTCAGCGATGCAGTTGAGCGGGTCAGCGATGCACTATTCACGATTTAGAGCGCTAAAGCTCGATGCAGTCGATGCACTTTTTGGGGGTATCGATGCACCATAAAACACCCATAGAACCCTTTATTTATAGGCTTTTTGAGACCTACTGCACCTACTGCATCGACTGCATCGCTAAATAAAAACATTATCGAAATAGAGTGAAATATAGTAATATATACCCATTTATAGCCTTATCTGAGTACTTTTAGAAAAGTGCGGTGCAGTCGGTGCAGTCGATGCACCTCTCAAAAGACGGAATAGAATGGAATACTCAAAAGTGGTATATTGGTATCGTAGAGAGCCGGGCAGGAATGAGCCTGGCTTTTTCTATTGGAGCGTTCCTAATGACCCAAAAACAGTTTTACAAAACCCAGGCGTGGAGAAGGGCCAGGCAGGCATATATCGATCACAGGTTAGCTGTGGACGGAGGAGTGTGTGAGGTATGTGGAGATGAGCCCGGGAAGGTGGTCCACCACAGGGTTTGGTTGGATGACGTGAATTGCAACGATCCAGAGATCAGCCTCAACCCTGCTAACCTTCGGTATGAGTGCCAAGCATGTCATAACAAAGAGTACGATCCAAGAAAAACGATACCGGGTAGGTGCCGATATGGGCCAAATGGGGAAATTGTACGGAATACAGACTACTAGCATCCCCCCCCCCATTGCTTTATCCGGTGAAAGCAAAAAAGGACCGATCAGGTTACTCAAATTTTACTCTGCAAAAAGTAAGAAGGGGGTGGGGGGTAATGGCCAAAAAGAAGAAAACCACCAGGATCAAGGAAGAAAAAGAGCGATTAGACAAAATTTTCGCTGATTTGGAGCCGAATAAACTGAGCACCTGCGCAGCGTTGATCGACCGGGCGGCATTTATCACGGTGAGCTTAGAGGACCTAGAGGAGGAGCTCAACCGAACCGGATGGACGGAGGAGTACCAGAATGGCGAAAATCAGTCTGGCATGAAGAAATCGGCGGCGGCCGATGTTCATATTAGCCTGACCAAGAATCTGAACACCATTATCAAACAGCTCCTTGAATTGGTGCCGCCCGCGCAAAAGGCGTCCAGGCTATCTGAGATGATGACCAGGTGACACCCTACGCAGATTATATTCAAGAGTATTTCCATAGAATCCAGCTTGGCCAGATCATCGCCGGCAAATGGATCGTGCTTCTATATGAAAAGATCATCGCAGGCCTCCGCGACGGTCTTTTTTTATTTGATATGAAGGAGGCCAATCGAGCCATTACCTTTATCGAGACCTTTTGCCATCATAGCAAAGGTCGCAACGATCTGATAAAGCTGGAGCTGTGGCAAAAGGCGACGGCCTGTCTGATCTTCGGGGTTAAAGACCTTGATGGTTACCGGTTGTACCGCGAGGTGTTTATGGTGATGGGCCGAAAGAACGGAAAGAGCCTATTTGCGGCGGCCTGTATTGCCTACCTGCTTTATCTGGATGGAGAGCATGGCGCGGAAATATACTGTCTTGCTCCTAAGTTGGCCCAAGCTGAAATTGTATACGATAGTTTCTACCAGATGGTTTTGCAGGAAAAAGAACTGTCTGCTCTTGTGAGAAAGCGCCGGTCGGATATTTACCTGGCGGACACAAATAGCCTTGTGAAGATGCTGGCGTTCAGTGCTAAGAAGTCTGACGGATTTAACCCTCATGTAACGATTTGCGATGAGATTTCCAGTTGGCCGGCGGAGCAGGGCCGCAAACAGTATGAGGTAATGACATCTGCTCTAGGCGCACGAAAACAGCCCCTAATCCTGTCAATCAGCACGGCTGGATATGTGAACGACGGCCCTTATGACGAGCTCATGGCCCGCTCCACGGCGTATCTATTAGGCAATAGCGAGGAGCGGCGCCTGCTGCCGATTCTGTACACGATCGATGATGCCGCGAAGTGGGACGACATCGAGGAATTGAAAAAGGCCAACCCCAATATGGGGGTAAGTGTGACCGAGGACTTTTTTATTGAACAGATTGCTATTGCCCGGAACAGCGCCAGTAAGAAGGCCGAATTTCTGGTTAAGTATTGCAATGTAAAGCAGAGCAGCATCCAGGCCTGGATCCCATATGCTGTCATCGACGGTGTGACCCAGGAGGGGTATCAACTAGAGGACTTCCGCAGCAGCTACTGTGTAGGAGGAATCGACCTATCCCAGACCACAGACCTAACAGCTTGCTGTGTTGTGATTGAACGGGAGGGTAAGCTCTATGTTTTTGCGAAATTCTTCATGCCGGAGAATAAGATCGATGAACTCCAAGGGCGGGAGGGCGTACCCTACCGGCTTTATGTATCCCAGGGGTTGATACAGCCCAGCGGGGAGAACTATGTGGATTACAACGATTGCTTTGAATGGTTTCGGATGCTGGTGGAGGAGTATGAAATCCTTCCGCTCCAGGTTGGGTATGACCGATATTCTGCGCAGTACCTGGTAAAGCAGATGGAGCAGTACGGGTTCCATATGGACGATGTTTACCAAGGGGAGAACCTAACCCCAGTGATCCACGAGTGTGACGGCCTGTTGCGGGATCAAACCCTCCTATTGGGGGATAACAACCTGCTAAAGGCCCATTTCTTAAACGTAGCTATGAAACAGAATGCAGAAACCCGGAAAATCCGCCCGGTTAAGATAGACCCACGGTGTCATATTGACGGCTTTGTGGCGGTGGTTGATGCGCTGACGGTTCGCCAGAAATGGCATGATCAGATCGGTGATCAGCTAAAAAATGCAGCATAGGAGGTGGCCAGATGGGCGCATTTGCAAAATTATTTGGTAAATACAAGCTAAAAAAGGCGCTGGGCAGCTGGTTCCAGATGCTAGATGGGTATACCCCGGCATGGACTACTTATGACGGTGGGGTATACGAGATGGAGCTCACACGGGCGTGCATTCATACCTTTGCCACTCATTGCAGTAAGCTCCAGCCGGAGGTGGCAGGTCCGGACTCCCGGGGTATTAAAGCAATGCTTGATGGAAAGCCAAACCTCTTTATGACCAGCGCACAGTTCCTTTATAAAACCGCGACGATTTATGAGGCGCAGAACACCTGTTTCATTGTTCCGTTGCTGGATCAATATGACCGATTGGCGGGGTATTATCCGGTGAATCCGGCGTCCACAGAGGTCCGGGAACTGAATGGTGAGCCCTACATGGTATACACCTTTGGCAACGGAGAGAAGGCGGCCATTGAGTTATCCAGAGTGGGAGTGGTCAGCAAATACCTCTACCAGAACGACCTGATTGGCGAGGATAACAGCGTCCTGAACCCGACGTTGCAGCTGTTGGCCACTCAGAATCAAGGTATCACCGAAGGGATCAAAAATAGCGCAAGTTTCCGTTTTATGGCCACAGTAAACAACTTTGCAAAAGCAAAAGACCTGGCCAATGAGCGAAAGAACTGGGTAGCGGAGAACCTGGGCTCCGATTCTGGTGGCCTGGCGTTGTTCCCAAACACCTATACCAATGTAAAGCAGATCGAATCCGCGGCCCAGATCGTGGACCCGGAGCAGATGAAGCTGGTGCAAAATCGGGCGTTTATTTACTTCGGCTCCAACGAGGACATATTGCTGAACAAGGCTGTGGGGGACGGGTGGAGCGCGTACTACGAAGGCAAGGTTGAGCCTTTTGCAATCCAACTATCCCAAGCCATGACGGTGATGACCTACACCCAGAACGAACGAACCCGTAAAAACGCGATTGTATGGAGCGCCAATCGCCTCCAGTATATGACCAATACCGATAAGCTCCAGGTGAGCAGTCAAATGTTTGACCGGGGTATTCTTAGCACCAACGCCGTGATGGATATCTGGAATTTGCCCCATGTACCAGATGGGGATAAACGATATATCAGAAAAGAGTATATTGAGATTACCCCGCTGGATGCTACTGATCAAACCAAAGACCCTGAACCGGGGGCTGTTAAGGAGGATACCACCGATGACACCGAATAACAAAATAAAGTTCAAGGAGACGGCTCAAGCGCGTGCGCTGGCCGTTTTTTCGTCCACAGACGTGAATAAGCGCATTGATTCCGCGTATTACGTTGAGGGGTATGCTGCGGGGTATGAGCCCTATGTACTGTACTATGATGCGAATGGGGAGCCCGTTTACGAGCGCTTCGATAGAGGCTGTTTCGATAACTGCGATATGAGCGACGTCATTATGCAGTACGACCACACAGGCCGCGTACTGGCCAGAACCGGTAATGGCAGTTTGATTGTGGAGGTAAACGAACGCGGTTTATTCTGTGCTGCCGACCTGAGCCGGACCGAAGCGGCAAAGGCCTACTACGACGATATCGTAGCGGGGATGGTTACCAAGATGAGCTGGCGCTTCCGGTTGGGAGAGTACTACTACGATCCGGAGAACCGCACCATTGTTCATAAATCGGTAAAAAAGGTTTTTGACGTGGCGCCAGTGAGTATTCCCGCAAATGACACCACTGAGATCAATGCTCGCGCCTGGGTAGACGGAGAGATCGCCCGGGCAGCCCGGAGAGAGGCAGAGCTTGATGAACAGCGCAGGAGACTGCGTATAAAAATTATGAACTGTATAGGAGGAAATAACTATGGATCGAATCACTGAAATCCAGGCCAGACTAGCCGAGATTAACACCGAACTGGACGCTGCTACCGGTGAGGACCTTAATGCGTTGGAGACCGAATCCCGCAGCCTGCTGGAGGAGCTCGAAGGGTTGCAGAACACCGTCCAGACCCGCCAGCAGCTCCGCGACCAGATTGCTGCCGGCGCTGGGACGTTGGTTCAGAAAGCCCATGCGCAGGCATCCACCGAGGAACGGGCGGCTGCTGATTTTGTAAAAACCAATCGTATGATGATCGGTATCGAGCAGGCTCGCGCTGTGCTGGTTTCCGGTGGTACCCTGGCCACTCCCACCGAGGTCTCCGGTATCCATGACATCGCCGGCGCTAAAGTATCCAGCATCATCGACATGGTCCGGGTGGTCAACTGCGAGGGCATGAGCACCAACCGTGTGGCCTATATCGATGAGGACGCCGCTGAGGCAGCCGCCCAGACCGAGGGCAGCGCCGCCACCGGCAAGGAGCCTACCTTTGCGTATGTGGATATCACTCCTACTTCTGTGGCAGTTACCGCTCAGATTTCCAAACAGGCCAAGAGGCAGACTCCTCTGAATTATAGCGCGAAGGTTCGTGAGCAGGCCCTGTTGGCCCTGCGCAAAAAGGCTGCCAGCCTTGTTACCACCGCCTTGAAGGGTTCCGCTCTTAACGATACTGTGGCGGCTACCGTAACCAGCGCCAAGGGTGTGGTGGACGAGCATACCCTGCGCAAGCTTGTTCTGGCCTATGGCGGCGACGAGGGCGTCGGCGCCGGCGTTCTGTTTCTGAATAAGGCCGACTTAATCGCCTTTGGAGACGTCCGGGGAACCAATGAGAAGAAGGCTATCTATGAGATCATCCCCGATGGGGCCAATCCTAACACCGGTGTGATCCGAGATGGCGGCCTGTCTGTGCGTTACTGTCTCAACAGCGGGCTAACCGCTTGTGCCGGTACTGCCCAGCCCGCTTCTTCCGCCGCCGATCTGCCCACCATGATCTACGGTGATCCCAAGGCGCTGGAGCTTGATCTGTTCTCTGATTATGAGATCAAGGTATCCGAGGACTTTGCCTTCACCTCCCTGATGGATACCATCCGAGGCGATGTGGAGCTGGGCGCCGACGTGGTGGTCAAGAAAGGCTTTGTAGCCTTGACCATTGCAAAGGCTACTGCCTAATGGCCGGCTAATGAGCGGGGCTAACCGCCCCGCTCGCCCTTTGGAAGGAGGTGCCATATGGCGGATACTGTCTTAGCGAGGATTAAGCTGTTTTTGCGTATCAGCCACACCGTGCTGGATGAGGACATCCAGGCAGACATCGACGCCTGTATGGCGGACCTGAAAGCCGTTGGTGTAATATATGCGGCCGCGGGGGACCCGCTTATTTTCAACGCCGTTAAGCTGTATTGCAAGTCTCTCTATATTGATGATGTGGTCAAAGGGGCAGAGTATCTGCGCCGATACGAAGCGTTAAAGGCCTGCCTGATGATGGCTGAGGGCTACGGCTGGAAGGATGAGAACGATGAATGAGCTCATCAGCTTCGTGACAGAGACCTCTAGCAGGGACGTGCTATGTGGGCTGCGCAGTATTGGACTGACGGAGTTTTATCAGGCCCAGGCTACGAACTATCGTCCTGAGTTGAAATTTGTTTTGGCGGACTACCTGGATTACCAAGGGGAAACCTACATCCGATACAATGGAGACCTGTATGTGGTGATCCGGACTTATCGGACGGGTCAGGAGCTTGAGATCGTCGTGGGACGAGCATCCTCCGAGGAGGTGGAGCTATATGGCTAAAACCATAAAAGGCGCGGACCTGAGTGCCATTCTTGAGCAGGAGTTGGCGCAGTATAAGAAGGCGATTACAGAAAAGATCAATCATCTGAGCGAGAGAACGGCAAAGGCCATAGTAACACGTACCCGGGCAACGGCACCGAAGATGACTGGAGACTACCGAAATCGCATTGCATATAAGCAAAGCAAGCGTAGTCCAGGAGGAGATACCTATGTCTGGTATGTAAAGCCCCCGGACCACCGCCTCACCCATCTGCTGGTTCACGGGTACGCTAAGCAAAACGGCGGTAGAACTAAGGCTGATCCGTTTCTGGCTAATGCTTTGGATGTGGAATTTCCTAAGTTTTTGCGAGATGTAAAGGAGGCGGTAAAGGATGGTTGAGGAGATTCTTACCGCCGCTGGCCTGGAGCACAGACAGGGGCGCTTTATAAAACCGCCGGCGGAAACCTATGCGGTTTACTTTGATGACGTTGATGTGGATGGCCCTGACCCATTGCTATCTGGGACGACGACACTGGCGAGAATTTGCCGCCACGATGTGCGGATAGAACTTTACGAGCCAAAGCCCGATCCGAACGCAGAAGCGGCTTTGGAAGCACAATTGGACGCCAGGGGAGTTCCCTGGACAAAAGAGGACCGGTATTGGCTGGATGATGCCCAGCGGTACCAGGTCCTTTTTGAATTTACTTATACAACCAAGAGGAGGTAAACAGAATGGCAAAACGAGATAAAAAAACGATTACCCTAGGTTCTGGGAAGGTGTATATCCAGGCCTTTTCTGAGACGATGCCCACCGTAGACAGCCTGTGTGTGGAGGCTAATCTGCTGGGATACATCAAGGGCGGTGCCGCCCTTGAGTATACCGAGGAAACCTACGAGGAAAAGGATGATTTGGGGTTTGTATCCAAGATCATCACTACCTCCGAGGAGGCTATATTCAAGTGCGGTCTACTGACCTGGAACGGCTCCACGCTGAAAAATTTGATTGATCGCTGCGCCTCGACTGAATCCGAAGGAAAACGGACAACTAAGATCGGTGGCGCCGGCAATGCCCAGGGAGGATATTACGCGATCGGATTTGCGCATGAAGATGCCACCGACGGTAATCTGTGGATTTTGATCAAAGGCCGCAATACCGCGGGGGCCTCTTTGACCTTTAGCACCGACGAGGGCACCGTCATTGAGCCCGAGTTTAAGGCCATGCCCCATGATGATGACGGCACTTTGATTGAGCTAATCGAGGAAATCCCTGCCGCATAAGAACACGGTGAAGTTGGAAGCGGAGAGTAAGGCGCTCTCCGCTTTCTGTTTATAGGAGGGAGTTGAAACCCATGGAAATGGTACGGTTGAGCGATTATCGTCCGCCTGTCTTACCCCTTGAATTACTGGATGAAAGCAGGACCACGTTGATGATTACACCACCGCCTTTGAAGATGATTGAACGGCTTCAAGAGGAGGTACCTGTACTGTTCGCAAAAGACCCAACGGGAAAACAGGAGGGGGCCATTGCGGCCTATGAATTGGCAGCCCAGTTGATGAGCAGCAACCTAGATGGGATGCGCATCACGGCTGAGGGATTGCGCGATAAATACCGGGTGACCCGAACCGACCTGGTGAACTTTTATAACAGCTACCTTTCTTTCTTAACAAAGATACAGACAGCAAAAAACTGAGAATCCCGCAGTATCCATCGGCAGGAACTGCGGGGGGACATCAGTATGAAGTGGAAACCTGGTGGAAACGGTTGGTGGCTGAGTATACCGGGTTGAATTTTTTGCAGGTTGCCGAGCTCAACTATTTGACCTATTTGCAGTGGCGTCGCGATGCCTATATCTATTTTCTGGAGAAAACCGAGGCTGGCCGGGAATACCTGGACAATGCTTGGCGGATGGAGCAGACCAAACCGGACCGCGAGGCGCTGCGTAAACGATTGAAGAAAGGGGGAACGCCCGGTGGCGACCAATAAAATTAAAGGTCTTACTGTGGAAATTGGCGGCGATACCACAAAACTGGGCAAAGCCCTTGAGGACGTCAATAAGAAGACCAGAAGTCTTTCCGGGGAGCTGCGCCAGATTGACCGTCTTTTAAAGCTCGATCCGGGGAATACGGAGCTATTGGCCCAGAAACAGGATGTGTTGGCCGAAGCCATAGAGCAGACCAGGGAGAAGCTAGACAAGCTCAAGGAGGCAGAGCGCCAAGTACAGGCCCAGTTTCAGCGGGGTGAGGTCTCCTCTGAACAGGTTCGAGAGCTGCGAAGGGAAATACTCAGCACTACCGATCAGTTGGCAAAGTATGAAAAAGCCGCGGCTGAAACTGCGGACGCTCTTGAGGGACTGGGAAAGGAATCAGACAACGCCGCGGATGATGTGACCAAAGTCGCAGATGCCGAGCAAAGAGCATCAAGCGAGGGGAAGGGCCTCGGGGACTCCCTCAAAAGTAAAGTATCGGCCGGTTTGAAAGCCGTGACGGTTGCCGCTACGGCTGCCGTTGGCGCGTTGGTAGGGGTGGCTGAATCCTCCCGAGAGTACCGCACAGAAATGGGCAAATTGGACACGGCCTTTCAAAATGCGGGGCATAGCTCCGAAGCTGCAAAGCAGACCTACGAGGAATTGCAAAGCATTCTAGGTGAAACCGACCAAGCCGTGGAGGCCGCTAATCATCTGGCGAAACTGTGCGACAATGAGGCGGAACTCATTGAATGGACCGACATCGCCACGGGGGTTTTTGCGGTATTTGGCGATTCGCTCCCCGTTGAGAATTTAACGGAAGCAGCGAACGAGACGGCTAAAACCGGACAGGTTGTGGGCGGTCTGGCAGACGCCATCAACTGGGCGGCAAAAGAGGGAGAAACCTTTGGTGTCACACTAAAAGCCAACACTAAGGAAAACGAAGCTTGGAATAAGGCGGTAGAAGATGCCACGACCGCGGAGGATTATTTCAATCTTGCTTTGCAGGATTGTTCATCCGAGCAGGAACGGCAAGCGCTTATTACCGAGACTTTGACCGAGCTGTATAGCGATGCCGCTGACACCTATCGAGACACCAACAAAGAGGTTATTGAGGCAAATAAGGCTTCCGAGAAGTGGAATGCCGCCTTGGCCAAATTGGGGAAGCGCTTTGATCCAATCGTATCGGACGCCAAGGAGATGGGCGCGGCATTCTTGGAGGATATCGGGGAGCCGCTGGAGGATATAGCGGGCTTTATTATATCCGATGTACTGCCGGCCCTGGGCAGTTTTGCTCGATGGGTCACTCAGAATATCCCGTTGATTGCCTCTGGCGTTGCGGGCTTCACGACCGCCCTGGTGACCTATAAGCTGGCTACGGATGGGGCCGCCCTTGCAACGAAATTATACACTCTGGCCCAGGAGGCACTCTTACGGGTTATGTTACTTAACCCGTGGGCGGTAGCCGGGGCTGCGATTGCAGGCGTAACCGTTGGATTACTTGCGGCGGCGACGGCGGCAAGAGAAGCGTCTCGGGATATAGACGGCCTAACTGACGAGCAGAAAGAGCTGGCAGACGCCTCCCACGAGGCGGCCGACGCCTTGCGAGATCAGCAGGCGGCGTCGGATGAATCGGCCGCTGGGGTGCTTTCTCAGATGGGGTATATTTCCGATCTGGCTGATGAACTGGGGCGGATGGCGGATGCCAATGGCCGGGTCCAGGAAAGTGACCAGGCCCGTGCTCAGTTTATCCTGGGGGAGTTGAACGCCGCCCTTGGTACTGAGTACCAGATGAACGATGGAATCATCCAGCAGTACGGCACCTTGAAGGCCAATATTGACGAGGTCATCGCTAAGAAAAAAGCGGAGGCTTTGCTTGAGGTCTATAAGGAGGACTGGGCGCTTGCGGTAAAGAATGAGGCCGCAGCTTATGACACTCTGATTAACACAAGACGAGCCTATGATGCGCAGCTTCCCACCTTTCTTGCGGCTGAAGCGGAATTTAACGCTGCGAAGCAGGCCCTTGCGGACGCTGAAGCGACCAATTTTGAGGGCATGACCCAGCGAGAGATTAACGCGCTAAATGAGCGCGTGACCTTTAGTGGCATTAAACTAGCGGAGGAGCAAGGCATTCTAAACCAGAGAAAGGAAGCGCTTGACCAGGCGGCGGCTGATTATGGTGCCACCCAGGCAAAAATCCAGAGTTATGAGGATGCTACTACCGAGTGCCTAAAGGGCAATTATAGCGAGGTGGAAAACATCCTTACTGGCAAGAGAGTAGCCATGGATCAGTACGCGGATGGCGTTGGCGCCGCATCAAAAGAAGCGGTTGACGCTCTATTCCAGGAAGCTGTTGACGCGGGCTTGGCCGCCGAGGCAATAAAGGAGAATTTCGAGAACGGTGTTGATGGGTACACCCAGGAGATGGTGGATGAAGCCGAACAGGGCTACCAGGATGCTTTGGCGAAGTTCGACACTGCATATAAGGACGCCTATGGCGTTGGTTCCGATATGGGCGCGGGTCTCGGAGGCGGACTGGATTCCCAGCGGTCCTGGCTGATGCGCAAAGCAGGGAATCTAGTCAGCGACATGATTGCCAGAATGCGAGCAAGCGCCGATAGCAATAGCCCTTCCAAGGAAACCATGAGTCTTGGCGAGGATATGGGTGAAGGGACAGGTATTGGTCTAGAGAAAAAGACCAAGTTCCTGATGGAGATCGCGCAAGATCAAGTCGATGGGCTTTTGGATGTATACTCCGGGCAAAAAAACTTGGCCGGACAGGCGGTTTTTCGCGGCTTGCAGGCGGCGTCCAGCCGTCGCCAGGAGCAGGGCTATCAGACGATGGCGAACAGCACATCCGAGAAATTGGAGTCAATCTTAGCAGCCATTGAAAAAGGGCAGGTCATATATCTTGATGGCGATAAGCTGGTAGGGGGCACCACCAGCCGAATGGATGCTAGCTTGGGCCGTCAAAGGATCCTGGTAGAGAGGGGGGCTATCTAGGTGGAGAAGCGTAAAGTGGTAATTGGCGTTTACGATACCGCAACGCATGGCTGGACCCTCACGGGGTACTCTCTGGCTCCCGCGGAGCAGAAAACTAACTTCATAGACATACCCGGCGGGGATGGGGCTTGGGACCTCTCCACCGCTCTGACGGACAACCTTCCCCGATACAATACTCGCGTACTGACTATAACCCTTGAATGCTCTGAAGGCTCTCGGCAGGACCGGGAGCTATTGATCAGTGGTATGATCAACCAGCTGGATGGTATGCGGTTGGAGACTGTTCTCCCGGACGATTTGGATCATTATGTGGTCGGGCGCATTCATGTGACCAAGGAGTATAACGACTTGGCCCATGCGGCTGTCACAGTAACGGCTACCTGTGATCCTTGGCGGTATAACCAGACACTGACCACGGGAACCTTTACCGCCGGAACAGAGGAGCACACTGTGATTCTCCCCAACAACGGCCGCCTGGCTGTCATTCCAACCCTAAAGGTGGAAGGGGAGGGTGCTTCCATTCTACTGGTATGTGGGGCGGCCTCTAAATCCTTTTCTCCGGGCACTTATCAATGGCCCGACCTAATGATTCCACCGGGCGGCCAGACCCTGACGTACAGCGGCACAGGGAGCTTTACCACAACGTATCGGGAGGCGGTGCTGGAATGATCCAGATTTATGCGGATAACGCGCTGGTTTATGATAGCCGTCTTGCGGAGTACGCCCTGCAATCCCTGACGCTTTCCCGTGGGTTAAACGTGGGCGGTACGGCAGTGATTACCATGCCTCCGCATCACCCGGCCTATGATGCTTTTGTGGCCTTTCGTACTATCGTGGAGGTATATAAGGACGGGAACCTACGTTTCCGCGGACGGGCACTTCCGCCAGCAGACGACTTCTATAACATGCGCACCGTTACCTGTGAAGGGGAACGGTGCTTTTTTCAAGACGCTGTATCCCGGCCGTACTTGTACCAAGATAGTCCGGCGATGATCTTCGCTGAACTGCTTCATGCGTACAATTCGCAAGTGGAGGCTTTTAAACAGTTTAAGCTAGGCACCGTTACGGTGACCGACCCGAACGACTATATCCGGTTGGAGAGTGAAGCCCCCGAGAGTATTTTGGACACCATCAACAAATTGGTGGAGCGCTGCGGGGGATATATCGTTTTTACCACCGATGAGGATGGGGCGCGCGTGGCCAACTGGTACGAGGAGCTGGGGTACCGCAGCGGCCAGGTAATAGACTTTGGTTCCAACCTGCTGAACTTCTCCCGAAACAGCGCCAACACCAGTTTGGCTACTGGTATCTACCCTTTGGGTGCTGTGGATGAGACTACCGGGGAACGGGTGACCATTGAGAGCGTCAATGAAGGCGTGGACTACCTCATTGATACCGAGGCCCAATCACTGCGGGGAACGATCATCAAGTCGGTAGTTTGGGACGATGTGACGATACCGTCGAACCTACTGCAAAAAGCACAGCAGTGGCTTGCCCAAAATCGTGTCATTGTCACCGCATTGGAGCTATCTGCTCTTGACCTGTCTTATATGGATAAAACCATAGATAGCTTCGACGTGGGCGATTTAATCCGTGTCAGGTCAAAGCCCCACCAGGTAGATGAGGAGTTTCAACTGACCACTCTAAACGAGGACCTATTGAACCCAGCAAATAGTACTATCGCATTGGGGAAAGAGCGGCGCACATTAACTAGTGCGGACGTGGCTGGCGACGATAAGAGTCTGAGCGAAATGCACAAGATTCAAGAGATTGTCAAGGCCGACTACACGTTGAACATCGCCCAAGCGATTGAGCAGACTGAGCAGCGATTGACCTCTTTGATCGAACAAACAGCCGAAGCAATCCGGACAGAAGTCTCCGAGAGCGCCGTGACTCAGGATCAAGTGACTGAGCTTATCAGCACGAGCATGACCCAGCTTTCGGATAGCTTCACCTTCCAATTTACAGAGCTGCGGGCTACGGTGGACGCAAACGACGCGGAAATGCGGGAGCAGTTTCAACTTTTTGAGAAATACATCCGATTTGAAAACGGCAATATCATTCTGGGCGAAAAGGGAAGTGAGCTAACCCTGCGGCAGAAAAATGACCGAATCAGTTTTCTGGATGGAGGCGCCGAGGTAGCATATTTTTCCAACAAGCAGCTAGTGGTCCTTGACGGCCATTTTCTGCACTCTCTGCGGATAGGGCCTGTGGCCTTTATCCCGCGGGAAAATGGCAATATTTCTTTGACGAAGGTGGGTGAATAGCGATGGCAACGATTACAGGCAGTACGTCTAGTAGTGTCTGGACCCACAGGCTGGTGGTAACGGAGGGTTCTGCCGATATCGCGAACAACACCAGCCCGTTGACGGTAGAGGTCTATATCGGCCGAGTATCCTCCAGTGGGTCGTACATGTACGGCGCCAAGATAAGCGGCGTTGTCAACGTGACTGGGGCAGGCAGCCAGTCCTACTCCTACAACAACCCCAATAGGGTGAATATCGGCGCCGGCGAGTGGCTGCACATAGCGACGGTTACGTTTTCTGCGGTTCCCCATGATGCGGACGGAAGCAAAACCGTTACTGTAAGCGACTCCTTTACCAACAACATCAACCCTCGGAGTGGATCAGCCAGCGGAAGCGTGACGTTGACCACGATTCCCCGGGCGACCACGCCCACTCTAAGCGCTTCCAGCGTGGACATGGGGGATACAGTGACCATCAACACCCCGCGAGCGAGCTCGGCGTTTACCCATGATCTGGCGTACTCTTTTGCGGGAGAATCCTATGTTACCATCGCCACCGGCATAGGGACCTCTTACACCTGGACGGTCCCTGACCTAACTACCAAAATTCCAAACGCCAACAGCGGCGCGGTGACGATCCGATGTATTACCAAAAATGGGTCCGCTGAAATTGGTACGAAAACCGTTTCTTTGACGGCCCGGGTGCCAACCTCTGTTGTGCCGACCATTGGCGATGTAACCCTGACAGAGGCCACCGAGGGTCTAGCGGAACAGTTTGGCGCCTTTATCAGCAAATATTCCAAGGTGGCCGTAGCGATTACTGCGGAGGGAGCAAAGGGATCCACAATCAAAAGCTACAGTTCGACACTGCTGGGCAAAACCTATGCCGGCAGTTCCTGGACTTCCGACGCGCTGACCGGCGGCGGAGACTTGGCCGTGGTCACTACCGTGACGGATAGCCGGGGTCGAACAGCCTCCAAGACCACGGCGTTTACTGCCCTAGAGTATAGGCCCCCAGAGATTACCGCTTTTCGAGCTTATCGGTGCAACGCTGACGGTGAGGCCTATGATGACGGCCAGTATATCGCAGTTGTTTATGCGTACAGCGTCCAGCCTTTGGACAATAAAAATACGGCGGCCATGGAGGTGGAGTATAAACGGAGCACCGTCTCGACTTGGTCATCTTTGTTATCCAGCACTGCGCTGAGCGCTGATGAAACGGTGAAACCCACAAGCCCTACCTTTTCTACCGACTACCAGTATGATCTCCGGATCAGCGTGACGGATTGGTTTGGGGAAACCGGTACCTATCGGGCACTGCTGCCTTCTGGAGCGGTGATCCTGGACATTAGCGCGGATGGCTTGGGCCTTGCCTTTGGAAAAACCTCTGAGCGGCATGGTGTGGACTTTGGATGGGCGGCAAAAGGAATGGTGCTGGGGCTAGGAGAAGCTACTGCGAGCATTCCCTCTGGTGCAGACCTAAATGACTATAGGACGCCTGGGGTCTACGGGATACCCAATGAGGAGGTGGCAACCACGCTGCTCAATGCGCCTATTGGGAAAGCGGGCACCCTTCGGGTATACGCCGCGACGGGGCAGGCAGTTCTAACAGGCGCATTGGTATGCCTCATACAGGAATTCCGATCGTCGAACGTTTTTGATCCGTCCTACCGCCGATATATGGGTACGGATGATACTTCTACATGGGAGTTTGGCGCTTGGGTGTCCACCTGGGATACATTGGCCCAGACTGGGCGTTCACTATCCGTGGGGCAGATGATGCCGGAAGGATTACCGGAAGGGGTGGTCAATGCTGCAACCGGCTTCGCAGTGAACGGAAGTACACTAGATTACATTGTAGACAGCGGGGTAACGGACGGATGGACATATCGGAAGTGGGCTTCTGGGATCATCGAATGCTGGAAGAGGGAGGCGATAGGGGCCGTACAAATAGCAAATCTGGCAGAGTATCAATATTACTCGGACACTATGTATTTGTATTACCCGGTTGAATTATTCAAGACTGTCACCCACGCGAATATATCGGTATTCAACAATGGGCGTGTTTTTACCGTATCAAATCTATGGCTGTACTCAGTATCTGTAGGTTATCGCCTTATGTCTAGCTATAGGAATGAGACCTATGAAGGTGCGTATGTAACCGGGTACATCGTAGGCGAATGGAAATAGAACAGTAAGGGTGGGAGAATCCACACCCTTTATCATGGAATGAGGAGGAATATTGATGGTACCAATTAGAGACATGCCAATGCCTAAAGTTAAATATCCGTTGAAATGCCCGTATCAGATGACCCCGACCCGGATTGTTGTGCATAATACCTATAATGATGCTCCGGCGGAGAACGAGGTCAAGTATATGCAGGGCAACCTAAAGCTGGGGGGATTCCACGCTGCTGTTGACGACAAGGAGATCATCCGATGTTCGCCTTTTGACCGCAACACCTGGAATGCCACCGATGGGAATGGCCCGGGGAACCGGCAGGGAATTGCCATTGAAATCTGTTATAGCAAGAGCGGCGGCGAACGATTCATCCAAGCGGAGAAGAACGCAGCGGAGTATATTGCCAAATTACTGAAAGAGCGCAACTGGGGCCTCGATAGGGTGACACGGCACTATGATTACTTCCCGGAGAAGGGATGCCCGCACCGTACTATGGCCATGGGCTGGCAACGGTTTCTGGATATGGTAGCTGCGTACATGGGGGGAGAGGTCCCGCAGCCTACTCCTGTTCCCAGTACAAAGGAGATTGATGCATTCTATCGGGTCCGCACCCGAAAGCATGGCTGGCTCCCAGAGGTATGTAACCTTGCAGACTATGCCGGGTGGGAGGATAGCCCCATTACCGATGTGGCCATCGGGGTGTCCCATGGGTCGGTGAAGTACCGGGTGCATGTGATGGGCGGAGGCTGGCTCCCCTGGGTAACTGGATACAACATCAATGATATCGTGAACGGTTACGCCGGTAATGGGAAGGTGATCGACGCCATCCAGGTGTATTTCTATACCCCTGATGATATTCGGCCCTATCAGAAAGCCAAGTACCGCGTGGCTCCTGTGGGAGGCGGGTATTACGCCTTCCAGTACGATAGCGAGACCACGAATGGCCAGGATGGATATGCTGGGCTGTTTGGCAAGGCCATTGGCAAATTCCAGCTAACCATCGAATAGGGGGTGATTGGATGTGGAAGTAGCGTTGTCGATTCTCTCGGTTCTTGGGATCAATGGTATTTTGCTGTTCTTCATCAAGCGGTTCTTTGACAAGAAGGACAGCGAGGCGAAGGAGGAAAAATCGGATAGAGACGCGCTAATCAAAGAGGTGCGGACAGGCCTTGATACCATCCGTTTGTTGGCTTATGCCAGACTATCCGAGGAAATCGAGAGGTTGTTGAACAAGGGATACGCCACCCCATCGGAGCGGCGGATTCTGGAGGAGATGTTTTTGAATTACAAGGCCCATGGGTGGAATGGAGATATGGATTCTAGGATAGAGAAGGTTCATACCCTCCCCACCAAGGACTTGAAACATTAAGGAGGAAATTTGTGATGAGTGAGTTTACCCAGTTTATTACCGAGAATATGTACATTGTGGCGGCTGTCCTGTATGTGTTGGGGGTATTTTTGAAATCCATCCCCAATATCCCAGACTGGACGATCCCCTTTATCCTGACCGCCATTGGCGTTGCGTTTGGGGTAGCGCTGATTGGAATCCCCCAGGGTATTTTGGAGGGGGTGCTTTGCGCTGGCGCTGCGGTTCTGGTAAATCAGATGGTCAAGCAAGCCCAAAAAGCCAAAACAGAATGAAATGTCCACGGGATCTTTTGAAAACAGTTCGTTGCAACTAAAGCGGACCACGTCGGGCCGTCTAATTTCAAAGAAGATGTGTGACGGTTCTGACACATCGGTAAAATAAAAATGACCGAGCAAAGAAAGGATATATAACCTATGGGTTATATCAATGAAAGCCCCCGGTCTATCCGGGGGCTTTTTTTGTTTGCTAGAATTGGCTCTTTGCGTATCTTACAGTCACAACAACAACTTGTTTCTTATCCTCGTCAATACGAAAAACGACGGTATAGTTTTTGATAAATAGCTGTCGGTATTTCCCGGAATAGATACCTTGCCGTCGTGTTGGACAACGATGTGGCATTTCTCTTAACGATAGGATTTCGTATTCAATGTTGTCAATCAACTGCATGGCAGTGTTGGGTTCCAACAGCGTCCCGGCAATATACCCGTAGATATCATCCAAGTCCCGCAATGCCTGACTTAAGAGGACAACATGATATTCACTTTCCAAAATGCTTCCTCCTTAAAGAGGCGAGGGCTTCCTTTGCGTCATGGAGTTGACCATCGTTTTGATACTCCGCTTCCGCTTTTGAAATAGCGGAATCCGTTAAAAGAGTTTCCATCATTTCTTCGTATGTCTCAATACTCATGACAACCAGATCACCATAGCCGTTTTTTGTGATAAAAACTGGTTCGCGCCGAGCGTGGCAAATGTCGGAGATTTCATTGGTGTTGCGTAGGTCAGTAATGGGCCGAATCTGGGGCATACTATAGCACCTCTCTTTCTGTACGTTATTATATCAGAATTACGTACAAAATTCAAACGGGCTATTTGTTAAATTGCCGCGATGTTGTTGCACACATAAAATAACAATGCGTATCCATTGATCATTTTCATGATCTCACGAAAGTGATATCATGGTTTTGCTAAGGCAGATAAGAAAGGGGATAAGGATATGCGAAAAGCGACCTATTTTGCAGTGTTTGAGCCTTCCGAAGATGGCGGGTATAGCGTTTACTTTCCGGACCTCCCGGGCTGCGTAAGCTTTGGGGAGGATTTCAAAGCAGCCATGAAAGGGGCAGAGGAGGCCTTGGGGCTTCATTTGTATGGAATGGAGAAGGACGGGGAAGAAATACCGGTTCCCGCCGAGGCGCCTATGGTTGATCCCGATACGGCAGCGGGATACCTGGTAGCACCTGTCTCAGTATTTCCTGATATGGTAAAGGATGAGCTGGATAATAAGAGGGTAAAGACGACCCTCACCCTCCCGGCATGGCTCAAAGAAGCGGCGGAGCATAGCGCCATGGGGATCAATTATTCTAGGGTACTTGAAACAGCCCTAAAGGATATCTTAGGAATTGCTCAGAGGTAGTATAACGTAAAAAAAATAAAACACTACTACATCCCCGTTACTCTCCAGAGGCCCTAAAACCTTTATTTAAGGGGATTTAGAGCCCGAAAAATACCGACTTTTAATCAGGGTGTCCGGGGTTCGAATCCCCGATGGATCACCAGCGGCAACTTGCCGCTCCCAATTCGCAAACCGCTTTTTTGCGGTTTGCGAATTTTTTTCGGTGGGAAGGAAGGACGGCATTCCGTGAAAAGGGCTGCCAGAGGGATTGGATTTACAATGGGGCTTTTCTTTTTCATAATGTATGATAAAATAAAGTGATATTTTTGCCAAATGAGTTGGGAGATTTTCAATCGGATGAAATGCCCGCAATGTAAGCAAAAAGTGCCCAAAGACGTGGATCGGTGTCCCGGCTGCGGTGCTGAAATAGTGAAAAAGTCCCATTTACGGAAGTTTATCGTTTTGGGCGTTGTGCTGGCGCTGTTGGTGGCCGGCGTTATTTTGATCACCTCTTTGGACAATCCTGTGGACGCCTGTATGGATGCTTTTTTAAACAATCGCTTTGAAGAGGCTACGGCCATCTATCAGCGGGATATTGAGAAGAGCAGCCGGCGGGTAAACGAAATTACGCCGTTGATCCAGCAGCGCCTGGAGGAGCTTGTTTCCGCCTATCGCACGGATGAAACCAGGTATGAGGAGATCAAAACCATTTTGTCTGACATGCAGGGATTTCCACTGTTGAATGATCAGATTCAGCAGGCCCTTTATTTTGTGGAGTCTCTCCACAGCTCTCGCGCAGCTTATACCGAGGCGCAGACCCTGTATGGGGAAGGATATTATGCTTTAGCGATTCTGGAACTGCAGAAGATGATTCCCGAGGACGAGAATTATCAGCAGGCCCAGAAGGATGTTGCTGACTACCAGGAGAAGCAAAACCAGTATGAGACGGAAGCTGCCGCCGCGGCGGAGCAGCAACTGGCTGCCGTTACGGACGCGTTGATCGTGACTCCTGATGAGGAGAGCGCGGGGCCGGTTCTGCGGATCGTTTGCAAAAATCAGGATCCTGAACGGACCATCCAGGCTGTGACGTTTGCATATACTTTGACCGACGAGAAGGACGCCAATATGAAGTTCGTGGATGGGGTGGGCCCGGTCTATTTCAACAGCCGGGAATGTGTGCTGGAACCGGAAGATTCCTGCGGCGATGATATGGATATTCCGCTGAACAAGGATGTAACGGGCGCATATCCCCTAAAGGCCAAGGGATGCGTGGTTAAGGCGACGTTTTCGGATGGAACCGTCTGGGAGAACCCCTATTACAGCTATTGGCTTAAGGATTCTCTAACCCGGGAAGAATATAAGAGCTATCAGGAAAGCCAGCAGAAGGATCACGGCGACGGCGGCGCCACTGGCACGCCTGCGCCCACCCCTTCTCCCAGTCCCGCGCCTTAATAAAATCGGGCGCGAAGCGGGATGCTTGCTATCATAATGCGCCGCTGTGGTGGAATCGGCAGACACAAGGGACTTAAAATCCCTCGGGGGCGACCCCGTATCGGTTCAAGTCCGATCAGCGGCACCAGCAGGCTGAGCCTGCACTCAATATCGCGAATCATCTTTGGATGGTTCGCGATATTTTTGTATTCAAATCCAAGTTTGTTGTTATGAGATTCGTACCAGGCTGAGCCTGGACACAATTTGCGCTCAAGGTTCAGCTATTTGTCTGTTCCTTGCGTTTAGTGGAGGTGTCTTTTTCGTCAACGCTTCTCAGAGGCAAGTTGCTGCGCCCGATATGGCAATTCCTCAAAGTGGAGTGCCATATTTTGATGTCTGCGCGAAAGGGCGGGCGTCTTTTTGCATAGCATCGCTAGGTGGAACCTGTGTCCGCTTTTGGGGCGCGCCTTGCTTTGTTAAGCTAAGCGGAACATGCTTTGCGTGCCTGGTGATAATGGGAATCGCCCTCCTATTTGACTGTGTGGGAAGGGGCTGTTATGATGAGATTCTCTGTAAAGTGGATGTGGAAACGAAAAAGGAGGAAGGCGGAGGATGCGGATTGCGATAATCGGGTATAGCGGAAGCGGAAAGTCCACCTTGGCCGCTTTTCTGGGCAATCGTTTTGGCATCCCGGTACTTTATCTGGATACGGTTCAGTTTGAGGCCAACTGGAAGGAGCGAAATCGGGAAGAGGGCGTTGCTATGGCTGCGCGCTTTATGGAGCAACCGGAATGGGTGATCGATGGAAACTACCGTCAGTTCCTGCAGGAGGAGCGGCTGGCACAGGCGGATTGGATCATCTTCCTTCGATTTTCCCGCTGGAGTTGTTTTCGGCGGGCCTGGTCCCGGTATTGCCGGTACCGCAACACCACCCGGGAAAGCATGGCGCCCGGTTGTCAGGAGAAGTTTGATCTTGCCTTTGCTTGTTGGATCCTGTATCGGGGGCGGGATAGGGCTGCCCGGGCCCATTATGACGAGATTCTGGAACGATATGGCGAAAAGACCGTGGTGTTAAAAAATCAGGGGGAGCTGGATGCGTTTATGCGAGCCCCCTTTGACAGGGGGGACCCCCCTTGAGATCAATAAGGTGATGGTAGCAAAACGGAAAGTACAAGGATCCAGGCTATTTTATCGGCATTTGGGCTATTTTGCCGTTCTTGCGCTGGCTTTTTATCTATTGAAGGTTATGGGAATCGGTTGTCCGTTCCGGCGCGTTCTGGGGATTCCTTGTCCCGCCTGCGGTATGACCCGATCCCTTGGAGCGTTGCTGCGGCTGGACTTTGCCGCGTCCTTTGCGTATCATCCGCTGACCCTTCCATTGCTAGCCGTCCTTTGGCTGGGGTTTCATCAAGGGCTGTTTCCGCGTTATCAGCGGGCTATCCACTGGGGAATGGGATTTGTGGCGGCCCTGATGATCCTCGTCTACATTCTACGGCTGCTCCGGCTATAACTTTATGAATACTTAATGGTTGCTAGACAGCGCTTATGTTATGCTATTAACGGCGATAGGAAACGCCGAAGCTGGAGGAGGGAGTTCTGTCCTTGGATAAGCAAAAAGTCGATTTGTATTTGATGATGAATCAAAAGTATTTTCCGGCGGAGCGGATCATGTTTCTGCGGGAACGGCTGCTTCAGATGGATGACGATACCTTTATGCGGATGTCCATGGTTCAGTTGAAGGATCCCACCGTAATTTTGATCGTATCGCTGTTCGTGGGAACGCTGGGTATCGATCGGTTTATGTTGGAGGAGCCCGCCATGGGAGTGCTGAAGCTGCTGACTGCCGGCGGATGCGGTGTTTGGGCCATTGTGGATTTATTCCTGGTGATGAACAAGACCAGGGAATTGAATTTTAGCAAAATAATCGCCCTGTTATAGGGATAAAATAAAGGAGAGGCGTTGCCTCTCCTTTTGCTTATGGACTTTTTCTTTTTGTCCAGAGAAGTGATACCGAAGAATTCTCCGGCATTTGCTATGATTTGACTGCGATGGTATAATTTGATCAAAAGTTTTGAATTTGAATAAGGAGCGATTTTTGTGGAATTTAAGGAAATCACCCTGGCTGATCGGGAGGTCTTGGGGGAGTATCTTGGCATGTGGTCCATGGATAACGCGGAGCATTCCTTTGCCAACCTCTATATGTGGCGAAAGGCCTATCAGATCAAGTTCTGCATCAAGGACGAGGTCTTGTACATCCGGTTTCAACATGAGATCGGCAATAAACCGCCCATTCTGTTTTCCCCGCTGCCCAAGAATTGTGAAATCGACTATTGCAGGGTGATGCAGGATACCATTGCCTACTGTCACAGGGAGGGAATCGAGTTTAAACTGCAGAGCGTGGTTCAGAAGATGGTGGACTATATCCGGCTTAATTGCATGGATATTTTTGAAATCTCTCTTGACCGGGATTATAGCGAATATGTTTATAACGTATCAGACTTGGTGAACCTATCGGGGAAGAAATATCACAAGAAACGGAACCACATCGCCCGATTCTTGGACAACAATCCCAACCATGAATTCGCCCCTATTACCCCCGATGATATCGACGATTGCAAGGCGATGTATCAGGAGTGGCGCGCGGCTCGGGAGTCCGAGGGCATGGAGGATTTGGACTTGGAGCAGTTTGCCATGTATGAGGCCCTGGACAACATGGAGGCCCTGAACCTCACGGGCGGACTGGTTCGCATTGACGGCAAGGTGGAAGCCTTTACCCTGGGGGAGCGCATCTCGGAGAAGACGGTGTTGATCCATATTGAGAAAGCGAACCAGGATATCCAGGGGCTGTATCCCTTCATTAACCGGGAGTTTTTGCGGCACTTTTACGCCGACATGCAGTTCGTGAACCGGGAGGAGGATATGGGGCTGCCTGGGCTCCGTCGGGCAAAGGAAAGCTATTACCCCGCCTTTATGATCGACAAATATATGGTTACCCTGAAGGAGGGCATCACCTATGAGACTTTGCACCCTGAGGGATGAGGCGGATTTAAGGGAGATTTGGCGGGTTTGCTTCGGCGACCCGCCTACCTATATCGATTACTTTTTTGAAAACCGGTTTGATCCCCAGAACACGGTATGCCTGGAGGAACATGGCCGGATTCCTGCCGCCATGCACATCGTTCCCTATGAAGTGGATGTTCGGGGCGGGGAATTTCCCACCGCCTATTTGGTAGGGGTGGCCACAATGCCGGAGGATCGGATGCGGGGTCTGAGCAAGGAGTTGATCCGGGAGGGCTTGCGCCTTTGCCGGCAGCGGGGATACCGGTTTTCCCATCTCTATCCCTTTTTGCACTCCTTTTACGCCCGGCTGGGGTATGGCGTTGCCAATCGCCGGAAGCTGGCCTCTTTGCGTGCAAGCCAGGCAATTCTGCTGTCCCAGCCCCATAAGGTGCGGCCCATGGACGGGGACGACGCCAGCGCGGCCCTTGCCTGCTATCGGAGATTTATGGAGGGAAAAAACGGCTATGTTATCCGATCCTCCATGGAGGGGCGGCTAAAGGAGCATCTGCTGGAAAGCCCGGCCGTAGCGGCGTTGTATCCCAACGGGGATATGGCGGGCTATTGTCTATGCTATTTTGAAAATGGCGATTTGATTGCCGATGAGATGGTCTATGATTCCCCAGAGGCGCTGGAGAGTTTGGCTGCTGCCATGGGATCCCTGCAAAAGCCGGAGGGGGAGATCCGCTTTACCCTGCCAGAGTGGGAGGCTTTGCCGGAGAACTGGGGGGGCAGCGCCCAGACGGAGGATTATGCCATGGCGCGGATCATCCACCTGGACGGACTTACCGTTCCGGCGCCGGAATCGGCCACGGGGGACGTTGTCCTGCGGGTTTTTGACGACTTTCTCCCGGAGCAGGCGGGGATATACCGGGCCATCGCAACGGACGGCCAAGTGACCTTTACCCGGTATGAAAAGGGAGCGCCCCAGTGCGAGATGGACATTCGCCCGCTTTCTCAGATGGTCTGCGGCAACCTGCCGCCGGAGGTTCGGCCAGACGGGGAAGGGGAGAAAGCCCTTTTCCAGATGTTGCCGGCTCTGCCCTGCCTTCTCTTTGAAAAGTACTGACACACCTTGGTTTTTCGCGCTTGATATGGTATATTAAGCAGTAAATAATTTGTAATGGTGAAACGGTAATACGGTAGCCCTTTTCCTTTCTCCATTTCTTGATCGAGGTGTGAGTTTATGATCTTTTCCCCATCCATCGAATGCGCCGATCGTGAGGAGATTCAGCGCATTCAACTCCAGGGCCTTATTAGCACGGTAAAGCGGGTTTACGAAAAGGTCCCCTATTACAAGGAAAAATTGGACGCGGCAGGCGTGAAACCGGAGGATATCAAGAGCCTTTCCGACATCACCCGGCTGCCCTTTACCACCAAGGCGGATATGCGGGCGAACTTCCCCTACCGCCTTTTTGCCGTCCCCATGCGGGATATCGTGCGAATCCACGCCAGCAGCGGAACCACTGGTACCGCCACCGTGGTGGGCTATACCAAGAACGACCTGGATAACTGGGCGGAGTGCGTGGCCCGGGTGGTATGCCAGGCAGGCGGAACCCCCGACGATATTGCTCAGATCTCCTTTGGCTATGGGCTGTTTACCGGCGCCCTTGGGCTCCACTACGGCTTGGAAAAGCTGGGCGCCAGCGTGATCCCGGTATCCGCCGGCAATACCCGGCGGCAGATTCAGATCATGGAGCAGTACGGTACCACCCTTTTGGTAGGGACCCCTTCCTATGCTCTTTACATGGGGGAGACCGCCCGGGAGATGGGCGTGGATCTTCACAAGCTGCCCATCCGCCTGGGGGTGTTGGGCGCCGAAGGCCATACCAACGAGATGCGAAAAGCCATCGAGGATCTGTACGGCATGGAGGTCACCGAGAATTACGGGCTCAGCGAGGTCATGGGCCCCGGTGTGGCAGGGGAATGCCAGGAGCATCGGGGCATGCACATCGCGGAGGATCACTTTATTGTGGAGATCATCGATCCTGAAACCGGAGAGCCGAAGGCGCCTGGGGAGATGGGAGAGGTGGTTATCACCACCATCCAGAAGGAGGGCCAGCCCCTTATCCGGTACCGGACCCGGGATATCAGCAGCATCACTTACGAGCCCTGCGCCTGCGGACGCACCAGTGCCCGGATGCAGAAGGTCCTGGGCCGCAGCGACGATATGCTGATCATCCGGGGGGTTAACGTGTTCCCAAGCCAGATCGAGAGCGTGATCCTCTCGGTGCCGGGGGCCGGGCCCAATTATGAGATCATCGTAACCCGGGAGAACCATATGGATCGGCTGGAGGTTCTGGTGGAGGTGGGAAGCGCGGAGCTTCTCAACAAGTTTGCCGAGTTGGAACGCATCAGCCGCAGCATCAAAGCAAAGCTGAAGGAGGAGATCCTCCTTGACGTGAAGGTGAGCCTGGTGAATCCCATGAGTCTGAAGCGCTTTGAGGGGAAGGCCAAGCGGGTCACCGATCTGAGAGATGGGAATGAGTGAGAATGAGTATGATTTTATTGGGGAATGAGGCCGTTGCCCACGGGGCAAGGGACGCTGGCGCAAGGGTGGTTTCCTCCTATCCCGGTACGCCCAGTACCGAAATTACCGAAACCATAGCGGCGCTGGGAGGACTGTACGCCGAGTGGGCCGCCAACGAAAAGGTTGCCGCCGAGGTGGCCATGGGAGCCGCTGTGGCTGGGGCCCGCGCCATGTGCTGTATGAAGCATGTGGGCCTCAATGTGGCCAGCGAGGTGCTGTTTACCGGCGCTTATTCCGGCATCAACGCCGGACTGGTGTTTGTAGTGGCTGATGATCCTGGCATGCACAGCAGCCAGAACGAGCAGGATACCCGGTTCTACGCCATGAGCGCCCATGTGCCCATTCTGGAGCCCTCTACGGCCCAGGAGGCCTACGATTACATCCGTCTGGCTTTTGAAATGAGCGAGGCCTGCGATTTGCCGGTGATTCTGCGGATGACCACCCGCATCGCCCATACCAGGGGAATCGTTGCTCCTCGGGAGGCGGACCATCCGGAGCTTCGGCCCTATGAGAAACGGCCCGACAAGTATGTGATGATGCCGGGATTTGCGCGTCCCCGTAAGCACGCCATGATGGCCAACCTGGATAAGGCCCGGGCCTTTGCAAAGGAACGGGGGATCAATCGTGTGGAGCTGGGCAACAAACAGGGATTTCTCTGTGCCGGCGGGGTTTACCAGTATGTAAAGGAGGCCATGCCGGGGGCCAGCGTCTATAAGGTCGGCATGCCATATCCGCTGCTAGAGGAGGAGATTAAGCCCTTTGCCAGCGGTGTGGAAACCCTCTATGTGGTAGAGGAGCTGGAGCCCGTTATGGAGCTGCAGTTAAACTCCTTTGGCCTCTTCCCCAAGGGAAAGGATACCTTTGGAAAGTTTGGAGAGTATACCGCAGAAACGGTTGCTTGCGCCGTAAAGGGCGTTCCCGTGCCGGAGGATACCGTCAGCGATTTGCCTGGACGGCCACCGGTGCTTTGCCCCGGCTGCCCCCATAGAGGCGCCTTTACCGCCATCAAGCGGCTGAAGCTCAACGCCTTTGGGGACATCGGCTGCTACACTCTTGGAGCGGCGGCCCCTCTGTCCGCTATGGATACCACCATTTGTATGGGGGCCAGCATCGGCATGGCCCACGGCGCCGCTCTGGCCCAGGGGGAGGATATGGCCAGAAAGTCGGTGGCGGTCATCGGGGACTCCACCTTCTTCCACAGCGGCTTGGACGGCCTGGCCAGCGCCTGCTATAACCAGTCCGATATCACCGTTCTGGTGCTGGACAACGGCACCACCGGCATGACGGGCCATCAGGATAACCCCAGCACCGGCATGACCCTAGCGAGGCAGAAGGTATCGCCCATCTCCATCGAAGAGACGGCCCGGGCCTTTGGAGTGAAGAACATCTATATCGCCGATCCTTTGAATCTGCCAGAGATGGAGCAGGCGCTCCGCGACGCCTTAGCGGCTCCCGGCGTAAGCTTGGTGGTGGCCCGCCATAAGTGCGTCCTCATCGATGGGGAGAAAAAGCCTGTTTATAAGGTAAATCCGGAGGTGTGCATCGGCTGCGGCGTCTGTTTACAGTCTGGATGCCCTGCTCTGCGGAAGCAGGACGGCAAGGTGTCCATCGAACCCACCATGTGCAAAGGGTGCAATCTTTGCGCACATCTGTGCCCCACGGGGGCCATCGAGGGAGGACGCTAGGATGAAGCTGGATGTATTGATTTCGGGCGTAGGAGGGCAGGGAATCCTCCTATGCGGTAAGATATTGGGGAATTATGCTACCCGCAAGGGATTGGACGTGAAGGTTTCCGAGGTGCATGGCATGGCCCAGCGAGGCGGCTGTGTGGTGACCCACGTGCGTATGTCACAGCGGGTATATTCCCCTTTGATCCACCGGGGGGAGGCGGATGCCATCCTGGCCTTTGAGCCCATGGAAGCCCTTCGGTACATGGATTTTATCCGGGAGGACGGCGTGGTGATCACCGCCGCCGACCGGGTGCTGCCCATCTCGGTGGCCATGGGCCAGGGGACGTATCCGGAGGATATCATGGAACGCGTCCATGCCCGGTGCAGCCGGGTGCTGACGGTGGACGGCGCCGCCCTTGCCAAGGAGGCCGGCAGCCTTATGACCCTGAACATCGTGCTGCTGGGAGCTTTTACCGCCATGCTGAACCTGGATCGGGAGGCGATGGAGGCCGCCGTGGCCGATAGTGTAAAGCCTCAGTTTGTGGAGATGAATCGGATTGCATTTGGCCTGGGTTACGGCCTTGTATAAGCTTTTTTAGGGAGATGGAACGGATGATTTGGGACCGAGAGCATGAATGTATGGAGCGGGGGGAGCTGGAAGCCCTTCAGTTGAGCCGTCTGCAGGAGATGGTGGAGCGCATTTACAACCACGTGCCTTTTTATAAGGAAAAGCTGGATGAGGCGGACATGTCGCCCGAGAAGATCACCCGCCTTTCCGATCTGCAGCGGCTGCCCTTTACCACCAAAACAGACCTTCGTGACCACTATCCCTTTGGGATGTTCTCCAGCCCTATGGAGGACATCGTGCGGATCCATGCCAGCAGCGGCACCACCGGAAAGCCTACCGTGGTGGGATATACCGAGGGGGATTTGGATATCTGGCGGGAGGTCATGGCCCGTACCCTGACCAGCGCCGGCATGGGAAAAAAGGATATCGTACAGGTGGCATTTGGCTATGGGCTGTTCACCGGGGGCTTAGGCGCCCACTACGGTGTGGAAAAGATCGGCGCTAGCGTGGTGCCCATGAGTACCGGCAATACCAAGCGTCAGCTGATGCTCATGGAGGATTTTGGCGTCACCGGCATCTGCTGCACCCCCTCCTATGCCCTGTTCCTGTCGGAAGCGATGGACGAGATGGGCGTGGATAAGAGCAAGCTGAAGTTGAAATACGGCGTGTTTGGCGCGGAGCCCTGGACCACGGAGATGCGGGATACCATTGAACGGAACCTAGGCATCCGCAGTACCGATATCTATGGACTCAGCGAGATCATCGGACCCGGCGTATCCTTTGAGTGCGAAGCCCGGTGCGGGATGCATGTCAATGAGGATCTGTTTATCCCGGAAATCATCGACCCCGTTACCATGGAGGTTTTGCCTGATGGGGAGCAGGGGGAGTTGGTCATCACCACCATTACAAAGAAGGGAATGCCCCTTTTGCGGTACCGGACCCGGGATATTACCCGGCTGCACCGGGAACCCTGTTCCTGCGGACGTACCCTGGTTCGAATGGAGAAGGTGGTTGGCCGCAGCGACGATATGCTGATCATCCGCGGGGTCAACGTATTCCCCAGCCAAATTGAGAGCGTGCTGATGAACCTGGGCATGGCGCCCCATTACCTCCTGGTGGTGGACCGGGTGGATAACCTCGATACCCTGGAGGTGCAGGTGGAGGTGGCTCGCGAGCTGGCCTCCGACACCATCCGGAACATCGAAGCCCTGCAGCGGAAGCTGGAGGGGGAGATTCGCTCCACATTGAATATCGGCGTGAAGGTACGGCTGGTGGAACCCCGGACCATCCAGCGCAGCGAAGGAAAGGCCGTCCGGGTCCTGGATAAGCGGAAGCAGTAGAAGGAGGAGACAGCATGTTAAGACAGATATCGGTTTTTCTGGAAAACAAAAAGGGAAGGCTCGCCATCGCCACCAAGCTCCTCGGGGACAGGGGTATTGATCTCGTCGCCCTATCTATCGCGGATACCACCGATTTTGGCATCATGCGGTGCCTAGTGGATCGTCCGGACGAGGCCATTGCGGTGCTGTCCGAGAATGGCTTTACCGCCAGTACCACCGAGGTATTGGCCGTACAGGTGCCGGATGTACCCGGCGGCCTTGCCCATGTACTGCAGATCATCGACGACGCGGGGATTAACGTGGAATACCTGTATTCCTTCGTTCGCACCCCCAACGACAACGCGTTGATCCTGTTCCGGGTAGACGATACCGAAAAATGCCAGAAGCTCTTCGCGGAAAATGGTATCGTTACCCTTACCGACGAGCAGGTGTATGGCGGGGGCTGCAAGGCCCAATGAGATACCGTCCCACAGTGGCGGAAATCAACGGGTATGCCCTGGCCCATAATGTAAAGGAATTTGTCCGTTTGGCGGGGAACGCCAAGCTCATGGCGGTGGTGAAAGCCGACGCCTATGGGCATGGCGCTCCCATGTGCGCTCGGATTGCCCTTGCCAATGGAGCGGCAGCAGTGGCGGTAGCCACGGCGGAGGAGGCGCTGGAGCTTCGGAGAAACGCCGTTACCGGGGAGATCCTGGTGCTGGGGGCCGTCCTGGGCCGCGAGGCCATGGAGGCGCTCATCAAGGACGAGGTGGCTTTTCCCGTCTACTCCATGGATCAGCTGGAGGAGGCAGAGGGAGCGGCGGAACGAGTGGGAAAGCCCGCGCTTTTGCACATCAAGCTGGAGACGGGCTTCAATCGCATCGGGATGGATCTTGCGGATCTAGACGCTTTCTTATGCCGGGCGAAGGAGTGCTCCCATGTAGAGCTACGGGGTATGTTTACCCATTTTGCCACGGCGGATGAGGCGGACGACAGCTTTGTGGATCGGCAATACCAGCACATGCTGGAGGCGGAGGCCATATGCGGGGCTCAGGGCGTGCATCCCATGATCCATGTTTCCAACAGCGCCGCCATCACCCGGTATCCCGACTATCGGCGGGATATGGTTCGCTTGGGCATTTCTCTCTACGGCTGCCCGCCCTCGGATCTCTTGGCGGGCGCGGCGGATCTCTGGCCGGTCATGTCCCTGAAAAGCGCCATTGTGCGCCTGCGGGAAGCGGCTCCCGGGGAAGCGGTGGGATATGGCTGCACCTACCGCGTGAAGCGACCTACGCTGGTGGCCACCCTGCCTATCGGATATGCCGATGGATACCCGAGGCTGCTCTCCAACCGGGGACAGGTTCTGGTGGGCGGAAAGCGGTGCCCCGTCATTGGGCGGGTTTGTATGGATCAGATGATGGTGGACGTGTCCGGAATCACGGCTCACGTGGGAGATCCGGTGGTTCTTTTGGGAAAACAGGGATCGGAGCGCATCACCGCCGATGAACTGGCGGAGCTGTGCGGCACCATATCCCATGAAATCTTGACGGGGATCAGCGGACGGGTCCCGAGGGAGTTTGTATTCGACTTTGAAAAATAGATTGCGGAAACGGTATAGGAAGTATCTGGATTCTATGAGCCAAGAGGAGCGGCAGCGGGACAGCGCCCAGGCGGTAAGGCTGCTGGCCTCCATGGAATGGATCAAGAAGGCGGGCCGCGTTCTGCTTTATCATTCGATTGGAACGGAACTGAATGTTCTGCCACTGGCGGATTTTCTTTGGGAGCGGGGGAAGGAGGTCTATTTGCCTAAGGTGGTGGGAAAACACCTCCTTTGTCTGCACTATACGGCCGATACCCGCTTGGCGACCGGCGCCTATGGCATCCTGGAGCCGGATCATCGGGACGCCCTAATCAGCGAGGATATCGACGCGGTTTTGGTGCCGGGGCTGGCCTTTACCAGAAGAGGACTGCGCCTGGGCCGGGGCGCCGGCTTTTTTGACCGTTTTCTGGCAAGCACCGAGGCCAAGCGAATCGGGGTTTGCTTCAGCTGTCAGATTGCGCCGTGGCTGCCCATCGATGAATGGGATATGAGGATGGATGCCGTGGTCTGCCCCGATGAAATAATCTATACCGACCGTCAAGAACGGTCTTTTAATGATGACCCCCATATGGTATAATCCAAATATTAGGAGTGGATGATGCGTATTACCGGAGGTACCTACCGATCCCGTCAAATCCAGGCGCCCAAGGGCAACGAGACCCGTCCTACCTCGTCGGTGGTACGGGAGGCTGTGTGCAATCGTTTGGGGCAGCGGATTCCCGGGGCCATGGTACTGGACCTTTTTTGTGGAAGCGGAATCCTATCCTTAGAGGCCGTCAGCCGCGGCGCTCAGGGAGCCATTTTGGTGGATGTAAACCGGGAGGCCGCAGCGGTTGCCCGGCGCAATGTACAAGCCTTGGGTTTGGGCGATGTTTGCCGGGTGTATCAATCGGATTATCTCCGTGCGTTGTCCCTTTTTAAGCGGGATGGCCTTGGGTTTGATCTTGGCTTTTTTGATCCGCCCTACCGGAGCGGTTTTTATCAACGAGCGCTGGACCTTTCCTTTGACGGTGTGTTCAAAGAGGACGCCGTATGTGTCTGTGAGTTTGGCACCAAGGACGGTTTCCCCTATACGGGAAATGGCTGGGAGGTTACCGATATTCGCCGATATGGCAGCCGGTCCGTGGCGTTTATAAGGAGCAAATAGATGAAGATTGCGATCTATCCCGGGAGCTTTGATCCCGTAACCAGCGGCCATATGGATGTTATTTCGCGGTCTTCCCGCATTTTTGACCGCCTGATTGTAGCGGTACTGGAGAACAAACGCAAAACCCCTTCCTTTACGGTGGAAGAGCGGATGGAGATGATCCGCAAAGCGACCCTAACATTGGACAACGTAGAGGTTGGAACCTTTTCCGGATTAACGGTGGAGTATGCCCGCATGATGGGCGCTACTGCTATCGTCCGGGGCCTCCGTGCCATCTCGGACTTCGAGTCGGAGCTGGCTATGGCGGCTATGAACAAGCGCATGGCCCCCGAGCTGGACACGGTGATCCTATTTACCAGCTCGGAGTGGAGCTTCATTTCCAGCAGTTTAATCAAGGAGATGTGCTCCTTTGGCGGTGATATTCATGGGCTGGTGCCCGATTGTATCGCAAAAGAAGTTCAGAATAAACTGCAAGGGTGTGGAGGTATCAAATGAATATCTTTGAACTGATGGATCTTTTGGAAGATGAACTGGAAAACAGCCCGAACATTCCGCTATCCAGCAAAAAGCGGGTGGATGTGGAACGGTTTTACAGCATCCTGGATGAGATGCGGGAAGAGCTTCCAGAAGAGATCCGTAAATCCGAACTCCTTTTGCGGGAAAAACAGTTTATTCTGGATGACGCCAGGGTCCAGGCGGACGCTACCGTACGGGAGGCGGAGCGCCGGGCCAAGCAGATGGTAGAGGAAAACGAGATCACCCAGATGGCTCAGCGCAACGCAGAAGAGATCATCGCGGCGGCCCAGCGCAACAGCAAGGAGATCCGTCTCAGCGCTCGGTCCTATGCCGACGACGTGCTCTCCGATCTGGAGTCCTATGTGAAGGAATACTATGATCTGATCCGCAAGAACCGGGATTCGCTTTCGGTGAAGGCTCGGGATAACGCCCAGAGGGAGCCCATCCGGGAGACGCGGGAGGTTAAGGAGCCGGAACGTCAGGAGCAGCGCCGGCGGGGCCGGGATCGTGATCGGGATCAGGAGCCCGATTGGGATTATGAATAAGGCCGGTTTAGGGCAGTTAGCTAGGTTTAAAAGACAAAAGCACCGTTATTGAAACGGTGCTTTTTTTGTGGAAAGTCCCTGCGGTTTTCCATCACTATGTTTTTGTGGGAGGAGGCGAAAAATGGCCTCTATTGTTTTCCCTTTGTGGGCTTTTTTCGTTGATTGCGCATGTTATAAAGGGACATGGCTGCTCCGATGAAAGAAAGAAACACCACGCCGGCGATCAAGAGGGTGGCGTTGGCGCCCATCACCTGTTGAAAGGATAGGATGGGAGCCATGGTTTCCACATCCAAGGGAACGATGGAAAGAAGGATGCTGGCAAATAGCACGGATAGTATCCCGCCCGACAGCTTTGCTAGAAGAAAAGTGGAAAGACGGACGCCGGTTTTCCGCAGATAAAAAAGGCTCTGCCCAGCGACGCTTAGCCCTCCGAAAGTGATGATAAAGGTGCAGGCCAGCACTTTGGAGGAAAGGGGCGCAAGGGCGGAAGCAGCGTCTACGCAGCCGCCCGTCATTTCGATGGCGCCACTGAGGATAGCGGGCGCCAGATTGGGGGAGATCCCCAGGAGCCGGAAGGCAGGCGCAAGAACATTTCCCAGGGTTGAAAGAATCCCAAAGGAGTTGATGATGGAGATCAGCGCCGAGAAAAAGATGAGATAGGATCCCACCGACCAGAGGGCTACCGCAGAAGAGGCGATGGAATCCATCACAATCCCTGTAAGAGAGGGATGCTCCTGTTTTTTTTGCTTGGGTGGCTCCCGCCGGGAGGGCTGGGGGCTTAAAGTGAGGAAAGGGCGGTAGAAGATGCCTATGGTGATCATGGCGAGGTAATGGGCACAGGCAATGATGAGTCCCGCGCTTGGGGAGAGCAGCATGCCGGCGGCTACAGCTCCCACCATAAAGCTGGGGCCACAGCAGGAGGAAAGGATGGCGGTTCCCACCGCCTGCGGCCGGGTAAGGCGTCCCGCCTCATAGAGCTCCGCGGTGAGCCGTGCGCCCATGGGATATCCTGAGATAGCGGCCATAAAGAAGGCGAAGGCGCTTTCGCCGGGGAGCCCAAACAGGGGTTTCATGAGAAAGGATAGGTATTTGGTGATTCTTGAGGCCATTCCACTCTTTACAAGGATGGAGGTTCCAACATAAAATGGCAAAAGAGCGGGGAGAACGTTTTGTAAAAATGCGTTCAGTCCGCTGCGAGCTCCGACAAGGGCCCGTCCGGGGAATGCCGCCAGAAGGACCAGAAAGGCTATGCACAGGAAATAAAAGGTTTTTCGCTTGGTCATGGCAATCCCCCTCACATGTGATCATATTTATTCTGTGGAGTTGATTGATATGAACGCCGAGACCGAGAGAAAAAAAGTGGGCCTGGCCCTGGGGGGCGGCGCCGGCCGGGGATTTGCCCACATTGGGGTGTTGGATGAGTTTGTAAAGGCGGGGATTCCCATTGATTGCATCTGCGGGTGCAGCATGGGCGCCTTTATCGGCTCCATCTTTGCCGCGGGTACGGATCTGTCCATGCTGGCGCGGCTCAGCATCGAACTGACCGACAAGGACTTTTTCGACATCACCCTGCCCCGCAGCGGCCTCATCCGTGGGGAGCGCTTTCGCCAGCTATCCCGACTGCTTACCAAGGACAAGTGTTTTGAGGAGCTGGAGATCCCGTTTTCCTGCGTTGCATGCGACCTTTCCGCGGTGAAGACCGTGGTATTAAACCAGGGAAAGGTGTACGATGCCGTTCGGGCCAGCATCAGCATGCCCGGGATCTTTCAGCCCCATTTTATCGATGGGGTACTGTATGTGGACGGCGGCGTTTTGGACGTGGTGCCCATCCAGCAAACCCGGGATATGGGGGCGGATTACGTTATCGCTGTGGATGTAAGCTCCCCCTGCCTGCCTCGGGAGGTAAAGCCCAAAGTGTTTGATATTCTGATGCGAGCCTATGATATGGTGGGATATTATTACAAGCAGACCAAGATCTATGCGGGAGATATTTTGCTCCAGCCCAAGCTGGATGAGATCAACCCATACAGCAATTCCGACGCCGAGGAAGCCATTGCAAGCGGCAGGGAAGCGGCTAGGACGGCAATTCCGAAGATCCTGGAGGACCTTCGGGGACTGGGCGTTATAGGGTAATCAGCGGCGTGGTAAGCTCCAGGGCGGCGGGCCGTCCGGTGGCGATGGCATAGAGCTCGGTGGCCAGCATTTCCTTTTGAAAGATGGGATGCTCCGAAAGGGCTGCGGGTTTTGTGAATAGGGGCAGCGATCCCTCCTCCGAGAGCCGGGAAACCAGGGAGACGCTTTCCCGGCGGAACCCCAATAGACGCAGATAGGGCGGATTCTGGCGGTAGGAAGCCAGGTCCGCTTTTTTGATGTCCAGAAGCAGGCAGCAGAGAATGCGCCGGATGCGAGCGTGGGTATAGCGACGGGTAGCGGCCAGTTCGATGGTCTCTTCAAGGGTGTTAGCCCGCTGCCCCGCGGATAGCAAACGGTTTTCCAGTCCCTCGGTTACGTCTTCTAAAGCCGCGAGGCCCTCGCGAGGGGCGGTGCGGAGCCGATAGCAAATGAGCTGGCTCAGCTGTTCCAGAGCCGCCGGAGCGTGGCTGCCGGCCTCCAGCGCCACGTCCTCCGGCAGCCACGGGGGGAGCTCTCCCTGAAAAAGCGCCCGGCGGCATTGGGTGGCGGAAGCCGAATGGGATTCCCGATGGAAGGGGAGGACCTGCGGGCGCCACTCTTGTTCCAAAAGAGCTTTTTGATATTCCACGCCCAAAAGACTGTTGGCGGTAAAAGCCGTATCCGGAAGATCTGGAAGAAGCCCGCGCGTAGCTCGTTCCATGGCCACGGGATAGGGGAGGCCGCGGTCAAGGGCGTCCCGCAGCAGGGCACGGTAAGCTGGCGGCTCCTCTGCCTGCAAGGCGGCTACCGACTGAAGGGCAAACGGACTGCGGCACTCCGTTCCGAAGCAAAGAGTGTCCACGACGCCAGTGGAACGGAGGACGGCGACAGCGCCTCTGGCAAAGCCCTGGGCCGACTGAAGCGTGTGGATGACCGGCAGCTCCAAAACAAGGTCGGCACCATGCCGAAGGGCCCAGCGGGCCCGGGTCCATTTATCGTAGATGGCCAGGTCCCCGCGCTGAACGAAGGAACCGGACATCAGACAGACCACCGAATGCCCCTGTTCCTTAAGTGATTGGATTTGCCGGGCGTGTCCCTGATGAAATGGGTTGTATTCACAGATAATGCCGCAGACCATAGGTAGCCTCCTGCCGGGGTTTGGTTGCTTTATTATAGCATTGCAGGCGGAAGATGGCCCAACTTTTTGGGAAATCGCCTTGAACCGGGCAATCCAATGGTATAATATAGGGACGGAATCAAAAAATGCCAAAGATTGAAAGGAGAAATTCACCAATGGCTTTTTCAGATAGGATCCTAGAACGGGCCAAAGCGGACAAGCGCACCATCGTGCTGGCGGAGGGCTTTGACAAGCGGGTGGTCCAGGCTGCTGGCATGGCCCAGGCAGCGGGCATCGCAGACATCATCCTCCTGGGCAACGAGGAGGAGGTTAAGGAGCTGGCCGGGGATGTAAGCCTTGAGGGCGTACGGGTCATCGACATCGCCAAATCCGACAAGATCGAGGAGTACGCTTCCGCTCTGTACGAGCTCCGCAAGGAGAAGGGCGTTACCATGGAGAAGGCCACGGAGCTGGTCAAAAATCCCCTTTACTACGGCGTGATGATGATCAAACGAAAGGAGGCCGAGGGCATGGTGGCCGGCGCTGCTCACGCCACCAGCGATGTGCTGCGGCCCGCTCTGCAGATCATCAAGGCCAAGAAGGGCACCCGGACGGTTTCCGCCTTCTTTGTTATGACGGTGCCCGACGCTAGCTTTGGACACAACGGCACCTTTATCTTTGCTGACAGCGGTATGGTGATGAACCCCAACGCCGAAGAACTGGCCGCCATCGCCCTTAGCAGCGCTGAGACCGCAGAGTTCTTGTGCGAGATGGATCCCGTTATTGCCATGCTTTCCTTCTCCACCAAGGGCAGCGCCAAGAGCCCCGAGGTGGATAAGGTCATCGAGGCCACTCGCATCGCCAAGGAGGCTGCGCCCCATCTGAAGCTGGACGGCGAGCTGCAGGCCGATGCCGCCATCGTTCCCTCGGTGTGTGCCAGCAAGGCCCCTGGCAGCCCTGTGGCGGGCAAAGCCAACGTATTGATCTTCCCCGACCTGGGCGCAGGCAACATTGGATACAAGCTGGTACAGCGCCTTGCCAAAGCCGAGGCCCTGGGCCCCATCGTGCAGGGACTGGCACAGCCGGTAAACGATCTTTCCCGCGGGTGCAGCGCCGAGGACGTCATGAAGGTCATTGGCATCACCGTGGTGCAGGCTCAGGCCATCAAATAAGGAGGATCATTCCATGAAAATTCTGGTGATCAATGCTGGGAGCTCCAGCCTTAAATATCAGCTCATCGACATGGATGGGGAGAAGGTGCTGGCCAAGGGATTGGCGGAGCGCATCGGCATCCCCGGCAGCCTGTTAAAGCACAAGGGCATCAATGGCGAGGTGGAGATCCAGCGGGATATGCGGGACCACAACGACGCCATCCATATGGTGTTGGAAGCCCTTTTGAACCGGGCGCACGGCGTGGTGAGCGATCTCAGCGAGATCGGCGCCGTGGGGCACCGGGTGGTGCACGGCGGGGAGAGCTTCTCCGCCTCGGTGCTGATCGATGTATCCGCTCTGGTGGCCATCGAGAACAACATCGATTTGGCCCCCCTCCACAACCCCGCCAACATCATGGGCATCAAAGCCTGCGTAGCGGCCATGCCCGGCACCCCTCAGGTTGCGGTATTCGACACCGCTTTCCATGCCAAGATGCCGGAAAAGGCCTATCTCTACGGCCTGCCCTATGAGGCCTATACCGACTACAAGGTCCGGCGCTATGGCTTCCACGGAACCTCCCATCTGTTTGTATCCAAGCGGGCTGCGGAGCTCATGGGACGGGATATCAAGGATCTGAAGATCATCACCTGCCATCTGGGCAACGGCAGCAGCATCGCTGCGGTGGACGGAGGGGTATCGGTGGATACCAGCATGGGCCTGACCCCCTTAGAGGGCGTTATCATGGGTACCCGGTGTGGCGATATGGATCCGGCCATTGTCAAATATTTGATGGATAAGACCGGGATGACCATCGACGAGATGGACAATTATCTCAACAAAAAGAGCGGTATGCTGGGCATATCCGGCGTTTCCAGCGACTTCCGCGATATCGCTGCTGCTGCAAAGGACGGCAACAAGCGGGCCGCTATCGCTCTTGAGGCGTTTGCCTATCGGGTCAAAAAGTATATCGGCTCCTATGCCGCTGCCATGGGCGGCGTGGACTGCATCGTGTTTACCGCCGGCGTAGGGGAGAACGATGGCGGCGTGCGCCAGAACGTCCTTTCTGGCCTGGAGTGGATGGGCGTCGAGATTGATGAGACCGTCAATGCCACCAAGCGGGGCGAGATTGAGATTTCTACCCCCGACAGCAAGGTTAAGGTTTTTGTGATCCCCACCAACGAGGAACTGGTCATCGCCCGGGATACCCTGGCCCTAGCCAGATAGGGGGAACGCCATGCGAATTGGAACCACCGCGGTGGTATATACCCTGCGGTATCCCATCGAGCAGGTGATGGAACGGATCGCGGCAGCCGGCTTTGACAGCGTGGATCTGAATCTCTATTCCTTCTGTGGAAAGGATCACAACGCCATGGACTCCTTTCCCATGGCGGAGGATGGCTGGCGGGATTGGGCAAGATATGTGGGGGAGTGCGCGGAAAAGGCCGGCGTGGTCGTCGGCCAGGCCCACGCCCCCCAGTTTTGCATGATGCCTCAGGACGGCTCCTACCGGGAGCCGGAGGAGATCTTCTATCGAGCCATCGAGGCATGCAAGCTCATGGGGACTCCCCACTTGGTGTTTCATCCCATCTTCTATCGGGCTCGAATCCGGTCGGAAAGCCTGCTGGATGAGATCATGGCCTATAACATCCGCTGGTTTTCCACCCTGAAATCCACGGCAAGGGAATTTGGGGTAAAGGTGGCTCTGGAAAACTCCTTTGATTTTCCCAAATGCCAGGAGCCGGGGGATCCCCGCTATAATTTCACCACGGCGGAGGATATGCTGAACCTCTTATACGGGGTGGACAGCGAGATGTTCTGCTTCTGTTTGGATACCGGGCATGCCAATCTAGCGGGGCAGAATGTGCCGGAAATGGTTCGGGCATTTGGCGAAAATCTGGAGGTTCTCCATCTCAACGATAATTATGGGATGATCTCTCCCATCTATTCCGATGTTCATACGCTATTGGGATTGGCAAGCCTGGATGTGCCATCCATCTTTCAGGCGCTTCAGGAAATCGAGTATCGGGGAATCTACAATCTGGAATGCCGGGCCAACATGGCGAAGATGCCGGACGGGATCCTTGATCTGACCATGTCCTATGCCGCCCAGGCCCTCAAACGGTATGCCCAAGAGGCGGGGATCGTCTGATCCAAACGGGATTGTTGACAAACCCCCAAACCACGGATATAATCTATTGATGTTGAAATTATGAAGGATTTTGTACTGGACATTCGAGAGGCCTTGGCAAGGCCGGAGGACGCCATCGCTTTTCAGCTCTGCGGAAGGGTGGATTTGCCGCCTGATTGTGGAGTGGAAGGGGATGCCTATATTGGCGGAACCTGCCAGTGCATCGGTAAGAATCTCATGCTGGTGGAGGGCAGCCTCCGCTACCATGCCGCTGGACAGTGTGCCCGGTGCCTGGAGCCGGCTAAGCTGCCGGTGGAAACCCCCTTTGAGGAGCGGTTTTCCAGAACGCCCGATGATGAGGAGATCTTTCCCTTCACCGGGGATGTGATCGATCTAGGGGAGGCGGTACGCCAAGCCTTGATCCTGTCCTATCCCGACAAAATCCTTTGTAAAGAGGACTGCAAGGGGATCTGTCCCGTTTGCGGGCAGGTTCTGAATGTAAGAGACTGCGGCTGCACCGCCATGGGCAGCGATCTCGAAGAAGACTAACCGGTTCGGTCCGAGGAGGTGTATGGAGTTGGCAGTACCCAAGAGAAGAGTTTCCAGTACGAGAAGGGACAAGAGAAGGACCCACGACAGGCTCACCCCCCCCACGGTGGTGACCTGCCCTCAGTGCAAGGCCCCCGTTTTGCCCCACACCGCCTGCAAGAGCTGCGGTTACTATGATGGCGTCAAGGTGATGCGCACCCGTGAGGAAATCAAAGCCGCAAACGCCGAATAATATCGACCTGAAATTGGCAGCATTGTCTGCCTTTTTCTTTTATCAAAAAGTATATTCAGGGGTGAACCACTATGAAACCCGTAGTTGGGCTATCCTGTTCTTTTGAAGAGAACCGCTATTTTCTAAAACACCAGTACGCCGACGCCGTATTTGCCGCCGGGGCCATCCCCGTCATCCTGCCCTATGTTCCGGAGGAGGAGATCGCGCCGACTTTGGATCGGCTGGACGGCCTTTTGCTCACGGGCGGGGACGATGTTTCTCCCGCTTGTTATGGCGAGGAGCCTCATCCCAGGACTGAGGCTACCACGCCGCGGCGGGATCGGTTTGAGCTGTTGGCGCTGGAGGAAGCGTTTGGACGCTCCATGCCCGTTTTTGGCATCTGCCGGGGGCTGCAGATCCTCAACGTATATCTGGGAGGCAGTCTTTTTCAGGATATTCCGGAGACTTTTGGGGCGCACCATGAGGACGGGGTATTCCATCCAGTGTTGGTGGAGAAAGGGAGCGATCTTTATGGGCTGTCTGGTCCCCAGTACCGTAGCAACAGCTTTCACCATCAGGCGTTGAACCGGCTGGGCAGGGGAATCACCCCCATCGCCTACAGCTACGAGGGGATCGTGGAGGCGATATCCCATGAGAGGGAAAACGTCTTTGGAGTGCAGTGGCATCCCGAACGCAGCGATGACACGGTTTCCCATGGGTTGTTTCGGCGATTTGTAACCTTTGCGGAAGCCTATCGCCGGGGCAACGGTTGAAGGAACCGGCTTAATTCAGTATAATAATACTGTTTATCCGTATAATTTGGAGTGATCCGTATGATAAAATTAGCCATCGACGTGATGGGTGGAGACAACGCGCCCCAGGCGATTCTTGAGGGGTGCCTTCAGGCCCTGGAACAGAGTCCATCGCTTTTCCTGTATGCCTGTGGAGAGGAGAATGCCATTCGCAGCTTTCTTTCCGGCAGGCGCTATGATACAAGCCGTTTGGAGATCGTGCCGGCCAGTGAAGTGATCTATAACGAGGAGCATCCCGTGGAGGCGGTTCGGAAAAAGAAGGATTCCTCCGCGGTGGTAGCCTTGACTCTGGTAAAGGATGGCAAGGCCCAGGGGGCGGTTTCCGCCGGTAGTACCGGCGCGTGGCTGGCCGGCAGCACCTTTATCGTCCGGAGGATTGCCGGCATTCAGCGTCCGGCCCTGGCCCCCCTGCTGCCCACGTTGGATGGGAGACAAACCCTTTTGATTGACTGCGGCGCCAATGTGGACTGCCGTCCTCAGTACCTGGCTCAATTTGCCGTAATGGGATCCGCCTATATGGAACGGGTGGTGGGCGTTCAAAATCCCCGGGTCGGCCTTCTCAACAACGGAGCTGAGGAGGGAAAGGGCAACGAATTGACCAAGGCGGCTTATCCGCTTCTACGGGCGACCGGCGTCAACTTCGTGGGCAACGCCGAAGCTCGGGATATGCTGTCTGGGCAATTTGACGTCATCGTATGCGACGGATTTGCGGGAAACGTAGCCCTGAAGACCTCGGAAGGGGTAGGGCAGATGCTCTTTTCCCTCATCAAGCGGGAGCTGACCCGCAACCTGCGGAGTAAACTTGGCGCCCTTCTTTTGAAGCCTGCGCTCCGCAATATCGTAAAAAGCACGGATTATTCCTCCTATGGAGGAGCCATCCTATTAGGGGTCAACGCCCCGGTGGTGAAGGGCCATGGCAGCAGCAATGCCAAGGCTTTTTCCGTAGCGATCCTCCAGACGGCCTATATGGTAAAGCAGGACGTGGTAGGTACCATTCGGACGGCGATGGAGGAGCGTAAAGCCCAGGAGGAGGCGGTTTCCGCCACGGAATAAGGCCTGGGCCATCATTCCTATTGAATTTGGAGTTGGTAGACGCATATGTCTCAAAAAGGATACGAGCGGCTGCAGGAAAAGCTGGGATACCGTTTTTCCGATGTGGAGACCCTGAAGCGGGCATTGACCCACAGCAGCTTTGACGGCGATAAGTTTCATAATAACCAGCGTTTGGAGTACCTGGGAGACGCGGTACTCCAGTTGATCGTCAGCGACGAGCTTTTTAAGGTGGAAACCTTTTCCGAGGGACAGATGACCCGCCTGCGGTCTTTGATCGTCCGGGAGGAGGCGCTGTACGCCGCGGCCAAGGAGTTTGGCCTTGGGAACATGCTGATCCTGGGCAAAGGCGAGGAGCTTTCGGGGGGGAGGGACAAGTCCTCCATCCTGGCTGACGCCATGGAGGCGGTCATCGGCGCCGTGTACTTTGACGGCGGTCTGGAGGCCGCCAAGGAGGCCGTTCTGCTGCTGATGGACAATGCCATTGAATCCGCGCTCATGGCGGAAACCGACGTGGACGATAAGACCCTTCTGCAGCATCTGTGCGCTACTACCTTTGGAGAGGACGTTCACTACGAGACCATTGCCAGCGAAGGACCGCCCCACCGGCGGCTGTTTACCGTTTTGGCCAAGGTGGGGGAGCGAAAGCTTGCTACCGGCCATGGATACAGTAAAAAGCGAGGCGAGATGGAGGCCGCGCATAGGAGCCTGGCGTTGCTAAAGGAACAGGGAATAGGATAATCCGTAGCTTATAATGGGGGGGATCGCGATGCGGAGTGGGAAATTGCTTGGCGTAATGTTGGGGTTACTGCTCCTGCTCGCTGGCTGCGGCGCTTCTCGGACAGAACACAGCGGTTTGACGCTGAGCCGAGTTCGGGAACTGGCGCAAAAGGAGGCGGCGCCTACTTGGTCGGATTTTTCCGAATACCAGGGACAGGAGACGGGTTCCGGCCTCTATATCATGGTGTATCCGCTGGACGACGCGGACTATTCCGTTTGGGTCGGCGGCGCTAATTCGGAGGAAGCGCCCATGTATGTCCGCCTGGTGCGCGACGATGATTTGGACGATTACATCGACCTTGGCTGCGGAGACATGGATGAATTTTTGAACTAGGCTGCCTGCCCGGCATCAACCGGGCGGTGGGCTGTTGATTTGTGGAGGTTCGGGTTTGCATCTAAAAGGGATCGAAATTCAGGGCTTTAAGTCCTTTGGGGACAAGGCCCACATCGAGTTCAGCCCCGGCATTACCGCCATTGTGGGGCCCAACGGCAGCGGCAAGAGCAATGTGGCCGATGCCGTTCGCTGGGTTTTGGGGGAACAATCCGCCCGGGCACTGCGGGGCGCCAAGATGGAGGATATCATCTTCTCCGGCACGAAGGAGCGCAAGCCCCTCTCCTTTTGCGAGGTAGTACTCACCTTTGACAACGCCGATGGCGGCCTGCCCCTAGAGTATACCGAGGTGGCGGTTTCCCGGCGGCTGTATCGCAGTGGGGAAAGCGAATACGCGATCAATCGTTCTCCCTGTCGGATGCGGGATATCCTGTCCCTGTTCTATGACACTGGAGTGGGCCGGGATGGGTACAGCATCATCGGTCAGGGCAAGATCGAGGAGATCCTTTCCCAGAAAGGGGAGGAGCGCCGAGCCGCCTTTGAGGAAGCGGCGGGCGTCATGAAATACAAGGTCAACAAGCAGGAAGCGCAGCGGAAGCTGGCCAATGTGGAAAACAGCATGGTGCGGGTGGCGGATATCATGGCCGAGCTGGAAGGCAATTTAGAGCCCCTTTTTCAGCAGTCCCAAGCCGCCCGTGAGTTTTTAGAGCTGCAAAGCCGGCTTCGTGAACTGGATATCACTTTGTTTGCGGATCAATATGAGCGCAATACCGGACGGGTGCGGAAGCTGGAGGAGGAAATTCAAAGTCTTGAGCGTCTGGGCGCAGAGGCCAAGGATCGGGAAACCGCGCTCCGGGAGGAGGAGGAACTCCACCGGGAAAAGCTTGCTCTGATGGACGGCCTGTTGGAGACCGCCCAGGAGAAGCGGTTTCAGCTGGCCCAAGCGGCCAGCGCCGCTCAGCGGGAGCAGGAGCTTGCCGCTCAGCGGCACGCGACATTGGAGGAGACCCTCAACCGCTTGGAGGGAGAAGCGGAGCGGGATCGCCTACTCTTGGAGGAGGTAGAACAGGCGCTGGGGGCTCTATCCGGCACCAAGGAAGCCGATACCCAGGGACTTCAGACCCAGTTGGACGCCCTTATTTTGCAGCGTGAGGAGATCCGCAACCGGCTATCGGACCTGGAGGCGCGCCTGGATCGGGAAAAACAGGCTCATTTGGACGCCCTTGCGAAGGAAGGGGAAAAGAAATCCATTCTGGCACGCCAGGCCGCCATTTTAGAGCAGGCGGGCGTTCGCTTGGCGCAGATCAACCAGGCCTTGGATCAGCAGGATGCGGAGCGAAATCAGCTTATGGAGGAGCAAAGCGGCGTCCGGCGGGAGCGAGAGGCTGCCGGAGCGGAATTGGAGCGGCTCCGCTCTGCCCGGGAGGCTTTGGTCAGCCGGGAAGCCGCGCTGCGGGAGCGGCTCCAGACGGCGGACACGGCCATCGCCCAGGAGGCGGAAAAAGCCCGGGCGGCGGACCACCGGGCGACCATTCAACGGGATCTCAAACGCAATTATGAGGGATACAGCCAGACGGTACGGCTGCTCATGCAGGACGTCAGAGAAAAGGGACAACCGGTTTCCCGAGGGGTCTATGGCCCGGTAGGGGATTTGATCAAAACTGAGGCTCAGTATGAAAAGGCCATCGGACAGGCGTTATCCGCCGCCGCTCAGAATATCGTGGTGGAGGACGAGGCCACCGGCAAGGCATTGATCGCTCATCTACGGCGTATGGATTATGGCCGGGCTACCTTCCTGCCCCTAGCGGCTCTCAGGCCGCGAACCTTTGGTGGGGAGATCTCCCGCTATCTGTCCATGGACGGAGCCATCGGCCCTGCTATGGATCTGGTACGGTTTGATCCCGCTATCGTTCGAGCGGTAGAATACCTTTTGGGCCGGACCCTCATCGTACGGGATATGGACGCTGGCATTGCCATTGCCCGGGCGGCGGGAAATAGCTTTCGATGCGTCACCCTGCTGGGGGATATTCTGAACCCAGGCGGCACCATGACGGGGGGCAGCAATCGGGATCGAGGATTTCTTTCCCGGGACCGTCTCATCGCAGAGGCGGAACAGCAGCGGGACGAATGTCTTCATCGTGTGGAAAGCTATCAGGCAAAGCGACAGGAGCTGGCTGCGGAACAGCACAAGGCCGCTCAGGAATTGGAAGCCCTTTCCGCAGGGCTGCAGGACGGCCGAGTCCTGGAAGCACAGATCTTGGAGAAGGCCGACGCCATTGCCTATCAATTGGAACGGGTGGATCAGGAAACGGCCCGGCTGGCTACGGAGCGCCAGCGGATTGCTGTGATGATGGAGGAAGCGGCTCCCAAGGAGGAACAGGATCACCGGGATGTGGAGGCTCTGGCCCAAGAGGTTTTGGAACTGACACGGCAGGTAGCGGCGCTTCGCCAGGAGGCCGAAGGGGTGGAAGGCGAAATCGTTACCCGGCAGGTAAATCTTTCTGCGCTCTTGGGAGAGCGCTCCGCCGCTGAAAAGGAGCGGGGAAGGCTCACCCGGGAAAGGGATCGTTTGGTCTCCGCCATCGCGGCAGGCCGGGAGTCCCTAAAGGTGGCGAAACAGGAGCTTGCTCTCTTGGAGGAAAGGACCGCGGATCGGCAGAGGGCCAAGGACAGCGCCAACACCCAGATGTCGGAAAATGACGCTGCTTTGGAGCAGCTGAGCCGGGAGCGCCAGCGGCTGGATATTTTGATCCGAGAGGCTTTGGCCCATCGCGAGGAGATCGCTGGAGCCGCCGCAGAAAACCGGGATCGCCGGTATCGGATGGGAAATCAGCGGGAACGTCTGCTGGCGGAAACAGAGGCTTTGGAGACCCGCATGTGGAACGATTACCAAATAACCTTTGCCATGGCTCAGGAGAGCCGGCTGGAGATCAAGACATCGGCGGCGGTGGCAGAGGCCGGCTCCATCCGTAACCGCATGGCGGAGATGGGGACGGTGAATCCCGGCGCCATTGAGGAGTACAACCGGGTGCGGGAACGGTACGATTTTCTCACTGAGCAGAATGCAGACCTTCTCAAGGCCAAGGAGGATCTGCAGCGTCTTATTGATGATCTCATGGGGGAGATGCAGGAACGGTTTATCGGCCAGTTCCAGATCATCAACCAGAACTTCCAGCGCACATTCCAGGCTCTTTTTAAGGGTGGAGAAGCCCGTTTGGAGCTATCCGATGAAAACAACGCTATGGAGTGCAACATCGAGATCATCGCTCAGCCGCCGGGAAAGCGGCTTCAGAACATCTCCCTTTTGTCGGGTGGGGAGCGGGCGCTGACGGCCATTGCCATCCTGTTTGCCATGCTGGACTTAAAGGCCACGCCCTTCTGTATCCTGGATGAGATCGAGACCGCCCTGGATGATGAAAATCTCCGGCTGTTCGCCGATTACCTGGGCAATTACGCGCAGAAAACCCAGTTTATTGCCATCACCCACCGGCGGCCTACCATGGAGGCCGCAAGCGCCCTTTACGGGGTTACCATGGAGGAAAAGGGCGTCAGCAAGTTGGTATCCGTCCGCTTTGAGGACGTGGGATAGGAGGAACGCATATGCTGCAAAACACCAAGTCCGGGTTATTGAAGCGCCTGGCCCGTTTCTTCACGGGGGCGCTATCCGACGATTTCTATGATGAGCTGGAGGAGGCGCTGATCCTCTGCGACGTGGGAGCTGAAACCACCATCCATGTGGTGGATACCCTGCGGGAGCGGGTCAAGGAAAAGGGCATCAAGGACGCCCAGAAGGCCAAGGAGGAACTGGTGGAGATCATCACCGAGGTGCTGACCCCTGCGGGCGCTGATCCCAATTTCCACTACCCCCTATTATTGCTGGTGGTTGGAGTGAATGGAGCGGGGAAGACCACCGCCATCGGCCGTCTGGCCCACCGGTTTACCCAGCAGGGAAAGCGGGTTTTACTTTGCGCGGGGGATACCTTCCGGGCTGCCGCCATCGAGCAACTCGACATGTGGGCCGGACGCGCAGGAGTACAGATCATCAAAAGCACCATGGGAGCGGATCCTGCGGCGGTGGTGTATGATTCCATCATGGCGGCCAAGGCCAGGGGCACCGATGTAATCCTCTGCGATACCGCCGGCCGGCTGCAGAACAAGAAAAACCTGATGGATGAGTTGGGGAAGATCACCCGGGTGGCGAAGCGAGAGTTTGAGGGGGAAATCAAGACCCTTCTGGTGCTGGACGCCAACACCGGTCAGAATGGGATTTCCCAGGCAAAGGAGTTTGGTCAAGTAGCCCAGGTGGACGGCATGATGATTACCAAACTGGATGGCACCGCTAAGGGAGGCGTAGCCTTGGCTGTGGCCCATGAGCTCAAGTATCCGGTGTGGTATTGCGGCATAGGGGAACGGATGGAGGACATGGAGGCCTTTGATCCCCGGAAGTTCGCCCGGGAAATGATTGGATAACGCCAAGAATCCAATAAAGGCGCGGGTTTCCGCGCCTTTTTCTATTGACAAAGCCGCTGGCGAATGGTAGACTTCACAAGGTGTAAAGCACAATCCCTTTACAGGAAGGCAAGATGGAAGAACGTATTTGGACCGGCTTATTGTTGGATTTTTATGGCGGGCTCTTGACGGAGCATCAGCGCAGCACCCTGGAATTATACCTCATGGAGGATCTTTCTTTGGGGGAGATTGGGGAACAGCTGGGCATCACCCGCCAGGGAGTCCGGGACGCCATCGTGCGGGGGGAAGCGGCTTTGCGAAAGGCGGAAGAAAACGCCGGTATCGTGGCGCGGTACCTCACCTTCCGGGAGCGGATGGAGGAGGTTCGGCGTTTGGCCCAGGGGCAGGAAACGCTGCTTCGGGAACTGGACGCAGCGATGGAAATTTGGGAGGGTGACTGATGGCCTTTGAAGGATTGTCCGAAAAACTATCCAAAGTCTTTAAAAAGCTCTCCAACCGGGGCATGCTCCGGGAATCCGACGTCAAAGAGGCTATGCGGGAGGTTCGCCTGGCCCTTTTGGAGGCGGATGTAAACTTTAAGATCGCCAAGGAGTTTGTGGCTAAGGTATCCGAAAAGGCGGTGGGAGAGGAGGTTCTCCGCAGCCTGACCCCAGGACAGCAGGTGGTGAAGATCGTCCATGAGGAGCTCACCTCCATGATGGGCGGGGAAAACGCTAAACTGGCGGTCGCAAGCAAGCCCCCCACGATCATCGTGTTGTGCGGTCTCCAGGGCGCTGGCAAAACCACCTTTGCGGCAAAGCTGGCTTTGTACCTGAAAAAGCGGGGGAAAAAGCCTTTGTTGGCCGCTTGCGATATCTACCGCCCGGCGGCGGTGGAGCAGCTGATGACCGTGGGAAAGGCGGCCGAGGTGCCGGTATACTCCATTGAGGGGGGAAAACCGGTGCAGATCGCCCAGGGCGCTGTGAAACACGCCCGGGACGAGCTCTTGGATACCGTGATCGTGGATACCGCGGGCCGGACCCATATTGACGCGGATATGATGGAGGAGATCCAAGCCGTATGCTCCGCCCTCAATCCCGCTGAGGTACTGCTGGTGGTGGACGCTATGACGGGCCAGGAGGCGGTAAATATCGCCTCTTCCTTTGATCAGTCGGTGGCTCTAAGCGGAATCGTGCTTACCAAGCTGGACGGCGACACCCGGGGCGGAGCGGCCCTCTCCATGCGGGCGGTGACGGGAAAACCCATCAAGTTTGCCAGCGTTGGAGAGAAGCTGGAGGATGTGGAGGTGTTCCATCCCGACCGGATGGCATCCCGGATCCTGGGCATGGGGGATGTCCTGTCCCTCATCGAAAAGGCCCAAGAGTCCTTCGACATGGAGCAGGCGAAAAAGCTGGAGGAAAAGCTCCGTAAGAATGAATTTACCCTCAATGATTTTCTGGACCAGATGGCTCAGATTCGCAATATGGGCGGCGCCGAGCAGATCATGAGCATGATGCCCGGTATGGGCAAAATGAAGGTGCCCAACCAGGAGCTGGATCAAAAACGCATGGCCCGCATGGAGGCGGTGGTTCGCTCCATGACGGAGCAGGAGCGGCTCCGGCCCGAGATCATCAACGCTTCTCGCAAACGGCGGATTGCCAGAGGCTGCGGCCAACAGGTCAGCGATGTAAACCGGCTGCTCAACCAGTATGAGTCCATCCGCAAGATGGTTCGGATGATGAAGGGCGGCAGAAAAGGCGGTTTTAAACTGCCCTTCTAGGGCGGTTTGACATAATTCAACCAAGGAACAACGATAAGGAGGAACTAGTATGGCAGTCAAAATAAGGCTAAAGAGGATGGGCGCAAAGAAAGCTCCTTTCTACCGGGTTGTGGTGGCGGACAGCCGCACCCCCAGGGATGGCCGGTTCATCGAAGAAATTGGGTATTATAACCCTCTCACCGATCCCGCCGACATCAAGATCGACGTGGAGCGGGCCCAGTATTGGGTGAAGAACGGCGCGCAGCCCTCCGACACCGTTCGGGCCATTCTGAAGAAGAGCGGCGCCATCAGCTAAGGGGCACACTATGGAAGAATTAATCACCTTTATCGCCCAGAACCTGGTGGATCATCCTGAGGATGTGAAAACCGTGGTCAAGGGAACGGAGAACGATGTAACCATCGAACTCTCGGTGCATCCCGACGATATGGGCAAGATCATCGGCAAGCAGGGCCGCATGGCCAAGGCGCTGCGGACCATCGTGAAGGCGGCGGCCGTCAAGGAAGGAAAGCAGATCCATTACAATGTCGAGATCATTTAACGACGATTACGTCCGCATCGGGCTGATCCTAAAGCCCAAGGGGATCAAGGGAGAGCTGAAGGTACAACCCTTAACCGATGATCCGGAGCGGTACCGTGGGCTTACGGAGGGATACTTGGAGCACAATGGGATCATGGATCCCGTGAAGGTTTCGGTAAACCGCATTGAGCCCGACGCCGTCTATCTTTATATTGGCGGGGTGTATACCATGTCCGCGGCGGAGGAACTCCGAAACGCCTATCTGTGCGTATCCAGGGAAAACGCCGTTCAGCTGCCCGAGGGCACCTGGTTTATCCGGGACCTGACCGGCATGGCGGTCTATGTGGAGGCGGAACGCGTGGGTACCTTGACCGAGGTGCTCCAGACCGGCGGCGTGGATGTATACGTGGTGGAGAAAATCGAGGGAGGCCGGATGCTGTTTCCCGCTCTGCGCCGGGTGATTCACCGGGTAGACGTAGAGGAGAAGCGCATGGTTTTACTGCGGGAGCCTCTTCTTGAGGTGGCGGTCCATGAGGATTAGCGTACTGACCTTGTTCCCCGATATGATCCGGAGCGTGGTAAACGAGAGTCTCATCGGGCGGGCCATCAAGAACGGCATTCTGGAGATTGCCGTGTACGATATCCGGGACTATGCCCAGAATAAGCACCGGCATACCGATGATTACCCCTTTGGCGGCGGCAGCGGCATGCTGATGACCCCGCAGCCCCTGTTCGATTGTATGGAAGCAGCTATGGCGGCCTGTAAGGCGAAGCCTCATCGCATCTTCCCATCCCCCCGGGGGAAGGTGTTTGACAATGACACCGCCAAGCGGCTGGCTGGCATGGAGGAGATCATTCTCCTGTGCGGCCACTATGAAGGGGTGGATGAGCGCGTGGTGGATGCCTTAATTGACGAGGAGATTTCCCTGGGGGATTTTATCCTGACGGGAGGGGAAATCCCGGCCCTGGCCATCATCGACAGCACCGCTCGGTATGTGGAAGGGGTTTTGGGCAACGCGGCATCCACCCAGGAGGAGTCCTTTAACATGGGCCTTCTGGAGCATCCCCAATACACCCGTCCCGCCAACTTCCGGGGTATGGAGGTGCCTGAGGTGCTTCTATCGGGAAACCATAAGGAGATTCAGCGGTGGTGCCGGGAGCGGTCGTTGGAATTGACCTACCGTCTCCGACCCGATCTTCTGGAAAAGGCGGAACTGAGCCCGGCAGACCGGGCGTACTTGAATCAATTAGAAGAATATTGTCCACGGGAGGATGGCATGCTATAATGCAGAGGCCGGACTTGTGGGAAAGTTTGGAGGAATAGGCAAATGAATGAAGTCATCAAGAGCATCGAGAAGAAACAGCTGAAGGAGAACGTGCCCGAAATTGCCATTGGGGACACCGTCCGGGTGTTCGTAAAGGTAGTTGAGGGAAACCGGGAGCGGCTTCAGGCCTTTGAAGGAGTCGTCATCGCCCGGAAGGGCGGCGGACTCTCCGAGACCTTTACCGTGCGCCGGGTTAGCTACGGTATCGGTGTGGAGCGTACCTTCCCTGTGCACAGCCAGCGCGTGGATCGGGTAGAGGTGGTCCGCCATGGCCGTGTTCGCCGGGCTAAGCTCTACTATCTCCGGGATCGTGTGGGCAAAGCCAGCAAGCTCAAGGAGCGGTAAAGCCTGTGGGGGCAAGCCCCTGTTTCAGTTTAGCTTTTGTACCTTTATTTACCACAGGATAGCCTTTCTATCCTGTGGTAAATTTTTATCCTGGGTAGATTTTATGATATACTGTTGGTAAATTCAGGGGTTTATCCTTATTTCCATTGGAGGAAGCGATTTGCAGATCAACTGGTATCCGGGCCATATGGCCAAGGCAAAGCGGGAAATGGAGGCCAACATTGGCCTCATCGACTGCGCGGTGGAGCTCCTGGACGCCCGCGCGCCTTTGGCCAGCCGAAACCCGGATTTAAAGCAGATGCTGGGCAACAAGCCCAAGATCACGGTACTCAACAAATCCGATTTGGCGGATCCCGACCTAACCAAGGCTTGGCTATCCTATTTTGCCGATGAGGGAGAACGGGCGGTGGCCTTTTGCGCCAGCCGTTCCGGCGGCAGAAAAGAGGTGCTGGGCGCCATCGAAGGGGCTACGGCTGAGATCGTGGAGCGGTGGCGAAAGCGGGGGGCCAAGAAAACCCTCCGGGTGATGGTATGCGGCATTCCCAACGTGGGGAAGAGCAGCCTCATCAATAATCTTTCGGGCGCTGGACGAACCAAGACCGGTTCAAGGCCCGGGGTGACCCGAGGCAAGCAGTGGGTGCGGCTGACCCCTTATCTGGAGCTCATGGATACCCCCGGCGTTCTATGGCCCAAGCTGACCGATTTGGAGGGGGCTAAACGATTGGCCTACCTCAACGCCATCAACGACGACGTGATCTCCTATTATGAACTGGCGGTAGAGCTTTCCAACCTCTTGTATGAACAAAAGCCTAGGCAACTGGCGGAGAAATACGGTATGCCTCAGGGGGAGGACGCGGAAGCCATCCTTCGGGCAGTGGCCAGAACCAGGGGGTTTTTGCAGAAGGGACAGGACTTCGATCTGGAGAAAGCCGCTCGGGTTTTGATGGAAGAGTTTCGGAGCGGCAAGCTGGGACGGTTTACTCTGGAGACTCCGCCCCAGGAGGAGGCGCCTTCATGAAGCCTACTCAGAAACAATTGGAGCGCATTGGACGTATGACCGCCCATGATCAGGAATACATCGATCTCTATGGCGCCGTCTGCGGCATGGATGAGGCGGGCAGGGGCCCCTTAGCGGGGCCGGTCTGTGCTGCCTGCGTCCGCATGCCCTTGGAGGATTTGATCTATATCGTCAATGATTCTAAAAAGCTGTCGGAGGCCCGGCGCATCCAGGCCAGTGCAATGATCCGCGAGCGAGCGCTCTGCTATGGCATCGCTTTCGCTACGGTGGAGGAGATTGAGACCCATAACATTTTAAACGCCACCCGTTTGGCCATGCATCGGGCCTATGAGGCCATGGGAGCGGACGCATACCTCTTGTGCGATGCTGTGGAGCCCGCTTCCTTGGGGTTGACGGGAAAAGGAATTATCAAGGGAGATGGGCTCTCCTACCATATCGCCGCCGCATCCATTTTGGCGAAGGTGGAGCGGGACGGCCTCATGGCCCGCTTAGCGGAGGAATATCCTCAATACGGCTTTGAACGGCACAAGGGGTATGGCACTGGCGAGCATGTAGCTGCCATTCGGACCTACGGGCCCATTCCCGGCGTTCACCGAATGAGTTTTTTAACCCGGATTCTCCATGGATAATCAGTCAAAGGGCAAGCGGGGGGAGGCCCTGGCCGAAGCTTATCTGGTAGAACATGGATATTGGATCTTGGCTCGGCGGTACCGTTGCCAGCGCGGGGAGAACGACTTGATCGCGCAAAGGGGGAATACCCTCTGTTTTTGTGAGGTCAAGGCGCGTTCTGGCCTTCGGTATGGATCGGGGGCTGAGGCGGTCACCAGGACAAAGCGGTTTGCCGCCACGCAAGCGGCTATGCATTATCTGATGGAGCATCCCCATCAGGGGCCTCTGCGGTTTGACGTACTGGAGGTGGATCTATCCACCGGCCAGGTGCGGCATATTCCCTCTGCTTTTGAAGCAGTGCTGGACTAGAGCAGGGGGACATCAGATAAGATATGCTATACTATACAAAAAACGGCAAGGGAGCGGCCAGGTGAAAAAGAGGTTCTTGATCCTTCTTCTTTTGGGATGTCTTTTGGTATGCAGCGGCTATACTATGGGCAACCAAATACCGGAGGACGCATATGGCAATGGCACGGAGGACGCATATTGGACAAGCCAGGGGACGGAAGGCTTTTCCTTTGAAACCAACAGCACGGAGGGCAGCCAGGGCATCCGCCTGGCCCTTTCGGAGGCGGGCTATGGCAGCGCCTCCTGTACCGTGCCGGTGGCGCCTGGAGCCATCTACCGTATCTCCTACTATGTAAAGATCGTGGGGCAGGGGAAGGTCTACTGCATTCCTCAACAGCTGGAAAGCAGCCGATCCCCTGTTTCCGTGAGCCAGGAGGGGGAGTTTGTAGAGTTTTACGGGCTTACCGCGCCCGATCAATCCACGCTAACCCTTTCCTTCCATCTGGGGGATGAAGCCGCCACCGCCCAGGGCAGTGCGTCCATAACGCAGATCCGGGTGGAGGAAAGCGATTCGGTGCCGGAGGGCGCTTTATACGTCTGGCTCTACGACAATGTTGCCTGGGAAGCCCAGAATACCGCTACCGCCACCTTGGAAACCGAGGATACCGCGTCAAAAAACGGCGGTGTTCTTGGGGTGGTTCTGGTGGTCCTGGCGTTTTTGCTTGCGGCAGCGCTGATGATCCGCTTTCGGGTGTTTGACAGCCCCCTGCTGCGGCCTGCGTCCGGCCGGCGGGTATGGATTCCCATTGGCATCGGTGTGGCCATATCCCTTATCCTGGGAGCCGTCACCTTTGGCCATCCCACAGATATGGTCAACTTCTCCTCCTGGGCTCTTCACGCCGGAAAGGTGGGACTGCCCAATTTCTATATCTCCGGCATGTGGGCGGACTATCCGCCGGGATATATCTATGTCCTGTACGTAATCGGTCTGATCGGGAACCTATTTCAGCTTCAGGTGGGATCTGTGGGACTGAACTTTTTGATCAAGCTGCCCTCCATTCTCTGCGACGCCGCCTGCGGCTATTTTATCTATCGTTTGGCCAGAAAATCCCTTGGAGAGCGGAATGCGGTACGCCTCTGCGCCTTCTATGTGCTAAACCCTTTGATCCTCTTTAACAGCGCCGTTTGGGGCCAGATGGACGGGGTGCTGGCTCTTTTGACGGTGCTGATGCTATACGCCTATTTACAGGAGAAAAAGCCCCTCTGCGCCGTGTTCTTTGTGCTGGGAGTTCTGGTAAAGCCTCAAATGCTGATGTTCGGGCCCATCATGTTGGTGGCCTTTCTGCGGGATGTGGTTCATCGCCCCAAGCAGGAGCTGCTGGCTACCCTATACAGCATCCTAGCGGGAGCTGCCACCCTCGTGCTGGTGGCCCTGCCCTTTACTCTAAAACAGAATCCTCTCTGGCTATGGGAAAAATACGCGGGAGCCGCGGGACTATACCCTTACGCTACCGTCAACGCTTTCAACCTTTACGCCTTGGTGGGAGCCAACTGGGCGCCCGATACCGGGATCTTCTTCTTAGGGCTTTCCTACCGAACCCTGGGGATTGCCTGCATCGCTCTGATCTGTATTCTGGCAGGAGTCTTCCATGTATTGAGCCGAGATAAGCGAACCCTCGTGCCGGTGGCCGCCTTTTTGGTGTGGGGGATCTTTGCTCTGGGCCACAATATGCACGAGCGCTATCTATTCCCGGCGGTCTTGTTGTTGGTTTGGGCCTTCTTGCTCTTCCGGGACCGCCGAATGCTCTATGGAGCGGCGATCGCCTCAGCGGTGACCCTTCTCAACGCAGGTTTGATCCTCCTCTACCCGGCGGGAAATATTTCCCAGGGGATCGTTGCGGCCATCAGTGGTCTCAATCTTGCTGGCTTTGTATACTGTGCCGTGGCGGTAATAGGGCTCTGCTTCACATGCAGGAGGGGGGAGCCCACAGAATCCTCATTGACGGAGGAGCCTACGGCGGAAGAGCGGGCTGCCGCTGGGGAGGCGGAGGCCATTGCCAAAGCGCGAAATACCATCGCCTGGGGGATTCCCAACGTGGAGGCCAGGCGACATGGCCGAATGAGAAAGTGGGATTACCTCATCGTTCTGGCCATCGCGCTGGTCTACGGCTGTTTGTCGCTTTACAACCTGGGCTCTACCAACGTACCGGAATCCTATTGGCGGGAGCGGGAAGCGGACGTCTCCTATGTGGTGGATCTGGGAGAGGAACGGGATCTGGGATATCTCTATTACTACCCTGGCATTGGCGGCGGCACCATGGAAATCGCCTTTTCCCTGGACGGGATAAGTTATGATAATGCCCTATCCATCGTCACCAAGGAGGGGGATATGTACACCTGGCAGCGGGTGGACGCTCCTTACCGGGCCCGGTACCTGCGCTTTACCGTGATCCGTCCCGAGATTTTCCTCAACGAGATGGGAATTTATGACGCAGCGGGCAACCTGCTTCCCGTCCAGGCAGAGGGAAAAATCGCCAAACTCTTTGATGAACAAGACCGCATCGATGAGAATCCCGGCTTTTTGACGGAGATGTATTTCGATGAAATCTACCATGCCCGGACAGCCTATGAGCATATCCTGGGGATGAAACCCTACGAGAACTCCCATCCACCGCTGGGCAAGCTGTTCATCTCCCTGGGTATTTTGGCCTTTGGCATGAATCCCTTTGGTTGGCGCATTGTAGGAGCCCTCTTTGGGGTGGCGATTTTGCCTTTGTTCTATGTTCTGGCCAAACGGCTCTTTAAACGAACCTCTTTTGCGGCTTTTTCTACCCTTTTGTTGGCCCTGGATGGGATGCTGTTTGTCCAAAGCCGCATTGCCACCATTGATACCTACGGCGTATTCTTCATTCTGGCCATGTGCTATTTTATGTACGTATACTGGGAGATGAATTTCTTTGTCGATAAGCTCTCCCGCACGTTGATTCCCTTGGGGTTATCGGGAATCATGTTCGGCCTTGGCACCGCCAGTAAGTGGATCGGCATCTATGCTGGAGGCGGTTTGGCAGTGGCCTTCTTTACCACCCTATATAAGCGATACCGGGAGTATCGAGCGGCAAAGCTGCTGCTTTCCAGCGGGGAAGGGGCGGCGCCGCATCTGCGCATACTGGAGACCTTCTGGCCCAATACCATCAAAACCCTCTTGTTCTGCTGCGTCTTTTTCATCCTAATCCCGGTGGCCATCTACCTTGCCTCCTATCTGCCCTATTTCCTGTGTGCTGAAGCGCCTTATGATCTCAAGGGGGTCATAGGCGTACAGGAATTTATGCTCAGCTATCACAGCGGCCTGACGGCGACCCATCCTTATCAGAGCCCCTGGTATCAATGGCCCGTGGTCTACCGGCCCATCTGGTTTTACAGCGGAACCAACGTAGGTGAGGGAATGATGAGCAGCATTGCCAGCTTTGGCAATCCCCTGATCTGGTGGGGTGGCCTGCTGTTTACCATTTACAGCATTATCACCTATCATCGGCGGACCCGTGGGGAGAAGCGGGCGCTGTCCTTCCTCTTCATTTGTCTGGGCGCAGCGTTCCTCCCCTGGACCCTCATCACACGGGCCACGTTTATCTATCATTACTTCGCTTCGGTGCCCTTCATCATTCTACTGACCGGATTTGGCTTCCGATGGCTGGAAAAGCGCTTCTCCCAGGGCTGGTTTAAATGGGTCTATCTTTGCATATGCCTGGGCGTGTTCTGCCTTTTCTATCCCGTGTGGTCGGGAATGGAGATCGGCGCCCAGTGGGCCATGGATCACCTGCAATGGTTCCCGTCCTGGTGGTTCTTCCGATTATAAAATAGGGGGATGAGGCCGATGCTGGCCAAGGTCAACAGCTATGGCATATTGGGCATTACTGGATATCCCGTTACCGTGGAGGTGGACGTGGCAAACGGCCTTCCCATGTTTGACATCGTGGGACTTCCGGACGCCTCGGTAAAGGAATCCCGGGAGCGGGTGCGCAGCGCGCTCCGTAACGGGGGATTTGAGATGCCAAATCTTCGGATTACGGTGAATCTGGCTCCAGCCGATATCAAAAAGGAAGGCGCGCTCTACGATCTTCCCATTGCCCTCGGCCTTCTGGTGGCCTCGGGACAGTTGGATGCCGATGCCCTTTTAGGCTATACCGTCATTGGCGAACTTTCCCTGGACGGCACCGTGCGGAGGATTCACGGGGTATTGCCCATGGCAATCGACGCCCGGCAACGAAATGTGCCGGCTATGCTGGTTCCCATGGAAAACGCCGAAGAGGCCGCTTATATTCAAGGCATCGGCGTCTACGGCGCAGAAAGCCTCTCCCAAGCGGTAGGACACTTAAGAGGAGAGGCTCCCATTGCGCCCTTGATTGGCCGGGAGTGGAGGCCAGGAAGAGAGGACGCTCCAGTACCGGATTTTGCCGATATCCGAGGCCAGGAGGGCGCAAAACGAGCCATGGAGATCGCTGCGGCGGGAGGACACAATCTTCTGCTGATCGGCCCCCCGGGATCGGGTAAGACCATGTTGGCGCGAAGCCTTGTGGGGATCCTACCGGACCTCAGCTTTGAAGAGGCTTTGGAGATCACCAAGATCCATTCGGTGAGCGGTGCTTTGAAAAACGGGCAGGGCGGCATCCTATCCATCCGCCCTTTCCGGGCGCCCCATCATTCTGCCTCTACCGCCGCTTTGACGGGCGGCGGCACCCGGGCCAAGCCCGGGGAGGTGAGTCTAAGCCACCTTGGGGTGCTTTTCCTGGATGAACTGCCCGAGTTCCGCCGGGATGCCTTGGAAGCATTGCGCCAGCCTCTGGAGGACGGCTCCGTTACCGTCTCCCGGGTGACGGCTTCCATGACCTATCCCGCTGATTTCATGCTGGTTGCCGCCATGAACCCCTGTCCCTGCGGTCATTATGGTACCGAGCAATGCCGCTGTACCCCCCTGCAGATCCAGCGGTATTTGGGCAGGATCAGCGGCCCGCTTTTGGATCGCATCGATATGCATGTGGAGATGGGGCCGGTAACCTATTCCGAACTGACAGAAGGGCCAAGTGGGGAACCCTCCAGCGCTGTGCGGGAACGGGTAAACGCTGCTCGGCGGACGCAGGCGGAGCGCTTTTCCCGTAAAGGCATCTACTGCAATGCCCAGTTGGATGCAGCGGGGCTCAAGAGACACTGCCAGACCGACGCCTTGGGAGACCGGATCTTACGACAGGCTTTCGGCGGGATGGATCTATCGGCCCGAGCCTATACCCGAATTCTAAAGGTGGCTCGAACCATCGCGGATCTGGATGGCAGCCAAGAGATTCTGGGCCGTCATGTGGCCGAGGCAGTACAATACCGCAGCCTTGACAGAAAATATTGGGGGGTGTAGTATATGTCAAATTCCAAGTTGATCTATGCGGTCTGGCTCAATGCCATCGAGGGAATCGGGGCCAGGCGGTACGATGAGATATGCCGGCGTTTTGGCTCTCCTCAAGAGGTATTTGAAAACGCTACCCGACAAGAGCTGCTGAAAATCCCCTCGCTGGGGGAACGAATCGCGGAATCCATTCTGGAGCATAGAACCCAACAGGCCCTGGATTCCATTGAAAAGGATTTGATGGAACAGGACGCGCGGGTTTACCTGCGTGAGGATGAGGGCTATCCCGCCATCCTCCGGGAGATTGCCGATCCGCCGCCCATCCTTTATGTAAGGGGCAATCTTTCCTTTGAAGGTCTTCGGATGCTTGCCATGGTTGGGACCCGGCATCCTACCCGCTATGGAAGGGACATGGCCTACCGGCTTGCTCAGGAGTTGGGAGAACAGGGGATCACGGTGGTTTCCGGTCTTGCCCGGGGGATTGACGCCTGCTGCCATGCTGGAGCCCTTGCGGGAGACGGAACCACCATTGCGGTGCTAGGCTGCGGGGTGGATGTTGTCTATCCCGCCGAAAACCGACGGCTGTATCAGCAGATCCAGGAGAGGGGACTGGTGATCTCCGATTATCACTTTGGCACCAAGCCCATCGGCGCCCATTTTCCCGCCCGAAACCGGATCATCAGCGGCTTATCCCGGGGAACCGTAGTGGTGGAAAGCAAGATAAAGGGCGGTAGCCTCATCACCGCCGCCTATGCGCTGGAGCAGAATCGGGATGTGTTTGCGGTGCCGGGAAATATCAATCAGGAGACCGCAAAGGGCACCAATGCGCTTATCGCAGACGGTGCTAAGATGGTTCAGGGAGCCCACTCCATCCTGGAGGAGTACCCCGATTGGGGCGGGGCATTCCAGCCCAAAGCTGGATCAAAGATGCCGGATCTCCAGCAGCTGGAGCCGGATGAACGGCGGATTGTCCAATTATTATTGGAGGGGGAACTCCCCTTTGATTCGCTCATGGGACAGATGGGGATGACCGCAGGCAGCCTGGGGGCTGTCTTGACAATCTTGGAGATAAAAGGAATAATAAAACAGTTGCCGGGACGCATTTACTGCATTAGCTGACCGGCGGAGGAATCTATGGAGCAAGAAACCACCAAGAAGACCACGACCAAAAAGAGTACTGCGGCTTCCGCCACGGCAAAGAAAACGGCGGCCAAGGCCGGTTCTAAAAAGACAACTAAAAAAACCACCGCTTCTAAGGCAAAAAAGACCAAGGGAGACCATACCCTGGTGATCGTTGAGTCCCCGGCCAAGGCTCATACCATCGGCAAATTTGTAGGTAAGGATTATAAAGTGATTGCCAGCCAAGGCCATGTGCGGGATCTTCCTGCAAAGCAGCTTGGGGTGGATGTGGAAAATGGATTTACCCCCAAGTATGTCAACCTTACCGGGCGCAGCAAGATCATCACCAACATCAAAGCCGAGGCCAAGGAGAGCAAAAACGTTCTTCTGGCCACCGACCCAGACCGGGAGGGAGAGGCCATCAGCTGGCACATTGCCCAGGTGCTCGGCCTCAGCGAGAACGATCCCTGTCGGATCGAGTTCAACGAAATCACCGAGGGAGCGGTAAAAAGCGCTCTGAGCCATCCCCGCACCATCGATATGGGACGGGTCAACGCCCAACAGGCCCGGCGAATTCTAGATCGATTGGTGGGTTATCAAATCAGCCCCATCCTATGGCGTAAGGTGAAGAAAGGCCTTTCTGCTGGACGGGTGCAGAGCGTTGCCGTTAAGATCATCTGTGAGCGGGACCGGGAGATCGAAAAATTTAAACCCGAGGAGTACTGGAGCATCACCGGCGCTTTTACCGAGCTGCTCCATAACCAGCAGTTTTTAGCCAAGCTGGAGCGAATCAAGGGAAAGAAGGCCGCCATCCAAAACGAGGAGGAGGCCAAGGCGCTGGTGGAAGCCGCAAAGGGCGCGGCGTTTACCATTGCCACCGTAAAAAAGGGCCAGCGGATGCGCCGGGCCCAGCCTCCCTTTACCACCAGCACCATGCAGCAGGAGGCCAGCCGCAAGCTTAACATGACCCCGTCCGTCACCATGCGGGTTGCTCAGAGCCTATATGAAGGCGTGGACATCCCCGGCCAGGGGGCGGTGGGCCTGATTACCTATATCCGTACCGACAGCATGCGCATCAGCGCCGAGGCAGCCGCGGAGGCCCGGGAATATATCGCCGGCCGGTTCGGCAGCAACTATCTGCCCGCAAAGCCCAACGTATACCGGAACCGTAAGAGCGCACAAGACGCCCATGAGGCCATTCGTCCCACCTCCCTTCAACGGACGCCCCAGAGCCTTTCCGGAACCTTGAACCGGGACCAGCTGCGGTTATACGAACTGGTTTATAATCGGTTTGTCGCCAGCCAGATGGCCCCCGAGGTATCCGATACCGTCACCGCCGATATCGTCGGCGGCGACTTGACGTTCCGTTCCACCGGTTCCATCGTCCGGTTTGATGGCTATCGGGCCATCTACACCGAGGGCCGGGACGAGGAGGAGGAAAAGGATCAGCGGCTCCCAGAGCTCATCGAGGGAACGGCCTGCCGGATGGAAAAGGCCGATCCCAAACAGCACTTTACCCAGCCTCCGCCCAAGTACACCGAGGCTACGCTGGTCAAAGCGCTTGAGGAGCGGGGAATCGGACGTCCCAGCACCTACGCTACCATCATCTCCACCATCCTGGACAGGGAGTACGTGGAGCGCCAGAGCCGGCAGCTTTCCGCTACGCCCCTGGGATTTTTGATTACGGATATTTTGGAGCAGTACTTTACCAACATTGTGGATGAGGAATTTACCGCAGGCATGGAAAATACCCTGGATGAGATCGAGGAAGGGGAGGACTGGCAGCAGGCGGTAGGTGCGTTCTATGGGCCTTTTAAGGAAAGCCTGGACAACGCTGAAAAGAATATGGAACGGGTGAAGCTTCCCGAGGAGGTCACAGACGAGCCCTGTCCCAACTGCGGCGCTATGATGGTCATCAAGAGCGGTCGATTCGGCAAGTTTTTGGCCTGCCCCAACTATCCCGAATGCAAGACCACCAAGCCCCTCATTGAAAAGACGGGAACCAAGTGCCCTAAATGCGGCGGCGATGTGGTAAAGAAGAAAAGTAAAAAGGGCAAGGTGTTTTACGGCTGCGCCAACTATCCCAACTGTGATTTTGTTTCCTGGGATATGCCCTTGGATGAAAAATGCGAAAAATGCGGCGCCTATATGGTGCAGCGGTGGGGCAAAAATAAGCGCCCCTATAAGCAGTGTTCCAACCCTGAGTGTCAGAATCGGGTGTTTGGGAACGGGAAGGAAAAGAAGGAAACGGAAGGACAGGATGAATAGCGTATCGGTAGTGGGCGGCGGCCTGGCAGGATGCGAGGCAGCCCTCCAGTTGGCCCGCCGGGGTGTGGACGTCACGCTGTATGAAATGAAACCCGCCCGGTTTTCGCCCGCCCATCGCTCCCCAATGTTTGCGGAATTGGTGTGCAGCAACTCCCTCAAGAGCATGAAGGAGGACAGCGCCCCATACCTATTGAAATGGGAGATGGAACAGCTGGGCTCCATTGTGATGGAGAGCGCCCGCCGCTGCGCCGTTCCGGCGGGTGGGGCGCTTTCAGTGGATCGGGAAGCCTTTTCCGGCTATATCACAGAGCGGATTGAACATCACCCTCACATTCGGGTGATCCGCGAGGAGCTAACCCATCTGCCAAAGGAGGAGCGCGCCATCATCGCTACCGGCCCGCTGACCTCCGCCGGGTTATACCGGGAGATCACCGATCTTGTAGGGGAATCCCTCTATTTTTATGACGCAGCAGCCCCCATCGTGGACGGCGCTACCATTGATCTTTCCCGGGCATACTTTCAGGGACGGTACGACCAAGACGCAGACTATCTCAACTGTCCCATGACAAAGGAAGAGTACGACGCCTTCTATGACGCGCTGGTTTCCGCTCAAACGGCGCCCCTTTCGGAGGAGGATCAGAAGGTCGTCCATTTTGAGGGATGCATGCCCATTGAGGCCATGGCAAAACGGGGAAGGCAGACTCCTCTGTTTGGTCCCATGAGCCCTAAGGGGATCTATGACCCCGTCACCAATAAACGGCCCTATGCCGTGGTGCAGCTTCGCCGGGAGGATCAGGAGGGTACCATGTTCAACCTGGTGGGCTTCCAAACCAATTTGACCTTTCCGGAACAGCGCAGGGTATTTCGGATGATTCCCGCTCTTTCTGAGGCTGCTTTTTTCCGCTATGGAGTAATGCACCGAAACACCTTTCTCCATTCCCCCAGCCTTTTGGATGAACGGCTACGGCTGAAATGCCGGCCAAACCTTTCCTTTGCGGGACAGATCACCGGCGTTGAGGGCTATGTGGAGTCGGCTGCCTGCGGCATTTTAGCGGGGATTTTTGCCGCCCATGAGGTTTTGGGAAAGCTCCAGCCGGAGTTTCCCCATACCACTGGCCATGGCGCGCTTTTGCGCTATGTAACGGCCTACGGCGGTTCGGATTTTCAGCCCATGAACATGAACTTTGGAATTCTTCCCCCTATAACGGGAATAAAGGGAAAGCGGGAGCGGCACCAGGCCGCCGTCCAGCGGGGGAAAGAGGATTTGCTTGCTACCATGGAACGCTATCAACTATGGGTTTAAGGAGGAATGACTTTTGTTTGAAGGAACCACCATCGTCGCGGTCAAGCGGGAGGGCGTCTGCGCCATTGCCGGGGACGGTCAAGTGACCATGGGTCAAAATACGGTGATGAAGAACACCGCCCAGAAGGTACGGCGGCTTTATAAGGATCGGGTGGTGATCGGCTTTGCAGGAAGCGTAGCCGACGCCTTTACCCTTTCGGAGCGGTTTGAAAACAAGTTGGAGCAGTTTTCCGGCAATCTACGCCGCGCGGCAGTTGAATTGGCCAAGGAATGGCGGGGGGATAAGATGCTCCGCAACCTGGAAGCCCTGATGCTGGCGGCTGATAAAGACGATCTGCTTTTGATCTCCGGCAATGGAGAGGTCATCGATCCCGATGACGGTGTGGCGGCCATCGGCAGTGGCGGAAACTTCGCTCTGGCGGCGGCGCGCGCCCTTCGGCAAAACACGGAGCTGTCCGCTTCCGAGATCGCCCGAAAATCCATCGAGATCGCCGCGGATATCTGTATCTTTACCAACCGTAACATCACGGTTATGGAGGTGTAACTATGTCGGATTTGGTACCTGTAGCGGCCCATCCGGGCTCCCAGCGGGAAGCGGAACTGACCCCCAGGGAGATTGTGCGGGAGCTGGATAAATACATCATTGGCCAGGCAAACGCAAAGCGGGCAGTCGCTGTGGCGCTTCGTAACCGTTACCGCCGCAGTATGCTCCCCCCCGAGATACAGGGGGAAATCACGCCTAAGAACATCTTGATGATGGGACCTACCGGCGTTGGAAAGACCGAGATCGCCCGCAGACTGGCCAAACTGGTCAATGCTCCCTTCATCAAGGTGGAGGCCACCAAATTTACCGAAGTGGGCTATGTAGGCCGAGACGTAGAATCCATGATCCGGGATCTCACCGAGGCAGCCATCCGCATTGTAAAGGAGGAGCGGCTGCAAAGCGTCCAGGAAAAGGCGGAACAAGCGGCTACCGAACGCTTGGTTGACCTATTGATGCCCCAGAATCAGAAAAAACAACAGCCTTCCGGGGGAACCCCCCTTGCCTCCATCTTTGGCGCGGCCATTCCCAGCCCCCAGAAGTCCATGACGGAGGAGGAAAAGGACGAATACTATTCCACCCGAAGCTCCATTGCTTTTCAGCTTAATTCCGGACTCCTGGAGAACCAGATCGTGGAGCTGGAGGTGGAGGAATCCCAGAACAACATGAATATGTCGGCCATGGGGATCGATATGAATATGGGAGATCTCCTTGGACCTTTGATGCCCAAACGCAAAAAGCTTCGCAAGATGCCGGTTTCCGACGCCCGGCGGGTATTGACCGCCGAAGAGGCTGATAAGCTCATCGACATGGATGAGGTTACCCGGGAAGCGCTTCTGCGGGCGGAAAACCACGGTATCGTGTTCATCGATGAGATCGATAAAATCGCTGGACGGCAGAATGCCGGCTCGGGGCCCGACGTATCCCGGGAAGGAGTTCAGCGGGACATTCTGCCCATCGTTGAGGGCAGCACCGTCATGACGAAGTATGGCCCCGTTAAGACCGATTACATGCTGTTTATCGCTGCGGGCGCCTTCCATGTGAGCAAAGTAGAGGATCTGATTCCAGAGCTGCAGGGACGCTTCCCGGTGGTGGTATCCCTGGATAGCCTCACCGCAGAGGATTTTGCCCGTATCCTGGTGGAGCCGGATAACGCCATCACCAAGCAATACGCCGCCCTTCTATCCACAGAAAATGTAGCCATCGACTTTACTCCGGACGGCGTCAGCGCCATCGCGGAATACGCCTTTAACGCCAACGAGACCTCGGAAAATCTAGGAGCTCGCCGACTGTATACCATTATCGAGAATCTGCTGAACGATGAGATGTTCATGGCTGACGGCAGCGAAAAAACCGTTACCGTCAACAATGCCTATGTAACGGAACGGCTGAAGAGCGAATACGATCCCCAGGAGCTGAAAAAATATATTCTGTAAACGGCATTTGATCCACCGTGATCACCCGGACGGCTTCTGCCGTCCGGGCAGATTACTCTTTGTTTCGCGCCATTCGTTCGTGCGCCCCCACCGGGAGTCCTTCCCATCCAACCAAGAAGAACAAGAGGCCAGGCGTCCTCTGAGACAACGCCGGTAACAATCCTACGAAAGAGGTTGAAACATTGGAAGCAAACACACAGAACCAACAAAACCAGAAAAAGCCTACCGGGCAGAACCGAAGGCGCCGACGTCCCGCTTCTCCCAAGGGAGAAGCGTCGGCCCAGCCGGCTGCAAAGGCGGTAAAGGCCCCCCAGGGGGAGCCGCGGAAGAAGCAGTCCCAGGGTGAAAGTAAAAAAGCCGCTCCCAAAAGAACTGCGGCAGCCAAGACACAGCAGCCAACAAAGGAGCAGAGCGGCACCAGCCGTACCCGTAGAACCCAGCGAAAGCCCAAAGGGCAGGGGGGCAAGAGCCAGACGCCCCTTCGTATCATTCCCCTTGGCGGTCTTTCGGAGATCGGGAAGAACGTCACCGCTTTTGAGTACGGGAACGATATCATCGTGGTGGACTGCGGCTTTGCTTTCCCCAGTGACAGCATGTTGGGCATCGATTATGTGATCCCGGATTTTTCCTATCTTGTGAAGAACAAGGATAAGGTTCGAGGCATCCTAATCACCCATGGACACGAGGATCACATCGGCTCTTTGCCCTATCTGCTCAAGGAGGTAAAGGCTCCCATCTATGGAGGCGTGCTGACCCTTGGTTTGATCCAGTACAAGCTGGACGAGCACCGGATCCAGGGGGTGCATTTGCAGCGGATCAAGGATGGGGAAAGGGTAAAGCTGGGCTGCTTTGAGATTCAGTTTATGGCGGTGAACCACAGCATTGCCGATGCCTTTGGTCTGCGGATCAAGACCCCGGTTGGAGATATCGTCCACACCGGTGATTTCAAAATCGACCACAGCCCCATCGATGGCAAAAAAATGAACCTCTCCGCCTTTGCGCGCGCAGGAGACGAAGGCGTTCTGCTGTTGATGAGCGATAGCACCAACGCCAACCGGCCAGGCTTTACGCCCAGCGAACAGCGGGTGGCGGAATCCCTGGATCGGTGCTTTGCCGACGCTACCGGCCGGGTTATCGTAGCCACCTTTAGCTCTAACGTAAGCCGGATACAGCAGGTCATCGACATCGCCGAAAAACGGGGAAGAAAAATCTATTTCGCGGGGCGCAGCATGTCTAAGATTGTGGAAATCGCCTCGGAGCTGGGATATATTCGATTGAAAAAAGGATCCCAGGTGGATGACCGGCGGCTGGACTATCTGGAGCCAGACCAGGTGGTGATCATCACCACCGGCAGCCAGGGGGAACCCATGAGCGGCCTGGTGCGGATGAGCCGGGACGAACACCGTTATGTGAGCCTTCGGGCCGGGGATATGGTGGTCATCTCCGCTTCCCCCATCCCAGGCAACGAGAAAGCGGTATCGGGAGTCATCGACCGCCTATACCGCAAAGGCGTTCATGTGGTGTATCATGACACCATGGAGGTGCACGTATCGGGCCATGCCCGACAGGAGGAGCAAAAGCTCATCATGGCCCTCACCAAGCCCAAGTTCTTTATGCCGGTCCATGGGGAATACCATCACCTGCTAAGCCACGCCCATACCGCTATGGCCTATGGCATTCCACAGGAGAATATTATGGTTGCCGAAAATGGCAACGTGTTGGAGCTGACCCAGGACTCCTTCCAGGTTGTCGGCGAGGTGCCGGCGGAGCCCATCCTGGTGGATGGCAGCGGAATCGGCGATGTAGGCAACGTGGTGCTGCGCGACCGGCAAGTACTAGCCTCTGAGGGGCTGTTCATCGTAGTGGCAGCGGTGGATAAAAACGGCAAGCTGGTGTCCGGTCCCGACGTAATCTCCCGAGGATTTGTATATGTCAAGGAGAGCGAAGCGCTCATGGATAAGGCCAAGGAAGTGGCCAAAAAGGCCATCGACGCGGTTACGGCGGGAGAGGAGCATGTGGAATGGGGGGCGCTGAAATCCGCCATCCGCAGTGCGGTGAAAAACTATCTATACAACCAGACCAAACGGAATCCCGTGATCCTGCCCATTATTGTTGAGGTTGATTCAGGAGGCAAAAAATGATAAGCTACGATAAAGCGTATGAACTCGCCCGGGAATTACAGTCCAGCGAGGAATACCAGACCTATATGGCGGCGAAGGAACAGGCCTTTGTCAATGAGATGAATAAGAACCTCTATAAAGAGATGAAGACCATCAGCTACGCCATGAACGCCGCCTACCTGGCGGGCCAGCAGCCCGATGCGGAGCTGACGGAAAAATACCAGAAGCTCATGGGAATTCTTAGCTTGAATCAGGAGGTTATGACCTTTATTCAGGCGGAGTACCGCATCAACCAGGTGATGGGGGATATTTTCAAAATCCTGTCCGAAGCGGTGGACATGCAGTTGGACTTCCTCTCGGAATAGGGATGCAGTTATAGGGGGCAACGACATATGAGCGAACGCGGACACGGCGCCCGGGACCGTCGGGACCGGAACCGGACGGCAGCAAACAATAGGAAACGGATGAACAACCGGATCAGGAGTTTTAATCTGGACGCCATTTTTTCCAGAATCTCCCGTTCCACCAAGATTTTTATCATTAGCTTGGTGATCGTGCTGTTGCTGTTTGTTGGTGTCTGGAAGTTTGTGGACAACAAATATTTTGCGCCGGTGGATTCCCGGTCCAAGGAATCGGTTGTTGTGGTCATCAAGACTGGGTCCGGCCCCTCCACCATCGCCAATCTGTTGGAGGAAAACGGTTTGATCCGCAATGCCAGCATCTATAAGCTGTATTTGGATATCAACGATAAGGCCAGCAAGCTGAAAGCTGGCACCTACGAGTTATCTCCATCTATGACCATGGCGGAGATTACTGAAAAACTGGTGATCGGCGGTTCAGCCAGTCAGGTGGTCAAACTGGTGCTGAAGGAAGGCCAGACGGTGGAGGATCTGGCGCAAACCCTTTTGGATATGGGGGTCATCCAGAGCAAAGAGGATTTCCTCAAGATTATGCAGACGGGAGAGGACTATAAAGGATATTCTTTCATCGATGCGGCATCCGGGGAACCGGGCCTCAAATATGTTATGGAAGGTTACATGTTCCCGGATACCTATGAGATTTACATCGATTCCGATCCGGATGTGATCATCAAGAAATTCTTGGATCGCTTTGAGAACATCTATTCTCCAGAATATGCCGCTCGGGCTGAGGAACTCAACATGACCACCCATGAGGTAATCACCATGGCTTCGGTCATCGAAAAGGAGGCACGGTCCGGCGACTTTAAAAAGGTCTCCGCAGTGTTCCATAACCGGCTGAACCAGAATATGAAGCTACAGTCCTGTCCTACGGCGCAATATGTCCTGGGAATCAAAAAGCTGCGGCTTACCGCCGAGGATGTGTCGGTGGATTCCCCCTATAACACCTATAAATACGCCGGGCTGCCGGCCGGCCCCATCTGCAGTCCAAGCAAGCTTGCCATTGAGGCCGCGCTTTGGCCAGATGAAGACTTTATGAACCAGGGCTATCTCTACTTCTGCAGCAAGGATCCCGCCAGTGGAGAGCTGGCTTTTGCCAAGACCCTGGAGGAGCACAATGCCAACAGCGCAAAGTACCAGGATGTTTGGGCGGAGTGGGACCGCAAGAACGGATATTGATTAACCACTACATGAAGAGAGAAAAGGGGCTTTGGGTTGAAAAGCCCCTTTTGTTCGAATATAATATAGATGCAATTTGGCAATATTTCTTAACAAATTGTATTAATTTTTAAAATATCGGTGGCATTTTGAAAAAAATATATATTACTTGTTTACACTTAAAACATGGCGGAGTAGAAATGGCCATTGTCAATCTTGCCAATGCGCTCAGTGAGCGCAACTTTGATGTAGAGATTCTTTGTACTTATCACATCGGAGAACCTGCCTATCCGTTGAAATCAAATATAACATTACGTTATTTGACAAAGGAGAAACCAAATAAAACAGAATTTAAAAGGGCACTGCAAAAAAAGAATCCTTTTTTACTTTTAAAAGAAAGTATTCATGCAGTTAGAATTTTATATCATAAGAAAAAGACGATGAAAAACGCACTGTCTCAAATTGAAAATGGTGTTGTGATTTCCACAAGAAACGAGCATTCATTGTTATTGTCTAAATTTGGTAAACCTGGAGTTTTAAAGGTCGCCCAATTGCACAACGACCATCAATTTAATAAAAAGCTGATTAGTAGCATTCAGCGGGGGTATCAAAATATTGATTATTTATTGCTTCTTACAAGTAAGGCGTGTAGAGAGATCGAGAGCTTTTTAGAGGGGTATAATAATAAAACCAAGTGTTTGAATATCCCAAATTTTATCAATCCAGTAAAGTTTTCTTCTCCGATCCAGAAGAAATATCAAGTAATTGCTGCTGGGCGCCTTCATTCTGATAAAGATTTCTTCTGCTTGCTTCGCATTTGGTCGCGGATAGCCCCCCAATATCCGAATTTGATGTTGAAGATTGTTGGGGAGGGAGAACTAGAGGATTCACTGAAATCTCAGGCCAGCCAACTTGGTATCTCAAAACAGGTTCTCTTTACAGGGGTGCTTTCACATGATTTGCTCATGGCTGAGATGGCACAATCAATTTGCTACTTGCTCACTTCTAGAATGGAGAGTTTTGGCCTTGTGCTTGTTGAATCCATGTCCTGCGGAACAGTCCCGATTTCGTTTGATGTGCGGGTTGGTCCCGGGGAAATAATTGAAGATGGAATCAGTGGTTTTTTAGTTCCTGAACGGAATGAAGATATTTTTTCTGAGCGCATTGTGCAGCTTTTAAGCGATTCATCCTTGAGACAGAAAATGGAGATGGCCGCAAAAAAGCGAGCAGAATATTTCTATGAAGATCGCGTGCTCCAGCAATGGCTTGCGCTCTTACAACAGTAAATCCAGTTGCACGAGGACATTATGTTAAAAGATTACTTCAAACATCTTTATTGCAAAAGCCAAATAGATTTTTTCAATGAAGTGTCGCGTGCTTTGGATGCTCAGGAAAAAATGTTTGTAGTTACAGCCAATCCGGAAACCATGATGATGGGGGAAGCACAGCCCGCTTTTGACGCGGTACTATGTAAAGAGGATGTTGTGATTATCCCTGATGGAATTGGTGTTGTCTGGGCCGCCAAAAGCCTTGGTCTGGAGTCCCACGGTCGATTGCCTGGCGTTGAACTAGCTGAATATCTCATTGAATACGCCAGCAAAACAAGGAAAAGTCTCTTTTTATATGGTGCACAGGAGGAGTCCATTACAGCATTAGTCAAGAAAATTCAAATGGATCATCCGGATGTGGTCATTGCAGGTTATCGCAATGGCTATGACTATTCAGATGATGAGGTTTTCCAAGAAATTTTGACGTTACAGCCAGATATTGTTATGGTTGCGCTTGGCATTCCCCGGCAGGAATTGTTGATTGATCGTTGGTATCATCGTTTTCATAAAGGCGTTTTTGTAGGTGTTGGAGGTACCTTTGATGTGCTCAGTGGAACCAAGCGGCGGGCTCCAAAGTTTTTTCGCAGCTTGAACATGGAATGGCTTTATCGTATCTTACGGGAACCGAAACGGCTTGGCCGCTTTTATCGTAGTAACATACAGTTTTTGCGTCGGGTTCGAAAAATGAAAAAAATGGAGTTCTAATCATGGCAATCAAGGTGATGACGGTTTTTGGAACGCGACCGGAAACAATAAAAATGGCTCCCGTCGTAAAGGAATTGGAATCCCGGTCAGGGATTGATTCCATCGTCTGCGTATCTGCTCAACACCGTGAGATGTTGGACCAGGTCCTTTCCGCGTTCGATATTATTCCTGATTTTGATTTAAATATTATGACCCAAGGACAAACTCTTTCCGACATTACCACCCGCATTTTAAGAGGGCTTGAGGATGTCATAAAACAGGTTGCTCCCGACCTGATATTGGTTCATGGAGACACTACCACAACTTTTTCGGCCTCTTTGGCTGCTTTTTATCATCAGGTTGCAATTGGACATGTAGAGGCAGGCCTTCGAACCAATGATAAATATTCTCCCTTTCCAGAGGAAATGAACCGACAGATGGTCGGAATACTAGCCGATCTGCATTTTGCTCCTACGGAGCAGGCGAAACAAAATCTATTACGAGAAGGGAAACCATCTAGTCGGATTTTTGTGACCGGGAATACTGCAATCGACGCTCTACAGACGACGGTGCGGGAGGATTATCAGAATAATCTGCTGACCTGGGCGGAGGGGAGCCGGCTTTTAGTATTAACCGCCCATCGCCGGGAAAATTTAGGGGAGCCCATGTATCGAATGTTTCATGCCATTCGCCGCATTCTTGAGACCCACTCCGACGTTAAAGTGATCTATCCTGTTCATCTCAATCCGATCGTCAGTCAAGCCGCCCAGGATGTGTTTGGAGATTGCGACCGTGTGCGTTTAGTGGCTCCGATGGAGGTCATTGATTTTCATAATCTGCTTCGCAGAGCGTACCTAGTGCTCACCGACAGCGGTGGAATCCAGGAAGAAGCACCTTCATTGGGCAAACCGGTTGTGGTTTTACGGGATACCACAGAACGCCCCGAGGGAATTGCAGCCGGTACTTTAAAGCTGGCAGGAACGGAAGAGGAGACCATCTTTCGTATTGTGGATGAACTGCTGTGTAATCAGGCAGAATATCAGCGTATGAGTCGATCTTCAAATCCCTATGGAGATGGATATGCCAGTAAGCGAATCGTAGATGCTATTTTGGATCATTTTTGTCGATGATACTTTTCAAACCGCTCTTAATGGGCGGTTGTTTTTCCCTCGGAAATTCAACATTCTATCTCCTCCTGACGCATAAGGTAAAAGGAGCCCAGTCGTTGACTAGGCTCCCTTATTTGCATTGGGAGGTATAAAACCATGATTATGGAATGCCTGCATCTGCTGCTGGAATTGCTGCCTTTTGTGTCCTATATCTCGGGCGGGACGGCTTTCAAGAAGCCTCTTTCACCGGAGGAGGAGCGCGCATGCATCCAGCGCTATATGGAGGGAGATCAGGAGGCAAAAAATCAGCTCATCGAACACAATATGCGCTTGATTGCCCATATCGCGAAGAAATACATGGGCAATGGCCGGGATATGGATGATGTGATTTCCATCGGAACCATCGGGCTTATCAAGGCGGTAAACACCTATAATCCCGAGAGCGGAAAGTCCCTTGGAACCTATGCCGCCCGCTGTATTGAAAACGAGATTCTCATGTCGGTGCGAATGGAGCGGAAGACCCGGGGAGAAACGCCCATGGAGGAGGCCATTGGCGCTGATAAGCACGGGAATCAAGTGTTGTTAAGCGAGATTCTGGGAACGCCCCGGGACGATGTGGAAAAACGGGCGGAGCTGAGCCTTGAAGTGGAGCGGCTATACCAGGCGATTGAGACCAGCCTGACAAAGAGAGAGCGAACCATAGTCCAGCTTCGATATGGTCTTTATAACGGCCAGTGTATGACCCAGAGGGAGATCGCAACCCGGTTGGGGATCTCTCGTTCCTACGTGAGCCGCATTGAAAAAAAAGCTTTGGCTAAACTTTTAGAAGCCATCCAATAGCTGGAATACTTGTGAAAATTCGGGATACCCGATATACTGGGATGGTCAAGGATGTGATGAGTTGATACGTTTTGGCCCAGCGGGTAATTCCCAGAGCTTTTATGACGCGGGGCATAAATCCACCCTAGAACAGCCGGCATGGCTTTCTGAAATGGGATTGACCGCCTATGAATACAGTTTTGGGCACGGAGTGCGGCTTCGGGAGGACACCGCCCGAAAGCTAGGGGAGGAGTTTCGGAAATATGGAATTCTGCCCAGTTGTCATGCGCCCTACTATATCAATTTTGGCGCGCCCGAACCGGAAAAACAGGAGAACAGTTTGCGGCATTTGCGGGAAACGGCTATCCGGTGTGATTATATGGACGGCCGGAGAGTGGTGTTTCACCCAGGAGTAGCGGGGAAGGACCACGCTGCTGCGGTGGAGCGAATCAAATTGGGCATAAAAGCGGCCCTTTCGGAGCTGGATCAGCTGGGCCTGGGGCATATTATCCTCTGTCCCGAGACCATGGGGAAGCTATCTCAGATCGGCGATCTTGATGAAACCCTATCATTCTGCCGCTTGGATGAGCGCCTGATCCCCTGTGTGGATTTCGGTCATCTGTACGCCCGCTCCCTGGGAACCGACCAGGGCGATGAAGCTACCGCCAGGATCATCCAGGAGATGATCGATGCAATCGGTCTGGAGCGCACCCGGATTATGCACGTTCATTTTTCCAATATCGAGTACACAAAGGCCGGGGAAAAGCGGCATCATAATTATGGAGTCACGGAATACGGGCCCGATTTTGGTCCCTTAGCCCGTCAGATTGTCAAATGGAATTTAACGCCTACCATCATCTGCGAATCGGCAGGCAGAATGGCGGAAGATGCCGCGCTATTTCAAGAAATCTATCGGAAAACAAAGGAGGAGTCCCTATGAACTCAAGAATCAATCAGCTGTTGACCGCGCTAAGCGGCCAGGGCGTGGACGCCATGCTCATCGCCAGCTCCCAAAACCGCCGGTATTTGAGCGGGTTTTCCGGCAGCAACGGAATTCTTTTCATTCACCCGGAAAAGCGGCTTCTGGTAACGGATTTCCGCTATAAGGAACAAGCAGGCCGCCAAGCTCCCGATTACGAAGTCGTTATGACCTCCCAGTTTTTAAGTATGTTTGGCAGCATACGGGAGGCGGCGGAGGCTCTTGGGGTGAAACGAATCGGTTTCGAGTCCGACCGGATGACGGTGGACTGGGCGGCAGGTGCCAAACGGGATCTTCCCGGTATAGAGCTAATACCTTGCGGTGGATTGGTGGAGCGGATTCGTGCTAGTAAGGACGAGTATGAGATAAGCTGTATCGCTACGGCTCAGCGGACGGCGGAGTTGGCCTTCCAGGAGGTATTGGGCATCATTCGTCCTGGCATCTGTGAATATGATATCGCCGCGGAGATTGGATACCGCATGGCCAAGAGCGGCTGTATCACCTCCTTTAATACCATCGCAGCCAGCGGAGAAAACGGTAGCATGCCCCATGCGGTACTCAGCAACCGGGTTATCCAGCGGGGAGACTTTATCACCATGGATTTCGGATGCGTATACAACGGCTATTGCTCCGATATGACCCGCACCGTGGCGGTAGGACAGCCCAGCGAGGAGATGGCCGAGGTGTATCGCATCGTTCTGGAAGCCCAGCGCCGTGCCCTGGATCTGATCGCGCCCGGGGTAAATTGCTTTGATGTGGATACTGCCGCTCGGGGCTATATCAGCGATATGGGCTATGGAGAATATTTTGGCCATGGGCTGGGCCATAGCTTTGGCCTGGAGGTGCATGAGGAGCCTCGGTTTAGTCCCCAATGCCACGAAAACCTTGTGCCCGGCATTTGTATCAGCGTGGAGCCAGGCATCTATTTGCCCGGAAAATTCGGCGTGCGCATCGAGGATACCGTATGTATAACGGAAGATGGATATCGGAACTTTACGAGTACGCCAAAAGAGCTTATAATACTGTGATAGAGTTACAACCAGTTTCAAAACCCAAGTTGGAGGTAAACAATGATATCAGCAGGCGAGTTTCGTAAAGGCATCACCGTGGAAATCGATGACGGCGTATGGGTGATCGTGGATTTCCAGCATGTGAAGCCCGGCAAAGGGGCGGCTTTCGTACGCACCAAGATCAAAAACGTGGTTACCGGCAACGTGCTCGAGCGCACCTTTAACCCCACCGAGCGGATGCCCCGCGCCCATGTGGAAAGCAAGGACATGCAGTATCTATATGCCGATGGGGATCTTTACTACTTCATGGACAACGAAACCTATGAGCAGCTGCCCCTGTCCAAGGATTTGGTGGAGGACGCGTTGAAGTTCATCAAGGAGAACATGGACGTTCAGGTGAAGTTCTTTAAAGGTAGTGCTTTTTCGGTGGAACCCCCGAACTTCGTGGAGCTGGAGGTCACCCAGACCGATCCCGGCTTCAAGGGTGATACCGCTACCGCCGGCACCAAGCCCGCTACCCTGGAAACCGGAGCTGTGGTACAGGTGCCCATGTTTATCGACCAGGGCGAGATCATCCGGGTGGATACCCGCACCGGGGAGTACATGAGCCGGGCGTAACGCCTAGCGCCATGGATCCCACCAGAGGAGGATACGAAAATGAGCTATGTATCGGAAAAGGTTGCCTATCTGAATGGTTTGATGGAGGGCCTGGGCATCGGCGATGCCACCCCCGAGGGCAAGATGATCGGCAAGATCGTGGAGGTTTTAGAGGACATGGCCCAGGCCATGGACGAAATGGATGAAATGGTCGCTGAGCTGGACGAGCGTGTGGATGAGCTCGATATCGATCTAAGCGAGGTAGAGGACGAGCTCTACGGCGAGGACGAGTGCGATTGCGGCTGTGAGGATGAGGATTTCCTGGAAATCGTCTGTCCCCATTGCAATGAGACTATCTATTTTGATCAGGACGCCATCATCGATGGGGAACTGGTCTGTCCCGTCTGCAATCAGGAAATCTTCCCTGATACCGAGGAAGAGGAATAAAACAAATCGTAAAAGGCCCCAGCTTTTGCTGGGGCCTTTTTGTTTTAGATCACCTGGATGTGAAAACGGATGGCATCCCGCAGAAACACAGCGCACCCCGGCTGATCTTCGTCGTAGTATGCGGTAAACCGCGGATCGCACACATATCCCTCCGCCAAAGCTACGTGTGCTTCCCGCTCGTAACGGGGCCACATGGCTCCCAACCACTGCTTGTGAAGCGCGGCAATCTCCATGCCTTCCTGGCCGTCCGGGGAAAGGCCCTGCCGGACAGCTGCCGTAAGACGGCGATTGATCTCTTTGCCAAGATCCTGTAGGCGCGCGTATTCCTCCAAAGTTAGATTCATCATCTTGGCGTTGCTCTCTTCCATCGCATGGCTCCCATATCGTTTTCGAACCTCCGCCCCGTAGGCCTTCTCATTCTCCTGTATCATCTTTTTCTTAAACCCTTCAAACTTTTCAATGTCACTCATTGTGCTTTCTCCCTTCTCCTTTGAAATGGTCCGTTCCACCGTAGCGATCATTCGGTCAAGAGCGTCCCGCTTTTCTTTGAGCCCAGCCAAATGCCCCTGAAGCGCCCGCAAGCGGCAGTACTGCGGGTCATCCAGGGCCGCCTTGATCTCCTTTAGCTCCAGCCCCAAAGCTCGGTAAAACAGAATCTGCTGCAGCCGGTCCACCTGACTTTCGCCATAGAGGCGGTATCCCGCTTCCGTGGTTTTCTGGGGCGGCAGCAAACCGATGCCGTCGTAATAGCGCAGGGTTCGAGTACTGATCCCCGCCAACTCTGCCAACTCCTTTACGGTATATGTCATGCTGCTTTCCCTCCCATCGGTTGCATTGTAAACCTTTCCGTAACGTTCAAGTCAAGAAAAACTTACTTGTCCCATTTTTTCTTCTTCCTGTGATAATTCACATTTGCCCTTCATATACATGGAACAAACAAAGGAGGGACAAGGGGATGCTTACCAAAGAAAGACTGCGCGCAATTCTGGAGCTGCTGCCTCCCCGCATCTCCGTTCTCTTGGAAAACACGGGGGATGAGATCATTCGGCGGGTGGATGAGATACGGCTTCGGGCGCAGCGGCCCATTGCTTTTACTATGGCGCAGGGGGACGTGTTTTTGAGCAGGGATGGAGGATTTCAAAGCCTGCCCAAGGATGCCGTAATTATTGAGGCCCAGGAACTACGAGAAACCTTTTTGGGGCTGTGCCGGCATTCCATCTACGCCTATGAGGAGGAGCTACGGAGCGGATATCTCACCCTTCCCGGTGGAAACCGAGTTGGGGTTGGAGGCCGCACAGTGGTGCGGGGCGGAGAAATTGCCTCCATGGCAGAATGTTCCTCCCTGTGCATTCGGATCGCGCGGGAGGTCAAGGGCTGCGGAGACTTTGCCTTGGCCTACCTCCATGATGGAACGGATGTCCACAGCAGCCTAATTATCTCTCCACCCATGATGGGGAAGACCACAATGCTCCGGGACATCGCCCGGCAGGTAAGCGATGGAATCTTTGGCGCGGGCGGAAAACGGGTCTGTGTGGTGGATGAACGCTGTGAGATCGCTTCCTGCCATCAAGGGGTCCCACAGATGGATGTGGGACAGCGCACCGATGTTCTGGACGGATGCCCTAAATCCCAGGGAATGACCATGGCGCTTCGCTCCCTCTCTCCCCAGGTGATCGTTACCGATGAGTTGGGCGGTGCGGCGGACAGCGCTGCCGTGATGAACGCCTTGTTTTCCGGTGTGAAAGTCATCGCCTCGGCGCATGGAACGGATATCGACGATGTCTTACGGCGAAGCGACATTCGAGCTCTGGTGGAGCAGGGAGCTTTCAGCCGGTATTTTATTCTGGGAGATCGGCCAGGAACCGTTAAGGAAGTCCTAAACGAAAGCCTCAATCTCATCTATTCCAAGGACGCCTACCGATGATGAAACTTCTTGCGCTTATTTTGATCTTTGCGGCCTGCTGTCTGGGCGGGTATTGCCTAGCTGCGCCCTATAAAAGGCGTCCGCTCCTGCTCAATCAGCTTCATTCCGGCATTTTGGGCCTTGAAAACCGGCTTATCTATTACGGAGAACCGCTGCATCTCGCCCTTGTTCATTTAGGAGCTGGATATGACGACGCAGTATCCTGCCTTTTTTATGGGATGGGAAAATCCATGGAGAAGGATCCTAGGCTTTCCCCGCGGCAAGCGGCAGAGCAGGAGCTGAACGCGCCAAACTATGCTAGCCTAACCGCCATGGACCGGGAAATCCTCCTTGAGATCTTCGAGGGTATGGGCAGGGATCAGCAGGGGCAGAAGAGCGCTCTAAGCCATGGCAGGGACCAGCTACGAGACGCCGCGGCCTCGGCTCAGGAACAAAAGGAAAAGAACGCAAAGCTATACCAGTCCATGGGGCTTCTCTTGGGCGCCGCCGCCGTGGTACTGCTTGTATAAGGGGAGGATACCAATGAGCATCGATCTTGTGTTTCGCTTGGCGGCCATCGGCATCATCGTGGCCATCCTAAACCAGCTCCTTACTCGGGCCGGACGGGACGATATGGCCACCATGGTAACCATTGCCGGCCTGATCTTGGCACTGTTTATGGTGATGGATCTGATCAGCGACCTATTTGAAAGCGTCAAACGCATCTTTGATATCTACTAAGGAGAGCCCTCCATGTTAAAAATTGTCGCCATCGGTATTCTGGGCACCGTGCTGGCCATGGTCCTAAAACAGGTCAAGCCCGAATTAGCCCTGCCGGTCTCCCTGGCCACCGGCGCCATCATCCTTATCATGGCCATCCCTCAGGCACTGGAGCTGATGGATGGACTCAAAACAATGGCCGGACAGTTCGGCATGGATGGGGACATGCTAAAAACGGTGTTTAAGATCACCGCCATGGCCTATATCAGCGAATTTGGCGTGGCCACCTGTAAGGACGCAGGGGAAGCCAGCATCGCAAAGAAGATCGAGCTTTTTGGCAAAATCTCCATCTTCCTTTTGTGCGTTCCCATTATTGGCCAGATCATCAGCGTACTCCATGGGATGGTACAGCTATGAAGCGGCTATGGGTCTTTCTCCTGGCGTGCATTTTGATGCTGGGATGTCCTGCCTTTGCCGTGCTTGCCCAGGAGGATGAGGAGGAGACGGATCTGGCCGCTCAGGAGGAATGGGACCGAGTATATGGAGACGTATTAAACGGATTGGATTTTTCCCAAATGGATTCCGCTTTGAACGGGCTGGGAGAACCGGGATACCAGCTTCTGGGCGCCAGCGTCCGGGAAGCGGTAATGAAGGCCTCTCAGGGAGAGCTGAAGCTGGACATCTGGGGCATTTTAAAGCTGATCTTCGCCTCGGCGGTGGATGCCTTCCGCAAGAACGCCGGCATTCTGCTCCGAATTCTGCTCCTGGCGGTGATCAGCGCCATACTGGGAGTGTTGAAACCCTCCTTTTCCTCACAGGGGGTGGCGGATGCCGCGGGTATGGTGTCCTATCTATTGATCATCGCAATCCTAGCTCAGCTTCTCTATTCGGTGGTAGGGGTGGCCCGGGACGCCATCGACGCCATGAGTGGCGTCATCAGCGCGGTGTTTCCCATCCTGCTGCTGCTTCTTACCGCGATGGGCGGAAGTATGTCAGGGGCAGTATTTTCACCGGCCATGGCGGTGCTTACCGGCGGTATAGGGTTGTTCATTAAAAATGCCATCCTACCCATGGTACTCATCAGCGGAGTCATGATCATGGTCAGCAATATCAGCGAGCGGGTGCAGATTGGCAAAATGGCCGCCTTTGTAAAAAAGATCGCCGGATGGAGCATCAGCGTGGTGTTTGTGGTATTCCTGGGGGTTACCGCCCTCCAGGGAATGGCTGGCTCCGCCATCGATGGCGTCACTCTCCGCACCGCAAAGTTTGCCATCGACAAATTCGTACCCATCGTAGGCGGCATGTTTTCCGATACGGTGGATACCCTCATCGGTTGTTCTCTGGTGATTAAAAATGGGATCGGCATCGTGGGCACCCTGATGATCGCAGTCAGCGTACTGTCTCCGGTTCTGACCATCGCATCCCTCTCTCTGATGATGAACCTGGCAGCTGCCATCATCGAACCCTTTGGGGAAAAGCGTATCTATAAATGCCTTTCGGATATCTCCGGGGTTATGACCCTCTTGTACGTTAGCATTCTGGCCCTGGGGGCGATGATGTTCATTCTAGTGTCTCTGGTCGTAGGCGCCAGCAACGTCAACATCATGATGAGGTGAGCTATGAAAGCCATATTGGAATGGGGATTTCACATCGCACTGGTCGCGGTGATCGTCACCCTATGCGAAGGCATCCTGCCCAGTGGAAGCATCAAGAAATTCGCCCGGGTAGGCCTGGGCCTGGCCCTCGTGCTGGAGATGCTGAGCCCGCTTATAAAATTAGTGCAACAAATATGAATTTATTGTCCCAGAGGGAAATAGAAATAGGTGTAGGGGGTAGAAACAGTGGAGAACCAAGGGAAAAAGCGTCCGGAGATCAAGGGCAAGCTGTTGGGCAGCCTGGACCGGAAAAAGATGGAGGTGGTCATTGGAGTCATCATCATCCTGGCCATGGTACTACTCTATCTATCCACCTTTTCAGGAAACGGAGAGAAAAACGAGAGCCCGGCTGTGGATTCTTCCAGCCAGGAGGCCGCCGTTTATAACTATCTGGACGAGGAAGACAGACTGCGGAATATCCTCAGCAGGATCAGCGGGGTAGGGGAGGTGCAGGTGATGATCACCTATGCCGGCGGCAGCGAGTTGGTTCCCGCTTACAACAGCGATTCCAGCGTACAGAGTTCCGAGGAAACCAGCGTTTCCGGCACCACGCGGACCACGAGAAATGAGTCGGAATCCAAAAAACCAGTGACCCAGCAGGATGGCACCGTTCTACTCTCTGAAAAACGCCCCGAGGTGGTAGGGGTCATCATCGTGGCCCAGGGAGCCCAAAACGTTGAGGTTAGGATGGCCCTGATCAAAGCGGCTCAAACGGCGCTAAACGTGCCTTTGAATAAAGTGGAAGTATTTGAAATGAATTGACGGGGAGGAAACGGAACATGAAAGTACACTTCAAGAAAATCAGGTTGGAAAAACGGCATTGGGTATTCCTGGGGCTGGTGGCTGCCCTGTGCCTCACCGGCATCATCAATATGCGGCTCAACAGCATCACGGGGGAAACGCAACCCATTGCCCTAAAGCCCTCTGAAACGCCCACCCAGGAGCAGCAGTCCGAGGAAGGAGCCGCCACCTCGGCCAGCGCCAACTTCTTTACCAACTATCGTGCGGAACGAACCGCCACCCGGGATAAGGAAATGACCTACTTAAACGAGATCATCGGCAGCGAGAAAACCGACGCCGAAACCCTCAAGGACGCCCAGGAGCAGAAGATGGCCCTCACCACCGCCATGGAAAAGGAATTGCTGGTAGAGGGACTCATCAAAGCCAAGGGCTTTACCGATTGCATTGTAACCGTGCAGAACAACAGCGTCAATGTGGTGGTGGATAACACCGAAGCCCTTACTTCAGCCCAGGCCTCCCAGATTATGGAGATCGTCCGCAGGGAGACCGGCGTCGCGGCGGAAGACATTAAGATCCTCCCGAAAAATTAGTTTTCTGGGGGAAACCTTGTTAATAAATTCCCGTGATGGTATAATACCTATGAAAAATTGAACGGAGGTGCTGATGATGTCAGAGAAAGATATGGAATTTGCAATCCAGGAGGAACAGTCCGGTAAGGTTACGTTTAATACCGACGTGATCGCTACCATCGCCGGCCTTGCCACCGTGGAAGTTCCTGGCGTCGCGGGCATGAGCGGCGGGATCGTCAGCGGCATGGCAGAGCTCTTGGGGAGAAGGAACCTTACCAAGGGCGTTAAGGTGGCCATCAACGAGCAGGAGTGCGAGGTGGATCTTAACATCGTCGTTACCTATGGCGTGAAGATCCCCGAGGTAACCGCTAAAATTCAGGGCGATGTGAAGAGCAGCATCGAGACCATGACGGGGCTTACCGTAAAATCGGTGGACATTCATGTCCAGGGAGTGGATCTTGAAAAAAAGAAGGAAGATCAGTCCGTTGAGGGCGATTCCGTCCAGATTCCCGTCCAGTAAAACCGGTGGATTTTGCCCCCTGCCATTCAGCGGGGGGCTTTTGCCATACATCCCTTTGGAGGTTTACCAATGAAAGCAATCGACCGCGTGTTCATGACGCTTCTGATGTTACTCATCATGGCGTTAAGCGTCTTTGTTATCCTATTTTGCTTAGGCGTTCTTCCCATGCTGGATCTTGCGTCGGCAATCATCACCATCGAAAGCAACGTAGTATTGAAAATCGTGGCTGTTGTGGCGTCCATTTTCTTGTTCATCCTGGCCGTTAAGGTGCTCTTTGCCCGGACCGGGGGAGCCGCCGGCATGGACTCCGCCCACGCCAGCAGCTTGCGGCCCAGCGCGGAAGCCCGTACCCTGATCGATATCGCTCCCAACGTGCGGATCACCACCGAAGCCATAAACGACATTGTGCAGAAAGCCGCCCAGAACAGTGCCAGCATCACCGGCGCCAACTGCAGTGTGCTCAAACAGGCGGAAGGCCCTTATCAGGTACGGATCGGTGCAACGGTGGCCGACGGCGTCAGCATTCCCGAAGCTGCCGCTGAGATGGAGGCCCGGATAAAGGAAACCCTCTCCTATGCTTGCGGCATCGGGGAAATCAATACCGATATCGTCATCGGGAAATAAGCGATCGAAGGAGCACCCATGGACAACAACAACTTCTGGCAGTTCTATAACCAGCACCGCGGTAAAATCATCGGCGGGCTGTGTGGGTTGGTTTTGGCCCTGTTTATCATCAACTACGGCTTTTTTACCACCCTTTTGATCGCCGCTTTCGTAGCCGTCGGCGCCTATTTTGGCTCCCGTCGGGAGAACCGTGAGCGGGTCTATGAGTTCATCAAAAATCTTGTCGAAGGCGGGAAAGAGAAGTAATTATGAGCCGAACCACAGCAAGGGATACCGCCGTATGCATGGTATACGCCTGGCAGCAGGGAGGCAGTGCCGCCCCTGGGGACCAGTGCTTTTTGGAGGTGGAGCTGGATTCCTCCGATAGGGGCTTTGCGGACATGCTATTTTCCGGCGTCACAGAGAATATTGCCGCCCTGGATCGGTTGATTGAGGAAAACAGCAAGGATTGGCGGCTGGAGCGCATCGCCAAGACCGATCTTGCGGCTTTACGCACCGCCACCTTTGAGCTGCTCCATGGCGCCTCCACCAAAACGCCCCCCAAGGTGGCCATCAATGAAGCCATTGAGATCGCCAAAAAATACGGGGATGAAAATTCTGGACGATATGTCAACGGCGTTTTAGGCGGGGTATACCGTCAGATACAGGAGCGAGAAAAAACGGATGAAAGCGTACCTGGGCTTTGATACCAGCTGCTATACCACGTCGGCAGCAGCTGCATTGGAGGACGGCGGGATCCTGGATTTTCGCACGCCCATCCCGGTGGCCCAGGGAGCGGTGGGCATAAGGCAGCAGGAGGCTGTCTTTTTGCATGTAAAAGCCCTTTCCCAACTGGTTTCCCAGTTGATGGAGGCCCTTCATCAACTGGGAGGAGCGGCGATTGCCGGGGTGGGGTACAGCTATGCGCCCACCACTCAAGAGGGCTCCTATATGCCGGTATTCTTGCCGGGAACCAGCATGGGGCGCTCCCTGGCCGCGGCCCTAGACTGTCCTTCTTTTGGATTTTCCCATCAGCAGGGGCATGTCCGAGCGGCGGAGTATGGCAGCGATTTGCCCGATGAATATCTGGCTCTCCATGTATCGGGAGGCACCACCGAGATTCTCCGCATCAAAAAACCCGGCTATCTGGTGGATGTGCTGGGAGGTACCAGCGACATCAGCGCAGGGCAGACCATCGATCGGGTAGGCGTTGCTCTGGGGCTGCCCTTTCCTGCAGGCCCCCATCTGGAGGCCCTGGCCCAATCTGTGTCCAATTCTTCCTATGAATTCCGCAGCCGGGATATGGGGACGCGGTTTAGCTTTTCCGGCATGGAAACCGCCGCTCAGCGGCATATCCGCCAAGGAGCCGATCCGGGAGAATTGTCCCTCGGGCTGTTCCGCTCCATCGGAAAAGTCCTGTGCCGGAGTATCCGCCACTGTGTGGAGGATACCGGCCTGAATACCGTATTGTTCTCGGGAGGAGTCTGCTCCAACACCATTCTCCGTAAGGTGATCCGGGAGGAACTGGCCAGCTGCACCATCCTGTTTGGCCAACCCAAACTATGCAGCGACAACGGGGTGGGAATCGCCCTATTGTGTAAGGAGGCAGTATGCTCAAAGACCTGATGGAACAGATGTGTCTTTCGGTAACACAGCTCAATGATTACGTTGCCGGGCTTTTTCAGCGGGATGAAGCGCTAAATGGCCTCCTCATCGCAGGCGAGGTCAGCAGCTTTCGTCCCAACGCCTCGGGACACTTGTATTTTACCCTAAAGGATGAAAACGCTGCCGTTCGCTGCGTAATGTTCCGCTCCTATGCCGCCGGAATCGGCTTTAAGCTGGAAAACGGCATGAAGGTTCGGTGTTTCGGCAGCGTTACCCTCTATAAAAAAGATGGCCAGTACCAGCTCAACCTGCGCTCTATGGAAAAGATCGACGATAGGGGAGAACTCTATCAGCGGTATCTGGAGATCAAGGAACGGTTGGAACAAGAAGGGCTATTTGATCCCTCAAAGAAACGCCCGCTTCCCCAATATCCTCGACGCATCGGCGTGGTCACCTCTCCAACGGGGGCAGTGATCCGGGATATCATTACCGTATCCCGCCGTCGGAATCCAGGGGTGGACATCCTCCTATATCCCGCCAAGGTACAGGGCGCAGGATCAGCCCAGGAGATCATTCGGGGCATCCAATGGCTCAATGAACGGGACGGAGTGGATGTGCTCATCGTAGGCCGGGGAGGCGGCAGCATGGAGGATCTCTTTGAATTCAACGATGAAGCCCTAGCGCGAACCATTCGAGCAAGCAAGATTCCCGTGGTGTCAGCGGTAGGCCATGAGACCGACTTTACCATTGCCGATTTTGCCGCCGACGTCCGCGCCGCGACTCCCAGCGCAGCTGCCGAGCTTTGCAGTCCCGATATGGCGGCCATCCTCCGTATGGTGCGTATGGAGATGAACAAGGCCCGGCGACTGGTCTCGGGACGATTGGAGGAAATGTCCCGCCGTACCGATGCGCTGACCCGCTCGGCGGCTATGCACCGGTCGGAATCCCTATTAAGCGAATACACCCAGCGGATGGACTATGCGCAGCGCTCCCTGGGGAAGGATACCTTGACGGTTTTAAGTCGAGCCAGCGCCCAGGTGGACTCCCTCATAAAGCGTCTATCCGGCCTCAGTCCCCAAGAGGTGCTGAGCCGTGGATACGCCGCCATTTTGGATGAAGCGCAACAGCCCATTCTATCGGCAAAAGAGGTTACCATGGGACAGAGCGCCAAAGTGGTGTTTGCGGATGGCCGCGCCGAGGCCATGTTTACCGGAAGCATCCTGGAGAACTAGATCGCCTATCAACACTTTTTCCACAATAGATCCACAGCTTATCAACATAACAGCGACAAGATAGCTGGGACGGAAAATGCAATCCATAAATTCTCTTGTTTTTTGAAAGGAGTCAGCGGGAATGGATCAGGAAAAACAGCCTCTATTGGAGGATCGGTTGAAGGAATTGGAAGCCATGGTGGAGAAGCTGGAAGCCGGAAAAACCGGCATTGACGAATCCGTAGCCATCTACGAAGCCGGCATGGCCCTTGCCAAGGATTTGCAAAAACAGCTATCCGCCCTAAGCAGCCGCATTTCCGTGGCGTCCGGGGAGGAGGAAATCCCCTTTGCAAACGCCGATGAGTGACTATCAAAACCGCTATGACGCCTATCGCCTTCGGGTCGAGGAATACCTGCACGCCTCCCTTATGGGGCTCCCCGAGGGGGAGCTGCGGGACGCCATGGCATATAGTCTATTTGGCGGCGGCAAGCTGCTGCGGCCCGTTCTCACCTTAGCCGCTTGTGATTTGGCGGATGGCGTCATCGGCGATGCGCTACCCTTCGCCGGCGCTGTGGAGATGATCCATACGTATAGCCTAATCCACGATGACCTCCCCTGTATGGACAACGATTCCCTTCGCCGCGGACGGCCTACCAACCACGTAGTTTACGGGGAGGATATGGCGGTGCTGGCGGGAGACGGCCTTTTGTCCTGGGCCTTTGAGACCATGCTCATCGCTTGTTCCACCCTGGAGGATCCCAGGCCCGGCTTGCTGGCCACCCAAGCCATTGCCCATGGTTGCGGCGCCCTAGGGATGGTATACGGCCAATCCCTGGACATCAAAAATGAAGGACGGCCCCTAGGGGAGCAGGAGCTCCGGATGGTTCATCGCAACAAGACCGGCGCCCTCATCAAGGGCGCGCTTCTAGCCGGCGCCCATTTCGGCTTTACCGATGCCCTTTCCCTTCATGCAGTCCGTACCTATGGGGAGAACCTAGGCGTTGCATTCCAAATCGCCGACGATGTACTGGATGCCACCCAAAGCGCCGAGGTTCTGGGAAAGACTCCTCATAAGGATCAAGAGGCCCATAAGACCACCTATGTTACCCTTTATGGCGTAGAAGGTGCCCGGCAGCTCTGTCAGGAATACACCGATCGAGCGGTGGAAGCCCTCGCTCCCTTTCCCAAAAGCGGATTTCTGATTCAGCTTGCCCAGGCATATGCCAAAAGGGTTCGGTAATTGGACGTTCAACCCTATGGTTCTATGGTATAATAAAAAATCCAACATAGAACAACGCTGGGATTCATGCAGAATCACGGCCTATTTTCTGTTGCAATGGAAGGAAACCCAAGGGACAACACCGCCATGCAGAAATTGCTGAACCAAATCCATAGTCCCGCGGATCTGCGGGCACTGAACAAACAGGAAACCGAGTCCCTGTGCCAGGAGATTCGGGAATGCATCGTGTCCACCGTCATGCAGAACGGCGGACACATGGCCTCCAATCTTGGAGTGGTGGAATTGACCATCGCTCTGCACAAGGCGTTTGACGCCCCTTCCGACCAGATCGTCTTCGACGTAGGGCATCAATGCTATACCCATAAGCTTCTGACCGGCCGGGCGGACCGGTTCTGTACCCTCCGCACCCGGGACGGCATCAGTGGATTTCCCAATTGCACGGAAAGCCCCTACGATGCTTTCCAGACCGGCCACAGCTCCACCTCCATTTCAGCGGCGGTGGGCATGGCCCGTGCCCGGGATCTGGCAGGCCAGACCCATAGCGTAGTAGCTGTGATCGGGGATGGCGCGCTCACTGGGGGCATGAGCTACGAGGCGCTAAACGACGGCGCCGATTTAGGCAGCTCCCTTATCGTCATCCTCAACGACAACGAAATGTCCATCAGTAAAAACGTAGGAGGTATGACGGAATACCTCAATAAAATTCGCTCCAGCCCCAGGTACCATAGCTTTAAACGGCGCTTTAAGGGGTTTCTGCGTTCCATTCCTCTCATCGGAGGGGGACTGTACCGGGTGGTGGACTGGACCAAGGATTGCGTTAAGCGGATCTTTCTCCAGCCGGTGTTCTTTGAGGAGATCGGCTATGTATATCTGGGGCCCATCGATGGCCATGACGTCGACGCCATGGTCTCGGTATTCTCCCAAGCCAAGGAACTGGACCGGCCCGTGTTCATCCATGTAATCACCCAAAAAGGCAGGGGATACCGCCCTGCCGCCAAGGACCCGGAGAAGTTTCACGGCGTTTCTCCCTTTGTGGTGGAGAAAAACGGAAACGGCGGTGAAACCTGCTCTCATCTATTGGGACGCAAACTCATCGAACTATCGGAAAAGGATCGCCGGATCACAGCTGTCACCGCCGCGATGCCCACCGGCACCGGGCTTTCCGCCTATCAGGAACGGTTCCCAAAGCGTTGCTTTGATGTGGGCATCGCTGAGGAACACGGGGTGACCATGTCCGCCGGTATGGCAAAAGCGGGCATGCGTCCCTATTTTGCCGTTTACGCCTCCTTTTTGCAGCGGGCATATGACCAGATTCTTACGGATGTCTGCATTCAGGGCCTTCCCGTCACCCTTTGTGTGGATCGGGCTGGCATCGTGGGGGAGGATGGGGAGACCCATCACGGGGTGTTCGACCTTTCCATGATGATGCCCATGCCGGGACTCACCATCATGGAGCCCGCCACTCCCAGCGAGATGGAGGAAATGCTGGAGATGACCCTCACCCTAAACGGCCCCTGCGCCATCCGCTACCCCAAGGGAAGCCTCTGGGCCGGTTCTTCTAAAAAGGAACCCGTGGTCTACGGCAAGGCACAGGAGCTTCTTCCCATCTCCCGGATTACTGTGGTAACGGCGGGAAGTATGGTGGGCTGCGCCTATGAGGCTATCGCCCAGCTTGTCCAAAAGGGGATAGAGGCCATCGGCCTTGTCAATCTGAGGTTTTTAAAGCCCTTGGATGGAAAGCTGCTTCGGCGGCTGGAGGAAGAGGCCCAGGTGCTTCTGGTGGTGGAGGAAAATAGCGTCCATGGAGGGATTGGTGACGCCCTCGCAGGGTATTTTTCCGCCCGTTCCAGCATTCGGATTGAGAAGCTAGGTGTGGGGGACGCCTTTGTCAAGCATGGCCAACGAGCCCAGCTTCTGCATGAACTGGGTCTGGATCGGGATGGGATCGCCAGCCGCCTGGAAACCATTTTGGAGGAGTCGCGATGAAAGGGGAACGTCTGGACGCTGCTATGGTGGCGCGGGGCCTAGCTCCCAGCAGAAATGCCGCCCAGGGGATCATTCTTGCGGGCGATGTCCTGGTCAACGGTGAACCCGCTCAAAAAGCGGCTCAGCCGGTGACTGATCTGGATGCGATTGAAGTGGGAAGCCAGCGAAAGTATGTAAGCCGGGGCGGCTATAAGCTGGAAAAAGCCCTATCGGTGTTTCCCGTGGATCTCACGGGTAAAACCTGTCTGGATATCGGCGCCAGCACCGGAGGCTTCACCCATTGTATGCTGCAAAATGGCGCTGCCAAATGCTATGCTATCGATGTTGGCTATGGCCAGCTGGATTATACGCTGCGGAACGATAACCGAGTGGTTTCTATGGAACGATACAATGCCCGGAATCTCCGCAAGGAGGACGTAGGTGGTGAGGCGGATTTTGCCTCCATCGATGTATCCTTCATTTCGCTCAAGCTGATTCTGCCGCCCTTGTTCTTCTGTCTGCGGGATGGGGGAGAGGCGGTGGCCCTCATCAAACCCCAGTTCGAGGCCGGAAAGGAACAGGTGGGGAAAAACGGCGTCGTGCGCTCTGCTACCGTTCATAAGGCAGTCTGTCTCTCCGTTTTAACCTTTGCCCAGGAGCACGGCTTTGGAGTGTCCGGCCTGGATTATTCCCCCATCAAGGGGCCCAAGGGCAATGTGGAGTTTCTTGCGTATCTCATCAAAAACGGTGCGTCTTTGGGAGAATCCCAATTATCCACCCTGATAGATGGAGTTCTTTCCTCCGTCAGTTTCTAAAAAACGTAGCCGCGGACAGCGGCCGTGTAGTCGCATCTTCTTGATTGTATAATATGCATTTCTCGTGTATAATACGGGTTATAAGCGGTGATGTCTATGAAACAGGCGTGCATCTACGCCAATTCCGATAAGGATACCTATTTCAACCTGGCCCGCGGAGTAGCGGGTTATCTGTTGTCTGCCGGGTATCAAGTATACTGCCAGGACGATATGACGGATACCCTGGGCTGTCCTCCGGCAACGGACAGCCAAGGGCCCATGGATCTGGCCTTTATTCTGGGCGGGGACGGCACCGTACTGACCGCCCTCTTTACCGGAAACCTCTATGATGTGCCCATGTGCTGTATCAACATGGGTACCCTAGGCTTTTTGTTGGAGCACAACAGCCGGGAGTTCCCCGTCTTTATGGATCAGATTCTTGCGGGGGACTATGAAATCGAGTCCCGGGAGATGCTGTCCGCCACCGTCCGCTCCCAGGACGGCCGCCAACAGCCCATCCGCTACGCGTTAAATGACGTCAACGTGGTCCGGAGCAGTCTGGGCGGCGTCATGCGGTGCAACGTATGGGTAGGGGAAGAGATGGTTTCGGAGTATGCTGCAGACGGCATCCTGGTAGCCACCCCCACCGGCTCCACCGCCTACTCTCTTTCGGCGGGAGGCCCCATCGTCGCTCCCGACGTAGCTTGTTTCATCATCACACCGGTCTGTGCCCATTCCCTCTACACCCGTCCTCTGGTGGTGAAGGATACCCAGACCATTCGGATTCTGCCTCAGCGGGGCCCCCTTTCCCTGGTGCTGGACGGCCAGCGCGAGTTTCCCATCGAAACCGGGGATGAGGTGATCATCAAAAAGGCCGGAGTATCGGCCAAATTCATCACCACCCAGGGCCGCAGCTTTTTTTCGCTACTGCGCACAAAGATGGGCGAATGGAACGTTCCCCGATTGAAATAAGGAGTCCCAATGAAGAACAAGAGACAACACGCCATCAAGGAGATCATCGAGGCTAACGATGTGGAGACCCAGGGGGAGCTCGCCGACCTGTTGCTGGAAAGCGGATTCAAGGTGACCCAAGCCACCGTATCCCGCGATATCAAAGATCTGCGCCTAGTAAAGGTTCTCACCGAGCGCGGAACCTATAAATACGCGTCGGGAGAGCAGAAGGACGCGCGGGAAAGCGGCGTGCCCATTCGGGTATTTACCGACACCGTGGTCTCCATCGATTCTGCGGGGAGCATTGTGGTGGTTCATACCCTTTCGGGCAGCGCCAACGCCGCAGCTGAAGCTCTGGATTCCCAACGGTATCCTGAGATCGCCGGCACTATCGCCGGAGACAATACCATCTTTATCGCCGTAAAGGATGGCGCCCAGAGTTCGGAATTGATCAAGAAACTCAGAAAGCTGGCAAAATAACGGATGCTCAGGAGTATCAACATTCGGAATATCGCCCTCATCGAGTCCCTGTCTTTGGAGTTCGGCCGGGGGCTTAATGTGCTTTCCGGAGAAACCGGTGCCGGCAAATCCATCCTCATCGATGCTGTAAACTTGGTGCTAGGGGACCGCGCCGACCGGGAGTTGATTCGCCGCGGCGCCGATCGGGCGGTGGTAGAGGCCTTCTTCTCCACCCAGGATCCGCGGGTGATGGATGTTCTCCGGCAGGCGGGTCTGGAACCCGAGGAGGAGGTGATCCTCAGTCGGGAGCTTACCGCCGCCGGACGCAACGTGGCCCGTATCAATGGAACCCTGGTCAATAACGCGGCGTTAAAAGCCGTCAGTGCTCTTCTCATCGACATCCACGGCCAACACCAGCATCAGTCCCTCTTTAACCCCAAGGCCCATCTGGGACTCTTGGACGCCTATTGTGGGGATAGAATCGACGTTCCTCTCAAAGCGTATCGCGAGGCGCTTTCCCGTCTTCGCCGCATTGGTGAAGAGCTGCAGGGCCTGGGCGGCGATCCCGGAGAGCGGGAGCGTCGCAAGGATATGCTTCAGTTTGCCATTGAGGAGATCTCCCGGGAGAATATCACGCCGGGAGAGGAAGCCCGCCTGGAGCAGGAACAGCGGGTGATGGCCAACGCCGAGCGGATCTCCAGCGCCCTTACAAGCGCCTATGAAAGTCTATATGGGGTAGAGGATACCCCCGGCGCTATGGAGCTCTTCAGCGGAGCGGCTCAGGACCTGGTCTCCATTGGAGAATATGGCAGGGAATACGCCGACGTGGCCGAGGAGCTAAACACCCTGTACTACCAGGCCGAAGGCGTAGTAGAGACCGTTCGGGAGCTGCAATATCGCTTTTTCTACGATCCAGCCGCCCTGGAGGCGGTAGAAAAACGGCTGGCCGACCTACAGCGACTGGCACGAAAATACGGTGGCTCCGTAGACAGCGCGCTGGAATACCTCTCCTCCTGCGAGGAGGAACTCTACCAATTGGAGCACTCTGAGGAGCGCATTGCCGCCCTGATGGCAGAACGCGCAAAAACGATTTCCGCTGCCTATCAAGCCGGTACTGCTCTATCCAAGCTGCGACATGAGGCAGCCGCGGCCTTTACCCAGGAGATACAGGTTCAGCTGAAGGATCTGGGCATGGGAGGAGGCGGCTTTCTGGTACACTTTTCGGAAATTCCTCCCGAGGACGCCTATCGGACGGACGAGGCTCGCTTTGGCAGCCGTGGGCTGGATCAAGCGGAATTCCTTTTCTCCGCCAATCGCGGAGAACCGCCCCGACCCCTGGCCCGGATCGCCTCCGGGGGCGAGGCCAGTCGGATCATGCTGGCGCTTAAGAATATCTTTGCCCGGATCGACGGCATCGATTGCCTGATCTTCGATGAAATCGATACCGGCATCAGCGGAGCCATGGCCCATGTTGTGGCCGAAAAAATGGCACGGATCAGCCGAGAGCGGCAGGTTCTCTGCGTTTCCCATCTGGCTCAGCTGGCGGCCATGGCGGATCACAACTATCTGATTGAAAAGCGGGAGGAGGGGGAAAAGACCCTGACCCACGTACATCTTTTAAGCGATGAAGAACGCATCCAAGAGATCGCCCGGTTGGCCGGCGGCAGAGAGGGGGACGCTTCCGCTCTGTCCCATGCGAGAGAGCTTCGGCAGCACGCCCAGGAGATCAAAAAACGTTTTTTACAATAAATCATCAGAAAAAAGCCATCCCGTGGGACGGCTTTTTTGATTTTTTCTTCTCGGGCGTCTCCAGCTTTATTTCACGGGGAATTGGGCAACCTACTCCATGATAAAAAAATGGAGGCCATGGGATTTGAAACACAAGTTTTTCTCCGCCATAAGCTATGTCCTGTGCGGATTGTTTTTTGCGTTCAACTTCATTCTTCCCCAAAACACCGGCGCTTTTCTGCCAGACCGTATCTATGTAGACGTGGGCAAACAGGCCCAAGTGGAATTCACCCTGCCCATCTGGGCCAGCCTCTCCACCAGCGATGGCACGGAGCTATCGGTCAACGGCAGCCCGGTATCCCAGGGGAAAACCATCTCGTTAAACCAAGGGCTCACCATCGCTTCCGATAAAGCGGTGGACACCGAGCTTGTCATCAAACTGGGCAATCTCTTTACCCTCAAGCGAATCCAGGTTACCGCCAGCGATGATATTATGCTCTATCCGGGCGGACAGAGCATCGGGGTTGCCATGTATACAAAAGGCGCGCTGGTGGTGGCCACCGGGGAATTCACCAATCAAAATGGGGAAGTGGTTTCCCCCGGAAAGGAGGCCGGCCTCCTGCCTGGGGATATCGTTCTCATGGCCGATGGCAAGGAGGTTAAAGGGGCGGATATGCTCTCCAGCATCATCAGCAACCGCAAGGAAGCACTCTCGTTGCGCATCATCCGCCAGGGAGAGGAGCAGGAGATATCCATCCTGCCCCAGATGGATGCCAGCGACAACCGCTATAAGATGGGCCTCTGGGTTCGGGACAGCACGGCGGGCATCGGAACCATGACCTTTATCGATCCCAAAACCATGGGATTCGGTAGCCTGGGTCATGCCATTACCGATGTGGATCTGCGGGAGGTGCTGCTTTTGCGCACGGGGGAAATCATCCCCGCCACGGTATTCGATGTGATTCCCGGCCAGGTAGGGAAGCCGGGGGAACTGTGCGGTACCTTTATGGAGAACGAAAAATCCGCAGGCACCATCAGCAAAAACACAGATTTTGGAATCTTTGGAACCGCTAACCGGATCCTGGGCAACGATGCTTACGATCAGCCCCTGCCCATCGCTTTTCAGTCCGAAATCCGCACCGGGCCCTGCACCATCCTCTCCACCATCGATGACGGGGGAGTGAAAGAATACGACTGCGAAATCGTCCGAATCAACCGGCAGAAGAACAAATCCACCAAAGGATTGGTCATCAAGGTCACTGATCCCCGCCTCCTGGAGACCACCGGAGGCATCGTCCAGGGCATGAGCGGCAGTCCAATTCTCCAGAACGGCAAAATCGTAGGCGCCGTAACCCATGTATTTATCAATGATCCCCAACGAGGCTATGGGGTTTTTATCGAGTGGATGCTGGAGGAACTACAAAATCCCTAAAAACATAATTGCAGAATTTGGGAATTTTCGATACTATAATATTATGAAGTTTCCATTCGGCATATCATCATTCTTTTAGGAATGCGGGGGCAGACATGAACGAAACCATCACCGTTGTAATTGGAGATACCAATGCGGAGTACGCCCAGGCCATACGGCATGGGCTGGAAGCCCATGGCTATACCGTCCTTAGGGTGGCGGAGGACGGTATTACCCTGATCGATGCCATCAAACGGATGCGGCCCGGCCTTGTGATCATGGATGTCATCCTCAGTAGGCTGGACGGATTCGCCGTCATGGAGGAACTGCATCAGCTGCCCTCCTTGGAATGGCCCAAGATTCTGGTACACACGGCTCTAAACCAGGAGAACATCATGCTCAGAATCTATTCCATGGGCGCCGATTATCTCAGCAAACCCGCCCCTATAAGCCAGGTGGTCCGCCGGGTAGACGCCATGTTTGCTGGCAACTACCGGCAGGGGGTGGAGAGCGCTATCTATCAATCTATGCAGAACGACGAGCTGCGGCAAAAGGTTTCCGTATGTCTCAAACGGCTGGGCATCTCTCCCAGGCTGAGGGGATACCAGTATTTGGTGGAGGGGATTTTGCTGGTGATGCGGGACATTTCCATCCTGGACCGCTGCACCAGCGTTCTGTATCCCTATCTAGGCAAAATCTTTCATTCCACCCCCGAGCGGGTGGAACGGTGTATGCGATACAGCATCGAGACCGCGTTTGAGCGGGGCAATCTTAGCGACATCGAGCAGGTATTCGGCTACACCGTAGACGTCAGCAAGGGAAAGCCCACCAACTCGCAGTTTATGGCCATGGTGGCGGACCATCTGCTATTAAACTAGATATCAGCTTACATATTTACTTTTGTCCCAGCATAACATGAAGCAAAGGAAGGTGCGGGTGTTATGCTGGGACGTTTTTTTCGGAATTGGTGGCGGGATGTAGAGGAAAAGCCCCTTTCCTACCTCTTGGCCCTATTCGCCCTCTGTACCGGCATCGCCTGCGGCTTGTTCTTTCCACGGTTCCTAAGGGAAGCGGATCAGGAGGCCATGGTGGGCTACGCCAGCTCCGCGGTAAAGATGGCCACGGTGGTGGTGCCATCTTTTTTTCAACTTTTCCTCAGCGCCCTATGGACCAATTTCCGGATTGCTGGCGCGTCAGCCCTCTCGGGGTTTACCCGATTGGGCGCTCCCGTCGCCCTTATTTCCCAGGGAATCAAGGGGTTTGGCATGGGCGTTTTTCTATATGCAGTCACCAAATGCTTCGGGACTCCAGGAACCATCAGCGGTATTCTGTATCTTTTGCCGCAGTCTCTTTTCTACATTCCCGCATACACCACGCTTTCCGCCCGGGCAATGCACCGTTCCGCTCTATGTATGAGAAGAATGGCCGGGCCGCCTCGGCTGTACATGCGGGAAATTCTTCCATGTCTTTGTGCGATTTTTGTCGGAATTATGGTAGAATGCTTCATATCGCCCCATCTGCTCAAGCTGCTGACTCCCCTTATGTAGAACGGATGGCGCGGCCCTTTGAGGGAATCCTAATAAAAAAGGGGTGGTACTGTATGGGTAAATTCGTCATACTGGTGATGGACAGCGTGGGCATCGGAGCGCTGCCCGACGCGGATCGGTTTGGGGACATGGGCTCCGACACCATGTGCAATCTTTACCGGGCAATGGGAGGCCTCACCATTCCCAATCTGCTGTCCCTGGGCCTCGGCAATATCGACGGTATCCAGCTTCCGGTAAAGTCGGACAACCCCAGAGGAGCCTACGGTCGCGCCATGGAACGGTTTTCCGGCAAGGATACCACCGGAGGACACTGGGAAATTGCCGGTCTGGTCTTGGACCGTCCCTTCGACACCTTCCCCAACGGATTTCCCCGGAATATTTTGGATCCCTTTGAAGCCGCCATCGGCGCCAAAACGCTGGGCAACAAAGCGGCCTCCGGCACCGAGATTATAGAGGAGCTGGGGGAGGAGCATCTCAAAACGGGATATCCCATCGTCTATACCTCAGCAGATAGTGTGTTTCAAATCGCCTGTCATGAGGAGGTTGTTCCCCGGGAACAGCTCTATGAGATGTGCCGCATCGCCCGGGAAATCCTTACCGATCCCTATTATGTCGGGCGGGTCATCGCCCGGCCCTTTACTGGGAAACCGGGGAGCTTTATCCGAACCCCAGGTCGAAGGGATTTTTCCCTGCTTCCGCCGGGGGATACCATCCTAGACGCCATCAGTCAAAAGGGATATGAAGTGGCGGCAGTGGGGAAGATCGAGGACATCTTCGCCAACCGGGGCATCACAAAAAGCAACCATACCACCGATAATATGGCCGGGGTAGACGCCACCATCCAGTACCTAAAGGAGGATTTCTCCGGTTTAATCTTTACCAATCTTGTGGACTTCGATTCCCTGTACGGCCACCGAAACGACGCGGCGGGCTATGCCAAGGCGCTGGAGGAGTTGGACGCCAGAATCCCCGAACTGCTCTCCGCTCTGCGCCCCGGCGACATCCTCCTCATCACGGCGGATCACGGCTGCGATCCTACCACCCTTGATAGCACCGACCACAGCAGGGAGTACATTCCCATCCTGGCAACCGGGCAGGGAATAGCCCCCGTGAATTTGGGGACCCGGGACACCTTCTCGGATATTGGCGCCACAGCGGCGGACTACTTTGGCATCAAATGGCCTACGGGCATGAGCTTTTATCATCAACTGAAGCGAGGTACAAAAGATGAGCTATTATGAGATCGCGCGGCGCGCAGCAGACGTCATTCTTGAGCGGGCTCCTGAGCCCCCATACGCGGTTTTGGTCCTGGGAAGCGGTCTGGGGGATTACGCTCAGCGGATGGAAACCCCCACCGTCATCCCCTACGAAGAGATTCCCGGTTTTATGGTTTCCACCGTTCACGGTCACGCTGGCCGGCTGGTGATGGGACGCCTTTTTGGCCTTCCGGTGGCCATCATGCAGGGCCGGTTTCACTACTACGAGGGCTATACCCAGCAGGAAATCACCCTTCCCATCCGGGCGCTTCGGCTGTGTGGCGCCCAAGTGGTTCTCTTTACCAACGCCGCCGGAGGCATCAACCTGGATTTTTCTCCCGGGGACCTGATGCTCATCGACGACCACATCAACTTCTCTGGATCCAGCCCCCTGATCGGGCCCAATGAGGAGGGCTTCGGCACCCGGTTCCCCGATATGAGCCAAGCCTACGATAGAGAACTCAAGGAACTGCTTCTCTCCGCCGCCCGGCAGGCGGGCGTGTCCCTTCGCCGCGGGGTGTATATGATGTTCAACGGCCCCCAGTTCGAGACGGGGGCGGAAATCCGCTTTGCCCGAGTCATCGGCGCGGATGCCGCAGGCATGAGCACGGTGCCCGAGGTCATCGCAGCCCGCCACGCCGGGATGCGGATCGCCGGGGTAAGCTGTATCACCAACATGGCGGCGGGAATTCTAGACCAACCCCTTTCTCATCAGGAGGTTAATGAAACCGCTGACCGGGTCCAGGATCAATTCGCCGCCCTGGTGGATGCATTCCTACGGCAATTAAAAAAGGATTGTGACGCCTAGGCGCATAAACCGTCATTTTTAAAGGCATCCAAGCATATCCCTCCTAGTAGTGATACTAGGGGGGATCGTTTATGAGGAGAGTTCTATCCGTATTTCTGGGATTGCTGCTGTTGGTCTATCCCTTTTGCTCCATCCGGGCTGAGGAGGGGGAGGAACAGGCCGCCGGCATAGCACTGCAATCGCCCATGGCGGTGCTGATGGATACCAGTACCGGCCAGATGCTGGTGGAAAAAGCCGGGGATCAAAAAGCCCCCGCCGCCAGTGCCATCAAGGTCATGACCCTCCTCCTGCTCTACGATGGCATCGAGGAAGGACGCCTTCGGATGGAAGACACCGTGCAGGTGTCCGATAACGCCGCAAAAACAGGGGGAACCCGGGCCTTTTTGGATCGGGGCGCCAGCTATAAAGCAGAGGACCTCATCAAGGCCATCTCGGTGTGCAGCGCCAACGACGCCTCTGTGGCCATGGCCGAGGCCATGTACGGCAGCACCGACGCGTTTGTGGCCCAGATGAACGCCCGGGCTAAGGAGCTAGGCGCAAACAACAGCCTGTTTACCACCTGCACCGGGCTGGACGATGAAAACAGCTATACCACCGCGCGTGATCTTGCTATCATCGCCAGCGCCCTAAGCCGCCACCGGAATGCCAGCCAGTATACCGCCATCTATATGGATCAGATCAACCACGCCGAAGGCCGGGTCACAGAACTGACCAACCCCAACCGCTTGGTACGGTTCTATACCGGCTGCGACGGCTACGCCACCGGATCCTCCAATCTTGCAAAATACTGTGGCGTCATCACCGCAAAGAAAGGGGAGACCCGGCTGGTAGCCGTAATCCTAGGGGCCAACGATTCCAACATGCGGTTTGATGACGCGCGCACCCTTTTGGAGTACGGCTTTGCCAACTACACACAGCGAATGCTAGCCAAGAAAGGCGAGATTCTTCGAAAGAACGTGGAGATTCCCGGGGGAACCCCCAAATATGTAAACCTGGTGGCCAAGGACGACATCCGGGTGGTTCTAAAGCGGGGCGAGGAAAACCAGATCAAAAAGGAGATTGAGCTCTTGCCCGACGTCCAGGCTCCCGTAGAGATGGGGCAGAAGCTGGGCACCCTTAACGTCTATATTGGGGATACCCTCATCGGGCAGAGCGATGCCATCGCCGAAGCCCAGGTAAAGCGGGCAACTCTGTGGGAAGCGGTCAACACCATCCTGCGCTATTGGATCATGGGCTAAGGGGCCGCATTGACACCCCCAATCGGCCCGTGATAGAATATCCCGACAGCAATAAGCGTACAGGCAACCTGTCTGTACGCTGATTTCTATATCAAAAGGAGATTTCCCTTGAGTAGACTATCCCAGCTATTCACCGACCCCATGGGGTTCATCATGTCCCTTCTGCTGGTTTTACCCGGCGTTTTAATCGGACTATCCTTCCATGAATTCGCCCACGCTCTGGCTGCCACAAAGATGGGGGACGACACCCCCCGGCTTATGGGCCGGCTAACGTTAGACCCTTTTGCACATTTTGACCCCATCGGTCTTGGCATGCTACTCCTGTTGGGCTTTGGCTATGGCAAACCCGTTGTAGTCAACCCTGCCCGGTTTAAAAACCGGTTCTGGGGGGAGCTATTGGTGGCCATCAGCGGCGTTCTGATGAACTTTATCCTGGCTTTCCTGTTCACCTTCCTCTATCTGGCCCTGGTGTTCAAGTTTAACGTCACCAACTACTATGTCACCACCATCGTGCTCAATATCATCTCCATTAACATCGTCTTGATGGTATTCAACCTGCTGCCGCTGCCCCCTCTGGATGGGTATCGGGTGGTCAAGCGCCTGTTCATCGGCAACGTCAATCCCCAGTTCTTCTGGAAGCTGGAGCAGTACGGCTTCTTCATCGTGCTGATTCTGCTGGCTACCGATCTGTTAACCCCCTTCCTCAGCTGGGCGGTAAATGGGGTTTACGGCTTTATGATTGACGTTTCCGGCGGGCTTCTGGGGATCTTCTAATCCATGTACCGGGTACAGACTTCCGCCTTTGAAGGCCCTCTGGATCTGCTCCTGCAGCTCATCAGCAAGGCCAAGATCGACATCAAAGACATCTTCATCTCCGAGATCACCGAACAATACCTGGCGGTGGTTTCCGCTATGGATCAGGTGGACCTGGACGCCGCGTCGGAGTTTCTCTCCATGGCGGCCACCCTCCTATACATCAAATCCCGCTCCCTCCTGCCCAAACAGGTGGTGGAGCCAGATGTTGAGGAGGAAAAGCAACGTCTGATCCAAAACCTATACGAGTACCGGCGGCTGAAGGAAGCGGCCGAGACCATGGCCGCCCTGGAAACCGGTGCCCTGGAACACTATTATAAGCTGCCGGATGAATACATGTACACCGAGAACGAGGTGGTCCTGGAGGGCCTGCGGGTGGAAGATCTCTACGCTGGTTTTCTGGAGATTCTAAGGGAACGGGAGCTGCGCACAGCAGCGCCTCAGCCCGTAGCGATGGTCCGTCACCGCGCTATGCCGGTGGTGCAGAAGGTAGGGGAAATTCGTCGCCGCCTCCGCAGGGAGGGAAATCTGCTCTTTACGGAGCTCTTTCCTCCTGAGGCGGAAAAGGATGAAATCATCGCCTCCTTCCTCGCCCTGTTGGAGCTCATCTCTGCAGGGGAGATTCGGGCCGTTCAAGAGGGTAGCTTTGGGCAAATCGTCATCGGTCTAAACAACAGGAAAAAGGGGAAATCTGCATGAACCGAGAGGAGCAGGCTGCCGCCATCGAAGCCATTTTGTTCGTAGCGGGAACCGGGGTAGAGCTGGAGGTCCTGGCCCAGGCCCTGGGAATCACCCAGCTGGAGATCAGCGCTCTTGCGGACGAGCTCATCCAGAAAAAGGACGATGCAAGGGGCCTGGAGTTCTCCCGCACCGATGATCTTTTGCAACTGCGCACCAAGAAAAAATACGCTGGCTATGTCCGGGATGCCCTGAAACCGGTGGCCAGGAAGACCCTCTCCCGGTCGGTGCTGGAAACCCTCAGCATCATCGCCTATAAGCAGCCCATCACCCGGGGAGAGATTGAAGCCATCAAGGGGGTCTCTGCCGATTATTCCCTTCAGACCCTGCTGCAGCGCAAACTGATTCAATCGGCGGGCCGGAAGCAAACCCTGGGCCGTCCAACCCTGTACCGCACCACCGACGAGTTCCTCCGCCACTTCGGCCTATCCGATCTCTCCCAGCTTCCTCCGCTGCCGGAAGATGTAGACCTCTCTGACGTCCTCTCCGAGGAGGAAAGCAGCACTGGGGAAACACCTCCTCTCCAGCCATAAAACAGCCTGTGCTTCGGCCGTCTTTCGACGGCCTTTTTCAATTTTTGGGCATACTAGCAAAGAAAGGAGGGATTGGATGCTCTACTGGATATTGGCAGCACTGGCCGGTCTATCCCTTTTATTCCTGTTTGCTGATGTAAGCTTGGAATACCGGCTCTTCTACCGCCATGAGCGGGCAGAGCATTGGGTTTTCATCCGATTTCTCCTCTTCGGCCGGCGGATCGATCTTTTGGGCCGGGATCGGTTCTTCCATAAAAAATCCAAAAGCCGTACCTTTCAACGAAATCGACCTCCGTTGGATTTCGGCAAATTCCTATACCAATTACTTCGAAAGGCAAAAATCCAGCAATCCTCCCTTCAGCTGAAGCTGGGCTGGGACGACGCCTTCTCTGTCGCCATGGCGGTCGGCGCCCTGGAGAGCCTTTTATATGCCGCCATTGCCATCGCTCCCTTCCGTCAGCGAGACATCCTGATAAAGGGTGTCTCCATCCAGCCTCAATTCAACAGGAAATGCCTGGAATGCTCCATTCATTGCATAGTAAAAATCACCTTGGCAGATATTATATCTGCGGCAAACTATGCCTTGACCAAGAAACAGTGCAACAAAAGGAGTGAGTGATCGTTGCATCCCATTGAAAACATGATGAAAACGGCCATGGAACAGATCAAAGAGATGGTGGATGTCAACACCATCGTGGGGGACGCGGTATTCTCCCAGGACGGCACCATAATATTGCCGGTGTCCAAGGTATGCTTTGGATTTGTGGCCGGCGGCGGGGAATACGCCCCGGAAAACCGGGTCCGCTACGGCAAGGATGAGGAATCCCGCTCCGGCTATCCCTTTGCTGGAGGCGCCAGCGCAGGGATCTCCTTAAAACCCATGGGATTCATCGTGGTAACGGACGGCACCGTACGGCTGTTGCCCATGGAAAACCTTTGCGGAATGGACCGGCTGCTGGAGATCGTGCCCCAAGCCGTAACCCTCATCAAGGAACTGGCGGAAAAATGGATGGAACGGCAGGAAGCCCAGAGCGTCCAGGAGGAGGAAGACTGGGGCGGGGAGACCCCCTATACGGATTATTCCTCTTATACCGAATAACCCCAGATTTTTACGCATAAAAAAGAGAGTGAAACCACCACGCTTTGGAGCCAATTTCATGGGATCATGATTGGACGGACGAAAACCGGGAAAATCCGACACCGCCTTTCTCTCCAGTCCGACAATCTTTTCATCCCACGGCTGGTATAAGGTAGATAGAGAACTCTGCCAATCCAAAGGGCGGCCTGGGCCACTCTCTTTTTTTGTTAGGAGGAATCGCTTTGAGACGAAGCTATCGTAGGCTGATCTGTGGAATCCTAATCCTTTGCACATTATTGTTGTCCGGTACTGCTTTCGCGGGGGAAGTCGCCCCCTCCGCCAAGGGCGCCAGCCTAGTGGAGATCACGACCGGCCGAATCCTATATAGCAAAAATGGGGACGCCCCCATGCCCATGGCCAGTACCACCAAGGTGATGACCGCCCTTCTTGCGGTGGAAAGCGGCAAGCTCAACGAGGTGGTCACCGTACCCAAGGAGGCCGTTGGGGTAGAGGGCTCCTCTCTTTACTTGGAGGAAGGGGAGCAGTTTACCCTTTTAGACCTAACCTACGGCCTGATGATGCAGTCTGGAAACGACGCCGCCACCGTCATCGCCATCTATCTGGGCGGCAGCGTGGAGGGGTTTGCCGCCATGATGAATGAGAAGGCCCGGGAACTTGGGACAAAGAACACCAACTTCGTCAATCCTCATGGTCTTCCGGCAAAAAACCACTATACGTCCGCCAACGATCTCGGGATCATCTCGGCCGCCGCCATGCGCAACCAGGACTTTTCCACCATCGTTTCCACCAAATACTATGAGATGATGCCCAAGGGAAGCGGAACCAAGCGCACCATCAAAAACAAAAATAAGCTTTTGTGGAACTACGAATCCGCTACCGGTGTAAAAACGGGCTATACCATCGAGGCGGGAAAGTGTCTGGTGGCCGGCTCCGCCCGGGACCGGCTGGAGGTGGTTTCGGTGGTGCTTTCCTGTCCCAACATGTGGGATGACGCCACCTCTCTCCTTGACTACGGCCACGAAAACTTCTGGCTAACCCAGATCGCTCAGGAAGGGGAGGAAATAGCCACGCTTCCGGTGGAAAACGGAGAACTGGATACCACCCCCGTATTGGTTGAGAAAAACGCCTATTACCCCCTAAGGGTAGATGACAGCGAGACGGTAAAAAAATCCATCGATCTTCCCAGCAGCGTCCCCGCTCCTGTGGAAGAGAACCAGGTTCTAGGCACCATCACCTATTCCCTGGGAGACACGGAAATCGCCAAGATCAACCTTCTGGCGGGTACCGCTGTCAACAAGCAAAGCTTTTTCTTCAAGATAAAGCGTTTCTTCCAAAACCTGTTCTAACCCCGCCAGTGGCCCCCTTTTTGACCATCGATCACCGGGATTCTGTCAACCTTCCAAAAACAAAAAACAGCGCTCTAGGCGCTGTTTTTTGTTTATTAGGAATTTTTCATAATGATGATCTGCATCAATTCTCCCACCTGCTCTGCGGCGTCACAGCAGTTTTCCATGCTCTCAAAGATCTGGGTCCAGCGAAGGACTTCCACGGGATTATCGCAATCTCCGTAGAGCTGCCGGATGGCATCCCTGTGAAGGATATCTCCAGCTTCCTCCAACTCATTGAGTTTCACCATGTGCTCCTTCAAAGAAACAGAGCGCCGGAAATCCTTAAACTCCATAAGCGCCAGCTTCAGCACCTCACAGCACTGGCAGATCAGCCCCGCCAGCTGGGACGCTTCTGGCCGCACGCTTCGGATCCGGTACATATATAGCTCCCGGGAAATCTCCTCAATATAGTCGGTCAAATCGTCGATCTTATCCAGCAGCGCCAGGATATCCTCCGATTCAATGGGTGGGAGAAACTCCCGAATCAGCTTTTCCACCACGGCATGGCGTTCCAGATCAGCGGCATGCTCGATCTCATGCATAGCCTCCATCTGTTCCTCCAAAGCGGCGGGAGTAAAATCCTCCACCATGCCCCGCAGATACCGAGCCGCCTCGCAGGCACGCTCCGCCAAGTTCACAAAGCAATCAAAATAATAACCGTTTTGTTTTTTTGCCATTTTCGTCGGCTCCTTTTAAAAGATCAAGTCGAATAGCTCCACCATCAAATACCCAATCACCCCACAGCAGGGGAAGGTAAGCACCCAGGCCAGGACCATTTCCCGGACCACCCCCCAGTTGACGGAGGAGAACCGCTTGGCGGCTCCCACCCCCATGATGGCGGTGGTCTTGGTATGGGTGGTGCTTACCGGAATTCCAAGCACCGAAGACAGCAGAAGGCACCCTGACGCCGCCACATCGGCGGAAAAGCCCTGATATTTATTGAGCTTCACCATATCCATGCCCACGGCCTTAATGATGCGCAGCCCTCCGATGGAGGTTCCCAGCGCCATCACGGCAGAGCAAAGGATCATCAGCCAGAGGGGGATCACAAAGGAGGTGACGCCGCTTTGCCCTCCCGCTAGGAACATCCCCAGCATGAAGACCCCCATGAACTTCTGCCCGTCCTGCGCTCCGTGCATGAAAGCCATAGTGGCTCCGCCGCCAATCTGCGCATACCGAAAAAAACGGTTTGCCTTCCGGCGGTCCACGTTCCTGCAGGCGAACTGGGTCGTCTTAGCAGAGAGAAAACCGGCGAAAAAGCCCAACAGGGTGGAGAGGCCCAAACCATATACCACCTTCAGCCACTCGGCGCCGTTAATGCCGGACAGCCCTCCGTGAAGCGCGATAGCCGCTCCCGAAAGCCCTGCGATGAGCGCATGGCTTTCGCTGGTGGGAATGCCAAAACGCCAGGCGGCGGTAGCCCATACTACAATGGCGAACATAGCCGCACAGAGGGCTTGGCTGGCCTCCTGGGCATTTCCGCCAAAGTCCACCATATTATAGATGGTTTGGGCAACGGTAGCGTTCAAAAGTGTCATCACCAGAACGCCAAGAAAGTTGAAAAAGGCAGCCATCAAAATAGCTGCGCGGGGGCTCATGGAGCGGGTGGAAACACAAGTGGCGATGGCATTGGGAGCATCCGTCCAGCCATTGACCAAGATCACACCCAAGGTGAGGATCACCGTTACCACAAGACCGGGGTTGGAAAGCATCTGGGACACAAAGTCCGGCAGCGATACCGTCATGGCTTGTTCTTCCTTCTCTAAATATGAAATTTTTGTATTTTATTTATTATATCCCAGACTGAGGCTCCCTGCAATCCATTTCTTTTCTTCCCACCGGCACCAAACTCCATGGCCTTCATAATATGGATAGTAAGGGAGGGAACGCTAATGGAAAAACGAGCCGTCATTCTTGGCTCCGATAGCCGAAACCGCTATATCAAGGAAATACTGCTGTCCCAGGATTGGGACGCCCATTGGATCCAGGGTCAGTTGGATCCCACGGCAATCGACGTCCTTTCCTCCTGCACCGCCGCCATTCTCCCCGCAAACTATCTGGGCGGTAGCCAAATTGAGGGAATCGCCGACCCCGCAGACGAGGTTCTGGCCAGTGTCAATCCCGGGGCCGCCGTCTTCGCAGGGCGGTTTTCCCCCCGGCAAAAAGCCTGGATGGTGGATGCCAAAACCGAGTATTTTGAGCTGTTAGAAGATCCCTGCTTTACCCTTGCCAACGCCCACTATACTGCCGAGGCGGCGGTAGCGCTGGCGATCACCACCATGAGCCGAAGCCTTATCGGCGCCACGGTGGTGGTAATCGGCTCAGGGCGAATCGCCAAGGCCCTTGTAGCCTACCTGGAGCCCTTTACCAAGATCGTTCGGGTGGTAGCGCGCCGGCCAGAGGAGCTGGAGCGGGCCAACCTATTGGGATACAGCCCCTATGAAATGGATGAGATGGGGTGGGCCCTATATGGAGCGGACTGTGTCTTCAACACGGTGCCCAGCCGGGTGATTTTAAAGCGCCATACCCACGAGGTGTCTAAGGGCTGCCTGTACCTGGAGCTGGCCTCAGCGCCCTATGGAAGCCAGCCGGAGGACTGGCCGGAGCATGTGGTTTACCTGCTGGCGGGCGGACTGCCGGGAAAAATCTCCCCCCGGTCTACGGGCGGCGCTGCGGCGGAATACATCCTGGGAAAAATGGAGGAGATGGAATAACATGAAGGAAAAACGGATTGGATTCGGTCTCACCGGATCCTTTTGCACCATACCTATGATCTTTGGCGAAGTGGAGCGGCTGGTGGAGATGGGCGCTCAGGTAACGCCCATCCTATCCCATAATGTGGCCGCCATGGACACCCGCTTTGGAACGGCGGCAGAAACCCGTGAAAAGCTGTTTCAACTTACGGGACGCCGCCCTCTTGCCACCATAGACGGGGTGGAACCCATCGGACCCCAGCGTCTGCTAGATCTGATGATCGTAGCTCCCTGTACCGGCAATACCATGGCAAAACTGGCAAACGGCATCGCTGACACGCCAGTCACCATGGCGGTAAAGTCCCATCTTCGAAACGGACGGCCGGTGCTGCTGGCCATTGCCAGCAACGATTCTCTGGGGGCCAACGCCCGGAACATAGGCACGCTGATGGCCCGGGAGCACATCTATTTTGTACCCTTTGGCCAGGACGGCGTGGAAGGAAAGCCAAATTCCATGCAATCCCGGTTCTCCCTAATACCCGAGGCTGCCCAATTGGCGCTTACAGGGAAACAGATGCAGCCCGTACTGTTGGGAGCCGGGGAATGTCTTAAATAAAGCGAGCCTATTTTTTTCTTGGGAAATCCAAGGTTTCCCAAGCCATAGAAAAAAAGAGGAGGTGCCTTCCTCCTCTTTTTTTGTTTGTGATTGTATACGGATTCGTGTATAATAAATAAGCGAACAAACATTTGTTGAAGGGGATCTTATGGCAAGAAAGCGCAGGAAAAAGAGCGCGAATATGGAGATCGCCGGCGTGATTCTCATGGCCTTTGGAGCCATTCTGGCGTTCGGCATCTACTTTGGCAGCGCCGGCATGCTGGGCGTTGCCTTTCAAAACGTCTGTTTGGGGCTGTTCGGCACCCTCAGCTATGCGTTGCCCCCGGCGATCATCGCCCTGGGGGTTTATGTCGCGTTCTACATGCGCCGGCCCAAGAAATCCGGGCCCTACGTCTGCGCTGGAGTCATCGCTCTTTGCGTCATCTGTCTTTGGCATCTGATCTTCACCGGGCGGCCCACCGAGCCCGGTTATTTTGCCAGCGTCGCCGCCGCCTATGGAGCGGGGGTAGCTGGGGCCTGGGGAGGCGGCGCCTTTGCCCAGGTGTTTGTCCATCCCCTGGTGGTGCTTTTGGGGGTAGCGGGTACCGCCGTCCTGCTGGTTACGGCATGCCTCATCGCCGCCATGGTCCTTACCCGTATTTCCATCCGGTCCGTCCGGGAACAGATGCGGGAGAATATCCATCTGCCAGAGCGTCCCCACCGGCAAAAGCGCCAGGGGAGGATTGATCCGCACCATTTGGAGGTGGACAACGATTCCATCCCCCCGATGGAGGAGGATGCCCCCGAGGAAAAGCCCCGGAAAAAGGGGCTGTTTAAATTCTTCTCAGTGGAAGAGGACGAGGCCCCCGAAGAGCCCCCCGTCCATCGGCTGGGGGAGTCCGACCGGGACATCGAATACCTGCCCTATGATTTGCAGAATAGGGGAGAGGGCCCCAGCATCCATCGGATCGCTCCCGAAGAGGACGAGCATCTGGTCTTCCAACGGCCCGCCCCCCGGAAGGCGGGCCGTCCGCCGGAGCCCGACGACGTGCCAGTAGAAGCGCCAGAGGCCCCTGCGTATTCCTCCACCGCTCCGCAGGAGGAAAAAAGGGCTTACCGGAAACCGCCCATTTCCATGTTGGCCAAGCTGTCGCCCCTTAAGGCCGCTCGCGCGGCCAAGAACGATATGAAAAACAACGCCAACCTTCTGGAACGCACCTTTGAGAACTTCCGCATCCAGGCCAAGGTGGTCAACGTGGTGGTGGGGCCCGCCGTTACCCGGTATGAGGTCCAGCCTGCCCCTGGGGTGAAGATCAGCCGTATCGTCAATTTGGCGGACGACATCGCCCTGTCCCTGGCGGCGGCTTCCGTCCGTATCGAGGCTCCCATCCCCGGAAAGAACGCCATCGGCATCGAGGTGCCCAACCGGGATCGAACCCCCGTCATGCTGCGGGATATTTTGGAAAGCCCCGAGTTTACCAAAAGCGCTTCCAAGCTGACGGTACCCATCGGCAAAAATTTAACGGGAGAGAGCATCGTTTTGGATCTGGCCGCCATGCCTCACCTGTTGGTAGCGGGCACCACTGGAAGCGGCAAGAGCGTATGCCTGCAAACCATGATCATGGGCCTTCTTTTCAACACCGTTCCGGATGACGTGCGGCTCATCATCGTGGATCCAAAAAAGGTGGATTTTGCCCGGTTCAACGGCCTGCCCAATATGATGATCCCCGTGGTTACCGAGCCTAAAAAGGCGGCAGGGGCACTTAACTGGGCCGCCACCGAGATGGATAAGCGTTATGATGATTTCGCCTCCCGGGGTGCACGGGACATTGAAAAGTACAACGAGATCATGACCATGACGGAGAATCCCCGGATTCCCTATATCGTCTTCATCATCGATGAGCTGGCCGATCTCATGATGACTGCCCCCAAGGATATCGAGGCCCTTCTGTGCCGGATCGCCCAGAAAGGCCGGGCTGCGGGTATCCACCTGGTGGTGGCCACTCAGAGCCCTCGGGTGGACGTCATCACCGGTCTCATCAAGGCCAACTTCCCATCCCGGATCGCCCTTACCGTCCAGTCTCAAACCGATTCCCGAATCATCCTGGACATGAACGGCGCCGAAAAGCTGTTGGGCCGGGGAGATATGCTCCTTATGACCAGCAGCATGCCCAAACCCATGCGGGTTCAGGGAGCCTATATTCCAGACCAGGAGATGGAAGCGGTGACGGAGTTCATCAAAAGCGCCGATGCCGCCCCCCAGTACGACGCTGAGATCATCGACCAGATCGACAAAGCCTCCTTGAACGAGGGGGGAGGAAGCGGCTCCGCCGGCGGCGGGGATGACGATATGGACGAACTCATCCGGGACGCCGCCGATCTGTTCCTGGACGCCGGCCAGGCGTCCACCAGCATGCTCCAGCGCCGATTCCGGGTTGGGTACGCCCGCGCTGCCCGGATCATGGATCAGATGGAACGGATGGGCATCATCAGCCCGCCGGACGGCAGCAAACCCCGGAACGTCCTGATCAGCCGGGCGGAATTTGAAGAGATGTTTTAAGGAGAACCTGTTATCGTGAGAGAAGCCATTGGGATGATCTCCCTTGGATGCAATAAAAACCAGGTGGATACCGAGCAGATGCTCTATCCCCTGGTCCATAACGGATATACCATGGTGGAGGAGGCGGAGGATGCCGACCTCCTCATCATCAATACCTGCGGATTCATCGATGCCGCCAAGGAGGAATCCATCCAGGCCATTCTGGAGGCGGCGGAACTGAAGCAGCAGGGGAAGGTGCGGCGCGTTTTGGTGACGGGATGTCTTTCCCAGCGTTATGGGGAGGAACTGGCAAAGGAGCTGCCCGAGGTGGACGGTTTCATCGGCGTAAACCAATACGGCGACATCGCCCGGATTGTGGAGCGGGTGCTTTCAGGAGAGCGGGTTCAGGAGTTTTCCGCCTGCAGCCGGCCAAACGGCCGTCGGGTGCTGATCTCTCCCCGGCACAGCGTCTATATCCGCATCGCCGAGGGCTGCAGCACCGGCTGCAGCTACTGTGCCATTCCCCGAATCCGAGGAGGCTATGTGAGCCGGACCATGGAGGACATTCTGGCCGAGTGCCAGGAGTACGTCCAAAATGGCGCCCAGGAGCTGATCCTCATCGCCCAGGATACCTCCTATTATGGCAAAGACCTCTACGGCGAGTACCGCCTTTATGATCTGCTAACGGCCATTTCCCGGCTGGATGCCCCCTGGATCCGAGTCCTGTACACCTATCCCGAGCGCATCGATAGCCGCCTTCTGGCATTGATGGCCAATACCCCGAATATCGTAAACTATCTGGATATGCCCATCCAGCATATCGATGACGGCGTCCTATCCGCCATGGGGCGCCACGCCACCGAAGCGGGCATCCGGTCCCTCCTGGAGGAGATTGCCTCCTACGGCTGTTTCACCGTCCGCACCTCGCTGATCTGCGGATTCCCCGGAGAAACCGAATCCCAGCACCAAAAGCTCCTAAATTTTGTCCGAGAGGGGCACATTCATCGCCTGGGTGCTTTTGCTTATTCCCAGGAAGAGGGAACCCGGGCTGCTGCTTTTCCCTGCCAGCTTCCCGAGGAGGTCAAGGCCCGGCGCGCTGAGGAAGTGCTTCTAGCCCAGCAGCAGGTTTCCCTCCGCCGCAACCAACGCCGGGTAGGAACCATCGAACAGGTGCTGGTGGACGAATACGATGATACCCTTTGCCTCTACATCGGCCGGTCCCAATCCGAGGCCCCCGGCGTGGACGGCGAAATCTATCTCAGCTCGGAACGCCCTCTTGCCATCGGCCAGTTTGTGGACGCCCGGGTAATCCAGGCTGAGGAATATGATGTAATGAGTGAGGTCCTACCATGAATCTTCCCAATAAGCTAACGTTACTGCGCATCATCCTGGTTCCGGTGTTTATTGCCGTAGCCGCCATTGGGTTCCCCGGATGGAACTATGTGGCGGCGGTGGTGTTCTTTGCCGCCTCTTTGACCGACAGTCTGGACGGCAAAATCGCCCGAAAACGGAACATCGTCACCGATTTCGGCAAACTGGTGGATCCCATCGCCGATAAAATGCTGACCAGCGCCGCCATGGTGGTGCTGGTTACCTGGGGCAAGTTGCCGGCCTATATGGCCATCATCCTCATCGGCCGGGATCTTATGATCAACCCCCTCCGGAACCTGGCCGCTAAGGATGGCGTGGCCATCTCCGCCAAATGGAGCGGCAAGATCAAAACCCTTTTGCAGATCATCGCCTACATTGCCCTGCTCCTAAAGGTAGACCTCATTGGCAACATCGTGCTTTGGCTGGCCCTTGCCGTCACCCTATACAGCGTGTATGAATACCTGGTTCCCAACCTGTCCATCGTCAAACGGTACGGCTGGGTCAAATACCTGGCTCTGTTCCTGGACAAATTCCTAATCTATACGGCGCTGTTCATCCTGTGCCAGCTTCATATGGTGCCCATGGTGGTGGCCTTCTTGATCATCGCCAAGGACAACATCCTGTCGGGCTTCCGTACTATGGCAGAGCTATATTATGTAACGGTCCGGATCCGTCTGGTAGACGCCATCGCCCAGCTCCTAGTGGTGCTGGCCCTGGTGTTCGCCATCTTCTGGCCGGCAAATAGCGGGCTTCTCCTATGGATCGCCGGCTTGTTCTGCTGCCTTTCCATCGCCGATTACAGCGTACGCCACTGGGATACGCTGAAAAAGATATTCAACGCTTAAACAACTGGGGGTAATCGTATGATCGCAGAACTGATCTCGGTGGGAACCGAGCTTTTAATGGGCCAAATCGTGGATACCAATTCCCAATGGCTAAGCCAGCAGCTTTCCGCCATGGGCATCGACGTCTACTATAAGGAGACGGTGGGGGACAACCCCAAAAGAATGCGGGATACCATCGAGATGGCCATTCGCCGGAGCGATATCGTCATCACCACCGGCGGCCTGGGCCCCACCGAGGACGACATCACCAAGGAAACCGTAGCCGAGCTCATGGGAGAACCCCTAGCTCTGCACCAGGAGAGTCTGGATGCGCTGGAGCGTTATTTCGCGGGAAGGGGACGGCCAATGGCGGACATCAACCGTAAACAGGCCATGATGCCGGTAAACGGCATCACCTTGCCCAACCACCGGGGGACCGCTCCCGGCTGTATCATCGAGAAGGATGGCAAGCGGGCGGTGGTGCTGCCCGGCCCCCCCTCCGAGATGAAACACATGTTTACCACCAGCGTAGTGCCCTATCTGGAGAGCATCTCCGACAGCGTCCTCCGCTCCGCCTACGTCCGGGTGGCGGAGATCGGGGAAAGCACCGTGGCGGAAATGCTGGGAGAACTGATCCATAATCAAACCAACCCCACCCTGGCCACATACGCCTCCACCGGGGATGTAACGGTGCGGATCACCGCCAAATGCAAAAAGGGGGAGAATGCCTCCGCTATTCTAGACCCCATGGTGCAAAGGGTTCAGGAGATCCTGGGGGATAACGTCTATACCGTCAAGGGAGAGCCCCTTCCTACGGTCATCGCCCAGCTGCTAACCGAGCATCAGAAAACCCTGGCCTTGGCTGAAAGCTGCACCGGCGGCATGGTAACCTCCATGCTGGTGGATGTTCCTGGCTGCTCCGCGTTTTTAAAGGAGGGCCTGGTTACATACAGCAACGAGGCAAAAGCCCGGCTTCTGGGCGTTCCCATGGCCCTGATCGAGGAAAAAGGCGCCGTCAGCCAAGAGGTGGCTCAGGAGATGGCCAGCCGGGTACGGGAGAACGCCGGCGCTGACTTTGGCCTTGCTATCACCGGCATCGCGGGGCCGGAGGGGGGAACCCCGGAAAAACCCGTTGGGCTGGTGTACATCGGGGTCAGCAGCCAAAGCGGCACCCAGGTCTTTCAGATAAATTTCTCCCGAAACAACCGTGCCAGCAACCGGCTGGGCGCCGCCCAGCGGGCCCTAAACCTGCTGCGCAAGAAGATTCTCGCGGACCTTACATAAGAAAGGATAACGGAAATGGAAAAACAAAAAGCCCTGGATATCGCCCTATTGAACATCGAAAAGAAGTTCGGCAAGGGGGCCGTCATGAAGCTGGGGGAATCCCCCGTAGCCGATATCTCCTATATTCCAACTGGATGTTTGGACCTGGACCTGGCTCTAGGGGTTGGCGGGCTTCCCCGCGGCCGTATCATTGAGATCTACGGACCGGAGTCCTCGGGCAAAACCACCGTGGCCCTCCACTGCGTGGCCCAGGCCCAGAAGATGGGCGGCATGGCCGCCTTTATCGATGCGGAGCATGCTCTGGATCCGGTCTATGCCCAGAAGCTGGGGGTAAATATCGATGAACTCTATGTCTCTCAGCCCGATACCGGGGAACAGGCTCTGGAGATCTGCGAGGCTCTGGTCCGCAGCGGTGCCATCGATATCGTGGTGGTGGACAGCGTGGCGGCTCTGGTGCCCCGCGCAGAAATCGAGGGGGATATGGGGGACTCCCATGTGGGTCTTCAGGCTAGGCTCATGTCCCAGGCCCTTCGAAAACTGGCGGGAGCCATCAGCAAATCCAACTCCGTGGTCATCTTCATCAACCAGCTTCGGGAGAAGGTAGGGGTTATGTTCGGCAACCCCGAAACCACCAGCGGTGGCCGCGCCCTCAAGTTCTACGCCAGCGTCCGGCTGGACATCCGCCGTGGCGAGCAGCTAAAGCAGGGGAGCGAGGCCATCGGCAACCGCACCCGTGCCAAGGTGGTCAAAAACAAGGTTGCTCCGCCCTTTAAAACGGCGGAATTCGATATGATCTACGGCGAGGGGATCTCCCGGGAAGGCAGCATTATAGATGTCGGCCTCAGCAAGGATATCCTCCAGCGTAGCGGCTCCTGGTTCTCCTATGAGGGCAACCGGATCGCCCAGGGACGGGAAAACGTCCGACAGTATCTGAAGGAAAATCCCCAGGTGGCCGATGAAATCGAAGCCAAGATCCGGGCCCTCCTGGCAGCGGAAAAGAAGCCCAATCAACCCGATGCGGATGAGCAGCCCGGGGATGCTCCCCAGGCGCCGTAACCAGCGAAAATCAAGGAAAGAAAGTGACGCCCCCTCATGGGGGCGTCTTGCTTGACAAATGTTTTATCACTGACTAATATTGAATTATTGGCCTTTGTATCCCGGTATGTTGGGGTTATATATCCACCATGATTCCACCGGCCGGTATACGCGGGTTTCAGATAGATGGAGGTGGAATTGTAATTTGTTAGGACCAATGGAGATCGTCCTCATCGTTGTGGGCGTGCTTCTGGCCCTGGGCGTCGGCCTGTTCTGCGGGTATCTGTACCGCAAGCGGGTAGCGGAACGCAAGGTCGCCCAGGCAGAGGATGCCGTACACAGGATGATCGAGGAAGCGCAGAAGCGCGCCGAGGCCATCAAGAAGGAAAACCTTTTTGAAGCCAAGGAGGAAATTCTCCGTTTGCGGGACGAGCTGGATAAAGAGACCAGGGACCGGCGGAACGAGCTGCAGCGTTCGGAACGCCGCCTCTTCCAGAAGGAAGAGACCATGGACCGCAAGCTGGAAAGCATTGAGCAAAAGGAACAAAATCTCACCAATCGTCAAAAGGAGCTGCAGAAAAAATTTGACGACCTGGATGCCCTCATCCAGAAGCAGGTGGATGATCTGGAGCGCATCTCGGGGATGACCCGGGACGAAGCCAAGGATCTTCTGCTGAAGAACATCGAACGAACCGCCCGCCACGACGCGGCCCTTCTGATCCGGGAAATCGAGCAGGAGGCCAAGGACGAGGCCGAGAAAAGGGCAAACAACATCATCGGGCTGGCCATTCAGCGGTGCGCCGCGGATCACGTGGCCGAAACCACCGTGTCGGTGGTACAACTGCCCAACGATGAAATGAAAGGCCGGATCATCGGCAGGGAAGGGCGCAATATCCGCGCCCTGGAGCAGGCTACTGGAATAGATTTAATCATTGATGATACTCCCGAAGCCGTGATCCTATCCGGGTTTGATCCCGTCCGTCGGGAGGTAGCCCGCATCGTGCTGGAGCGCCTCATCGCGGATGGCCGGATCCATCCCGCCCGCATCGAAGAGATGGTGGGCAAAGCACAGAAAGAAGTAGCCCAGATCATCCGGGAAGCCGGCGAACAAGCCGTGTTTGAAACCGGTATCCACGGGCTGCATCCCGAGCTGGTTCGCCTCTTGGGTCGGCTCCGTTACCGTACCAGCTACGGCCAGAACGTTTTAAAGCACAGCATCGAAGTTTCCCATGTTGCCGGCCTAATGGCGGCTGAAATGGGCTGCGACGTAGCGCTGTGCAAACGCGCCGGCCTGCTTCACGACATCGGCAAAGCGGTGGACCACGAGGTGGAGGGTCCCCACGTGCAGATTGGCGTGGATCTAGCCAAGAAATACCGGGAAAACGCCGATGTAATCCACTGCATCGCCGCCCACCACGGGGACATCGAGCCCACCACGGTGGAGGCCATGCTGGTGCAGGCGGCGGATGCCGTTTCGGCGGCTCGGCCCGGCGCTCGGCGGGAAAGCTTGGAGCACTACATCAAACGTCTCACCATGCTGGAGGACATCGCCAACTCCTTTGATGGTGTGGAAAAATCCTTCGCCATCCAAGCCGGGCGGGAGATTCGCATCATGGTCAAGCCCGAGGACGTGTCGGATGACGGCGCTGTTCTCATTGCCAGGGACATCGTCAAGCGCATCGAGGATGAGCTGGACTATCCCGGCCAGATCAAGGTCAACGTCATTCGGGAAACCCGGATCGTGGACTACGCAAAGTAACCTCCAAACCGACTCCAAAACCCATCCGCATCAGCGGATGGGTTTTTCTTTTGCGCTTGCTACTCTTTTTGTAGAAAAAAGCCCTCTTCTTTTCACAATCCATTCCCCATAACAACGGCTTTTTTGATATAATCAAGTCATATGAGTTAGAACAGAAAGGGAGTTTTGCGTAGTGAACGTCTATCCCATTGCCGATGCCCATACCGACTATCTTTATAGCCTTCTTAATGGTATCTCCCCACTGATGGGCGGAATACCGGATCAAATTCATGTCAGCAGGGAATCCTTAGAAAAGGGGAACGTGCGCCTGCAGTTCTTTGCCGCTTTTGTGGATTCCAAGGAACACCCCGATTCCGTTACCCGCTGCCTGGAGTTGATCGACCAATACCGCCTTATGCTGGACGCCTGGGGAGACGATATCGTGGAACTCACCCGGGATAACCTGGACGATGTGCTGGCAAACGGCCCCATTGGGGCGGTACTAGCCATAGAAGGCGGGGACGCTATCAACGGCAGCCTGGGCGTGCTGAGGACCATGTACCGCCTGGGGGTCCGTGCCATGACCCTGGTCTGGAACCGGGAAAATGTCATTGCCACACCGGCCATTCTCAACGCCGAGGAAGGGCTGAAGCCCTTCGGCTTCGAATGCGTCCGGGAGATGAACCGTCTGGGCATGGCCATCGACGTATCCCATCTGAATACCCGGGGCTTCTGGGACGTGATAGAAACCTCCACCCAGCCCATTTTGGCCACCCATAGCAACGCCAAGGCCATAACAGGCCATTTTCGTAATCTGGACGACGAGCAAATCAAGGCGGTCATCGCCCAGAAGGGATTTATCGGCATCAACTTCTGCGCCCCCTTCCTCAACGAAGACGAGGACGCCTGCTGTCTTGACGATATGATCCGCCATATCGACCATATTCTCAGCCTGGGTGGGGAAGAGGTGCTGGGCCTGGGCTCCGATTGGGATGGCATCGGCCGCTGTCCCCGGGAGCTCCACGGCGCGCAGGACTTCCAGCTAATCCTCAGCCGCCTCCGTGACGCGGGCTGCTCCGAAACGCTGATTGAGGGCATCGCCTACAAGAATCTAGCTCGGTATATGAGAGCGTTTTTATAGGAAAAAGTCCCGCAAAACCGGCGTTTTATTGACATTTAACCGACCGGTTGGTATAGTAATAAATCAGTGGTATATGGTTATTTAGGACATTCTTAGGATTGAAGGTACCGTCATGACATACGTTCTCGCCTTTGCGCTGGCCTTTGTAATCGTGGTGGCGCTGATGCCCGCGTTTATCAAACTGGCGCATAAGCTGGATTTTGTAGACCGCCCCAATCAGAGGAAGATGCATAAAACCCCCGTACCCCAACTGGGAAGCCTTCCCGTGTACGCTGGGTTTATTGTGACGTTCACCCTCTTTGGCGGCTATCAGCAGCCACGGCTGTTCATCGGCTACCTAGTAGGCAGCTTGATGATCCTCTCCATCGGCCTGGTGGATGACTACTATAAGACCCGGGGAAAGGATTTTCCTGCGTTCCCCAAGTTCGCGGTGCAGCTCTTAGCCGCGGTGGTGATGTTCCTTTCGGGCGCCGTGTTCCGCGGGTTTGGCAACCCCTTTAATGGCGAATACATCCTATTGCCATCCTATCTTCAGTTTATTCTGACGGTGGTTTGGATCTACGGCGTCACTACCGTTATCAACTTCATAGACGGCCTGGACGCCCTGTCTGGCAGCATCACCATCATCTCAGCCGTCACCCTTTTTGTGGTCTCCCTGAGTACCCCTTATAGCCTTGCCAGCATAATGGCCATCACCTTGGTAGGGGTCAGCTTGGGATACCTCATGTACAATAAGCCTCCGGCCAAAGTGTACTATGGCGATTCCGGCGCCTCCTTCCTGGGGTTTACCCTGTCCGTCATCGCACTGTTCGGAACCTTCAAACAGGCCACGCTGCTGTCCCTGTTCGTACCCATTCTGGCTCTAGGGGTTCCCATCTTCGACAATATCCTGGTGGTTTACCGCCGCATCAAAAACGGCAAGCCCCCTTATAAGGCCGATAAGACCCACCTCCACCACCGTCTGGTGGCCATGGGCATGAGTCCCAAACAGACGGTCGTGGTGATCTGTCTCATCAACGCCTGTTTCTCCCTGGTGGCCATTCTCCTGTTCTTCATCAATTCCAACGTCTGGTAGAGGGCAGGGGAGTCCCCGCAATACCTGAAACCGCCGCACGCGTCGCTGTGCGGCCTATATTTATCTTGGGTAAAAGAAATGAAAAAGCGTACGGCCATGGGCACTCAAAAAGGCCGTTATTGGGGAAAAGCGCTTTATAAAAAACGCCGCAAGCCATAACATACAGCTTGCGGCAACATGGCAGGGGAGACGCGACTCGAACACGCAACCAACGGTTTTGGAGACCGTGACTCTACCATTGAGCTACTCCCCTATCAATAAGACTTTGTCATTATAGCGAAATTTGCCACAATAGTCAACCAAAGAAAGGACGGGATCAATAGATGAAAATCGGTTTTATCGGAATGGGGAATATGGCCCAAGCCATTCTGGGCGGCATCATCGAAAAGGAGGTTTTCCCGCCGGAGGATCTGTTGGCTTTCGACCTGGACAGCGAAAAACTCAAGGATGCCAGCCTCAAATTTGGTTTTATGCTGGGGGATAGCAACGCAGAGCTGGTCAAAGCGTGCGATCTCATCTTCCTAGCCGTTAAACCGCAGTATTTTGCCGGCGTGGCAAAGGAGATCCGCGACCTGGTCACTCCCGAAAAAGCCTTTATCTCCATTATGGCGGGCCTTTCCAACGACAACATCAAAGCCCATCTGGGGGAGCATGCCCGTATCCTCCGGGTGATGCCAAATCTTCCTCTAACGGTGGGAGAGGGGATGACCTGCCTCTGTGCTGAGCACGATCTCACCCTTACGGAATATGCCCTGGCGGTTTCCACCTTCTCCGCCGTCGGCAGGGTGGAGATTCTAAGTGAAAAGGACATCAGCGCTTTTGCGGCCATCGCCGGCTCCAGCCCGGCCTATGTGTTCCTATTTCTGGAGGCCATGGCCGACGCCGCCTGTATGGCCGGCATTCCCCGGAGCGTGGCCTATCCCGTTTGCGCCCAAGCGGTATTGGGAAGCGCCAAGCTAGCCCTTAGCTCACAACACCATGTGGCCGAGCTAAAGGATATGGTCTGTTCTCCCGGAGGCACCACCATAGAAGGGGTTTACGCCCTGGAACAGGGCGGATTCCGCAAAACGGTGATGGACAGCGTTTTAAAAGCCGTAGAGAAATTTGATCGCATGCAGGGGAGCGGCAAGTGAAGGCGGTCTCCATCTATTCTGACGGCGCCTGCAGCGGCAATCCAGGGCCGGGAGGATGGGGAACCATCCTCATCTATGGGAGCCAGGAAAAGGAGCTGTCCGGCCACGACCCGGACACCACCAACAACCGCATGGAGCTTCTGGGGGCCATCCGGGGATTGGAAGCCCTTAACCAACCCTGTCAGGTGACCCTTTATTCCGACAGCGCCTATCTCTGCAATGCCATCAATCAGGGATGGCTCGTCAACTGGCAGCGGAATGGCTTCCTCAAAAAGGACAAAAAACCAGTGGAAAACGTGGATCTGTGGAAAAGCCTCTTGATCCAGATGGAAAAGCATCGGATCTCCTTCGTCAAGGTAAAGGGCCATGCCGACAACGCCTATAACAACCGCTGTGATGCACTGGCCCGCGGCGCCATTGCCGCTTATCGCAAAGGTCTAGCGGAAAGCCGCTCATAAAATACGAGCCAGCGGGTAGCTTACACCGAATATGCATGGGGGACGTGTCCGCACAACTATGCGCAAAACACAAGTTTTACGAAGAGTATTGACGGATTTTCCGGGGAATGGTATGCTGTACCCGGAAAATCCTTTTTTCTTGGGATGTGAAAACCAATGGCGGATCTGTCCTATCATACGGAAATACAGCGGGAGCGCACCCTCCGGCTGCGGGAACTGCAGCGAGAGCTGCCATCCTATTGCGGCGAGTTCTTCCGAGGAATCGAGCCCACCACAACGGTATTGACCCGGCTTAACTACGCTTATGACCTGCGGCTGTTTTTCAGCTATCTTACGGAAGAAGTCCCTGGCTTTCAGGGCCGCGCCATTCCCGAGATCACCCTTGCCGATCTAGAAACCATTACGCCCACCATATTGGAGCGGTATCTGGAATACCTGGGCTATTATGTTACCCAGGATGACCGGGAGCTGGAAAACCACAATCCCGGCAAAGCCCGAAAGCTCTCCACCCTCAAGTCCTTTTTCAAATACCTTTATAAACGGGAGCTGCTGTCCCAAAATGTGGCGGCCAAGGTGGATATGCCTAAGATCCCGGAAAAGCCCATCATCCGCCTGGAGCCCGATGAAGTGGCCAAGATGCTGGATGCTGTGGACTCTGGAGATGCCCTTACAGCCGCTCAGAAGCGCTATCACAAGTATACTCGCAGCCGAGACATTGCAATGTTCAGCGTACTGTTGGGCACCGGAATCCGCATCTCAGAGCTTGTGGGGCTAAACGTCGGCCATATCGACTTCTCCACGGACAGCTTTCTCATCACCCGGAAGGGCGGCGCCCAGGTGGTGCTGTATTTTGGCGAGGAGGTAGAGCGAGCCCTTACGGCCTATTTGGAGGACCGAAAGCGCCTACTCCCGCCAGACAGTGATGAAGAGGCCCTGTTCATCTCCCTGCAAAAGAGGCGTATGAGCCAGCGGGCTATCCAGCAGCTTGTCAAAAAGTACGCGGCCATCGTCACGCCGCTGAAGAAGATCTCTCCCCACAAATTCCGAAGCACCTTCGGCACCATGCTAAACCATGAAACCGGCGACATCTACCTGGTGGCCGATGTCCTGGGCAATAAGGATGTCAACACCACACGCAAGCATTATGCGGCCATCGCCGACGACCGGCGCCGTCTGGCTGCCGGAGTGGTCAAACTCCGGGATGATGATTGATTCCCAAAGGGGAGCTTTCGCGCTTGGCGTAGGCCCTGCTTTCCCGCAGCATGGTGTTCCCCTTCCCTATCATCTTATTGTTTTCCATAATTTAGTTTATTCGGCAAACCAATGGTCACAGCCTGGCCTAGACTTCACTTTCTCATGGCCAAAAAGGGCCAAGTCCGGCTCGCTGTGGCCAATTTCGGCCAAGGATTCCCGGCTATGAAAAAGGAGCCCCAGTATGGGGGGCTCCTTTTCAATGGCAAACCAAACGCATCTCATCTGCATTTTTGCCCTACTTCCCCTCCGGTTTCCTTTCGAAAGCCCCCTCCGGGGCAGGTTCGGTATTGGGATAGATGGCATCTATGAGAATCTCGTTATAATCGGTGGAGAAATCTAGACAGGAAAAGCAATTATCACAAAGCTTGTGTTCATATTCGCACATATCGCACTCCCCGCACATGGTGCAAAGACGATCGGGGTGAATCAAGCATCGTTCCATCAAAAAACGCTCCCTTCTGCCATTCATTATACATCAAATTCAAAAGAAATGTACATTTCCCCTTTACCGAATAGATGTTCGCATGTTATAATTCATTCAATAATATGCAATAGGGATGGGTGGAGCATGGCCAACATCAGTGCAAAACAACAGAAGGTCCTGGATTTTCTCCGGCAGTATACCAAGGAAAACGGGTACTCCCCTTCCGTGCGGGATATTTGCGAGGGCTTGGGGTTCAGCTCCACTTCCACAGTACACGGCTATCTTTGCCGCTTGGAGGAACGGGGGCTGATCCGCCGTTACTCCTTCCGGCCCCGCACCATTGAGATCGTGGACGACGCCAACATCCTACGGGAAACGGTCTCTCTGCCCGTCATCGGCAGGGTTGCAGCCGGCCAGCCCATCTTTGCGGAGGAAAACATCGAGGATGTCTATCACCTTCCCTCTTGGTTTGTCCGGGCCCAGGAAGGGGATGCCTTTATCCTCAACGTAGTGGGAGAAAGCATGGTCGGCGCCGGTATTCTAAATGGCGACCAAATCGTGGTTCAGCGCGCCAACACCGCCGAAAATGGCGAAATTGTGGTAGCCATGATCGAAAACGAGGCCACCGTCAAGCGATTTTTTGCCGAAGACGGCTACTTCCGCCTTCACCCTGAGAACGATTTTATGGAGGATATCATCGCCAAAGACGTCACCGTTCTTGGCCGAGTCATCGGCCTCATGCGCCAATACCGTTAATCTCCTCTTATTATCCCTGTTTTTATAAAAAGCGCCCAAATCGTTTTGATGGGCGCTTTTTAATTCTTTTAAGATACATATCATTATTGTAGCCCTTCATGAAAGAACGAAGGATCTCTGTGAATCATGTCGAACAGAACAATGAATAGATGATGAATCCAATGGGTCTCTATAAAGGTCCTGTAGAGAATGCTGCACGGTACGGACGTCAAGAACCAGCGCATCCAAAGTGCAATATAATGGTTTTATCATATAACTTACTTCGATAAATTCTCGCCAGATTAGTTATAATGATTCCATTCGAAGAATGTCGTTTACAGCCGCGATACAAGCTAATTTTCCATGCTCAAACGTGATTGCGCCTTGAAAATAGCCGGTATAGGGTTCCCGCATGGGACCATCCGCCGACAACTCAATAGAGGCGCCGGAAACAAAGGTTCCAGCTGCCATAATCACTTGATCCTCATAGCCCGGCATTTCCCAGGGAGTGGGCGCCGCCATGGAATCGATGGGAGAACATCGCTGTATGGACTGGCAGAATGCGATCAATTTTTCCGGCGATTGAAACTGAATGGACTGAATAATATCCTCCCGAATATCATCGGGCTGAGGCGTAACTGCATAGCCCAGTTTTGCAAACACACGAGAAAAAAGGATAGCGGTCTTGAGCGCGTTTGCCGTTACGGAGGGCGCCAAAAACAGACCTTGATAATACGGCCGGTAGCTCGCCTCGTAGGAGCCCACTTCCCTCCCAAGGCCTGGAACCGTCAATGATCCCTCAATGCGGGAGATTGCCGCTCGGGTTCCCACCACATAGCCACCGGTAGGAGCCAAGCCTCCTCCGGGGTTTTTGATCAGAGAGCCTGCCATCACATCGGCTCCAAAATCAGTAGGTTCTTGTATGGCGGTAAATTCTCCATAACAGTTGTCCACAAAGACCATCACATCCGGCCGGATCGCATGGATGCGCTCGATGGCCTTTTTCATATCATCCAGGGAGATAGGCCGCCGAAAGCTATAGCCCGAAGACCTCTGGATCGCAGCTACCCGGATACTCGTATCCTCCTCCAGGGTCTTCTGGATCCCCTCAAGATCCAAGATATCTCCCGCTAGCAGCGGCTGTTCCCGATAGCGAATGCCCTGCTCCATCAGCGATCCCGGCGTTTCCACCACCCCGATGGCAGCTTGAATGGTATCGTAAGGCGTGCCGCTGATTGCGTACAGGGTCTCACCCGGTCGAAGCAGGCCTCGAAGAGAAAGATAAATGGCATGGGTGCCGGACACGATCTGCGGACGCACCAGCGCATCCTCCCCTCCCATCGCCCTTGCAAACAGCTTTTCCAGGGTATCCCGTGCAACATCACCATAGCCATAGCCGGTGCTCCCAAATAGATGGCTAGCCATGACTCCGCAGGATGCAAAGGCAGACAACACCTTACCCTCGTTGTAGAGCGCGGTGTTGTCCACCCGTGAAAAAGCCTCTCGAGAGGCGTCAAACGCCTCCTGAACCATGACCACGGCTTCTGGCAGAAAGCCATACCCCATGGCGTTAAGTGTTTTGTAGTCCATTGCTTTCCCTCACAAATCAAACAATAAATTCATGCACTAAGCACGTTTTTCGAAGATTCCTCCACCCTGATGCACCACCGAGGCAATGGCATGCTTATAGATCATCTGGGAAGCGCCGCCATCGTCATCCAGGATAACGGTGAAGCTATCAAAGCCGCGAACGGTGCCCTTTAACTGCGCGCCGTCCAGCATTTTAACGCTGACGGGAATCCGCTCCCGGCGTGCCTGGTTCAAAAAAACATCCTGCAGTACGATGGGCCGATTGTTGGTAATCACACAAATCCCTCCATATAACTGATTTCTCCTTTATTATGGACAGGATTTGTTGGATTAAATCACCAGTTCTGGAAAAATCATCTACATTCAGCCAATGAATGCGTCGATCCCGCCGGAACCAAGTCATCTGGCGTTTGGCATAACGCCGGGTTTCCCGCTTCACCCGTTCTACCATCTCATCATATCCGTATTCTCCCATCAGATAGGGAAATACCTGACGATATCCAATACCCATCATGGAAGGATGATTCAGGGGGATTCCGCTGATAAGAAGAACCCGGCACTCCGCCACCAGCCCCTCTTGCAGCATTGCGTCCACACGCGCGTTGATCCGCCGATAGAGAAGTTCCCGCTCCATGGTAAGACCCAGAATGAGAAAATCATAGTTTTCCTGCTCCATGCGGGTAAACTCCTCTTCCCGCTCCGACATTGGAATCCCTGTAGCCTCATATACCTCCAAGGCCCGAAGTACCCGTTTTACATCGTTTGGATGAAGCCGAGCTCCCGTGGAGGGATCCACAATACACAGCCGCTGGTGAAGGGCTTCCGCTCCATTGGCTTCCAGCTCCTCCTGAAGGCGCATTCGCAACGCTGGATCTCCCTGAACGCGGCCAAAATCCATGCGATAGGTCATGGCGTTGAGGTACAGACCTGTTCCGCCGCATAGGATGGGCAACTTCCCCCTTGCTTCAATCTCGGCCATGGTCTCCATGGCCGTGGATTTATACTCCGCGACGGAGAAATCCTTTCCCATAGGCACCATTCCGTAGAGGTGATGGGGCACGCCTTTCATCTCTTCATGGGTAGGCCGCGCTGATCCGATGCGCATACCGTCATAAATCTGCATGGAGTCCATGTTGATGATCTCACCATCCAGAGCCTGTGCGATCTCCACCGCCACCTTCGACTTGCCACAGGCAGTAGGCCCTACCAAGAATACAGCGCCCATACTACTGAATCCTCTTAAAGTTTTTTTCCAGATCCCCTTTGGCAATGATCATCACGATGGGACGGCCGTGGGGACAGGTGAGCTTTGGAGTGGTTTTCAGCATCTGCAAAATCTGGGCGATCTCCTCATGGCCCAGGGGCTGGCCCGCTTTGATAGACATCCGGCAGCAGGCCCGCACAATGCGGTCCCGAACCACCGCAAGCGGGCTCGCCTTCCCCAGAGAACGGAATTGCTCCACCATATCGAGGAATGCCGCGTGCAGATCCAGTCCGCTGAATACACTGGGTACCGCACGGATGGCTATGGCGCCAAGGCCAAAGGTATCGAGATCGAAGCCCATGGAGAGAAAAATATCCTTATGATCCAATACCAGCTGTACCTCTTCTACCGCCATGGTAACCACGCAAGGCGCCAATAGCGGCTGGCTGATCACCTGCTGCCGCTCCATCTGAGCCAGATAGCGGTCATAATTCAGACGTTCATGAGCGGCATGCTGGTCAATGATCATCAGTGATTCCCCGGACTGAACCAGCAGATAAGTGGCAAAGGCCTGTCCGATGATCCGCAGATCTACCGGCAGCGAACCTGCCGCCCGGGGATGGTCGACGGGAAGAGATAGTTGGTCCGCGACCATCGGCACGCCTTGGGAGAAAGCGGGCTTTGCTTGGGACTCTTTGGGCTGCTCAACAGGCTCTTTCTCCATCCTTTCCTTTAAAGGTTGAGAAGGCATTTGGATGGGGGAGAAATCCAAGGAAGCGTCAGGCGCGTCCTTTACCCGAAAACCGCCCTTTTTCGGAAAGGCCGGCATGGCGATCTCCCCGGCAAAATCATCGGCCATACGCTTGTATTCCTCGGGGATTTCGGTTTTCTCAGAAACTGAGGCCGGCGAGTCCTGCTCCTTTGGCGTTTTCTGCGGGAGCGTCAGGCGCCGCAAATCCGATTTTGGGGACAGAGCAGACTCCACAGCCGAAACCAGCTCCGCTAAAATGGCATCCTCATCCAAAAGCTTGATCTCGGTTTTTTGGGGATGGACATTGGCATCCATCCGTTCCTGTTTAACCGTAAGGCTTAGCACATAAAAGGGGAATTTCCCGATCATCATGCGTTCGGAAAAGGCGGTAGAGACGGCATTGGAGATTTTTGCACTCCGCACCACACGCCCATTTACGATGGTGGTTTGAAAGCTCCGATTCCGGCGGGATATCGTGCCGTTGCCGATATATCCCGTTACCCGCAATCCCTTGCCGTTGTATTGAACGGGAATTAGGTTATCATAGATTTCCTTGCCGTACACCGCCAAAATAGCGTCGGCTAGACAGGTTCCCGGACTATGATAAAGAGGACTGCCATTGTTGCTATATCGAATGGAAATCTCCGGATAGGCTAGAATCAACCGCCCCACGCCATCGGCGCAGCTTGCGGACTCCGCTCCAATGCTTTTAATATACTTCAGCCGGGCCGGTGTATTATAAAAAAGGTCGTTGACGTAGATTCCCGTTCCCTCGGGGCATCCGATGGGATACTGACGAACCACCTCTCCCCCTTCCAACTCGATGCCCTGGCCGGTCTCCGCCCCCCGCATCCGGGATACCATCTTCACCCGGCTTACGGCGGCGATGGAGGAGAGCGCCTCTCCCCGGAAACCCAAGGAGGATAGGCCAAACATTTCGTCTCCCGGCCGAGTTTTCCCGGTAGCATGACGGCGAAAAGCCAGTGCCATATCGTCGGGGTGGATCCCCCCGCCGTTATCCGACACATAGATTTCCTTCATCCCTCCGTTTTTGATCTCCACGTAGATGGAAGTGGCGCCGGCATCGATGGCGTTTTCCACCAGCTCCTTGATGACGGAAGATGGACGGGTTACCACCTCCCCCGCTGCTATTTTATTGGCCGTTGTCTGATCCAGCAGCTGTATTCGGTTCAACTCATCGCCTCCGCTCGTTTTTTCAAGTCATATAGCGTATTGAGCGCCTGAATGGGAGTGAGGGTATCCACCTCCAGGGTACGGAGAAGTTCCGCCAGCTCTCCACCTCCGTCCGACGGCTTTTCCTCCAGCACGGGCTCCTCTCCGCGATCAATTCCCAGGATGTGCCCGTCCACATCCAACTTGCGGAGCTCCTCCAAAATCACCTTGGAGCGCTCTATCACCGGGGTGGGAATTCCCGCCAACCGGGCCACTTGAATACCAAAGCTTTTATCGGTTCCACCACGGATGATCCGGTGCAGGAATACGATATCCTCACCCAGCTCCCGTGCGGCGATACAGTAGTTCTTTACACCTGGAATCAAACCCTCCATCTCGCTCAGCTCGTGATAGTGGGTGGCAAACATGGCTTTACTGCCCATCTTCGTGATATGCTCCGCCACCGCCCAAGCGATGGAAAGGCCATCAAAGGTGCTGGTACCCCGGCCGATCTCATCCAAGATGATAAGGCTGTCCCGGGTCGCGTTGTTGAGAATATTGGCGGTCTCCACCATCTCCACCATGAAGGTGGATTTCCCCGATGCCAGATCATCGGAAGCGCCCACCCGGGTAAAGATGCGGTCAACAAGGCAGACGCTTCCTTCCTTGGCCGGGATAAAAGAGCCAATATGGGCCATGAGCACAATGATGGCCACCTGACGCATGTAGGTTGATTTTCCCGACATATTGGGCCCGGTGATAATCAGAAAACGGTTATCCTCCCCATCCAGGGCGCAATCGTTTGGAACAAAGCCCCGAATGGATTTTTCCACCACGGGATGACGGCTCTCGGTTAGGCGGATCACCCCATCCTCGTTGATCTGGGGACGGACGTAGTTGTTATCATAGGCTACTTGTGCAAGGGATGCAATGGCATCCACCATGGCAAGGATCCGGGAATTCTCCTGCAAAACCGGCAATACGTCCCCAATCCGCTCTCGAATCTCACAGAACAGCTGGTATTCTAACCGCATACATCGCTCCTCTGCGCCCAGGATAGTATCCTCAATCTGCTTCAGTTCCTCGGTGATATATCGTTCCGCGTTGACCAGGGTCTGTTTGCGGGTATAGTGGTAGGGCACCATGCCGGTCTGGGATTTGCTCACCTCGATGAAATACCCAAATACCTTGTTGAACCCAATCTTCAGGTTTTTTATGCCGGTCTTTTCCTTTTCCCGGGCCTCCAGCTCTGAAAGCCAGGTTTTTCCGTTGACCGACGCTTCCCGCAACTGATCCACCTCGGGATGATATCCCGGCTTCAGTACCCCGCCCTCCTTGCTGGACAGGGGCGGCTCGTCGGCAATGGCAGATTGAATGAGCTCCGCAATCTCACAAAGCTCATCCAAGCCCTCGTATGCCTCTTGCAACAGGGGCGCCTCGCACAGGCTTAAAAGAGACTTTACCTCTGGGATCAACGCCAACGTATCCCCGATGGCCTTAACATCCCTTGGATTGATGGTACCATAGGATACCTTGGCGCAGAGCCGCTCCAGGTCATAGATATGATTCAGGCAATCGGCAAGGTTTACCCGGGCGATGTAGTTCCCGGTCAGCTCTTCCACCCCATCTAGACGGCGGGCAATACGGTCCCTATTGAGCAGGGGCTGCTCAATCCATCGCCGCAGTAGGCGGGCCCCCTGGGGGGATTTGGTCTTGTCTAACACCCAGAGAAGAGACCCCCGTTTCCCACCGCCCATGATGGTCTGGGTCAATTCCAAATTGCGTTTGGTACCGGCATCCAGCTGCATATAATCGCCCCCCATAGCGGGCTGGATGCGGTTGATATGGCTCAGGGGCACCTTCTGCGTTTCCAACAGGTATTGGAGCAGACCGCCGGCGGCGGATACGCAGGGAGCGTGGTCCTGGATGCCGAATCCCGAGAGGGTTCCAACACTAAAGTGCTCTTTTAGCTGTTTTAACGCGGTGTCCGGATCAAAGAAACGGCTTTCCCTCTGGGTGATGAGGCATTTACAGGAGGCCAAAAACTCCTCCCCAAGATGCTTTTGTACCGTCTCCGTGATGATAAGCTCGCTGGGGGATACGGCGTATAGGAGGTTTTGAACCTCCCCCGGTTCCAAGGTAAAAAAATCCGCAGCGAAGAACTCGCCGGAGCTGACATCGGCATAGGCGTACCCGCCCTTCCCCCGTTGAATGGATAGCGCAAGAATGTAGTTGTTCCGGTCCCGCTCCACCATGTTATCCTCGATGACGGTGCCAGGGGTCACGATGCGCACCACATCCCGCTCCACCAAGCCCTTGCCGGGCTCGGTAAGCTGCTCGCAGATGGCCACCTTATAGCCTTTATCGATGAGCTTTTTCACATAGTTGTCCACGGCGTGGTAGGGTACACCGCACATGGGCGCTCGCTCCTCCAGGCCGCACTGTTTGCCAGTTAAGACGATTTCTAGCTCTCGGGAGGCGGTAAGCGCATCCTCAAAGAACATCTCGTAAAAGTCCCCCAAGCGAAAAAACAGGATGCAGTCCGGATACTGCTCCTTTAAATCCATATACTGCTGCATGGCAGGTGATAGATTGACGATTGCCATAGAACCCTCCTAACGCTCCTGACCGAACAGGGTATTGGCCTTGGCGTGGGTAATGGTGACGGGAACAAAATCCCCCACCACCCCATGTCCTTTGGGGAAATTGACGGTAATACCCCGATCGATTCGGCCGGTATAGCAGCTGCTATCCCGGCTGGATTCTCCTTCGATGAGAACCGTTTGCTCCGTTCCAACCAGGCCTTGATAGGTTTTTGCGGAGATGGATTTGATGGTATCGATGAGGGTGGTAATGCGCTGAGTCATGACTTCCTTGGCGACCTCCCCCTCCATATCAAAAGCGGCAGTTCCCTTCCGCTTGCTGAAATTAAAGGTAAAGGCGGCATCGAACCGTACTGTTTCACAAAGGGAAAGGGTGTCGGCAAAGTCCGTCTCGCTTTCCCCAGGGAAACCCACGATCAGATCCGTGGTGATGCCCACTTGGGGCATGGCAGCACGGAGCTTTTCCACAAGACAGAGATAATCCCCGCGGGTATATTTACGGTTCATTCGCCGTAGAACCCTGCTGCTACCGCTTTGAACCGGCAGATGGATCTGCTTTGCGACATGGGAGCATTCCGCCATAGCGGCAATCACCTCATCGCTCAGGTCCTTGGGATGGGAGGTCATAAATCGGATCCGCGGTACTCCTATGGCATCCAGCTCGCGAAGCAGCTTGGCAAATTGAGGCTTCCCCCAATCGTTGCCGTAGCTGTTGACATTCTGCCCCAGTAGAGTGATCTCGGAAAAGCCCTGATCCATCAGGGTACGGGCCTCCTCTAAGATCAGCTCCATGGGCTTGCTGGTTTCCCTGCCGCGCACATAGGGCACGATGCAATAGGAGCAGAAGTTGTTACAGCCATGGATGATGTTGGTATAGGCAAGGGGTGGCCTTCCATAGGCCGCAGGCAGATTAAAATCCAAAGCGGGGTTTCCCTCCTCAAAAAGAGTCGTCCTCCCCTTTTCCTGAGCGGCATGAATGAATTCCGGCAGCCGATGCAATTGATGGGTTCCAAAAGCGAAATCGATAAAGGGCATCCTGCGCATAAGCTCCTGGGCCGCGCCTGTCTGTTGGGTCATGCAGCCGAACACCCCCACCATGCCGCCGTTCTTTGCTTTGATCTCCCGGGCCATGCCAATGGCAGCATAGGCCTTTCGTTCCGCCAGATCCCGGATACAGCAGGTGTTATAAAGCAGCACCTTTGCCTCTTTGGGATCGGCAGCGGGAAGATATCCCATGGACTCCAGGATGCCCGCCGCAGTCTGGGTATCCCGTACATTCATCTGGCAACCAAAGGTGGTAATATAATAGGTATCGGTTCCAGGCCGTTCCGCCCGGTACTGATTCTTTCCCATAATGCCTCCAAAGTAATTCTTGATAGAATATTTTATCATATTTTGGTGGAGAAAACAGCGTTTTAAAAAGCAATCCACCCAAAGAAAAGACCTACAGGATGATCTCCTGCAGGTCCGATGCCTCTTCTCCATAGGTACTCATTTCTTTCCAATACGGAACCGGTCCCCCAGCAATAGCCAATTTTGAGGGAAATCCAATCCTAGCTTCCAATAGCTGATTCCCCGGAGATCGAGCTCTTTTAATAGATCAAATTTAGCGTTGATGGAGCGGGCGTCCTCAAACCAAACCACATGCTGCTTGGAGGACGCATCCCAGTAGTAGAAAAACGGCGCCTGTGCGTTGCTATCGTACTCTATTCTCGCATGGTATTGTCGTGCCAAATCGATAGCGGTTTGGGGACTGATCGCCCGGGCATAAGCGCCCCCTCTAATAAAGGGCAGCGTCCAGTCATAACCGTACAGGTTTTGCCCCATCATAATCTTCGTTGCTGGAATCTCCGTTTTCGCATATTCCAAGACTTGCCGCACCGGGCCAATGGGTGATACGGCCATGGGTGGTCCGGCGCTGTACCCCCATTCGTATGTCATGATCACCACGAAATCCGCCACCTCTCCATGTACCCGATAATCATGGGCTGTATACCATCTTCCAGACTGCGCGGCGCTTGTCTTGGGAGCAAGGGCGGTGGACATCAAAAGGCCGGCCCCGTGCAGCCGTTTAGATGCCTTGCGTAGAAAGGCGTTATATGGTTCCCGATCCTCCGGCCGCAGGTATTCAAAATCAAAGTGGATGTCCCGAAAACCATATCTTTGGGCTTCCAGTAAAATATTGGACAATAACCGATCCTGTACATCAGAATTATTTAGAATGCGCGCGCCCAGCAAGTCGCTAAAAGCTCCATTTTCAAGATTTGTAACCGCCATCATCAATGCCGACCCTCCGGAAGCGGCGGCAGTCTGAATGGGAGAAACATCGATCATTTTAAGACTGCCGTCTGCCTGTGCCTCAAAACTGAAGGGCGCAACATAGGTAAGCTGCAGCGCGTGTTCATCCACAGAGGCGATCACTCGATCCGCAAATCTACCATTGTATGCTTCCGCATAGGCGTTTGATTCAATCGCCGTTTTGGGCATGGGCGGAATGTAGAGCCGAAGGCCTACCGGTAGCGTTGCCTCTGGATGAAACGCGTTGATTTGTGCCAGCGTAAGGTAAGGGACACCAAACCTTCTGCCAATTTTATAGAGGGAATCCCCCGGCTGTACAAAATAATATCTTCCTGTAATGGGAATCACCAAAGCCTGCCCGATTACAAGGGTTTTGGTGGGATCAATTTGATTTGCTTCTGCAATATCGGCGACGGTGGTCCCATAGATTTTTGCAATCCCATAAAGACTCTGGCCGGATTGAACGACATGAATTTGCATGGACTTCACACCTCCTTTTGCAGTATATTCAGGAGGCTAAAACAGAAAGTCCTTTTAGCGAAAAGAAAAAACAAAATAAAATGAAGCAAGCAATGCTTTGTTTTAGATTTGCGCCACAAAAAAGGTATCTGCTACAAATGAGAACAAAAAGCAAAATAAAAAACTGAGCTGGTGTATTTAGGCAACAAAATGGATTCCGCAAATGACCGTAGCACCACCCCGCAAAAAGTTGGCAGCAAGCCGAAGCGCTATGAGCTGTTTACAAGCGAACAGCGCAGGCACAGCGTGAGTTTTTGCGGAAAAGGAGGAACGGTGGAGTGGGTGAATGATTTTTATGAAATAAAAAATCGGAACGAGCGTAACTCGTTCCGACATGGTGCGAGAAACAGGACTTGAACCTGCATGAAATTGCTTTCACACGGACCTGAACCGTGCGCGTCTGCCAATTCCGCCATTCTCGCATATTGGTGGATGGGGATGGATTCGAACCATCGAAGTCTGTGACGGCAGATTTACAGTCTGCTCCCTTTGGCCGCTCGGGAACCCATCCATTTTATGATGGCCAGTGCATCCGGTGGAGCTGGTGATGGGAATCGAACCCGCAACCTTCTGATTACAAATCAGGCGCTCTACCGTTGAGCTACACCAGCATATCATGCATAGTGGCGACCCGGAAGGGGCTCGAACCCTCGACCTCCAGCGTGACAGGCTGGCATTCTAACCAACTGAACTACCGGGCCATGACCGTTTTGCATTAAAGTGGTGGGCCCTCAGGGACTCGAACCCCGGACCAATCGGTTATGAGCCGACCGCTCTGACCAACTGAGCTAAGGGCCCACAACAGCAGGGTGGGTAAGGTGGTGACCCCTAGGGGAATCGAACCCCTGTTACCGCCGTGAAAGGGCGATGTCTTAACCGCTTGACCAAGGGGCCATGCCTGGTCGGGGTGGAGGGATTCGAACCCGCGGCTTCATGCTCCCAAAGCATGCGCGCTACCAAACTGCGCCACACCCCGTGATGAATGCATCCTCCTTGGACGACGCAATTTAATATACCCTATTTGGGCTCGCTTGTCAACATGGCATTTAAAGTTTTTCCGGAAGAAATCCTCTCTTTTTCCGACAAAAAATTTATGGTGATCCTATGCAAAAAAGGGAGCAGCCTAAGGCAGCCCCCTTTTTTAGCTTTCAATGCTTTCATCGAAAAGAGGTGCATTTCTCCAGGCATAATCGTGCGTCCTATTCCAGGATCCTGCCATCCGTTGTAACGGTTACAACCTGCCAAGGGAGAAACTTTCCGCTGGCCATCAGAGCCTGCTTTACGGCACGCTCGATTCCACCGCAGCAGGGCACCTCCATACGTACCACCGTCACGCTTTTAATCTCGTTGCTGCGGATGATCTCCATTAACTTTTCCGTATAGTCCCCTTCATCCAGCTTGGGGCAGCCAATCAGGGTTACGCGGTTGCGGATAAAATCCCGATGAAAATTTCCGTAGGCATAGGCGGTGCAGTCCGCCGCAATCAGAAGGTTGGCGTTTTCAAAATAAGGAGCATGCACCGGCACCAGCTTGATCTGCACCGGCCATTGATTAAGGGCGCTGGCAATACGAGCCGTTGCCATTAAATCATCCGGAGCCTCTCGCTCAATCCGCTTGGATTGGCTGCCAGGGCAGCCCCCCGGCGCCTGGTTGGCCTTAACTGCCGCCTCGTCAAAAGCTGCCGCTTCCCGCTCCGTAAAGCTGATCGCTCCAGTGGGACATACGGGAAGACAGTTGCCTAAGCCATCGCAATAATCATCCCGCAACAGCTTCGCCTTTCCATCCACCATACCAATGGCTCCCTCTTGGCAGGCCATAGCGCAAGCACCGCAGCCATTGCATTTTTCTTCATCGATATGAATGATCTTCCGAACCATCAGAAGTCCCTTCCTTTCTTGACTTTGTTTCCCGATTATACTAGAGTGATGACAAATCTTCTGTTGTTTTTACAACAAAAGGAGCACGAAATGGAACAATATTTGGAATCCTTGCGCCGTTGTGCTCTATTTTACGGCATCCACGATGAAGAACTGCTCTCCATGCTACGCTGCCTCGAGGCTTCGGCTCACAGCTATGGGAAAAACCAATATATCCTCCAGAGCGGTCAACCCGTTACAGCCATTGGAGTCCTGGTGTCTGGGAGCGCTTACATCATTCAGGAGGATTTCTGGGGGAACCGAAATATCCTCGCGCAGGTGTCTCCGGGGCAGATGTTTGCTGAAACCTTTGCCTGCGTTCCCAATTCGGTTTGCGGGGTTGACGTCATAGCGGACTCCCCCGCCACGGTGCTTTTTCTTGATATTCAACAGGTGCTTACCACCTGCTCCTCCACCTGCATCTTTCATCAGCGTGCTGTCCGCAACCTGCTGTCCGATCTTGCCATGAAAAATCTACGATTCCACGAAAAACTAACCCACCTGAGCCAGCGTTCCACCCGGGATAAACTGCTCTCTTATCTTTCGGCCGAATCCATCCGCCAGGGAAGCTCTCGCTTTGAGATCCCCTATAACCGCCAGCAGCTTGCCGACTATCTTTCGGTAGACCGCAGCGCCATGTCCAGTGAGCTTGGACGGCTGCGGGATGAGGGAATCCTAACCTTTTCCCGCAATCGCTTTACCCTTCTGATGGAGCAATAATTTTTAGCCGTATCAAAAAAACGCCTTGTGCGTGGCGCACAAGGCGTTTTTTGGTCATTTAGACACAGGGCGTTGGATGTTCCCCCTCTTCCGCCATTTCCCGGGTTATATGAACCGTTCCCCTAGGATGCTGAGGCGGCGCATAGATGGAATAAAGCTTAAGAGGCTTTTTCCCCGAGTTGATTACATTGTGCCAGGTGCCAGCCGGAATCAGAATCGCGCAGTTTTCCCGCAGACAACTTCTACACGCCAGCCTCCGTTGATTGTTTCCCATGGTGACATAACCGCCGCCTTCCTGTACACAGAGAAATTGATCCACATCCGGGTGCATTTCCAAACCGATCTCCTCCCCTGCCCCAATACACATTAAGGTTAGCTGAAGGTGATCGCCCGTCCAGAGCGCGGTACGAAAGTTGATATTCGCCCTGGTGATGGCGTTGATGTTCACTACAAACGGTTCCGCTCCGCGATCCACGTGACCAGGGAATCCCCTGGTACCGGCATTTTTTCCCATACCTTATCCCCCTTTTCGGGTTTTACGCCATCCTATGCCCGCAATGGAAGAAAGGTGCAAAGCAAAAACAAAAGGCCCCGCCGTAAAACGGCAAAGGCCCTCTTTTCTTTAAAACCACTCCAGAATATAGCTCAGCATGGCCTTCATGCCTGGTAAAAGGGACTCCACCTCAATATACTCCTCCCGGGTATGGGCTCCATGGCCGCGGTAGCCTCCAAAGCAGATGGAAGGCACTCCCATGGACAGCGGAATATTGCAGTCGGTGGATCCAGAATGACCCATGGGAACGACGCCGGTATACTGGGAAACCGCATCCCGAACCCGCTGGCGCAACTGTTCCTCCGCCTTCTCCGGCACATTGCCCATACAGGGTCGGTCCCCTACCAGCTCTGCCGTCACACCGATCCCCATAGCCTCATAGGCTTGAAGGGTCCGATGAAAAAACGCATCCATGGCGTTGAGACTGGCCCCCACGTCGGAACGGTACTCAAAGAGCATTTCACACCTTTGCGCAATGGTGTTGACGGAGGTCCCTCCTTGAATCACTCCTACGTTATAGGTACTCTTTCCACCCTTTGGCACCTTTAGGGTATAAAGGGTGTCGATCAAAGAGGCCATATACTGAATGGCATTTCGATTGCCAAAGCTGCCATAGGAATGACCGCCCTCGGTGGTTACCGTCACCTGGTACCGTTTGCTGCCAACGGCGTAGTCGACGTAATCCTCCAGGCCGCCATCAAAGGAGGTAAGGCAGCCAATCCGTCCCCTGTATGCCTCCATGATCCACCGGCAACCCTTGAGGTTCCCCAGCCCCTCCTCACAGGAGTTGGCCACAAACAGAGCCCCCTGAGACGGCATATGATCATTTTCCAGCAGATAACGGACGATCAGAAGCATTAGCGCTAGATTGGCGGTATCATCCCCCACCCCTGGACAATGGATCTTCCCCTCCGCCATCACCGGCTCCATCGGCGTAAGATCGGGAAAAACGGTATCGGTATGGGCCATAAACACCGCAATCCGATCCTTCCCCTCGCAATTCATGGGGAACACCACGTTTTTCGCTTCATCAAGATAAACTCCCTTTGCGCCGGCATTCTCAAGCCAATCCCGCACAAAGGCTGCCCGCGCATCCTCCCGATGGGATGGCGCTGGAATTCTGCATAGGGTTAGAATGAGGTCCACCAGTTCTTCCTGGTGGACCTTTGCATATCGTTCCTGTTCCTCTGTCAGCCGGATCATTTCACGGCCTCCTTTTTATGATTAGAAACGCTTGAACTGCTCCACATCCAGAACAAATACCGTAGCGCCGCCCACCGTCACCTCTACGGGCAGGGGGAAGCCTACGTTCTCCGGGCCGGAACCAGGCAGGGCCACAAACTGCTTGCGGCTTTCGCAAACGTCCTCGATGATGGCCATAGCGCCCTCCAGCTTTTCCTCCTCCACGCCGATCATCAGGGTGCTGTTACCCACCCGCAAAAAGCCGCCGGTGGTGGAGAGCTTGGTTACCCGGTAGCCTGCATCCATCAGCTTAGAAATAACGCGTTTGGAGTCCTCGTCCTGCACAATGGCAATGATCATCTTCATAGCGTGCAAACCTCCTTCTTTGACGGTCTCGCCGTCACTTTTGTACAAACTTCTATTTTATTTTATGATACGGCAATTCCACCGGGAATGCAAATCATGATTTTATTAAGAACTGCGATGAAAAATGAATTCTCCTAATTCCGGAGGCTATGGATCGGCGCCGGGATGCGGCCCTTTCTGGCGATAAACGCTCCGCAATCATACCGGTTTACCGCCATCACCGGCGCGCGTCCAAACAGGCCGCCAAACTCCACGGTATCCCCCACCGTCTTGCCGATGGCCGGGATAATCCGCACTGCCGTAGTTTTTTGGTTGATCATCCCAATGGCCGCCTCGTCGGCGATGATGCCGGAGATGGTAGCCGCCGGGGTATCCCCCGGGATGGCGATCATGTCCAATCCCACCGAGCAGACACAGGTCATGGCCTCCAGCTTCTCCAAGGTTAGAGCCCCCTGAGCCGCCGCCTCGATCATCCCCGCGTCCTCGCTAACCGGTATAAAGGCGCCGGAAAGGCCTCCCACATGGCTGGATGCCATCACGCCCCCCTTTTTCACCGCATCGTTTAAGAGGGCAAGGGCTGCCGTAGTGCCCGGAGCTCCCGCCATCTCCAGTCCCATCTCGGTGAGGATATGGGCCACGGAATCCCCAATGGCCGGCGTAGGCGCCAAGGAGAGATCCACGATACCAAAGGGAACACCCAAGCGTGTACTGGCCTCTCGGGCCACCAGCTGCCCCATCCGAGTAATGCGGAATGCCGTCCTCTTGATGGTCTCTGCCACCACATCAAAGGATTCCCCTTGAACCTTTTCCAGAGCGGATTTCACAACCCCGGGGCCGGAGACCCCCACGTTGATGACGCATTCGGGTTCCCCCACCCCGTGGAAAGCTCCCGCCATGAAGGGGTTATCCTCCACAGCGTTGCAGAACACCACCAGTTTGGCAGCTCCCATGCCATCCCCCGACGCGGAAAGCTCCGCGCAGGACCGTACCACGCGGCCCATCTGCTCCACCGCATCCATGTTAATTCCCGCCTTGGTGGTGCCTACGTTAACGGAAGCGCACACCCGCTGTGTGGAGGAAAGGGCCTTTGGAATGCTGTTGATCAGCACCCGGTCCCCATCGCTGTACCCCTTATGGACCAGGGCGGAAAAGCCTCCGATGTAGTTGACTCCAACCGCCTGGGCGGCGGCGTCCATGGCCTTAGCCACCGGCACATAGCTATCCGCCCCAGTCCCCGCGGCAATCAGGGAAACGGGGGTCACGCTAATCCGTTTGTTGACGATAGGAATCCCAAATTCATCCTCAATATCCTGGCCCACCTGAACCAGGTTTCGAGCGCACCGGGTGATTTTCTCATAGACCTTTTCGCACAGCCGGTCCATATCCGCATCCACACAGTCCAACAGGCTAATACCCATGGTGATGGTACGAATATCCAGATTGTCGTTCTCGATCATGCGGATGGTCTCAAAGATTTCATATTGGTTGATCACAGCGGCCACCTCACAGCTGGTGCATGGACCGGAAGATGTCCTCATGCTGGATGCGGATGGAAAGGGCTAATTTCTCCCCCAGATCGGAGAGCGCTTCTTTGACGTCCGGGAAAGGAATGGACATCTGGCCCACATCCACCAGCATTACCATGGTAAAGTAGTCCTGCAGCAGGGTTTGACTGATATCCAGGATGTTGATGCCATAGCCCGCCAGCAGCACGCTGATCTCAGCGATGATCCCCACCCGGTCCTTTCCGATTACCGTCACAATTGCTTTGGTCATAACAGCCTCCAAGGATCGAATTCTTGTTTCATTTAGAATATAGGAAAAAACCTCCCATAGCAAGAGGGAGGTTTTTTGATTCAGATTCCGTATGTCATGTGCGGCGGATATAGGCTTCCCGCTCTGCCCCCACCGATACATAGCCCATAGGAACGGCCAAGCTTTCCTCTAAAAAGCGGACATACTCCCGAGCAGCACGGGGCAGTTCTTCCATGGTGCGGCATGAGCTGATATCGCATCCCCATCCCTCCAGGGACCGCAGAACCGGCTTTGCGCGATTCAAACGCTCCCCCATGGGAAATTCCTCCAGCCGCTCTCCATTGATCTCGTAGGCTGTACAGACTGGAATCTCATCCAGATAGGATAGAACGTCCAATTTGGTTAAAGCCAGCTCATGGGCGCCCTGGATTCGGGCGCCATACCGGGAGGCCACCACGTCAAAGGGGCCAACTCTGCGGGGGCGTCCAGTGGCGGCGCCATATTCCCCGCCCGCCTCCCGCAGACGGTCGGCGGCTTCATGAAATAGTTCCACTGTAAAGGGGCCTTCCCCCACACAGGTGGAATACGCCTTTGTGATACCGATGACATGATCCACATGGTGCTGGGGAATCCCCGCGCCAATGGGCCCATATGCGGCAATGGTAGAGGAAGAGGATGTATAGGGATAGATACCGAAATCGATGTCCCGCAAGGCGCCCAGCTGGGCCTCAAACATGATTCGTTTGCCTTCTCCCACAGCCGTATCCAGATACGTGCCGGTATCACAGATATAGGGCTTAATGGGATCACCATAGGCATGAAGCCATTCCAGCATGGCATCCAGGGAAATGGCCTTGGCTCCATAGCCGCCCTGGATGGTTAAATTCTTCCATTCCAGCACTTGGCGCAGATGTTCATCCAAATACTCCTCAGAGAACAGATCCCCCATACGAAGGGCTTTCTTCATATATTTGTCTCCATAGACCGGTCCAATTCCACGACGGGTGGATCCAAACTTCGCATCCCCTAGCCGATCCTCTTCCAAGCCGTCCAAGAGCACATGATAGGGCATGCAGATTACCGCCCGGTCACTGATCTTCAGATGCTCCGGGGAAACCTCTATTCCTCCTTGGCGAAGCCGCTCCATCTCCTTGCAGAGATGCTCCAGGTCCACCACCATGCCATTCCCCATCACATTGACCACATCCCGGCGCAGAATGCCGGAGGGTAACAGGTTAAGAATAAATTTTCCCTGAGGATTGACAACGGTATGTCCGGCGTTGTTTCCTCCCTGGTACCGCACCACGATATCCTGATCCTGGGACAAAAGGTCCACCATCCGGCCCTTGCCTTCATCACCCCAGTTGACACCCACTACCGCTGTCAGCATTTCATCTTCCTCCTCATTGAAATTGGATCCTTCCCCTTTTTGCCTGGGACGGAATCGCTCCCTCCCCACAAAAAAAGCGTTCACCCAGAAGCCAAGGGTCTCGACAGGAGGCCTTGGATCCATGGTGAACGCCTTTGTTCCCATACAACAAGATCAGTATATGCAATTTTCCTCCATCCGTCAACTCGATTTTGCATCGTATTGTCCCCACTCCTGCAAATAAAATTACATTTGTTCCATTTGACTGTAATTTCTTCCCACAGATAGCGCTTAATTCAGAATTGGTGAAGCTCAGCATTTTTCTTCCTTCATGCCAATGCACTGCATTTAAAAAAAACGCCCCGCAATCATGCGGGGCAACTTTAAAGGGGGTTTAATTTGTGAGGTCAGTATCATTATGTCCCGGCTTTGCCGTTTTATACATCCCAGCAAAATTTTTTTTATTCCGGCAGGGGGTGCGTTGGGATAGGCGTACTTGTTTCCTCGGGTGTAGCGGTGGGCGTCGAGGTGGGCACAGCAGTGGGCGTCGGAATAGGCGTCGGCGTAGCGGTGGGTTCTAGCGTAGTGCTGGGGGATGGAACAACCGTTTCTGTCGGCGTAGGAGCCAGGGTGGAAACCGGCGTTGGTGATAGGGTGGGTTCTGGCGTAACAGCACCGCCGCGATGGGGATTTCGAGGGTCAGGATCGGTAGGATCCCACCCCGTCTCTCCGATCTTTCCTACGCCTACTCCGCTAGACGCTCCAGAGTAGCTCCCGCCATTGACGATCTCCACCTGCGTTCCCACAGCACAGTTATCATAAATCCATTTGGCATCGATGCACCGAAGACGAATACAACCATCGGAAGCCGGAGAGCCTAATTTATTGTATTCCTGCCATTTCAAGCTGTCGGGAGATTGTCGAAGATAGGGTACTGAGTGAAAGAGGATGCTTCCCACCACCCGGCAGGCATACTGGCCATATACGCCGCCATTGAGGGGCCGCCATCTATATTTCGCCGAAATTCGGAAAGTGCCTGTAGGCGTATAAGCGCTGCTTCGCCCAGTAGAACAGGCCATATTTCGTATCGCAACGGTATAATTCCCCTGGTCATCCTGGCCATAAACCGTTACCACCTGGGTTCCCTTATTCACTAGAATACGATATGGGTTGCCCTGCTTCCCGGGCCGGTTAGGCGTGGGCATCGCCTTTCCCGGATTCGCGGAGGGTGCGGGACTCGCTCCTCCTTGAGCGGGCGCAACCGTTGGCACCGCTTGGAAAGCCGTCTCCTCCGGCTGGACTTCGAGCATCTCCTCCGGTTCCTGGCCGATGAGCGGCGTAGGGGACTCTATGGCCTGGGACGGATCCTCTTTTGCCGTTCCCATAGCCATCATCATGTTCCCGCTTAAAAATCCTCCAACGGCAATAACCAGAATTAAAGATACGCTGATGATCAATTCCAAACGATTTAACTTCACAGGCGTCCTTCCCCACTTACTATTCTGCGTTTATTCTAGCATATTTTCGATAAAAAAGGCCCGTGCATCTGCACGGGCCTCCGAGAAAGCGGCTTATTTATCATCCTCGTCGTCGAACTTGGGGAAGAGATCGCCGATGGTAAAGGTGGTCTCCTCAACGGGAGGAATTACATAACGGCTGTTGTCATACCCCTGATCCTCATCGCGATGATAGGCGGGCTGCTGAGCAGCGCGGGCCTCCTGCAGCACGGCGCGGCGGGAAAGGCTGATCCGCTTGGTGTCGGGGTTAATATCCAACACCTTCACGGTGATGGTATCCCCAACCCGGAGCTCATCCTCCACTTTTTCGATACGGCGGGTAGCAACCTGGGAAATATGCACCAGGCCAAACAGACCGGGCTCAATCTCCACAAAAGCGCCAAAGGGAGCGATACGATCCACGCGGCCCTCGATGATATCTCCAGCCATGTACTTCTCCATGGCGGTATCCCAGGGTTTGGGCTGTAGCTGCTTATAGCCAAGAGCAATGCGCTCGGTTTCGGGGTTTACGGAGAGGATCTCCACCTCAACCTCGTCGCCCACCTTGACGATGTCCTCGGGATGGCGCACCCGGCCCCAGGAGAGGTCGGTCACATGGATCAGGCCATCCACGCCGCCGATATCGGTAAACGCGCCGAAATCGGTAAGCCGCCGTACAATGCCCTTTACCCGCTGGCCGGGCTCAAAGGCCGCATATTTTTCCTTCCGCTTGGCGATGGCCTCCTCCTTAAGGATTTCCTTACGGCTGGCCACAATGCGGCGGCGGTTCTTATCCACTTCCAATGCCTTAACGGTCATCTTCTTGCCCACAAATTCCTCGATATTCTCCACATAGCGCTCAGCCACATGGGAAGCGGGGATAAAGACCCGGGCGTTCAAATACTCGGCAAGCAAGCCACCCTTGACAGCCTGCTTGATGGTTACTTCAAAGGGAGTCCCGTCCTCCAAAGCGGCAATGGCTTCCTTCTCCTTAGCGCGAATATCCACCTTCCGCTTGGAGAGAAGCACGTTGCCTTCGCCGTCGTTGACCTTCAAGATCTCAACGGAAACTTCATCACCTACCTGGAACAGCTCAGAAGCAACGGCTTTGGGATCCAAGGAAAGCTCGGCCTGGGGGATTATACCATCGGCTTTATAGCCTATATTGACATAAACATCGTCGCCAACGATCGACACCACGGTTCCCTTTTTCACCTGACCGGGACGGATGCGGATCATGGTCTTTTCCAGATCCCGCTCAAAGCTCTCCTGCTCGGACAGCTCAGGCTCGGCGGCTTCCTCGCTGGCAGCAGCGGGGGCTTCCTCTACGGCAGGGGCAGCGGTCTCCTCTTCAACCGCAACGACAACCTCTTCTGCCACAGGGGCTTCCACCGGGGCGGCGGTCTCTTCGATGTTCTGGGTGTTGTTCAAAGTCTCGTTCATTCTGGTAATAACCTCCCTAATTGACCGTTGGGGCGTTGATGCGCCCGCAACAATGCCTATTATACCATTTATCGGCAATTTTTCAACAGCGATCTCTTCCTTGGATTCCACGATTTGTACATTTTTGCATCCACTTTTGCAGATGGAAAATAATTTATTGGTGTTGCTGCTGTTTTTCCCTCCAATGACCACCATAGCGTCGCAGGTTTTGGCCAGCTCAGCCGCTTCTTTCTGCCGGTTTTCCGTGGAACTACAGATGGTATCCTCCACGATGAGTTCCCCGCCCCGGGAAGCCAACGCTTGGGAAATTGCCTGAAAATCCGCTTTGATAAACGTGGTTTGAGAAAGGAGATAGCATCGCTCCATCCAGGGCAGCCTTTCTGCCTCCTCCCAATTGGATACGATCCGCGCTCGACCTCCGCAGCGGCCGGCGATGCCTACCACCTCAGGATGGTCCGCTTTCCCCGCCACTACTACAGTATAGCCCTTTTTCTGCATATCGGCTGCGAGGCGCTGCACCCGGGCGACAAAAGGACAGGTCATATCGATGACCCGCAGTTCCAGCTCCCGGCACTGTTCATAGACCTGAGGCGGCACGCCATGGCTTCGGATGATCACGGTATCCCCCGGTTTGAGCTGGGACAAATCCTCCACCGCAATGGCTCCCAGCCCCTCCAACTCCTCCACCACCGTTCGGTTGTGTATGATGGGGCCATAGGTATAAACGCGGCCCAACTCCCGCGCTTTCCTCTCAACGGCATTTACCGCCGACTGTACCCCAGAACAGAATCCGTTATGGGTACCTTCCATAAACTTAACCATGCAGCATCCGCTCCGCTTTTTCCATCTCCCCCATCACCTTTTCCCGCAGTTCCTGGGTGAATCGTTCCGTCTGCTCCTGGGAGAGCCTTCTATCGTCACAGTCTATATAATAGGGCTCCCCAATCGATACACAGATCTTTCCCCATAGCCCTACCTTTTTTGTACGGCCAAAGGGTACGATGGGCACCTTCTGACGGTGGGCCAGGGTGACCGGCCCGTTATGAAAAGGCAACAACTCCTGGCTTTTAGAGCGGGTTCCCTCGGGGAAAATTCCCAAAACGTGACCATCCTTTAAAACCTTTAAAGCCGTTTTCACCGACTGAACGTCGTTCCCCTCCCGGTCCACCGGAAAAAAGTAAGCAAACTCATAAAACCATCTTCCCGGGAAGATGGAGAACAGCTCTTTTTTGCACATGAGCCGTACAATACGTTTTTTGGGCAGTAACAAAATAATAGCTCCGTCAAACCAGCTTAAATGATTTCCACAGAGAAGATACGCCCCTTGGCCCTGGGCGTGCTCCAACCCCTGTATCTTCACCCGGACAAAGAGCTTGCTGCCCCAGCGGACCAGCCATTTTGCGATACGATAAAGAAACGCGTGCATACTACACCTGCTTCATATGGACCAGCATCCGCTCTACCACCTGTTCCACGGTATCCTGGGTGGAATCAATGACGATGGCGTCGGGAGCTTGAATCAAAGGAGCAATCTCCCGGCCGGCATCCTGCCGGTCCCGGGCAATGATCTCGGACTCGATCTCGGATAGATCCGCTTCCTTTCCCATTTCACGGAGCTGGCGCATCCGCCGGAGCGCCCGTTCCTGGGGGGTAGCGGTCAAAAAGAACTTATAATCCGCCTCCGGTAGCATCACCGAACCGATATCCCGGCCATCCACAATTAAAGAGGTGCCCCGGGCGATTTCTCGTACCCGCCGGGTAACAAACTCCCGGACACAGCGAAGGGTCCCTACGTCGGAGGCTCCCTGCCCCACCTCTTGCGCACGAATCTCCGTGCTTACATCCACACCGTCCAAATAGGTGTGCTGCTGTCCCTCTTGGACGCGAATATCCAATTGGCATTTCTGAAGCAGCGCTGCAAGCCCTGTCTCGTCTTTGGTATCCACCCCCGCTTGAATGGCCTTAAGCGCCACCGCACGGAACAGCGCTCCGGAATCCAGATGGTGGATACCTAGTTGTTTGGCAATCCGCCCTGCAATGGTGCTTTTCCCCGCCCCTGCGGGTCCATCCAACGCTATGGTAATGCTTTTTCTGCTCATATCGCTCGATGCCCCAATCCAATGGCCACCTCGTTGAGGTGTACCAGGCCAACCCCAAAGTACACGCAAACCGACAGATGAGTGCCGTACCGGGCAATGCCGATCTTTCCTCCCACAGACAGTCCCATAGCCTTGGTGGACACCTGCTGAAGAGCCTCTCTGGTGGCGCCCGCTACGCCTCCCACCTCATTGTGCTGTTCAAGAATCACATTCTCTCTTTTGGCAGCCACAATGGCTCGCTCAATGATACGGATGGTGGAGGAAAGAAAATCTCCACCGAAATCCACACCGCAGGCACGAATGCCCATCTCCGCCAAAAGGCGGCTCTTTTCCGCCCGTTCCTCCTCCATATTGGCGCTGATAGCCAATCGGATGGCTGCCCGGGCCACATCCGAACTCCCCACTTCCCGATACTTCCGTTCCACCGTCATACCTCCTTCGATTGTAGGGATAAGCCGCAGGCGGTTCCGGCGGCAAAGCCCGTAGAAAACGCGATCTGTAGATTAAACCCGCCGGTATATCCGTCCAGGTCTAAAATCTCCCCGGCAAAATACAGGCCGGGTACCAATTTGCTCTCCATGGTTTTGGGATTGACCTGCCGAAGCTCCACGCCGCCCCGCGTAACGATGGCAGCCTCCCGGGGCCCGATGGACTTCACCGTCAGGGGCAATTCCTTTAACAGCCGGCAGAGCTCCCTCCGCTGGGGCTTGGTCACCTGGTTCACCACCTGATCGCCAATCCCCCATAGCGTTACCACCGGCTCGATTAAGGACCGCGGCAGCAAATCCCCCAGGGCGTTTTTTGCCGCCCGGCTGGAATACTTCTCAAAATCCCGCAAGATCCGCGCGTCCAATTGCTCCGGCGTTAAGGCGGGTTTTAGGTCGATCATTAGGTGGCAATCCACTTCCGATTTCAAATGACAGGAGGCCGATAATACCAGGGGACCGGATACCCCCGTATGGGTAAACAGCATCTCCCCCTGCTCATAGAACACCCGTTTGCCTCCTGCATATGCGCTAAGCCCTACGTTGCGAAGAGAAAGGCCGGCCGCTTCTCTGGGCCAAGTTTCAACCGTGTCCACAGGCGCAAGGGAGGGGTATCTTTGGGTGATCCCATGTCCCAACGCCCTGGCAAGAGTATAGCCGCTTCCATCGGAACCAGTACCGGGATAGCTCTCCCCACCGCAGGCAAGAACCACTCTAACGGGAAGAGCTACATGGCCGGAATCCAGTTCCAGAGTAAAGGATTCCCCATTCCAGTAGAGCTTTTTTGCCTTGGAGCGGAGCACCGCCCTGACACCAGCATGGCCAAGGGCGTCCACCAAAGCCTGGGCAACATCTCCTGCCCGATCGCTAACTGGAAAGACCCTTCCCCCTCTCTCTATCTTCAAGGGAACGCCCAACCCCTCCACAAAGTCCATCAAAGCTTCATTGTCAAACCGGGTAAAAGCACTTCGAAAAAAGCGCTGGCCCCGGAGGACATTGCTCAGAAACTCTTCCCGATCACAGGCATTGGTCAGATTACAGCGGCCTTTTCCACTGATCCGCAGCTTATTGAGCAACCGCGGCGTTCCTTCATATAGCGTTACCTCCGCGCCCTGTTCTGCAGCCTGAATGGCCGCCATGATTCCGGCAGGACCCCCGCCGATGACGGCCACTCCGCCCTTAAAATTCATTTTTTGCTCCATAGATGTTATAGTTTTTTCTCCCCTCCGCCCATGGGTCCATCCCCATCCTTGACGGAATAAACATTGCTGTCCTCCCACATCCGCTCCAGCTCCTCAAAATAGGATGCCACCGATTCCTTTCGGTTGAGGCCACAGGCCACGATGATGGCGTTGATGAGGCTTAAGGGCGCCACCAAGGAATCCACAAAGGAAGCCATGTCGCTCCGGGCCATCAGGGCGTAATCGGCAGGCGGCGCAATGGGCGACAGCGTGCTGTCGGTAATCGCAATGACCTTCGCTCCCTTGGCTTTGGCCACCTGAACCGCCTCCACCGTCCGGGTGGAGTACCGGGGAAAGGTGATGGCAATGAGTACATCGTTCTCTCCGATGCGCATCAGCTGATCGATGGCGTCCAGCACGCCACCCCCTACCAGCTTCACATTGGGCAGCACGAAGTTCAGATAATATCCCAGGAACTGGGCCAGCATTTGAGCGCTGCGCAGTCCTACGATATAGACGTCTTTGGAGCCCAAAATACACTGGATAGCGTTTTTAAACACCTTGCTGTCTGTGTTCTCAATGGTGCTTCTCAGATTGGCCATATCGCTCTTCAGCACGCTGACTAGGGCGGACTCCTCCGTCAGGTTGCTGGCCAGATTGATCCGTTGCACATTGGTCAGCCGGTTGCGAATGATCTCCTGCAGGGATTTTTGCAAGCCTGGGTATCCATCATATCCCAGTGCCATGGCAAACCGCACCACGGTGGATTCGCTTACCTGAACCGTTTCTCCCAAAGCTGAGGCCGTCATAAAAGCGGCAGAATCATAATTGGTTACAATGTAATCGGCAATCCGCTTCTGGCCTTTGCTCATGCTGGCCCGGGTGGAAGCGATGCGCTGCATAACGTCCTTTTCCATGAATAACCGCTCTCCTTCTATTCCAGTGGTACCGCAGGGCGGCAGAATCATTTTCTCGGTCTTATGATAGGGCGCAGCGTCATCGATGTCAACAAAAAATGCAGGAATCACTGCATTTTTCCTGCATTTTCTTTCCCACTATTTTGAATGCTTCCGGCGGGATGCCCCTTGCGCTCCTTTTTCGGGCTGTGCCCCACGAAACGGCAAAAGGGCACGTTCCACCTCTCCCGCAGATAGCCTGCGGTAAGTACCCGGCTTCATGTCCCCCATGCTGAGACCGCCGATGCATTCCCGCCGGAGCCGCAGGACCCGATATCCCTGAGCCTCCAGCATCCGGCGTATTTGGCGGTTTCTCCCCTCCAAAAGGACGATGGTAAGGAGTGCCCGGCCATCCTCTCGGTTCTGGAAAGTAACGTCCGCGGCTTTGGCGGGTGTCGGATCTCCGATATCCACTCCGTCCAGCATCTCACGGGCTTTTTCCTGGTTATAACCCCCATCGATGGTACAGCGATAGGTCTTTCCTACGCGGTATCGGGGATGAGTCGCGCGGAGAGCAAAATCCCCGTCGTCGGTAAGGATCATCAATCCTTCACTGTCATAATCCAACCGTCCCACCGGAAAGAGCCGGCGGTCCACGTTTTTAAAGTAATCCAGTACCGTTTTACGGTCCCGATCATCCTGACAGGTGGAGGCAACGCTCCGGGGCTTATAAAAAGCATAATAGCCATGGCTCTGAGGAGGGCGAATACGCTTTCCATCCACCGATACCACATCCCGGTCCGGATTCACCTGGACGCCCATCTCAGTCACCGTTCGGCCATTGACCTTAACACGTCCCTCTTTGATATAGGTTTCGCTAGCCCGGCGGCTGGCAACGCCACAATCGGCCATATATTTTTGCAGTCTCATGGTTCACCTCTTCCCCATTATACCGGGCAAAGACCAACTGTCAAACAAAAAAGGCCGGTTTCCCGGCCTTTCCTAATCCTCCAATGCATATCCTGGCTTCTGACTTCGGCCGTGCTGACGTTCAAAATTCTCCTTGTTTTTCTCCAAATACCTGCGGTGAAGTTCATCGGCGTCCATGCCGGTTTTCAGGCACATGCTGACGAAGAAATGGAGCACATCCACCATTTCCTCCTTCACAGCCTCCATATCCACCTCTTTGGGATTTTTCCACCACTTATAGTTGACCTCACCCAGCATCTCCATGAGTTCGGCGATGAGCGCAATGGTCTCCTTCTGCATCCATTCCTCCATGGAGATACCGTTCAAATGCCGCCGTTCTACCAACTCGGTATCGAACGCTTGCTGCATCATAAAGATTTCACTTAGCTTGTCCATCCTTCTCCTCCCAAATCAACCCAGTCTATCTTGTCCCTTATTTTATGACCGATTCCAGCTCCTGGGGATTGATATTCCCCACGGCGCTGATGGCCATGGCACGCCGGTCCAGGATGCGATCCAGCACCCGGTGAACGTCGTCATAGGTCACGGCTTCGATTCCCCGAAGGGATTCCTCTGATGCCTTGACCCGTCCCTGGAGGGTAATGCTCTTACCTATGGCGTTCATCCGAGAAGTGGTGGATTCCAGCCCCAGAATGTAGTTGCCCCGAAGCTGGTTTTTCCCCCGACTAAACTCCTCCCGGGCGATGCCCTTTTTCCGCGCGAGATCAATCTGCTCCAAAATGGCGGCCAGAGCGTCCTTGGCTCTTTTGGGGTTCACACCGGTATAGATGTTATAGGCGCCGCAGAGGTAATAGCTGCTGGGATGGGCATACACATCGTAGGCCAGTCCCAGCTCCTCACGAATCACCTGGAACAGCCGGCTGGACATGCTGCCTCCAAACACGTTATTGAACACCGATACGGCGTAGATCTCATCCCGTTCCATGGAATATCCCGGCATAGCGATCGCAATATGCGCCTGTTCGATGGGCTTCTCCTTATAGACAAAGCCCGGGGTACCGAAATCAAAGGGGGAAAGGTCGTCCCCCGCGCCAGTTCCCGGTCGGCAATCAACGGTGTACTTGGCACAAAGATCGCAAAGCCGTTCAAAGTCAAAGCCTCCTGCCGCCGCAATGAAGATGCGGTCGCTGTCATATCGGCGATCCATATAGCGCAAAAGATCCTCTCGGGCAAAAGAGGATACCGTCTGAGCGGTGCCCAGGATAGGCTGTGCCAGGGTGTGTCCCTGGAAGTAGGCTGCGCTTAAAAGCTCGTGGACCAGATCCTCCGGGGAGTCCTCCACCATATTGATCTCCTCCAGCACCACGCCCTTTTCCTTTTCCAGTTCCACGGGATCCAGGGTGCTGTGAAACACCAGGTCGGAAAGCAGCTCAACCGCCTGTTCCAGATCATCCCCCACCACCTTGGCATGATAGCATGTACACTCCTTGGAGGTAAAGGCATTGAGGATGCCCCCCACGTCGTCCATCTCCGCGGCGATCTGCTGAGCCGAGCGCTTTTGGGTTCCCTTAAAGAGCATGTGCTCGATGAAGTGGGTAATCCCATTTTCCCCTCGCCCCTCGTTGACAGAGCCTGTCCGTACCCAAATTCCTACGGATACCGAGGGGAAAGCGGGGATGTACTGTCCCACCACCCGGATTCCGTTGTCTAGCTTGCGATCATAATACATAAGCTCTCCCGATTCATCTGTCTTTTTCAATGATTATACCGATCCTTTCCTCAATTGGCAATCCGAATCAAGCTGCTGGCCGGCAAGGTCTCCAGTTGCCGGGCTTTTAAATATTGGGCAATCTGTTCCGCAGAAGCCTCAAAGCGCAGATCCTGGGGAATCAAGATCAGTTCTCCGCTCTGGGACCGCTCCGCAATCTCCTGGGCGTATTCCTCATGGATGGCTTCGCTATCCCGCACGTCCATGCTCCAGAGGACAGGAACCATCCCCATTCTTTGCGCAGCAGCCATGGCGCTGCGGCTATATTCTCCCCGAAGCGGCAGAAACAAAACCGGTTCCCGCCCGGTAGCTTGCGCTACGTTATGCTTTCCTTGCTCAAGATAGGCCTCCATCTCCTCATAGGAAAGATTCCCGTTACCATATAGCTCTACGCTGTGGCCTTGGTTTCCCACGGTATATAGCGCTTCCTGGTTTCGTTCTGCAAATCCTGCGGAAACAAAGAAGGTAATGGTTAGCCCCCCTTCCTTGCAAGCGCTTCCGAAGGAAAGCAGCTCGTCAGCCTCCCCCTCAAACTGGCACATGAGGCCGACGCCAGGCAGGGGAACATCCCCTCGGAAGGTAGGAGAGGTGGAAATGCGAGCGATGATGCTCTGGGCGGAGGGATCGGTGGTAATGAAATAGATGGAAAGTATGATAAACGCCAGTGCCAAGTTTACGGCACACTGGCGCAAAAATGATTTTTTTCGCAAATGGCCCACCTCCTCCTGTGTTCTAGAATATGCATCTTCAGTAAAAATAATCATCCCCAGCCAAAACAAAAACAGGGCCGGGGAATTTCCCCAGCCCTGCAGCCAAAATGTTTTTTTATTTCTCGTCCTTCTTCTCCTCAGGCAGTAGATCCTTCCGGGTCAAATTCACCCGGCCCTTGTCATCGATCTCGATGACCTTTACCAGGATCTCATCCCCGATGTTCACCACATCCTCCACTTTATTGACCCGTTCCCGGGCCAGCTTGCTGATGTGAACCATCCCGTCCTTGCCGGGAAGCAGTTCTACAAAGGCGCCGAAGGGCATGATGCGCACCACGGTTCCCAGGTATACCTCTCCTACCTCGATATCCTTCGCGATGGCCTCAATCATGGACTTGGCCTTCTGTGCCGCTTCTTCATCGGGCGTGGCAATATAAACCCGGCCATCGTCCTCGATATCCACCTTCACGCCGGTATCGGCGATGATCTTGTTGATCATCTTGCCCCGAGGACCGACTACTTCGCCAATCTTCTCAGGCTTGATGGAGAAGGTGATAATCTTGGGCGCATACTTGGACAGATGCTCCCGGGGAGCCGCAATGGTATCCAGCATTTTTCCGAGGATGAACATCCGGCCCTCTCTGGCCTGGGCCAGGGCCCGCTCCAGGATCTCACGGTCAATCCCCTTGATCTTAATATCCATCTGGATGGCGGTAATTCCCTTCTCGGTACCCGCCACCTTAAAGTCCATATCCCCCAGGAAATCCTCAAGGCCCTGGATATCGGTCAAGACGGAAATTTCGCCCTTTTCCACATCCTTAATGAGCCCCATGGCCACACCGGCTACAGGCGCCTTAATGGGCACACCGCCATCCATAAGGGCCATGGTGGAAGCACAGACGCTGGCCATGGAGGTGGAGCCGTTGCTACTGATGACCTCGGACACCAAGCGCATGGCGTAGGGGAATTCCTCCTCGGAGGGGATCATAGGCTCCAACGCGCGGCTGGCAAGAGCGCCATGGCCGATCTCCCGCCGCCCGGGGCCACGCATCATCCGCGCTTCGCCCACGGAATAGGGAGGCATGTTGTATTGGTGCATATACCGCTTGCTGTCCTCCTCGGATAGGCCGTCCAGAATCTGCGCCTCTCCGATGGAACCAAGGGTCAGCACCGTCATCACCTGGGTCTGCCCCCGGGTAAACACAGCGCTGCCATGGGGATGGGCCAGGATGCCGGTCTCGCACCAGATGGGGCGCACCTCATTGAGCTTGCGGCCATCGGGCCGGACACCATCCTCCGTAATCTTCCGACGCACCACCTTTTTGGTCATGTCGTAGATAATGCCGTCGATCTCCTTGGCGCTGTCGGGATATTCCTCGCTAAAATGCGCGATAACATCGGCCTTAACCTGATCCTGACGGGCTTCCCGTTCATACCGGTCGAAGGTATCCAGGGACCACTCCACCCGATCCTGGGCATAGGCTTGAACCTTTTCCACCAGCTCCTCATTCCCCTGGAGCTCTTCCACCGGGCGCTTGGGCTTGCCCACCTTTGCGGCAATATCCTCGATAAAGGCCACGATCCGCTTGATCTCCTCATGGCCAAACAGGATGGCGCCCAGCATCTCCTCCTCGGTAATCTCGTTGGCGCCTGCCTCCACCATCATAACGGCGTCCTTGGTGCCAGCTACCGTCAGATGCAGCAGGGATTTTGCCCGCTGCTCGGAGTCCGGATTGATGACGTACTCCCCGTCCACATAGCCCACGATGACCGCACCGATGGGGCCGGCAAAGGGCAGATCGCTGATGGACAGAGCTACAGAAGCGCCGATCATCCCATACACATCCGGGGGAATCTCGGTATCCACCGACAGCACAGTGGCCACTACCTGAACATCGTTCCGATAGGTTTTGGGGAACAGCGGCCGGATGGGCCGATCAATCAGGCGGGAGGTCAGGATGGCTTTTTCGGTAGGACGGCCTTCCCTCTTGATAAAACCGCCGGGAATCTTGCCCACAGAATAGAGCTTCTCCTCGAAATCGCAGCTCAGGGGAAAGAAATCGATCCCCTCACGGGGTTTGTCGTTGCCGGTGGCACAGACCAGCACGGCGGTATCCCCGCAGCGTACCAAGCAGGATCCGCTGGCCTGCTGCGCATATTTGCCGGTTTCTACCGTAAGCGTACGGCCTGCCAGCTCCATGGTAAATACTTGTTCCATTGTTTTTCTATCTCCTTTTTCTAACTCCGTCCACACACACTAAAGAAATAGAGCGGCAAGGCCGCTCTATGCCTATCTCCGAAGGTTCAGGGCACTGATAACCTGCCGATACCGTTCGATGTCCTTTTTCATCAAATAGTCCAGAAGTCCACGCCGCTTACCGACCATCTTCAAAAGGCCGCGCCGGCTGTGATGATCCCCCTTGTGAACCTTCAAATGCTCGTTGAGGTGATTGATGCGGTAGGTCAAAAGGGCAATCTGCACCTCAGGAGAGCCGGTATCGCCCTCGTGAGTCTTAAACTGTTCGATAATCTGCTTTTTGGTCTCGTTGTCCATGATCGTTCCTCCATATTGAGATTGTCGCCAGGAACAGCGCTGCCGCCGGAGGAGCGTACAGCCCAGTCCCAGGTCGCATACTTAATAAGAATAGCACAGGCAAAACTGCCTGTAAAGGGATTTTCCTATAACAGCTCCTCAAATTCCACGTAGTAGCGCTTTTTCTCATAGGGGATGGCATGCTCCGGATCCAAGATGGTGACGTTACGCCCATAAACCCCGGCTTCCAGCTCCAGCCGCTGGCCATCCAGATAAAGCGCGATGGCGTAATCCCCCGCTTTGGGAGCCACCTTATTTTCCATTAACCCATAGATGGTAGTGGATTGCCCGCTCTGCTCCCGGCCAAAATCCTTGACCGTCCCGCCATACCGGCGGCCCAGCAGAGCCTCTGCCCGATCCAGCTCCCCCTTGCGGATCGCTTCCCGGATCATGGTGCTGGAGATCACCTCTTCCCCTTCCAGCATGGCCGGCTGAACGTTGACCTCATAACCCAGCTCGTCCGCTAAAGACTCCAGGTAAGAAGCATCTCCCCGGCCCTCATGGCCAAATCGGTAATCAAAGCCGCAGAACAGCATTCGTTTCCCGCCGGCTGCAGTCAGTCCCTCCAAAAACGCCCGGGGTTCCAATGTCGCATAGGTTTCGTCGAAGGGAACGGCGACCGCGTAATCAAAGCCCATCTCCTGAAACAGGTCCAGCTTTTCCCGTAGGGTGGTAATCACCTCTTCGGGATCATCAGGGCAAAACACCTCAGAGGGATGGTTTGCAAAGGTATAGACCAGGGATTTCCACCCCCGCTTCTTCGCTTCCGCAACGCAGGCGTCCAGAATGGCTCGATGGGCCACATGCACTCCATCAAAGGTTCCAAGCGCAATGCAGAAATCCAAAGGCTCCCGCAAAACCGATCCATCATTGTATACTTCCATGGCTTTCCTCCCAAATCAACTTATGAATCTTCACCTGTCCCTGGGTTAGATACCCCAGGCCAGCAAAATGCTCCTCCAAATAGATGCGAACCAAAGCGCCTTCTTCTGCGGCATCTCCTCCGCATAAACGGCTAGCCGGCACTCCGGCTCCATTTTTCACCTGGCCCCAGCATGTTCCGGGCAATACCAGGCGAGGCAGGTGGGAAACCGCGGCATCTGCAGGTCGAATCGCTTCAGAAAGCCGGTTTTCCTCCTTCCATCGCCGCAGCTCATCCAAGGTACAGCCCGTCTCCAGGCCAAAGATCCCTACCCGTGTTCTCAGCAAGAGGGATAGATGGGCCGGACAGCCTACCGCCTGTCCCACATCCTGACATAGAGTACGGATGTAGGTTCCCTTCCCGCATCGGACCCGAAACAGGAAGCGATTCTCCTCCATCTTGCGAAGCACCTGGGTTTCGTAGACTACCGCCCGGCGGAGAGGGGTTTCCACCTCTTTGCCAGAATAAGCGATACGGTACAGCTTTTGTCCTCCCACCTTTACAGCGGAGTACATGGGAGCCCGTTGAAAAATCTCCCCGCGAAAGCGGCAGAAGGCATCCTCTACCTCACGGTGCGTTACCCGTTTGCTTCCATATTCCAGAGGATTCCCATAGGAATCCTGAGTATCGGTGGATACGCCAAAGGAGATCTCCCCCAGGTATTCCTTATCCCCCTGTATGCTATAATCACACAGCCGGGTGGCCCGGCCAAGAAACACCGGCAATACACCGGCGGCGCCGGGATCCAGAGTCCCTCCATGGCCGATGCGCCGTTCCCCCAGCAGCCCCCGAAGATAGCTGACCACATCCTGGCTGGTCATGTTGGGGGGCTTAATTACATTGATGATGCCGTTCATAGCAGGGATTCCATCAAAAGAGCTACCGTCCGCTTGGCCTGGGATAGCGGCTGTGCCAGGCTAAAACCCGCTGCTCCCCGGTGTCCGCCTCCATGAAACCGGCCGGCCGCCTGGCTGGCGTCCACCCCACCATTGGAGCGGAGGCTCACCTTGCAGGTGCCGTCGGACAGCTCCTTGATGAGAGCGCAAAGCTCTACTCCTTCCATATCCCGAAGGAAGTCGATCAACCCTTCGGTCTCAAATCCAGCGGCTCCTGTCTCACGAAGATCCGCCTGGGATATCTCCATATAGGCGCCACGGCCCTGGCACACCGTTTCCATCCTGGATAGGCACCTGCCAATCAGCCGTGTGTTTCCTGGGCTCCGAAGGCGGTACAGTTGGCGGCAAAGCTCCGCGATATCCAGGTCGTATTCCATCAACTCCGCAGCCGCGCAGAAGGTCTCCTTGGTGGTGTTTGAAAAGGCAAAGTGCCCGGTATCCGTAGAAATGGCACAGAATAAACACTGGGCGATCTTATGATCCAGGGGGACATCCAGTCCCAGGATGAGATCCAGCATCAGCTGACCCACAGCGGCGGCAGTAGGCGCGCAGTAGGTTACGGCGGCATAGCCGGTATTGGAAATATGGTGGTCAATACACAAGCTATTGTCCAACATCAGCTCTCGGCTTTTGCGGAAAAGGCCCGTATCAGCGCAGTCCACAAAAATAACAGCATGATACTCCCGCCGGATCTCTCCAGGAAACCGAACCTTCTCCCACCCTGGCAAAACCCGGTATTTATCGGGAACCGGATCTCCACAGGCAATTTGGGCATCCTTCCCCAGCTTTTTTAACGCAAAAAAAAGCCCCAGTGCCGATCCCAAGGTGTCCCCATCGGGATTGTCATGGCAGATCAAGAGAAAACCGTGGTTCTCCCTCAAAAAAGCTAGGGCTTCTTCTTTATTCCTCTTCATGTTGGTCATCCTGTATCACATCGTCAATGAGCTTACTCATATGGATGGCGTACTCAATGGAGTCGTCCATCACGAAGATCAGAGCGGGCACCCGGCGCAAGGACAGCCGTTTTGCAAGCTCGCTTCTGATATACCCCCGGGCGGCGACCAACGCCTCCAGGGTATCCTTCCGAGCGGCCTCATCCCCGTAGACGGAGACATAAACCTTGGCAAAGGAAAGATCCCTTGTAACCTCGGCCCGGAGTACGCTGGTCATCTGGGAGATCCGGGGGTCCTTCATCCCATTCTTGACGATGTCGGATACCTCCCGCATGATCTCCTCATTGAGCCGGCCGCTTCTTAATGTTTTGGGCATCTATCGTTCCACCTCTTGTACCGTGTAGGCTTCCAATACGTCGTCCACCTTGATGTCATTGAAATTGTTCAAGCTTAGACCGCACTCAAACCCACTGAGTACCTCACGAACATCGTCCTTAAACCGCTTCAGGGAATCCAATTTTCCTTCATAGATCACAATGGAGTCCCGAATCAACCGCACGCTGCAGTTCCGGGTAAGTTTACCATCCTGGACATAGCAGCCGGCAATGGTGCCGATGGCCGACACCTTGAACGTCTCCCGCACCTGTGCATGGCCCAGAACCACTTCCTCATAGATGGGCTCCAGCATGCCCTTCATGGCCTTTTCCACGTCCTCGATGGCGTTATAGATAACCCGATACAAGCGGATATCCACCTTTTCCTGATCTGCCATAGAGCGGGCAGTGGCATCCGGCCGCACATTAAACCCGATGATGATGGCCGAAGACGCCGTAGCCAACATCACGTCGGCCTGGGTAATACCGCCCACACCACCATGGATACACCGAACCCGCACTTCATCGTTGCTGAGCTTCTCCAAGGAGGCCTTGACCGCCTCCACGGATCCCTGAACATCGGCTTTCACGATGATGTTCAGATCCTTAATCTGGCCCTGGGAAATCTGGCTAAACAGATCATCCAAGGAGACCTTAGACATATTCTTAAGCTGCTCGTTCTTGATGCGGTTCTTCCGCTCCTCCACCACCTGACGGGAGAGCTTATCGGCCTCAACAGCGTACATGGTATCCCCGGCATCCGGCACGTCGCCAAAACCCAGAACCTCCACCGGCTGGGAGGGCAACGCCTCCTCCACCTTTTCGCCCTTATCGTTGATCATCGCGCGAACCCGACCGAAACAGGTACCCGCAACGATGGTCTGCCCCACTTTCAAAGTACCGTTCTGTACCAGAACAGTGGCTACGGGGCCACGGCCCTTATCCAAACGGGCTTCCACGATGGTCCCCTTGGCCAGGCGGTTGGGATTGGCCTTCAGCTCCAGCACATCGGAAACCAGGATAACCATCTCAAGAAGGGTATCCAATCCCTGGTGTGTTACAGCGGATACCGGCACAATGACGGTATCTCCTCCCCACTCCTCCCAAACCAAGCCATGCTCGGTCAGTTCCTGCATAACACGGTCGGGATTGGCGTTGGGCCGGTCAATCTTATTGATGGCAACGATGATGGGCACACCAGCAGCTTTGCTGTGGTTGATGGCCTCAATGGTCTGCGGCATGATACCGTCATCAGCCGCTACCACCAGAATAACCACATCGGTCACCTGAGCGCCCCGTGCCCGCATAGCGGTAAAGGCCTCATGGCCGGGAGTATCCAGGAAGGTGATGAGCTCGCCGTTCACTTCCACCTGATAAGCGCCAATATGCTGGGTGATGCCGCCCGCTTCGCCTTCCGTCACCCGGGTGCTCCGGATGGCGTCCAACAAGGAGGTTTTGCCGTGGTCCACGTGGCCCATGATGGTGACCACAGGAGGCCGCTTGGTAAGCTCGCTCTCGTCATCCTCGCGATCCTCGGCAATAAGAACATCCTCAGCGGTTTGATCCAGCTTCTGTTCCAGCTCGATATCGTAATCCGCCGCGATCAAAGCAGCGGTATCAAAATCGATTTCATTGTTGATGGTGGCAAGAACGCCCATATTGAGGAGCTTCTTAATGATCTCCGCTGCAGGCTTGCCGATCTTTTCGGCCAGGGTCTTGACCATCACCATTTCCGTGGTAATCACCGCATGGTCGATGACGATAGCCTCAGGCCGTTTCTGCTCCACATTCTGCTTGCGGCGGTTCTTCCGGGTACGCACCACATCATCGTCGGTGATCATCATCTGAGCACGGCGCTCTTTATCCAGGGCTTTCTTATTTTTACCCCGCTTATCGTTATCAAATACCCGAATATAGTTGGAGCGGTTGGGGTCATAATTGCTGACCCTCCCCTTCTCGGGAGCCGCAGGCATGGGGGCACGGCTGCCGCCAAATCCACCGGAGCGCTGCTGACCGCCAAACCCGCCAGGGCGATTTCCGCCCTGAGGACGGCCTCCTTCCCGGTTAAATCCACCGGGACGATTTCCGCCCTGGGGACGGCCTCCTTCCCGATTGTATCCGCCGGGACGCTGATCTCGGTTATATCCGCCAGCTTGGCGCGGTCCACCTTGCCCCTGGGGACGGCCTCCAAAGGAGGAACGCTGCTGCTGACTGGGTACGCCAATCCGGGTACCGTTCCGCGCGGCCGCGTCATCTCGAATGGGCTTATTGAGCAAATCGGTCCGAGGCGCGCGGCGCGGCGGCACCTGGGCAGCAGGCTTAGGGCCTTCCGCTTTAGGCGTCTGGACAGCAGCCTGCTGGGGCTGTTGCGGCCGAGGCGCTTCCACCTTAGGCTTCTCAGCCTTGGGCACCTCTTGCTTTTGCTCCGTTTGCGGAGCCTTGACCTCAGGGGCCTTCTCCTGAACCTCTATCTGTTTGGGCACGGGCGCCGCCTCTGCCGCCACTTCCACGGGAGCGGGCTTCGCTTCCGCCTGAGAGACCTTGGGGGGCGCCTCCTTCTCCACCTGAGGAGTGTTTTCCGACTGTACCGCAGCGGTTTGAACCTCCGCTGCCTGGCTCTGGGCAAGCTCTTCCCGTTCCCGGGCTTTGCGAACCAATTCGGATTCCAGCTTTCTCGCGGTTTCCATCCGGGCAGCAATGCTGCTCTGGGCCTGGCGAATGGCCTCCATGCCCTCCTTGGTGGATCCGGCCAGTTGTTTGGCCATCTCGTTGATTTTTGCCCTTCCGGTCTTTTCCGTCATTCTTTACCCCCTAAATCTCCTGCAGCTTCTAGAATTGCTCTGGCCAGCTCCTCATCGGTAATGGCCAGGCACATGTTGTTATGCTTTCCGGCGGCTTCGCCGGGATGATCGATGTATAGAACCGGAATGCCGCTTTGCGCGCACATCCTGTCCAGTTTTTCACGGGTGTTTTCCCCCAGGCCCGTATCCCCCAGAACCAGCTTGGCTTTACGGGACCGGACGGCCCCCTCTACGCCTTGAAATCCTCCGAGGCATTTTCGGGCTCGAGCCGCAAATCCAATGTATGCATACACCTTAGGATTGGCCACCCATGATCTCCTCTCTCAGTTCTTCCACCAGCTGGGCGGGCAAACGCACCGCTTTCTGCTTGGCCGCCTTTTCCAGGCAATCCAGGTTCCGGCACACATAGGCGCCGCGGCCATGGGCCTTACCGGTGGGATCCGCGCTTAGCTCCCCTTCCTTAGGCAGCACAATGCGGATCAAATCCTTCTTTGGGAGCATCTGCCTGCATCCCAGACACATCCGCATGGGTACCTTTTTTGCTTTCATGGCAGCCCGCTCCTTTCAAATGGATTGGTCTTGTTACTCCTGTTCCTCCAAAGAGGTCTCTTCAGAGGGGATCTCCTCCCCTTCCGCGTCATACTGTTCTTCGTAATCCTGGGCTTCCTGGGCGGCCAAGGCCTCCTCTTCCTGCTGCTTTGCGAGCTCTTCAAAGATTTCCTGGGCCTGGGATTGATTCTTTATGTCGATCTTCCAACCAGTCAGACGGGCCGCTAGTTTAGCGTTGATGCCCCGCACGCCGATGGCAAGAGATAGCTGGTTGTCCGGTACAATAACCTTGGCGATCTTCTCCGCCTCGTTGACCTGGACCATAATCACCTTTGCCGCTGACAGGCTGTTGGCGATGAACTCAATGGGATCCGTGGAATAAGGGATGATATCAATCTTTTCTCCCTGTAGTTCCGAAACGATGCGTTCCACCCGGCTTCCCTTTTGGCCCACGCAGCTCCCCACGGGGTCCACCTGAGGATCGGTGGAAAACACTGCCACCTTGCTCCGCACGCCGGGCTCCCGGGACACAGCCTTAATCTGCACCACACCGTCCATAATCTCGGGTACCTCCAGCTCAAAAAGCCGCTTGATGATCTCCCGGTTCTTACGGCTGACAATGACGCTGGTATCCCGGTTTCGCACATCCCGATCCACCTTTAGAACGTAGACCTTCAGCCGGTCTCCAGGCGTATAAACCTCGCCGGGCACCTGCTCGGATACCGGCAACAGGCATTCGCTGCGGCCCAGCTCCAGAAATACGTTGCCGTTTTCCACCCGGCGCACCACGCCGGTCACGACTTCCTGTAATTTCCCGGAAAATTCATCATACAGTATCTGCCGCTCCGCGTCTTTTATTCTCTGCAACACCACCTGTTTGGCGGTCTGCGCAGCAATCCGTCCAAAGCTCTTGGGGGTAGCGAGGGTTTCCACCTCGTCTCCCAGCTCCCCGGGATGGCCCAGGGCCCGGGCGTCCTTCTGATAAATGTGCAGCAGCGGATCATATTCCTCGAAATCATCGGGAACCACTTCCCGCACGGAATAGACGTTAAAAACGCCCGTCTCCTTGTCGATTTCAGCCCGGACATTGCCCTCCGTGCTGTAATGGTTCCGGTAAGCTTTCTTCAAGGCCTCCTCGATGGCCTCAAACAAGATCTCCCGGTCGATTCCCCGTTCCCGCTCGATGGCTATAATCGCTTCGATAAGCCCTTCGTTCATGCTGTTCCTCCCACTTAAAACCGAATATACGGCCGAATCCTGGCGATATCCTTTTGTTGCAACAATAGGGTCCCGCCCTCCTCCAGCATGAGGGTGACGGTCCCCGCCTCTTCATCATAGGCAGCCAGCGTACCAATCACGTGTTTGGTTCCCTCCACAGCCCGGTAAAGGCTGGTCTCCACCTCGGTATCCATAGCCCGCCGGAAATCCGCCGGCGTCTTCAGAGGGCGATCCGCCCCAGGGGAGGAAACACAGAGAAAATAGGCGTCAGAAATGGGGTCCAGTTCTTCAATAATGGGGTCGATCTCCTGGGATACCCGCTCACAGTCGGCGATAAACACGCCGCCCTCCTTGTAGATATAAACGTAAAGGGTCTGGCTGGGCCCCTCCCGTTTGATTTCTACGTCCACCAGTTCAAACCCCAGGCCCTCAATGGCTGGCTGAACCGCCTGCCGGATCAAATCCGTCTTCTTGGACAATCTCATTCCGCCTTTCAATCAGAAAGAGCGGGCACGCCCACTCTTTTCTTTGCTCAGTTTAGCACATCCTGGAAAGCATTGCAATAGCCTTTATAACGCCGTTTGCGGAAGATTCCCTCACCCTTCCCGCTCGTCCTTGAGAAGCTTGTACTCGATGGAATCCATCAAGGCGATCCAACTGGCGTTGATCACATCGGCAGAAACACCCACGGTACTCCACGCGGAGGTCCCGTCCCGGGTCTCAATCACCACCCGGACTTCGGAAGCGGTGGCGTTTTGAGAATCCAACACCCGCACCTTAAAGTCGGTAAGATACATCTCCCTCAGCCGAGGGTAAAACCGCTCCAAAGCCTTCCGGGCAGCATTATCTAGAGCGTTAACAGGGCCATTCCCTTGGGCTGCGGTGATCTCCACCTCCCCCTTTACCCCAATTTCCATGGTGGCCAGGCATACGCCCTTATGCAGATTTGGTTCCTCCACCAACACTTTAAAGGCGATCAAGTCAAAGTGCGGGCAGAACAACCCCAGGTTCCGGCGGATCAGCAGCTCCAACGAGGCGTCCGCCCCTTCGAACTGATATCCGTCCAACTCCATCTCCTTGATGCGCTCCAGCACCTGGGCCACAGCCGGATCTTCCCTCTGGATACCTGGCACCGCCCGTCGCATCCGCTCCCACATGGCTTTACTTCCGGCGATATCGCTGATGGCGGTCTCCCGATGAGCTCCAACCAGCTCCGGATTGATGTGTTCCATGGCCTCAGGAGCCTTTAAGATGGCATCCACATGCATCCCTGCCTTGTGATAAAAGGCATGCTTGCCCACATAGGGAACTGTAGGCAGCTCTTTAAGATTTGCGGTTTCAAAAAAAACGGCATTAGCCCGGTATAGATCCCCGATCCGCTCCTTTGGGATGGTATCGTACCCCAGCTTAAGGGTTAGATCGGCGATCATGGTAAATAGATTGGCGTTGCCACACCTTTCCCCACTGCCTCCGATGGTCGCCTGAAACCCCATGGCGCCCGCCCGGATGGCGGAAATAGTATTGGCATCCGCCATACCGGTATCATTGTGGGTGTGTATACCGATGGGAGACCGGCATACCAGTGCGGCCTCCACCATCTCCTGAATCTCATGGGGAAAACAGCCTCCATTGGTATCGCAAAGATACACGGCGTCCGCTCCGCTGCCGGCGGCCGCATGAATGCAGGCCATGGCATACTCGGGGTTATGCTTATATCCGTCAAAGAAATGCTCTCCATCGAAGACCACCTCCTTACCCATCCCCTTTAAGTATCCCACCGTATCGGCAATAAGTCCCAGGTTTTCCAAGAGATCCGCTCCCAGAATGCGTTCCACATGATAATCCCAACACTTGCCAAAAACGCAGACCACAGGGGTATCGGCAGCCAAAAGCGCTTTGATGTTCTCGTCCTCATAAGGAGGCACTCCTTTGCGGCAGGTGGAGCCAAACGCAGCCAGCTTTGCGTGATGAAGCTTCAATCCACGGGCCCGCTGAAAAAACATCGCGTCCTTTTGATTGGCGGCAGGATTGCCCGCCTCAATATAATGGACTCCCAGCCGATCCAGCAGCCGGACGATTTTCAGCTTGTCCTCCACCGTCAGCCAAAGGCCGCTGCTCTGGATTCCTTCCCGCAGAGTCGTGTCGTATACCGTAATGGCCATGGTATTCCTCCTTATAGGTCAAACAAAGAAATCTGATCGGATTGAGGCATCCCCGCAAGTGTGCCCAATTCCGCCAATTTTTCCAGCAGCGTGCCGTTGAGCCGGGTTCGCTCGGTCAGGTCATCGATGGTACGGAAGGGAGCTTCCTTCCGGGCCTCCACGATGCTTTCCGCGGCGGATAGTCCCAGCCCCGCAACACTGGTAAATGGCAAGCGCAAATTATCGCCCTCGGGAAGGAATTTTGTGGCGTCTGATTTATAGAGATCGGGCGCCAGGAAGCCATATCCCCGAAGTACCATTTCATAGGCCACCTCCAGGTGGGTGTACTCCTTTTCAAACCGGGTGGTCACGTCCGGCCGCTGGGACAGCTCCTTCATCTTATTGACGATGCCTTCCTCCCCTTTTACCAGAGGAGCGGCGTCTAACTCCTCCGCGCGAACGGAGAAGTGAGCGGCGTAATAAGCAAGGGGATAATAAACCTTAAAATAGCCGATCCGGAGAGCAGCCGTCACGTAAGCGGCGGCGTGAGCCTTGGGGAACATATATTTGATCTTCTTACAGCTATCGATGAACCACTGCGGCACCTGGTTCTGAACCATGGCCGCCTCCATCTCTGGGCTAAGCCCCTTCCCCTTCCGCACCCGTTCCATAATGGTAAATGACATCAGCGGCTCCACCCCCATTCCAATGAGAGCGATCATAATATCGTCCCGGCAGCAGATACATTCCCGCAGCGTGGCAACATCATTGCGAATGAGATCCTGGGCGTTGTTGATCCAAACGTCGGTGCCATGGGACAATCCGCTGATACGAATCAGCTCGCTGACGGTGGTGGGCTGGGTTTCCTCCAGCATACTCCGAACAAAGCTGGTGCCGAATTCCGGTAGGCCAATGGCTCCGGTCTTGCTCTTGTATTTCTCCGGATCCACCCCCAAAGCCGTGTTTTCGCGAAAAACGGACAAGACCTTTTCATCGTTAAGCGGCACGGTGATGGGATCCACCCCCGTAAATTCATACAGCCGCTTGATAATAGTCGGGTTATCATGGCCCAGAATATCCAATTTCAACAGCCGGTCATGAAGGGAGCTGAACGCAAAGTGAGTGGTTACGATTCCTCCCTCGGTCTTATCTGCGGGATGCTGGATAGGGGTAAACAGGTGTACGTCGATATCTTTTGGCACAATGACCATCCCCCCCGGATGGCAACCAGTGGTCTTCTTTACCCCAGTGATACCCCGGGCAAGGCGCTCCACCTCAGCGCGGCTGGCCTGGATTCCGTGCTTCTCCATATAGTTGAGGACATACCCATAGGCTGTTTTGTCCTTGATTCCAATGATGGTCCCCGCACGAAACACGTTTTCAGAGCCGAACAGCTCCTCCACCTTGGCAAAGGCAGCAGCCTGATTCTCCCCCGAGAAGTTCAAATCGATATCGGGAACCTTATCCCCTTCGAACCCCAGAAACACCTCAAAGGGGATCTCAAAGCCATCCCGTACAAGGGGTTTCCCACACACGGGGCATTCCCTTTCCGGTAGATCCACACCGCAATCGCAGCCGAACTGAGCGGTATCGAAATCGCTGTACTGACAGGAAGGGCACCGGTAATGGCTGGGCAGCGGATTCACCTCGCTAATGCCCATGCAAAAGGCCACAAAAGAACTCCCAACGCTGCCTCGGCTCCCCACGGTATAGCCGGCGTCATTACTGGCTTTCACCAGATGGTAAGCGCTGGTATAAAGGGTGGAAAAACGGTGTTTGGTAATGGAATGAAGCTCTCGGTCCAGGCGGGCCTGGACCACCTCCGGCAGGGTTTCCCCATAAACCCGGTGGGCCCCCTCATAGGACACCCGCTCCATGAGCTCGTCAGCCCCCTCCTCCACCGGAAACATTTCCTCATTCGGGAAAGGGCGGAACGTATCCTCTATTTCAGCTGCAATGCGGCGCGGATTCTCCACCACCACCGTCTGCCTGGTCTCCTCGTCCAGATACCAGAACTCGTCCAGCATTTCCTGGGTGGTATGCAGATAGAGGGGAGGCTGGACGTCGGCGTCGGAAAACCCCTGGATATCCATTAGAATCCGGCGATAGTATTCATCCTCTGGCTCAATGAAATGGCAGTCGCTGGTGGCCACACAGGGAAGCTCCAACTCCTCAGCCAAACGGATGATGGCCTGGTTGATGGCAATCAGATCCTCCTCGCCGTTCACCCAGGTGGATTCCCGGCGGTTCCCCACCAAAAAGCGGTTGTTCCCCAGAGGCTGTACCTCCAGATAGTCGTAAAAGGAGGCGATATGCCGCGTATAGGCGTCGTCATACCGCTCCAGAATACAGCGGAATACCTCTCCCTGCTCACAGGCAGAACCAATGAGCAATCCTTCCCGGTGGGCCTGTATAAAGCTCTTTTTAATCAGCGGCCGTCGATGGAATCCCTTCAGATGGGATTCCGTAACCACCCGGTATAGGTTCATCAGGCCAGTTGGATTCTGGGCCAGTAGGATCACATGATGGCTTGGCATTCCATTGGCGCCGCCCAAACCATTGAGGGCAAAACGGGTTTTTGCGCCATATTCCTCTTGGGCAATGTTCAAAAGCCGGTCCAGTACCCGCGCAGTGGCCATGGCGTCATGTACGGCCCGGTGCGCCTGCTCCAAGCGGATATCGAAGTGCTTGCACAGGGCTGATAGATTATATCGGCCCTGTCCTGGAACCAGCATACGGGCCAAAGCCAGAGTATCCAGCATACCAGTGTCAAAGGTAAGGCCGTATTCCTTCCCAAGATTCCGTAAAAAAGACACATCGAAGGTGGCGTTATGCGCGCACAACGGCCGCCCCTTGATGAATCCATCCAGCATCCGGAGGGCCTCCCGCGTATCGGGCGCATCCTTCACCATATCATCGGTGATCCCGGTGATCTCTACCGAACTCCGGGAGATGGGCCGTCCAGGGTTGACAAAAGTATTGAACTCCTCCACGATTTCCCCATTCCGAAGAACGCAGGCGCCGATTTCAATGAGCCGATCCTCCCGCTTGTCCAACCCCGTTGTCTCCACATCAAAGACCACAAACTCCGATAGGGGACCATCCTCCCCCACATAGCAGAAATCATTGACCATATAGGCCTCAAGACCATAGATCAGCTTGGTATTGCTGCCGTATTTTTTGTTGGCGCTATCCAGCGCCTCATAGGCATCGGGGTAGGCCTGTACCACTCCATGGTCGGTAATGGCGATGGCCTCATGGCCAAAACTTGCCGCTCGGGTCACCAGCATAGCCGCGTCGGCCAAACCATCCTGGCTGCTCATCTTGGTATGGGCATGCAGCTCTACCCGTTTGATGGGCGCGTCATCCACCCGTCCCGGATCCTCCTCCAAGAGGATATCTCGGGCCATGAGACAGATTTCCTTGCTACGGGAATCGTAATCAATGCTCCCGCGGACAAGGGCCTTCCCCTCTCCCGATAGCAGCCGGTTGCACTTGTTCTGAAGTTTGCCATCCACAAATGCCTTGACTACCACCGTCCCTTTGTTATCGGTCACATTGGCAAGCAGCAGCATTCTACCGGAATTGAAGGTCTTAATCTCCCCTCCGATCACCTTTCCCTGGATGGTCACCGAGCCGGATTCCAAGCTTAGGCTGTCGATGGAAGCAATCTGCTTGGGCACAAAGGATTTGCCCAAGATCACACGTCCCTTCTCCTCCTTCTTTGCCCTGCTCTTCGTGGAAGGCTTTTTATCCACTTTGATACCCGCCGCCGACTGGGGCTTCGAGACTGGCGCCGCAAGCCGGTAACGCGCCGCGTCGATGGAAAAAAGCGGCAGGTCCCCCTCTTCGGCCACCAGCACCAGCTCCCGGCCCACCGCCGCCGCAAGATGCTGTAGCAGCATAAGGTTGGTCTTGGATTGCAGCACCGGATTATCCTCCCGGTTTAGCAATAAAATATGGGAATCCGATACCCCCATCTTCCCCTGCTCCAGTCCTAGAATTAGACCGCCATTTTCCATGGAAACCAGGGTGCAGAACAGATCCAATACCGTATCATAGCTATACGCGGATACGTCAAAATGGACCTGGAGCCCCGGGTCCCGGTCCAATTTGTCCTCCACCATCCGCTTAACCGCCGCAATATGGGCGGGCAAAACGGGGCACAGAAGCTCAACGGTTACCGTCAAAATTCCTTGAGACCGGCTATACCGCATCTCAACGATTCTTGCTCTAGCCTCTCCAGCCTCGATGTGCAATTCCTGGTTCACGCCTTCTCCCCTATTCCCAAAACGATCACAACACCCTACCGTTCTTTGGCCAGCTTTTCAATTTCCTCCGCCAAAAGATCCACCGCCCGCTCCGCCGGCAGGCGCTGGGGTTTCTCCTCTCCCTTGCGGAACAGCAAAATATCTCCAGCAGCTCCCGCGATGCCGATATCCGCATCCCGTGCCTCTCCAGGGCCGTTAACGATGCACCCCATCACGGCCGCTCGGATGGGCGCGGACACGTGGGCAACCCGCTCCTCCAAAGCCAAGGCCATAGCTTCTACGTCGATGGAACATCTGCCGCAGGTGGGGCAGGATACGATCTCCACTCCGGTATCCAGGAGCCCGCAGGATCGAAGGATATCCTTGCACGCCACGATCTCCCGGGCTGGATCCCCCGACAGGGAAACCCGAATGGTATCCCCGATGCCATCCAGCAAAAGGGACCCGATGCCCACCGCGGATTTTACCGTGCCCATCCGCACCGTTCCCGCTTCGGTTACTCCCAGATGCAGCGGGTAATCGGTTCGCTCCGCCAGCATCCGATAGGCTCGAACCATGGTGGGAACATTGCTGCTCTTAACGGCAATAGCAATATCATAAAACGCGCAATCCTCCAGGATGCGCACATGCCCCAAAGCGCTTTCCACCAGCGCCTCAGCGGTGGGACCACCGTATTTTCTCAATAGATCGGGCTCCAGGGAGCCCCCGTTGACCCCGATACGGATGGGAACCCCATGCTCCTTGGCGCATGCCACCAGGCTCCGAACCCGGTCAGCGCCGCCGATGTTCCCGGGGTTGATCCGCAGCTTCTGAATGCCGTTTTCTACGCTCTGAATGGCTAACCGATGGTCAAAATGGATGTCCGCTACCAAAGGGATGGGACTCCTGTCCACCAACTCTCGTACTGCCTGGGCGCAACGGGTATCGTAGACGGATACCCGGGCAAGCTGGCAGCCCGCCTCATATAGACGCCGGATCTGCGCCGAGGTAGCCTCCACATCCCGGGTATCAGTATTGGTCATGCTTTGAATTACCACCGGGGCCCCGCCACCGATGATCAAATCCCCCACTCGGATAGACCGTTTGGATGCCATAGGGCATCAACCTCCTAACGAACCAGTAAATAGACCGACGATATCCTGATAGGTCAAAAATACGATGAGCACCATTAGTGCCGCCATCCCAATGAGGTGCACCATCCCCTCTTTTTCAGGAGGCACGGGTTTGCCGCGGATGGCCTCTATTAAAACAAACACAAGACGACCGCCGTCCAAGGCGGGCAGGGGCAACAGGTTCACTACGCCCAAATTGATGCTCAGCATGGATACCAGACTGACAAGGGATCGGAATCCCACTTGGGCCACGCTGCCGATGACGCTAATGGTTCCTACCGGTCCCACAACGCCTCCGGCCACCCCATGGCCGGTGATAAGGCCAACGAAGAAAAGGAAGATTTCAACCACCAGGGCCCAGCACCATGCCACCGCCCGGCCAATGCTTTCAAAAAAACCAAATCGGTGTACGGTATAGGAGGATTGAACCCCGATCAGCTTCACCCCATCCTGGACAATAGGTTCGACCTCCATCCCGACCTTCTGCCCGTTCCGGAGCACCACCACATCCACGGTTCCATCCTGGTTCTCCTGAACGTATTTGTTCAAGTCTCCCGGCAGCAACAGGGTATGCCCATCGATGGAATAGACAATGTCCCCCTCCTGTATTCCCGCGGCGGCGCTGTTGGAGTCAGGAAGAAGTCCCGCTACCGTAGGCACATTGTCCCCCAGGCCAAACATCAGAAAAAAGGCCAGCAAAAAAGCAAGGATGATGTTGAAAAACGCCCCGGCAAAGATGGTCATAAACCGTTTCCCCAGAGGCGCGGCGGTTAGGGACCTGGGATCGGAGTTGTTTTCATCCTCCCCCAAAAAGCGGCAAAACCCACCTAGGGGAATTAACCGGATGGAATACTGGGTCTCTCCCCGTTGCCAGGAGACCACCTTTGGACCCATACCCACGGCGAATTCCAACACCGCAATACCAGATTTTTTTCCTACGATATAATGGCCAAACTCATGGGCTAGGATCAACAGCCCCAGCACCAAAATGGCAATCACAATATACAATCAACCGTCTCCTTAGGATAAACTCTTTCTAATGTATTCCCGAACCGCTTCATCCATACAGGAAATCTCCGCGAGCGCTGGTTCTGGCCCGCCATGAAAACGGGATAGCGTCCGTTCCACCAAATCAGAAATGCCATAGAATCCAATTCGGCCGGCCAGATACGCTTCCACGGCCAAATCATTGGCAGCATTAAAGGCAATGGGCGAAACTCCTCCCTGACGGCCTGCTTCCATGGCCAGTCCGAGACAAGGAAATCGCTCCATATCCGGCCGGAAAAACTCCAGGCTTCCCATGGAAAACAGATCCAGCGGTTCTAGGATTCCCGCCTCCCGCCGGGGATATGTAAGGGCAAATTGGATGGCCAGTCGCATATCAGTAGGCCCTAGCTGTGCTAGAATAGACCGATCCTCATATTCCACCATGCTGTGGACAATGCTCTGGGGATGAACCACCACCTGGATCTGGTCCAACTCCACCGCAAACAGCCATTTTGCTTCCAATACCTCCAGACCTTTGTTGGCAAGGGTGGCGGAATCGATGGAGATCTTACGCCCCATATTCCATTTAGGATGCTTTAACGCCTGTTCCCAGGTAGCGGTTGTCATCTCCCGCCGGCTCCACCGCAAAAACGGTCCACCAGAACAGGTCAGATGGATTTTCGCGATGTTCTTATCCCGGTTTCCCATAAGGCACTGGTAGATGGCGTTGTGCTCGCTGTCCACCGGTAAAATCTCCACTCCATGGATCTGGGCCAGCTCTCGAATGGCTGCCCCTCCACAGACGATGCTCTCCTTGTTGGCTACACAGGTCTGCTTATGAAGGCGGATGGAAGCCGCAAGGGGCGCCAGTCCGGCAAACCCCACCACCGAAATAAGCGTAATATGAGCATCGCTCTCCTCCACACAACCGCTATGGGCTTCCGAGCCGCCAAGCAACTTTACCCGCTCTCCCAGATATGCCTTTGCCTCCCGATAGGCGGCTTCATCGGAAATCCCCACCACATGGGGATGGAACTCCTCAATCTGCTGATAGAGCAAGGGAAGATTTCCATGGCAGGACAAAGCCGCCACCTGGAATTCCTTCCTTCGATGGCGGATTACATCCAATGCCTGGGTCCCAATAGACCCGGTAGAGCCGATAACGGCAACCGTCTTCAATCCTTCACCTCACGCAATTAGGAAAAAGTACAGACAGATAACGGGTGCTACAAACAATACGCTGTCCAACCGGTCCATCAGTCCGCCATGATCCATAAAGATGCGGCTGTAATCCTTGATATCGATGGTGCGTTTCACCAAGGACGCCGCAAGATCCCCTATCATTCCGGCAATGGCGCAGATACCGCCCAGCAGCACAAAGTCCAACAACGGAATGGCCATACCAAAGATGCTCTGGATAAAATACAGCGCCACCCCGGTAACCAGTCCGCCCAAAACACCGCCCAGGGCGCCCTCCCAGGATTTTTTTGGGCTGATAACAGGCGCCATCTTATGCTTTCCAAAGGCCATTCCGGTGAAATACGCAAACATATCGGGCATAGAGGCCATAAAAATAGCCATTAAGACTCCCATTCGGCAGATGGGGTCGGGCATCAGCGCCAGGCTATATAGCAATGAAGCAAATAGGCCAGGGTATAGCAACACAAAGACAGAAAAGAGGATCCCCTCAAAATCCAGCTTTCCTTCCAGAATCTTCTGTGCAAAGACCACCATCACCGCCACCAAAAAGGCGGCTACCACTCCAAGAATGCCCCAGAATCTAGCGCCAACCGAGGAGATTATCACATAAAAAACCATGGGCCAGAGCTGAATGGTAGGCGCCAAACGCTTTACCGCCCGGTACATCTCATACATGGTTCCTGCCATGCATAAGAGGGCTGCAGCCATCAAGACCACTCCGCCCAGGGCCACCACCAGGCCCACCACGGCAGCTAGGATGATTCCAACTATAATTCTATTTATCATGGATGCACTCATGCGTTTAACCCAATCCGCCAAACCGGCGGTCCCGCCCGGCATACTGCCGAATGGCGTCAAAGTATACATCCACCGAAAAATCCGGCCAATGCTGCTCCACAAAGACCAGCTCGGTATAGGCTAGCTGGTACAATAGAAAGTTGCTGATCCGCTGTTCCCCGCTGGTGCGAATCAAAAGATCTGGGTCGGGCTGTCCAGCGGTATACAGGTGTTCTCCAACAAGGCCCTCATCGATGTCCTCCACCCGAAGCATCCCGCCAGCAACCTCTTCAGCCATGCGGCGCACTGCAGAAGTAATTTCCTGCCGGCTACCATAATTAAAGGCAATGTTTAAAGTCAGGTTTGGGTTATTCCGGGTTAGATCCTCCGCCCGCCGCAGCACCCGCAGGATATTGTCTGGAACATTGGTATCCACACCTAAAATCCTGATCCGCACCCCATTTTTATGGAGCTCGTCAATCTCCCGGTGGAAGTACTCCACCAGCAGGGAAAACAGCGCTTGAATCTCCGGTCGGGGCCGCCTCCAGTTCTCGCTGGAAAAGGCAAATAGCGTTAAATGCTCCACTCCCACGTCCTGGCTGGCCTGAACGATATCATGGATGCGTTCCATCCCTGCCCGGTGTCCATCGGCACGGCTTTTGCCCCTGGCTTTTGCCCAGCGGCCATTGCCGTCCATGATGATAGCAATATGCCGTGGCACCCGTTCCCGCTTAATACCCAGACGCCCTAGCATCTGAGGCTTTAATACAGTATCATTCAAAGGTTCTACCCCTTAATATGACCATTTCCCAAGACGGAATGCCTTGGGAAAAGTCAGAGTTCTGTTCTGAAGTCACAGTAGGTTAAAATCACCCTGCCCCAATCCAACTGTGCCCGCACCACGCGGGCATCATCCCCTGGAGCATTGCCCCTGGGATCCCGATAGGAAAGGGAGCAAGCCTCCACCCCTTGGCGGCAGAGCAAATCGGCAGCGGTTTGGAGCCGAAGTCCCAAATACTCTGGAAGCAAAATCAAACGGACATGATCTCCTTTTCCTTAACGGTAAGGATGCCGTCGATCTCCCGGATGGTATCGTCGGTAAGCTTTTGGACGTCCTTCTCATAAAGCCGACGATCATCCTCGGTCATGAGGTTGTTCTTTTCCTCTTTGGCCATGGCGTCATTGGCATCCCGGCGAATGGAGCGAACGGCCACCTTGGCCTCCTCGCCCAGCTTTTTCACCTGCTTCACCAGATCCCGGCGCCGCTCTTCGGTCAGCTCAGGAAATTGCAAACGGATGATCTTTCCATCGTTGCTGGGGGTGATGCCCAAATCACTCTTCATAATTGCCTTTTCTACGTCCTTCAGCGTGGAAGGATCCCATAGGGTGATGGCCAGCAGCCGGGGCTCCGGCGTGGACACATTGGCCATTTGGGGGATGGGCGTGGGCGTTCCATAGTAATCCACCATAATGCGGTCTAAAATCTGGGGATTAGCCCGGCCGGCCTTCATGCCGGAGAGCTCCCGCTTCAAAGCCTCGATGGTCTTATTCATACGTTCCCTGGAACGATCCAAAATATCAACGTCCATACCATAACCTCCTTTTTCTACATTTTACTGAAAAACCAGAATAAGATCAAGTAAACCGGATGATTTCCCGGTGAAGGACATGGGAAAATCATCCGGCCTCGTTAAAACGGCTTATCCGTGTACCAACGTCCCAATCTCCTCCCCACGCGCCGCGCGTACAATAGAGCCTTCCTCCTTCAGCGGGAACACCACGATGGGGATGTTGTTCTCCATGCAAAGGGCCACTGCAGGAGAATCCATCACCGTCAGCCCCTGGGCCAGAATATCCTTGTAGCTAATATCGCTGAATTTCTTGGCATCCGGGTTGGTCTTGGGATCACTGTCATATACCCCATCCACGTTCTTAGCCAAAAGGATCACATCGGCTCCCATCTCCGCTGCCCGTAGCGCGGCGGTGGTATCGGTGGAGAAAAACGGGTTCCCGGTCCCGCAGGCAAAGATCACAACCCGTCCCTTTTCCAGGTGCCTCGTTGCCCGGCGCCGGATATAGGGTTCAGCGATCTGCCGCATCTCAATGGCGGTCTGTACCCGAACATCCGCTCCCTTCTGCTCGATGGCATCCTGAAGGGCCAAGGAATTGATGGTAGTAGCAAGCATGCCCATATAGTCGGCGGTGCTTCGATCCATTCCCACACCGCTGCGGCCCCGCCAGATGTTTCCCGCTCCCACCACGATGCATACCTCGCAGCCCAGCCCGGCCAACTCGATGATCTGATCCCCGATGCCATTGAGAATCTCAAAATCGATGCCAAACCCCTGGGGACCGGCAAGAGCCTCCCCACTGATCTTGAGAATCACCCGTTTGTACGCAATTGCCATTATGATACACCTCCTGAGCATAAAAAAAGGGGGCCGAAACCGGCCCCCTCAGGGTTACTTACCAGCCTGCTTCATCACTTCATCCACGAAGTTGTCTTCCCGTTTCTCTAGGCCTTCGCCCATCTCATAACGGACAAAGCGGCGAACGGAAATATTCTCCCCAATAGAAGCGATGGCCTCCATAATCATGCCCTTCACGGTCTTATCGCTATCCTTTACAAAGGGCTGCTCCAGGAGACAGACCTCCTTGTAGTACTTCTCAATGCGGCCCTCTACCATGCGATCCACAATCTTCTCGGGTTTGCCCTCGTTGAGCGCCTGGGCCCGAAGGATCTCCTTCTCCTTCTCAATGACGTCGGCGGGAACCTCTTCCTTGCTGACGTACTGCGGATTGGTCGCGGCAATCTGCATAGCCACATCGTGAACCAGATCCTTGAAGTTATCGGTCTTGGCTACGAAATCGGTTTCGCAGTTGACCTCCACCAGGACGCCAATGCGGCCGCCCATGTGGATATAGCTGGCCACCAAGCCCTCAGCGGCAATGCGGCCGGACTTCTTAGCAGCGGCAGCCAAACCCTTTTCCCGCAGGATTTCGATGGCTTTGTCCATATTTCCATCGGCTTCGGTCAGGGCCCGCTTGCAGTCCATCATACCGGCGCCAGTGCGCTCTCTCAGTTCTTTTACGTCATTGGCGGTAATAGCCATACTCCATCTCCTCCTCGATTATTCAGCAGGGGCCGCTTCGGCCTCAGCAGGCGCAACCTCGGCAAATACCTCGGCACTGTCAATTTCCGCAATAGCCGCTTCCTCAGCCTGTTCCTCAGTCAACTCGGCAGGAGCGGGCTCCTCCTCCATCTGCTCGCCCTGGCGGCCTTCGATAACAGCATCAGCCATCTTGCCGGCGATGAGCTTTACCGCACGGATGGCGTCGTCATTGCCAGGAATGGGATAATCGATCTCGTCGGGATCACAGTTGGTATCCACGATAGCGATGATCGGGATCCCCAGGTTCCGGGCCTCAGCCACGGCAATGCGCTCCTTCTTGGGATCCACCACAAAAAGGGCGGAAGGCAGGTTGCGCATCTCCTTGATGCCGCCCAGGTTCTTCTCCAACTTTTCCCGCTCCAGATTCAGCTTGATGACTTCCTTCTTGGTCATGAGGTCAAAGTCGCCGTTTTTCTCCATGGCATTGATGCGGTTCAAACGGTTGATGCTGCCCCGGATGGTCTTAAAGTTGGTAAGCATGCCGCCCAGCCAGCGGTTGTTTACATAGAACATGCCGCAGCGCTTGGCTTCCATTTCCACGCTTTCACGAGCCTGCTTCTTGGTGCCCACAAACAGGATGGAGCCGCCCTTTTCCGCCACATCACGGGCAAAGAGATAGGCTTCCTCCACCTTCTTGACGGTCTTCTGGAGATCAATGATATAGATCCCATTCCGCTCGGCAAAGATATAGCGTGCCATTTTGGGGTTCCAACGACGGGTCTGGTGCCCAAAATGCACGCCAGCTTCTAACAGTTGTTTCATGGAAATAACAGACATAACAAAACTCCTCCTTGTTTTTCCTCCCCGTGGACGCTCATACCAATGGCACAAGGATTTTATCCATGGGTGTGTTTTTCCGAATATGGATTATACCATAGGATGCCTTTCCACGCAAGGGAAAATCCTACTGGATCAAACCATAGCTCAAGCCCAGTCCCTGAAGAATCAGTTCCTGTAACTTAGGCGTGGTCTGAGCCAGGGAAAACATGCGCTGGCCTTGCGCGTCCTCCTGGCTTTCCAGCACCAGCACCTCTTCGCCAATACCAGGCTCCGAGGAACGCAGCACCAGATATTCCACCCCCTCCAGGGCAAACGCGGCATAGGGGAAGTATTCCGTTCGGTTTCCCTCCCCATCGATGATGGTAGCCATCAGTTCGTTTCTATCGTTGATCCCAAACATAGCGTCAACTCCTCGCGTCGATATAGGCCTGTAGGATCAGTTGGGCAGCCAGCATATCCACCACATTTTTTCGTTTTTTCCGGGATACATCTGCCGAAATCAAAACCCGGTTGGCCTGGGCGCTGGTGAGGCGCTCATCGAAGTAGTCCTGTTCCACAGGGCACCGAATGGATAACGCTTCCCCAAATGCCCGAACCTTCTCGCAGGCGGGTCCCTGGGTGCCGTTCATATTGATGGGAAGCCCCAGAACCACCCGCTCCGCCGAGAGTTCTCTCACCCGGTCCGCGATATATGCGCAATCCTGGTCCAAGTCTCCGGTCCGGCGGTATGTCTCCACCCCCGAAGCGATGATCTCCCGTTCATCGCAAACCGCAATTCCGATGCGCACATCTCCAATATCCAATCCAACCATTCTCATATCGTCAATACACCTTTATGCAAAATTCCGGACATACTTTGGCGCAGTAGCCGCAAAGAACACAACGTTCCTGATCCACCTTGGCCCGTCCATCCTCCACCCGGATAGCCCTCTGCTTACACCGGGCAGCACAGGCCCCGCATCCCACACACCAATCGGCGATGTGAAGCCTTCGCGCCTGTCCATGGGTTTTAATGAACAGATCCTCCTGGGGGTTTCCGTTAAAATAAGCCAGGTTGCAGTCCACCTCCAGAGCATTCTGCATTCCAAGAGGGATGCAATCCACATCCTCCAGTCCCGCCACATAGTCAAGCGCTTCTCGGGCACCGCCCGAGAGGTGCCCGCCCCCCAGAGGCTTCATGGCGGTAATCCCCTTTCCCGCCTGCTTCGCCTCCCGGATCACGGAAAGCATGTCCAGCAAAGACCCATCCATAATGCCGTATCCCTTCCAATTCAGGGGAACGCTGAGCACATCCACCTGGGGCATCTTTGCAACAGCGGCGGCACAGCCCACAAAATGGGTGGAAACTCCTACCGCCTTGATAACGCCCTTTTCCTTCAGAGCCAGATAATAGTCCAGCGCCTCCCGATGTCCCCGCAGCGTATGAACGCTTTCCTGCTCATGAAGCATCATCACATCGATCTGATTTCTGCCCAATGCATTCATGGCTCGGCCAACGCTTTCAGCCGCCCAAGCCCGGTCGTAGGCATAGGACTTGGTCATCACCACAACGTCGGGAAAAAAGCGAATCCCCTCCCGGATATGGCCATAATTCTCGTAATACTCCGCGGTATCCAAGCAAGTTACCCCGCCCGAAAAAGCCTGTGCCATGAGCCTTCCCCCCTGGAGATAGGAAAGGCCCTTTTGCAAAGGGCCTACGGTAAGCGTACCAAAACATAGACGGGATACTAAAATACCGCTCTTTCCCAGCTTCCGGTATTCCATCTTACATATGTTTGTTCTGAATATAGTAGGTAATGATTTCCTCCAAAAGCTCATCCCGCTCCAAGCGGCAGATGAGGGAACGCGCGTCCCCATAGCTGGTGATATAGGTGGGATCGCCCGAGATGATATAACCCACCAGTTGGTTGATGGGATCATAGCCCTTGGCCTGAAGGGCGCTATACACCCGCGCAATGATGGAGGCGGGGGTATCCGTCTGTTCCTTAATGGGAGAGAAAGCCACGGTTTTATCCATATCGGTCACCTCTTGCACATATTATACCTTACACACGGGGGTTTGACAAACGCATTTCCCATAAGAATCCGTGATGTATTTCTTAAGAAAAAGAAAAGCGCGCCGTCCCTAGAAAACTATATGGTTTTCACCGCCCATCCATGCCAAAAGGAAAAGGACGGAAGTGAAACGTCCACCCCCGTCCTTTGGCCTTTAGAGATCGATCCCCATGCGATGCGCCTGGCGTTTCATCTTGCGGCCCATACGCTTCATGTTTCGCGAGGAAAGATCGCCGTGCATGGCCATGGTTGCCACTGCACCGATGACGCTGCCGGCGGCAACGCCAATCAACATCGAAGTCTTCATATGTACATTCGCCCCTTTCGACACAGATTCGTTATTATTCTGTCCCGATTCCGCGGTTTCATGGGGATGGAAGCCTGGAAACCCTGGAGCGATTTTCCAATTTATCGGGATTTATAATCCTCAATAGCGGCTTTGATGGCCTCTTCAGCCAGGACGCTGCAGTGTACCTTGGCGGGGGGCAAGCCGTCCAGCGCCTCCATAACTGCGGCATTGCTCAGGGAAAGCGCCTCCTCCACCGTGCGGCCTTTTACCAGCTCCGTGGCCATGCTGCTGGTAGCGATAGCCGCGCCGCAGCCGTAGGTCATAAATTTAGCGTCCTCCACCACCTCATCGTCATTGATCTTCAGATAGATGCGCATGATATCACCGCATTTGGCGTTGCCCACCTCCCCTACGCCGCTGGCGTCTGGGATTTCCCCTACGTTCCTGGGATTCATAAAATGGTCCATTACTTTTTCGCTATACATGACGCAATCCGTCCTTTCTTTGATTGAATAGAGGAGACATCATCCGAAGCCGCTCCACAATGGGCGGAAGAACCTCCAAAACGGTGTCGATCTCTTGCTGGGTTGTATCGGTGCCCAAAGTCAGCCGCAGGGAGCCATGGGCGATCTCATGGGGTAGTCCCAGCGCCAGCAGCACGTGGGATGGATCCAGGGATCCCGATGTGCAGGCACTGCCGCTGGCGCCTGCAATTCCCTTCATATCCAGCATCAGAAGGAGACCCTCTCCCTCCACGAACTCAAAGCAAAAACTGGCGTTGTTGGGCAGCCGGTTCTCCCGAGGACCGTTGAGCCGGGTAAAGGGGATCCGCTCCAGCACTCCATCGATGAGCCGATCCCGGAGCGCTGAAATCCGCGCGGCATTTTCCTCCATATGGGCTACCGCCAATTCCGCGGCGGCGCCCAATCCCACAGCTCCCGGGATGTTCTCGGTGCCAGGGCGCCGGTTTCTCTCCTGTGCACCCCCAAAGAGGATGGGTGCAAGGCGAACACCCTTTCGTATATACATGGCACCGATGCCTTTAGGTCCATAGAGCTTGTGCCCCGATAGGGAAAGAAGATCAATGCCCATCTCCGCAACATCTATGGGCACACTGCCAAAGGCCTGTACCGCATCGGTATGGAACAGCACCCCATGGTCGCGGCATACCCGCGCGATCTCTGAAACGGGCTCAATGGTGCCAATCTCATTGTTGGCAAACATAACGGACACCAAGCTGGTATCCGGGCGGATGGCCGCTTCCACCTGCTGGGGAGTAACAAATCCCTCACTGTCCACCGGAAGATAGGTCACCTGATAGCCCTCTTTCTCCAGAGCTTCCATGGTATGGAGCACCGCATGATGCTCAATGGCGGTGGTGATCAAGTGTTTCCCTTTATCCCGATAGGCCTTTGCCGCCCCCCGAATCAGCAGGTTATCGCTCTCGCTTCCGCCGCCGGTAAAGTATATCTCATCCCGCTGTGCATGCAACGCCCTTGCAAGCTGCTCTCTGGCTTCATCCAGCGCCGCCTTGGCCTCCCGGGAGTAACTGTGTACCCCTCCTGGATTGCCGAATTTCTCAGTAAAATAGGGCAGCATGGCCTCCAATACCGCGGGCTTTACATAGGTGGTTGCCGCATGGTCTAAATAGATTCTATTCATAATTACTGCCTCCCAAGCTCCTCTTGGATTCTCCTTTGTTCCATCAGCATGGACGATAGGGTCAGGTTGTCCACCACCCGGTCGATTCCTTCCCGAATTTGGCGGTAGACGTAGTTTTCCACGCACTGCCTGGCATATGCGCAGGATACCTCCGTCTCGGCACAGGATACCGGGGCCACGGTGCCCTCCAAAGCACGCAGAATCTCTCCTATGGTAATCTCCTCCGGCGGCCTGGCAAGAGCATAGCCGCCCTGGGCGCCTCGAATGGATTGCACCACCCCGGCTTTGCGCAGCTTTTTAAAAAGCTGTTCCAAATAATGCTCTGAAATCCCCTGGGCCTCGGCAATGGCGCGGATGGATACCGGCGTTTCTCCATAGCGACAGGCCAGCTCAAACATGGCTTTCAAACCATATCGTCCTTTGGTGGAAATCTTCACCCGGGATCCCCCCATTTCCTAGTATTTTACTCTGAAATCATTTTATTATATCCGATTATTTTTGTCAACAATAAATCCAAAAAAATGATCCCTCTCAACCATTCCAGGAGAGGGATCATTTTTTAATCTCAGACGTATTCCTCTGCGAGGATTCCATATACATAGGTATCCTGCCAGATCGGTTGGCCTTGGTCATCGCGAGAGAAGTAGATACTCTTAACCAGGTGTCCCTCTCTACGCATCCCCAAGCGTTCCATTAAGCGCCACGATGCGCTGTTCATCGGATTACAGCTGGCCGTTACGCGATGGGCTTTCTTCTCCTCAAAAGCGTATCGAAGCAAAGCGGAGGCCGCTTCAGTAGCATACCCTTTCCCCCAGAAATCCAGATGAAAAACATAGCCCAGCTCCCAAGCGGCATAGTCCTGTTCTTCCAGATACAGATTTCCTATCAGATGGCCATTCTTCTTTAGGCATACCGCCCAAAAACGATCGTCCTTGGAACGGCGAAGGGCCTCCTGCTTACTCTTCTCCCTAGAAAAGACACCATATGGTTCATATTTTACAACCTCTTCCAGGGAAAGATAGGCATGCAAAGGCTCCCAATCCTGGGGCCGAAAATGACGAAGGCATAACCGGGCGGTCTCCATCCCCCTTTTCCTTATCCTCGATACAGGGGAAACCGCTCACAGAGCGCGATGACCTGTTCCTTCACCTGGGGCACGGCGCTCTCCCCTTCCTGAACCAGACGGGCGATAAAACCAGCGATCAAATCCATCTCGGCTTCCTTCATCCCCCGAGTGGTCATAGCCGGAGAACCAATCCGTAGCCCGCTGGTAACGGTGGGTTTTTCGGGGTCAAAGGGCACTGCATTCTTGTTGGTGGTAATGTTGGCGCTATGGAGCAGGGTCTCCATTTCATTGCCCTTCCGTCCGCTTCCCCGCAGATCAATGAGCATCAGATGGTTATCGGTGCCGCCGGATACCAGATTCACACCCCGATCCATGAGGCCTTTGGCAAGTGCCTTGGCGTTCTTCACCACCTGGGCCATGTATTCGTTGTATTCGGAGGTCAGCGCTTCCTTGAAACAGATGGCCTTTCCAGCGATCACATGCATCAGAGGCCCTCCCTGGATCCCCGGAAAGATGGCCTTATCGATCTTCTTAGCGTACTCCTTTTTGCAGAGAATCATGCCGCCGCGGGGACCCCGCAGGGTCTTGTGGGTGGTGGTGGTCACAAAATCCGCATAGGGTACCGGACTGGGATGAAGCCCCGCGGCAACCATCCCCGCGAAATGCGCCATGTCTACCATGAGAAGCGCTCCCACCTCATCGGCAATCTCCCGAAACCGCTTGAAATCCAGCTCCCTGGGATAGGCGGAATATCCGGCGATGATCAGCTTGGGCTGGCATTCCAAGGCGATCTCCCGCACCTTATCGTAGTCCACCATGCCGGTCTCAGGATCCACGCCATAGGAATGAAACTCATAGGTCTTGCCGGAATAGTTCACAGGGCTTCCGTGGGTCAGATGCCCTCCTTGGTCCAAGCTCATGCCCAGCACGCGGTCTCCCGGCTTCAGCATGGCGAAAAATACAGCGGTATTGGCCTGGCTGCCGGAATGGGGCTGAACGTTGGCGTGCTCCGCCTGGAACAGCTGGCAGGCCCGCTCCCGTGCCAGGTTCTCCACCACATCCACATACTCACAGCCGCCGTAGTAGCGATGGCCGGGATAGCCCTCTGCATACTTGTTGGTCAGATGGGAGCCGCAGGCTTCCAGCACCGCTTTCGATACAAAGTTTTCACTGGCGATCAGCTCAATGTGCTCCTGCTGACGCTTCAGCTCCAAATCAAAGGCTTCCGCAACAGCCGGGTCCTCCCGGCGAACCGCGTCGTATTCGATCATCCCGATCCCTCCGCTTTATTACGTTAATATGTCGTTTATTATAGAGGAGCCCTCCCCAGAATGCAAGGCCGGAAGCAGAAAATTTCATGAGCGATGGATTCCGAATAAATAGTGGAGCATATCCCCCGCAAAATACCGGGTAATAAACTCCTTTTCCTTGGTCATACCAATGGCCTCCGCCACCCGAATTGAGGCCCGATTGTCCGCCTTGATGATGGCGCACACCCAAGGGGCATCCAACGGCCCAAAAGCGTAGTCCCTGCATCCGGCCGCAGCTTCTCTGGCATATCCCCGATGCCAAAACCGCTTCTTTAGCTGATAGCCAATCTCCAACACCTCCTGGCCCTCGCAATCCTGGATGGTAAGGCCAGCCTCCCCCACCATCCTGTCGGATCCCTTCTCCACAAGGGCCCATAAACCAAACCCGTCCTTTTGATACCGGTTCAATTGCCGGTCCAGCCAGATCTGTACGTCCTCATCGGTAAAATCGTGCTCGTAGGCATACATCACTTCCGGATCCTTCAGGATCTCAGCCAAATCCATAAAGTCCCCCTGACTCAACTGTCTCAGATAGAGTCGATCCGTTTCCAATACCACTTCAATCCATCCCCCAAAGCGAAAAGAAAGGAATGGGCAATCCTTGCCCATTCCCAGCTTTTCCGTCTATCGTTTCTTGCCAGTCCTAAAAGGCCCCGCCCAGCATGGCCGAAAAGTCCTCCTTGGACTTGGCGCCGATGGACTTGTCCACAATCTCCCCGTTTTTGAATACACAAACGGTAGGAATGGTCATAACACGAAATTGTGCCGCCAGATCCTGTTCCTCGTCCACGTTAATCTTGCAAACCTTGGCTTTTCCGGCAAAATCCGCGGCCAATTCCTCCATAATGGGACCAACCATGCGGCAGGGGCCGCACCAGGGGGCCCAAAAATCCACCATCACGGGAATCTCACTTTTGAGCACCTCATGATCAAAGGTGTCCTTGGTCACATTGATGATCTGATCAGAAGCCATATCCATCACTCCTTTCATAGCTCGTCTCTTATTATATCACGAATCTCGGGGGAAAATCTTCCTTTCCGGGAAAAGACCGGATTCAGCAGACGTAGGATTCCGTACCCCATCGCCGCACTGCCAATGGCGATGAGGGCTGTATAAATTTCCGATATCCCATAACGGCCCCGAAGCCATTCCCCCAAGACTGCCCCCAGAATCAGCATCAAAAGGGGAATCCCGTAGGCGATGGCGGTGGCCGATAGCATGGTGCCTCCCCGCAGTTCCACCGTTACCCGGTCTCCTACCCTGGCACCCGGCGTATTTTTCAGTACCACCGACATCTTTTTCTCCCCCTCCAGGGGGGTGCAGGCCCGACAGGAACCGCAGGCCTCGTGGCAGTTAAACACCACGGTAGCCATACCGTTTTCCACTAATTCTACTGTTCCCACTTCTCTCAAAACAATTCCTCCCAAGAGACCAGTCCGGCGGCAGAAAGCGCTACCGCATTGGCCAACAAGAGTCCCATGGCGTTTGGCACAAAAGCCATGGAGGCAACGACCCCTTTCTCCGCCTGGCGCGGCGGTTCCAGGCTTACCACCACAGGATGGCGCTCCACTGTTCCCCGCAGCTCCCGTCGCAGAACGCGGCAGACCGGGTCCTGCGCGGTAGCGAATAGATCAGCGTAGCAAAGCCGATCCGCCCAAAGCCGGTTTCCCGCCCCTGTAGCCGAAATGATCCGAATCCCTCGAGCATGGCAGTTTTTGATCAAAGCCACCTTATCCCTCAGGCTGTCGATGGCGTCGATAACATACCCCACATCCGCGGGAATCAGCTCCTCCAGATTTCCCTCCCGGAGAAATCTCCCGTGGATGGTGGTTCGTACTTCCGGCGCAACGGACGCGATCTCCTCCGCCATAGCGTCGGCCTTGTTCCGGCCCATATTTTCCGCCCTGGCTACTCGTTGTCGATTCAAATTACTGGGTACGACTTGATCCCCATCGATGAGAATCAGCTCCCCCAATCCGCTTCTTGCCAGGGAAACGGCTGCAGCGCCGCCCACTCCTCCCAGGCCTACCACAGCGGCGCGTGTCTCTCGGAGCCGATCCAACCCATCCTGGCCGATAAGCGCCCGTGTCCGGGCGTAGAGGTTATCTTCCATCTTCCGCAACACGAATGGCAATGGAAAGTTCGTCCAGCTGCTTTTGTTCCACATAATCCGGCGCCCCAGTCATCAGGCAGCTGCTGGTCTGAACCTTGGGGAACGCAATCACATCTCGGATGCTGCTGCTCTTTGTCAGGATCATGCATAGCCGGTCAAAGCCAAAGGCAAGCCCCCCATGGGGAGGTACCCCATAACGGAAGGCGTTCAAAAGGAATCCAAACCGCTCCCGGGCCTCCTCACGGCTATGGCCCAAGAGTGCAAACATCCGCTCCTGTACCTCTTGGCTATGGATGCGGATGCTTCCGCCACCGGCCTCCATGCCGTTGATTACCAGATCATAAGCTTTGGCCCGAACCCGGCCGGGATCGCTCTCCAGATAGGGCAAATCCTCATCCATGGGGCTGGTAAAGGGATGGTGCATAGCGGTCCACCGCCCTTCCTCCTCGTCATACTCCAAAAGGGGGAACTCCGTCACCCATAGGATGCCCAGCTTGGTTTCATCGATGAGCCCCCGCTCCCGGCCGATCTTCAGCCTCAGCTGGCCCAGCACATCAAACACGACGCGGTTCTTCTCATCGGCGATGAACAACATCATATCCCCGGCCTTAGCGGCCATCCGCTCTGCAATGGCTTCAACAACGCCATCCTTTAAAAATTTCGCGATAGGTGCCTTTAAACTTCCGTCCGGCATCAGGCCAATATAGGCCATACCCTTTGCGCCAAACTCCTTGCAGAATGCGGTAAGGGCATCCAGCTGCTTCCGGCTAAAGGCCTCCGCGCCTCCCGGCACGCAGATGCCCCGGACGCTGCCCCCCGCCGCCACCGGTCCCTCAAAGGCGGCAAAACCGCAGTCCCGCACGATATCGCTTACATCAGAAAACTCCAGGCCAAAGCGTACGTCCGGCTTATCGCTGCCAAACCGTTCCATGGCTTCCCGATAGGTCAGGTGCGGAAAAGGCGGTGTAAGCTTCACTCCCCAAGCCACATCGAACAATTTGGCAATGAGCCCCTCGTTGACGGACATCACGTCCTCAGGCTCCACAAAGGACATCTCCAGATCGATCTGGGTAAACTCAGGCTGGCGATCCGCCCGTAGATCCTCATCCCGAAAACATTTGGCAATCTGAAAATATCTATCAAATCCCGCCACCATGCATAGCTGCTTGAACATCTGAGGGGACTGGGGCAGGGCAAAGAACTTCCCTGGTTGTACCCGGCTGGGCACCAGATAGTCCCGGGCTCCCTCGGGGGTGCTCTTATTTAGGATAGGGGTTTCGATCTCCAAAAACCCCGCTCCGCAGAGATACTCTCGGGTGGCCTGGGCCAGCTTGTGACGCAGCAAAAACCGTTCCTGCATCTCGGGACGCCGCAAATCCAGATAGCGGTATTGGAGCCGTAGCTCCTCCCGGGTGTTGATGCCGTCCTGGATATAAAAGGGCGGGGTCTCAGCTTCCGAAAGAATCTTCACATCCTCCGCCTTGACCTCGATCTCCCCGGTCTTCATATTGGGGTTTATATTCCGCTCTTCTCGCAGGGCCACCGTGCCGGTCAAGGCCAGCACATATTCTCCCCGGATGGATTCCACCTTCCGGTAATCCCCCTTAAAATCGCTCTCATCAAAGACGCATTGGACGATCCCCGTCCGGTCCCGGAGGGTAATGAACACCAATGCTCCCAGATCCCGGCGGCTATGAACCCATCCCATGAGGGTCACCTTTTCTCCCGTCAGCCTCTTATCCACCTCACCGCACATAACGGTGCGGTGCATGGTCCCCATCAATTCAGCCATTTGTTTCTCCCCCTTTGAGCATTTCCAGGACTCGATCTACAAGCCCGGCCCGGCCAACCTCCGTCTGTTCCCGGGTGGACATGTTGCGAACTATCACCACGCCCTTTTGGCGTTCCTCATCCCCCTGGATTACCACCAGCCGGGCTCCCAGCTTTTCAGCATAGCGCATCTGCGCCTTCATACTGCGGACCAGGGGATCAAAATCCGCCCGGATGCCAGCCCTCCGAAGATCATCAGCCAGCTGGAGGGACTCTTTTCCGTCCCCCATGGCAATGCAGAAAGCGTCACAGCGGCCGGTCTCCTGCGGCAGCTTCCCATAGGACTCCAGCAAAATCATGAGACGCTCCATGCCCATGCCAAATCCAATTCCCGGCATGCTGGGCCCACCAACGGTCTCCACCAGCCGGTCATACCGTCCGCCGCCGCATACAGTTCCCTGGGCGCCGATGCGGTTGCTGATGATCTCAAACACCGTCTTGGTATAATAATCCAGACCCCGAACGATACCGCTGTCAATAGCATAGGGGATGTTCAGGGCGGCGAGGCTCTCCTGCAATGCGGAAAAATGCTCGCTGCACTCAGGACAGAGATGATCGATCATCCGGGGCGCGTCCTTGGCGATTGCATGACAACGCTCCTCTTTGCAATCCAGAAGGCGGAGCGGATTCCGCTCATAGCGATCCCTGCACAGGGCGCACATCTCCTGAAGATGGGGCGCAAAATAGTCCTTCAGCGTCTGATTATAGGCCGGACGGCATTTCTCACATCCGATGCTGTTGATATTTACGCTCAGATCGTCGATGCCCACCTCCCGCAAAACCGTCAGAGCTAGGCTAATGGCCTCGGCATCGGTATAGGCGCTGGGAGATCCAAAGATCTCCACTCCAAACTGATGGTGCTCCCGAAGCCGGCCCGCCTGGGGCCGCTCATAGCGAAACACTGGGCAGTAGAGATAATACATTTTAATGGGGAGGGGTTCGTTAAAAAGGGCATGCTCCGTAAACGCCCGAACAGCGCCGCCGGTCCCCTCGGGTTTAAGGGTGATACTGCGTCCGCCCTTATCAAGAAACGTGTACATCTCTTTCTGAACGATATCGGTGGTATCCCCAACCCCCCGCAAAAAGAGCTCGGTCTGCTCGATCACCGGGGTGCGGATCTCTCGGAAGCCATACCTTGCAGTAACGGCCCGCATGGTATCCTCCAAGTAATGCCACAAATGGGCTTCGCCGGGCAAAACGTCTTTGGTTCCCTTCAGCGCGCGGTACGCCATCGTGTTTTCCTCCATTTCAACGGCAATATAAGAAAAAGAGCCTCTCCCAAGGGGACGGAAAGCCTCCGCGGTGCCACCCCTTTTGAGCAAAGCTCCACTCTTTTTGATCCATGGCTCCCGGGTGTCTTCCCCCTATTCCCCATCCGCCAACGCTTTCAGTCACGGCGTTCGGCTCCCTTGGGCGGGAATACGGCTACTCCTCCCGTTCATAGCCCATATTGTGATTAGATTATAGCATAGGCTCGTCCCTTGTCAACGCAGAATCTCCCGGTATTTCCCCCGGATGGCGTCGATGCGCTCCAGATACAGCTTCACGTCCTTGGGATTGGGGTAACGCTGAATACGGCTCCCGGTAAGAATCTTTGTAATGGCCCCAGCTCCTAGGGCCAGCACCGAGGATAGGTCGTCCATCATGCATACGTTATAAAGGCACTCCTTATGTGGAAGGGCATAGCCCACATTTTCCAGGTTGCCCGCCATATACTTCTGACGGTAGAGATAGTAAGGGCGATACCCTCGATCCATGAGGATTTCCCGCCCGTAATCCACCATACGGGCAACTTCCTCCTCCCGCTGATGCTGATAGCCCGCATCCGCCAGCTTGCTGCCCCGCTTTAACGCCAGGGTATGGATGGTAATGGATTCCGGCGCCAGCTTTAGCACCTCGGAAACGGTATAGCAAAACGCCTCGTATCCCTCCCCCGTAAGCCCTGCAATGAGATCGGCGTTGATGTGGTCAAATCCAAGCTCCCGGGCCAGGTCATAGGCAGCCACAATATCCTCCGGCTGATGGCTGCGGGTAATGGTAGCCAGGGTAGCCCCATTCATGGTCTGGGGATTGATGCAAAGCCGTGTAACCCCATGGGTTCGGGCGGAAAGCAGCTTTTCGCGGGTGATGGTGTCTGGCCGCCCCGCCTCCAGGGTAAACTCCACCCTGGAAAACAGCTCGGACGCACGGGATAACAGCCGTTCCAGCAAAGCGGGATTCAGGCTAGTGGGGGTTCCGCCCCCGATATATAGGGAGTTGACCGCCAGCCCCCGCTCTTGAATGGCCTCCGCAGCCGCCTCCATTTCCAGGATCATGGCGTCCACATAGGCTTCATGGACCGACTCCTTGGCAATTACCCCGGGAAAGCTGCAATAGTTGCAGCGGCTTACACAGAAGGGGATGCCAAGATACACTCCGATGGAGTGTTCCGGCACAGCCATATCCTCCTGAACCGCTAAAATCATCCGGCTCAGGGCCGCCCGGCATTGGGATACCCCAAAGGTCTCCTGCAGTACCCGTTCTCCCGGAAGCCCCATCTCCATGAGCTGGGCCAGCATCTTCACGGGACGAACCCCAGTGAGGCTTCCCCAGGGCTGCTCCCGGCCAGTTTTTTTAACAAGGGCCCAATACAGACCGAGCTTGGCGGTATACTTCACCAAGCGTTTTCCCGTAATTTCCCCAATGGGTGTCTCCGGATATTCCACCAAAAGGGCATCATCCATCCAAATCCGATGGTATTGCCCCTCCCGGAGATGACGGACCACATGATCCGTCTCCACCCTCTCCTCATAGACCACCTGGTCGTGGTAAAAAAGCCGGATGATCTCTCCCAGCTCGTTCTCAATTCCTGTTACATTGGTGATAACCGCTATCATCTATCGCTCCCGCAAATAACCGTTGTGCGCCGCCTCCATCTCCACGGTGGTATGTTCCCCGTGGCCGGGCAGCAAAAGGGTCTCCCCTGGCAATGTCAACAGCCGCTGCCGGATGGAAGCGATCTCCTGTACCGTATCCCCAAAGAAATGATCGGTCCTGCCAATGGTCCCCCGGAATAGGGTATCCCCCGAGAACACCCGCTCCCCATCATAAAAACAACTGCTGCCCAGGCTATGTCCGGGCGTGTGAATCACCCGGAAACCCACCTGATCAAAACAAAGCTCCTCCCCGTCAAAGTAAGGGGTCGCCGGCACGTCATATCCCTCCCGCACCTGAAACAGGGTGGATAAATTCAAATCAGGATGCCGCAAGAAGTTTCGTTCACTATAGTGGACGTAGACCGGCAGCCCCTCTGTCCGAGAGAGAAGCTCCGGTAGCCCGCAGATATGATCGTAGTGAGAGTGGGTCAAAAGAACGGCATGGATCCGAATCCCCCGCCTTCCCGCTTCTTCCCACAGTTCATGGCAACCCAAGCCAGCATCGATGAGAACCCCGTCTCGGCCCTTGGCATATAGATAGGCCATGGACGCCGCCTTAGCGGTGCGCATGGCCAGAATGATCACATCCTCCATGGATTAAAACCCCTTTCTGCTATCCAATAAAATGGTTACCGGCCCATCGTTTATAAGGGATACCTTCATGTCGGCCATAAAGATGCCGCCCTTTACCGGCACCCCCTCCTCCCGGATAGCCTCCATGGCCTGCTCGTAGTATTCCCGAGCCACGTCGGGATGGGCCGCCGTAATGTAGCTGGGCCGGCGCCCCTTGCGTGCGTCCCCCAGAAGGGTAAATTGGGACACCATCAAGACCTCCCCGCCCACGTCCAGAACCGAGCGATTCATTTTCCCATCATCATCTTCAAAAATGCGCAGAGTGGGAATTTTTTTCACCACATAGTCTAAATCGGGCTGGCCGTCCCCTTCCTCTACGCCCAAAAGAACCAGAAGCCCTGGTCCAATGGAGGAGACCAGCTTCCCCTCCACCGTAACGCTGGCTTCCAGTACCCGCTGTATCACACAACGCATGGCAATACGTCCTCCTTAAGTAGTGCTGCGGTACACCTCAACCACGTCTGGAATGCTCCGGAACACCCGGATGATCTCCTCCAGCTGTCCGATATCCTTGATCTGTACCGTGAAGTCAATCATAAAGGTATCGTTCTTGCCGGTCTTGGCGTTGACCCCAAGGATGGATACCCCCATATTGGACAGGATCCGGGACAGCTCCGCAAAAATGCCCATCTTGTTGACGGTAATGATCCGGATATCAGCGCTGTATCCCTGCTTTTCCGCCACAGCCCAGTCCACGTCGATCAGCCGCTCCCGGTCCAGCTCCGGTAGATTCAGGATGTTCAAGCAATCCCGGCGGTGGACGCTAACCCCCCGTCCCCGGGTGATAAATCCGATGATATCATCCCCCGGCACCGGGTTACAGCAGTGGGCCACCCGAACCAGCATATCATCATAGCCCTTTACCACGATTCCGCTCTCGGATTTCTTCTCCTGGGATTTCTTCTCCTCCGGCCGGGGGGAGGGCTCGTGAACAATTTCCTCCTTGTGCTCCCGCTTATACTCCTCGATGAGCCGGGCCAAAATCTGGTTGGTGGTAACCCCGCCATAGCCCACGGCGGAATACATATCTTCCTCATTGCCAAAGGTGTATTTGCGGTAGATCTTCTCCAGCCACTCGGGCTTTAATAGCTGGGTATAGAAGTCATATCCCAGGCGCTTTGCGGCCTTTTCCAGCATATCCCGTCCTTTAGCGATGTTCTCCTCCCGAAGGGCTCGCTTGAACCACTGCCGGATACGGCTTTTAGCCTGGGAGGTCTTTGCCACGTTGAGCCAATCCCGGCTAGGCCCCTTGGATCCGCTGGTAAGGATCTCCACCACATCCCCGGTTTGAAGCTGATAATCAAGGGGCACGATACGGCCATTGGCTTTGCAGCCCACGCAGCTATCCCCCACCTTACTGTGGATACGATAGGCAAAGTCGATGGGCGTTGCTCCCCGCACCAGGGTAATAACCTCTCCCTTTGGGGTAAAGACAAATACATCGTCCGAGAACATATCCCCCCGGACGGTATCCAAAAACTCATGGGGATCCACGGTATCGGCCTGGAGCTCCTGCAGCTCCCGAATCAGGGAAAACTTCTTGTCAAAGTCGTCATCCTGCTTTCTGCCCTCTTTATACTTCCAGTGGGCAGCCACGCCGTATTCGGCGGTACGATGCATCTCAAAGGTACGGATCTGCACCTCGAACACCCCGCCGTCCCGGGAGATCAGGCTGGTATGAAGGCTCTGATACATGTTGCTTTTGGGAACGGCAATATAGTCCTTAAACCGGCCGGGAATGGGTTTATACATGGTATGGACGATGCCCAAAGCAGCATAGCAGTCGTTGACGCTGTCCACCAGAATGCGAAGCGCCATGATGTCGTACATTTCCCCTGGCTTTCGTCCCTGGCGCTGCATCTTTCGATAGATGCTATATGGCTGTTTCTCCCGCCCGGTGATCTCATGATGGATCTGTACCTCGTCCAGCCGATCGCTGATCTCCTGGATTCGCCGCTTTAAGAATCCGCGTTTTCCCTCTTTGAGGTGTTCCACCTCATCCAGGATATACTGGTATTGTTCCGGTTCCAGATATTTTAAAGAAAGGGTTTCCAGTTCACTCTTGATGGCGAAAATGCCTAAGCGCGCGGCGATAGGTGCGTAGATTTCGATGGTCTCCTGCGCATTTTTGATCTGTGCTTCGGGAGAAAGGGACTGGAGCGTTCGCATGTTATGAAGCCGGTCGCAGAGCTTAATTAGGATCACCCGTACATCCTTGGCCATCGCGACCAGCATCTTCCGCATGCTTTCAACCTGCGCTTCGGACTTGCTGAAAAAATTGAGGCGGTCCAGCTTGGTAACGCTGTCCACCAGCATGGCCACCTCCTCCCCAAAGTCCTCGCGGATGCTGTCCAGGGAAACGGAGGTATCCTCCACCACATCGTGGAGCAGGGCGGCACAGACGGTCTCGCTGTCCATACCCATATCGGCCACCAGCTGAGCCACTGCGATGGGATGGATCAAATAGGGCTCTCCGGACTTCCTTTTCTGTCCAGCATGGGCCAGACGGGCGGTGGACAACGCCTGCCTTATGAGGGCTTGCTCTTTCTCGTCCATGTACTGGACTATGGTTCGCAGAAGCTTCCGTTCCATCTCTTCCATTCCATCACCTCCCCGCCAGTTTTGTGAGATGCCGGTATAGCTCGGTAGCGGTAATGTCCAGCTTTCCCTTCTGAGGGACAGCCTGCAGCCGGACGCCTTTCCCAGACCGGATTAGCCGGAAAAATCCAAGCTGCAGGAACTGGTATACCGCAAAGCTTACTGTTATTATATTTTCCCCCTGGATTTTTGCAAGAGCGCCGCAGAGCTGGTTCAGATCCCTGTGGGTGCGCTGCCCCGTCCCCATCGCCTCTCGGTAGATGGCGGCAAAGCGCTCCCGGGTCAAGAGCATCTCCCGGGCAAACCGTTGGACAAACTGTCCGCCGCCGCAATCGTAGACCTCCTGCTCACTATCGATCTCCGGCCGGATCCAGATCCCATCCAAATACACGATCCGCCCAAACCGCTCCATTCCGGATACAGGCTGCTGCGGCGCCAGCAAAAGGGTGTTCCGGCTATGCTGGCCATTGGAAAGGGCTCCAATGGCAATCTCCGGCATCAGATCCTCTCCCCCCTCCTGGCTTGTAAGCCAGGCGCAGAAATCCATAGCCGCCATAGGAGTCGCCGATCGTATCAATGTTCCAAATGGATTCTCCTCCAAAAGGAAGCCGATGTCCTCATAGGTCACCTCTTCCCCTTCGATCTCCTCCATGGGAAGGGCGGTTCCCGTCAAAAACGCCTTGACGCAATCATATCCCCGTTCCCGAAAACGGGACGTCAGATCCCGCTCATAGGGCTCGGCAGATTTAATGATAAAATTGGCGGATACATTTCCTCGAAAGTGCTCCAGTTCCAGGTTCCCCAGCATCCGATACCGCTGGCCTCCGTAAATTGGCCCTTTGCTCTCCGCCTTAAAGAGAATGCCTTCGGCGCTGTGTCCATTTTGGCACAGCCCCATTTTTAGATGGATGGCGGTCTTGCCAAACTCCCGGATATTCTCCACTTGGGCACCCTCCAACAAGAAGACCGGCACAGGGTTTCCACAGCCAAAGGGCTCCAATAGGGCCAAATCCCCGGAAAGGGCCAGCCCAATATCCTCCACCCCAATGGAGGCGTCATAGTCCTCCTGCACCATAAAATCCTCTCGCCCATAGTCGGAAAACAGAACATCCTCAAACCGCTGGATAAACGCGGGAATGTTCTCCTCATCCATGGTAAAGCCGCCCGCTTGGGCATGGCCGCCATAGCGGGAAAAGAGATCGCTGCACGCGGTCAGCACATGGTGGATATCCACCCCGCCAACGCTTCTTAAGGACGCGGTACACTTACCCTCCGCGTCGATACTGCCTACTACAGCGGGCATCCCAAACCGCTCGGTAAGGCGGGAAGCCACGATGCCTACCACGCCCTGGTGCCAGCCTCGGCCAAAAGCATATACTCCCCGGCGATCCCGGGGGGGATGCTCCGCCAGCTGGCGAAGCGCCTCCTTAAGTATTTCCTCCTCCATAGCCTGGCGTTTCGTGTTATAGCCGCAGAGGGTTCTGGCATATTCCTGTGCCTTGGAAGGCGTTTTCTCCAATAGAAGCCGATAGGCCAACATAGCGTCGTCCATGCGTCCGGCAGCGTTGATCCGGGGCACCAGCATAAACGCCACCTGGGTCGCCGTGATGGTCTCGTAATGAAGGCGAGCCTCCTCCAAAAGGGCGGATACGAACACAGGAGGATGCTGATTCATCAGCCGTAGGCCCCGTTTAACGATACTGCGGTTTTCCCCGGTGAGGGGGACGATGTCTCCGATGGTAGCGATGGCCGCCGTAGGCAGATAGGCGTCCGGATCGGCCCCCAGGGCCCTAGCAAGCTGGAAGGCCATACCGCATCCGCACAGCTCCCCAGCCCCTGCCGGACTCTGTACCTTGGGATTCAGCACCACGTTGGCGGGAGGCAACACCTCTCCAGGGGTATGGTGGTCGGTCAACACCACATCCACTCCCCGGTCCCGCAGGTATTGGATCTCCTCCATGGACCCGATTCCACAATCCACGGTAACAACAAGGCCGGTTCCCTCGCAAATCTGCTCCATGGCGGTAAGGTTTAAGCCGTATCCCTCCTGTGCCCGGCTGGGGATATAAGGTTCTACCCGGGCACCCATGGAGAAAAGACAGTCCACCAAGATGGCGCAGGCACTGATGCCGTCGCAATCGTAGTCCCCATACACCACGATGCGTTTTCCTTCCTCCACTGCACAGCGGATCAGCGCAACCGCCTCCTCCATGCCATGAAAGCCAAAGGGGTCGCAGAGATCCTCATAGTACAAAAATGTTCTGGCGGCCTCAGGGGTATCTATCCCCCGCGAGCAAAGGATGGAGGCGGCCATGGAACCGATTGACAGCTCCCGCTCAATGATAGCAGCCCGGGCCGGGTCTTCTTGGCCTGCGCCTCGTTTTCTCACTCTCATGGTTCCACCTCCCAGTCAACTTTTCGGTTAACAAAAAGCCCTTCATATGAAAGGCTTTCCGCAGATTTAGCTGGCCTTTTTGGCCTTGGGTTTCCATTTGCCCAGAAGGAGGGTCCACATGGGGCCCGCGATTACCAGGCTGGAGTAGGTGCCGGCCAACAGGCCGACAATAATGGGCATAGCAAAGTTCTTGATGGAATCCGCCCCTAGGACGTAGAGCAGAACAATGGTCACCAGGGTGGTCAAGGAGGTATACATGCTCCGCGTAAAGGTCTGTTTGATGCTTTCATTGACCAACTGGGCCATGTCCTCCTTATACCCGGCCCGCTGGTTATCCCGGATGCGGTCAAATACCACAATGGTGTTGTTGATGCTGTACCCCACGATGGTCAGTACCCCGGCGATGAAAGTGCTGTTGACCTCCATCCGGGTGATGGCCACAAAGGCCAGCATGATAAATACATCGTGAAGCAGGCATAGGATGGCGGAAATCGCCGAATAGAATTCAAATCGGATGGAGATGTAGATCAAAATCAACACCCCAGCGATCCCCAAGGCCAACAGCGCATCCTTGACCAAAGCCATCACCGCTTCCGAACCCACACGGTCCACCGTCTCCACGGAGGCGTCGGGATAGATGGCCTGAATCTCAGCCAACAGGGTATCCCGCAGAGCCACGTCGGCCTCCTCGCTTTCCAAAGGCTTGATGCGCACCACGGCAAAATTCTTTACTTCTCCCGCTCCGCTCTGCTGAACAGGCGCGTCAAAGACCCCGTTGTCCGATAAGATCCGTTCCAGGTCAGATACCTGATATTCCCCGCCCATATCATAGGTAATGATGGAGCCGCCGGAAAAATCGATGCCAAGGTTCAGTCCCATGGTCACAATGACGATGATGCCCACCAGAATGATGGCGGCGGAGATGCCCATAAACAACTTGGATTTTTCAACAATTTTCATCTCTCCACCCCCTATTTGGTGTAAAAACGCTTATCGGTAATGCCGATCTTCACCACCTGCTTCATCAAAAAGCGGGTGATGACCACGGCGGTAAGCATGGATACGCAGATGCCGATTGCCAGGGTATAGCCAAATCCCTTGATGGATCCAGTGCCGAAGATAATCAGCGTGCCGGCGGCGATCAGAGTGGTAACATTGCTGTCCAAAATGGCTCGAAAGGCCTTCTGGAACCCATTCTCCACGCTGGTACGGAGGCTTTTTCCACTCCGCATCTCCTCCCGAATACGCTCAAAGATGATCACGTTGGCATCCACCGCCATACCGATGGAGAGGATCACGCCCGCCACACCGGGCAGGGTCAGCTGTACTCCCGGCAGGGTCAAGATACAGAAGAAGGTAATGAGGATATAGAACATCAAAGCGATGCTGGCGATAAGCCCTGGCAGCCGATAGATGCACAGCATAAACAGGACGATCAGACCCACGCCAATGGCGCCGGCCAACACCCCCTTGCTGAGGGCATCCGCTCCCAAGGTCGCGCTCACGCTACGCACCTCGGATTCCGAAATCTCCAACGGCAGCGCGCCGCTTTCGATCTGCATTGCCAAAGTGGTGGCGGATTCCTGGGTAAATCCCCCCTGGATGATCCCCTCTCCGCTGGCGATGGTGTTGCTTACCGTAGCAGTAGAGATGACGCTGCCGTCCAGCTCGATGGTAATGGTCTTACTGGTTCCAGCATACTCGGCGGTAAGGGAGGCAAATGTCTTCTTTCCCTCGTCGTCCAGTTTGAAGGACACCACGTACTGGCCATCGCTGTATCCCGCCTGAGCGGATACGACATTGGCCCCTTCCATGATGACATTGCCGTCGTTGTCCTTCCACTCCAATTTGGCCGGGGTGGACAGAAACTGGCTTAGGGCCTGGGGATCGGTCTCGGTGGAGGGAATCTCCACCCGAATCTTATCGCTGCCCTGGCGCTGGACGGTGGCCTCGGTCATGCCCTTGGCGTCCAAGCGGTTGCGGTATACCAATACCGCCCCGTCCATCTTGGCTTCAAAATCCTCGATGGTAGGATCGACTGCCTGGTATACGGCATAAAAACCGCCCGTTAGATCCAGGCCCAGCTTCTGTTCTTTGATCAAAGTTGCCATGGGGCGTATCTCCCGGAGGCCAAAGGACACTCCAAACAGGGCGAGATACAATAGCACGGCAAGCAAGATAATTGTCACCGAAAGGGTGACAATGCCTTGCTTCTTCATAGGCGTAACCCTCCAACTCCTTCGCACCATGGGAATACAATGCGCATATTAACAATTATTATATGCCTTGCGCCCCCCTCCGTCAATCGCCCGGCACAACTTGTCCAGTAGCCATTCAGCCAAAAAATACCCTTCGTTTTTTAATATGCTTGAAGCCTATACAAAAGAAAAAGCCGGGCAAAGCCCGGCTTCCTTAAAACGCTATTTCTTTCCTTTGGGGCGTAATAATCCCAGCAGCAGTGCGTAGATCGCTCCCGCTACGCCACCCATAGCGATATCGGAGAGCAGCACGGGAATCATGCCCATCTCACCGCCAATCAGGGACATCAGAAGGAAACCAAACGCCACATAGGCAATCCCGGCCACAATGCCCTTGATGATGCCTGGTTTTTTGTCCTTTTTGGTGGCCACCCAAACGGCTATAAATACCCCAACCATCTTTACCACCTGGTTTACCACGGGAATGGGCCCGCTCTCCATGGAAAAGGCCTTGATGGCAAATGCAAACGCCAGGATCGCAAAAATCGTAAACACGCCGGCAAAAACAACGCCTTTTACGATATCCCCGGCAGTGGTTCTTAGGATGGACCGGTCCTTCTTTTTATTCTTCTGGTTTTTATTCCGTTTCATAATTCGCCACCTCACCCTTCGCAACATAAGCATATGCGGGAAAAGGACGGCTTATGATAGAAAAAGAATCCGTCCCCTGTATAGGGGCACGGATCCCTTTCCCTCCGATCAAAAAGGAGCCCAAAAGGGCTCCCTATTTATTTCTTGGACTCTTTTAGGGCCGCATTGGTGTCGGATTCCGCAATGGCGTCCGCCTCCACCTCAGCATCGCCCACGGTAGCGATCGCTCCTTTGGCAAAGGTGATCTGGCTCTTTACGGTGCCGCCGGTCTCCACCACAACGATATTATCCTTCACGGAAACCACCCGGCCGTGAATGCCTCCGATGGTTTTGACGTAATCCCCCTTCTTAAGGGCATCCATCATGGCCTTCAGTTCCTTCTGCTTTTTCCGGTTGGGGATGACGGTCATACAGATCATCACCACCAGGAGAATCAGAATCGGCCCCATGGAAGCCAACATATTCCCAAAATCCGCTGGCATGCTACAATTCCTCCTAAGTTACAAACTACCTGTTATTATATCAGAAACCCCCGGCCCGTCAACTCATTTTACAAGGCCGTCCAGATAGGCCCCGGCAAACTCCGGAAACCGATCCATGAGGATGGCCTCCCGAGCCCGCTGCATCAGCCGGATGGAATATCGCAGATTATGGGCGGTCACCAAGCGGGCGCCCAGGATCTCCTTGGCCACAAACAGATGGCGGATATAAGCCTTGGTAAATCCATTCTTGCAGGCATAGCAATCGCAGTTTTCATCGATGACGGTAAAGTCCCGCTTATACTTCTCGTTACGCAGGTTGATGCGCCCCTCATCCGTCAACGCGGCAGCGGTACGGCCCATGCGGGTCTGCATCACGCAGTCAAACATATCCACCCCTCGAAGCACGCCTTCCATAAGGCAGTCAGGGCTCCCCACCCCCATGAGATACCGGGGCTTGTTGGAATTCAGCAGGGGAATCGTAGCCTCCAGCATCCGATACATCACCGGCTTGGGCTCGCCCACCGATAGCCCGCCGATGGCGTTTCCGATGAACCCCATGGAGTCAATTTCCCTGGCGCTCCAGATCCGCAGATTTTCATGGATGCCCCCCTGGCAGATACCAAACAGAGCTTGACGGGGATTCTTGTGATGCTCCTGACACCGGGTAGCCCAGCGATGGGTTCGCTCCGTAGACCTGCGGGCGTATTCCTCTCCCGCTTCAGGAGGAATGCATTCATCAAACGCCATGATGATATCGGATCCTAGGTTGTTCTGAATATCGATGGACCGTTCAGGGGAGAAAAACTGAGGGCTTCCATCGATATGACTGCGGAAATGAACCCCCTCCTCCTCGATGCGCCGGGCATCCGAAAGGCTGAAAACCTGAAACCCACCGCTATCGGTGAGGATGGGCTTGGGCCAACGCATAAACTCATGCAGTCCTCCCGCCTCCCGGATCAGTTCACTGCCGGGGCGCAGGTTCAAATGATATGTATTGGAGAGAATGATCTCCGCCCCCATGTCCAGAACCTCATGGGGAGACATGGCCTTAACGGTGGCCTGCGTGCCTACCGGCATATAGATGGGGGTATGAATCTCTCCATGGGGAGTATGTAAAATGCCGGCCCGAGCGCCGGACCGCTGGCAGCGATGAACAACTTCAAAAGAAAATTCCATGGTTCCTCCCAAATCCGTTTTATATTTCCCAGGCGTAACGACGGCATTAATCCGGACAAAACCGCCGCCCGTGCTACTTACTTGGCCTTATTTGATCGCGCAGCATAGCTCCATGCGGCTCTGTGCCCGATCCTTTAGCAAGAAGACGCTGAGCAAGCTCGCCAAAAAGGATAGGGTCTCCATCTGATCCTGGGTCCAATACCGGTTGTTTCTGCATTCGTCAAACCCGATAAACCCCCGGTTTTTCCCTCTGTCCCGGATGGCGCATTGGAGTACCGACTTCATCCTCTGGTCCTCCAAGATCCGCTTTAGCTTTTGGTCGTTCAAACGGGCCACGTTCTGACAACAGAATATCCCGCGCTCATCAAAGTTTTGGTAATAATCCCCCAATTCCTCGTATAAAACCCGCTGTAAGCTCTCCTTCTGCGGCACAATGCCGGCAGCGCACCATTCAAAGGTATTATCACAGGATAGTCCATCGGGTGAATCCTCAAAGATATAGACCCTGCTCACGTCAAATCTCCGGCCAATGATCTCCAGAAGCCGAGGAATGGCCACCTCGATATCGATGGCATGGTAGAGGGAGTTGAACACATAATCTGCCAGGGGCCTGCCAAAGGCGCCGGTCGCCCGGTCGGAATCAATGGCAGCCTGGGGCGGCGATGCGGCCAAATCCAGATTTGGACCGCCAAAGGTATAAAGGTCGGAAGAATAAAAGGCCATCTTATTCTTGCCCATAATCTTTGCCCGGTAAAGAGCCAGGTCGGCGTTATGGTACAGGGCCTGAAACGTCTCTCCGTCCTGGGGCGCCAGAGCGATGCCAACGCTGCAAGAGAGCCGTTTCCCTTCCCCAACGCCTCCGGGTAGCAATCGGCCAAAGGCGTTCAAAATATCCTGGGCTTTTTGCTGAGCAGCGTATGGATCGGCGGACCCCGTCATCAGGATGGCAAACTCGTCCCCGCCAATCCTGCCCACAATGTCCTCCTGGCGGAACAGTCCTTGGAGCATAGAAGCAATCTCCGAGAGTATGGCGTCCCCGCTCAGATGTCCAAACCGGTCGTTGACCAGCTTAAAATTGTCCACATCCACCATTAGAAACGTACATCCACTGGCTTTCTCTATCTGCGTCAGCCGCTGTTCCATCAGGGACTCCGTGGTTCCTTTGTTGTAAAGCCCGGTCAGGGTATCCCGCTCTGCCTTGGCCAAAAGACGCTGGGTTTGGCGCTTTTCCTGGTCGATATCGATGACCACCCCGACCACCTTATAGGGCCTTCCCTGTCCATCGGTCAAAAGGGTAGCCCGAATCCGGTTCCAAAGATACCGGCCAGCCTGGTTGACAATGCGGAACTCCGCCTCCCCATAGGCCTCTCCGCTGGCCATGCGATGCATGATGTCCAAAAATACGTCCAAGTCATCGGGATGGATATGCTGGGAGTGGGGGATGCCCTCTTGAATCCCCTGGCTAACCGGCAGATAGCCAAAACGCTTCTCCCAGTTACTGGAATAGACCAGGGTATCGGCGGCAATATCCCACTCAAAGATCACATCGGTCGCCTGGTCCATGATGATCTGATACTGCTCCAGCCGCAGGCGCAGCTCCTCCCTCGCCTTCTTGGATCGATCGATATCCAACAGAATACAGCTTAAATACCGCTGGCCATCGGTTTTATGAACCAGCGTCCCACGGTCTAAAACCCAAAGCGGGCGCCCATCCTTGCGAATGATTCTGTATTCCAGCTCCTGCCGGTCCTCTCGGGCAAGCTGGGCTTGCGCCGTCTTCCAACTGGTCTCCCGATCCTCTGGATGAACCATCTCCATGAACCGTCCCTGAAACAGCTCCTCCACCTCCTGGGCGGTATACCCAAACAGATCCAAAAAGCCCTGGCTGTATTGGATCAGCTGCAACTCCGGAGTAACCGAGCAGCTCATCACACCGCCAGGAAGGCTATCGGTGATGCTGCTCAACTGCCGGTCCCGTTCCTCCAACTGGCTGGCCCGCTCGTTCAGCAAACGGCGCAGGGACTCCACATTTTCAGCGGATAGGCCCCGAGGGAAAAAGTCCCCGTCCAGCTGGTCGCTGCTGGGAGTAGACATATGGATCTGCCGCAGAAGGATCGCTCCCCCCTTCCGGACGCACAGCAGGGAAACCCGTACCATCAGGTTCAAGCTCTGATCGTTTTCCCGTTCTTGAAGGGCGATAGAACCCTGTACCAAACACAGGTCGGGCGCAAGCTCTTGGACGTCATATTTATAGCCCAGCACATCAAACGTGCCCTGATACCCCTGTGCCTCCGCGGAAAGCAGACGGATGGCGTCCTCCCGTCCCCGGCAGATCTCCTTCTCACCCGTGCCGATCCAGCAGATTTCCGGATCCATTAGCTGGAGAACGCCCAATAGATCCCGCTTGTTAAAATAGAGCCCCTGAACTTTCAGAATAAACTCCATACATTCCCGTTCCAAACGGGTCATTTCCCTCTTTTCCCCCATGGTTAGTCCTCCCAACCAAAATAACGCCGTTCAAATTCCTCAAGGGAGATGGGCTTTGAAAAAACGTACCCTTGAACCAAATCGCAGCCCGCCTCGCGCAAAAACGCCACCTGCTCCATACGCTCTACACCTTCGGCCACCGTTCGCATCTTCAGGTTTCTGGCCAGACCGATGATGCCCTCTACCACACGCCGGCTCCGCGCATCCTGTTCTCCCACAAAAAACTCCCGATCCAATTTCAGCACATCCGCCGATACATCCTTTAACACATTCAAAGAGGAATAACCGCTCCCAAAATCGTCCATGGCAAAGCGAAATCCCATATCGTGGATCTGCCCAACCACCTTTTTCAATGCTTCCAAGTTCTCAAATACCAGGGTTTCCGTTAATTCCAGTTCAATCAAATCCCCCGGCACTCCGTACCGTCTTTGAATCTCCTGGTACTTTTTTAAAAACTCCGAATCGCGCAGATGCGCTCTGGATAGATTCACCGATACGGGTATCCCCTCAATTCCCCGCTCCAACCAGCGCCTCAATATCCCGCAAACCTGCTCAAACACATATAGATCCACCTGTACGATAAAGCCATTCCGCTCCATCACCGGAATAAAATCGTTTGGCGGCACCAGCCCTCTTTCTGGATCTCGCCAGCGTACCAGGGCCTCAGCTCCCGCTACACGTTCCTCCTTTAACGCAACCTTAGGCTGGAGATAAACCTCGAACTCCCCCTCCGCAAGCGCCGTCTCCATCCGGTTTGCAATTTCCTTTTCCCGCAACAGCTGCTCCTGCTCCACTCCTGAATAAAAAGCGCACCGGCACAGCCCTTGCTCCTGCTCCTCCGCCTTCCGCTTTCGGGCCACGTTGGCACGATCCTGGATCGCGATCATACTCAGCTTCGGATCATCGATCACATATACGCCCACCGATATCGGCAAAAAATACTTTTGCTTTTGTTCCCTGTTAAACGCGTTAAAGGCCTCCGCCATCTCCGTCAAACGGCTTCGCAGTTCCGTCTGGTTCCCGCCTTTCAGCAGCAGATGAAAGGTATCTGCCGCAATCCGGGATACCAGTTCTCCCTGTTTTAGGCGCGTGCGTATCACATCATGGAGGTGCCGTAGCACCCGATCCCCCGCCTGACTGCCAAAGAGATCATTCATCAGCTTAAACTGACGGATATCCAAGGACGCAAGCGCATAGGTTCCTGGCGTAGCGTTCCGGATCAGAGCCTCGGCCTTCCCGTTGAACCAGGCCTGGCTCATTCCGCCCGTCACCGGATCCACATAGGCGATTTCCCATAAGCGCCTCTGGTTCCTGCGCTGGATGGACATCAGCGCTAAAATCAGCGCAAGGAACGCCAGCACAACGCATATCGTAATAAAAATTGCTTGCTGGATGATCTTCTGCTCGCTGACTCCCGCGGCATTGATGGGTACCACCGAAAGCAAATACCATTGGTTCATCTCAAGGGGAACATAGGCCATGGCCTTATGGATGCCGTCCTCCAAGGAAAAATACAGGATTCCCGTAAGGCCCGCGGCAATATCCTCCTTGACGGCCGGAATGGAATAGCCGGAGTCCAAAACCCCCTGTTGCTCCAACACAGCAAAATAATTATCGCCCGCAATGGGTTCAACGATCGGATTGGGAGAGCGTACCACAAAATCCCCATTGATGTCGATGATATGGCAAAAGCCCGCGCCGCCAAAGCTCTCCACATTAAGGGTGTTGCGCAGAGTCTCGGTGGTGTTGCTGGCGGCAACTACCCCCGCAAGTTCTCCATCCAGATACAGTGGAACCGCAAAGATGATGACCTCTTGTCCATCGTCGGTGGAAATCATGGGGCCGGAGGCGCCCCTTCCCTTTTCCAGCGCAGCTTTCAAAAACGGCTGACCACCAAGATCTAAACGGGTCCCGCGCAGAGTCTCTCCCCGGCCGGTTTCATCTAAAACCAACAGCCGCAAAAAGCCGTAATCCTTTTCCATCTCCCGGAAATATTCAGGCCGTTTTTCCTCCGAAAGCCGAGGATAGGTATCTGCAATGGCTTCCAATGCAGTAAAGGTCGATTCAATTCGGTCGTTTACCATGGAGCTGACGTGATGCGCAATTTCCTGCAGATAACGGTTGGTTTCCTCTTTCATAGAGTCGCGAAGCGTATCGATATAATAGGCTCCAATGGAGACAACAAGAAGTCCAACCAAAGCAAACACACATAAAACGGCGCGAAAACTTCGTTTTGGGCCCGGGGTATTCTGCGTGATGCTCACCTCTTCTCCCTTTGGCGCCTGTCAATTAGATTAACGTACAGCTGTTTCATTTTACAGGAATACCGGGGCGTTTACAAGTTGGCAAAAGTTTTGCAATCATTTCTACATATTGTCAAATTTGGAAAAAATTAACCTTCTTTCCAAATGGAGGAGCTGCGTTACAATAGAATAGTGGCAAGCGCCCCTAGTTCGGAGGTAACGTATATGGAATATGGATATGTGCGGGTTAGCGCAAAGGACCAAAATGAGAGCCGGCAGCTTGTGGCAATGGAAGAGCTGTCCATCCCCAAACGCCGGATCTACGCGGACAAGCAAAGCGGAAAGGACTTTAACCGACCCGCCTATCAGCGACTGATGAAAAAGCTACGGCCAGGGGATGTACTCTATATCCACAGCATCGACCGTCTCGGCCGCAATTATGACGAGATCATAGACCAGTGGCGGTATATCACCAAGGAAAGGCGGGCGGATATCGTAATCCTGGATATGCCTCTTTTGGATACCCGAAAAAAGGATCAGGACCTGACTGGCGCTTTTATTGCCGACCTCGTCCTCCAGATTCTGTCTTATGTGGCTCAAACCGAGCGGGAAAACATCCGCAAGCGCCAAGCCGAGGGTATCGCCGCCGCAAAACAGAAGGGCGTCCGGTTTGGCCGACCGGAAAAAATCCCCCCCCGAACATTTTGATGAGGTTTGCAGCGCCTGGCGAAAGGGGGAAATTAGCGGGAGAATAGCCGCCCAGAGGTTGTCGGTATCCCCTCGAACCTTCTACAAATGGGCGGACGCTCTGATCTCCAACCCCAAGCGAAAAAAAGCCGCCCAGCAAAAGCAGGCATCTGCGCAGTCCAAAGTTTCGTTACAATAATCAAAAAGGAAAGCATCCGCTTTCCTTTTCTTAATTAATCCTTCAAACAGAGGGTGGCGTCCCCGTAGGAGAAAAACCGGTATCTCTCCTTTACCGCTTCCCGATAGGCAAAAAGAGTCCGTTCCCTGCCTAAAAACGCGCTGACCAGCATGATAAGAGTGGATTGCGGCAGATGGAAATTGGTTACCATACCATCCACCACCTTCCAGCGATAGCCGGGATAGATAAAAATCCCCGTGTCCCCCTCCATGCCCCGGAGTGTTCCATTCTCCTCCGCCGCGCTCTCCAGCACCCGGATGGAGGTGGTGCCCACAGCGATCACACGACCGCCCTTCGCCCGAGCAGCGTTGATCCGCTCCGCCGTATCTGCGGGCAGGATAAAATGTTCCGTATGCATATGATGCTCTCGGATATCCTCTGCCGACACCGGCCGAAAGGTGCCCAGCCCCACGTGAAGGGTCACCAGTTCCACCAATATTCCCTTCTCTCCAATGCGCTCCAGTAGCTCTGGGGTAAAATGAAGCCCCGCCGTGGGAGCGGCAGCACTTCCCGGATCCTTGGCATACACCGTCTGGTACCGCTTCGGATCGTTGTCCTGCTTCTTGATATAGGGGGGCAAGGGCATTCTTCCCACCCGGTCCAACACCTCGTAGATGTTTCCCTCATGGATCAGCCGGAGGATCCGTCCGCCCGATTCGGTCTTGTCCAAAACCTCCGCCCGCAGCTCCGGGCCAAAGGACAGTACATGACCCGGCCGGATCTTATTCCCCGGACGCACCAGCGCTTCCCAGCAAGCGCCGTCCAAAGGGCGAAGCAGAAGCGCCTCACACTTGGCGCCAGTACCCTCCTTCTCCCCCAGGAGGCGGGCGGGGATCACCTTGCTCTGATTGAGTACCAGTACATCCCCGGGATTAAGATAATCGACCACATCGGAAAACATCCTATGCTCGATCTCCCCTTCCCGGTGGATTACCATAAGCCGGCTATGGTCTCGCTGCTCCGCCGGGGACTGGGCAATCAGCTCCTCTGGAAGCTCGTAATCATAACTTTCCGTTTTATATCGATCCATTATCACTACTCCAATAGGCTAAGCTGATCCGGCGTGCCGTTTTGGTCCCCCTTATGATAGGGCAAGCCCAAATGTCGATAGGCGAGGGGGGTAGCCACCCGTCCCCGTGGAGTCCGCATTAAAAATCCAAGCTGTAAAAGAAAGGGCTCGTACACATCCTCAATGGTAACGGCTTCCTCGCCGGTGGCGGCGGCCAGGGTATCCAGTCCCACCGGACCGCCTCCAAATTTATGGATCATGGAAAGCAGAATATCCCGGTCGGTGCGGTCCAGGCCCAAATCGTCCACCTCCAGCATGGAAAGGGCGCTTTGGGCTACCGATAGAGTGACAATGCCATCATGAATAATCTGGGCATAGTCCCGAACCCGGCGTAAAAGCCGGTTGGCGATGCGCGGCGTCCCCCGGCTGCGGCGGGCGATTTCCTGGGCTCCCGCCTCCTCGATATCAATCTGGAGGATCCTGGCAGACCGAGTGACGATCTGCGTTAATTGATCCACCGTATACATCTCCAGCCGGTTTAAGATACCAAACCGATCCCGCATGGGAGAGGTCAGCATTCCAGCTCTGGTGGTGGCTCCCACCAGGGTAAAGGGATTTAGGGTCAGCCGCATGGTCTTAGCGCTAGGACCTTTGCCAATGACGATATCCAGGGCGAAATCCTCCATAGCGGTGTAGAGCTTCTCCTCCACATTGTGATTCAGGCGATGGATTTCATCGATGAACAGCACGTCATGGGGCTGAAGGTTGGATAGGATCGCCGCCAAATCCCCATGGTGCTCAATGGCGGGGCCGGTGGTCACGCGAAGACTCACCCCCATCTCGTTGGCGATGATGTTGGCAAGGGTGGTCTTACCCAGGCCGGGAGGGCCATACAGCAAAACGTGGTCCAGAGCCTCTCCCCTTCGTTTTGCAGCCTGGATGTAGATGCTCATGCTCTCCTTCACCTTGTCCTGTCCAATATATTCCGACAGGGACATGGGCCGGAGGCTCTGTTCAATATCGGTATCCTCCATCCGCATGGAGGAGGTGATCAGCCTATCGTCGTCCATATTCTATGCTCCTCCCTATTTGCGGTCCAGGGCACGGAGGGCCCGCATCGCCATTTGCTCGCTGGTCCCCCCATCGGCTTTGACCAAGGCCACAGCGGAAGCCGCGTCCGGAGTGGCGAATCCCATAGCCTCCAGGATGGCCACCGCCTCGGCAATGGCGCCGCCGTCTGCGGCTCCAGCAGGAGCGGCGTCCGCTCCCAATGCCGCCGGATCCACCTTGCCCTTCAGTTCCAGAATAATCCTCTGCGCCGTCTTTTTCCCAATACCGGATACCCGAGAAAAGGCGGAATCATCCCCGGTGGCGATGGCAAGAGCAGCCTCGGCGGGGCTTAGCACACTTAAAACCCCCAGGCCCATTCGGGGTCCTACCCCGGACACCGAGATCAGCCGCCGAAACATGGCCTTCTCCTCCTGGGAAAGGAACCCAAAGAGGCTCATCTCATCCTCCTTTACCACCAAATGGGTATATAGAACCGCTTCCTTTCCCTCGGAAAGGCGGCTTAGGGTGCCGGTGGGAGCAAAAATTTCATATCCCACTCCGCCCACATCCAGGGCAAGGCTATCGTCAAAAAGCTGGGCGACGGTTCCCTTCATAAACGCGTACATAGGGCCTCCTATATCTTAAAGGACTCAGGCATATCGCTGGTATTGGCATGACAAATGGCTACCGCTAAAGCGTCGGCGGCATCGTCTGGCTTGGGAATCTCCCGCAGGTTTAAAATGGTTTTCACCATGGTCTGCACCTGGTGCTTGTCCGCCCGGCCATAGCCAACCACCGCCTGCTTTACCTGAAGGGGAGTATACTCGTATAGCTCCTCGGTGTTGAGAGCGGCGGATACCAAGGCCGTTCCCCTGGCCTGGCCCACCAGCAGGGCGGTTTTCACATTTTTGTTAAAAAACAGCTCCTCCATGGCGATGGCATCGGGGCAAAACCGTTTGTAAAGGGCCTGAACTCCGTCATAGATGCGCAACAGCCTCTGGGGCAAGCGCAGGTCGGCTTCGGTAAAAATGCAGCCATAATCGATGGGTTTCATGGCGCCGCCGCGCTGATATTCTATAACCCCATAGCCCATGATCGCAAGGCCAGGGTCGATTCCCATGATGATCATCATTCCACTCCCTAGCGGATCTGTCCTTGGCCGTAGATCACATATTTATAGGTGGTCAGCTCCTTAAGACCCATAGGCCCCCGGGCATGGAGCTTTTGGGTACTGATACCGATCTCCGCCCCCAGGCCAAACTCTCCACCATCGGTAAACCGAGTGCTGGCATTCACGTAGACCGCAGCGGCATCCACAGCCGCCAAAAAGGTCTGGGCGCTGTCATAATCCCGCGTCACAATGGCCTCGCTGTGCCGGGTACCGTGGGCGTTGATATGCTCCACCGCCTCCGGCAAACCATCTACAACTTTGACGTTGAGAATCAAATCATTGTACTCGGTATCGTAGTTTTCCGGGATCGCGGCCACGCCTTTTTGAGCATACGGGAGGGACCGGGCGCAGCAGCGCAGTTCCACATTACGCTCCTCCAGCATGGGGAATACCATGGGCAGGAAGACATCGGCAACATCCCGATGCACCAAGAGGGTCTCCATGGAGTTGCATACAGAAGGCCGGGACACCTTGGCGTTGACGGCGATCTCTGCTGCCATCGGAAGGTCCGCGCTGGCGTCTACAAAGGTATGGCAAACCCCAACGCCAGTTTCAATGACGGGAACGGTGGCGTTCTGCACCACACTTTGGATGAGGCCTGCGCCGCCCCGAGGGATCAGCACATCGATATAACCGTTCATCCGCATCATCTCCTGAGCCGCTTCCCGGCTGGTATCGGAAAGAATTTGAATCCCTCCCTCGGGATACCCCGCAGCCTGGGCCGCCCGGTCCATAACGCCAGCGATGGCGAGATTGCTGTGGACGGCCTCCTTGCCTCCCCGCAGAATACAGGCATTGCCGCTTTTCACGCATAATCCAATGGCGTCGGCAGTCACGTTAGGCCGGGCTTCAAAGATGATGCCGATGACCCCCAGCGGTACCCGCCGCTTGCCGATGTTAAGGCCATTGGGCCGCTCCACCATGTAATCGGTCTCGCTGGTAGGATCAGGAAGGGCAATCACGTCCCGCAGTCCCTGGGCCATAGCTGCCACCCGCGCTTCGTCCAGCCGAAGCCGATCCAGCATCACGGGGGGAACGCCGTTTTCCCCGGCTGCCTCCATATCCAGGGCGTTGGCGGCCAAAATCTCCTCCATATGGTCCATCAGCGCCTGGGCCATAGCCGAAAGCACCCGGTCCTTCGTCTGGGTTCCAAGGGTATTCAAGCGCAGGACCGCCGCCTTAGCGGCCTTTCCCATGGCGGTCAATTCCATATCCATCACTCCCCATTTTGTTTATTATAGGGGAATCCCTTCTCACAATCAAGGGAGCAGAGCAAGGAATCCAAACGATTGTTCTCCTTCCTATTTCCCCTCGCCCATCCTTCAATCCTTCTTCATGAGCGCCCTCAGTCGGTCATTTTTTGCGGACAGTTCATACATGCTATCCTTTTCTGTTCTCTGCTCCTGCGTTTGCTCTCGTTTGATTTCTCCCTCCGTATCTTCTTGGCACAAGCAGGACAATACCTTGATGCACCAGAGCCCGGGACATATTCAACGCCGCACACCGTACAATTTTTAGCGGGCATTGCTGCCCACCGTTTTGTAGGTATGATATGTAATTCATCGACAAAGCCGATGAATTTATAGTAAATCTTGATTTCCTGCTTCACTGTTCCGTCTGCCATCTTCTCACGCTCCGAAACAAGTATCTTGTCTATGAGTGCGTTTATAACTGTTGCATCCAGTTCTTTTAAGCCTTGATAATTTCGGATAAGGGCGAGGAAGTCACGGATTCCCCGTGATTTCTCGTAGCTTTCATTAAGAGTTTCCGTCACCTCTTTCAGCCTTGCTTCAATTTCAAGCTGCTCTTTCTGGTATTTCCCCGACATCATCTCAAAATTCCGCTCGGTAATACGCTCCATGACCTTATCCTCGTAGAGAGAGGAAAACAGCCTGTCCAGTTCCGCAAGGCGTTTGTTCAGCTTCTTACGTTCTTTCTCTAATGCTTTCGCCCTGCTCTGGTCTGTTTCCGTGAGCCGCTTTTCTATGGCCCTGACCGCCTTTTCATCATTCACTGCCATATCCGCAAAACAGTTGATGTCGGCAAGAACGGCATTGAATAAATCCCTTGCTTCTATATTGTGGGCACTACACTCGCTTCTTCCGTTTCTTGCATAATTATTACATGAATACTGTACACAGTCGATAATCTCTGGGCGTTTCCTCCTGTGTACGTTCATTGCCCGCAGAGCACATCCGCAGTCCACACACTTGATAACGCCTGCAAAAATATTTACAAATCCTCCCTTGTTCTGTGGAAGCCTACGACTTGTAATAAGCTGTTGGACAATATCAAATTCCTCCTGCGTGACTATTCCCTCATGGGTATTGGGTATCACTTCCCATTCTTCGGGCAGCTTAGAGGGGCGTTTCTTGCTTTTCATATTGGCGGCAATCCGTTTGTAGCCTACAAGATTTCCCGCATATATCGGGCTTCTTAAAATGCTCCTCACGCTGTTCCCACTCCAAATATAGCGTTTGTCCTCGTTCCCCTCAAAATGACGTTCAAAGCCTGTTTCGCCACGCTCCGCCGCATAAGCGGCAGGGCGTAGGATATGCTGTTTATTAAGATGTCTGCAAATTTTGGCAACTCCATTCCCTTTTAATGCAAGGTCGAATATCTCTTTTACAACATGTGCCACTTTATCATCTATCAGCAGATGGTTGTGGTCGGCAGGGTCTTTGATATAGCCATAAGGGGCGGTAGTTCCCATGAATTTCCCCTGTTGAAACCTCGCCCGATATGCCGATTTTATCTTAACAGATATGTCAGCGGCATACATTTCGTTTAAAATGTTGCGGAAAGGCGTGATGTCCATAGCAGATTTATTCAAGGTATCTACGCCGTCATTGACCGCTATATACCTCACGTTATGCTCTGGGAAGAAAACTTCCAGATATAACCCACAATCAAGATAGTTTCTCCCCAGACGGGATAAATCTTTCGTAATCACGCAGTTTATCAGACCGCTTTCAATGTCTTTTATCATATTCTGGAAACTTGGTCTTTGGAAATTTGTACCAGAATAACCATCGTCCACATACGTTTTTGCTATGTGCCATCCCTGCTTTTTCACATAATCCGTGAGGATGGATTTCTGAGATTTAATTTGTCAAGGTGATTTTCTGCGTGTTTACAATTAAGATACAATGTGCCCAGAATATTTTGAAAGAACAACTTTTTTGTGAGGGTCTATATGAAGAAAGTTGCAACTTGGATAATGT